>Ga0265322_10000002_pt1 | contig 512571 bp, 691 predicted proteins | sample 41222metaG_FD_193584 | JGI IMG/M metagenome (GOLD analysis project Ga0265322, IMG submission 193584) | Rhizosphere microbial communities from Carex aquatilis grown in University of Washington, Seatle, WA, United States - 4-12-22 metaG | ecosystem: Host-associated > Plants > Roots >...
TTCCTTGAGATCCTTGAGTACCTTGAGTTCCAGATCCTACGTTTCCTTGAGCTCCTTGATTACCCTGAGTTCCAGATCCTACGTTCCCTTGAGCTCCTTGATTACCCTGAGTTCCAGATCCTACGTTCCCTTGAGCTCCTTGAGCTCCTTGAGTTCCAGATCCTACGTTCCCTTGAGCTCCTTGAGTTCCAGATCCTACGTTCCCTTGGTTACCCTGAGTTCCGGATCCTGTTGACCCTTGAAACCCTTGTTTACCTTGAGGGCCTTGAGTACCGCCGCCACCGCCACCGCCACCGCCTTGAAAGCCTTGGAACCCCTGTGTACCGGCACCACCGGAGGAGGTTGGGTCTAATCCAACCCTCAATTGTTCAAACAGAGTGTTAATTGCTGATGCAACGGTAGAGTAGTTCGGATCAAGTGAGGGTATCATCGGGTTGGTTGAAAACAACCCACCGACTATTGACTGAAGAAGCTCTGCCTCAGCATCTACATTACTACTAGCTGTGCTAATAGCCCCATAGATTATCCCAGCAATGTGTGCTACGTAGCTACTACTAAGGGATCCGGTGCCCCAGTGATCCTGACTACTACTGATACCAGCCACGATAGCATCGTAGAAGTTTGGGTTACTGTGTGGCATAGAGGTAGTTCCTTCTCTATGCTGGGTGTTATAGACAGATAACCTCAAGCACCCAAGGATTCTTGCCCCCATTGGATTTGGTGAGAATCCTCAAACTCAGCCGCTGGGTATTCCAAACGAACCCTATCTTTCAGGGTTTCAATGAACGAACCCTTGTATGTGCGTCCATCTCCGCGAATGAGATATTTCACAACTTGAGTTCCCGATACAACCTCGTGACAAGTAAACAACATAGGTTACCTGTACACCCCCAAGGATAAGGAATAACTCGTTTACACAGATTTACGGTTCTGCGCTAGCTGATACCCCCCACGGAACCCAGACCGGGAGATGAGTACCCCACGGTTGACTTTAGAGTTCATTACCTTCCGAACTTGATCTCGAAACACTTCCCAGTGTTCACGCCTAATGACACCCACGGATACGGCCTCCTCTGCAAGGGTAGTAGCATTTACCCAAGGGAATTCTCCTAGTATCGACTTTCTGACCAAGTCGGATACGGTCTTGCGAGCCTTATCCTCCGCCAGTATTCGCACATCTTTGATGGACATCACTGGGGGCTCAACCACAAGTGGTTTTGCTTTAGTTACGAATTCTTCTGTTGGGCCGGTTAACAGGTGGTGCTTCCGGATCAGGGTCAGGGCATTGACCGCCGCTGTTCGGGACTCCTCGGTTCCCGTCTGCTTATCCAGAGCCAAGGACATTAAGTCCAATACCTTGTCAATAGGCGATATCATTACTTAATCTGGTACACCGTGTCTAGGGGTTTGGTGTAGCTACCCTAGGAATGGATCGTAAGAGATTATTCGACGAGCACAGAAGCCTCGCTGGAAAGTTGGTCGAAGGTGGGTTGACCCCTAATGAGGCTCAACGGCTATCCATGGTAAGAGCTGAAATAGATAAGTTACAGGTTGAGGAGATCAGGCAGGGGCAGGGCTCTCTAGGGAAAGAACTTAGAAAAAACCCTAGGGTGAAACTTTGAGTGGTGTACTTGAACAATGCTGCGCAGCCGAGCAGGGGGTACTTGAGTGCATGAACCTAGTATTTGACTTAGAGACCAGTGACCCGGACGATATATTCGCCCTGGCCCTTCTTGCCACCCATCCCAGATCGAATCTTGTAGCGGCAACCGTGTACCCAGGAGGAAAGGATCAAGTCGGCTTAGTCAAGCACGTCCTTGATATGCTTGGGAAGGGTTCAATCCCAGTTGGCTCAGGTCAACCTAAAGGAGAGAAGCTAAGGGTATCGAGGTTCCACACCGAGTGGCTAGGAGACATCCAACCTCGGGAGGCTGATGGTTCCGCGGTAGAGGTCATCAGAAGTGCCCTGACAGCATTCCCAGACGCTCAGCTTGTCACCGGGGCTGCCCTGAGTAACATCGCCAAGGCAGCCCTAGAGGTCACACCTTACTTCCAATCCTGGACTTGCCAGGGCGGGTTCGCAGGGGACAATATTGTACCCCCAGAGCATCGACTCGCTAAGTTTTCAGGTAAGGTTACCTGCCCAACTTTCAACTTAGCTGGGGACAGGCGAGCTGCAGGCGAGCTTCTGTGCAAAAAACCCCTTCCAATTCCAGTAGTTAGAATGGTTGCCAAGAATGTGTGCCATGGGATGTTCTACTCACGGGACGTCGATTGGCGAGTACCTTCAGGGGCTCACCCAGGACTGGATTTCATAAAGAAAGGGATGGGCCACTATTTTCAGAAACATCCCGGAGGTAAGGCTCTTCACGACGTTGTAGCGGCCGTAGTCGCTATGAATCCTCATATTGGCACCTGGGCCAGGGTTTTGCCTTATTGCGAGAAAAATGGGGAGTGGGGTTGTCACTCCTATGACGAAGTGTCACACACTGATCAAGACCCCGAGAAAACCCCGGTCATCCTAACTTCCATTGATAAAAAAGAATTTGAGCGATATCTAGCAATGTGAAATTCAAGTTGACTCTTGTGTAGAAAGTGATTAGGTTTAGCTTACTTATGGTTCCAAGTGGAAGTAAACGATGAGAGTTTCCAGAATTCAGTTCGATGATTCTGAGCCCACCGAAAGTATTGTCAGCCGGATAGCTTGTGCGTTCGACCCTGGTAACATCTTGAAAGTACGTGGTAATTTCTTCAAGATGTCCCCTCAACGGGTTATGAATCAGACCATTGCGGACAATGTAGTAGGGGACAATTATACCCTGATCCTGAACCCAGGTGAGCCTATCCCTGAAGGTCTGGTGAAGGCACCACCACCTCCCCCTCCGGTGGTACAGGATCCAGAACCTGATGAGGAAGCCGACTGGGATGACGAAGAGCCCGTTGAAGCTGTAGAGGACCCAAATCCGATCATTCAGGAGCCAATCACGGTTCTAGCAGACCCAGAACCCCTAGCTGTTCCTGAAAGCCCCCAGGGAGATCTTCCTGAATCTTCTGTCTCGGCCCAAGTTAGTATCGATTTCGGCCGCCTTGCCGCATTACCCCCTGACTTACCCAGTCAGGATCTTGCAGAAGCTGAACCTACTGCAGAGGTACCCGACTCGGTACCGCCACCACCCACTTCCGAAGTGTTCATATCGAAACCTTCTCCGTCAATTGACGGGAAACCACTCACCGTTGACGACTCGGATACGCCAACCTCAAAGAGTGGGGAGTACAGGATCGAGATCCCTAGGTCAAGGGTTAGTGTAGAACCAGGACAAATCTGGCAGAGTAAGGATACTCGAAGAAAAACCCCACCATTTGTTGTAAAGAGTGTAGACAGTGAGTTTGTCTATCAAGACAATGGTAGGAAGATTTCCATCGACAGAATGTTTCGTTACAATAGAGTAAGCTGACACTAAGCTACTTATAGATCGATCAGAGGTGATCGATCCCCTCATCCTTCGAGTCGCTGGCCGTTACCGGACAGCTCAAGACGATGACTTTTGGGATAAGGCCGTTGAAGATCTGGCTAGGTTCAACAGCAATTATGCCAAAGTCCAACGAAAACCGGAGGACACTAAGACCCTACGAAGTACTCTCGTTGGAATAGACAAGTCTATCGGATTCCAAGTCTGGGCTAAGAAGTGCTTGGATTCTAGGGTATACGACTCAGTGCTTGCAATACTGAGAAGGGTTGTAGCTGCAGTAAAAAGCAAGGTAACCACTGAACCAGAGATGTTAGGTCTCATCAACGAGTTCAAGGATATAGCTCAAAAAGCGCTATCCACCGCAGCTCCGGGATCCTTTGAGTACAGTGGTTTCAAGGTTCTCAATTCCCAACATATCGATGAGGGTAAGTGTCTTAGAACACTTGAGGGTATTGATTACCTGAAGGCGCTGTTCAAGAAGCGTTTGGTTGAAGACATCTTGGATCAGAGTCTGTCCAAAGTCATCTTGGTCTTGGATGCGGGATCCACAGCTTTCCTTCACAGTGGTACTAGAGAACTGACACTATCTGTTGACCAACTGTCTACCGGAAAGAGTGGTAGGTTCATCAAGTGGGTGAATGAGACACTTCTCCACGAACTTGGGCACTACATCCATAGAAACTACCTCTCGGATGATGCTAGAAGATCTTGGGATACTCCCTGGGATGATCAGGGTCTTGAATCTCTTGCCAACCCAAACTATCGAGCTCCAGGTGACAGAGATGAGAAGCTCAAGGATCTCGACATTGTCACCGAATACGGCAAGGTTGACAAGTACGAGGACTTTGCTGAAACCTTCCTAGTCTTCATGGTGGCCCCGGAGAAGTTGACTCCAACAGCCAAGTTCAGGATGCAACGAGCCCTGTCTCTCTCGGGTCTCTACGGTAAACCAGTGATGAGACTTGCGGGAGAAGATCCTATTGTTCGAGCAGTAGTCACTCGCTACTCACTCTCCATCCCTAGCATCATGTCGAAGGCAGATTCCCCTCCTCTGCGAGATTCCTCTCGCTTGTAAGCATTCTCAACCCGATTCTGCAAGATGGATAGGGACTCAGGATCATTCTCAATCCCAATGCAATCGAAGTCCTCTTCTACGGCAGCTACGAGGGTTGTTCCGGAGCCGGCGAATGGATCGATCAACACACCACCAGACGGGGTCACAAGCTTCACGAAGTAGCGCATGAGCTTCAAGGATTTTACGGTTGGGTGCTCATTGACGAGACCGTCATCGAGACCGTCATTCTTCTCTTTCGTGGAGGGTTTAGATTGGTAGAGAAATGAATCTTCATAGTCTGGTTCGAAGACTTTGAAGAACCTAGAAGCCCCTGGTTCTTGTCTCTCTAGGATCCCTATAGGGCACCTTGGGGCGCACTCGTAGATGGGGAGATTCTCGTTCCCATAGACATGGGCATTTGGTTTCCCATCTCCAGCATCAGAGCCAGTGTTGTAAAAACCTCCTGGACGTTTCCCTCCTGGGTTCCCACGCTGGTCTCCCTTGATCACCTTGAAACCAACTCTCTTGCAACACAAGTTGTGGGAAAGAACAATGTTTGCAGGCCATCTTCCTAATGGATGGCACTCAATCCCAGTACCTGGAGGGGCAGCCACTTTAGCCGCTTCGGGCTTAGCCGTATGCCCACTTTTCTTCCAGGACTCTGGTCTGTCCGGCTCATCCCAATCTGTGTAGACTCTGGCTGAATCAATATTGAGCGCCCCAGTACCGTACTTGAGGAGATTTTCGATCACTCTCCCACTGATTGGCTTTCGAATAAGCCACCAGTCCTCTACCGCCGGCTTTAGTCCGGTATGGTGACCTGACCACCTCTCAGCTTCTTCAGGGAAACCTTCCGCTAAGAGGGCCTTTCTGATATCCAGTCCCTTCTTGTAACCTTGCGAAAACACGTGAGTTACGCGATCACGTATCTCGAATCCGGATCTTTCAAGGGCCATTCCTGTATGATGACTCGTACGGGGAAGCGCCCAGACCAATCCAAAAGCCCCGGGCTTGAGGATTCGGTAGACCTCGACGAACACCTCTACAAGGAAGTTCTGGAAGGCCATGAGTTCAGCACGCTCAGCGGCTAACTCATCCTCAGTATCTGGTTTGAAGTGATCCCACTTTCGGCCCATCATCCGAATCCCACTTGGTGGATCAGTAACCAATGAGTCGACAGAGGATTCTTGGATTGACTTGAGAACCTCCCGACAATCCCCAGGGATGATCTCGAACTTCATCAGCCTGCCCGAGGGGGGAGACTCGAGTTCCTCCCAGTTGGCTCATATTGGGCCAGCAATTCCGGTATTGTGAGTCTCAAGGTATCCCCGAGCCCTATCCTGAGAACCCTCACAATAGTATCCTCTTCTCCATCTCCATCTTCGATGGACTTCACCCAGTAACCTTTACCTTGGTTTGAGTTTGGTGACCGATCTCTAAGATAGATCCCAGCACGAAGCCAGTTAGGATAGGTGTAAACTATTGGATCTTCAGACATATTGTCACTCTACTACACCGGATACCTAACCCCGGTGTAGTATAATATGAACTTTTTTGTTGAGATCCAGGTCCCTCAAACGTAGTAAAGAGAAAGCTATGACGTTTCTGTTATTTCTCATATGTCCGCTAGTAGTAGCTGTAGGGGGTTTTCTACTCTTCAAGGAAATTACATGGAAGGAGATGGGGCTTCTCGTCTTGGCCGAACTCATCGTAGCAGGAGTTTCAGTGGCCATAGTGTACAACCTGAATACGTCGGATGATGAGGTATGGAACGGTTGGGTCACCAACAAAAAGCAGGAGTGGACTTCTTGCTCTCACTCCTACTCATGCAACTGCCACCAAGTAGAAACCTGTTCTGGATCTGGAAAGAACAAAACCTGCTCTTCTTCGGAACACTGTGATACCTGCTACGAACACAGCAACGATTGGAACTGGGTTATTTACACGTCGAACAAGGAGTCGATCGACATAGACCGAGTTGACCGACAAGGTGTTAGTACCCCTCCTCGATGGGCCTCAATTAGAATTGGGGACCCTACTGCTCAGATCCACAGCTACACGAGCTACATCAAGGCCGCCCCTGATACTCTATTCAGGCACCAAGGTATTACCGAAAAGTATGCCAACAAGATTCCAAAGTACCCGGGGAGAGTCTACGACTACTACCACATCAATCGATTGGTCACGCAGGGACTCTCAGCTACAGATCCTCAAACTTGGAACGAAGGGCTCGAGAAGATCAACTCTGATCTAGGAGCAAAGAAGCAAGCGAACATGATCGTGGTCCTAACCACCGAAGCTGATTCCTGGTACTACGCCTTGGAACAATCTTGGGTCGGCGGAAAGAAGAACGACGTTATCCTGGTCATCGGCATGGATGCCACCACAGGCAAAACCCAATGGGCTCAGGTCATGTGCTGGACAACAGCAAAGATCTTCGAGATCAAGCTCCGGGATGCCGTGATGGATCTTCCATCAATCACCCCCGAAGCCACTCTCCGAGTTATGCACGACAATGTGGATCAGTTCTTCAAGCGCAAGCCCATGAAGGACTTCGAGTATCTGCAGGCGAGCATTACACCTTCAGGAACCGAGTATACCATCTCCATACTCATCAGCCTCATCATTGCTGGACTTCTCATCTGGCTCTTCGAGGTGAGGGATATCTTCGGAGATGAAGGAACTGCTAGTGCATTTGGTAGATCCTCTAAGAACCGGTGGGATGTCCCTCCTTGGTCTGATACCAATGATACCGGTGGTTTCAAGGTCCTATCATCGAGAAACCAAACTAACCATTTCAAACATCACTTTTAGACAACTACTACAACAACAAAGGAGTGCAATAGCACCAACATGAGCACCGCCGTCAAAATCATCCTAGCCTGTGTAGGAGCCTTGTTCTTAGTTACCCTCATCAGCATCTTCTCTATCATTGGAATCCACAACGATTGCGTGCATCAGGAGAGCGGACTAAAAGCTCAGTACTCTCAAGACCAAAATAATTACAGCTCGTACTTCGACAAGATCAAGGAGATGGCCCAAGTTCCTGATATGGCCGCTGACAAGCTGAAGGAACTCTATGACGGTGCTATGAAGGGCCGCTACGGGGCTGATGGCTCCAAGGCTATGTTCCAGTTCATTCACGAGCAGAACCCTAACTTCGATCAGTCGATGTATACCAAGCTGCAGCAAGCCATCGAAGCGGGCCGTAACTCATTTGAAGCTGATCAGAAGACTCTCCTCGACAAGAAACGCGTCTACGAGAACGTCTTGGGGTCATTCCCCGGTAGCTTCTTCGCCGGCATGATGGGATTCCCGAAGCTTGACCTAGCAAAGATCGATATTGTTATCAACGACGCTACTGCCGAAGCTTTCAGAACTAAGCGAGCAGGCCCGATCAATCTGAAGAACTAAGCCCCGTTTGAGCCACTAAAGAAGGCCACTCGCTGAAAGGCTGGTGGCCTTCTTGGTTACAGCTCTGGGATCTCGTACACGAAGGTGTTGTTCCCCTTCACCGTGATCTTGAGTGAATAGAGATCGATGATCAAGATCCTAGAAGCGTCGGGTCACTTTACTTTGAAGGCCACCAACAGATGCATACATAAGTACACTACTGATTATCAAGTAGCGACTCTAACGTCTGCCACGTAAATATCGTCAGCAACTGCTACAAATTCTTCTGTTGCTAACCAGAATCCTTGATCTCCCCATCTAGTAGTCCAACTATTAGGACCACCGAAGATAGTGCTACCATTTGAGAGGGTATCATACGAGGTTATGTAAATATAGTGACCACCCAGCAGATTATTTGGATCTGGGGCTCCGAGAGGATTCTTACCATCCCAATTCTCGAAGGCACTATCAACTTGAATAGCAATGGCGATGGGAAACCCATTTGCCAGAGCCGTCTTCATGGCAGCAATCCTAGATGTCCCTACACTATCAATGCGGAACGCTCCTGTCAGGATGAGCTCAGAGGCGCTTTCAACAAGCCCTAGCTTAGGTTCATCATTGGCAGTCGAGTTGCTTGTAGGACGATCCTCGTAAGCTGCAACACCCCATTTGGCGATACCAGTCCAAGCATCTGAAGGCATCGAACCAGTGTCCTCCAGAGGAGGGAGAGATTGGTTGGGGATCCCCATATTGACCCGAGCACGCTCGATACAGCGAGCTACGTCGTAGATCCACACAGGAGATCGATGAGAGATTGGGGTACCTGCGATGACTAGCCGAGTCTCACAAGCCCCACCGGCCGAATGGCCAACACAAGAACCTACTTGTCCCTGATCCATAATCCCAGGTCCTGCCAAGACTTGCTCTCGGTAGTCCACAGCACTTGGGATAGTCACAAGCTTGAACTTGTGGGATAGCCCTTTGATGTCTGGCATTCCGTGGTCAGCACGGTCTTTTTTGTATCCGTAATTTGCAAACCCACCAAATTGTCGAGCCATAGCTATCTCCCTAATTACAAGTAGCCCCACATTTGTCGGCCGCTTTTTTGGTAGATGCACCTAAGACACAATTGACCGGGAGCCTAATTAGATTTGACTGAATGACTTCCTTGCAAGTCTCCAGACACTTCGGATCCGGAGCACAGGGGATACCTGCTAGGTGGTCACAATACTTGATGCAGGTGTCGGCACCGGCATCAATATCAGGAAGAGGAGGGGGACCAGCATCAACAACCACTAATGGAACTGGAGGGGTAACCGGGGTTGGCTTATTGCAGCTACCCCCAGTGAGAAGTGTGAAGGTGAACGCTACGAGTATGGATTTGATGATCTTCATGGGGCCACTGCTAATGACCAATAAGGAGATCCGTCAGAGCTCCCAGTCTTCAGCTAATAAGTCCTCATCGTTTGGGATCCAACGAAAACCATCTTCCGCCCCACCTGACTTTAGTATAAACATCGTTGGAATACTGAGATCTGGTTTGGATACTCGAAAACCAGATTGCTCAACAAGCTTCAGCTTGTAACTCCAAAAAGGACGCTTAATAGATTTCCCAAGCTTCAACAACTTGAGAGCATTTCCAAAGTCCATACCCGAGGGGGACCACAAGTAGTAATTCCATTATGACTCCTTTATTGTAGGTATGTCCCCTACCAAACAAGGACTCAGCGAGTTCCCAGACGAAGAAGTCTTGACTGGAAAGCAAGAGGTTCTTACCAAGGTTTTGGTACTTATCTCTGAGCTTGGGTCAGAGTCTGAGAAACTGTTCGCACTTCTTCAGACCGGTGGACTAACCCAAGGTATTAGTGGAAAGGTCACAGATCACTTGTTCAACATCAATCAGATCGTCCAGAGCATTGAGGGTTTCTTGGGGGTTTACCACCAAGTCTACTCAAGAGACGAATAGGATTCACGCTAAGATCAACCTCACCTGTCACTGGATGCTCATACCCGACTATCTCTTTACATGTAGAACATATGAGTGTGCAATAAGGTCTAATCTCTAACCTAAGTAAAGACCACCTCCACCTCTGAACTTGTCCACGTAAGAATGGGTCAAAAGGAGAGGCACCGCAATGAGGACAGCTCTCGATTGGTGAGGGTTTGTCTAGAAGAACAGCGCATTCAATCGGCATCGTCAAGAACCCTCTCGAATCGAGTTCGGGGTTCAACAATAATCCCGTCAGCGATCAACTCAGCTTTGAATGGAGATCCATAGGGGGTACTGATAAGAAACTCCTTCAAGGCCTTCAAGATCCGTACATCATTGTCGATCAAGTTCCCTCGAACGAACACATCACCATTGCCCCTAAACCTCAATACCTCAATACCCTCGGTGACACAGAAGATGAGATCACCGGGGGCACTGAAAGCTTCTTGTGACTGAATTAGTAAACCCTCTGGAGCAGCTAGTGCCTCCACTTCCCAGGTATCTGCCAACAAGGCCTCTGCTGTTGGAAACCACCTCTCATTTCGAGAGGCTGAAGCTTCCCATATGAAGTCAGGAGGTTCACTCCGCGTGAGGCTTATCCAGAACTTATTCGGATCTTGCCGCATGCGGCGCCCAGCTTTTAGATATCCTAGAGCTTGAGAGAAGTTCATGAAGCTAACCTTGAGTACAATGCATGAAAGAGAGTCTCTATGTACAACCTCTGGTCTTCTGTTACAGCTGGGTACCCGTGCAAATTAACATGCAACCGTACCGCCCGGACCATCTCTAAATCGGCCCCCCCATTAGGCAATGGCCCAATTTCATCATTTAGTACATTTAGTAATCTCTCACAACCTTCAAGCATCTCTCTGAAGGTTGCTTTCCCACTCGAGTACTCTTGCCCATACTCCGAACAAGTTCTGCATCTGTGGGGGACTGGTCCGTAGGGCCCCTGACACTGAGGGGCATCTTTAATACAACCTACCTGCAAGGTTCGTTGTTCTGAAACCTCCCTTGCCTTTGGACCCTCGATTGGACGTCTCCAAAGAACCGTAACACCTATTGTGGTAAGCGTTATCTTGGACTTGTAGATCCTCCAATCACCTCCAAGAGGGGGCTCTAACTTCCCCGTTGCTGAATAATACAGGAGATGGTATTCGTAAATGGGCTCTGGCATGGAATCATCAATCATTCAGGTCACTTAGGTCAAGTTTCAGATCTTCGTTTAGTGGGTTTGGAGGTGGGGTAGTAGGGCGAGGGACTTCCTCAAATGGGTTCGTTGGGAGTTGCCAATCAATTGGGGCGAGGTCTTTCCGAAGCAATGCTTGATTGGTTCTTGAGAAGTGTCTGCAGCCATAGAATCCTTGATAGGCTCCTAGGGGTGATGGGTGGGATGATGCTAGCACTACATGGTGTTCTGTACTGATCATCTCGGCTTTTGACTTTGCATCGTTTCCCCACAACAGAAATACGATCCTCTTCTCTCGAGCGGCCAAGACCTTGATCACCCTACTAGTAAAGGTCTCCCACCCTAACTTGCGATGAGATCCAGGCTCTCCTTGACGGACAGTTAGTACGGTGTTCAACAAGAACACCCCTTGTTTAGCCCAAGCCATCAAGTACCCGTGGTCGACTGGCTTCACTCCGAGGTCGTCTCGAAGCTCCTTGTAGATCCCGCGCAGTGATGGTGGGGGGTTTACCTTGGGGAGGACTGAGAACGCCAACCCATGAGCTTGACCTGGACCGTGATATGGATCCTGACCCAAGATCACTACAGAAACCTCGTCGAGTGGAGTCATATCAAAAGCTGTGAACACCTTCCCAACAGGCGGGTAAATGACAGACTTTTCTCGTTCAGCTTTGATGAAGGAAGTCAACTCAATGAAGTATGACTTCCTCATCTCATCAGAGAGAGCTTCAATCCAGGACTCGTGCATCACTAATTCAATCGAGTGTCAGTTGGATTTTCGGGTATGTCAAGAAGCCCTATAGCGAACTTGTTGAATCGATCACGCTCTTCTTGACCCCTAGTTTGGAGGTGTTGAATGTACTCTTCTTTTATTTTCAGGATGTTTTTGGCAAGACGGGCCTCAGAGCGGTAGAGCTCTATCTTCTGCCAGATGAACAGTACTGGTACTAATCCGAATAAAACCCCGCATCCTACGAGGAAGACTTGGGCTATACCTGGGGTGACCCTCAAGGCCTCATCAAAGTTCATCGGTCACCAGCGGCGAAGTCTGAGTAGAGCATTTTGGTGTCAGCCTCGAAAATGTCATAGTAGTCGATATTCGCGAATCGAGTCTTGCAGGTACCGCCTTCAGTACTCTCTTCCCACACTCGACGAGCAACTTCGTAAGAAACGTTAGCTTCGATGTCGATCCAATTGTTGTCGAACCCGTCGTAAAGTCGTACAGTGTAGAGCTTTCCAGGCAAACCAGCAGCACAGGTCTTTGGCTTATTGACTGGCTTCTCAGGTTCAGACATAGCCTGAGTATAGACTACACCGGGTACTAACGGCAAATGCTTTCAACAAGCCGAGATCTCAGGAAGTTCTGATACGAAGCACGATCGGTCAGGCGCTCATCAAGTACCCGCTCTGGATGATCTAAGTGAGCACAATCAAGTACTTCCAGATACAAACCAAACTCCTTAATGAACCTCAAATTGATCTTGGTTAGGGCCCCTCCTACCTCTAACTCAAGAAACTCGTTGAAGTCACCGGTGTTTTTTGGGTGTTCCTGAAAGGACATCTTTGCTATTACCGGTTTCTCACCTGAAAGCGACTCAACCTCTCTCAGCGACTGCAGCATAAATTCCCAGGCTTCTTTATGAGTAAGTGAGTCAACTTTAGGCCGGGTAGGTGGTACAGTAAGAGCTCGTAGGGATTGCATCTGATTGCCCATTACGGTCTAACAAGGAATTCCTCCTTTAGTACCAACTTCAAGTATTCGGCAAGTTAGGTTGAAGATCTATGTGGCACTCACACAACACCCGGATCTATTATGGATGATTCTTAAGGTGTGAGTTCGAACAGGTAGAGGGTACTCCAAACCCTAAACTTGATTTCAGCATAAGTCTCTGGCTCAACGTCGTATCGGTTGTGTGGATTTGGGTGCCAATGGCGCAGTTGCCAAACAAGTCTCACACTTTCCTAATAATTAACCGGCTATACTAAAACCCACTAGACCTAATACACTTTGAGAAAGACCTTATGAGCCATTCCTAAAAACATGACGGTCGAGAGATTCTCCAATCAAGCCTCAACCACATTATTTACCTCTGTAGGTACTGGAGATCTTAGTATCTCAGTTCAGGCTACAACCAACTTCCCAGGCTCACCCGAGTTCAGGATCAGAATCGGTCAAGAACTCATGTTGGTGACCGGAGTCTCTGGTACCACTTGGACGGTAACCAGGGGGATTGAAGGAACAACCCCAGCTTCACATGCACCAGGTTCGATCGTCGTAGCGGTACTGACCTCGGGTGCACTTACTGAGATGAGGGCTGAGATCGAAGCTGAGATCCCTTCGGGTACAATTCAGACCACTGATCCTCGCCTGGCCGATGATCGAACAGCTTCAGGAATCCGAACAGAAACAACCGTTGTAGCTATCTCTTCAGCAACAGCACCTACTCCTGGACAAGTCCTGACTGCTACGAGTGGAACTGCTGCTGACTGGAAGACCGTACCGACACCACCAACCATCACTAGCCATGGTTCTGCAGCAGCCGGTGATGTTGTTCGACTCGTCTCTGCCGAAGTCCTTGCTCAGGCCCTGGCTGACTCTACTAGTCATGCTTCCTCGCTAATTGGTGTGTGGAATGGTGTTACTCCAGTTTCATTCTCTACTCAGCCTGTTGTAAATTTTGATTCTTCCCCAATCGTTGGAGCCCCATGTTATGTTTCAGCATCCGTTGCAGGAGCATTAACCTGCACAATCCCTGGCGTAGGCTACGTTAGTGTACCGCAGGACTTGTTGGTACTCGAAGATAAGTCTGTTGGGACAGCTTACGCAGCCAGGGTTGGGATCAATAAAGCTATGACAGGATCTCTGTCGGCTCGTGATGATTTCAAGCGCTATGCAGCACAACTAACTGGAATGAACCTAGCCAAGGCTGAGTTTTTTGGAAGTGACTTTACCGCAAGTGAACTACAAGATACTGGTACTGGTCCGATGCTCCCTCTTACATTTGGAACGTGGACTCAGCCGTGCCTACCCAGTTCTCAATATTCTAGTATTTATACGAACACAGCTGGAACAGTATTGTCCGTCAAAAAAGTTCTACCTGCTGCAAATCTAGCAACACAGAAGTGGGCAATGAGTGTGCGCTTTAGACAAGATGTTGCTGGCTACGAATTGATCCTTGCTCTTCGCCGAGCGAATGTCGATGGGGTAACTTTCACGGAGACTGCCCAAGTTGGCTTCAGTGCGTACGTAGGACATTCAACTCAACTCCTCTTTGGTGCTGGTAACTTTGACCCAGCCGACGGGGTATGGGATGTTAGGACTCCGACTGCTGCATACGGTACAATTGGCGTAACTTGGCATCAAGGCGTGATGTACTCGAAGGGTGATGGCAACATTTATTGTAATTTAGATAATGCTGGGGTACTGTCTTTGCCGATAGCTCCATCGGCGGCTACAGGAATGGTGGAGCTCTGGTGCAATACCAACAGCCTGCAAATGGATTGGCTGTACCTGGTCAACGAGAGAGTGGACTACTAATGCAGGTCCTAGCACCAAATCCATCGCATAGTCGTTGGAACCTGACTAGTTCCCAGTGGGCTGCTGCACAAGCTGCTTGGGTGACCTATCTATACCCTTCGGGTATACCAGCTACTGGGGTGTCAACAATTACGAATAATTATTTGGTCAACCCTCTACCCATAGGCTGTGCATCCATTACCCAGTATTCGATTGCAAAACCTGGTGGTCGTGTATGCACAGAACCAGGGTTAGCTTATCTGTTGCACCCAATAACTTCACCAACCGGAACATGCCTATCATTGCAAGCGGGCCATGGGGGTTGGGTCAACTACACACCAGATGCCGGAGTTGAGACAGTCGATAATAGCATCATCTGTAGAGCTCTAGCACTTGGCTGGCGTGTTCTTGTAATGCCCATGCCAGATTGTGATTACGGTAATGACCTGCTACCTCAGCACATTACAATTGGTGGGGGACTGACCTCGATATCGATGCACGCCTATGGGGCCCTAGATACAGATGGTGGTCCACCAGCCGCACGGATGTTCATAGAAAGCTCAATATTAGCTGAGAATCAAGTGCAGGCTGACTATGCTCCAATACATTGGATTCATGCAGGACATTCGGGTGGGTGCTCAAGTCAGGCGATGAAACTTGCATGTCGTGTGATGGGTACCCTAGCTTATCAATTTTGTGGCAAGCTGCCGGACTCTTTAGATACCCAACAAGCGTTGTGGGGACCAGGTGACCTTGATAATTACCCTGGAGCTGCCATGTACCTGCACAATCTGCCCTGGGCTGGTGATACTCGTGGTTTTGTAGGTTTGGCTGCAGCTAGACCTGGGTTCAGGTATGGGGTGATGAATTCTCGGTTTGATAATACATTCCCGGTCAGTGACCATAATTGGGGAGCATGGTTTGAAGAGTACGCAACATTGGATGCATGTGTGAAGAGTGCTGGTGGAACGGTGTTTGCATTTGAGGACCTTACCGGTGGAGACCCTGTATCCCGCACAGGTGGGCATGAATTCACAAAGGTTCGGCTAGACTGGATGTTCAACGACATTAATACCCAGCTGGGGGAAATCTAGCTGAGTACTAAAAATGATAGTGCAGTCAGTATTTTGAACAAGCACAAGTATTGGATATCTCTAGTCCTGTGAGCTAGAGATATCTTCACCCTGTTAGCTTTGGTGATTCCGCTGGAATCAGTTCGTTGATCCACCCACTCAAGATCGGTAGTAGTGCGGTGACTTCCTCGCGTGTGAGACGCTTGGCATCGGAGTTCCATGCTTTCCCAAGAGCTGAAACCCCATGCCGGCGAAGAGACAGCTTCGGAGGGCCTTGCTTGTAGCTGTAAAGCCCAGCTTTAATTACACTACTTCCCCCAGTTGATTGGACCTCTCCTAGCTCTCTTACAAGCTTGTCATCGTTCGGATCATAACCTTTTGGACTTGGCATTATTCAACCTCGAAGCTTGAAGGGTCTCAATTCTACATGGAGCTTACAGATCACCTTAAACGGGGTCTCTGGCTCTATAACTCGTTTTTTGTTGTTCGGGTCTGGCCGCCAATGGATCTCTGGGATTCGATCACCCTGGTAAAACATCCCAACTGGGATAGCTCGAGACACGTAAATTGGAGCTCGTTCTAGGTAGATTCCAACGAGGCCCATCATTAACTCATCCCGCCTAGTGCAGGGGTCAAGAAACTCTCGCCCCATATTACGGATCACCGCAAAGTCCTTTACGCTGATCGTAAATGGCCCATCTCGATATTCCCAAGAAGCCTTGATCTCCTCGGGGAGAGTCTCAAGAGCGTCAGGGTCCTCCGGACAGAGAGCTTGCCACATCGCGATCTCTTCGTCGGTGGCATCTCTCCTCTCATCCTCACAACAATGTGAAACTACTGAGAATGATTGAGGAAAGTACCCTGGGATCTTGTGAGCGAAGCCGTTGGACAAGTGGAAGCCCAGGTGATGCCGAGCTGCAATTCGTTCGAGGTTAGCCTCGTAGAGACCGTCAAACTCTATTGGTTCCATGATATTACTCGGTGAGCAGATCTAGTTGGTTGGATCTTACACCGGGTGTCGGATCCAACCTCTTTTGAGCCAAAGAGATGGCAACCGGGTTCTGGTCAATACCCACCCAATCACGTCCTAGGTTCTGTGCTGCCACCAGTGTTGTACCAGATCCGCACATTGGATCAAGAATACGCCCGCCAGGATTGGTGCCCAGTCGAACAACCCTATCCAGCAACTTCAAAGGCTTTTGAGTTGGGTATCCGGTGGACTCCGAGTTCAAGGGAGTGTTGGCCTTCATCGCCGAGCAATCAGTCCAAACACTCCCCATCCGGCGCCCCTTGTCTTCGTAGTACCGATAGGCCTTCCCATTGATGACTCGTTCCCGGTACCGCCTCCCTGACTCGTCGACGGACTTGAAGTGCATGTTCCGGCTGGTCTCGGCATACGGCTCTCGAACCTCTGGGTCATCCGAGTTGTAGGTGAACTCATCCCCGCGGGAGTAGACCAGGATCGTTTGGTGGGTGACACTCAGGCCCTTCTTGCCTCGAGCCCCATTCCCGGGAACCCAAATGATCTCCCCTCGAAAGTTTGGCTTGCCAAAGATATCATCCGCCAGAAGTTTGGCTTCGTGAACCCCCCTGAAGTCCAAGTGGAGCCACAAGCTACCATTGGGGTTGAGGGCAGAGTGAAGAACCCTCAACCGTGGCTCTAGCATCGAGCAGAAGCCCTCGATACCACCCCAGGAGTCTTGGTACATCACATCACCATCCACACGTGCCCCAAAGCCACTACGAGCCGAGTGTGAGTATCCAGTATTGAATGGGGGATCAACGTAAATGAGGTCGAACAGACCCACCTTTGGAACCAGATCCAGGCAGTCACCATGGTACAACATCAGATCACGTCTTTACGTTCGAATCGAGTCGGGACTTTGGCGTGCACTCGAGCCTCATATTCTTCCTTGTCATGAATCTGTCTTCGAGTCTGCACAGCTATCGCTGTAGTAGCCCCCTCCTCATCCCATAAGCTCTCGAGCTGGGAAACCTCCTCTTCTGGAGAGAGATGGTTTGCACGAATAACTTCTCTATCCCAATCATTGAAGGAAACTGGTGGGGGTTGAGGAGCCCCTTTATTCAGTTCATTCACCAGCTGCATCCTACCCGCCAAACTTCTGAGTGAGTTCCAAAGTGGGTCATCTTGTTCGATAGTGGCTAGGAGTGATCGAAGGGCTATTACCCAAATTGTTTCAGTATTGGTACAATCGGAACAAGCAAATCCAATAGTGCGATCCCTCGGATCATCACAACAGTACACAGAATGCCTGGTCTCCTGCACATGTTGGCGGGCTGCTTGGAACAACTCAGGGAAGTTTGGATACTCTGGCACAGGTCACCTAAAGATGCCCATTTTGAAAGAAAAGTAAAAGGGCTCGTCTACCCACCGGGTCTTTCAGGTAGTTCTTCAGTATCCCTGTTGCTTTATTGTCTGAATCAGAGGCCCTGGTATCTCTAGCCCTAATCTCCCAAGAAAACTCAGGTACGACCTGGATGTCTTCTCCCAGAGTGCCGCGCCTCTTGATGGTGCCCATGGTCGATGCATGAGCCTCACAACAAGTCTTGCAAGCGAATCCAAATGCAATCCCTACTACATCATCAGCATAAGTCAGAGTGTGCTCTGGGTTCTCCCGAACGTGACGGTAAGCACTCCTTGCCATTCTCTCGATATCTGAGTAGGGCTCCTTTAGCACGGGCTGGGGAAGTCGGTTGGGACGTATGTCAGCCCAGAATTCTTCAAGATCCTCAAGGGGCATAGACACTCTCCAACTGGGTGCTCTCGGCTATTTGAGCAAAGATGGCGGCATCCTCGATTGCACAGATTTCCTCCTTGGCCTTCTTGCAGATGGAGTCTACGATACCCCGCTCGGCCATAGCGAAGAGAAGATTCTGGACCAAGAGTGCCCGCCGGGCCTCCGCCTTGGAGCCCATTTTAACGAGCTCACCGAATTCGTTCTCACGCCAACCCATCAACCTGAGTCTGGCCTTGACAGCTTTTCGGTTATCTCGATGTTTGCGACCCATGACCACTAATACACCGGCGGCTCGGAACCAGAGCGGCCCGAAGCCCGAAACACACTGTTACTACAGTGTTCACGTAGGTGTGTTGTACAGTGTACTAAGCACACAATTAATCAGAACATTCAATGACTGACTGGTCAATCGGATTGTATGGTCAGTAAATGGTTGCCACTGACGGCATTTCTGGAGTAGTGTGCTGAGAACCAAACCCCTCACGCGTAATATTGAACATGGCCGCGAGCAAAGCTATTGAAGAGCAAGCAGAACGCTGGGCCAGAAACTACCCTGACTCGAGAACCCGAATCGAGAAGGCCTTAAACCTCGTTGATGGTTGTACTTACATTGGGGAGGACACTTGGGAGGTCAAAGGATCTTCAGGGACCATCTACTTTGTCGGCGCGGATCCAGTCAGAAGGGTCTCCACCTGCACGTGCCCGGATAGCATGAACGGCAACCGGTGTAAGCATCGAATTGCTTGTGCTCTTCTCTGGGCCACGCGAGGTGCAAATAAGAACTACCCTTTCACCGACGCGAACGGTGTAAGGTACTGACATCATGCTTCCTAGGCCAGCCCCACCCTCAGAAACTCACCAGCTCCTATCAATAATCCGAACCAAAGGTGATAACCTCTGTGCCGATAATTGCACCAACAAGAGGGGTGGTACTTGCACAGCCAGAGAGGTTCCAGAGAATCTCAGGTTCAATGGTGAGTTCGAACTCCACCACCGAACCAACTTCTGCAAGCTCAACTCACAGTAAGACTTTCTCACAAGCATAGAGACGAAGCAACTGGTCGATTGAAGAATCCTGAGTGGTTCCCTATTGACATCTCTGACGTTTTTCGTCAAGAGCTACATCTTCTTTGATTTAGTTGATCCAAGCATCGAATTGAATCCGAGATTTTCTGGTGATCTGAGGGGGTCACCGCGATCAAGTTCTTGGGAACTAAACTGGCCAATAGAGTCTCTATGGGCCTGCTTCGGGTGTGACAACTGAACGCTTCGTCAATCAAGCAAGTACAGCTTTGTCCTCATCGGTTGGAGCTGGTGACCTAACCTTCTCAGTCCAGAGTACTACCCATTTTCCGACTCAACCTGAGTTCAGGATTCGAATTGGCCAAGAACTCATGTTGGTAACCGGAGTCTCGGGTACCTCTTGGACAGTGACCCGTGGGATCGAAGGGACTACCGCGGTTTCACATGCACCAGGTTCGACCGTTGTAGCTGTTCTCACTGGTGGTGGACTCGATGAGATGCGAACGGAGATCGAAGCTGAGAACAAGACTCTCAACTATGTAGCCATCGATGGTAGTGTAGATGACATGCCAGCATTTACTGCTAAATTAGCTTCAGCAGCAAGTACTGGGTATCGAGTACAACTGAATGCCGGGAATACAATTCAGTTCAAGACACCCCCTGATGGTAGTGGTACTTATGCTCCACCAAATTCTACTCCAAACCTGAGTAGTGGGGAGTACATGACGTGTGCTCCAGGTACAAATCTCAGGTTTGACATGACCTATCGCTTCGGGTTGTATGGGAGAGCTAACCTGTCCCCTGGGAGCACCGTTGCTTCTCCTCCTGCAACCAGGGCTGCCAACAACAACATAATTATAGTCAACCCCTGGGGTATAACTCCTGCAGTTGGGTACGTTATCTGGGTTGAGCAGTACATGGGAGTTACCCCGCAAGTGAGCGGGTGTACATATACTATCAAGGAACTTGGTGTTTCCACCATAGGGATCACTGACGTAACGGCCACCACTCTCTATGGGGGTGGCGGGACTCTCAACGGACTGACCCTCAAGCTCAACATTGATGGGGCTGGAGAGCAGACACTTACGTTATCCGGAGCTGGGAATACAACAACCCTTATCACTCTCATTGCAGCGATAGTTGTTAAGTGGCCTTCTTTGCTGCAAGTGGGAACTGGTGGTGCATCAGGGAACAACCTACTCATCTCCTCGAAGTCGATTGTGATCGGAGCTGGTACCGCAAACACAGCTCTAGGTCTCACCGCTGGTGTTCCAACCTATGTTGCTGTTCTGCTCGACCGATCTATTGTGTGGGAGCATTCAATTGGCGACTCAGTTACCAGTGCCCCCGACTACCCGAAGGACATCTTACTTGACTTCACAGGAGCTAATGTCAGTGGGTACGCAAACCAGCTTATTGAGTTCACGCAGGCCCAAAGGGCTACAGTCAATGGACTCAACTATCAACTAACGAATGACCAGATCCCGTTCCTCGGTGGGACTGCTACTCTTGCATTTGATGTAGCAAGTCGCGAATGCACACTATCGAACTCAACGATTGAATTTCCGAATAACCCCTACTACATAGGGAGCAATGGCTTTTACGGTCAGTCAAATGAAGGAACCTTGCTGTGGAATAATCGAATCCGCAATGCCAGAGCGCAGGGGTACTCCTTCATGGACTGTTATGCCTGCAACGCCATTGGGAACATAACCTCTGACTGTGATTGGGGTCAAGTTGCACAAGTATTTGTGGATGGTACTTTTGGTTGTTTAGATTGTGCATTCGTTGCATGTGCTGACATTGGAAGTGAAGTAGGGCAGTGGCTTTGGGGTTCTAAAAGAACAAAAACCCTTGGGTTATCGAGCACTAAGAACCCCCAGTACGGGCTTCTAGTTGATCGCAATAATGAGACCGCAACATTTACAAATTGCAGCTATACCAAGGCTCCTATTGGTATTTATATCGACGCTACTGCAACTGGAACCTCATTCACCCAGCTGAATACTGACGAGTGTCTTACTGGAATTGTTATTGCTGGGGCAGCTACCATATCACAGTGGCATCACCACAGCACTCGAACTGATCCTGGTGCAACAGGGGTGTTTGTATCTGGAGTCGGCACTAACATCATCCGCGACATAGATCTGAAGATGAGTGGAAGTGGAATCGCGGTTGATGTTGGTACTACGGGTACTCTACTACTGGATGGTGGGAGAATAGAGACGGGACCTACAGGTTATTGTTTGCGTGTACAGACAGCAGCTCGTATCAGACTGTCCAACATAACCTTTGCTGGTGGTGTTGGGATCTCTTGCTCAAGTGGTACTATTGAGATAGGGCCAAACTGTGACTTTAGTGCTATAACAGAGAATCAACAATTTCTCGTGATTGCCCCGGGTTTGGTTACATTTCAGCAGACCGGTGGGGTTCTCTCGTATGCTGGCAGCAATCGATTCATACTACTAAGTGAGTGCTACAATACCACCATAGAGATATCGGCCTCAGCCTCAGCGAGTGGTGTTGGCCTACCTGGGATACCTGGACTTCAGTTCACGGTAGTAAATAACAACACAAACCCGATGTTCGTTATCTCTAGGGCGGCAGGTGATACCGGAGTTACGATTGCCGGAGGCAAGACAGCTATTGTTAGGGTAGACTCGACTAACCACTGTAAGCGGGTAACCGCTGATCTATGAAATTTATGACACCAGCCCAGAGAGACCTAATCAAACTGTACATTGCTATGGCAAAGAAACATTCACCAGGACCTTTCGAAGGCATTGATGAAGCAATAGCGGCTCTAGAAGAGCTCGTCAACGAACAAGATGAAGGTGATCATGACTGAACTAAAGATCTACTACCCGACGGATCTGATAGTGTCCACTACTAGAAACCAAAGGATATTCTTGGTTCCGCTCAGAGGATAGAACTGATCGGAAAGACTCAAGTTGGTCTCGAGTGAGACCCCCTCCAGACACATAACCCTCAAACACTTCCGCGAAAGCCTCTTCAATGTTGGAGCTAGCGTACTCACCCAATGGTGCAACCGGCTTAGGATTACCCTCTTCATCAGTAGGTCCCTGCGGGTAATCCCTGAATCTGTCTGTAGTCTTGGTTTGAACTAAGGCATTGAATCGAGCTCGATTCGCTGGGGTCATGAACTTGAACCAGTATCGGTGCCCAAGCTCATGGATCACGATACGGGTAACGAAACCCTCTGGCTTATTCCTAATATAGACTTGGTCCAGATCGTGGTTATACTCCCCAGCATCCCCAGAACTACTGTAACCCCACTTCTGAGCAAGCTCAATCTCTTCTTGGGTTTTCTTGTGATTCTTGGCCTCAACAAACATCACCCCGTACCACAACTTTCCGAAACCATTGTTTTTCAACATCTGTTGTGCTCGGTTGATGTACTTGATGTAATCACGAACGTCATTCCGACTCACTGAGTCATCAATGACAACAACCTTGGCGCTGTTGAGATCAAATTCCTTAGGAACCGTAGAGTAGAAGTCATCGATTGGATCTTCCCCGTGTTCCTTCTTGTACTCAGCGGTAGCCTTGGCATCAGCGTAGAGGTGCTTCATCAAAGCATCGAAGACTCTGGTAGCCGGAGCCCACACCACTTCTGGATGCCACCGATACTGATCAACAGCATCCATGGCCTTAGTCCACTTTGCGTGATATGGCTCGTATTCAGGGTATTTGCGAATGAACTCATCAGATCCGTGAAGCTTTCGGATGTTGTCCCCAGTTCGCTCTTCGATCTCATCCAGGAACTTCTCGCGCTTCTCACTTACCTCTCTGTAATTACTGGCTATTTTTTCGTATTCTGTGTACACCTCGAAAACCTGACCTTTGGTCTTTGCCAAAAGGTTCTCGAACTTGATCCGCTCCCTAGAACCGGTGAACACAATGTTCATGCCATGCCTTTGGAAGAGTACCTGATCCCCTAGGTTCCTCAGGAACTCAATGAGAGCCTTGTGCTTGTCATCCATCTCATGCGGGGACTTGATGACGGCAGTCCAGCCCCTCTTGACCCCCATGAGCCATTGCTTGGTCAAGATGTCTGCTTGAATGAAGCGAGCAGCTACTCGGAGAGTTAAGACGTCTTCGCGCATCTACGAAGAAAACCCAACAAGAAGATAACTAAGAGCGAGCCATGCCTACGTTGAGGTCTGTAAGCCTCATGTATCAATGAATGAAGACTTGATTAATCGAAGGTTGCTTAAATGTCATTGAGTTTTATCATCTTATTGAGTAGAGTAATGGCATGCCAGCTCTAAGAGTAATTATCCCGTTTGATACAAGGTGTTGTTCGATAAATTGCGAGTTCAACCGAACGTACACTGGAAAGTGCACTGTTCGAGGAGCCACCCCAGATCTTGCGGAGACGATTGCTAGAGACGGTGACTTCTACCTCAGAACAAGGTACTGTATTGAGAAGGCCTCGATCGTGAATGAACCTTCTAGGAAGGTCACCTATTTACCAACAGGTGAGTAGGAAGATCTAAGACAAAACGGCGTATTGAAGGTGAGAGTTCTATGCCCTTAGTTTTGGTGAACCCAAGAAAGCCGGCTCAATTCCGAGCAGAGATCGCTAGCATTTGCCTGAATGAGGCGATGAATGCAGCTGAGCCTCTCAGAACTGAGCTATTGGATTCAGCTAGGTTACACCTTCGAGAGTTTCGCCGCTTGCTAACAGCTCAATGCCCAGAAGAGGCATGGATGACATACAATGAGCTGATCGATCTACTCGAGCTATTTGACAACCCGAATCAGGTTCCAGCAACAGGTCTCTAGAGGGGGAGGACAACTGTTCGTCAAAGTGGTAGTAATTGGTAATGTCCGGTAAGAAGCTAACGTTGCTGAAGTGGTCCACAGCCCACGGAGTCCATTACCGGACGGCGTTGGCCTGGGTTCGGGAAGGCAAGAAGGACGGTCTATGCCGTAGACATTGTGGGAAGGAAAATGTGGTTCCTAGGATCTCCCTGCACACCAAACCCCTCGTTTTTACAGTAACCAAACTTTTTAGTCGAGTCAACACCCTTCGTAACCACTGCAATTATACAGTATAGATTGAAAATAATTGTTTTTTCGACGTAATTCGCATGTTCAGTGTTTCAGGGGCCGCCCTTGAAATTGTTGAAAATCGTAATTCAACCTTAGGGCCTATCGTCTAATATCTGAACACCATCGTCGAGCTGGATATAGAAAGTGACACACATTGCGCCACTTCTAAATTACCTCTCCGGAGGAGTCTAGAACTGCTGGAACACCCAGTAGAAGAAAGACCCTACTCCGTATACAATTAGTACGAATACCGCCAAGAGGCACCTTACAGCGTTCGAAGGTTCCTGTCGGTGAGCCATGCTTTTATACCATAAGTGTAAGAATAATGGACACGACTCACCGTACAGGCCTCGGGGGAGGCCTAGCTATCAGATGTCTGACTGAAACCCCTCCCTCATACCTTTGACGAGAGCATCCGAGTCGAAGAACACTATGGCCACTGGAGGTCGCATGGCTACGCTCTGAGCTACCAAGGCCTTTACCGATGTCGGTGCTGCTTGGATTCCGAGTTCGACTGGGGGTTGAGTCTTGCGAGGTTTGGGTCCCCTTACCGCCGCAACCTTAGCCTTCTTCGATACCTTCTTCTTGACTGGAGCCTCCTTGACCTTGACTGGAGCCTCCTTGACCTTGACTGAAGCTTCAACCTTAGCCTTCTTCGATACCTTCTTCTTGGGGGCGGCGCCGGCAGCTATTCGATCCTTGCTTCGAATGTTGTAGATGTAGTTTTGAGTGATAACTAAGCCCTTTTTTGAGGCTTCTTGAATCAACTCATCGGTGCCCAGGTCTGGGTGGTTTCGGATGAACTCTGACAAATTCTTTCTTGAACTCATATGTTTTCTCCAGTTAGCTTCAATCTGAAGCGATTATTAGAACAATGGGAGTACTATGACTAGTACTCCAGGGAATATCAACACAAAATGTTAGTAGGTGATCCTTTTTTCTAATATAAGACTCCTTTTCTCAGACTCGAATCCATGTGAGAGAAGCTAGGATCTTGCGGAGATCCACGTAAGAATACCCGTCAATGACGAAGCTCAGGCCTTGACCTGGAACTAGTCGAATGTGGGAGGAGAAATCTGGGAAGTCCCGTTGAAGGAAGGAGGCCGCCATTACAGGGTACATGAGGGCTGTCTCATTATCGCTGTCATCCTGCTCGACCCTGGCCAGGTAGTGGTACCGCATGGATAGGATGCTTGCCACCTCTCCAATGGAAGATTCGTTAGTACTTTCAATATGTTGGTGCTCAGATGGAGGGGCCAACACTTGAGACCTGCTCGAGAGGAGCTCGGGAAACTTGAAGTTCAGACTACCGGGTTGCTCAGCATCAGCCTGGATCTCCAGTACGATGGGCCTATACAAACCTACGATGAACTCCAATCCGACTAACCTCTGTGGTGTGGCCTGGAGACTTTGAGCTACTATCCCGCGAGCTAGGCCCAAGATGTCTTTTAGAACCTTTTCGGCTACTACTTCTAGGGTTGGCATGGGCTCTCTTTGCTAGGGTTTATAGGTTACGAACGTTTTTGACTGCTTCGGTACCAGTCATTCCATCGCGGAAGAGCCACGATTCCCAGCTGTCTTTCCAGCCCGTCATGCCCAATATTACGGATGAGGAACTAGGATCTCAGATCTTTTTCTCAAAATAGATGAAGGCCCCCGAGAGATTATTATCTACTCGAGGGCCTTCAAGATCTGTAACTGTATAAGATCACTACTAAATTTTTGACTTCTTCTCTCTCACCTCAGGCCTAATGAAGAGGGTGCGGAGATCATCCGCCCAGTTCTTGAGCTCCTGTTTCCATCCTGGATCGTGGTACATTTTGTCAAAAGCGAAAGCCCACGTAGCCACCCAAAGAGGATCCTTGGGCCACACTATCGAGGCCTCCTGATCCTTCGAGGGGGCAGTTTGCAGCCAGGTCTCCTTAGCGGAGATAGCTTGAGCCAGGCTCGAGTCAGCGCCGGCACAGGTCGTGCTGAGAGCTCTACGAGCTGTTAGAAGGATAAACTGGTGGTAGTTTAGATCCTTCGGGTGCCATCGGACTAGGAGCCAAAGAAGCCACCCTCCGTGTTCGCAGAGATCCCAGGCCTCCTGAAGAGTTGTAGTCTCGGACAGCTCACGAAGCCAGTCCAAGGCCGCATCACAAGCACCAAGTTTCTCTAATAGTTCTATGATCTTAGGGTTCATGATCATCAGCTATGATCGGGTGACCACAGGCTCCATCTGGGAACAACTTCGAATCACACGGAACTCTACTTAGGCTGCTCCACTTTTGACCCAAGACCTCAAAAGCTGTTTCTCGAGCCGCCGCGTCGGTATACGCGTAGATCACCACGTATCCGTCCCGTAGGGGGTGAAGTTGACCGAAGGTAACATAGAAGGGTAGCCGTCCTTGGTAGATACTGTGCTCGCCCGCTGGTACCGCTAGGGACTCTTCTTTAAGCCACCGGAAGACAGCACTAACCACATCCATTAACAAGCGGATGTCCCCTGGAGGGGGTAGCCCACCGGGCAAAAAAGGTAGCTCCTCACCTCGCGGGTTACTGAAAAGAAGTCGGAAGTCAACCCGATCAAGGTAGGCTATTTCAACTCCAGTGGCCCTAGAGATCAACCGTTCCCCACCAGAATCAGAGGTTTCGATGTGGTCTATCTTGTTGCACCCAAGGTCTCTCAACTTGTCAATGATACGCCTCATGACTTGAAAAGCGATGGTCTGTATCTGGTAACTTCCGTAGTAATTCTCGAGTTCTGCCATGGTCTTACCTAGTAGTACGTTCTGGGTGGCGGGATCTCAACAAAATAGTTGGGAAACTCTCAAACCGGTGTACTCAAGTGGTATGACTCTAGACTTAATCTCCCGCGCACGTGAGTTATCTGAAGAGAATCGTAGGAAAACCCAAGAGGAGAGGGACCAGAAGTTGCGTGAACAGAAGGCTTTGGATAACCAACTCAAAGCCCTCTCCAGTCTAGTTTTGGTTGAGTTGGAGAAGATTAGCGGCCAGGAGACCAAACACGGAGTGATACAACTTACGCCCAACAACTCTCGTTCTCATATAGTATTTGCCTATCTGGAAGTTGGGGCCAAGAAAATGGCTTGGTTCAAGGCTTACATTGAGAGCGGGACCTGGGACCCTTCGGATGACATCCGGAACGAACCCTATACGGTTGTCAAGATTAAGTGCAGGTTTTACCCACCAAGTCCAACTCGAAACTTCGATGATGTCTGGGACGTTGAGGAAGTGAGGGAGAAGCTCAACGGGGGTTGGGAGCTTACCTGCACGAATGAACAAGAACGGGTCACTCAATTCTTCGAGAACCTAGCTAAGTGCCTTTCATCCTGGATTTAGACGTTTCCTGAGAGCTCTTGACCACCTACCCGTTGGTGAGCTCTGGTGATCGCATCAGCCACTTGAGGCAAGTTGGTTCCGTCGTATCGAATGAGATTAGGGTGGGTAACACCCTTGTTCCAAGGTTGAGCCACGGCTATGACCAAACCCCGAGGCCTTACCTTCAACCATGCGAGAAAGTATGGGGGGTAGTCATCCACAAGAACCTTTCCGTACGTTCCCGTCTTATCCTCGGTGAGAGTTAGCTGAGCATCAGGAAGGTTTTCAACACACCACTCAACCTTCTCTGTCCAAACCCTAGGGTTCTTCTTAGGGCACTTGGTCAGAACATTCAGTCTGAACCCGACGTCCCTCAAGATGGACACTACAGCAAAGCCTCGGTCAATTGTAGGGAGCCCTTTCCAGAAGCCAGGCTGCCTCTTGATGAGGTCTCGGCGAGCTTTGATGTACGCTGGCACGTCATCATAGTTGTCCCCGTAGTCGGGCTCACCGGGGCCACACAGGGGCTCCAACCGTCGCTTCATCTCTGAATCGAAGTCAGCTACCGTCCCATCAAGATCAACAAGAGCAATGTTGTCGTCGATTGATGCTTCGTAGTCAAACATCAGAGCTTGATCTCGGGAACCATCTTGTTGGCCGTCCACTGATAAAGACCACTGAGTCGATCAAAGAAGAAGTTGACCAGTCTACGAATCGGACTATCCAGAAGAGTTCCGACAAGAGACGCTGGCCACCAGAGGCCCCAAGCTACGATCATTGCCTTGTACTCCTTGGCCTGAGGAGTATTCGAGAGATAGCCCCTCTTGTAATTAACATTACCTAAGCTTCTGGTTATACTGTCAACAGTCAGGCCATTAGGGTAGTTCTCAGGTCTATCCTCCAGGTTCTTCTTATATTCTGCGATCTTCTTGTCGCGAGCAGTTCTGAAGTCCCATAGGTAGAACACCCACTTCCCGTATGACCAGACAATGGTTCCGGCCAAGTAGTACCCAACATACCGAAGAACCATCCAAAAGTTATCTCGACTGAACAACTCACTGACTTTAGGCCACTTGAAGAAGTGTCCCAATATAGAGTAGCTGATTACGCTAAGGATCACCAAAGTGGTAGAGTACCCGAACTTTTCCAACTGAATCAAAAAGATCAGGGTTACGAACAAACCAACTTCGGCGGTCAACACCCACGGTAATAGCCAGAACATAAACGGCTCATACACCAGGATTCGAATTACTGGAAGTAAAAAAGAGACCGTCTGTCAAAAGTCATATAACTGTGGTACTAGGTGGCATGGTCTGGGAAATCCCTCCTCGTATGGATCCTGAGTGCATCAAGATTTGCACCGCCCTCAATGAACTCCCTGGGATTCGAACTTTCGAGTCCTGCTGCGGTCACGGTGAGCATGGGTTCTGGATTTGGTTCGAGGTTACCGCTCCTATCGAGAAAGGACTGTTAACCCTTTCCCGATGCCTCTACAACAAGCAGGGTAGAGTACCAACTGACCTTACTCAAGGGTGGAGAGCAGTACTCTATCACTTGGATCGATGTACTAAGATTTGCTTCTTACTTGAGGGCCCAGTTGGTGATTACGCGGGGGCAGATGAGTTGGCAGAAGAGATCTTCAACCACATTGGTAATCGTAAGCTTGCAAGGTAGGGTTAGAAGTGCTCCTTCGCATCTATCAACTCCAAGATGACACGGAACCTTGGTTCCAGAAATCTGCAAAGGTTCCTCTCATAATCATAGCCAAAACCATGAGTGGTACTTTCAGTATTTCGTTACCTGAGCGTGCCAAAGTCCCACGAGACTCTATAGGAGTGACTCCCGGGGAGCCCCCTTATGAAACCGCCAAGAGATCTATTCTTGAAAAAGCTCGAGAGATTTGGTCTTGTGTCAAAAAGAAGGGGTATTCGGATACTGGGTACTTCTATGGTACCTTCAATCCAACACATCAGTTGTCAACTCAAAGTAAGGGTATTGTTGGTAGCATAGGAATTTGCTACTGCCCACAGGAAGCAACACCTGGCTTCACCAGTGTATCCATAGAGGATATCGAATTTGAGGAGGAACCAAAGTTAGTCCCTACCAGGTTCGAACGTGAGGACGTGATCTGAGTGCCCGATGAAGAACTTCCCCAGGCGTACGTCAAAGAGGTCGACGGTCAACTTGTCTTGATTGACCCAGTTGCAGCCGGAGTCCTCCAAGCTATCAATCAGTACAACGGTAGTAACTGCAGGCATACCCTAGAGATTCAGTTAGAACGGGTGGTTCACTTCACTCGCAGGATTAGAGAACTTAGGAAGAACCCTGCCGAGGTTACCATTGTACTCCTCAACGTGAATGACCCCTGGGGAGGCGCCATGGCAGAGATTCTGATGCCTGGCCATGACTGGAAACCCTATCGAGACCGAGGGGAGGTGCCCTTCGCTCGAGGGTTAGCCGGTCGCGAGGGGTTGCAGGGTGTCTTAGACGAAATAGACCCGAAAGAGGGAGCCAAGCTCCGTGAAGCGGGTCCAGTGGTTACCGTGGTCGTAATGGATCACGGAGTAGTAGAAGTCTTCAAGAAAGGTGACTGGGAGGACGACTACATTCCAACTCGTTTAGAGAGGGTTGCTGACTCAGAGTAACTTGAGGTCTCAATGAGAGTATTCTGTAACAACTGCGCGTGTTCCCCACCAATAGGACTATACACTTGCCTTAAGGAGCACCCTATTGTCTACGCAGGGTTAATGGATCCGGAGACCAAGAAGTTCAATAGACTAATGATTAGTGCGGATAGTAATGAGTGCCCTGACTTCGTGGACATGGTGAATAGGCCAACCAGGTTTGAGAGAATCCTCGACGATGACATCCTGTAACTACTGCGCCAACATCACTGGAAGAGGGGGAAAACCTAAGTGCCTCAAGGGTCATCTCCTAAGGTCCACCCCAGTGTTTGTAGGGGAGTTAAGAACTGAGTTCCTGAACGTGCTAAGGTATGAGCCTGAGCCCTGTCCAGATATGGAATTCCGCCGTCTCTATCGACCAACACGCTTCGAAAAGATCCTCTATGACCCCGTCTTGTGATCGATGTACCAAGAAACCTGCACATCCATCGGCAAGAAAACTGGCAGTTCAGTTCAGGGTACCTACGGTTTGTTCTAGGGGGCACGCGTTAGTGACCAGTAAGTTTACTCATACCTTCCTTCGAGTCATTGGAGAAGATATTGCTCCCTGTCCAGATTTCGAATTTGATGCCCCAAGACTAACTAGGTTTGAACGAATACTTAGAGAAGAATGAGCACCATCTGCAACGATTGTGAGTACTTCCATAAGTTAGGATCTGACGTCCTTGGGAGACTAGCACCACGAAAGTGGATCTGCGTGATGGTCCATCCAATAACACCCCTTCAAAAAGTCAGTAGGTCCTCTGAGGATCCACCGAAGTTCACCTACAAGAACGGTGATACTTGCAAGGAATATCGGTACGGTGGCCCGAGGCCGTCTCGACTCGAGAGGGTGGTTAGGGTTGATATTCTGTGATGATTGCCAGCACCACCCGCGCGTGTGGGGAGACTTCAACCCAGAGACAAGGGAGTGGTCTGGGATCTGTATGTGCGGGTGGAGAGTGCTAACCATCCTGTATATGGGCTCGGAACCCATCAAGAGAACTATAGCAAAGGGGAAGTTCACTAGTCCGACGGTGCGCCAAGACTATGATGACTGCAAGGACTATGAGTTTGAGGGCCAGCGACTAACTCGGTTTGAAAGGATTCTGCTCCATAACTCATGCTTTCAAAAGTTCAGTGATTCGAACCACTGAATAAGCTTGTACTTACTACAAGTTAGTAGTAAGTACAAGCTTAAATGTAGCATAAAGTTCAAGAAAAAGTTGGTGTTACAGAGTCCGGTCAGTCGGTATTACTAGATCTCTCGATCAGGACAATCGTCACAGTCCTTGCGAATCAAACCAGGATGCTTTAATTGAGGGACAGATCTCCCGTTCATCCTAAGAGCCCGTACCGAGTGGCCCTTGTCGCAAGTAATGACTAACTCGTTTCGATAGACTGGTTCAGCATTCTCTTGCGGTGGGAGGTTCTTGCATTCATCACAAAGTTTCAGCATTGAGGATCCTCTCAAATCTAGTTGGATGTTCCGTGATATCCCTCTCCAAGCAAACTGAGGCATTTCGAACCAGACGAAGCTTAACTTTATGTCCTCCCGGGTTGATGTTGGTATACTTTATGAGGTGCCCACGTGAGCACATAGCTTCCCAGTCGCCCACGGTAACATCAGGAGGAGTGGGGCGCCACTTGCAGTTAGAGCAAAAGATCATTCAAAACCCTCTCGAATCTGGTTGGGTGTGTCCCGTTATCATAGTCTGAACAGAAGTCTGAATTCTCGCGAATCAAACTTTTTAGAGGAGCATCATAGAAGTAGTCTTGGGCTGCCAATAACTGATGCCCTTTATCACAGGCTAGAGAACGATTTCTGTGGAGTCTTTCAGTCAAAGGCGGCGGGGCCCACTTACAATCGGTACAGAGGATCATTCTTGCACCACCCCCTTCAATATCTGGGCAAGGTGCTTGCCCAACAGGGTGTAGCCCAACACCAGAGGAGTTCTTACTAGCCCAAATTCTATGACGTTTTGCACAATCACCACGCCACTGATCTATATCGTAATCATCTAACCTAGGCCTACATAGAACGTGTTTGCACCCATTACAGATGGTATACATCAATTTTAGGATACACCAGAACAATGCGAATCGGTGTAACTTACTGATGAACCTGACAATTCAACTAAGAAGTGCAGCCTAATGCCCCCTGAAGATACCGATAGTATTGAAGAATCTTGGAAGATCTCCCGCCCCGATCGGAACACTGACTACCGTCAAACCGAGGACTCTGCAGAGTCGGAGAAGGTCATGGACGAAGAAAGCATGGGCGTCACCAACCTTCTTCCAACCGAACCTTACGAGAGAAGTGTCATCTGGGTTGGTTTTCTATGGCGCGGACAAGAAATCCCTGGTGGTCGAACTCGAGTTCAGCTTCCAAATCTAACGGTGAGTAACTCAGAGGACCATCCAGAGGGGGAGTTTCAAGTTGAAGGTACCTTCAGACCCCCTCGAGATTGCTTCATTGACGCTATGAACCTCTACCTATGTGAAATGGGCGGCCCCTCTGTCGACAGGAATCGAAACGCAAACATCGTATTCCAGGTTTCACATGAGAGGGGGCTTGCATTCTCCTTCATGCTACGTAGAAACATGAGTGCCTCTAACTTAAGAATCTCGGTACTTGGGTAATCTACAAGCTAAATCGGTTGGCGTACCACGCGTCAACAATACTTCTGGATGCTATACCCCAGTAGCCTAGTCTAACAACTTTGCCTTTTTGAGTGATCTCAAAATCTTTGAAGTTTAGACTACCATTACCCCCAATCTTCTTTTCGAACCACTCACGGGATACTGGTACTGGCTCACAACCAAGTCGATAAAGAACAACGCCCCCATCTTGATCAACTGTTCCACAGAAAAACCGATCTGAGGAGCTCTCCAAACAGGAAAGCTCTTGGATCTCTTCAAGGGTAAGAGCCGAAAATGATTCAATCATTTAGAGTCTATGCCCTTAAAACTCTCGAGGTAAGGTTTCATACTCTGTACACCCTTTTCAGAAGATTCGTCGGCCCAGGCAAGGATCTTAGCCAAATCCCTGAGTGTTACGTCGTCTTCGTTGACCTCGGTCAGAAGCGAGGGGTGAGACTTGAGCAAACTAGCGAGCAAACTTCGAGCATCCGCCCCTGTGATGAATAAACCCCTAGGACTGAACTCAAACTTCATAGGCCCCGTGAACTCAAGTTTCTGGGGCTTCGGTGGGGGTCGTTTACTCGAAGACTTCCTAGGTGGAGGCGGATGGGTTACCTTTGACATCATAGAACTATAGCTCATAGACCTAACCCACGGTAGGTGTTAGTTAACAAGGGTTATGCTCCGTGTATTATGAGCAGGAGCTAGGATGGAAGATCTGTACGTTTCCGAGTACTTGCCTAAGAATGAGGTTAAACCCGTTATCCGGTGTACAGTACCGCCGTAGGGACGTACAAATGTATGAATGCAATCGGTGTGGTGAGAAGTATCAATCAGGTTCCAGATACTCTACTATCGAGTATTGTGGTACCTGCATATTTATCAACGGTAACCCAGATGAGGAAAAGGGTGCCCCTCCAACTACCAGAAGCTCATTGACATATCAATCTGAGAGTGTCGATCAAACTGACGTTGGTGAGGTTACCGACTAACTGCAAGCGGATAGCGCAGCAAGTTCACTAAACTCGAGATGCCTACGGGCCTCAGTTAGTTCGGCCATCAACTTGTCGATCTGACCCTTAGTCAGGTTGGTTTGTAACATGCGCAGACTCAGATCCCGAACCGTAATCCCAGCAATCCCATTGCCATACCCTACCGATACGGAACCCCTAGCCTGATCTAATTCACGGGTATAGGAGGCTTTCTTCTCAACTTCTTCTCTATGAATACGAGCTTGGTAGGTGTCCATGAGATCCCTCAATTCATAGATTATTACACGTGAGGGGTTTCAATCTCACCAATAAATCGACATTAGTACTGTTTTTTGGCCAATGGTTTTGTACTGATTCGGCCAGTTATGGTGTACATTCCACTATGGTCACCAACTGCCTCCATTGTATCCATTGTCCTCAGGTCGATGATTCTGAGGACTTACGCGGGGGTTGGGCTGTCTGCAAGAAAGGGTTTGATGTTCAATATTGGACTAGACCCAAAATACCATCCGGGGGATCTGGGTTAAAACACATGTCTGTCGTAAGGGATGGATCCGACTGCCCACTTTATGATACTGGGGAGTATGAAGGCCCAAGACCCTCCCGCCTCGATAAAATCCTGCAAGATGGCTACCCTCTGTGACCAGTGTCCCCCACAGGCCCCCCTTGATCGACGGTAGAGATCGATGCAATAAAGGTCATCCAGTTGTAGTGGTTAGAGTATACGAACCTGAAGGCTCAAAGTTTTCCAAGAGAGTTCTGCACCGAGATGACACAGATGAGGTCTGTTCTGATTTCCCACACGCGACAAGGTTTGAGAGAATCCTCCGAGATGGCTACCCTTTGTAGCATTCCGGTGTACTAGAGTATCCCATGTTAATCGGCGGCTACGACCTTACTTTTCCAACACACCTCTCTGCCCAGGCTACCCTAGAGGCTGCGACTAATACCATCCTGGGGTTCTGGAAAGAGGGTCTGATCGAGGTCGAAATAGGGAAGAACGCCAAGGAATCTTCACTACTAGAACCCTATGAGGGGAAACTTCCCGAGGGCTCCACGCACATCTTCATCTACCAAAACAAGAACTCCTACCAATCGTGGGAGGATGAGGGCTGGAGTGAAACTTGGGCTCACAGCATGATCTACCTATCCATGTATACAGAGGGGCTCAATTGTGTTCTGGAAAATCCAGAAGATCCTAAGCTAAAGCCAATTGTGGAGGCTATTCAAAAGTGTCTGGAATGAGAAGCAAGAAATTCAAGGAATTGAAAGGTTGGGAGCTATCAGAGCTACTGGAGTTTCTCAGTAAGATCCGACCTTCTCTTAGTAGAGCTGGGTTCGAGATAGGGGTTACTGGTTCAGTTCTATTTGAGGGTAAGTCAGAACATGATGGGGATGTCATATTATACCCCCGGGATGCCAGCTCATTTGATCTAAGCCTCCTCTACACGGTCTTAGGGCAACTTGGCTTGAACCCAGAGTTTTCTCATGCTGACTTACTCAAGATATGGAGGACGCAGAAGTCCAACGATGTTAAGCACGTAGAAATATGGTCATATCAAGGTAAGAGGCTAGACCTCTTCATTCTAAGGTAAGAAATAGATGCCCTCCAACTTCCCTGAAGTCCTCGTAGTTCCAGAGTCCACGACTCCCGATCAACTGGCTGATTACGTCACGGGAGGCTCATTCCCTGTTGGTGCAACAATCATGACCCTCGACGAGCTCATGGCACGGGAGCGAGTAGAGGACTGCAACTGCGGACTCATTCAATGCATTTGTCAACAAGCACGGCAGCATAAAGAGGATTGCCTGCTGCGGCTTTCAATGACTTGTGCTATCCCTATTGAGTGTGCCGAACATGACCGAGACGTCTGCCCCATCTGCACCCCCTGCACCTGTACTTGACCACTGTTGCGCGTGTGGCAAGGAACTCTGGGTGCACCCAGAGATTGCTGGGCTCGAACTCTATTGCGATGACTGCCCATTTCCAAAGCCCCCTTGTGAGACCTGTGGCAAGGATGATTGTAACGGAGAGTGCTGTAACTGCGAAGGTTGTGTGGAGAGACGAGCTACTCAGGGAGCAGGGTGAACTACCCTAAATCCTACATTCTCGCTGTAGTAACCGTTTGATTCCCCAAACCATCGAACGGTTACCGTACCACGAACCGTAGAAAATCGGTAGAAAGTCCAAGTATAGCTTTCAGGTTGGTAGTCAAGATATGGATCTGGCTCAGAAGACAGTTCTTCAGCTTCGACTATCGGGTACCCGATTAGATCACTCAAGTCACCAATGATGTCTTCGATCTTCACGCTCTCACAGCAATCCTGCTGATGATAGAGCTCGAAGCGAGTCCCATTTGTGGTAACGAACACCAGGGCCTCCTCACCAACACTTCCGATCACCTCCCTCAGGGTGATCCCAACCATGTCGCTAAGCTCCTCTGGGAGTCGATCTGGAGTTTGAAGATAGGAAGGGAGTTGAGCTCGCGGTGACTGCGGTTCAGATTCAATCTCTCTCTTAGGTCGCAAACCCTCCCAGAATGATTCGATGTCGTCCAGGTCATTTGGCATAACCTGACGAGTACACCGAAATCATTATGAGACATCAGCTCTGAGCTGAGCACAGCTCCTGAGAATAAGGCCCACTAGTAGCAAAGTAGCTGCAGGCAAAGTTCTGAGGCAGGCAAAAAAAGGCCGCAGATTTTCCATTGCAATCGACTATATCAAAGACACTATCCCCATCAACACAGGAGATACTGGACCTAGATACTCCATTGCCTGCTTGGTAGATACTCAAGGATTCGAAAGTACCGTCTGACATGAGGGCCGTACCCGACGGTATCTGCCGAGTATCACAATCGAGCGAGATTGACGCATTGACAATGGTTGGCGGAGGTGTTGGATCGTCTTTAGGTTGTGGGTCTTTAGTGCCACCACCACTACAGCAAACCAGAAGGGGAAATAGGAGGTAGATCTTTTTCATTATCAGAGGTCGGTATCGCATGATCCATACTACGCTTCAGTTAGGTAAATCTCGCGCAAATAAGTAGTACCCCCTACTACTTACAGCACCAACCGAGGATTGTCCCCAGTTCCATTACAGATAGGGCATACCGCCGAGTACTCGTCGAAGTAGTACCCCAGTGCTGGCATAGGGAACCCCTTGTAACCCCAGCGGGGACGTACCCTTACTACATACCGCTTACCATCCCGAACAACCTCTGGTTGGAATACAACGCCCCACCCCAAGCAATAGGAGCAAGCGATACTAGACCGAAGAAGCTGAAGAAGTTGCTGTCTAGGATTTACCCTGGAACCCATCATGCTGGGCCACCAGCATCCTCGCTCATCTCAGGGGTCTTGAGTAGCGTATTGAAGTCCTCCCTCGTGAGTTGAGCTCGAACCACATCCCCTGACGAGAGTCTAAGTTTGAGGAAGTACCTTTCGCTGCCGGGCCATGGTTTCAAGTCGGATAGGAATCCAGGCCTATTCGGATCTGGGATATGGTCAATATCCCTTGTTTCCTCATAGCTAACAACAGTGACTGGGAACTCTTGCATGGTCGGTACCTATTAAATCTCTACACCTCCTAATGGGTTGCACCCTCTTCAGTCATTGGTCGGTGTACACCAAAGGGTAGGTTCACTTTTTTGTTAGCAAGACAACGATGGTTGAAGTCATCAATAGCGACAACATTACGTAGAGGAATTTCAGTGTTGACCGAAGTTTTCTGTCAACCTCTGCATCTTCTGACGGGCCAGTCACTCGTTTCACCATGTGGGTATACTACACCATTGCTGAGTACTGAACAATCAATCGATCTATTGGATACCAATTGACAAAAGTACTGAACCTGAAGTAACCAGAGAATTTCGCTACTGAATGCATGAGGATTAGATTTAGATGGCTATCCATTTTTACCCGAAAGTCGGCGGACGCGTAGACTTTGACACCCCAGAAGAAGCAGCCAGGTTTTTTGAGATAACAGGTGGAGGTACCATCGAGGCCCCTAAGCCTGAAGCTCAAGTAGCCACGGTTAGCGCCCAAGCATCTGATATTGTTCCTCTAACCCCGAAGGTAAGGGCTAAGAGGAAGACCTCAAACCTCAAGCAGCGGTTGGAGGATTCGATACAGATTGTCATGGGTAATCAGGAAGTTACTTCCCCTCAACTATACGGTAAGCTCAGTGAAAAAGGGTGGTTACCTGATAACAGCAAAGACCCTCTGAATTACATTCGGTCTATTCTGTCCTCCAACAAAGGCATTTTCAAAAGCGAGAAACGGGGCTACTACCACTTAGACCCTAGCAACCCCTATACCAGTGGTGACCATGAGGCGCCTATCGAGGGTCATGTGAACCCAAAGACAGCCAAGGCTCCTAAGGCCGAGCCTGTCGAGGCCCCTCCTGTAGTTGAAGAAGTGATCGAACCTCCAGAGTTCGTCGAAACCCCTGAACTTGAAGGGGTGACTACCCAGCCAGTGATTCAGCCTTCTATCGTCGAGCCCCCACCGGAGGTCGTCGAAACCCCTGTGTCAGATGACACCGAAACCTTGGTGGCTCAGCTCTCGCAAGATCCCGTTGAACCTCCACCGGTTGTCAAAGCCCCTCCTGTGGTTGTCAAACCTCCACCAGTGATTGTGGCAGCCCCACCCCAACCATCGGTCAAGATCGTGACCGAGTTCCCGAGAGTTCCTGAATCAGATGACCCAGTACTTGATATCCTGAATGAATTTGCAGAAGTATTGGACGTCTGACCTCATACAAGGTCGTCTTTGAGAACTCTCTCTAATCGGGTAAGTCTCTGCCCAGTATCATGATCTGGGCAGGACTCATCATCGGCTCTCGCCGCTATCCCTTTCTCACCGGTCTTACGATTCACCGGTTGAATAAGAGTGTACCCACGATTACAGGCTAATCCAAGCTTGGTGTGCTCGGAGCTCCACTTGCACTCGCTACACGATAATCTCACCCTGAAGGATCCTTTCAAATCGAGTTGGATACAGGGTCTCAGCCTCTTCCTCGCGCTCAACAAAACCTGGACGGCAGTAGGATAACTGAAGGAAGCCACCCTCTGGCGTAGTATATATGATCTTCCAATCATACAAGTTAAGGTGATCTATATTTACAATCCACTCAAGGCAGTACTTCATCAGGAAGTAGGGATCTTCTCTGACCCAAGCCAACCTAGGCCACTTAACAACGGCGCTCGTAAGCTCATTCTTCAGAGCATGAACGAACTCAGAGATCCCAGCCCCAAGCCCGTTAACCTTGAATAGAGGGTGACCCGAATCGTCTTCCGAGACTGCTACGAGAAGTTCCTTGTAACTCACAGGACAACCCCACTCAAGATCCTATCAAACCTCGTGGGCCTAATATCTAGTTTGTCACCACAAATCTCGCTGTGGGTCATGCTGAGCACCCTTGGAACCTCTTGTGTTGCCTTATCGGGAATCCATATGTAGAACACATAATGCCCCTTGCAACAGGGGGCATACCCGGAGTAGTAAGTTGGGTCATCCTCCACGTGAAACTTATGTGAACAATCCATGCAGTTGGTCAGAGCCATAGGCATCACTCATGCACGAGATTATCACGAACCATGCTGATCCGGTGTATGGATCAACAATGGCCGACGAGATCGAAGACTACTGGGAGGGGATTAGGCCCCAGAGACCAAATGACACCGTTCCAGCTCCGAAGATCGAGGAGTATCAAGAGCCATTTAGTTACACCCATGAAGACTTAGGAATTGGGCTCCGAGCTATTAGTCGTCTTCGAACGGAGTTGTCAACACGAGAAGATGCGGAACAGTTAGAAAGAACCCTGCGTCTGGGCCTTGGAATACCCGATAGTATCCCCTCTCTGACCCCCCTCAACTCTCTTCAATCTTGGATGGACACTTCTGAAGTCAGAGCGGCGCTTGGTCTACAACAGTCACAGAATCAAGCCATAACGAACCTCATTAGGGCTTTCGAAGCCCTAGGGTATCGCTGTGAAGCGTCATTTAGCAACTTCAGGCTCTACGTGGCCCTACCTGCCATCACCCCAGATAATTGGTCAGCTCATCAATTAACTGAGGGTGGGGTTCAGTTGATCTTGAATTTACCAAGATAGGGGTTTCTTGGTATAGGCCACCTTTCTGGTTTTGATACTCCTAAAACCAGAACACACCCCATGAAACCCCATGACAGGGCATGGCGAGTCTGGAAAGTATACCACAAGAACCATCGGTTCTTAGATTGACCGACCATGTGGATTACTTAGTCAAAACACCACACAAACTGTCTTGACACCCCACTCCACCCCATGAATAACTAGGTACCTGGGTGTAACCATTTATTTTCGCGAGATTCCCCTAGTTGAAACGTAATCTAGGTCATGAGACATCAACCACTGACAACTGCTCTGTTCTTTGCCGAGCTTTCACTTCGGATGTACCTGAACAACCAGATGAACGGGATTCGACACAGCGAGCAGGTTCTGAGTAGGGTTGGCCCAGGGGACAGATACCGCCATAATGGCCGGTGTTGCCGCTTGGACTCGAGAGTTCAACGTTCTATCTCAAACCGGAAGCAGAAGGTTGCCGTGGCTGAGATGAGATTGAACGCTCTTCTTGCATAGGTTAGGTCATGTCAAAACTAACTATTGAGCCTTCCCAGTACTCTAGAAGTGACGGCATTATCATGAACAAACTCCCTTCCGGGAGCTGGGTTATCTGTCGTGGAGGAGGTTGCTTCTTCTTCGACAAGACCAAGATGGATGTAGATCCTTGGGTATTCAAGGCAGCCAATAGCATTCAGGAGCTCGAAGTGTTAGGGATGTCATTTGGGGAGGCTTACCGATTCCTCGAAGTGATCCCACCTAAAGAACAAGTAAAGAGAGTGCCTAACTCATGAAGCGGTCACCCTGGGGAAAAGTTGAACTCGAGCACAAGATTCGTGAAGGGATGACTTCCGTCAGCACAGCGGGTCATGGTGGGATCAAACTCAGTGCAACCCTCAATGCCAAAATTCCAAAGATCTTCCGCTGCAAGGGCGGGTGGTACGAGGAAGATTGTGAGTGGGCTATAGTTGCCCTCATCTTCCCGGAAGCCTTCCCAGGTCAGGAGGGGCAAGTTCTCACCATCATCAAGAACAACTGGCCAGAAAGCTACACGATCTGGTCTGGAAAACCAGTAACCCTTGACGAAAGCTATGAGCTGCGTCGACAGCACTTCCGAGCGGTCACAGCATCAAAGTTTGTGGTTAGGGCAGCCTGGGGAGACTGGCACCCCAACGTCCCTTCCGGAATGGTAGGGGTTCTTGCCCGTAAGTTTGAACCAGAAGAGGAGGCTTACTTCCTCATTAAAGTCGACGAATACGGGGATGCGGACAAGCCGTTCGGATTCGTAATCGACCCCAAACGTCACGCACCATGGGGCGGCCCCAACAATAAGTCAACCACCAAGGAGAGTGCCTTAGGGACGCCGACTCGATAGCTGTCAGCTCTGCTCTACAAGCAGCAACTACGATCCTCGCAAGTATAGACGACAAGAAGCTTAGCTGATTGGCCGAAGTTAATGTACTTGAAAACAAGCTCAATTTGGAATAATATTGAACCGGATGTTACCTCTAACCCAGTCTCAACTTGAAGCTTGTGCTCATGCAGGCCATGAAGCTGTAAGAACCTTTTGTGCTCACAACTACAATCACCAGATTTGGCCTTGGAGTAGGGTTCCTATGGTTCTCCGGCGTGAGGTTATGATTGATGCTGGTAGCTTCATCACCGGCAGATCACCCGAGGAGGTACACAAGGCGTTCTTTGAAAGACTTTCTGCAGACGGATGGACCTTTGCACCAGAGATCAATCGAGAAAGTAAGAAGCACCCGAGAATGCTACCCTGGAGCAGGCTGTCAGCTCAACAGAGAGCTCGAGAAGTTGTCTTCGCGGGAGTTGTTAGGGTCATGGCTAAGGCTTTCGAAGTTGACTCGAAGAAAATTACTTTGAAACCAGGGGAGGAACCTCCTAGGGTTAGCGTATTAGATCACCTCGAGTGGATGGACTTATAGAACTCTGGCTCGGGCAACTCTCTTTTAATCCTCTGGGAATTCCACTACAATTCCCACTCCACCGTTCTGGGTAACCCGAGTTCCAATCCTGAAGTGGGGCAGTTCATTGGGGACTGGCTCTATAAGGAACCACACTGCTCGGTTCCCATTTGAGAGTCGCTCTTGTCCAACAGAGCCGGTGATCCCAAGAGCCGCAAGAGATGACATGAGACGGTTGAGAGGGCTGTTTCCATTAGGCTCTTCCCTATTACTAAGACCATCCATGTAGGCGTGATTTCTAATCCTCTGCTCCCTCGTAGATAGGGGTTCGAACTCAGCCCAAGTGTCAGGAGGCCTCCTCCGAAGAGAGCTGATCGTTCTGAGCCCAGTATCTGGATTATGCTGGTCAATGAGCCCATGCGGCGGACCAGGTCTCTCAGCAGGCTCAGTAGGGGACCTGGGAGACTCTCTACGAGGTCTGATCCCTTCCCAATAGGAGTCAATGTCATCGTCAGGCATGACGATTCCTAATGGTTAGGCGGAGCTCACCACCCACGCAAGGAGAGGCCCAGCTTGGTTCAGTGAGCCCATGGAACTGTATGCACAGATTCTCCTCTTCAGTGACCCAGGTCTCGCACGAGTAACCCAGTGTCTGAAGGGCCAGCTGGAGATCCCGCAAGGGGACAGCGTCCTCAAGGTTGTGAAATGACTGTGGGTTTCTGTTATTTAGGATTCCATCTGCCAAAGCATGACCACCCTCGATGGAGTCAAGATCTGGAACGTGCATAGCACGAAAGTCATCGTAGGTCTGCTGATTCATGATCAGAGGCCTAACTGCAGGATGGGACTGGAATGCCTCCGAGGAGCGAAAAGTTCGTGCGGTTCTGGCGGTAGAGGCCGGGTAGAGGCCGAGCTCTTGAGCCCTCCTGAACTGTTCTTCTATTGTGGTTGGACTGACATCGTCCCCACTCAAGATCACCTCGAGAGGTTCACTAACCTCTCTACGAGGTCGGCTCACATCCCAATAGGATTCGATGTCTTCAGCCATCACGACCTCTTCGGTGGTAGAAACGCGAAGTGGACCGTACCATCAGAGAGGTTGGCTCCATACCAACTATCCATATGGGGAATATGAAAAACCAGATTCAGCTGGTTGTCCGAATCAAAGTTTACCTCACACTTGTACCCGAAGGCTGCAAAGGCCTTCTCGAGGTTTCGACTACGGACATTCCACCACTCTACAGGCGGACTTTCTTGCTCCCCCTCGAACGGATCTTCTTTGGCCACAAGGTAGTATACACCGATTAGCGCTGAGTAAACAGCCTAGTGTCAACGAAGAGGACGATATCACCAGGCTCCGAACTTTTTGTAATCATTACATTTAGCCCGAACTCAAACAGCTTCCAAGCAATGTACTGAGCAGTTCCAGAGGTGCCCTCGACCACCTGCTTATGCTGGTACGGAGCGTCCTTGAGTTGGGAGCCCCCATCCAATCAATGATCATAATTTTCATAGAAACCCTCAATAAGTTCGTTGCTTTGGCGAAGGGGATCGTTGGCTCGTTCCAAAAAGGTAGAAACTTCTTTCATCGAACGGACTTACTTTAAACCCGAGCTTACTCACCAACCTCACCGCAAATCTAGGCTCTAGAACGCATTCCACGTAGATCCCCATCTCGGGATACTGAGCTCGTAGCCTTGCCACTAGGCGGGTGAAGGTGCCTTTCCCTGGATGCCTAGCAGTGAGATTTGACAGGTCAATCATCAACCGTAGACCCCCTTCAAGAGATCTCTTGGAAAGGCGGACGTAGAGTTTGGTGAACCCGGGCTCCTTTACCCAGGAGTTCTTAGGCCATGCTTTCTCCCCTTGAACGAGGAACTCATCAAGGGTTGGTTCCTTCATAGCCTTCGGGTATTTTTAGGGGCATTGATCTTGAACTTACTATTTCTCATGTAATACTACGTTTCAGGTCAGGTAATTTCACCAAGCCCAAGATCTAAACAGAAAGTCGTTGCACTGGCCTCCCTAGTCTCCAGGATCTCCAACTGCTCTTGGGTCAGGGATACCGCCCGGAGATCAACCTTGACGCCAAACGGCGCCAAAGCATTCTGGGCCGTCCAGATAGCATCCTGTTCGGTACTGTCCCAGCCATGGACAGCCCATCGCTTACCCAAGATCATGTTACCGTCGATGTGGAGGATCTCTCTGCCGATTGCTGCGAACATTACATCCTATTGTACTACATATTGGGGGATCTACTCAACTAAGTTAGTCAATCACCAGAGAATAGTCTATCGAGCCGAGTTTGATCACAGCACCACTGAATATTCTCCTGGTTCTTATTGGACACGGAGCCTGGAAGTATCTAGTTTAGGACTACTCCATGGCCTTATCAATCCACGAGTAGTCCTCTTCTTGCTTAGGTTCAGGCCCTTCAAGAGTCAACAAGAGGTCTGACTCTACATCTTCTATCGACTTTGGCTTAAGGGACTCTTCAATCCACGAGTAGTCATCATACTCATCCTCTGGAAGATCCTTTATGGTTAGGACCTGGATGGCTAACTTAACAGCTATATCAATAGGACTCAGGCCCTCAACTTCTGCCACTACACGAATATAGTCGAAAAAGTCGAAGTAGAACTCGCTACCCCACCTAAAGCCAGGTTTGTGACCAGCACTTGCTAACCTAACCAGAAGTCGACTAATCCACTTGGTAACGGTCTCGTTTCCGAACCTCTTAGCAAGTTGAGTCCTTGAAGTTCCTGGTCTAGTCATGTAGGATCCGTTCGAATCGAGTCAAGTGCACAAGTGGTCGGTACCGGGCACACTTGAAAACCTCAGCCGTGGAGGTCCAATGACGAAGACCCTCCAAGCAAACTAATTCCCACCACGGGCGATCCCCCGAGGGGAATGGCGACGGTGGGTTCACATTACTCAGGCATGATTCGCAGAGGTTGGAGTCAGTCACCGGAGAGAATTCGTTCGAATCGAGTTGGGTAGGTCTCTTCGACTTTAGAGTATTCGTCCCGAAAGTCAACGCAGCGGCCATTCTCTACCGGAACTAAGTGGGCTCGCATCTCATGGTTGCCAACCCTCAGTGTGATCTTGGCCACATGGTTAGCCTTGCAGGTAACTCGGTACATCTCAACCGCTGTCTTTGGGCGATGAGTTCTGAGAGTCGGATCAAGTGGCACCATAAACTCAGTTGATCTAGGAAAAACCCTATCCTTGTACAGATAGTCATCCGGGCAATGGTTGCAGTAGTTACAGATTGGCATTCAGATCCAAGATTCAATTGCTGGCAGATCCTGGGTACTTGGCTCAGCCAGGCATACCCGCCCTGGAGGGATAAGCTTCCTCGCTTCCTCCAAGGTATTAGTCAGTTGGTAGTCTACATGCATATATACCTTCTCATTCAACGCTGTTGACTCACGCACTACATAGTTCTCAGGGAAGTCGAATGGGTGCTTGTAGATCGTGAGGACACTAAGACCTTTAGACATATCCAAGTCTTGAATTATATTGGTGCTTTCTAGAACTACTCTAGTCATTATGTCCTAGAGGAATCGTCATCGAGAACCCTCTCGAACCGAGTTGGCCGTGGTCCTCTGTAGGACGCTGGCTTGGCATCAACACCTATCGGACCATGTTCTCGAACCAACTCACCTTCCAAATCAACCTCTCGAATGACCACATATGGTAGAAGTCGACTCAGGTCCCCCAGACTATTCCTTGCAAGCTCACGAACGTTTTCCGTGAGAAGTGGACTATCAGGACTGAGCAGAGCGAACTCAATCGTGGGGTTTACCTGGCCGGCACTGGCCTCAATTCGTAAATCTTGAATAAGACTTACTTGGTTTCCATTCGAGTAGACCTTAGTATTCTGAACCGACAAGGGTCTATCGCCCTCATCACTCTCGGGGTGTGTCCTTTCAGATGTAATCACCAATGCGTCTTCACTTAGAATGACCACTTGATGAAGTCGGTTTGGCCACGAGGCATCTGTTCTACGCTGTATAATGAATACCCTATCGAACTCCCCCACTTCGATCGTTGGCATATACCCCTCAACTTAGTCGGCAGATGACTTCATCACAAAAGTCCTTCCCGAAGGTATCACTAATTGCCTCACTGAGCTTAGATAAAACTCGACCCCTGTCCATTCCAGACTTTACCATCTGGTCACAAAGCAATGTCCAAGCTGGAATCCACCCTTTTCTAAGGCAAACCTCGAAAATGACATCGAACGGCAAGCCAAAGGTCTCGAAGCATTTCCAGATGCCGTCGACTACCAGCCTACCGTCCGTTGTCCTTCCAACCACCGTGATTAGAGTTGGCTTCACTTGTCCTTGGGAGGATCTTTGGGAGGGTCCTTCGGTGCTGTCTTGTGAAGCCAGTACCCAGTGACAGCCCCAGCAACCAAACCAAGTGGGATTAGAATGGGCACAGCAGCACAGGCTACTGCCCCGACCACAGACCCAACCACGCCTGCTGGTACCGACTTCTCGTCAACGTCAACGTCAATTTTCATGGTGACCCCAATCTATGACATGTAATCTTCGATCTCCCGCACACACCTGACGAACTCAGGGCTCCGTTTCATAGTCTTGTCACGTACTAGTGGCAGCGGTGAGGTGAAGTCCTTCGTGATATTACCAGGGTTGCGTCCCATCACATAGATGGTATCCCCAAGGTACACCGCCTCCGGGATGTCATGAGTTACCAAGATGATGGTAGGCTCAACGCTAACCCAGATCTTTGCAATCAATTCCTGCATCTCATTTCGAGTCTGAAGATCCAAGGCTCCAAAAGGTTCATCCATCAGAAGGACCTTGCTATCGTAAGCCAAGCTTCGAGCAAGAGCCACCCGTTGGAGCTGCCCACCAGAAAGGTTAGGGGCCTTAGCCCACTTTCGTTCCTGCCCCTCGAGGCCAACCTTGACGATCATCTCCATCGCCCTGGCATCCCGCTCTTTCTTTGACACACCACGGTATCTCAAGCCCAAACCAACGTTGTCCAACACCGTGTAATGATCGAGAGAGGAGTATGCTTGAAAGATCATTCCAATACGATCAGTGGGGAGCCGAGGGCGGCCACCAATCAAAACCTGCCCTTCCGTAGGGACCTGCAGCCCGCTGATAAAGCGTAGAATGGTTGATTTACCGCACCCAGAGGCGCCAAGGATTACAACGAACTCACCCTTCCCTGGCTTGTCTTCAATTAAGAGGTTCACATCCTCAAGGACAACGTGCTCCCCACCATCATCGTCCTTGTAGACTTGCTTGACACTTCGCAGCTCCAGGATGTCCGGGAGCTCAGTGTTGATCATCTTCACGGCTTGAACAGCAGCAGGCATATATCACGCGTACTTGTGGGGATTGGCGAGCCAATCGAGTCCAATAAACAGCTTGTCTTGGATGAACCCTACCATAAGGATCACAGTCAATATAGCAAAGGTCTTATCAACCATTCCTTGCTTAGCGGTCGAGACCGCCATGGCCCCGATCCCTCCTGTGTCATGCTGCATCTCAGCAATGGTCACGTAAGTCCAAGATATTGCTACTAGAACCTTGATGTCTAGGATGACTTTGCTCTTAACATAGGGGAAGAACACCGTAGTGAACATATCCCACTTTGAGGCCCCGAGAGTGAATGCCGTCTGTTGATAGATTACTGGGGTTTCCCGAACCCTCATCACAACCACGGGGAGCAGGTAAACTATGATGCCAGCTGCCAAGAACTGGACCTTCATCATATCATCAATCCCGAACCAAACCATGAAGAGCCCGGTTAGAGCCGTCAATGGCAGGTATCGGATCGCGTCTACTTGTTTGGAGAACATCCCATCGAACAGAGGGAACATCCCTATTATGAATCCGAGGGGAAGACATACTGCTATGGCTTCTAGGTACCCCATCCCGTTCAGGTAGCAGGAGTAACCAAGGTTCCTAACCAACGCAAACTGGAAGTGTAGGACCGGATAGGCCTGAAGAACCTTCAGGGGCGGTGGAAGAAGGTAAGGTGTAACCCACCCAGTCCAACAGATGATTTGCCACAAGAGTAGTAGAAAGAGAATCCCACTCACTTGAAGAATGAGCGAGGCTCTCCTTCCTATCGACCCACGAATCTCAAGTAGATCAGTGTACCTGGCCAACGCGGCCATCAATGCTGTAGAAACGAATATGGAGATAATTAGGGTTACTACTATCGAGATAAGATGTCCCTGCATGTTATTTCTCTGATGGCTTTTTCCGGATCCCATGCTTAGTGGCTAGATCATAGAAGTGCTTTCGATCCATCCTAAGAGCCTTAGCCGCTGCTGAGAGATTACCCGAGTACTTCCCAAGAGCAATCTTGATCAGCTGGGTTTCGAAGGAGGATACAACTTCCTCCTTCAACTCTCCAAAACTTTTAACTGGATCGACTTGAACTTGAACCTCAATGACTTCGAACTTAAAGTCCCTAGAACCTCTGAGTTTTTGGCTGTGAACAAGGTCGATTTCATTCATGTCATTTATCCAATAGTACGAAGTCCGTTCGGCGGTTCTTGGCTCGACAGGGTTCAATATCCTCTGAGCAGAGCGGATTATCAGGACCCGCACCCTCAGGCAGGAACTGGTTGTGATCAAACCCAAGAGTCGCCAGGTAAGAAACCACAGACGTGGCTCGAGCCTGACTGATCCTCTTGTTAGTAGCAGCGTTGCCAGTGTTGTCGGTATTACCAATGATCTTGAAGTGTTGCCCGGGGAACGCTTTGGCTTGCTCCACGAACATCATATCAATGATCCCCTTGGCATTCTCATCCAAAGCAGTGCTGTTGGTAGCAAAGCTCACTCGAATGGCTTTGCTTGCTACCGCCGCCGCTTGTTGGACTTGAGTAGTAGGAGCCGTAAACACAGTCTTTGGGGCAGCCGCTTGTGCCTTGTCATTATCAAGTTTGAGATCCTTGATGAAGTCCAGATCAACGATTTGGCTATAGGGTAGTGTATTCTGGGCTAGGTTCAACTTCCCATATACTGTGGTCATCTTCTCGTAGAGCTCTTTTGCAGTCACACCCTTGTAAGCTGGGTCGAGCCCAAAAAATTGAAGGTTGTCCCCATAGGTAGTGAGTCGAACGTTGTTGATAGCCTTCAGACAGAACTCAGGTTGATACAGAGGACAACCCTCATGTAGGATGTTTGCTGCTTTCGACTTGGCTGCAGAGGACCCATTGATCTCAGCTGCGCCCTTCAACCAACCCCGGACCAACTTGAGTAAGTCATCCCGACGCCGATCAAATGTCGCTTGCTTAACGAAAAAGCCATCAGCGATAATATGACTGGCCTGCTTTGTGCTGATCAAGACATGGGCTCCGGCTACCGCTGTAACAGCCTCGTCATCACCCGGGGACCAGACTACAGCTGCATCAACATTCCCAGACTTGAAGGTCTCGACAGCCGTAGCCGCGTCCTTCTGTTTGACAATAGTGACATCCATTGGAGAGACCCCAGCCGAGTCCAACATCCACAGAAGGAGAGTATGAGAGGGGGTACCCTCTGCAACGGCAATCTTCTTACCTAACAAGTCAGCTGTAGTCTTGATCTTGGCGGTCACTACAATGGCATCGCCGCCTTGTGACCAGTCCGTCTGGAAGAACATCTTGACAGTACCACCGTAGTTACCGCTCTCTGTCGGGAATGAGTCAAAGGTTCCCCACATGAGATCCATGGCACCATTCCGGAACGCAGCCCTAGAGGCATCGTAGTCGTCCATGACTTCGAAGTTCACGCAGATCCCATCTGTGTGGTACCGGCTGCTCGGGTTATCCTTAAACCCACCGTTCCAGTACTCACCGCCGACGTAACCACCCCAGGTCACGACTCCGATCTCAATGCACTTGTGAGGGCCGGCTGCAGCCACGGTAGCTGCATTCGGAGTGGGGGTGTCGGAAACGGATCCTTCCTTCCCACCAGCCATGAGGCCCTTCACATCCCCCTCTTTCTTACCCTCGGGAGCGACATACTTTCTAGCGGACCAGAGTCCGGTTAGGACCAACCCTGAGGCTATTATGAATAGACCGGCTTTACCGGCACCTGTGAGCTTTGCCATTTTTTAGTTCCTGTTGTGGTTAGTTACTACTTACGTTCGAAAATCTTGGAGAAAGAACTTGGCCGATCCCCGTTTAGGTTTGCTTGTTGTTGCATCTCAGCCAACTCGAGCTCATCGGTACCAGGTCGGTCACTGATGCGAACCTTGGTGCTTGGCTTAAGTGACCTACTATTCTCGTAGCTCAGGATTCCGTTCTTCTCCCAAGAGGATAGAAGTGCAAGGCCATCCTTGTTGAAAATGTCGTTCTGGAGATCCATGTTCGAGAATGTTGAGTGTGAGGCTTCGAAGAACCGATCCATCTCACCTAGCTTGTTGCCGATATCCGAAGCGATGTACTCACAATCCTGCTCGAAGATCGCCTTCTTGCGGTCACCTTCGATGAGTTCCTTAGCTCCACGCATCGCCTTGTAAGCCGCCTTAATAGATTCATACTTGGAAATTAGGAGGTCTACTCGATGTTCGGTATCATCTTTGAGTAGGTCGAGATTCCGCTTCATATGCTTGAGGATGGCAGATGTTTGCTGCATCTGATCCAAGGTCTCAGCCATCTCCTCAACCCACTCCTTCTCACGTTGAGCCTTGTTCGCATTCAGAGTGGTATTGTCGAGATCCCCGTTTTTCTGAGCGGCTGCAGCATACTTCAGGAAGGTCTCAACATTCTTCCTCCTAGTGGCAATCTTCTGACTAAGACCTGTGATCTGCCCAGCTAGTTGCTCGAGATAACCTTCAATCTTCTTGAGCTTCTCTATCATATCGAGGATGTAGTTTCTCAAGATTCCGATAGGATCAATGGTAATCCAGATCCCAGTGAATTTGCGCATGGCGCTCTGGAACCCTGACTTGATCATCCAACGAAAGTTGTCATTCAACAGAAGTGCTACGACAGCAATTAGAGAACCTGCTAGGAATCCAGCGTAGAGTACATTCTGTAGAAGCTTGATGATTGCTTCTATGTTGTAGAGGATGACACCCCCAGCGACACAACCGAGTATACTGAGGATAGCAAGGCCCATAGTGCCTTCTGGCCTCTCGAGAAAACCTTTGATCTTTTGCTGTGTGTCCATTTTCGTCTTTTAGTTGACAGTCAGTGTTCGTCATTCATACTAGACAAGTTCAGTGGTTTGAATCACTGAACTTGTCTAGTATGGTTAGTGGAGCAGGTATGTTTCGATCTTGGTTCGGTCAGAGGTGAGGTTGTTTGCAATAGCCGCTCGAGTTGCCTCGAAAGCAGACCTCTTGTTTTGGATATCTTGTTTCGCTTGGACGATCTCCAAGTTGATAGCATCCTGTTGTTTCCGATGTTCTTGGATGGATATGGTGAGTCGATTGATCTCTGCAGCCTCACCCTCGATGGTGGTAGTCAGGTCAGCAACAGATTTCTCTTTAGCAGTTACCTGTTGAGTTTCGACTCCACTCACGAAGGATTCAAACTCTGCAGCCTTACCATCAACCACTTTGAGATAATGATCAACAGCATCAAGTAGGATCTGCTTTGTCACCCCCATCGACTGAGCTGTAGCAAAAACAGCCTGGAACTTCTGCTCCTCGGTCATAGGAACCCCAGCCATACGCACCAAGGAATCTCGGAACTCGATGTAGTCGAACCCAGGGAGGTTACTAGCTTCGATGGCATCTTGGATGATCTTGGCCATCTCCTGATCCGGTTGCCCAGGGATGATTGTAACCACTGGCTTTGAAGTAACCGACGGAGGTTCAGAAGCCTTTGAAGCCGCCTTTGGTTTATCAGACTCTGTATCCACAAATATGCTTGCGAGTTTTCCAAACACAGGCAGTCTCCTTCGAGGTTAGCGCCGTCCGATGTACTCAAATCTTAGATGAATGTCAATAAATCTTGGTCTTAGTACACCGGAAGACAACTTTTAGTTAAGATTCATAACGGCTCATTGTTCGGATTCAATTCTGGAACCCTTTCAACTACCCCACGACTCACCATCTCCCTCTTACCCTCTTCGGATAAATACCATGTGTTAGTGATTCGATGAAACATCTCTGGACTTGCCTGTAGAAGGAGATTCTGCGCCAACATCTGGTCACATACTGGTAGGAACCCTCTAGTGACAATGCAATACTCAAAGGTTTTTTTACCATCCTCAATCCGAAACACATTGAGAGCAGACAGGGCAACTCGAATCCCTCGTTACGGGTAGTTCCTGGAACCTCATTTCTAAAGCATTGAAAACTAAGAGCCTTCCTACCAAAGGCTCCCCAATCTCGAGGGTGACTTTGAGAGCCTCTGTCGCTTGAAGCATCCCGATGGTGCCAGGCACAACCCCAAGGACGCCTCCGGGGCGGTTGGGCTTATCCACAGCCACGGACACGTTTGGGTACAGACATTGGTAGCAGGGCCCCTTGCCACGAACAAGGGTCGTCACCTGCCCCTCGAAGCTGGACACACTCCCATGAATCAACGGAATCTTGTAGTACATGCAGGCTCGATTCAGAAGATACCGAGTCCTCGCGTTATCACAACAATCCACGACAATATCCCACCCATAGGTGAAAATTTCCTCAATATTATCACAGGTTAGCCTCTGAGGTAGGGAGATGACCCTCACATCAGAGTTCAGTTGAGTGATGACTTTCTCGGCACTCTGGGTCTTGAGGAGCCCAACCTTAGAATGGATAACCTGCCTCTGAAGATTCGACAAGGATACCTTGTCATTATCCAAAATCCCAAGGGTACCGAACCCGGCTGCAGCCAGGTAGAGAGCCACCGGAGAACCTAACCCTCCCAACCCAACAATCAGGGCTCGACTTTCAAAGAGCCTAGCCTGCCCCTCCTCCCCAACTTCTGGTAGAAGGAAGTGCCTCCCATACCGTTCTCTATGGTCATCGCTAATGATCATAGAACATACCCAGCAGCGTGAAACAGCCTATTAATCATGGCTCTTCCCTCTGGGGTAACCTCAACCCGCTTCCAAGGTCCACCTTCGTCAGTGATCTTAACCCACCCGACAGCTGCTAACCTATCATAGATGTCACCGGGGTCATCTGAAGAACCACTCTTGTAATCGAGGTGGCCGGGATCCATCCTATCTAGGTTAAACAAGACTGGCAAGTCTTCTACGAACTCTTCTCGATTCATAGCTATAAGTCTAGCATGGATCTAGCTATGGATTCAAGAAGTAGCTTCATACACGTCTGATTGAAACATCCCATTTTGCTCAGGAGCCTATCACATGAGAGCCAACCTTGTGCATAACTAATTGCTAAATTGGCCAAGTTTTAGTATAGTAAACCCATGGCCGACAATGAGGACATCGAATCCTACTGGGAAGGACTTCGCCCACCTCGAGAGCCTGACCCTCCAATGACTGAGGAGCGGAGGCGAGCCATTATGGCGGGCCGCCAACTTGCCCGAACTCAATACTCCGAAGATGAGTTCAATGCCCTCTTCCGGGACTACGTTGATCCAGGCCGCGGACAATCAACTCTGACCATTGAAGAGCAACAGCAGCTTGAAAGGCACTCGATTCTTAGTTCCCCAGAGGCGTTGTCCCAAGAGGTGCTTGGTGAGAGTGCTCTCCGGATCCAACGAGAGGTTGAGCATCGACGTGAAAGGGGCCTCTCCCCCATTCCACTCGCTGTGGACGGGTATTCAATTCAACCGCATGAAACACTTGAACAATTCGCCAACAGAGCTCACCTAGTCTATGAGGTAGATCCTGACGAGGACCCTGATGAATTACGTACCCGAGCCTGGGAGGATACTCACGTACTCAACTCCCCCTTTGGCACTATGACCAGTGAGCAAATCCAGTTCGTTCAGTGGCTCTTTCAACACTGGGAGGGTATGACGGAACCACAGCAAAACTGGTTCCAAGATCAGGTCACCTTAGCTCGAGGGAACCAATCTATCGATCTAACAGCACTGGGGATTGGAACCGAAGTCCACAGACGGATTGAAAACTCGGTCAGTAGAGCTATCCAAGGGTATGTAGGGCAACCCAGCGATAGAACTCAACTAAGGCATACCGTTGAAAGAGCTGTGATGGAAGATCCCGAGTTGTTCAATAACCGAAGAATAGTAAGGGAAGCCTTTGAGCGAATGGCGGATCAAATAGATCTTGGGGAAGCCATTATGGCGGGCCTTCCCAGAAGATGAATCTATTGACTAGATCACCACTCGGGTCATACAGACCCGGCTCCGGAACTCCTGAGATACCAGATGCTCACCATGAAAGTAGCACCCATCGTCCGTGCTGGTTGCTTCGCAGACTTCCTTCCGATAGTGGAGCCGAAACTTACCCTTGGTCACGGAGAAATCTCTACTAATACTCGTTACGTCCCTCAGGTTAGCAACCTTCTCGCGGGTTGGACTTCGTCCTCTAAAGTTAGTAGGGTTGTGGTTCAGGTGATCATCGTGCCAGTAGATGATCACCTCACCGTCGACAACCTTGACTCTGGCCTCCAATGAAGCTGGTTGCTTGAACCTACTCATGACTTCGTCTTCTTCTTTGGGGACTTTTTAGACTGTTGAGGTGCTTCATTCTTCTTGGCACCTCGAACAGAGAGCTTCAACTTATCTAGGGCAGCGGACAACTGAGACTTGATGTTGTCCCCGATGTTAGCCTCATCTTGTTCGAAGTGGCTCAAGAGCGAGACTGCCGCGTCACTGTCACCAAACCTGACTTGCTCCTCTACGCGCCTGGATACCTCATCAAGAGCAGCAGATCGGTCAATGTGGGACTTGATGACCTCCACCACAGCGTCCGAAAGACCGGGGAGCCCAGAATACAATCGCTTGGAGATGATCTCCTCGAGTTCTGAACCTTCACGACCAAGCTCAGCAAGTTTGGTCAGTAGCTGCTTTCGCTTGGTATCCCTCTCCTTCACCAAAGCCCTGAACTCCCCAATGGACATGCTCTGATCAAGTTCAGCCATCAGAATTGGTTCAGAGATGGTCTCAACCTCATCTCGAATCTTGTCCCCTTGAACCAGAATGACTTCCTTACGATCGATCATCCTCGCTGTTTCCGGATCGATGATCTGCACTGCAGCCTTCAGTGCAGGCAACTCATCGAGAACAGCCTTTGCTCTCTGCTCGGCTATATCATTTAGGGCACTTGGGTCGCGCCCACCTACACTAGGGTTAGGATAATCGTATTGCCCACTCTCAGTCTTCGCATAGAATCGATGGGGGTTGAAGTCCAAACCATTCCCATATCGACGAGTATCATTGTCATAGAGCTTACGAAGATGTTTCTGGCTGATGAACTTCCGACTCTCAGCTGTACGGGAAATTTCATAAGCCGTCTTTTCTAGAAGGTATCGAGCCGCAATGACTCGATTATGGAATAACTCAACAAACTCAATCTTCTTCCCCTCCCCCCAGTTCACTATATTTGAGTTCTGTACAGAGGATAGAAAGTCACCTGTCGGGGTATCCAGTAGCTGGTTGTCGTCCATGGGCGGGTACCGTATACCTAAAACTGCCTGACTGTAAACAGATAACGGATACTTACGGATAGACCCAATTGGCTTCTACGTTGGCCCCACGCTTCTTAGCTAGGTGAATTCCACGACTTAGGTGATCTTGTAGCTTACCACTCTGACACAGGCTATCGACAATTTTAGCGATTATCTCTGGAGTTTGCTCGCCATAGGTGATCGGGTCGAAGTCCAAGTCCTGACTGATATCCACCAACATTCGTAGCTTCACGAGGATATCGTAGGGTTGGGACTCGAGCAGCCGCCTCAATTGAGTCGAGGTGCGTCCCGTATCCTTGCAACCTGAGTTCTTCAAGATACGATCCACGTCCGCCCACTCCTCATCAGTTCCCTGCAGCACATCCTCTGCCTCAGCCAACTCAGCAAGTCCAACAATCTTTCTGACTACATCTGAGAAACTGTTAGGGATACATGCTCGTTGTACAACTACTTCAAGGGTTTTCATAGAACCTCCTAACAGGAGGCTATCCTAACCATGAGCTAATATCAAGGAGATCCTAAGTGGTATAACTTAAGTACCCCTGTACAACCCAGTAACTTCAATGATAACAGGATCTTGGTTGAGTTGAAGGGAAATGTAGATCATTCGTCAAGCCCAACCCTGGACTATCAATCACGTGCCTGGGGGCAGATACCCCAGGAAAGGATCAGGAGCCTTCGGTTCTAGATCCACTTCGGTCATCTCGATCTCAGAAAATTCTTTATTTAGGACATCTTGAATGATCTTTATCAAGTTTTCTCTGGCCTCTTCAGGAGTATTACCTTCAGTCCGAAAGGGTTCCGTGTTAGACCAAGGAAAAGATCTACATGCAGCAATGTATAGGTTTTTCGACGAATAGGGTGGCCATTGCTTGGTCCTCCGGTAGGTAATAATCTGAAACTTCATAGAATAAATTACACCAGACTTTAGTGAGATCGGAGTTCCTCGTGCGTAGTACTAGTATGTCCAGGAAGAATTCCAAGGTTCTCAGTGACCTACTCAGCAAGTTGAACCAAGAACTACTAACTGTAGGCTTGAAGAATGATACTGGAATATCAGGGTGTTTTCGCTTCCGGCTCCCCTTGGGTCAGTACCCGCTCATCGGTGTACTTCGGGACACTGGGCTCTACCTATGCCGTCAAAGCGTTGACTTCATTGAAGTTCTAGGTTCCGAGATTATTCCCCTGGACACCCATGTCCAGGACATGGTTTCCAAGATCAAGGATCGATACAACACCCTAGTTCGCTGTTACAGCCCAGAGAGTTGAAATGCCAAGAGAAGACCTAATTCAAATTGAAGGAACTGTAACCTCTGCCCTCGGAGGCGGTCAGTATGAGATCAAGCCACTCGACGGATCAGAAAGTATCAGAGCTCAACTCTGCGGAAAGATGAAGAAACATAACATCCGTCTGATCCTAGGGGACAAGGTGAGGGTCGGGGTACCCCCCTATGATACGAGCCACGGCATCGTCACTTGGAAGCTCAGGAGTTAACCTTCCGCTCGATACTTGCAACCGCCTGCAGCATCCGGGCTCGAGCTACCGTGTTGGCCGTATGTATTAGGATCTCCGGAGCTTTGAACTCTGGGTTCCGATAAACCTCAGCCTCGAGATAGGTCAGGACATCATACCCTGTCCCGGCATTTTCGCCCAGGTCGTGGTCGAGTGAGATCACCTCACAGGGAGCTCTACGAAGCTCCCTGAGTGCGTCCAAAGCAGTCCTGACCCAAACCCATTCACTTGAGGGTGGGAACCTCTCATCATCAAGCCAGAGCTTCACCTATTAAGAGCCTCATACTCAGCTATCTGCTCCTTACGCTTTCCTCGAGCGGCAAGACTCATCATCTCCAAGATCAGATTCTCAGTAGCCTCCTGCTCGGTTTCTCCCCAGGACCCAATACTTCCGAACACGGCAATGAACCCATCAGGGGCATTCGGATAAAGCTCCCTCTCCCGCTTGGCACCCTTCGAGTCCAAGACATCCATCATGGGCTTCTTCGCAGGGTAGGTATGAAAGTTGTTTTTCGTAGGCATCGGTGCAGCTCCTTGAGGGAAAGATACACCGATGCTACTCTTAGAGAATCTCGAGTGGCCCCCACCAAGCAATGCTGCCAGACTTTGAATTAAGATAAAAACAACTAATTCCAGTTATAACATATAGCCCATTTGGTTCATTCCTGACAATGGCCAACTCAGGTTCTTGTACGCCACGCTGGACTATATACATCCCGGGCACCGTTGGCGTGCCACAATGGGGAATTGAGGTCACCACTTCCAGATCGGACACTGGTGCCCCAGAAATTGTTACATCTTTTCCCACGGTTGGAAACTCATCCCACTTCACCGTGGCTATCCTATCCGAATCAGAACCCATCAAGGTTCCTTTCCGTCCTTGGTGGACACCCTCTCGTTTAGGCCCGATGTATCGTACTCGTATCGCTTCTTTTGTCATAATATAGGAGTACGCGCCAGCTGGGTGAATCTCACCAAATTAAACCAACGAGACTTTGAACCACTGAGGCAAGGCCATTGGTCAGGTTATCCCAACTGATGTTCGTAATAACTGTCATCAAACTCCATACACCAGGCGCCTAAAAGTTTGTGTGAACCCGTGATCCAACCTAGGGGTTTGTACTTGTACTCAAATACGTGATAATCATTACAAGATAGCACCAATTACTTAAATAGTTGACTAACTTTGTTGAGATCTGAGACCCTCAAACGTAATATGTAACATCATGCCATACAGCAATAAGGAAAAGGCTTCTGAAGCTGAGGCTAAAGCGAGGGCAACCGCTCATCAACTTTACACTCAGGGGATGAGGCCATTGATAGGAATCAGCCCTGAGGGGAAATACAAGGGGCACTATCAGGTCAAGAGCAACAACTCCACCAATCTAACTCTGACTGTTGTAGAGACAGCCAATGGGAAACTCACAACACTTTGGGATATTCCGAGGGTATGATGGAACTCTCAACTCAACCTATTATTAGCACTTGCCTCAGTCACCTACCCAAGGACATCTGGGAAGCTCGCCTTAGTTTGTTCAGTAATTCTTTGGCTCATGAGTGTGTGGAGCGCCGCGGGTGTCAGTGGTTCATCAGTACGTCTTTTGTGGACTACTCAAATGCCTACCCTAGTGAGGAGCTTGCTTTTGAGGCTCTTAAGGAGATCATTAGCACTGAGTCACGCATCAGGGCTCTAAAAAACATCAAGGACCTTGCCAGGGCGTCCACTGTCAGTGTTCTCACCAAACGACTACCAAACATGACTACAGCTCCCTGTCCACCACCCTGGAAAGAGGAATCCGATCTCAACCCAAAACTCCACAACCTATGGAACTTATACTTCAATGGAATCGGAAAATAGACATGGACAAGAACACTAAAGACCGGAGTGAGTTAGGATACCTATTAGCTGGGGACTTCATCCTCAACAGCAAAGGGCAAGCTTCTTGGAAAACTAACTACCCAGTACTGAAGGAGATCAGAGAGGAGGCGCGTAGGCTAGGGTCATCCCGAATCTTCTACGACTCGATAACTGTCACGATGGCCTAAGTGAACTTCCTTTGATAGCCCTGAGTAGACATGGTCACCGACATTGTCATAACCCATCGGGTTGCTGAAAGATTCATCCAAGCTTCCTCCCCAATAGTGGTCAAGGAAGTGCAGGACAGGATTGAAGTTTCGGGACCTTACGACAAGATGAAGGACTTGATCCCGTACTTGAGGGGTAAGTTTGAGTATCGCGGCCAGGATCATACTTGGTGGACACCAAGTACCAAGATGACCAACCTTAAGATGAAGAACCTTAAGAAGAAGGTTGATGAGGTCAATGGGAAGTTTGGTCCTGACCCTGTGAAGGTAGAGGAGTCCGCGGAAGCTAAGGCGGAAAGGCTTGAGGAAGCTAAGAAACTTCTCAGCAAAGCTGTTCACATGCGGGTGCCCGGACTCACCTTCAGTCCTATCGGGGTCGATGGAGCTCAGTTGACAGGGGCTCTCACTGACTTGAGGGTGGATATTAACAAGTCTGGCGGGAATTACGGACCTGAGTTCTCAAAGTTTCAAGCTCACCTAATCAAGCCGACGGAATTCGAAAATCTTTTGGAGGCGGTCGCGGATCAAGGGCGGCTTGTGGCCAAAGCCCAAGCTGACTTATCTAGCCTACTTCCACGCAAGTTCCCGAGTTTGAAGATTGATGTTGGAACCAACAATGGGAGTTACCTGCTAATAGTCTCAGGGAAAACCTACGACTTCAAGGATGAAATCAAGAAGCGAGTACCAGTGACCTTCAATGGTCAGGGGAGCTTCTGGTGGGCTCCAATCCATCAAGTAAAGGAGGCTCAAGTAAAGGAATTAATTGAGTATCTTGAGGGTGAGGAACGGAAACTAGCCGAGAAGTGGAAGGCGGATCGGGAGCCAGCAGTTGAGAGAAAGAGGCCTAACCAAAGGGGTGAACATTGCATTAATTGTGGTGGTTGGGTAGACGCTGGTGAGGGTTATCTAGTCAACCACTACGATTCTGAAGAGGGTGACTTTGTTTGGAAGGTCAAGCACAAGGATCCAGATGACTGCGCTAGGATTCGAAATGAGGTGAAGATTCGAAGTGAGGCAGCTAGGACTAAAGGCCAAGCTCGAAGGAACCTCATGCTCATGTGTGAGAAGTCCGAGTACTATGTGCAGGGTACTGGCCTCAAACCGCCTGGGGAGCAAGTCTGGATTGACAAGCATTCGCTTGGGTACGGCGGTGGGACCTGGGTAGTCATTGAACCCGGTGAGAGTTACTTCTGGTACGTCAACAACAATGGTGCCGACGGTGATGATTGGTCACGCAATAACGTCACTACGGGCGGAGCTGGTGCCATTGGGTATCGACTCCCCTATACGGATGAAGCCAAAGTCTTGATTGAAGTGGCCAAAGAGTGAGCCCTGCTCACTCCCAGTGTACCCCATCTGGGCTCTCAATTCGAGAAACAGTCAACCTCCCGCACTTACCACAGGGTACAGGCTCAACCTCGACCCCCTCTCGAACCGAGGTTAGGGGTATGTCGGGTACGGGTACCAATTCGTCAGTCAAGGTCACCGATCCTACACTATTCCGTTCCAAGTGACGAACATGGTGTTTGTTGAGGAGCAACCTTGATAGTTGTACACTAAGGCTATTAGGTTGGAATGGGGTTGGAATGGTTGACCAATTAGGAGCAACCTTTGGTTTCTCCGGCTTCCATCCAGGACGAATGGTTTCCCAGTATCCTTCTAGATCGTATGTATCAGCCATCGATCACAAGCTCTTGTGGTAGTTGGTTGGATTCACAATGACTGTGATCGTGTTCTTCATAACTAAAAGCTACACCGAGGGACCATCCGAGGATGCACTTATAAGTCCTCTTCAACATGACGACAGAGCGGTTCTCGAATCAAGCTTCAACCATCCTAGCATCCTCAGTTGGCCCTGGTGATCTGAGTATTACGGTTCAATGTACTGCTCATTTTCCGACTCAACCTGAGTTCAGGATCCGAATTGGTCAGGAATTGATGTTGATTACCGGGGTTGCCGGAACTACTTGGACAGTAACCAGAGGGTTTGAGGGTACCACCGCACTTCACCATGCAACGGGATCCTTAGTAGTGGCAGTTCTTACAGCAGGGGCACTTGATGAACTGAGAGCTGAGATCGAAGCTGAGATCCCCCAGGGTACCGTTCAAACAAATGACCCACGCCTATCCGATGATAGGACGGCTTCTGGAGTTAGGACAGCCACAACTGTAGTCTCACTAGCAGGGTCCTCTGCACCACAAGTCGGTCAAGTCCCTACTGCATTGAGTAGCACCTCAGCTCACTGGGGGAATGCAGACTCCCAATCCTATGCCAGTGCAGGGTCAGATATTGACATGTTCGTCTACATCGACGGACTTAACGGTAATGATAACAACCCAGGAACTCAAGCTCAACCGTTCAAGTCCTACACTGGGTACATGCGGCGTAATCCGTTGTTAGGTGGTAGGACCTATGGGGCACCTTCCATTGTAGCAACCAACGAATTGAGTATCCCAGTATGCCTTCAGTCAGCCTCAGAGACACTAAGGCTCATCCCAAGCGGGTTCAGTGTCAACGGTGGCAACTATGCTCCTGTAGTCTTGCGAGGTACCGCTATCACTACACCGCATGGTCAGGCAAGTTGGCTCAACGGTCCCGCTGCAACCAGTTGGATACTCAGCAATGGAACTGAAGTATGGTCTCATCTCGATGACCCGGAGTCCTTCCTCATCTGGCAATACCGAGACTTCGTTGCTAACGCCTCTCTTACTGACACAGGCACAACAGGATCCCAACCTGATCACAAGCTCACACTGAGTGTACTCGGAATTGATAGGAAGTTTGCCCCTTATGTGGAAGGTAAACTCGAGCTAGGAGCACGGGAACCAATCGGGACAGCGTATGTTCACCCATATTTCTGGGTTGCATGTCACCAAGACGCAACTCTGATAGCGATCAATCCGGTAACTATGAAAATTGAGAAGACAGTCAATATTGACTATCTTCCAACGCGTATCCAGGTTGGTGATGACGGGTTGTTATACATCATAGCAAGTGACACACCATCTGAAGTTGCTAGTAATGTTATTGATGTAGTAAATCCGGCGACTGGTGTAATTGTGCATCGATTCATTGGGTATCGAGCAATTGATGTATTCGTGCATGGGGGGTACATGTACCTATCCACCGATGTGAGCAGCAATCTAGCTAAGCTCAACTCTACTACCGGAGCGTTAGTAGCTACTGTTGATATTGGTGAGGGGGCGGGTCAATTTGCTTACGCGCCTGGAGGTCCGCTGTACATATCTACTCATACGGGTTGGGAAACACAATCATCCGTTCGGATTTATGATCTCGCGACTGATACCGTAACTCATGTGATCCCCAATGTTGGACTGACCACTTACGGCATTGCCATTTGGAACACTACCCTACTCACTGGTAATTATGGTGACGCTGGTGGGAAAGATGTGACCTTTATTGATCTAACTACAAACACCATCAAGAAGGCAGTAGCTATAGGGATTGGAGCCAATGTATTCGGGATTACTCCGAATAACCTTGCATTTGTTGGTTGCGCTGACTCATCTGAGGTGGTGGTTCTAGATTGCGTGGAAGAGAGAGCAGTAGCTCGTTTTGCAGTAGGAACTTACATGATTGGTGGCGTGGCTTATGGTGGGGGTTACATTCTTGCCGTTGCTGATGGGAACTACCCTCCACCAGCAGGAGCCTATGCTGGTGGTAGAGCGACTGCGATCAAAGTAGCTTCCCGAGAGGATGTTACCATCACTTGGTCTGATCCAACCTACTGGGGGGCGGCTGATGCTGCTCCAACTACTAGCAATGGTGTGAAAGCTCTCCCCAAGTCAACACTAGGTGATCTACCTTCAGATCTTGTCTTCAATGCAACTGCTCAACACATGGTTGTAGCCTACCCTCAACGCGAGGGTTTAGTTGTACTATCCCAACCAGTAACAAGAACCTCAGTTGATGTGACCAATGCCAATGGAGTAGTTGAGTCCTACGAGGTTTGTGACACTGGAGTTGTCACAGCTTCATTCGGGATTCAACATGTGTTCACGTACATCAGGGACTACGCAGATCTACAAGGCCTACTAGTTGATATCGACCCTACAGCATTTAATAGACTGACTGTTGCTGCATCTGGGGGTGTTGCAGGAAGAGTGCAAGGTATCTTGGCAAGGCCAGGCACACTCTCTGGAGCTGTGTCCTACTCCTATGGTCCTATACTAAAAACCGGAGGTCTTGGAGGGCTACCTTACTTTGAATGCGGGCTTAGTGCAAACCCATTCAACGCTATGAATATCGGCACTTCCTGGGGGGATAACCCGATCTCGACCATAACAGCAGGGTGGGCTATCTTCGTCGGACAGATGAATACCGATCCTCCAACAGCTGGTAATGGTGCCTTGATGAAAATCGGTGGCGCTCAGGGTAATTGTTCATTCGTTCCGATTAGTACTGAATACGGTGGGCCAGGTATCTTTGATGGTTTTGGCACCACAGTCTTTAAGAATACTGGGTATCTTACAGCTGGTGCTTCTGCACAACCGTTTGAGTATCAGGTTATGAGCAAGACAAATTCATGGCAATCACGATACAACGACACTGTTACCCATGCTGCATTCACCCCAAACGTAGTGGACTTTGCGAGTACACCCCCGACAATCTTAGGGGATAACGCCAACATCTCTGCGTTTTTCTGTGGTAAGTTCTCCCGTTTCGCTCTATTCGACCACTACCCCAATGCTGACGAGATTCGTGCAATCAGCATCTTGAACAAGCACAAGTACGGGATCTCTTTAGTCTTGTAAGCTAGGGTTGATCTTTGAGGAGTCTCTCAAACCGAGTTGAGTACACGACCCTGAGGTATCGCTGACAGTTAAGTACAGTGTCGATTAGATTAGCTTCCTCAAGATCTTTGTGCCCACAGATCCCATTCCACCTGGAACTAAGCTCCCGACTCGGTATCTTCTCTCGAGATATAAAGTACTGGCACGAAAGGCAAATGAGCTCAGCCATTGTCCTTCAAGATCCTCTCAAATCGAGTGGGCCTCCCCGTCCAGCACGGAAGGTGCCGAGCATTACCTTCCGGATCATCCCAGATGTTGAAGTTGTCCTCGCAGTAACCATTGGCTGCCTGGAAGTCAGTTGGGAAGTGCACACACTCCTTGCACGGGGGACTCACCACTGAGGAGTGGTTCCCTCGTATGTGCGAAGGCAAGAGCTTGTCATGCGACATCAGGTAAGCGCTTCTAGATTGCTCCAACGATCCCCCTCAAGATCCGCTCAAACCTAGTAGGTGGGCTGTAGCGTGGGCACGTCGTCTTATGGGTGACATACTTATGATTACCATCCTCCTGTCGACAGTCTCCAAGCTGATCTCCTCTATCAGGGCGTAGGAACAGCAAGTTTCTATGGGTGAACTTGGTGCACCCATTACAAAGACTAGGTTCGTTCGGGTCTTCATCCATCTTGAAGGATCCTTTCAAACCGAGTAGGCCTATACAGTGGGAGGTGTCTCTTGCATTCTGTTAGGAAGTCACCCTTGTAAGTCTGATCACTGAACCTAGCACCACAGGGAAAATGCCCATCTGGAACCTTCTTGGTTAGATAAGTACAATCGGAACAGGGGTTGCGATCTCGATTCGGAGGCATCTTTCTCTGGCGTGGGAACTCACGCATCTGCTGGCCGGATGTCCCCGGTGATAACGAGGTCAACTTCGAAGCCCTCGAACTCAGTCGGTATCTTGGGGCTCCTTGGCTTGTGGTGGAGCAGGATGTGAATGGTTGGGTGGGTCCGAGCCCCGTTGACCCCAACCCCCACGCCCGTTAGAGCGAAGCCTTGATCCTTGAGCTTCTGATGCAGCTTCTTACCCGCTCTCTTGCAATCAAGGAAAGCTGGGGAGTCCTCGGTAAGTATTGGCTTAGTCATCTAGGCGCACTATATACCACAGATGGTGTATACTTGGGAAGTATGGCCGACAATGACATCGAATCCTTCTGGGATGGGCTACGACCGCCTCCACTGCCCCCTGAGGAGCAGAGACAGAAAGCCATTGAAACAGGGCTGTGTCGAGCTCGGGAGGAAGCGTTAAACCATCCTCACTGGGCCGTCTCCTGGAGGAACCCGGGTGAACCAGGGTCGGGGCCGCTCACTGACCTTGTCCGAGCTTTCACCGAGCTGGGGCTATCCGTCGACACCCATTTCGAGTTCGATAGATCCGTTCTGTCCCTCGTCATTGGAGACCAGACCATCCACCTAGAAACAACCGATGGACAGACCCGTGTCAGAGTATTCGATCTACTGCCAGACACACAAATTGTGATTGCCTGATAAGCTTCAAGATGTCCCGCGGAGGTTGCCGAGTATCTGGCGTCTTAGAAACCTAGTGTGGAATCTTTGAACACAGGCGAGCAGAGAACTGTTGGCCCGTCTCTTTGGCGAAGATTGCTTTGAGCTTTGCCACTTCTGCCCAGGCGAGCTGAATCCTCTCCCTGGTTGCATCTAAGTTGTATCTGTCAGTCCTGCCAGATGGGGTACTCCGGAGCCTCACCAGTTCTTGTTGTGACAACTTGATATCTTCGAGATCACCGCAAATATTGGGGACGCTGTCGGTCACCGCCTCTGCACGAGCCCGATCGTGCATACACTTACGGCTGGCCCTGCAGGTGCTCTCTTTGGCCGCTAAGACCTTTATTTGTGCTTCAATGTCTTCGACATCCTTGGTGGCCCTTGTGAGATACTCTGGGTCACAAGATGAATCTTTGAGAACTTGTCGAACCTTGGCATCAGCCTCTACCCATCGTGTATCACTCAACTTTTCCGAGTTGAGGAAGTACTCCTCATTGAACATCCTCAACCACGAGAGATTGTATTCAACCGTTCGGACCTCTAAATAGACCTTTCCGCGATCGGTCTTGATGACCAATTCTCTGTTCTCTTTAAGCAAGTCTACCAGCTCTTGTAGCAGAGGGCTTTTTAGCTCCTCTGCCATTTGAGGATGATCCTTAGCGCCCTTCTTTAGATCATTCACCATACTCGATAAGATCTTTCCAAGCTCATCCACCTTTTTCTGTTGTGCTGTGAGATCACTACAGGTGGCCACCCGAAGAGACTTTGGTTTTAATCCGAACTCCTCCTTCCAGTGTTGTAAGAGTGCTTGCAACTTGTCCTGGTGACTGCGAGATGTATCGACCTGTTGCTGCATTTCGTCGTCCGTTGGAGGTTTGCTTGTCGGCTGCCTTGTGGTTGAACTTGAACCCGATGCAGTTTGCTGCACCTCTGAGGCCAGACTAGGTAGAGCCCGTGAGATCCAGGCCAGTAGAATGACCAACAGGATCAGAGTTTTTTGGAGTCTGAAGAACATGGCATTACCCCTTATTGAAGACTACGGATTTACTAGCTGAATTCTATTGAGTCCCTTGAATCCAGGAGCTAGACTCTTCTGCCTGTCTCGATTACCCTGACCATTTCCGAGGGTACCCCGATCGACTTCAACCACTCAAGAGCGTAGCCCTTTCGAGTCTCTACTCTGAACGCAGGTCCGTAATCATCGTTAGGACTCTCGGCCTGAAGCTCAGGAAATGGAGTAGACCCTTCAAACTTGATCTCTACCAAGTCGGTTCCGCTTCCAGTAATTACCACTACAGAAGTAATCGAAACGTTGAGTTTAGTTGCCATACCAATACTACGTTCGAGGGGGCAGGATCTCACCAAATTAGTGATAACTGCCCCACCCTTGTCACTCGACCTCACTCAGGAGTTCGCTCAGGTCCTGAAGATCAAACCAGATCTCACTCAGACCATTACTATGACCACGATCCCAAGCCTTCTCCCACAGAAGATCTGCCTTGGGGTGCTTGTACTTCTGATTCCCCTTCGAATCAACCTTCAGTAGTTTCAATTCTACCAGGGCATCAACCTTGAACTGCCCCTCGAGCCTAGCAATGTCGGCTCGGTATGCAGTATTTACTGCCAAGTCCTGCTTCCTATTCTTGAATGGCAGGGTGGTCTTGTAATAACCCTCTTGAAGCTTTTCTGATACTCTCTTGTTTTCCATGTCAAGTATTACGCTTGAGGGGGCAGGATCTCACCAAACTTGAAGGTTTTAGAGGTTCCGGAGGAGGTAGGCACTTGTAACAGGTCGGAATGACATAACACCGACGCCGTAACTCCACGACCCGTCCACATTGAACACAGAGGATTCTTGGATCAACCGGTGGTAGTTCCAGTACCTTCATTGGTCGAAGTCCTACTCTCAGACCGACATGGACAGGGACGCGTATGACCCCTAACATCAAAGTCACACCCAGAGCCCCCACACATCGGGCAGTCCCCACGACAAGAGCATGGCTCAACAAGTATGATCCCGTCCCCCCTCGTTGAGTGGGTCAGCACTGAATCGCAATTAGAACACTTCAAGGTAACCATCAAGTAACACCCTCACGTTCAAATCAAATCTAGCCCAAGTGTCCCCTCGAGATCCAGAAGTTTCAGCCAGTACTTACTTACCAGATTGGGAAAACCAGCATATTCCAAGGGTTGGCGAACGAGGTACTCGTTATTGGGGTTCCGGCTGTCCAAAGTCCAGTAACTATCGAGTAGCTGAGTGGTGTCACTGTATTATTATAGAAATCTGATGCTAGTGCGGTGTTACCAATCCCGTCATTGGCTATGGTAACCGATACAATAGCGTTGAAACCAGTTATGGTTTGACCCGGGCTAAAAGTATTGGTGGCCGGGTCAAAGTTTACGGTACGGATGACTCCAGGCTCTCCCTCACCACCTCCACCAATTGCAGATAGACCATCCGGACGCCAACATACACTCCGCAAAGTAACTGGTATTGAAACATGGTCCCAAGTAGTTCCATTCCAGATCAGACCATCCGATGGTAACCCTTGGTAACAACTACCAACAATGGCAGCATTACCAGAAGTAGAGATCCCGCTACAAAAGAACTTCTCAGTACTCCCACTAAGTGGAATGCCACTGCCGACAGACCAGATCCCTGTGCCAGGATCCCTGGCTAGTGGGTAGACATAAGGATCCCACTTAGGAACAGCTATCGCCCTAGATCCATCCCGAGTCATGCTCACTGAGTTGAAGTGTGCATCCGAAATACTAACTATAGGCTGAGCTTCCCAAAGACCTGACTCTGTGTTGAATTCATAAGGGGTAACCCCACCTGCGTAATCCCCTCCCGATAGTGCGTGCAACCCGTCATTGGACATTGCTACGGCATCACAATTTCCTCCACCCTGTGGAACGAGAGTCCCCGGTACCCAAGTAGTTCCGTTATAGTCTAGTGGAACAACACCACCACCAGAGTAGTTGGCGTATAATACACGAGACCCTTGAATATTGGAGGCGAGCGAGGATAGGTTGTTAGTGGTTGGTCCTGCCGTGATAGCTCCAGCCACTACCCAACCACCAGTTCCTGAACCAATCAAGTGAGTTACTTGATTGGAACCGTAGTTTTCAACCAATGCATGGAGTGAGTACAAGAACTTACGGGGCATAAAACCTAACTAGGCGAGCTATAAGCAAGTTATCCAACCTCACTTCCGATAGGTCTTGAGCTTCTAACCAGGGAACTCTATTCTCCTAGTTAAACTGCAGCTGATACCTTGATCATAGCCCCGTTCGACCCAATACGAACAACAGTGGTCTTTCCTTGATCAAGCACAACCCCAGATCCAATGAACGGGTACTCGGTGAACTTGACTTGGAATGCCCCTGTTGTGTTGTTGTAGACTGCCCACTCAGCTCCAACCCAGGACGGACAATTGAGAAGTAGGTCACTATCTAGCACTCCTGTGACCTCTATTGATCTGCAGGTCATTTGAGAAGCTAATAACCCAAACGGACCCCCATGCCACGAAACGGTGGCCACCCCGCCTTGCTGCATAAAGATGATCTTTCCGGCCCCTGGCAGGAATGCCCCACCACTACAACCTGAGAAGTCACAGTTAGGTCCAACGATGATCGTTCCAGCATTTACCCACAACCCGTAAGCCCCACTGAATACAACGTTGTCGATGTAGAGAATACCTGCAGCATTATCAAGCTTGACGCAAATATCCCCAAGCCCCATCGCTATACTGCCACCTGATAACTTGGTGACTCCTGTGCTACCGATTACGATACCAAGCCCATACGCCCCATTTGGCCTTAACAAGTCAAATCCAGTGATCACGTTAGGCCCTACTCCATTGAACACCCCAAATGAGTAAGCGTCATCCACCTCAGAGGTGTGCATCTTCCAACCATACACCTCGATTTCCCCAGCACATACAATGCCATTCTTACAATCGTTGGTGTTTAGGCTGTAGCATTTAGTCCCCGTGACGTTAGCCCCAACATATACCCCTACTGGGGCTTTAACAAAGCTGCACGCAGTTAGTGTAGTGTCTGCTGTAATGTCTCCTGGGAAGTAGTCAATCAATGCACCATTCTGAAGTGCACCAATTGACGAGAAGTTGGAGATCTTGCTTCGAATAGCACCAACTACCCACAAGCTAAATGCAGACCCGATATCCCCGCCACCTTCAATCGAGCAATCAATACTGCCAAAAGTCACCCCTGTAGAGAAGTCACCCGTAATCACATGTGCATAACCACAGCCGACTGTCCAATTGTTGATTGATCGGCAATTGTAACTATCCGTGAATCCACATCCCTGCTCAGTAAACCCAGTGAATCGACAATCGCGAATAACACATCGCTCAGTAGCCTGAGCATACATTCCAAAATATGCCAAACCACCAACATTATCATTGCGAGCTACGACGTTGACTATCTCGGAGTCACGAGTACCGATATCTAGAGCACAAACTGTATGAACGGTTAGGTGTGGATCTGTTGCTCGATAGTGATAGTTGACATTCCTTAGTGAATACCGGCGCCCCGCTGTAACCTCAAACTCCTGCCCGGCAGCCCCATACAGGTTACCCCCACGCATGTCGATATCAATGTCGTGCGGGGTATTGACATACAGGTCAATACTTGCCCCAATCGGTAACGGCCACACTACAGGACGATCGACTGCTATTGATAGGTTGGTTGCTGCTCCTGCAACTAGTCCAAGCAACGTGTTAGCAGTGCCAGATCCAACAACAATCGAAGTTACAGCTGATAGTGCTAGGTGATGGTTTGCTGCATCGTCAGTACAAAGGTTGAGAGCTGGCCATTTAGCGAGAATTGCCGCCAGAAAAGCCTTCTTCGTCGCAACATTTGTGGCCTTACTCAAGACCAGAGTTTGAGGCCCAGCACCATCAACATTCAGAATCAAGGTTAACCCATCGAGAGTCGAGCTACCCCCATAGAGTGTTCCCGCTGAGATATCCGTCGTCCCTACGACAGCTTGACCTATGGAAATGACATCGTACATGCCACCATTGTCTACAACACGTACAAACAACACCTCCCCCACAACTGGGGTTTGTACTAGAGGTACTGGTATGATAACGTTGCACACACTTTGTGTGACCGCTGTCCACCCAAGTGGAGTTACATTGTCTGCGAGCGAGTAAAGGGCGTAATTCCCTACTTGATTAAACTTAATCTGTGTACCAGGGGCACAAGTGAGTCGAGTGTTAGACGGAATTGTACGACCACTAGAGCCTGCATCGAGAAGTTGGATCTCAGTAGTACCAGATAGTTGAAGCCCCTTTTGAGCATTAGTAGCTGCTACCAACGCATCCCTAAAGGCTAGCATATCATTGGATATACCGTCTATTGCGGTATAAGTGTTCCGTGAGATCTCGGTCTCAATCTCAGTTCGCATTTCATCGAGACTGCCACCGGTGAGAACTGCCACCACGACAGTTCCAGCTGCATGAGATGTTGCTGTAGTTCCTTCAACCCCTCTGGTAACCGTCCAAGTTGTGCCAGCAACTCCAGTGATCAGTATGAGCTCTTGGCCAACTCGAACTCGGAACTCTGGTTGGTTTGGAAAATGAGCTGCACTATCGACCGTGATCATCAAGTCCCCAAACCCCACCGGTGAAGACAAAGCTGTACTGGCCTGATTGACGAAGCGCTCGGTTGTCACATCTGGGTAGACCTATAGAAGCTCTATTGACTGGTTTGGTCCCAAAATCTTTGCCGCTGTACCCAAACCCAGAACGCAGGTACTTTTCCGATCCGAACCGTCATTCAGATAAACAGGTCTCATCAAACGATGGATTCTTCGGGATTAGTGGTCTCAATTGTACTCCATTGAGAGAAAGTTGGTGAGATCTGGGTCAGTCGAACGTAGTATAGTCAGGTAACCTATGCCTGAAACGAAAAAGCCGCTCCCACACCAACGAGCTACCCTGGAAGCCATCGACCAGCTGATCAAGATCAACCTGTACCCAGACGATGAGAACTTCTCGAATTGTGAGGAGTCCATCGATACCCTGTTCGGAGGACCCGAAGACTCTGGAATGATCATCGACATCCTCACCCTAGCGAGGATTGCCATCCTCCACCTTCGAGGTAATAGCTTCCTGGTCCACAAGGAGAAACCTACCACTGAACCTATTCAATGACTAGCATCCAGTTGTACCAAGGGCTACGGATAGGCTCTGTTGAACTAGTTGCTGAGGTAGAACCCCGAGACTCCGTCGATGGATCCAAGCACTTCCGGCAATGGGAGGTGCTCTGTGATTGTGGAGGCAGGGCATACCGAACAGTAACTAGATTAGTTTATGCCCTACAAAATGACCAGGATACCTGTTGTGAGCGGTGCCTGCAGGAACTCCGCCATGGACTCTACCTTGATAAGGAAGTTCAAAAACGGAAGTCTCGCACCGCGTTCTTTTCCAAGTGGATCAAGAAAACCGGTAGCCTGTACTCCCCTCACTTCTACAAGAGTGAACTCGAGGAAAACCTCTCAGATACTATCCAAGTTGATACTTTCTCTCTAGGCTATCAAAACTACAACACAGACTTCGACTGGGTCAACCCTGACTACCCTCAACAAGATCAATGGCTTACTCCACTCAAGAGCACTGCCGGTTGGATCTGCTACCACTGCGAAAAACCCTTCACGAACGGTTGTGGGTGCCTCCGATGCCTCATCCGCCTATGTGACTCTTGTAAGAATTCGGGCGCTCATTGCTGCCCCAGGAACTGGATAGATACCTGGAAGGGTGAGGTGAAGGACGAAGGCCTTCTCGCCCGCCGAATCCAACTACTGAACCTGAACCCACTCAAACTCACCACCCGTAAAGACATCGAAGAAGCCAAGAGGTTCTATCGGGAAAGCTACATCCAATGGAAGCATGAGCAACAGCAGATCCTAGCCAAAGAACACCAGGACTACACCAGACGAGTTAGGAAAGAAGTGTTAGAGAGAAGAAGGGCTGACGAACTGAGAGTAGCCCAGCTGAGAGCAAATGTTAAGGCCCTAGCGGATGCTAAGAAAGCAGTCAAAAGACGTGATAGGGATGAACTCCTCAAGAGGATTGCTAAGGATAGAGCCAAAAAAAGGGCTGAGGATAAACTGAAGGGTATGCCAAAACCCAAGTATAGAAACCCCTATCTGAAGTATGACCCGTGACCCGGTTACACCAAGCACCAACCCAACAGTGATTCTTGACTACGAGAAGAACTCTACAAGTTCAGTACCAGTCGCATAACAGGCACAGCCAAGGTAAAGTAGAATGATCCCTATCCAAATTAGTAGGATTGTACGACCAGGGCGTAGGATAACGTGCTTGTAGAAGAGCATGGCTCCTTTGGTTATTGCTGCGAGGATACCAAAGAAGAGGAGGGTTGCTAAAAACAGAACCGGAATCAGAGGGATAAGGTAGATCGCGAAACAAATCGTGAACCAACAAGCATCGGTGGTATCCATCCTAAACAAAGGAAGCCTCTGGATATACGGGATGAGGCTCACGAACCCAAAGAGGGCACCGACAAGACCTACAAGGAGTAGGATTCCGGCGATTTTTGAGAGCTGTTCTTCCCTAAGGCCAAAAGAGGGCATGGTAGTTGAACAACTTTACCCAAGTGTCAGCCAGAAATCCAGTGGTTTCAGCTATCAACTTAGGAGCCTGCTTCTTTGGATCAATCCACATTACCGCCGCAGGTGCCTCGACCCTCATCGTAACCATCTTGGTGAGATCGGAACTCCTCAAACGTAATACTGAGCATGACCCAAGACATTACAACCCAGCAGTTCGAAGAACAGTTCGGTATAGCCCCGGAGCAGGATGACCTCGAAAGAGCCAACTGCCCTGAAGCGGGCCTTCCAGGTCACAAGCAGTGTGGTGTATGCAAGGAACACAAGAAACCGAGGTTCCTCTGCGGATGCTACATCTCTGTAGTGAAGCCCTACGAAAGCCAAAGGGCCGCCATAGGGACGGCTAACCAGATGACCAAGAAAACTGAGGGGTAGACACGCTGGTGTCCACCCAAAAGAACTGACCACTGCTAAAGCTCTCGAACGAAAGGGCCTCATCGTCCTACATGTGATCTCAACCGCCAGCAAGGACTATTACGAAGCTGAGCTAATCTAATCCTCCTTCGATAGGATCCTCTCGAATCGAGTCGGCCTCTCAAAAAAGTGCTCTGAGCACCCATCCATCTCGTGTAACTTCCAGCAAGTCTCATTGACCTGAGACAATGCCGTTCGCTTGCCATCCAACACAGGAATGAAAACCGACTCCCGAGTCCTGTACCGGTAGCAGTTGGAACAGGAACGAGATTCAGTCACCCTCCAAAGCCTTCCCCAGCTTCTCCCACGCTTCCATAGCCGTAGCCGGAACCTCCTTCAGCCTGTTCTCCATCCGAATGAAGTCATTGAAGAGCCGGAACGCCTCCTGTGCTGCCTCAGTTACCTCATAAAAGTCAAGCTGAAACACCAGCTTCGAATCATTGAGCTGCCTCAGAAAGTCATCAACCTCTGCCCACTTCTCCTCTGAAAGCTCCTTGGAAAATGGAAAGCAAACCATCTGATCGTCAGGGTTCCCTTCCATATTACCGCTGAATGTCACCTTGCATCGATCAGCTATCCGATCACAGATAACCTTTAACTGATCCATAGGCGGATGCTCCGCATCTACCCCCTCAACAATGAATCGGTCCGCCTCTATGCTGAGAAGAATCCTCTTCTTTGGCATGATTACTCAACAACCTTACCTAAGTGTCAGCCAGAAGTCCAGTTGTTTTAGCTATCAGATGCCTCTAGATCAATAGACCTAACTTAGAAGTTTTTGTTGAGATTCATGGGTCAGGAGCGTATTACATGGGACTCAGTTGATCCGATCCCCAAGGTGTAAGCTGAAGGTTAGAACTACCTATTGCCCACCGACGCTGAATAAACCTGCCAGAATACGAGTACTTCGGGGAGAGGTACAAGGGTATCCTACGTAACCAAAGACGGGGAAGAAATACTTGTTCGAGATTAGCTGATGACCGAGTATGACTTTGACCAGGATGAACTGATGTTTCCGATTAGTTGGCCGGAGTGCCCTAAGCTACAGAACATGCTTCCATCTAGAGCCAAGCAGGTTCTCATCGAGCACTTCATCCACGTAATGGAATCAGTACCTCTTGGTTTCAGTGGTACTACCCAGTTCACATTCCCCGACGCAATGCTAACCGTAGATCAGCTCCACGATGAGTGGGTCCGAAAGATAGCCCCGACCTGCTATGACGAGGCTCTGAAGTTGTTTAGGGCCAAGAAATTCAGTGAGATCAAGGCCCCTCATCCGTAATACTGAGCATGGCAACCAACAGCGAAATTCATGAGTTCCTAGTCAACCTAGACACTGACAAGGAATTCCAATCAGTTGGGATAGAAAGCGTCGAGATCCTCAATGATGGGTGGCTTGTCACGCGCTCTGATGGTTTTTGGTTACATGTCACCAACGATATTGAAAAAGTTGCTCCTATTCCAGGTGAAACCATGATTTGCTATGGGGCTGGGATCAAGAGCCCCGTCCGAGGGATAGTAATTAGTGGACGAGTGTATCGATACGAAGCCCCTTGGTAGACTGGTGAGATTAAACAAGCCTTCCAGGTTAGGGCTGGATCTCTTGAGTTGTCATCGGGACTCCACAATCCCAGATTGCCTCAAGTGATCTACCTGCTCTCGCCAAGCACGAAGACCATCTTCAATCTGTTCAGCTAGTCGGAGACCCGTTTCGTTGGGCATCAAATGAAACTCAACTCTACTATTCTCGTCATCGGTAGTGTCCTCACCAAGTATGGAAAGGATGGCATGACCCGAGGCTTTCATCTCAAGGAATACTGAATTCCCGTTGTGGTCGGTCACATCTTCTAATAGATCAGATGGCATTCTGGTTACCTACACCTTTAGAACCTCTTCCACATTCTCAACTACAAGCCGGTCTGAATTAGCACTAAGGATCAGCTTCTCGTTTGGCATTCAAATCACTGGGTCCCGCTCAAAGCCTTCCAACCGATCACATCCCAGTTGAAGTCAATTTCCGAGTTGTCGTCTGCAGTCCTCCAAAAACAATCACTCTCATCCACATGAACTAGAACCGCCTCGACGAGCTTTCCTGTGGTGGCCCCTTTGAGAAGAGCTCTCACAGGAACACCAACCTCAGGACTTTGCTTCTTTGGATCAATCCACATTTGCTTGGACCTACGAGGGCTTATCAAGAACTACTTTTCTTGACCCCTCATAAGCCTCTACCCTGGCCTCAAGTCGGGCCGCCAAAGCCGCTATGGTGGATTCACACTCGAGCTTCAAAGACAACGTAGCCGCTACCTGAAGTACTTCCAGATTCCCCTCCACCCACTGACGAAGCTCAAGAGCGGCTAACTCCTGATGACTCGGGTCATGATCCTGATCCTTATCCAAAGGTGTCGTAATAATACGGGTCAACCCGTCCTCCAAGGTGAAACCACCCTTGACCTCGAAGAATGCCATGTACTTGAATGTGGGGGTCTCCCCAGAAATGGTCACTAGATTCTTGGAAATTAAAACTTGGTGCATCACTCCTCAAGTCTATCCTTGGCTCGTACCCCATCCCAGGCTGTCTTCAATAGATCCGAGATGTCATACCGATGCATCCCATAAAAACCCTTCTCACTTAGCTGAGGGTGATTCTCACCCCCTACCCCAGCAAGTCGAAGGAATCGATGACAATCGTGAGAACTGAATAAAGCAAGCTCAGTATCACAATGAAGCTCAACGTAGCCAAGGAAGTCCCGATCTGAATCTTCAGCCATCGCAGCCTGAGGCTACCCCAAAGAACTGAAAATTACAAGAGTCACCGGACATTTAGGACCTTTCCCAAAACTAGGGGTTGGTGGGGTCAGGTCCTCGAACCTCCCACACCAAACCCAGGGAAGGGTCCACCGGGTGGCTAGCTAATCAAAAAGTATTTTGGTGAGATCCGAGCCCCTCATCCGTAATACTGAGGGTGCTGCTCAAAAGCATATAACCCATGATGGGAGATAAGGGTCGGGGTACTCACCATGATAAAGCCACTGCCAATCAACCGTAGCCTCAGAGAAGTTGTATGGGAGACACGGGACACCGTAACCATAGGACTCGGATCGAAGACTGCTGGTATTACAGTGAGGGATAGAAACCTTCGTACAGTACAGTGCCTGCTCACGGTTCAGTTGATTGACTACCTGTTGGAGCAGCTATTAGTAGCACGGGCTCACTTGGTCACGAATAATACTCAAACCGGTCCGGCCATTCCAACTTTGGTCTCATTGACCGCCGTAAAGTAAACGATGTCACCGAGTACGCTACCTTGCCCTCCACTCGAATCGTCTACTCAATCAAGTCCTTCATGGCCTATAGGGTTACACCAGGAGTATTCCTCCTCTCCCAGTGGCCGTAGTAGCCACCCAGTGGCCAACTTCTCCAAACCCGCCAGCCTCCGCTCCCAAGGCTTCAGCCTAAGACAAGTCTCAAAACTCACCAGCCTCCACCGGGAAACTCAACTTCCCCACGCCCGTCATAAAGGAAACTCCGGCAAAGCCGGACGGCTTTGCCTCAGACCCAAAGCCAAAATCCAAGAACTCTTCCAAGATAACTTACCACTCGTCACCTTCGAAGCCGCCAGAGCCCTCAAAAAAGTTCACCACGTCTATGACCTCAAAACCCTCATCCACTTTGGGTCAATCGGCCTCTGGGACGCCTGCAGGCGCTTCACCGGCGATGAACCCTCATTTCAATCCTATGCCCGTGTCCGCGTCCGGGGGCAAATCTGGGACGAGATCCGAACCGAATCTCATATCCCCCGCCGAATGATCCGGCCAGATAAAAAACCAACCTTCAACAACATCGACTCCGTTGTCCTCGAATCCCACAACCCAACCCCAGAACACCTCCTCCATCTCAAAAACATCCTCCTACAAGTAGACTCTATCCCCTTCACCGACCGAGAACGCCAAGTCATTGACGCCCTCGCCTCCGGTCAATCACTAGGTGACCTCGCCCTCGCTTGGGGTACCTCCCAACCCTTCGTCAGCCAAATCAAAACTAGAGCCCTCCTCAAGATTGCTGACCTCGCCCACAAGGCTGACCTGGATCCATAAGTCGTGGATCAATCCTCTTCCTGGAGAATTCTCTCGAATCGCGTCGGGTATAGAGGCCTTGGATAGGGCAGGTATCTTAAACAACTCCTGATCTCTACGAACTCTAGGGGGCTGATTCTTTCCTCGCACCTTCGTTGCTTGAACTGACGCCCGTTGCCGGTGTCGACTAGCTCAAGCACCCAGTGCTGGCAGTTGTCACAAGGGCAGGGAGGGTTTGGCATCCTCATCCTCTTGAGGGAGTGGCTCTTGCCGGGGACCTCCGACGACTTGTTTAAACTCGAGAATGTAGGGACACTCTCGTATGATGAGAGTGTCAGTCCTCGGAGGAACAAGTCCCAAACTGCAAAGCTCTTCCTTCCACCGTTGACATCGATTACAAGGTCTCGGATCCTTTGGCATCTGAGAAGGCTACCATAGAGAGCAGTTTCGGTGTAATGTCCTTTCATGTTGTGGACAATTATTGTATACGCCTTCGGTTGTTTAACTGGCTGGTATGTTCGTAAGATCTTGGAATAAGTGGCCTAATGGTCGAAGATGAAGATGACATCGAGTCCTACTGGGAGGACATCCGGTTTTACCCGCCGGAACCGGTGGACCCTATCATCAAGCTTCGAGCAGAGGAGCAGGCCAGGGAGGCCCTAGCCGAAGAGCTGGGTGAAGACGCCTACGACTTCCGGCACCTTCCCTTCGAACGATTCCTCGAAGTCATGCGTTCCATTCGGGCTAGCCGGATGGAGTCAACCTTGATTCGAGACCTTCATGAGCGGCCTGGACCCCGAGACGGGATAACTAGACGTGGCTGACGATGACATTGAATCCTACTGGGAAGGGATCAGACCCCCTCGAACTCCAGTTGGGGCTCGTAGAGAGTCTGGTCACCTCACTACTTCTGGGGAGCAGTACCTGAGAAATCAACTAGCTGAAGTTGAAGAAAGGGCCTCTCTAATTAGAGACCAACTTCCGATCGAAGACCAGCAGCAAGGCTTAGTTCAAAATAGGTATGCTGATCGTCTCAGAGATCAGATAAACCAAGGACCCACCACTATACGGCAAGACCGCCTGGGGCGGCATCTGCAATCCCATCTGGATAATCTCAGAAGACCGGGCTCCTTCGAGCATCCAACAGCCCCCGCTGTGCTACCAAGAACCCCCGAGGAGGACCTCTTCAACAATCTCACCAATGCCCTCGCCGCTCTTGGGTTCCCTCCACAATCAATTAACCTCGAGAGTGACTTCGGTGAAGGCTTCTCCCTGACCATCACCATGTCCCCAAGCTACGAATTCGAAACATCCTCTGACTCCGACGAGGTTTCCGTCACCTTCTCACATAGACACTAAGTCAGGTTATTATACTCCTAGTCCAGCTTCTCGCCACCGGAGCTTGAACTCCTGAATTAACTCAGCTCCACGCGTCCCCTCCTCAGCCCTGAATTCCTCTATCAGGTAGTGTTCCCCAGCTACATGAGTATAATCCTTTGGGTAAGCCCATCTACAACCACGACAAACATCAGGATCGTTGTTGTGGCACTTTGAACAAACATCTTCCTTATTTGTATTGTGGGAGGGGCACAGCAACATTAGCGCCGATAACCCCTCTGCTCTGAAAACTGAGTTATCTACAATCCTCCAATGTATCCGGTGATCTCCTTGAAGGTTGTCAGTATCACCACAGAATTCGCACTTACCCCCATACATAGATATCAGAGCTTCCTTCTCTTTTCTACTAAGAGGGTACCTGCCTTCCCGAACCCTAGTAAACTTATCCGGGTCAAACTCATATCGAGTGGTCTGTCTACCATCAACAGTAAGGGATCTCCTTCGAAGAGGGATCCCATAATCCTCAAGTTCGTTGATCGCCCTCTCATCCCGTTCTTCCCGAACCTCTAAAGAAGTAACAAACCCCTTCTGTAGAATCAGATCACGAATGATGTTACACCTAGGATTGCGCTGTACTCTTCCAGTCTTGGGGGACCTCCTAGGGGCCAGAAGAGCATCAACAAAGGCTACGGAAGCCTCTGTCATGAGATCTTCTACTACAGTACGATTCGCCGAGGGTACCGCCGCCAAGATCCTTTCAACTTGCTCGGATGCCTCAGGCCCGTAAATCCTCCCAATGGGCTCCACAGGAAAAGAACTCTCATCAATCTCCTCATCCCCATCAGGGAACTCAGAATCAACTTTCGATCCCTTGCTGAAAAGATCCTTTAGGATCTCATCTTCGTCATCTGACATACTTGAGTACGCAGAAGTTGACCCCCCTTGACAACCATCACAGATAAACTTCAAGTCATCGGGTAAGCGATCCCCCTGAAGATAAGTCTTCCCACACACTTCACATGTTTTTTCAAAAGGTACAGGCATTTAGAACTTCTCCTTACTTCTGCTTGTGAGATTCAGATAGGTTGGGTGAAGTTGGAAGACACCAACTGATTCAAAGTAGCTCATGGGACCAAAAACCGCCGTTAGATGGGGCTTTTCAATCTAACGGCGGAAGTCAACAAACCCTCAGGTCAATTGATCCACTGGCTTGGATCGAAGTCCTTGCTCTGCCGAATCGAAGAGATGAACCTCCGAACCGAGTACACCCCCTTGGAACAAGTTTTCAACCATGCCTTGGCTTGAGCCTGACGTTTGGAGGATACCATGAGATACTCACCTATCTCCAGCAAGTCAGGACTCTCATCCTTCTTTTTAGAAGCTTGATTCGCCTTGATCAGAGTGTTTTCGAAAATCTCATGAAGGGCTTTGATCGTCTGCTGTATTGCCGGAGATGTTTTGCCTTTCCTCCCAATGTCAACAGCTCGAGTCTTGCCAAAAATAGTTACCATCCCACGAATGTGAGCCTCCAACGTCCGAGACCCTCTCCCAATCACCTTGACATGATGATCCCTCTGACTAGCCGCGATCGTTGCCCAGGATTGAAAGTGATGCTCCGCAGTATAATGTACAGTCCCACTATTCAAAAGAGCTATCAAGTCCTCGGCCGCTAGCAAACTCTCCGCTACATAACAAAGAACTGAATCATACCCAAGAACCTCGGCTGCAGCCCGCCTCCGATGACCATCACAAATGATGTACATCCCAGGTTCATTAGCCCTAACTACCACCAAAGGACTAATAAGTTCACTCTCCTTAATCAACTGAGTCAGAGGCGTCTTCTCTGTAATACTCTTATGACGCTGCTCCGGCTGAATGCTGTTAGCCAGTAACTTGCTCAACGGAATCTCGATTACCTCAGGCTTCTTTTTCACAGTTTACCTCGTATTGAAATGGCTTCGAAGAGCCGACCCTTTTGATTGTCTTGTTCGGTAGAAGAACGTTGTTGATGATCTGTTTCACAACCCGAACATCTGCCTCTAGGTAGCTTCCTAACTGCTCTGCTGTCCAAGCCGGGTGATCAATAAGAGTCAAACAAATAGACTCACCTGTCACAGGATCCGGAGGTACTGACCTAGGGGTCTTCACAGGTAACTTCCCACCTGCCCCATTCGTAGGCTTCCCCAACTCAAGCCCCCTCTGAGTCCCTGCTGGCCTCCCAGGGGGCCTCTTCTGAATTGGTTCTGTAGATTCCATATCTATGGTTCTACAAAGCGCAGTGCAAATCATAGTTACACATGCTTCGTGTCCAAGATTCCCAACCAGAATCTCCAAACACTCTTCTGAAGAATACTTGCGAAGAGGTTTCCCATCAACTGTGATATTAGGGAATGGTTTTCCTTGATGCTTGTCAATCATTGTTCAACCAAACCAAAGTACACCGAGACTTCCAAAGGGCCACCCCGCAAAACCCCACTTTGGTCTCCACTGAACTTGATTCTGATTGGCAAGCTCTGAGTCGTTCTTCAGCTCAATTATCAGATCTCAAAAGTTATAGCCGCCCCAAGACAAAATTTGAAATCCGCCATGAGCCATCTAGGAGTCCCTTAAGGGGGGTGCCTAGCCCGCCCTGAGTCGGTCCAGAAAGAACCGCCACCGCCATGAGCCATCTCTGGTCATGTCCACTCCGGTGTCTCGTCTCCGTGCCACCTGGACGCCCCTGCCAAGTTTGGTAGTTGTTACCCCGTCACCTAAATGTAGGTCGCTGACTAAATTAAGCCGGCCAACTAAACACCCCTAAACTTGCCCCGTCCTCTGCCCCTAGCCCCTGTCAGGTACAAGCCCAAGTTATTGCTTTTCCAGAAAAATTTGCCGCCGCAGGGAATTTTTTGCCCCTAGCCCCTTTTCAGGACAACTGGCAATGCCCCTACCCCGCTCCTGGGGTTTTTATGAGTCCAGAAATACTAGGAACCATTGATTATTCTGGTAAAGTCCTACCGCGAAGCAGGTCGGGTTAAACCCGAAATACCTCACCGCCGCATAAAATGATCATGAGTACTAAATACCCCAATTTAGGCAAGAACCGGTCAGTCGGAATGATAACCAAGCGAATTTCCATTATATTGGATCCAACACACATCTTCGTGTGTGTTTTACTTCACATCTCATCATCACACACCTAATACACACTAAAAGACTACACAACACACAGTTAGTACACAGATAGTGAGTAAATATGTGGGTCATGTGTGTGCACCCTAGGGTTACTGGCCAGCTACTGTGCTAGACAAGAGCCATGCCAAGTACCCTCTATAATAAATGGTGAGATAGTAGGGCCTCATGTGTAGTACTGAGCATGGAACACGTTCGATTCAGCCAAGACCAGAAACGAATCATCGTCCTGAATAACCAATATGCTCAGTGCGGGATCAACTACGACAAGGACACTCGGCGCATCGTAGAGCAAGACATACACACGAGGCCTACCCTCAAGGCCATCCCCATTGAGTACGAAGAGTACCGCCTGCAGACGGTCTCTCTAGGACCCCTCTTCACGTAGGATACGTTCGAACCGTGTGGGGTACAGCCGCAGAAGTGGCAGTTGTACAGGACACACATCAGTACCTAGGAGACAGGGAGGAGTAACTCCCTTTGAGCACTCCCAGTACCTCCGTACCATCAACGAGTGCTGACAGTCATCACAGGGGTAGGGCTGGTCAGGCATCGCCAAAGAACCCTACCATAGAGGGCCTTCTTGGTGTACTGTCCATCCAATGGCCGACGAGATCGAAGACTATTGGGAGGGGATTAGACCCCCTCGAGAGCCGGTTCCCCAGGCCTCGGACTGGCATAGGTTCTTCCCAGAGGGGCCGCCTAGTGCCGAACTCCCCTTCGGTATAACTCAGGACCTCCTAGCTAGGAACCGGGGTATCATTGAAGTAGTTCGTCAAGGACTCTACTCAGAGCTGGGTCGTGACCCTACTACAGATGAGATAATCACCGGACTAATCCCAGAGTTGGTATTTAGAGGGAGACTTCTGCAGCTGTACCCAGATCCTGGGCGGGATTTTGCACCTATTCGCCAGACACTCAGCACTCATCTGGGACGTGAGCCTAACATTCAAGAGATCCAAGACGCTTACAATAAAGAGGCCATCAGAACCCTTAGCCAGTATAACCCCGTCCCCGAGACCCAAGAAGAGCTTGAGGCCTTACGGCCCGAGACACCCGCCGGTGAATCTCTTGGTAATAGGGTTGATCCAACCCATGCAGATATTCACCAAGCCCTTATAGATGGCTTGGGTCGAGATCCAACCATCCAAGAGATGAGTGAGGCCTACTCCTACCTAACCCGAGGGTTCAACCTCACCGAGCACCTCCTGAACCGGATCACCCATGACCTCGGGGCTCTTGGCTTCCCACCAGAGTCAATCACCATTGACCGGTCCATCGAAGGTGATGCACAGAGCCTGACCATCCACATGCCAAGGACCCAGCAAACCCAACTCACTGGACCTGGACACAGTAGCGTCACATTCCATAGATCATAGAAGTAAATGTACGCATGGTACCGGTTCCGTGCCTATATTAGCACGAACATGGTAAGTGCCTACATGTGGGCGAGAATCACTTTGGAACATATAGTCAGGAACCTGTTCCTGGAGTACATATGGAATACCCTGTAATCTGGGTGCAGGCTTTGGGAGGGCCTAAAACCAAACCCTGCAAAGCCTGCACTTTTGCAGGTACCAAGAATCATTGAGGTTGGCCAGCTGGCGGCAGGCTTTGCAGGGTTTAGGGACACGCATCAAAGCCTGCAAAGCCTGCAGGTAAGGTTCCGTACCCTTCCCCTAAATTCCCCTAGTTTCCCCTAAACTCCCTTATCTTCTGTTCCCTTACACCCATGACACCCCATGAATGGCCTCAACACCGCCCGAAGGGGCTCGTAAATGCGGACACCAGTGTCCCATTTACCCAAGCAGTGTGACATTTTACTTTGGGCCCTTGATCTTAGGAACCTCTCGGGTGTAGAGTCCAAGGCGTTACTGATCATTGAAGTGTTACTCCTGTCTAGAAGGTTTGAGCGGCCCTAGGTTTCTGGCATTACCTAGGGCCGTTCCCTTTTTGTTTTGGTGAGATCAGAACCCCTCAAACGTAGTACTAGACGAACTGAGGGATCTTTATGAAAGACGAAACAGACGTCATTAATGTGAAGGCCAAGGATATAGAAGTTGGTGCTGAGGTGTGGGTCGACATCAGCCAATACTGCGGCTGGGAGAGGGTCACCAATGTTCTTGTTACCTCTAACGGGAAGGTCAAGATTACGACTACCGACGGGGCCTACTACGACCAAGAACGGTTGTTTCGGGTCAAGAAGTACAAGCCTGCCTCTAAGGTCAAGGTCACCCTCGAAGAAGTCGTTCAGATCTCTGCCACCAATTGTACGGTTGACACTGTGCATAAGCTCGCTGAAGTCATCTACCGAGGGGTCAGATCAGGTACGGTGACCGTTGACTCATTGGAAGCCAACCTGGGCCTCTTGCTCTTCAGCTCAACTTCCAAAGTAGCCTAGCCCCAACTTTGGATCGGCTCCGAGTCCTCCTTTCCTCGGAGCCATTCCCTTTTAAGAAGTGCCCATCGTACCCACTTCTTTTACTTTCGGGTCACTTCCGATACTTCCCGGGTTGCGCCGACCCAATGGAAACCAGACTTTCCTCAGCCCCCTTCGAGGCCTTGGAGTGTCCTGAACTGATCCGCTATGGATTAGCGAGCTCTTCTTCAAAGAGCCCAAAACACCCCATGACAGGTCACAAATGGTCACAGATCCCCATACTTAGAATAAAGGTTTGGATGCTCACTATTCTAGACTAAGTAAATATAGGTGGTATGCTAATGCCCGACGGGGAGGGCATTAGTATTTGGGGACAATCCCATGTAGGTACTTCCCCTCTGACACCCCATGACAGGCCATGGACACCTCACGGCACCAGAACAAGCTGTGGGTAACTCTATCCCAATAGAAGTTCAACACTTAGAGTTAAGGGGCGAGGGCCTCTGTGCAAAAGACCACAATCCACCAACTATTTTAGTGAGTTCTAGCTGGCTTGTATGTAATATTAGGCATGGACCAGAACACAGCCAAGCAAGAAGAGCAACCTGTTAGGACAACCTTGATACCCGTCAGTGGTATCCGAACACCCCATCTCGACTTACTGTACAAATTGCTCAATGCTCACATTAAACTCAAGAAGGCTGTTCTTGATCCCCCAGTTGTCTTAGGGGCGAGGGCCCTCGAGGAAGCAAAGTGGAGTCTTCAGAAGTTGGAGCTCTTGTTCGCGGACAGCTTCGGGAAGCGGGCCCCCACTACTATGGCCGAGATCTACCAGATGATCTCCTCAGGAGTCGACAACAGTCTTCGGAGTAGAGCCTAGGTCCAAACCTCTTTTTCTTACGCTTAAAAACCACCTACCAAAGGATCCGATCCCATGTTCACTCGTCTACTCACTCGTATCAAGGCCTTCTTTCAAGCTCATCAAATCGCGGCTCGTAGCCGGAAGTTCATACGGCTTGAGGCCGACGTCGAAGTTCACTCCCACCTAGGACTGTAGTTAGATCCAAGAGCCTCAAACGTAGTATTTGAGTATGCTCAATCTCACTCCTGGCCAGCCCGTTGAAGTCCACTGCATGCTCCTAAGCAACGGAGCGTTCCTTGCCCCGACCAAGGTCTGGGCTTCAGGCTATGTGTTCGAGGGCTTCAACGGGGAACTGGTCGTTGTCAGACAGGTCAAGAAAGGACTTTTCAACAACTGTCTCATAAATTATGCCCTCGAAGATGTTCGTGGTGAGATCGAGGGCACTCAAACGTAGTATTGAGTATGATCATTAATTCAAGCACTAAGCTCCCTGTTGAAATACAAGCATTTGGCATGATGCTCGTTGATGCTCGGACCTCTCATACCAACTTGCTGTACTCCCTTCTCAAGGCTCGTATTGCGGCCCTGAGAGATATATTTGATGACTCTCTGAATTGGGAGCTGGAGAAGCTGGAGCTTCTCTATGCAGACCACTTTGGACGTATGCCTCCAGAATCGTTAGTCAAGATCTACCAGATGATCACTACCGATTCCTCATCGATACCCTGGAAGAAAACCAACAATTGCGGACATAACTAAGTGAGACTCCCAATGAACACTGCTGAACAAGTTGAACAAACCTCCTATGAAGAGTGCTCCCTTGTCATCGTCGAGAAGGCCCCTAGGACCTTATTCGATGCCGTCCGATCCGGTACCCTGACCCAGGACCAGTTTGAGACCTTGATGGCCTCTGCTTCTTTACGCGGTGCTTGGTCAACCCCACGATGATTGAAGTGTGAGAATTATGAGCGAAACAACGTACTACTACATCAAGTATTGGGAGTCTTCTGGGATCTTGGCAATCAAGAGCGACTTTGAGCCCAGTCATAGTGGCTCGGTCCACGTACGTGGCGACTACAAGGACAAGCCCTCCTACCTCCTATGGATCAACAAGGATGCTTTCCTGACGGTCGAGGAAGCTCGAGCCGCTATAGCCCCCAAGCTCAAGGCTGCCATCACGTCAGCTGAGAAGAAGGTTGCCAAGCTCAAGGCCATCGACCTATCCAAGTTGGAGGTAACGGTCACAGAGTCCTGATTGGTGAGTACCCAAGGGTACGTGTCAAATATCGGTGAGATCCAAAGCTCTCAGATGTAGTACTGAGCATGACAATCAAGATTACCCTCGAACAACGACGAATCGAAGCTATGCGAGCATACTATGCTCAGTTTGGGGTCAGCTGCGACAAGGCCACTCGACGCTTATTTGAGTCCTTTCAAGAGGAGAGTCGTCCCACCGTCAAGCTCCTCCCTGTAGCATCCAACATGACTGTCCTTCAGATAGTGAGTCCCAAGTAAGACCTGGTAAGTCATGGCAACAAAGAACCGCTATACCTACAAGTACCCAACAACTACTTGGGACGAAATCCGAGCCGACTTGAGGACTCACAAGCGCTCCTATTGGTACTCCATCAAGAAGGCTGCTGATTGCATCGTAAACATGATGAGGCCCGGGTATACCTCGGAACCCTACATGCAGTTGATTGAAGTGTCCCACAACGGCAGTATGCGAGTAGTAGCAGAACGAACTCAAGGCGAATGGCTCGTACCCAGCGTGGCTTCTGGCTTTACCTCTCGACGAGTTGCCTAATGTCCTATCAAGTATCCACTGAAGACGGAACTTTCAATGAGCTGACCAAGCCCGAAGCTGACCTGTTGCACTCGGGCTTGGAATCTCTCCAAAAGGGTGAGTATACGGAACACCTCCTTTCGGTGTTCGATTCCTGGTGCAGAGCCACTGGGGCCCCTGACTCCATCCTTGTGCTGTCAACTGTCTTTCCAGTCAAGGCTCTCTTGTCCTTGGTTCGGTATTATCGGTGAGATCCAAGCCCCTCAAACGTAATACTGAGCATGGCAACCAAGAACCCGATGTACTTCTACGATGCAGCCCCCTCAGGTCTAACTCGACAAGAGCGTATCGAGCTCGTGGCCCTCATGAACAAGCCCAATTGGACGAGTACTGAGAAGAGCCGTATCTCGGCCCTCAAGTCCAAGATGAACTACTACAGTGTTGGTTGAGCCATGAAGAACATAGATGCAGAACTGATTCAAGCGGGGTACACCAAGTACCCTAGTCCTGAAAAGTTTGCCCGTTGTGTCTTTCAAAAGAAGGTATGCAATCAGGGGTCGACGGTCCTCTACTTCGTGGACATCACGGCCTACGAGATCCCCAACGACCTCAATGGTCACTACTATGGGGTTGAAGTATCACTGTACAAGCACCTAGGGAAAGACCCTGAAGCTATGCTGACCTTCCAAGTAAGCCTCAACGATAGGGTATCGCTCCAAGACGTCGAGACCGAGGTAGCCTCAATCTACGAGAAACTGGGTTGCATCCCGGACCCTCACAACAACTAGGGGAAGTTATGAGCACCCGCCAAGAGATCAAGCGACTTCGAGGCCACAAGCTGGTCCGTCAAGATAAACACTTCGGATACTGGTGGTATGGGACCGAGGTCATCAACATAGCCCTCGTCAACGAACGCAGCGGCAATTGGAAGCTGACCATTGACTTCCTTCTCGCAGAGATCAGGATCAAGGTTGAAGGGGATACCGAGAAGATGGTCCGACGTGAGTTTGCCAGCATACTGAGCTCCTTGAAGGCCGGTATAGCGGTACTATGAACCCCCTCAACAACCTCTGTTGGCACGCCCAAAGAACCGTCCCGAGCACCATCCCCATCAAGGCTGAGTGCTCTCAAGAGATCATTGGCGAGGCTACCATCAAGGTTTGCCTTGCTTGCGGTCAGGTTGAGGGCACCGTCTCGAATGGATCCCTTCTCAACCCCTCAGGGAACCTCCCCCTGACCGTCTCTCCCGAGGGTGACATCGGTGTTGAAGCCCGGAGGGTCCTTGGACTCCCATAGTAACGAGCCCAGCACTGTCTTCACAGCCCCAGTACCCGAGAAACCCACTTCAAAACTGACTCCAGAATTCATCATCCTGAACCTAGTAGCCGGAATGATCATTGCCTATTGGATTGTTCGTCTACTTAGCTGAGATCAAGGCCCCTCAAGTGTAATACTGAGCATGGTAACATATTACTACACGAAGTACTGGGAAACCAGTGGCATCCAGATCGTAAAGTCTTCTGGTGAGCCTGGGGTACACGGCACCATTCTTGTCAAAGGGACTGGTGGGTATGATTACTGCATCACCCTCAACAAGGATGCCTTCCTGACCGTCGAGGAAGCTCGGGCGGACGTGGTCAAAAGGCATGCAAAGGCCATCAAGGCTGCCGAGAAGAAGCTTGCCAAGATCAAGGCCATTGACCCCTCCAAGATTACAGTCAAGTGACCAATCAAGATAACAACTCCATGCCAGAAGTTCGTGAGTGGGTACGAAGTAACCTCTACTTCCGAGCCGTCTGGTCTCGAAAGAATGGCTTCTGGAAGGTCTATTCCAAAGTTAGTCCTTCCCTTACGGCCCCCTACCAGTGCGATTGCACTGTGATCCTTAGTGAGGGTCTGGCTGCCACCTGTGACCAGATCAATGAGGGCGTCAAGAATGAGGTTAGGGATCTGCTGAAACGCCTTGATCGGCCTTCGATGGCTCTTCCTGGCTCACATCGAGACCCTGAAGGAACTGGTGTCAAAGGAAGGCAATGACCATCCCATCAGACCCAAAAGAGGATTCAAAGCTCCTCCAACAGATCATCGCCGGGCTCGCAGAGCAGGGCCTTGAAGGGTTCGAGGGCCCTACCCCTGGAACCCTCCACCTGAAGGTCAAAGACCTCTCAGTCAGGTTCCTTAGGCTCGAGGTGCAGGGCTACATCAGCTTCGATGAACTCAAGCACCCAGCGAAGCCTGAGTGCACCATCCTCGGAGCAGACAAGACCCGGCGCTCTCACACCAAGAAGAAGGTCCTCGAGATCGTCCGTACCCTTCGGTACCGACACCGGATCTATTCGAGTCATTGGCCATGTAGTGAGATCAGAACCCCTCAAACGTAGTACCAGTATGGCAAGAGACATCGCAGTCCCCCTCAACCACAAGGTAGCCAAAGAGCTCAAATCAAACCTTGAACTCTGGCTGGTCTTCTCAGCTAAGTTCAGCGGCTACGATTGGGAGATCGATTCCCTGCACCGGCCCGAGTGGGTCAGAGCCACCAAAGAGCACGAGGCTCAGCTCCTGGAAGAGTCCAAGGTCAAACTCGAGTCCCTCAAGAAGCTCCACGAAGACCTTCAGATCGTTCGATGCTAGTTCGTTTCAATCATCGTCCTGTCTTATTCAGCTTTCCTGGGTGACTACCCGCGAGAGGAAGGCCCTGAGCCTGTCTGGGGTGTCCAAGGTAACCAATCCGACCTGACCCTCGGATTATAATACCCTCAGAACGTACATGCAAGCACTCAATGGACCCGTGAGGACTCCTGAGGGTTACTCTGACGGGGGCTTCCTACCAGGAGGGGTCAGTACCCGGTTCGCAATCACAGCATCTACGGTTCGGATAGCCCTCACCGCTTGTTGGTACCGCTCACCCCTATTGACCATATTGATCTTCTTGCTCTTGATGGCCATCGCTACACGCCCATGAACTGAACTAACACAGGCCTCACCACTCTTTGCAGGCTCACCCTCCATGGCTCTTATCGTATTGATAGCCTCAGCTGCCCTGGCATCAGCTGTCGATGGTGGAAGTGGCGCCCCTACCCTGCGTTTCATTGATTTCATAATACCTTGTCCCAATCCTTCTCGACACCAGGGGTCGCCTCCACAGGCTTGCTTGGGGCCGCTACCCTGCCTCTCCCCAGTGCCCGTTCCAAGAGAAGCCTCACCACAAAGGACCGACTCACCTTTTTCCCCTGAGCCCGACTCCGCTTGCTCCGGATCTGGTCAATCTCGACCAACAGCTCGGTAGGGATACGTACCACAAGTGTCGCTTCTTTGTACTGTTTGACTTTAGGAAGCGTCTTAGGCTCAACCTCCCCGTTTAATACCCTTTGGTACACACCCTCGACTTCTTCCGGTGCTGTATTGAACCACTCGTGCCCGCAACCCTCTTCCCGCAACCACTTCCCTTCTAACTTCAAAAGGTAGTGGATTCCTCTCTCAATAAGTTCCGGGGTATCAGTGTGAATTACAAGTCCTATGACCGGGGGTTCAGGCCAAGCTGTCCGAAGGCCTTGAGCCAGAATTCTCTTGAGGGCGTCATTCTTCGTGTGACCTACCTTACATCTCCAGGATTCCAGTCCAGTGAGTTTAGCATTTTCCCTATGGGTCGAGTAGAACCATACATAGACGATCCCAGCTCCTACACCCACTTCCCGTTCATATCGAAGGTCAGACACTCTCGATTGGTATCATGTAATACACGTTTGATCAATGTAATACAAATGGCACTCCACTTCTGGATTAGCTAGGTGTCCGGAAGCTCACCCCCATCATCGGGAGAAGGCACCGAGGGAGCCCTCCGGGCTGGTTCGCTAGCCTTGACCTTGTCCCCTCCTTGTTCGTACTTGTCGGCCCCACTCTTCAAGAGTGCTCGAATGACCATTGCCCGTGTCAGTGGGAAGGGGACTGTCTTACTCATCTGGTCTCTGATTCGGTCAATCCGCTCCCCAAGTTCGAGATCCAGACGTATGTTGAATGCATATTCCATGGGCATATTGCTCACCTGTAACTCAGTGTAACTCACTGAGTTACACTGGTCAAGAACTCAGTAAATAAGTGTACGAAAACCCACGGTTCCTGCCTATAAGCATGAACATGGTACTTGCGTACATGTAGTTTTTACTGTACTTCGTGCTTATAGTCACGAGTCCAGAGCCTGCGTACATTGTATTTAATACAAATCGACCTACCCTCGAGGGGGATTCTTCAGAGCCGGACATATAGGAGGCTTCGAGCGTACAACCCGCTTGAGACCTTCCCGGACGTCTACGATGTCCAATGGCTTTGGGGAACGAGCACCGACAGGCTTGGCCCCAAGGGCCGCGGCCACTCGTTTAGGATCAACCTTCCGCTCCATCTTGAACTTTGGCATCCCTACAATCTTAGACATCAGAATCAAGGATCCTTTCAAATCGAGTCGGCCTCTCTATAGGCTCCTCAGCACCCCGAACCAGGTGAGCATGTTTCAGGTCCATGACCGGCTGTGCTAATGTAGTGTGATCATCACACAGAAATGGGCCCCCTTGAGGATTCCATTTGAGGATTCTAAGTTCCCCATTGATGTAAGGTGTCAGCTCTGAACCTTCTTGAACCATCCTATCGAAGTGCCTTCTGAACGCTCGAGAGAGCTCCTCAGCAGTGAACACTTCGGGGGCGGCCATCACGAGCCGAAACAACCCGATCCCAACCCTCCAGAAGGTCTGTCCCTTCTCAGGAACATGCATCCTCGTAGCTATCTTTGCACATACATGACAGCGAGGTGCAAAGTGCCTCAAGAAATTGTTCAGATCTTCAGACATCAGGCCCAAGAATCCTTTCAAATCGAGTCGGCCTCTCCACTGGAGGCCCCTCCTCAACTCGAACCAAGTTGGCTATGGGAAGGTCTTGATACCCCACACTGGCAGGACTCTGATGCTTGTCACAATAGTACCAACCTCTAATCCTGGGCCAGTCCAATGGGTAAACTTCAACGTCGGCACTACCACTTCGAACCAAGTCATTCTCGATCAAGGTTCTCAACCATGTGCGCCCTAGGTCACCTGCAACCTCAATCGAGGTACTCTGAAACAGAAAACAGAAGTCCTCACACCTTGCTTCAAATAAAGTATGGAACCATGTGGAGACTGTGATTCGAGTAGCAAGCTCTCCACAGAAACAACACCGGGGCCCAAACTTACTCAGAAGGTCGACAACATCAGACATGGCTCTCAAACCTTCTCTAATTGAGGCCTTGGTAAGGCCTTGTCAGCGGTCAGACCTTTCTCGAGGTACATCCTGACGATGGCCCCTAGAGAAATCCGATCTCTTTTGAGTTGACTCATCTGACGCCTCACCTCTTCAAGGCCTTCCCACATATCATGGTCGAGGTGAACCACTACGTTCCCACCGTCTACCTTCTTCTTACCACGTTTCATGGATGAGCTTCACCAGAGTCAGCCTTCTTACCCTTGGGCACTACGGCCACGAAGTAGTATGTAGTCCCTCCACGGCATTGAATCTTGTAACCATCAGCTTTGCCATCCCCGAGGTCATGAGGGCCGGCTCCATGAGCTTCGAAAACTTCTTTCGCAACCGATGACACCCGATCTTTTTGAATGGTCAGAGCAGCCTCCACTCGAGCCAATCGATCCTTCTCAACTCGATACTTTGTGATCAATTCTTCCTTGCTAGCCATACTTACTCCATACACCGATCCGATGCCTCGTACCCCATCAGTACCGTGTGAATCAGACATTGTAGTTCACTGTTCTAATTAGAGTATTGTGACTAATAGAACCTACCAACAATCAGTTGTGTGCAAAACCAGGGCAAAAGACGCGAAGCGGGTCTAATGCAACGGTCATGCCATTAATGGTTTTCCATTTTCGTAGAATAATTCTCTTAGCCGATCATACTATTGGTTTACGAGGGTCCGGTCCTCAACTTGGCTCTTCGGCCGTTGTTTTGATGAAGGGGAGTTAGGGGTGATTGGGCTCTTCGGCCTGGTTTAGGAGAAGGTTGATTGGGGGTTAAACTGACTCTGTGACCTGATTAGTATTAGGGGGAGGGTTCCTGTTCTTGGTACTATTCCTTCCCCTGTCCCTTGGCTCTCTGTCACTCGTTCTGGAGGATGCGTTGGAACCTGGTCAGGGGTTGATTCGATTCCAGATGGGGGCAAGGGTCGTAGTTGATGTTACGGCTGTTGGTGAGGCGGAGGAGGCCTTGGAGACCTACCCAGACGCGTTCACCCTTATCGCAGAGGGTGATGTTCTGGTCTTGGAGGGTGGGTTTGTTGTTCCAGTGGCACTTGTCACATTCGGTGGGCATGGTTGTGGGTCTTTAGGTTTCAGATGACTGGGTCCCGTTCGAATCTTGATGGGCGGTCTTGGTCTATCTCTTCCTCTAGGGGGAGTTGGTCAGGCACTGAGACAGTGTGGGGTAGGTTCACGAGCTAGGGGGTCACGACCTTTGACAATGAAGACTTGGTCGCTATCTTCTATTTCGAGGGTGGGCATACGGGGTCAGGTTTCAAGCAACCCAAGTTGAAGTTCTCTGGGTAGTCTTTGTAGAGTTGTTCCCATTCCTGGTGATGGCCGCAGGCAGGGGTACAGCGTTTGATGTTTTGAATTGGGTGTTTGGCACATCGGGGGCAGGTGACATAGTTATGAAGCCAATCTGGGTTGGATTTGAAGGCCCACTTCGTGTAGGCATACCGGAGCTTTGGGAAGCGGCCAAGGGGCATCCAGACGAGGACATAGAAGGTGATGCAGCACCAAGGGAAGCCAGAGCATCGGCCGTGTCGGATGTCTAGGGAGAGCATCCTCAGCGTGTAGGGGATTGGCTTCATAGGCTTGACATCTTGTTCTTTCTTGTAGGCCCGGGGGCACAGAAGACGTAGACGACCATCATTATTACTTGGGTCTTCCAGGTGTAGTTCCCGAGGGGTAGTATTACGGTAAGCGACTCCAATAGTCCGAAGGCGAGGGTACCGATCCAGAACTTTCGATTCCTTTTGAGTTCTTGGAGTATGTGTAGGTACGGGTTCAAGTGATAGTTTTCGTTTCAATGAACGGGAAGATCCTATGCGCTTCCCAGTGATTTAGTTAGTCAATTGAGAGTCAATGAGGTTCTTTCCACAGTTGGGGCATTTGGGGTGGGCTGTATTGGAGCAGCTCTGGCGGGTATGCACGGGGTCAGACCTTCTATCGTAGGTGGGAGAGCAGCATCCAGGAGAGCGCGAGGGCAAGGGTGAGGGTAACTGACCAGGTGAGGTAGTGGGGGCGTCTACAGTCCACCCAGAAGCCTTTGCAGGTGTACCCGAGGGACAGGTCTCCGGTTCCGACCCGGTGGGCACCACAGAGGGTCTTACCACATTGGACACAGGGGAGTGTTCCATCCGTGGAGCCGCAGACGGCACACGGTTTAGACTTCAAGGGGTGACCATTGGTTTGGATAGGTTTAGAAACTCTTCTCGGGTGGGTTCGATCTTGATGACGGTTTCCATCGATTTCTGGAAGCCACCTCTATACTGTCGTAGTTTCATTGGGTGTCCTTTTGCTAGCAGAACTGGGAAAGGCACGGTTTGATACCGAGCTCTTTGTGAAGGCGGACGGGGACACCTGTTCCATCGCATCCGGGGCAGGTCTTGGAGCCACCATCTGGGGGTGAAGACGTATTCGTTGGTAGTCAGGTCACGGGAGAAGGAGCCCGTGGGGACAGATCCAAGGCAGTCATCGCAGAGTGGGCATTCAGGGTGTGGCATCAGGGTGAGCGATTCAGGTGCAAGCTGTTGTAGGAGCCGTCTGGGTTGACCGTCCATCGAGCTCCATGTTTACCGAGGTGAGGGCCTTCATGGCCTCTTGGTAGGTCGCACGGATCCATGTAGTGGACTTCCATGCATCTCGGGTGGTGCTGACAGCATATGAGGCAGAAGCCTGTATCATACTCGTCTCGGCATTCCAGTTCTGGGTGGACAGGGCACTTCATGATTTAGGCCAATCTGACAGCGAGAGAGGAGGATCCATCGGTGTCTTGTTGATCCCCGAACTGTTCTAGCTCTACTGATCCTTTGGGGACCTTGGGCTTATAGGTTCTGGGGGTGAGGGACTTTCGGAAGTGTCCTTCCTTTTTGTCCAGGTAGATCAGGGTATCGTCTCCTTGGGAGCAGACCAGCAGGTCATATTTGAGGGCTAGTTGGGCGATGGTTTTGGCATCGACGTCGATGGCTTGGCCGTCCATCCAACCCTCTTTGGCTAAGTCTTTGTCGATGTCGGTGGACTTTTTCCAGTTGATGATTCGGAAGACGGGTTGTTTTTTCGGTGTAGGGGCTGCCTTGATGATTTCGACGGGTTTTTGAGGTAGTGGCACGGTATAGCTTGGGGTATCATCCATTGGGTTAACCTCATCGAGCAGGTCATCTGGTTCATCAGCGATGGCATTTGAGGAAGCGAGCCAGAGGTTGGGGTCCCAGGGGAAGTCACCGTTGAGGTGGCCGATCCATTCCTCTTTGGTGGCCATGCGCCATTGGCCCCTGAGTTCTTCCCCAGTGGAAGACTTGATTAGTTTCCCTCTCCAGATGTAGACGCCCTGGACGAGCGTACTGAGGTCTTTATCGAGGGAGGTATCGAGGGTACCGAGATCTTCTAAGTAATCTAGGGCAGGGCCAATATGGTCAAGGACGAGGCATCTTTGGTCTTGGACTACAACGAGGGCACGGTCTTTTGGGCAGGTGCCTTCTGGTTTGTAGACTCCACCTCTACTTTGTTCTACGCTTTGGATGGGAGTCATAGGCTGATTCCGAGTTCCTGATGTAAGCGGACTAGGCACTTCATGATTTTCATGCCAATTGGACAGCGAGGGCAGGGCCTGTTTCAATGAACGGGAAGGTCCTATGCGCTTCCCAGTAATTTATCAATACTGGATAGACACTTATGAGTCAATGAGGTTATTCTCGGTGTACTTGCTTAGGTGTCCTACCGATATGCCAAGTCCTACATGGTTTTCATCAATGCTCTTCGTGAATGTTTGGGTTTAGGGCCAATTCCAGGTACAAAGGTTGAGGTAGAGGATCTCGAGTGGGACGCTTGGCCAGGGGGTGTTTGAGTGATTTTGGTGAGAACCCAAAAGATGGTATGTATCATTAGGCATGGACATCCCAAACTTCGATGCAATGACTCCAGATGAGCTACGGGCCTTTTGGTCAAAGTGGCATGTGACCACCAAGAGGAATGCTGTTGAATTCACAGGTGACCGAGTGGATGCTCGTCAGATAATGGAGACTTTGGCTTGTTATGCCATCAACAAGTCTTGTGCCATGCGGCTTCGACTTGAGGGCAGGATAGCGACCGCCTCTGGGTACGAGGCTGACTGTGAGCTTGCCTACAATCGACTTCCTGTCGACGTCCGGTGGTAGTCAGTCTTCATCCTCGATGGAGTCAGGTTCGAAGGTAGCTGGATCGATGTCACTATCGGCCAGGGACTCGAGCTCCTCGAATAGTTCATCGCTGAGTACTTTGCGGGCGAAGCCTTTGAAGCGTTTGAGCTTAATTTCATAGGATGTGTTGTCTTGGTCGGCTTCTTGTCTACGGAGTTGACCGAGGGTGACTTGGATACCTTGGGACTCTTGTTTGAGGGCTTCAACTTGAGCTTCTAGCTTTCGATAGGCCAATGGGTCCATGTACTTATGGTACTTGATCACATCGGCTTTGGCCTTACCTAGTTTAAGTTTGGCTGAACGGAGGGCTTCATCCACCTCATGCTTGTGGAGCATCAATCGAGCCCGGTCACGTTCTAGTGGGTCATTGGCGTGTTTGAGGAGGGTAGCTTGTTGGGCCTCTTTGAGCTTCTGGTTTTGGGCCCGTTCTTGTTTCTCCTCCCTCATCTTACGACCTATTGATTGAGTCCAACGACCGGTTCCAACCTCTAGGGAGACACGGACAGTCAAGCCTGCGATACCCAGGGCTTGGGAAACGGCATCCTTTTCGAAGGGAGATCTGAGCTTTGGTAGTTGGAAATCCGATCCTTTGTGGGCATGAACGAGCATTGCTGTAGGGCGATTAGCGAACAAGACGATACGAACTGGGTTCTCTTCAGTGGGCATGTATCTGACTTTCTCTGTTAACCCGTCCCAATCTGGACGGGTTTGTTCTTTGGGGTTGTGCGTTTTATACCTCACTCATCCATAGTTGGTCCAATCGTTGGATCTCCTTACGGATGAGGGTGATGTTCTCATCGATGTTGGTCTTGAGATACTTGAGTTGGATTGTCCTACGTCTCTCCCACCAAGAGTCTACCTCGTCGGGGTTCTTTGGCTTCTGACCCAAAGACTTGACTTCTTCGATCAGTTCTTTGAGGGACTCTTCTTTGAAGAGTAGGGTTTCCGAAGCCGACAGGATCCGGTGGTCCACAGCTGTGGGACCTATCCTCAGACCCCACTCGTCGACGGCCCAATGGCGTTGATCCTTGTCAAGGGAGGCCTCTTGCTCCTCTGTGACCACCAGGACCGGTGTTTCGAAGGGTTCACAATCATAGTTGTAATAGGGCGTGGGCTGAGGGAATGTGACTACCACTTTGTAGTCACCATCAGTCTCGTCTGTCTTCATCTCAGTGAGACGGTCACCAACCTTAATGGCCATCCATCGAATGACACTGTAGAGGTAGTCCCGTTCGAACCCACCCATTCCTGACTGATAGTCGAACCCGATCGAGGTTGGGCAACCAAAGACCTCATCAGTTAGGAGCCCGCTCGATCCACGCCACTTGTCGGGTTCCTTGCAGATGATCACTGGCCACCGGCGGTAGTTCTGCTCTATGAACTTGAAGAACTTGACTCTGAGCTTTTGGGACTTGATGGGAATGGATATAGTGTAGCCCATGATGTGATTACCGCTTCAAGAGGAGTCGAGCCAAGTCTGAGAGTGAGATACTGAGTTTTTTGGCTTCGTCTTCGAGTTCTTGTCGTTGCTGGTGTAATTCTGACTACGAGGGTGTAGTTCCGAGCTTCACCATCGGGGAGGAAGGGGCGCCCTCGATGCTTCGTTCTTGGCTTGGGTGCTGGGGTCATCGAGCTTCTTTGAGTTCTTTGATCTTGGTGACGACGTTAGTATAGCGTCGTTGTAGCTCTAACATGTCATTCCAGGCGTCTTGATTGGCTTGTTCGTTACCGAGGTCATCGAGGGATTGAAGGGCAGCGATACCTGCGTGGAGTTCGTCTCTATACTGTCTCAGGGCATGTAGGTCTTCACTGGTTGGGACTTCGAGTTTGAGGGCACGTTGACCGTCACCGAGTCTTCGAGTGGTGACTGAGGAGTACTTCATGTAGGTAACTTGAGGGTCTGTAAGAGTTCTCTGAGACGGTTTGCTGATAGATGACCGATATGTAGATCGAACACTGGTACAGGGTAACTGGATACTCGTCTGATGTATTTTCTGAACTCTGGGAACTCATTACAGAGGTCAGCTTCGATCTGTATCGCTTCGGAAACACACTGTATTTTAGCGGCCTTCTGTTCGTGCATCTTTTTGGCCCCTTGATTCTGTAGCAGAATCTCATCGTAGAGATCCTCGGTGAAGGTGGGGCTTAATTCACTCAGGAGGGATCCACGGTACAGTACTTCGTAGGGTTCCACTGTGATGGTAGAGATATTAGCAAGGAGGGTGCCTTTGGAGGAGGAATCTTCTCCTAATGAGACAGCTACATAGTTTTCTGAGCACTCTTCGATGACCAGGAGGACTCGATAATAGTCTTCGGAGATAGCTGACTTGATGCCAGCCTCTGTGAACCTTGGTTGGAGGGCAGTTAGAATACTACGGGCTCGAGTGTCTAGTTCAGGGTTGCTGTACTTGGTCATAGGTTAGTTAGTTCCCGAAAGCTTCTGAGACGAGCTTTTGAATCCCTTTGAGGGCTTTGGCTTGGTTCTTGTCAAGGAAGCTCAGGCTAGGGAGGTCAGGACAGGTGGCAACAAACTCCTGATCCTCATCAGACCAAGCGATCTGATAGGACAAGTGTTCTGGGTTTAGGGGTTTGGTTTCCTGATCTTCTTCCTTGATTGGGACGATAGGGGCCGGTGGGTAGTCTCGGTCACTCCCATGGGCGATCTCCCCGAAGGTGGGTCGATGGGCGATTTGTTCTCTTCGGCACCAGTCGGTCTTAGAAGGGACATCTTTGGGGTCACCACGGGAGGCACAGGTTGGGCAGCAAGCGACCTGCTGACCCCCTCTACGGCTCGGGAGAGAGGTCCACCAAGGGGTTCGGTCTCGACAGAAGCAACACTTCTCGAGATCGGTGTTCCGAGTCAGCTCGTCATCTTTTTCTTGGTGGATAGGGATTGGCATGGGACCTTATCTCCGATCGGCAGTCTCTGGCAGTTGTTGCTCCTGAAGGCTTCGATCTCGTCACTCGATAGCTCAACGATATCGAGTAGTGATCCCTCATTGGGGTCTACGTGGACAAGTACACCTCCCGTGAAGGCATACTCTTCTCGTATGGGCTCACCTTTGGCCTCTACGCGGTCAAGGCAGTCACAGACGACTTCTAACGCTCTCACGAAGACACGGGCTTCATTCTCGGTCAGTTCTAGTGTCGGCATAGAGGCCCTATTTTACTTCCAGAGCTGGTGACTGACCTACCTTGAGCCACTTCTTGGAGTTTGAACGGACTTTGATCTTCTTTGAGTAGGCGAGGATCCTTTTAGCAAGGCCATCGAGGTTGTGGGTGTAGTCTTTCATAGCCAGAGTGAGAGCTTTTTGAGGGTTATGAGAGCTTCCCTTACCGGTCAGATGTTCGTAGGGGTCACCCCCGTCCGGTAGATCCCCGACACTGGCATAATACTCGGCTATGTACCCATCAAGGATGTAGGCATCGGTTGGGTACTTGGTGTTCCGTTTTAGTTTGACCCACTCGAGGTCGACGTAGATGAACAGGTCATCGTGAGGTGGATCTACAGGTTCATAGTCCTCATCCTCACTCCAAGAGAACCTAACGCCTTGGAACTTGAAGTCTGGTGGGATAAAGATTTCTTCTTCGGTCTTGGTGTTTGTCATGAACCTCAGTTTGACTTTCCAATCAGATTGGATAGTGGGTAGTCATTGGGGTACCTTACCGTAACGGGCACCTTTTCGACTCCGAAGGTGAGTTGGCCTCTCTTGTTTTTGCCCAGACGGAGCATGATACCGTTCACTGGTCTATTCGCGTACTGGGAGAGAGCAGCTTCTAACTGCTTCTCATTCGGGAGAGGATCAGTTTCACTCAAGCCTAAGAGGCCTTTGATGGCAGCTTCTAGAGGGTTGTGCTTCTTAGTACGGTAGGTATGTTTGAACTTCATTGAGAACTCTCTTTCAAACACTACTACGTTTGAGAGGCTAGGATCTCAACTAATTATTTGAATTCTTCTTATGTTCGGCGTCGAGGTGGGCAAGTCTCTCGAAGTCGATCTCTGAGCCTTTGAGTTCATCGAGAGAGAAGCTGATGGGCTCGCTGTTCGATTGGATGACTCTTCCGTCGTCAGTTGATTCGGTGTTACAGTCGAAGCATAGGATTCGATGGAGTTCGGCCACGGGTGGGTGTGCACAATTGTTCCTTCGGGCTTCGGCCTCAAGGCATCCTTTTGGATCGGACTCACCGAGGAGCAATTTTCTTGGCTTCAGAATGGCTGGCAAGGGAAGGCGGTTACCGTCTCGGTCGATTGCACCTGGACCATCGAGGCTATCCCCATCCCCTTCTGGTTCGATGTCTCCGGTCTCTGGGTAGCATACTTTGCATCGAGTGAGGGCTAGATCATGGCGGCAACTCATTGGGGATCAATCCTTGTCTTCTTCGAACAGGTGTTCAAATCTTGTGGGTCTTGGGCCATCGTACGGTTCGACTTCTTTTTGGAGTTCGCGAGCGGTGGCTTGGTTTCGTTCTGGGGTGGGCTCTCCGGTGTCTTCGTCGGTAGCTTCATAGTTGGGGGACATAAAGCTATAGAGTTCGATGAGGTTCTCTCTGAGGGCCATCAGAGGGATGCTGAAGCGTTCACCCTCAGGGTAGCATTGGATGAGGTTTTCGATTAATCTGGCTTGTCTTCTGGCATTTAGTAACGAGTCCTGGTTGACTATCAATCGTCGAATCTGTTGGGTTGTGGGTTCTACATACGATTGAGCTATTCGCAGTCGGCCCTCTGGTGTTAGTGCTGAGTGATTGACGAGATCCAAGACTGAGGGGATGGGCTCAGAGACTTGACTACTGAGGAACCAATCGAGGAACTTCTTCGAGGGTGACGGGTAATGCTCTTTGATGTACCTGATAGCTCCTCTGAAGTCGTGGCTCCCGGGGACGCTGAACTCATCGCAGAGGAGGTTCAAGAGCTCGTGATAGGTCGGCAGGGGCGGTTCCTGACCTGGTTCCGGTCTTGGGCTGGAGACGATATCGATGTCGATGGGCATGGGTAAATCCCTAAGTCGATTCCGTTTGAGCTCCTTCTGAAGGCCATCAATCCGGATGTTAGTTTGAATCCATCCAATCATGAAGAACACCGCGAGAACCAAGCGGTATTCCGTAACCAAGTTAGCGAGCTCTTTAGCGAGGGCTATCATATCAGTCATTCAATCCTCGTCGAGGATCCTTTCAAACCTAGTTTTTACCAATGGTTCTGGTAACCTACCCCTGAACTTACGGACTAAGGGTGCAACCTCGAGGTCTTGATATCTCCAATTGGGGTCTCCGCAGTAGTCACAATAGCAGGGCAGTGGGTCTTTCCAACTACTATAGGGCTCTTTACGACTCTCAATCAAGGACTCAGTCAAGTCTCTGACTCCGGCGATAGCCTCCAGGTTGATTTCTTGAATCAGGTTGGTGAGCTCCTCTGACTGGGATAGCTCAGCTAGCCACTCTCTACACTTATCTTGGATTTCATGTCGGACTGTTCGAGTTGAAGCTCCATCTTCCCCTACCACGCACTCTGTTTCTAGAGAGCCGAATCGGAGGGTTGTTGTCTTGTAGCCCTCTTGAGGTCGGATTTTTCTCCTGGTGGCCAAGCTGTAACACGCGACACATCTCTGGCCGTACTTTAGAAGCAACCTGATTGTAGCTCCAGAGGGCATAGTCAATCCTCGTTGAGAATCCTCTCAAACCTGGTGGGGTAGGGGCCGGTATAGACTCCAACTTCTTCAGGCTTGCTGCAGATCCTACAGAGGGTTTCTCGAAGGGCCGTGACAGGTTCACTGAAGCGTTCTTTTTCTGGAAAGCAGCTGATGAGGGTTTCGATGCTGAAGATGATCTGTCTGATCCCATCCAAACCTTGAGGCACATCGAGTTTAGTCTGTACCCTATTCAAGTAGGACTTGGCGATAGCGTCTCGTCCAGTTCTTGTACTCGCGTGGTACCCAAGCATGGGGTTGGTGAAGCCCTCTGGGCACTTGACTAAGTATTGGCCATTGAACCACTCTAGGAACTTCTTGGCGTGTTTTGATGGCATGGTCTTTCACATGGACAGATCGATCAGATTGATGCCAAGTGCGTTGGAGATCTTCAAGAGGGTATTGAGGCTCACGTTACCGATGTACTTTGGGTTGTGGAGCCACTTCATGAGTATCTGACCGGTGCCCGAGGATTCCATGAACTTCTCTCTGGTCATCCCCTTGCGCCTCAAGGCTCGTTGGATCTTGATCACCAGGACCTTCTTTATGACCAGTGCATTGACGACTTCGAGGTCACCGGTCTCCTTGAGAAGGGAGTCGAGGGTAGATCCGATGTGCTTGTTTGGCATTAATCTCCGTTCCATACTTGAGCCAGGCTCAATCCTCCTCGGGAAGTACAGCTCCACAAGTACACATGCGGACCTTCTTAGGCCTGAGCTTCTCGACAGACACCGGTGGCCCCAGGGCTTCATCGCCTCCGATCACTATGTGGTTGGTGTTGAGTAGGTTGGACGCCACACCATAAGCCACATGGGTAAGGTCCTCACCGCGAGGGACCTCCACTTCGAGGATGAGCTTGGCCTTGCTTGGTAGCTTGGTGTTACCATAGGCTCCGAACAAGTTGTAAGTGACGCGGTAGCGGGCCATTATTGGATCTCGATGGGCAGTCCGAGTTTGCTGCACTTGGTAGGGGTCATGGGTTGATCCCGAGAGCTTTGTTCCATACTCAACGTGTGCATTTAGGGCTTCTTCCTCTTGGGTTTACTAATCACTTTTGAAGTCTTGGTATGGGTCACACTTGTCTTCACGAACTTGCCCACCCGGGCTCTTGGGCGATACCTAAGGCACTCGCAGCGGGCACAGCCAGAGGTTGTGCTGTAGTGGTTGTTCAACGGGTGTCCACACTCGCATATGATCAACCCATACTTGAGGGCTTCTTCTACAGTCATTCGAATGGTGATATACTTAGCCATCGGTGAGAATCCTCTCGAATCGAGTTGGTCGCGGCCCATAATAAGGGGAGGCTCTATTATACTTGGAAACTAAGTCACAGAAAGCACTTCGTAGAGCCGTAGTAGTGTCAGTAAACCTCTCATCTTTAGGGAGTAAAGACATGAAGTCCTCACAATTATGGATAAGCCACCTAGTATCTTCCATCTTTGATTGAATGAGTTCAACACTCCTACTCCCTACTGTACTTACTGAAGCGCAGAGGGACTTCGTTAGCTGGTCCCTACCGGCTTGAGTAGAGACTAGACCATTGATGTATTCAACTACAGACAGATCGTCACCTCTATCAAAGTAAGTTCTAAACCACTCAATGTAGTCTTCTGGGGTTACCTTTTTCACTTTACTCAGATCCCTTCATACGGGCTTTCCAAACCTGTTGACCGTCGCCGGGTTTATCTCCACCTCAGTTACGGTGGCGTTCATGTACGCCTTATCGAAGTAGGTTTGGGCGGCCTTGATCAACTTATCTCGGGCCTCTTCAGGGGTATTACCGTAGAAGCGGTCATTATCGATTGGCCAGGGTGTTCCAATGGCGGTGGCCACGAAGGGGTCCGTAACATCAACTGTACCCTTCAAGCGTTGATAGGTCAGGATCTGGAATTTCATGTGGGTTACTCGTCCTCTCGAGTGATGCGTTCGAACCGAGTTGGGGCTTGAGTTTCTTCGATCTCAGGGGGTGGGTTCATGAAGAGCCTTCGGACTTGCTCGATGATGCTCTTGTCGAACCAACAAAGGTTCTTGGAGGTCATTGTTGAGCTGATCCAACCCATGTAGTGATGATTTTCGAAGTGCTCCCCGTAGTCGAGGAAGAGGTCAACAGTGTCACTACCGGTGTTCCATACGATCCTGAACCTGGAGGTGATGTCGATGTTCAACCTCACCTTCATGGTCTTTTGATCTGGTTCTAGGCGGTGGGGGCATGGATCAGTAGTGGCATCGTCCTTGATGCGGTCGATACGTAGGAGGCCTTCATGGGCTGACATCCAAATGCGTTCACCCTTATCACAGGTTGCTTGACCGCACTCCGGGATAGCTCTCCCGGTGTTCCACTGACACTTGTCGCATTCGGAGGGCATGGCTCTTTAGCTTGGCATAGGCATCAGCCCATTTCGAAGAAGTTTTGGTTGGTGGACATGCTTAGGTATTCAGTTCGTAGGTTTTCCAGCAGCGAGGACAAGTGTCTTCAAGGGTGTCAATGGTATCGATAGGTTCCGTTTCAACCTCACAGTGCTTCCCGAGAAGAAGTTGAACGAGGGATTGAACTTCAATCGGGTTCAAAGGTCTGGAGCAGATAAGCGGGGTTCCGACTCGTATCTGGTTGCTCTCCTCAATGACCTCAACCATCGAGACATACATGCCAAGGGTCGGATCCTCTGGAAAGCTGTGGTAGACACGGAAGGTTGGGTTTGATAACCCTGTCAATTCGACTTTCTCAACGGTCATTTTACCGCTCCCAGATGGTGGCTATCCCGTCAGATCCAAAGGTACAGGGCGTGATGGTTAGCCGTTGTTCCCTGATCTTGTGAAGACCTTCTAGGGATGCTTGAAAGGACTCATCAGAGGAGTACTCCTCACGAAACTCAGGGTCAATCCTTCTGTGGAACTTCCCGAGAGCCGCCTCTTTGGAGGGGGCTCGGATGACGAACATCCGCTCACTCGAGTTGCCATCGTATAGGATGCTGAAGTATTGATCTTGTGGTTTGAAGATGTTGGGGGTCATGGTTCCAACGAGCCTAGTGCAAACTTGAACTTGATTCCGAGAGGTGGTGTAATATCGAGTCTTGGGGTGCCGAGTGATCGACTTGCAATTGGTCGAGCATAACCTTCGTTGCTTCGGTACAGGTTGAGCTGATCGAGGGTACAGAGCATAGGTGGGAAGAAGTAACCCTCGATGAGGAAGAAGTAACCACTGAGTGGTACGACGTCTTGAGGATCCAGTAACTCGTTCATATCATCCATACTGAGTCGTCTAGGTTCTGGGACTGGGACTTTTACCAAACCAAGGTACTTGAGCTCGTGACCCTGGTAGGCGCCTCCTATGTAGAGCTGGACAGGCGTGACCCTAGGGGGCTCCGGTGGCAGCCGATTGGGGCGAACCACCTTCCAGAAGTCATCCAGGTCGTCTAGAGGGGTCATATTCGTGGTTGATTCTCACTCAGTAGTGAAGATGAAGGCCTTCCACTCGTGGCTTATACCATCTGGTAGAGTGTCGCCTTCAAGAGCCTCCCCGAGAGTCCCGTCCTCGGTGAAGAGCAATCGGGCTATAGCCGTGAGCTGAATCTCACAAAGGGCGTCTGGGCACTCCAATGGGTATCCAATGAGGACTACTCGTTCACCATTGTCCTGAGTACCAAAGGCTCGGAAGTTGAACACACAGGTACTTGATGGATTATCAAGCTCAAATACAACCGTGGCGGTCTTGGGTGTCGGGAACGTTATGCTTTGGATCATCCGTGGGTAACCTTTCTCATGGGTAAGCTGAGAGAATTGGCTTGGAGTACCGCTTGAACAATCTCGATAGGGGCGACTCCAGTGGATAGGTAGAGAGTCCCCTCACGGATAGCTACAATACAGTCATACTCAAATGTAAAGATGAAAGCTGAGTAGAAGCCGCGGTAGTAACTCCACTCCCAACCCTCGAGCAATGGTGGTAGACCTGGGTTATTCCTCGCGTGTGACCCTCTCAAACCTCGTGAGGACGGGGACTTCTTCTGTATCGTTGATAACTTCACGAGCTTCGTTGATGAGGACTTGATGGAGGCTGCACCTTCTCGGTTCTGGCAAACCTTCAAGGTTCCGGATCCCGACGTAGCTTTCCGCTTGTGAGGTGCGGTCACTGACCCAACCGAGGTTAATCCTTTGCTCGAAGTTCGGGCCGAACTCGATGACGAGGCTCGCAACTGCCCAGGAGCCTTCTTCTTGATTGATGATGATCCTGGCATTGGTTTGGATGACCTTGGTCTTGGGTTCATGCTTGGGCACTAGTCAGCCATTACGCTAATGAGAGCACATTTTCTAGTATCTAGGGTGATACAGTACCGGTTGCTAGGGAGCTTGTAGAAGAGTCCAGCAGGATCTTTACCGCAGAGGTAGTTACCCGGCTCGTTGGGAATGGTCTCGAGGATCCCATCGGTAGGATTCCCAGTATGCACCCAGGTGATACCCCATTGCTGAGCCCTGGCGGCCAGGTGCTGGTACTCACTCTGGTAAGCGGTGACTGGGTCGAGCTTGAGCCGGCAAGCATCCAGGATGGCTTGTATCCTCTCCTGGATGCCTTCATCCTCGGCCTTGAAGGGTTGGATAGCGATGAGGGAAATCGGCTTGGTCGGGTCAACGCCCTCCGGGTTCTTGAAGAAGCTCCCTCCAACAAATGGAACAAGAAAGACCCTCTGAGTATCGGGATAGCACCTCTCTGAATGGATGGTAGTGCTATCAATGTCGTAGTACAGGATTGATCCATCTGGCCCCTTGTCTAGAATCGAGTCAGGAAAGACGTCGACTAGGAGTCCAGGCCAAACCTGTTTGAGAAACTCGTTCGGCTTGGAGTCGACGTAATCGATCACCTTGAAAACCCGTTCTAAGTTGTATTCCACATCAGTTCTATACACCAATCTGGACAGTTTTGGTGTAATAAAGGGGCCATGGCTTTAGAAGCTGGACGATCCTTCGGGACGGTTGGTCGGCACGTTCATATCACTGATAGTTCTACTGGGATGTCCTATGCTGTTTACCTGGAAGTGGCAGAAGGGAATAGGTTGTCGTTTGTGGAACGGTTTCTCGGCTGGGTAAAGCCATTAGACGGCACTCAAAACTGTCCGTGGTATTGGACTGGGGCGTTGAAGTGGAATCGATTCAACCCGGAAGAAGTCCGGACCCTCGATCTTATAGAACCTGGGTCTGTTGGAGTCGACTTCTGGAATAAGCTGGCTCTTGACCTGGTGGACACGTATCTTACGGTAATGTCTGATCCGGAGTCCGAGTACCGAGGGCCTAGACCGAATCGATTCGAACGCGAGGAAGTGATCTGATGTTGAAGTTCATAATTGGCTCGTTCTTCTGTGTTGAGTACCGAGACCTTGAGCAGTTCATTCTCGAGGAGACTGGGCATGAGTACGAGATCATCCCCAATGAAGAGTTCAGGAACGACTCGGTTCATAGATATCGAGTCCATGCTGACCTCAAGACCCATTACTGGGAAGAGTTCAAAACCACAGGAGAGCAGAAGCCATTCAACCTAGATGAGATCCTGCTCGGCCTCTGTGCTGATGGTAAGATCTCTGCAGGAAACTACCTCATCTGTGTTAGCTGGTGAGTCAATGGAGAGTGCACCCAGACCTATCACGTGGTGGAGGCTTGGGCCTCAAGACTTACCGATCTTCAACAAGCGACAAATGATGACGGTAACTATCCTAAGGGAGGGTGGAGAGGGTACTGTGGACGTATATCACCCCCGTCGAATTCTACTTCCCTTGGTTGACATCCTTTTTCCACCCTATGACTTCCTTCTCGAGAGGATGACAGAGTTAGTTCCTCACGACACTACTGCCTGGAGAGAAGGGGGGTTAACTCCCCTGGCGATCCAAGGGAAGCTCTACGGTGTCCTACGACCGCACGCGACGGGTGAGTCCTACGGGATCTGTTTCTCCCCTGAGGATCTGACACCAGGTTTCCAAGATGAATTCCGGAACCCTGGACACATCTACGAGATGCCTCCCCCTGAGTGCCATCGGTATGGACTTCCTCTATGGGTGGATCCAGGCTCTCTCTACAACGGACCACGGCCAACAAGGTTCGAGCGCGAACCGGTGATCTAAAACCTCTGGTGTATCAGATCTAAGTGATTCCTCCACGACCAATCACCTGGTGGGGCCTCGGCATGGGGTGCCTACCCGTACTCAATAAACCTGCAAGGACTCCATCCTTTATCATTGATGAGAATGCGGACACCATTTTTATGGTGTCCATCCCCAATCTTATCCAAGTACCAATCTTCGAGCTTCATTGTGGAGAGGAGGGCACTTCCATCGAAGAACAGATTCAGGAGCTCCTAGGAGTCTTGCTGGACGCTGCCAAGTTCGAGACTTGTACGAATGATACCGAACCAGGGGGAGCCTTCTACGGGCTCCTGAGAGCCAACTACAGAATGCAGAATAGGGATGGTTGGATGTGGACCGTCGAATTGGGCCTGGCCTTCTCAGAGGAAGTCCTGACCCCTCACTTCGATGACCTTATGGCTTCTGGGGCCGTATTCTCGAGCCATGAGCTGAAACCTGATGAATGCCAAAGGATTGGGCTTCCAACTCTCTTGGAAGTGTCAGCATCTGAACCTGAGCTATACCGTCCGACTAGATTCGAGCGCGAAGACGTGATATGAGAGTCAGTCATGCTCGAGGTACTTGTTCAGGTCAGTGAAACTATAGATACTTACATAGTAGATGTAATAGATGTGAGGGGGTCTACCCCAGACGATGAGCCTAATAACAATTATAACTCTGAGTTGAGAGTTGAATTGAACGAGATTATCGACGATGAGATTAGTAACGTGGTCTCTTCTAGGGTAAGTAAGCTGGTCTCCCACTTGACTGAGAAGTATTTCATGTACTCGTGGAGGGTCATTGTGCTTAATGACGGTATCGAGGTCAATCGAATTGAGTGCAAAGTAGTAGGAGAGTCGAGCCAATCTGTCCAGGAAGAGCCAGCCCCTATTGAGCGGAGGTCTCGATTTGACCGGGATGACGTGATTTAAGGTGGACGGCTTTTAGTCACCCATGGTATAGCTTGGCCGATGGACTTTGAACGTAAACGTAGGCACATTTCAGACCATCTGGTAAGCATGAACCGTAGAAACCTCCTTCAGGCAGCAGGACTCGCGCTCCTATCGTTGGTACCCCTCAAGCTTCTGATGGAGGATCCAAAGGAACCTAAGTACTACCTGGGCTACAACGAGCCTTATGATCGGTCTTTGGTTCGTATCTTTCGTCAAAGTATAGGGGATTGGCGAGCTGAATTGTTCTATGAGCACATACCTGGATCAGCTCCCTTGATGATGTCAGTGAATCTAATGGAGTATGATCCTGAAAAGATTCACCACGTCATGCAACTTAACCTTGAACGCCATAAGCTTCATGGTGTCACTAATGACATTTTGGGTTATGACGAAGCTACGGATAGTTTGATCAATTGGACTAAACAAAGACATATCGACTCACCGCCTCAATTGCGCCGATATGTAGTGTAGGACTTATCAGATCTTCTTCTCAAGTTCCTCAATGCGCTCATGAGTCTTTTGGATCGTATCCGGGCTCATATAGTCCAAGTTGATCTTGAGCTGAGTCCTCAAGCTTTCTAACTCGAGTCGGGCTTGGTACTTCTTCTCAGCAGCTCCACTACGGGGCTTGATGAGGTATTGGACTACGCCCCCTAATCTCCGCTTCCCCACGATGGTCCCTGATGGAACATCAGTACCAATCGGAGTTGTCCTGAGTACAAAGGTGGCACCAGCATCATTGTCCCAACCCCGCCCCTCAATTCGAGCACCCTCTTCTTCGATATGACACCCAGGCTTCCAAGGCTTGGAGGACTCTTCCTTGGGGATCCGTTCTGGCTTCTTCGGTCTCCCATTCTTGTCAAGGTAAGTGACCTCAACCGTTGAGTCCAAGTACCGTTGCCTCACTCGTCTCTCTAAATCACGCTTGTAGTTATCTTCCCACTCTTGGAACAATCGAGTGAGATTAACCCTATCCTTCTGAGGTCCGAGAGCTACTGATATAAACCGAGTGAGACTTGCGGGGGGTCCTTGATAAATAGGACCATTGGAGTCATAATCACAGTCTCGAAGTGCGTCGATGAAGATGGGCCAATACTCCCCTTGGGAAGGCATGTGCTCGGCTCGCTCCACCAACTCCTTAATGATCGGATCGTTGTTCATACTCTTTACCCCAGCATAAGAGGATTGTGACTACTCATCAAACTTCAGCTTGAGGACCCGCTCTCGTTGGGCGGTCTGCTCCTCTTCGGTGATGTACCGGCGCCCGTGTTCATCCTGTCGAGGGCACACGAGCCGTCCATGTTCGATCGTGGGCCCCGGGAGCTGACCCCGGTCAATCATGTCTTGGAGAGCTCTCTCGTCTTTTGGGGACAGCTTCGGGTCGACCATACCCGGTCACTACACCGATTTACGTGGAAGCTAAGGGGACCCGTCGACGAGGAGGAACGGTAACGGCTGTCTTATCGATATAGACCATGGCGTCATTTTGGTCGACCCCAATGAGGTACTTCCATTTAGGGAAGTCCTTGATGAGTTTGATAGCCATATCAACTGAGTAAATCTTAGCCTGCTCACGAGGCCCCCAGTACCAATGAATGCCCTCATTGCAGAGGTACACTCCAGTGACGGTTCGGTGCATAATGAAGATGCTCATGACTTCTCCTCTGTGTGCTTGAGTTTGTAACTATCGGTCCAAGCTAATGATACCCTTTCCGGCACTACGTCACCGTCAACCACGACCGGAACAAGGGTCGTACCATTTGCTTCCAATGTCTTCTCAGCGGCTGCCACTTGCTCCTCAGTAAGACTTATCTTCTGAGAAAAGTTCTCACTAGGCACCCCACATGGATCAAAGCCGTAGATCACCTGTACACCAATGTCACGGTCTCGTAGACTACACATTGGTGATCGAAGGTAACTCTCACCAACCAAAAGAACTGCAGGTTCAGGGTTTGGTTGCTTTGCCATTACTTTTGGATCCCCCGGCTGTACTTTTCAAGTGCATCAAAGATACTGAATCCGACCAATATGTTGCCACCCCCATCAACCATAATGACCGACTTCTTTGTGTCAGGAATGGGCTCCTCTTCCGAGGAAAGAGCGGTCACGAGACAGTACTCACTGCACTCGTCTTTGGTCCACTCCCCTAGTCGAGCGTTGTAGGTGTCCAAGAAGACCTTCTCACTCTGCACTGGGAGCATATCTGATCTCCATCCACCTTCTTGGCGATTCATCATCCAGAGCATCCCGAGGCTGTCTCGTCGAAGTACACAGTCACCTAGTAGGTTTCGCTTTGCCATGATCACACCCGCCTCCAGCCATTGGCCCGCCAACCATCTTTGATTTTTTGCCACTCACCGTAGGTGGTTCGGATCAATTTATCAGCGAGTACAAGAGTGATCTTCCCATCGTTATCGAAGTACACTGTACGAGTTTCAGCACCCTTCTGAAAGGTCTGAGACAACGTCAGCGAGTAGTGGACCCAACCTACATCCCGAATGAAGTCCCAACGGTCCAACCACTCACGAGTAGGAATGCTGAAGATCTCACCCTTGCTGTTCGACATGCGAACATTCTGGCCGTCAAGATAACTTACGATCAGGGTGTTCTGATTAAGCTTCCACACACCAAAGGTTTGTTCAGCCGCTTTGATCTCGTCAATGGTTGCGTTAGTTGCCATGCCCTATATTACGCACAACCAGGGCGGCTCTCACTGACTTTTCATAATTAGTCTAGAAGGCCGAATCAAATCCTCGACTGGAACCTTAGTATTCGGATCAACTTCAATGCAGCTATAACTATCCCTGAGGATGATTGCGTGAGGCTTCGTGGTCAAACCCTGAGCAATTACGCGCCCATTGACCAAGGACAGAGCCTCATAAACCCCTGACTTTGGCCATAGGATCAACCCATTGCGGGCGGCGATGGTTACAAGATCTGAGCTAGTCATTGCACTATAGATTGAACTAAGGGCTCGTCAGTTTCAGTTTCGTTCGAGGGTTCCTCATCTATCTCTAGGAGCCGTTCGAACCTAGTGGGGCGAGGACCGTCATACTCTTCTGAGCTGGCCTCAACTCCATGGCGGCTGTTGAGGAAGTCACAGAGCTCGAACAGCTGCTTTCGCATAGCCATGATGACTGGACTGAAGCGTTCCTCATCTGGGAGGAGGTTGATGAAGTTCTCGAGCTCGATGACGAATCTTCGGATATCTCTTGAGGAAGACCAGAACCTCTTGATTTTCTCAAGCTTATTCTGTGATGCCTGCACCATAGCAAGAGCTATCTTGATCCTACCCTCCTTGGAGATGATCAACTGCTCTAGTGAGGTGAGGAGCTTTCGAGTACTCTCTGGAGGGCCGCTAGACTTATCCTTGATGTCTCTGGTGGCGTACCATTCAAGGTATCTTTGAAAGTGAGGTTCCACAGGAACTCCTTAAAGCGAGATAGGGCAGCCCGGAGGTCAGCAACACGTTATTGCTGGTTCGGACTGCCCGCCGAATCGGAACCTTTCGGATCACCGACTACCTCTCCGGCTTCCTCGGACTAAGACTCACTACCTATTTTTGCCCTCCGAGGCCGCATTGAAATCCCGGCCCAGGTCGTAGATTCCCGGACAAGAAGCAATGCCAGGTGGCAACCCTAGCTCTTGATACTGGATTTAGTCAAGAACTTTCAAAACCAACCCCGAATTTTTTATCTTTGGAAGGAATTAAGTGGAGACTTGGCATCCTAGAACGTAATACTCCATAAAGGAGGCATAAATGCCTAAAGGTAAGACTGTAATCACCAACCCTAACAAATGTAGGTGCGGAGACCCTGCGTGTGAGGGACTTCACCAGTTCAATGAGAGTATGTTCCTAATGATTAAGGAACTATTTCTTCGTGAGACTCAGAAGTACATGTCCGAAAAGGGGTTTGACAGCTCCTCTGACCTCGGGCATCGAGTACAGCTGGCAGCTGCAGATGCTCTTTTGAGTTTTGCTAGTAATGCCTACTACTTCAATCAGGGTCTAGCATCGAGAGCTGTTGACCAAGTACTGACTACGATAGAGAACTTGAGCGAGAGCTTGGGGGCAGTAGATGCTGCTGGACACCCAGTAGCATCTACACTTCAAGGTGGGCATAACTAACCGGTTTACGTTCGTTTGTTTGTTTATTTGTTTCAATGTTTCAATGAACGGGGAGCCCTTCGGCTCCCCATCTGTTCTAACTTGATAAACACCAACCAACATCGCCTGGACGTGGGCGTCTGCGTTTCAATGAACGGGGAGCCCTTCGGCTCCCCTCACACCGGTACTCACCGTACCACCGGTCGCGCATGTTTCAATGAACGGGGAGCTCTTCGGCTCCTCTCACCTCGTACAGGGCGTCGAGAACGCTTAACCTTGGGTGACTTCACCAAAGGTTGGTTTCAATGAACTGGAAGCCCTTCGGCTTCCCTCACCGTACTTCATCCCCACTATCCCTGTGGTTACTGCTTTGTTTCAATGAACGGGGAGCTCTTCGGCTCCCCTCACCTTGCTGCAGTGCGACAATTCAAATCCGACGTTTCGTTTCAATGAACGGGGAGCTCTTCGGCTCCCCTCACCGAGAAAGGCTTGTTGTTTTGTCAATCCGTTCCCAAGTTTCAATGAACGGGGAGCTCTTTGGCTCCCCTCACTCAAGATGTCTGGGACCGTTACCAGGACGCGGAATTGTTTCAATGAACGGGGAGCCGAAGGGCTCCCCTCACTTTTCGGGGTAATGGGCTCCGGTGATGCTTTTATCGTTTCAATGAACGGGGAGCCCTTCGGCTCCCCTCACACACCTTACCGCGGATGAGCTGCAACAGTACTTAGGTGTTTCAATGAACGGGGAGCCCTTCGGCTCCCCTCACCTACCTGAGGCCAGGCTCGAACCCGCAAAGGAGAGTTTCAATGAACGGGGAGCCCTTCGGCTCCCCTCACCAAATAGACTTGGTTCCCCCTCCTCTTCGATGGCTGTTTCAATGAACGGGGAGCCCTTCGGCTCCCCTCACCCGGTTTTTTTCCGCCTGAGCCCGCGGATGATGATGTTTCAATGAACGGGGAGCCCTTCGGCTCCCCTCACCGACCGCTTCTTTTACGGACATTTTGATGGTTTCAATGAACGGGGAGCCGAAGGGCTCCCCTCACGATACAGACGCACTGGTTGCCAGTGTTGCTGGGACACCGTTTCAATTAACGGGGAGCCGAAGGACTCCCCTCACTTCGAGGGCAAATCGGTCCGGGCATTTAGCAAGTCGCGTTTCAATGAACGGGGAGCTTTTTGGCTCCCCTCACTAGTGTCGCAAGGGTATGGATTGGAAGAGCCAGTTGTGTTTCAATGAACGGGGAGCTCTTCGGCTCCCCTCACGAACATGAACTATTGAACGCTCTCCTCCTTAGGCTGTTTCAATGAACGGGGAGCTCTTCGGCTTCCCTCACTCAGAACCGCCCAACTCGAACTTGATGGGGTCAACACGTTTCAATGAACGGGGAGCCCTTCGGCTTCCCTCACGAAGCAGAACGCTATTACTCGTCGGAGCCCCAGAGGTTTCAATGAACGGGGAGCCCTTCGGCTTCCCTCACGAAGCAGAACGCTATTACTCGTCGGAGCCCCAGAGGTTTCAATGAACGGGGAGCCCTTCGGCTTCCCTCACCTTCAGTAGGTCCCTTGAGGTCCTTTTCCATTCACGGAGTTTCGCGTTTCAATGAACGGGGAGCCCTTCGGCTCCCCTCACTGCGTGAGGGGACATCTAGCGGTTCCTTCTTTGGATGTTTCAATGAACGGGGAGCTCTTCGGCTCCCCTCACAATCACGTCGAGGTCACGTCCACAGAGTACTAGATCGTTTCAATGAACGGGGAGCTCTTCGGCTCCCCTCACGACAACGGCAGTAGTCTGCTTGTCTATCCAACCGGTTGTTTCAATGAACGGAGAGCTCTTCGGCTCCCCTTCGGCTCCCCTCACTGGTAATTAGCGCCAAGCTTGGCCTTTGGATTGGGAGTTTCAATGAACGGGAAGCCCTTCGGCTCCCCTCACCAGGGCGGATCGAACGCGAGCCAAGGTGGATCGATTGGTTTTAATGAACGGGGAGCTCTTCGGCTCCCTTACTGAATAGGTTTGCTAAACCTCATAATTTCAATGAGCAGACCTTTTGATGATCCTACCGAAGTTCGTTTCAAGTCATTCCAAGCCGCATATGTTTCAATGTTTCAATGTTTCAATGAACGGGGAGCCGAAGAGCTCCCCTCACCTAACATGGGGGACCCGTTGGATTGTGACTTCGTTTCAATGAACGGGGAGCTCTTCGGCTCCCCTCACTTATCAACTCGGCTACCCCTGAGCCTGTCAGATGGGGGTTTGTTTGTTTCAATGAACGTGGGGATCTTTTGATGATCCCCACCAGGCGAGTGAGCACTACCTGCGATGGTTAGCACCCGTTTCAATGAACGTGGGGATCTTTTGATGATCCCCACGCATCAATGGGCAGACTTCGCCCTTCGTGAGGGGTTTTTCAATGAACGTGGGGATCTTTTGATGATCCCCACTATGAGTCACCCGGCGTTTTCGGAACTGCTTAGGTGTATTTCAATGAACGTGGGGATCTTTTGATGATCCCCACGCACCTGCTAAATCGAAAGCCCCACCCATTGCAACGTTTCAATGAACGTGGGGATCTTTTGATGATCCCCACCTACGATCTCCATGCTGATGACTCATGCTCGGAATGGTTTCAATGAACGTGGGGATCTTTTGATGATCTCCACACACGGACCCGCTATATTGTAGGACGCTGGATCGATCACCAATGAACGTGGGGATCTTTTGATGATCCCCACACCCCTAGTTTCAATAGAGTAAAGACATCTGTTACTTATGATTCAGTTTGCGAGAGGTTAGCTACCTGTCTAGTAGGCGGGTAGCTCTATACCGACCCCCACTTCAGTAGATCAATTTTCAAGGACCAAGTGATATGCGAGAGGCTAGGGAGTATCTGTTACCACCTAGCCTCTCGCATACCCGAACTAGTACAGATCCTACCATGTGACGAGGATCTGTACCTCAATGCTGGTTTAGCCAGAACCAACCCCTTGATTTCCCCAAGTTATCTGATTTGGAGGGTGTACAATCATCGGAAGGTTATCTGGGTTACCATCGAACATCGACTCACCTATTGGATACAGGGTGTCTTCCGAATAGCACAGTCCAATTTCATAATGATTACCACCAGCGCACCCGCCTCCAACACCGATTACTGCATAGACATGACCGAAGTCAATACCACTTGCTTGGATGAGTTTTTGAGCCCACCCAACCACAAGAGTTTTTTGGGCTTCATCAAAACCATCATCTAGGAAGCTTAGCTTGTCACCTTCGGGTATGACTCTAAGGTGAAACAACCGGTCTTTTCTTGAATCCACTAGTACCTGGGCCTCGTTGGTGAGCACCTCAGCTATTTCTGGAATGTTGGTTGTGTCAAGGTAGTAGACAACGGTGTCTGGTTCTCGACCAAAGTAGAATCCTTCATCGACCAGGTACTTGTCTGTTAGAAGCCAGTGTATTTGGATCTCATTCATGACTTTTACCCTGTGTACAACCACCGGCTTGACTGGTCTGGGTTGCTACTGGGGGGTACCTGACCGTGGTCTAACTTCTCCTTGATCCTGCAGATGGCAATGCCAGCTGCGGCCTGTTGAGGGCGAACTCCAAGAGCTTTGGCCAACTGCTCAGTACTGAACTTTTTGTGCTTCTTGGCGAACTCCAAGACTCGGTTTGCATCCAATCGATCACTAGTTTTTGAACTCTTCTTACGCGCTGCCATTGATTACCTATCCCATCTCGCCTTGTAGGCGGTTACCATTCCTGCTCTGAAGAACAGGCGAAGTGTTGCCATTTGTGAGAACGTCTTCCCATCACAATGGTAAAGCTGAAAGTTACTCATCAAGTCACTCACATTGGTAGCAGACCCAACCCACCCCTTGGATTTCAACTTATTGACCCAAAACTCAGCTTGTTTTTCTTTACTTCTGATCAGATCCCCACCCAACGTTGACTTTTGAACATAGGCATTCGTAATAACTGCACAGCACTTCAACGGCCCCTTGACTGTAGGTTCCACAACACCATCGACTATGCTGTCAATCTTGTCCACCCAATAATGGTGCCCGAGCTCGCCGGTGTCGTCAAAATTGAATATCCCGATTGGTCTAGTTGGTGTATTTTCACACAACTTTGAGGCCCGAGCATAACCGTCTGGTTGATACCCATACCTGAAAAGTATGTCTTTACCAACAGGGCCGCTGTACAGATCAAGATTCCTCTCGTACTCTAACCCTCTAAGTCGACAAATGACCTCTAGGTTGCAGTCAACTCCAATGAAGTCTCTGTCATCGGTCAGATACTTTCGAATCATGTTAAAAAACTGCCAACCTGAGTAACCTAGTAACTCATAGTAGGAGCAGATTAACTTACCTCCTGACCAGAGAGGCTTCAGCCTTGGATCTAGGAAAAATGTGCGGTTCATTCGCCACCAGGGGTCCTTGTCAAAAGGGCCTGATTCAGGATTACTCTTCTTCATTGGTCGCTCGACTCCCCGCTAACTAGAGCACAGGCCTCTTCAAGAGTTAGACCTTCAGGTAGTTTTTTACCAACTAACCTGCGTAGGTACTTATAGACAGGGCACCTTCTTCCATGAGACTCCCTGAAGGCTTCTCTATTAGCAGCCACCACCTCATGGTAGTGATCAGTCCACTTATCAAGTTTCTCTCTCCACAACTCACCGTACTTTCGTTTGATGGCCCATTGACGGAGCCCTCCAACAAGTACAGGCCCAAAAGCACCCCTCTTTAGGAACGAGTGGCAAGTGGCAAATGTATAGGTACTACTAGGAGTCAACTTATCCAGTATGTCCGGGCATCTCTCATTGAGTTCAAGAAAGTTATCATAGTATTGTTCCATGTCACTCATGGACTTTGGTATACACTTTGAGGATATACCACCAAACTTAGAACCCCAGTAAACTAAGTCAACAGATCCAAAGTTATGAAGGGAGTCCGATTGAGTCTTTATCTTGAACTCCTCACACAAGGCATCCAGTTCTTCTAGTAGGTCTGGGTTATTTGGATCCCTAGCTCGGGTCCTGCGGATGAAAGCCCCATCTAACTTGGGGGAGTCAGTACTCTCCATCAGACGTTGTATAATAGCCTCATTCAAAGCCTGATCATCAACCTCGATGTACTTTTTCCCGGCTTCCTCAACTTTAGGGATGGCAACAAACTTCTCATACACTCTGGCCAACTTCCTGGGGTTGACATCAGCGTCATCCTCTGTTTTGACTGACTCCCACCACTTAAGGGCTTCTCCCACCAGTAACCTGGCGTGAAGAGCCTCCTTTGGTTTCACCTGATTCTTTAGGATTGTGTCGGTAACATCGTGATTGAGCTCATTCAGTATGCCGTGCTTCTTGAACACACTAATAATCAAGGATATGTTAGAAAGTCCCACCATGGTGGCCAGGGTACTGAGAAGACCCATCAAATATGGGCTACTCTCTTTTTGAGGCGCTGTGATGTATACTTGTTTCGACACCCCTTGCCATTTCTCTGGGTAACCCTTGATAGTAGGTACCGCTGTTTTACTGTAGTCACGCTTTCCATTCTCATCCAACTCTATATCTAGACGTAGTCTCATGAGACGACCAGGCAACTGTGCTGATAGTACCTCTGACTGTGGGATACCAATGGATATCCCAAGGCACCTGCAAGGGGAATCCAGCCCTTCAGTAGCTCTCTGGATGGCTAGTATGACAGGATTTTTTTGTATGTCAGAGTAAGTTACACCAGTTATCCTCTCTTTTTCAATGAGATCAGTCAACTTATTGTTGCCGCCGAATCCTATGGCATCAACAACATCGACTCCAAACGGCTCCTTCTTGAAAGCCTCTCGTTGTGCAACCCTGAGATCCTCATTAGTGCTAGCTGGGCAAAAACAACAAGACCTAGAAACTGTAGGTACACGGCCATGCCTATCCCAAATGTCGACCACCTCTTGTGCTAAACCACCGATTTTTTCCGCCTTAGCCATCAGCATTTCCTGATCAGACTCGGAATCTGGTAGATCTCTCAAGGTGAGATTATCGCTCTGAACTAGTTCAAATTCTAGCCTTTCCGGCGCAAAACCCCTCAGCATCATTTCAGGGAGAGTTCTCTCAAGAACTAGTGTATCCTTAATGCTTACTTGGCTACCATCCCTCCAAAACCCCGAAGTATATTCATTCCACGTTATCTCACGAGTATTTGGTGGCTTCCTGTCAGCTCTGAAGTTCGTTGCGGTAAGCCCACAGCTTGCTGTTGAACCTTGTTCAATTAGATTAGTTTCAAGATCTCCAAGATCAGTACCCTTAGTGGCTGCGTGGTGCTTCTCATCAGGAATCAGGAGAAGCCTTTTTTTGGAGCCCCTCTTAAACTCTTCCATCAGTACTTTTTCGGCTTTTACAAACAACTGATGAGTTACCACGAGAATATTAGACTTCTTTGGAGCTGTAAGAAACCTCCCTAACACATCAAAGAGCTTAGGTGTATCATCGGAAGTAACTGCTACGACTTCAGGTGTCGTTCGCACCACCCCATTCTTACCTACCCTCTTGTACTTTTCCTGCTTGTACTTTTTCGGATTGTCCTTTTCCGGTTTACCCCTAAATTGCTTAACAATGTTACTTTGAGGGGCTACTATCAAGATGTGTGTGAAGGGGTTGTTCTCGGAAGCTAGTATCTCGGAAGCAATAACCTTGGCTTCTAATGACTTTCCAAGACCAGTACCCCACCAAAGTACCACCCGCTCCTGACCCGCTAGGAGAGCTTGAACGGCCTTACCCATATCCTCGTCTTGATAGTATCGTAGGGGTTTTGGAGCTTCTTCGTCACAAGGCGTCAAGGTCCTGACTTGCTTGTATTGTAATGTCTTTGGCATGGGCACTCACCGAGTCAAGGGAGCAACTAAGGCCCCCTTGACTCCAAATGCTAACAGATCTGATGGTTAACCGTCAACTATTTCGATCTCAATCCCCTTTTCGGAAAGGCCGGAGGTGTCGATTGTGATGTCGTAGTCGTCAACCGAGCTCGGAGGGGGTAGCTCCTTGCCCGTCTGGTTCTTTCTGGTAACTTTGACTCTCCGCATCAGGCTTGCGGCCGATTCCTTGCCGTTTGCATCAGGGTGCCGAAAGACAATCATCTTGTGGAAGTGATTGTTGGGCCTGGTTGTGGACCGGAATAGGTCATAGGACTCCCGAGCGTAGTCAAAAAAGTCAGTGAGATCACCGTAGGTGGTTCCCAAACGAGAGGCGCAGAACGGATTGACGTGGATGTTGGTTCGGAACAACCCAAAGGATATGACTGGGATCTTACCCATGGTTCGCTCCTTGTCGATATCCTCCTCCTTGGACACGGCGCCGCGGGTGATGGACAGGTTCATGATCTCGACACGTTCAGCAGTTTCCCCGAAGCACACTTGGATGGGTCCAGTCACTTGTTCGTTGATCGGATTTGTCAGGGCTCCACCGAACCAGCAAACATCAATGTACTTAGTCATCATTTTTACAGCGGCTTCCTTCACATCTCGAGATGACATCTTCGGGTCCGACTCTTTATCACCCTTGGCGCCTTTACCCTTGGCGCCCTTGGTGTCGGAATAGAGATCCCCACAAGCCTCCTTCATCTTGGTGGATAGGGGTAGACCACCGCGAGCGATGTAGACCTCCCTTCCATGAAGTTGTGCCGTAGCACGCACCCAGCTCTTGAAACACATGGGTGTCTTGATTCCGTTACCTGTTGACGGATCAACTCGTTGCATGTTGTCGTTATCTGGATCTCCATTGCCGTTGGATAGCTTGGAGTAGTCAATAAAGACAACATCATGCCGGCGATCAATAACTTTTTCACGGTCAAACTGTTTCATAGTATACATCCGATCTTTCATCTAATTGAATGGGGACTAACCCCAGTTCATGTAAGTTACTCTTGCTTCAATTATCGGGATACAAAGTCTGTACCCCACACATCCTAATTCAGGGGTTTACTCTAGCCCTTCTTCAGCAGCCGTCGCTTTGATTTTCTCAGAGCGGTAGCGGTAGAGGCCTGCGTTCTGATGTTCATACCCTAGGACAACTAAGCCCTTTTGAAGGTTGTTTAGGTTACCTCTCGGAATGTTTATTACCTCTGAGGCAACTCTTCCAAAGTGCTCTCTGTATTCCTGAGGGGTTCGCTCACGATAGAGATCTGGGTTCATGTTTGCGAAGCAACTCTGGGGATTTGCCAAAAAGGTTCGGATTTCCTTGCACTCAGGAACTTTATTGCCTTTGTGGTAGCTGATTCGCATATGGTGAAAAGAAGCGATGTACCGCCCCCAAGCATACGCAAGATCACCACACAAGTCTTCGGAGATGGATCCATCCATGAGTCTGATCTTGTCCTCCAACTCATCCTCGTTGTTTTCCTTCTTGAATGTAATCGACGTCGCCATTACTGTTAGTTCTTTCTGGGCAAGCCCGTGTTCTCGGTAGTAATTTATTTCAGTCCACTTGGTGAAGTTAGCTAAGTAAAGGTCACTTGATATGCTGAATAGCTGTTGAGGGATTCGTCCTCCTGTCAGCAAAGCCCACATCGTGTCCTGAATCACTGATTCAGGGTAGATCGGTTCAAACTTCCCGTTCGAAGTTTCCCCCAGATCACACATGAGCCACCGTAGGTTGACTCGCTGTGGGTTCTGGTACCTCACCTGCTTCTGAAACAGGAGTAGGTTGTCACGTATCTTACCGACGGTAGTGATAGCCATGTTTCGGATCGAGATGCGAGACATGCTGGGGCGAATCTGAACCATATGAATAGGATCGTTGGTCGACTCAAGATCGGTCAGTATCTTCCAACAGCACTCAACAGCATCCTTGTCCGAGTACCCCATCCCGAGGATTCCCTGAGCCGCTTCAATGATTGGGTGACTGATTCCGGTAACTGGGATCATCACTATTGATGACTCGTTGGTGTGCACCGCATTGTTTGCAAGCGCGTAACTGAGCCCTGTCACAACAGTGATTGCTTCCCCAACCTCAATCATGAAGTTGTGCCCTTGCTTCATCCCGAGGAACTTATTGGCCCCTTCGTTAACCGAATGGAGCTTCCCGTTAGCCCTAACTAAACCAATTCCATTTACTTCGGGTTGGAGTCGAGCTTTTGACCCACCTTTAGCTCCAGACATTAGACTTGGTTCGGTCAGGCAGTCCGGGTTACCATCTTTCCCAAGGATAGTCAGTTTCTGACTTTGAAACAGCTTGTTGCAAGCTTCGTAACAGGCCGATCCAATGGATTCTAGACTACCAACTGGTGTACCCTTGAATGTCAGAACAACCCAGTTGGTGGGTTCGATCTCAGGATACTTCAGCGATCCCTCCAAGAACTTGATAGCTGCTTGATACAAGGTCCTGTGCTTTTTGAAGATCGGTAGGTGAACTTCCCAGAAGACAGACTCAGGGTCGAGTACGACCTTCTTGGAGTCATAGCCCGAACATGGATAGAGAGACGCTTCTGTGGCACGCCCCGTAATGGCCTTCTGAGGCATCACGAAGGTCTTGTGCTTGGTTGCGACTCCAGTGGTCAGCTCCAAGGTAAAAACATTCTTACGAGTCTCTGGGGTGGCATCAACTCGACTTCCTAGGGATTGGAGATCCCAATAGAGGTTCATGCTGACCTCCTATTGAGCCGCTTGATTCCCATGTTTCGAACAACGTCCCAAGAAGGATATCGAACAACCCCGTGTGACATGGTCAACGGTGCAAAGTAATACGGTGTTTCTGGATCATCCCAATCAACATCATAGAACATCAGGCCGAAGTCAGGCGAGATATCGACTGGGTTTGCAGGCTCTTCAGCGGCTTCCAAGTAACACTTGCACTCGGAGGTTCCAAAGTAGATGCGCCGTCGTTCAACACCCATCCGAAGACGATCTCGGAACATCTTGTCGAACTTTGGGATATTGTCCTCAGGGCCGGCTTTACTTGAAAGCTTGAATTGGCACTCAATAATGCAATCGTAATTCCGTAGATAAGTCGACGTTCGTTGAGTCCGGTCCTCTTCAATAATGATAGGTTTGTTTGGGGAGTTTGAGTCAAAGCTCAGTTCGTTGAGAAGCATAGGGTGGTATACTGGCTTACTTTGGAGGGATAGACTGAGGATCCTCCAATCAATTGCCTTGTGCCCGCATATCCCCCTTGGAAGGGCAACCCCCGCTGAGTGAGATGGGATCAGTGAACTGATCCTCTCTGACCTGAATGCTGGTTGGTTGAACAATGCATAGGGTCCCCATGCATGTATCCTGTATATTGGTGACATCTAGTTCGATTCCTCCTGGTTTGATTGACTTTCCTACTTGGGAGTGGCTAAGGTAGCCACCTTCTATGAAGTTTAGCAAGACACTTCTCAATCAGGTCGTATAATAAGTAGGATGTTGACCCACACCAGTGATTTTGGTTGAACTAGACTACCTTACCAGCTACATTCGAATGGATCTGCATCAGTTATGCGAGAGGTTAGGTGCCACTAAAAGTAAGGCAACCTCTCGCATACTAGCTAGGTCTTTGAAAATTGATATTAATCAATTAGCTAGCAGCTACCAATTGCACGAGTTTAACTGAGTTACCTGAAGTTCGAAACGTAGTTCTCGAGATCAATCCTGTAACTGGTTGGACTCTCTAGTTCTATAGGTGACTACTGGGGATCCTTGATTGGATCCCCGTTCATTGAAACTCTCGATACAATGCTCCCAGAGGAAGCCTCTCGGTCAGCTGGGGATCCTTGATTGGATCCCCGTTCATTGAAACAGCTTCGCCACGATGACCGTTTGCGCCTCCCCGTCTTCTGGGGATCCTTGATTGGATCCCCGTTCATTGAAACCCGTAAAGGCGTCAACGTCATCTCGATTCCCATTCTTGCTGGGGATCCTTGATTGGATCCCCGTTCATTGAAACCTTTCAGTGCCGGTTCTCAGAGATGGGGAGAAGGACCTGGGGATCCTTGATTGGATCCCCGTTCATTGAAACGATTGTGTGCAGAACGTCGTCGAGCGCGGTGCGTCCTGGGGATCCTTGATTGGATCCCCGTTCATTGAAACACGGAAACTTGCGGAAGGTCGAATAAAGGGTGAGAACTGGGGATCCTTGATTGGATCCCCGTTCATTGAAACAATGTTGCTGTTTTCCCATCGCCACTCGCAGCGGTCTGGGGATCCTTGATTGGATCCCCGTTCATTGAAACCATCTCGTTGACCATGGTCCCACCCACTACGAGTGGCTGGGGATCCTTGATTGGATCCCCGTTCATTGAAACCACGCTCTGAGAGGGGCATTCGTTACAGCAATGATGGCTGGGGATCCTTGATTGGATCCCCGTTCATTGAAACAAACGAGTCACGGCAATTGCACCGCGTACTGGCCCGAGGTCTGGGGATCCTTGATTGGATCCCCGTTCATTGAAACAGGAGCTCTGCGTCTTGACGTAGGAGGCCTTCAGGCTGGGGATCCTTGATTGGATCCCCGTTCATTGAAACCAAGTCCTCAAGTTCCTGCGATTCGCTCCGATCATTCTCTGGGGATCCTTGATTGGATCCCCGTTCATTGAAACGTCAATAACCTAATGATTCGGTTCGCAGGCTCTGGGCCTGGGGATCCTTGATTGGATCCCCGTTCATTGAAACGAAGAGTATCATCGCTCGAAGTTTCACCTGTAGCAGGCTGGGGATCCTTGATTGGATCCCCGTTCATTGAAACGATCCACTGAAGACCCTGACTCCTCGGACTTAGGGCTGGGGATCCTTGATTGGATCCCCGTTCATTGAAACGGAGCCCTACCTAGTCTGTTCAAGAGCGAGGGAGAGCTGGGGATCCTTGATTGGATCCCCGTTCATTGAAACTGGAACCTTCTTCTGCTCTACCGACAGACCGTTGAGCAGCTGGGGATCCTTGATTGGATCCCCGTTCATTGAAACGGCCCTCTTGGGCTGACACCCGGACCCATAAAGATCTGGGGATCCTTGATTGGATCCCCGTTCATTGAAACTTGGGTTTGATTTTGACTATCCGCTCTCCATAGCAGCTGGGGATCCTTGATTGGATCCCCGTTCATTGAAACGAGACCAAGACAAGGATTATTCCTCCTCGTCCAGTCTGGGGATCCTTGATTGGATCCCCGTTCATTGAAACACGTCCATGAGTCGCTTGGTCTGATTGGCGCAAAGTAGCTGGGGATCCTTGATTGGATCCCCGTTCATTGAAACTGGTTGAGGTGAAATCGGTTCGGGCAGCTCGTTGGCTGGGGATCCTTGATTGGATCCCCGTTCATTGAAACACTCAGCTCCCGAACTCGTTCGAGTCGCTCACGGACTGGGGATCCTTGATTGGATCCCCGTTCATTGAAACGACAGTAGCAACGCGTCCGAGGGCGGGAACTCTTGGCTGGGGATCCTTGATTGGATCCCCGTTCATTGAAACCTAATGATCGTGCCGAGCACCACGCTCGCTTGGATCTGGGGATCCTTGATTGGATCCCCGTTCATTGAAACAAACGAGTCGGTCAACGATGTAGTACCAGTGACTGGGGATCCTTGATTGGATCCCCGTTCATTGAAACGAGTACCGCTATGATGCAACCGAGTGCGGCAGCCGACTGGGGATCCTTGATTGGATCCCCGTTCATTGAAACAAACCATCTCGCACCGTGACAACAGCCGAACTGAACAACGGCTGGGGATCTCTCTGATGAGGTCCCCGATCATTGAAACAAACTACCCCCGCCTCACCCTTTGCGATTCGCCACAAGGCGCTGGGGACCCATGATTGGGTCCCCGATCATTGAAACAAACTGGGATAACTACCTTCAAATTCTTGAAACCTTCAGGTCTGGGGACCCATGATTGGGTCCCCGATCATTGAAACCTGCGAGTTCGGAACTCTACGGCTGTGGGTGGCGATCCCTGGGGACCCAATCATGGATCCCCGATCATTGAAATAAAATTGTGAATTCTATTAGGCTTATCTCACAAAGTTTTGGGGGTCCCTAATGGGGGTCCCCGATCATTGAAATGATATTGCTCCGACCCTACCACCAGCAGAATTTCTTTGGGATCCATGATTGGGTCCCGTTCATTTAAACAACCATAATCAATGGATTACACTTCAGTAGTGAAGCTTCTCGTTGAGCTCGTTGATGAGCTCCTGCTCACGAGGTGAGATAGTTACCCGTAGTCGGATACCAACCCGCCTTGCTGTTTCGAGTATTGCTGCATCAGTCATGGTCATAAAGTTGGTGGCCTGATCTTCAATCAAGGTCCAGTTAGGGGTGTTGTTGAGGAACCTGAATGCTATCAGCGTACAGTACTCGGCCTTCTCAGTGGTACTGAGGCTACTTTGAGTCTCAGGGATCTCTTTTGTACCAGGCTCTCGAGAGGGTCTGATCTCATCCCAACACTCTTCAATTGGTTCGTCAGCCATCAGAAAACACCTCGAGTCACTTGAGCTATGGGATCTTTCAACAGTAGTCATTTTTTTGTATCCAGGTCGTGACATTTCTCTTACCAGAGCCTCGTCGGAGTACCTCAGCTTCTGAGTCCTCCACGAGTCCTCAACTACGCGTTGACCTGCAGGCCTCCACCGAGCAGGTGTGTCAGGGTCACCATGGATGTCTTCAACCTCTGGAGGGATCAGGCACTTGGTGAAGAGCCAGTCCAAACAGAACTCACATACACTGAACTTGTACTTAGTACAATCATCAAGGGCACCCGCTCCGTTCCCAGGTGTCGAGTGAAAGCTCCCTTGGACCTCAGCGTCGACAAGTCCTACTCGTGGAGTGTTCGGTTCTAGTTGTAATGAGTGTCCACATACATTACAGGTCACTTAGTAGCCTTTCAAATCGGGTTGGTCGAGAACCTCTATAAGTCTCAGGACTCTCGTTTAGATAGGTATCGAGAATATCCAGAGCTAGATCACTCCAGTACTTCCTAGAGTTCAACTTCCTCATGGTCGGATCAGGGTTGGCCCTGTTGAACTTCACTCCAGTACTCTTGCACCCCCAGATACCAGTGTAGGTGACAATATTCGGGTCAGATTTCATATTGCGAAGATAGGCGACAAACCAAACTCTCTGAGGGTTTCGACCTAAGTCTACTACGATAGTCACCTTGTACAGCTTGGAGGCCTCAGAATCTCTGACGATAATATCCCGAACTTGTTGAATTCGTTGGTCTAGAACTTCAAGAGGCATCACTCTCGTCCTTGATGATCCGCTCGAATCGCGTGGGCCTGGACTCTACAGGTGGACTACCCGTAGCTCTAACTAAGTGAGCATGACGTAGATCCATATATAGATAGCTTGTTGGTCCACAGTTATCGCAATAACAAGGACCTATGGGTATAATGTAGTTCTCTGCACTCAAGGGAGTCTCAGTGAGGAATCCCATACCCATAAATGGTTGCAAGTCAGGTGACTCGCTAATCTCGTTCATCATGGTGGTAGACTCCGATTGGATACGCTCGAAGTCTTCATCAGTATACACTCCCGGATCAGTGGTATCTAATACGTTGGTGGTTACTTGGAAAGGTCCGCAGCGAGTAGTAACCTCCACACGACCCTCTTGAACCGTTGAGACTCTTGTAGCCAATTGATTACAGATGCAGCAACGAACGGCGTACTTCTCAAGGAGTTCCTTGGTGGTGAGGATCATCAAGTCAATCATCCGGATATTGGTAGTAGCCGACAATGTTGATCAACTTTTCAATGAACTTGTAGGCACCAACAATAACGTCATCACTTTGGCTCACACTCTCAGGGCCACTTATCTGATGGTCATCGGTGAAAGTGGTGATCACCTTCTCAAGGGATCTGAGTTGAGCCAGGGTAAGAGACTTTCGCACTCGAGGAACATTAACCCCGAAGTCCATGGGTTCTAGATCAGAGTTAACAATCGGAATCCCGAGCTCACGAGCTCGTTTGACCTCCCTCTTGACCCCCGATGAGGATTCCCAGCCCGGGACAAGCACTAGGAGGTCACAGGTCTCTAGTAGGTCCAGAGCTGCCTCCAACCAGAACTCGTAGTCCTGAGTGTCAGCAAAGGGGCTCCAGAACACGTTTGGACAGACCGGTACCCAGCCCGCCTTAAGTACGTCGGAGATCACCAGTCGAGCCTTGGAGATGTTCTCCTCAATCTCATCAGCAGAGCCACTATAAGCACCGGAGACGAAAGCACGTCCTTTTGTCTTCATAGATCACCGAGCTCCAATACTCATACATTCAGTCACTGAGACGTGTTCTATGGGCCAAAAGAGAATGACGGTAAGAGTAGCTCTATCACTCGCATTGTCAACTCCTGAGACGTAGGGGTTCGACTAGCTTAGCAGGGTACCCTACCTCAAGAAGCCTTGGCCCCTTCGAAGGGCTTCATCTCCTGGCACTTGGTAGCGATCGGGGGCAGGTTCGGAAGCTGAGTCTGACATGCTTGATAGAGAGTGTACGCAAGATTAGTGAGTTGAGCTAACGCAATGACTTGCCCTTCACTCTCGGTTTTTCTGGATTGCCCTTTGATTAAACTTATGAGGTGTAGATAGTAGTTGATCGCATCATCCCCTCTGATGAAGACCCCACGCCAATCATCACCAAACCTCATGCCACCGGTCTCTGGTCGTTCCTGTTCATCATTCATTTTCATCATCCTCGAGTATGCGGTCAAAACGAGTAGGCCTGACCTGCTCGGTAGCAGAGAGTCCAACGTTGGTAGCCCTGCGAACCATAGGGGCAATCTCAAGCTCTTGGTACTGTAGTGCCTCGTAGACCCCAGTGTGGGTATCACAGAAGAAGGGACCTTGATCGAAGGACCAGGATTGAACCTCAGCCCCAAAACCCAAGTTTGGGATCTCCTCACCTATGGCGGCCAGCTCACGCTGAATCCAACTTACAGTACGTCTACCAATATCCTCCATAGTCAAGTGATCACTTCTGAAAATCTCTGAGGAGGTCATTCGCTGACGGCTTAGTGCGGCGGTCGGTGTCCAAGCAAACTTGGACAGCTCACCCATCTTGATTCGTAAAATCTGGATGTCGGGAGCGAGGTCTCGATACCTCCGAGTAGCCATGGCTCCGCAAACACTGCAATGAGGAGCTATATCAACGAGTAGGTTGTAGAGTGCAAAGGTGTCAGGCATGTTCGAGTCTTGGGTGTACTAGTCTGTTTTCTGACACTTGGGGCATTGAGGTACCACCCCCTGACCCGAGTAATTATGGAGCTTACACACCCAACTACGCCAGGGAGCCCTCGCATTGACAGAGTTGTTGATGAAGTAGACTAGAGCACATGCTTGATCAGAGTGGTTGCAATTGGCAGCTAGTTTTTTGATCTCATCAAGAAGATCCCTATCACTTACTTCTTTGGTTGGCATGATCATTCTCGTCGGGTGAGGGGCATTTGTATCCTGGGTAGTTGGCGTTTGGTGGCTCATTGCTGAGCCTGAGTAGGTAGAGGGTCTCACTAACCACTTGCTCGAGATCTATGGAATCGAAAGGGAATGCACCAGGCTTGGTTCCCTCTCTGTCGAGTCTAGCACCCCAGTCTGGGGCCATTAGTCCTCGCTCGTCTAGGTCATTGATGAGCTGGACACCTAGCAAGCGTAGTTGGGACCTCAGGATGATTCGAGCCGTTTCCAAGTCAATTGGCGGTGCTTCCACACGTGTACCTTACCTGGATTTGGGCGGGAGTTCAACGAGTAAGTACTTGCTGAGTACCAGAACTTCAGATAATCTTCCTTGATGCTCACTGCTTGGCTGGCCAGACGCCGAAAAGAGAAGGCAGCTAAACTGGAGAAGGACTGGCTCCTCAAGCGAGATGGTTTTATCTGCTACTGTAGAGAGTGCGGAGCTACTTTGAATAATGCCTGTCAGGTCATCGACGAGGATCGATGTCAGTTCAGATGCCCGTGCGGGATGACCAGCATATTCGGGTTCCTTAACTATCCGGTCCCCATACTGTTCTCCTGCTCCCCCGACGACCAATTCCCACCCAAAGATGTTGCTCCGATTCTCCCGTGAGCTCACTCATCACTAGGGCCGTACAACCCCTCAATAACCTTCTGGACGTGTATTCCATTCTCAGTCCTAGGAATGAAGAGTACGATCCGTAACCTATTGAATTTGTATAGAGTATACTGCTCGAGAGTGGTGTCAGCCTTTACAATGTCAGCCTTTGGGTCAAGGTTCTCCAGGTGATTCACCCGGTCTATGTGGTAGAGTGCCTTGTTTAGGTCAATCACGCTTGCAAATTTGATGATTGTACCCTCGAAGTTACATCGAACTGGCAACCCAGTAGACGATCCCTTGTAGCACCCAAATAGTTCAGGACTTGTTGGGTAGAATCTCCATTGAGATTCGTGACTCCAAGATTCGAATGCCCAAGGAGTACCTTCCTGACAGTTGGTAGTTATCCCATTGCTTTGGAGGGTAGTGCAGATGTCCTTAGGTGTGACTTCTATAGTATTAGAGTACCAGCTAAATCCTAGGTTGGATAGGCCAATCAGGACGACTGCTAGTAGACTGAGTGCTTTGGTTGCCATGTCACTCAATACTACATATCGGGGGTTAGGATCTCACTACTTATTCTGGATTAGGCCTCCCCGACAACCGACTTCCCACCAAAGATGTTGTCCCAGTTCTCCCGGTAGGCTCGACTGTTGACCAGGGGAGGTCTACCGACGGGCTCCTCTGATATGATCCTGTGAAGAGGACCTTCAACCCTCTCAAGGTGGAGCTTGGCATCAAAAATACCACCAGGGACTGACTCCAAGTCCCGATAGAGCCTACCTGACTGGACCCCGTTCTCGTCAATATGAAGGGCCTTGCACCCACCCTCAATTTCTGGGCCTAAGACAACATAACCCTTGTCATCGTCATCTTTCATTGGGATCCGCCACAACAACCCTACGTGAAACAAACAGAGTTGTCAAATTACTTGACGAGTCGAAGTTTACGAGGTTGCTTGACTTCATTTACCCTCATCCTTCTCGGTCCCTCGTAGTCAGTGCAAACCTCGGAAGACTTCAGATCCCGTCTGACCCAAAGTTGATCAGCGGTGTTGACAGTAATCGATAAGACATCGGTTTTATGAAACTTCCCATAGAAGCACCTCACTATGTGGTCCCTGAAGCACTTGCTAACCCAATGGAGGGCAAATTGCTCCTCATCTGGCGACTTATCGATGCTCTTCTTAAGATCTTCACCTATGTTGACTCTATAGGGGTGGGGTCGCCACTTGCAGTCGTTGCAATTCATTTGGGTGACTCAGGGCTCCTCGAAGATGTGGAGCTTGCCAACAGGAACGTCCTCACAACGCACCGTAGCCATCGTCTGGAGACTGGTACCCCAACCAGAGGTAGCGAAGCATATAGGTGCCCCAGGGTACTTCATGAAGGTAATGCTGTTAGGAGTCGGATTCCTTGACCTGTAGCTCAGGTAGGCCACTAGAATGGAAAGTGTCCCAACAATTACCAAACCAACTATCAACTTTACTCTGAACATACTGATCACATCCCTAGGTTCTCCAACTCGAGTAAGATCTGGTCAGGCTCATTGGTTAACCTAGTGGCAGTTATACGCCTACGACTAAGACTCTGAAAGTAACTCCATAACGGACCTGAAGGTGTTTTACTTGCATCCGATCGTTTGATCATGAACAACATACCACAAGAGCACTTGAACCATATCTCTTGTTCCACTACGGTGATTTCTCCGTGGCCTTGAAAACTATGGTTAGCAGCTGCACGCAATAAAATAGGAATAGTGGTGAAGGTTGGTATCCCAAGATTAGCCTCAGGCACCTTGGGGGATGCTGGTGGGAGTCGACCAGGACGGATCACCATCCACATAGATTCGATGTCATCGTCCTGAGTCACTTACCCCCCAAGTACTCGAGTACGCAGCATCTGTAGTGGTGCGGATCATACCCAGCTTGAAAGCTGAACTGCCTATGACAGTAAGTGTCCTGTACAAGATAGATCATTAGGCCTATACCTATGCCTAGTATCAAGAATACAAAAGGGTAGTACTTTATCATGGATCAACCCCAATCGCGTGCTTGTGCATCGGAGACAGGTTATCTTCCTGCTTGCATCGGTTGCAAGATCCCATTGTGAGAACAGCTTTGGTCAACTCCTCGTTAGAGCTATCGACGGTTCCAATCGGGTAACAGAGTCGACTCTCACCCGCGACAACTACCCCCTCATGAGTCACTGACGGAGTACAGAACCCTGCTAGCCCAATACATGCTCTAGCCCTCAAGAGCTTGATTGCCATAGGCATCGACTTGTACGAACGAGTGAGGGATCTGAGGTTGAAGCTACTGGGGGCCGAGCGAGGACTTAATCCCTTGGGGTCAAACGTGGGTCTTGAGGCTCGACCGATGGTGGACAAGACTTGAAGTTTGTCCACGTAGGTTATCTTCGGGTGCTCTAACTTCAGAGGCTTGCGTGGGTAGTACCGATCGTCATTAGTGACTTGAAAAAGGACATGCTTCCAATCATCTCGAAGGAGAGCATCCCTGAGTTCCTTGTTCTCTAGCCAGAGCCCATGAGTCAGAATACTAAGGATCCAACCTCTCCTAACTACCTGTGAAGCCATCTCGACGAGAAGTGGGTTATCCGTGCACTCCCCTCCTGATAGCATCATCATCACCGGGATCCCAGCCTTGATAACCTCACACTCTGCTCGTTCGGTGAAATCGAGTGCTCGCATGAACGTGTTCATATCCATGTGCTCTCCGGAAGGGAGAGCATCCTCGAGACAGTGGGTGCAGCCCATCGAGCAGGAATTTGTTATTTTGATGATCATTTAGTGGTTTACAGGATAACCCCACCCGTTTCAACAAGCAAGATCATTCGGTTTTAGTGGTTGAACGCCTCTTAACCATATCGATTCTGGCCTGAAGATTGTCAACAAGGGACTTCAACTCTGGGAAGGGGTCAGCTGTCTGCTCTTCTTCGGGAACCGTGGCCATGAATCGATTGTACTCTATCACGTGGCCTTCAGTAATGTAGCCTATATCCCCCCAACTCTTGCTCGTTTCCTCCAAGTAGTCACATGCCAATTTGACCGGATGGATCATGCTTGCAGCTATCTTGTTGCGCCCCCTTGAAGTCTTTATATTTGACTTAAGAATCTCTAGTGTACGTGGGTTTTTGTACCTAGATAGAAAGGCCTGAATCGCGACTTCTTGATTCATGTTAGGGGTGAGTACACCGATTGATTAGTCGTTCTCGAGTATCCGTTCAAAGCGAGTCGGCCTTGGTCCAGTATACGATTCAGAAAGCCTATTCGCCGGCATGTTATCAATCAACCGTCTCAAGTACCCCATCATAAACCCTACGGGTACGGTCATCTCGGATCCATTGAATTGGGGAGTGAGTTCCATGAGCGAGTAGCTTAGTGAAAGTACCCAAGTCAGGATTAGGTCTCCGGTGGTCGGGTGTTCAACATAGGTTGGCAAGGTGTGTTGCACCACATAGAGGGTGCCGTCCTGAGCTCCTGGGTTGTTAGACCACAGGACTAGATCTGCTAACAGACTCTGAACTTGATCTGCTATCACAAACCTTCTACCCTCGAAGGTCAGGCGGGGTAGCCGAAGGATATTCCCAATAGCGATCTCATGAGTAGTGGATACAGTTAGGTTTCGATTGATCCAAAGCACCTCATGGACCGTAGATTCACGGGTGAAGTCTGCCACTTCCGAGTTCTGGCCACTGAGCACCCATAAACGGAGATTGACGGGCACTCAATTACTCTTCCCACCGTCAATGACTCTGAAGGTTCGATGACGGATCCATTCCCTCTTACTCCCGAGTGGAGCTCTCCTGAACTCCCCATTACAGACATGACACTTACTGAACCACGACCTGGTCTTCAGTGATAGGGTATTGGTCAGAACCCCTTTGCATCCAGGCGCCGGACAGGGAGGCCCCACGATCTCAAAGAGAGGGTAAGGAACCTTCTCGGTGAACTCCTCCCCGTTGATCGCCGTGTCCGTGTAGTAGAACTCTTGTCCGCACTGAATACACGCATCCAACCTAACTAGCTTGAAGCTCTTTGGGTCTCTTCGAACCAACAGAAGTCCAGTTTTACACACTGGGCATACCGATCGAAAGGCACTATCCCCATCAGCTCTTTCGAGCTCAGCGTGGACAACTCTGATGTGAGTCTTGGAAGGGTTCACTTGAGGGACCTCAGGAACTCGTAGATCTTAGTCAACAAGTCCATCTTGACACGGAAGGGTGGTGTTCGGGTTCTGGATGGGCATTAAAGCCCACTACACCGAAACCCAATCGGATCAGTTGGGCTTAGCTTCCTCGAATTGAGCGAGGACGGTGGTCAGCTCTCGAAGAGTCCCGTGAGCTTCTTCTGGGGCCTCTGGGGTTATCCAGTCCTGTAGTGCGGACAGGTGAAGCTTAGCCTTTTCGACTAGGGCTTGCCTGCGGGAACCTTCAGCCTGCGAGGCTTCCATGAGGAGTTTACTAGCTACATCGGCGTGGACTTCGGCTCTAGCTTGGGCAGGATCAATTGGATTTCTTGTCTGGGTCATGATCAGGATTACGTAGCAGCTTCAGTTTCCTCACCATCTTCGTTTGGTTTTGGTAGTTGTTCCGAGGACACCAACTCCTCAGCAAGATCACTCATGACCTCTTCACCAGTGATATAGGGTCTTCCGGTGATGTGTCCGATCAGTTCGGCCACAACTACGGCATCAGGGGTTCTAAGACCTAGTTTCTCCCCTACATAGGCCCAATGTAAGAGTTGACCGTTGTTCGTTATCAAAGCCGAGGGGCGTGGTTCTTGATTCAGTGACGTCACCAACCAACACTTCTCCGAAACCCCCATCAAGTCCTTAGCCCCATCACTAAAACTCGTGAGTTCCGTGAACATCAAGTCATATTTTGTACCATTTCCCGGACAGTAACTAACAAATGTACAAGCCCCACTTACCTCCTTGCGCTTGATTCCAGACTCAACAGTAGGCATAGTTCGAACATCTAATAGTGGCATAACTCAAAAGTTTAGCATAAGTCGGTACTTAACTCAAGATCTCTGTGAGTCTATGGTGTACAAGATCAGCGGAAATCTTGTCATCCCATCTGAATCTGCCACAGGTGACATAAACCTTTTATAGAAATACACCGAGTATGGATGACCTGAGGATCATCAGCCAAGTGGCCAAGCGAGTGTCAGCTGCGAGCGTGCCACCTGGAAAGGGCTTCTATACGGGCAAGGACAATACCTTCCACGTGTTCCGAAGTTCAACTCACCTGCAGGTCCGAGATCTGACCCTCGCCGGCAAACGCGGTAAGACCGTGCCGGAGGTTACGATCATCCTGAACGACAACTACTACAAGGGTGACACTGATGAGTGGTTCGAGACTGTGATGGAGCAACTGGCCAAGTGTGACACTTGGGCTGATGTCAAGAAGGTGGCCGCTGATGCCAAAGAGGCCGCCCCCGATCACGCAGTAGTCCTTCACGAGCAGAGTATCAAGGCTATTGAAGTGGCCCCCGCAGGTTCTGAAATCAAGTTCAAGACCCTAGCAGGTGAAGAGATCACAGCTAGTCCTGTTGAGTTCTACGTCCTACATCGATTTTGGTTTGGTCGAGTTGAGGGTGACCCGAAGAAGCCTGGGTTTGCCCAAGACACTGGCTACTGGTCGAACAACAAGCAGAGTGCAGCCATATTCTACGCCTACCTGAAGGATAATATGTCCAAGGTAATGAAGATGGGCATCCGCGAGTTACGAGAGCTTTGGAGTGAGCTGAAGGTCAGCTACCGTTACCACTGAGGCCCCATGAACGATCTAACCCTCATTGCTCGAGTTGTGGAACGTGTGGCGGCCGCCAACATGTGGGGTGTTGATGTCCGAGCCATCAACACGTGGCTGAAGAAGAATGTCACCTTTCCTGCGAAGGTCCTCCAGAACCGGGCAAACGTGGTCGACATCGGGACCGATGTGAAGAACGACCTTGGGCCATACTCGGAGGCTTTCCAGAAGGCTTTCCCGGGAACCAAGGTGACTCAACCTGGGATGAAGAACTACCTACGCGTCGTGTTCCCCGTCAACAGGTGAGTCTGATCACTTCCAACCCTTTATGTAGTCATGAAATTGTCTGCATAGAGATTGGTGCCACGTCCAGAAAGTGTAGCGTTTGAAGTGCTCAAAACCCAGTGCCTTGAAATGAGGTACCACGACATCCTCAACAAGAGCAATCACGTGCCGTCGCCCGAGTGATTTGTAGTAGTTTGCTGACACCTGAATCAACAATGACAAGGCCTCAGGGTCTTCTTGAACCATGAAAACACAGAAGGCATTAGTCAGTTCACTTAGATTCAGACCATGGGATGATACTTCCAGCACTGAGTACCCAACCAAAGTACCAGAACGGTAAACCAAAAAGAACTCCTGACGACGTTCAAGGCCAATCTTTTTGTAGTCATCAGAGATACAGTTGAAGTACTCTTTGGTATCCTTCCCTAATAGGGGTAGGGTTTCAGATGAAGAGTGCCTCACCTCCAGACAAGTAGAGGTTGGGACCTCGAAAGTTGGCCCCGATAGTCTCATGCAGTTGAAGTACTGAACTATGGACAGCTCTGGACGTGATACACTGGCGGCCAATGCCTCGTACAAGCGAGAAACACGTTTGTTCTCATGCCGGTAGGTTGCTCGTATCCATTCAATATTTGAACTCTGCTCAAAGTACTCGAGCAAGGCTAAGTTCAGCATCAGTGCATGAGAGACCTTCTCCCTCTTATAGGGTCGACTCGCCATGTGCTGAACCATCCACACCTTGTCATAGACCCGTACTGCAGAGAGGTGAGCATAAATGGAGGATCCACGAGTTACCACCAAACCCTTGAACACATTGTTCGTGTTCATCAGCTTCGATAGCGTTTTCTTTGCAGATTCGAAGTCGATCGTCTGACGCTTCTGTGGGTAGATGAACCCGGAATTCTCTAAAAAGCTCCATAGCTTCTCAACAGACATACCACTTAGGTCTCTTATTACCGGTTGTTCAACCTCATTTAGTTGATCACACACTACAGGTTGGGTATTGGTCATCACACTTTACCGCCGTTAGTCAGGTCAACATTTAGACTCTCAACCCTAGTGCGAAGCTCTTCAATGGTCGGAACCACTCGTTGTAGGTGCTTCGGCTTTTCAATTCCGAGTACGTCTCCTATTCGGAGAAGGATATCAAGATCGGCTTTGCAGCGACCCCTCCAATCGAACTGGTCAAGTACAGCTCTTCGGACTTGTTCTCGATAGGCCTCCTCCTCGTACTGTTCGATAGTGTAGAGAAGGGCTGCCGTGGAATAGGCATTGTGTTCTACTCCCGGGATGTTGGTCACATCGAATTGCTTTCCACCGTTGATGGTCACATACAATCGACCAACCTTGGTGATGGTTGTCTTGACCACGCGCCCTTTGGGATCGTTGGTGTACGTGTCCGTATAGAGGGCTGGCATCCCTACTTTCCAATCAGAGAGGGACATCAGTTTTCCTTAGCCTCGAGGGCTGTAACGAGAGTGTTCCGAATCGCATCGAAATCCTTGAGTGGGTGAACCTTCATGTGTGATTCGAGGATCATTTCGAACGGGGCGTGGTTTGGATCATTCACCCATTTGACGACTGCACTCACCTTGTAGTAAGCCGTCTTGTCCCCCAGCTTCGTGTATAGATCGATGGTGAGAGGCACCTTATCATGAGTGCCAGTAATGTGGACCACTTCTCGTTCGTCAACGGTAATCCAGAAGTTGTTCAGAAGTGGTTTGAAGCACTCTCTGGCGGCAATAAGGGTCACGTTAAGAAAGTAGTTCTTAACTATATCTAACAGTGGGAGAGAGTAATCAAGCGGCATTGCCATAGTAAGTCTCAGGGGTTTGGGTTAGTAGTGAGGAGGGCTCGGACATGACGGGCTCGTGTTTCCCAGGCTTCTTCACTCACCCACCTGTGGTGAATGACAGAAGCCCCAGAGGAAGGCCCGTGCTTGATCTTAGGAGCATCGGCTACTCGCGCTTGTTGCTCCTTTGCATACTTCCTCCACTTGGCCTCAAATAGGGCTAAGGTAACTTCAACGTCCTTACCCCGAGCTATGCAGGCGTAGGTATCGGCTAGCATACCGTGAATGGGGGCTTCGGCTACATCCGTTCCCGACCATGACTTGTAAGCAGCGGTCTCAGCATCCCGTTCATAACGAGCAACTTGTAGGAGATACTCAGCATTCGCGGGTGGGGTAACCTCAGGTAGTGCCTCATATTCAGCTTGATTCATGATAGCTCCTTGAGATTACAACCAGGTAATAAGTTCAGTAAGGAAGTTATGGGTTTTTGACCGCTTCGGTACCGGTCATTCCATCGAGGGAGAGCCTCGATTCCCAGCTGTCTTTCCAGCCCGTCACGCCTTAATATTACGGATGAGAGCTCTGAGTCTCAGCACTTATTTTGAGAATTAATTACTCTTTCCCGTCAGGTACTAAATTCAAGTGAGAGTATAAGGATGAGCCTCACGCCTCCGGATTTTCGTACAGTTTAGCTTCACCCCACCTGTAATAGCAACGGACTTTTTTTCCGTCGGAGCCAGCCGAGCACTGAGTTATCTCAGATACCCCAGCTCGTACCTTCTTGACATCACACGGCCCGAACACTTCTCCAGCTATGAACTGAATCAAACTTGGGTCAGCCCAAATCGATGCTACACGCATTATCAGGTGCTGGTGCCTTTCACGAAAGGTTGCCATCTCCTTGTGTGTGGGTTTCCTGTACTCCTCTTCATTTGGCATAGATTGTCTCCTAAGTTCAGATACTTGGGTCTCACCAACAAGAACTTGATAGTGCGTCCCCTTTCCACCATATCGGGCTCTGGTGACGACGGTTGAATAGAATGCTGTCTTGCACTTTACCGTCGATCACTGTCGAATTCGGCCAGTACTCCTTGAGCACCGCTTCAGCCTCCTCAAGGGTGGTGTTCTGCAAGGGAATGTAGGCTACCACCGAGACGTGCCCCAACCCGTGAGCCTCCTCCCACCAAGGTCCAAGGGGTGGAGTCTTGACCGGACGGGAATCATAACCCTTCACTTCAAGTTCGAAGCACACCCAGTTACGCCCAGGAATGCAACTCTCAGCAGTACTGCAGATGTTCATTGTACCTCAAGTTTCTTACCTCGAAACCATAGATCATCGACCACTCGTTCTGAGTGCGGGTGCCTGCCAGAGATCAGCTTCAAGTGGTAGTAGAGCTCTTCACCCATGGTAGTGATGTCGACAAGCTCCCAGACTCGAGGTCCATCCTTCCACCGGGACTTCAGCTCAGGTTCAGGTATCGGTTGGACTTCCTCAACCCCTTGGATGAGAGGGGCCACTACCTTAAGTCGATGCTCCAGAGTCCTTTGGAGGTCTTGGAACGCTTTGGACTTCAGCTCTTGGTAGAGTTCACTGGCGGTGAAGGCCTCCTCACTCTCAAAGGCCTCCTCACTCTTGGTGTACCAGTTTGCGAAACCCGTCTCGCCATTCCAGTAAACTGCAACAGCAACCTCTGACTTACCAACGAATTGAGAGAAGGAGACCTCCTCGAGTCGAAGTTGGCGGAGGTTCATGAGGCCACCGCCTTATCTGAAGAATCATACCACTCCTCTTCTTCATCCTCCCATTTGGTGAGTAGATCGTTTGGATCTTTCATCCAACCCAGTAGCTCAGCAATCTGTTTGAGAGTCTGAGGACCTGACTTGAAGTTCCCTCTGCGTGTGATTCCTTTCGTGAACCACCGGCCGATGAACTGATCTAGGGAGGATGCATTCTCCACTTCGTACAGAATGAAGTGAGCATAAGATCCATCCTCGAGCCGCCAACTGAGTGCTGACCGGGGAAGGGGTAACTTTGAGTAGAACTTACTCGCAGCTTCCTCGATAGTCTCGGCCTGTACTTCAACCCATGGGGAAGCACTCGGCTTGATACTGCGACATTTGAATACTTCAGACATGAGGTTTCTATTGAACGACAGCGGGTGCCTTCAAGAACTCGATTTCGATGTTCTCGGTGGGGTCCCCATTGTGAAAGCGAGTGAATGGATCTGACAGCCGATTGATATGCCGAGCATTGAGGGAAAAGGTGTACTGACCGTAGAATCCACGACCTACCCGAACCTTGAAGGATACCCGAACCTGATGGCTGTAGTCGGCGCCTAGCGGCCTGACCTCGGTTACCTCAAGAGTGGTACCCTTGGTGATCCCAAAGGCCTTGCACCCCTTGCGGACGTAGACAATGCAACCAGGGATAATCGTAGGGGAGGTGGTTGAAGTGGTCATGCTCAATACTACGTGTGAGAGGTTAGGATCTCACCAATTTATTGATTAACGTTAGTGGATGTTGTACTTTCTGTTGTTTTCACGCCATTCTACCCAATCTCCGTAGGTGGTGACATAGAACTTGTTGGCCGGTATATCATAGATTACCGTGGAAACATAGGGATCTCCCATGTTGACGTAGTAGGCAACAGCTTCCCGGTGCTCCCCACCGTTGATCGTCTCTACCCCATGTCCCATGAGCCGGTTGTTGGCGAGCTGCATGGTCTCATCAGCGGCCAGGTCCGTGTGAAGGTTTATAGCCTTCTGGAAAGCTTCAGCCAATCCTTCAAGGGTCACTCGATCATCATGCCGAATTGCTTCAGCAAAAGCAGTTTGAAGGTTCTTCCGGTTGGCTATTGGAGATGGGCTAGGCATTAGGTGCTTCCTTTGTCAGTGCTCAACAACTTCTGTTACCCGTCCCGATCCATGTCCTCAGCGAGGGACTCTACCCGCTGTGCTTGCAGATTTGACTCGAGGGTGACCAGCTTCTCATCGTCGACGGTGTGCCATCGGAAGTACTTGTGCTGCTCAGGGTCGAGGGTGACATTCTCGAGCCCACAGATCGGAGTGAGACGGTCACCGTGCTTCTTGAAGATACCCCCGCGGCCCCAGCTCTCCACCAATCGGTCACCTTGATTCATTCGCTCAACAACCCACAACCGTGCCCTAAAGGACGTCGGGAATGGGCCGACCATGGTGTACTGCTCCTCATCAGGTTGGGGAACCTTCGAGATGAAGTACTTGTTGTCGATGGTGAATCCAAGGTAGTTGTTCATGACTGCAGACACTTCCGCTGGTACTCCTCAAAGAGGGGCTTCAGAGCTTCATTGGTTTGATTGATGGCTTCGATTCGATCTCGGTTTCGGTCCTCTGGGTAGCAGTTGACTAAGAACCACTCTGGATCGGCCCAGAACTTCCCACCCTCACCAAGCAAACCCATGAACCTGAACTCAGTCGAGTTCCACTTCCGGTCACTCCTCGCCACTTGAGTGAAGTATTCGATGAAGTCCTCACGTCTACCAGGGGGAGCTTCCGCGAGCTTCTCTAGGACGTCGTAGACACGAGCAAAGAGGTCTTTCATTGATTACCCTCAGCAGTAACTTTCTTGGGTTTGGCAAACCGATCAAAGGAATCGACTACGTTGCCATCAGAACCAGTTATCGAGTATCGGCTAAGTCTCGAGTGGGTTTTGAGGCCGTGCTCATCCATCCAAGAGGTTAGTTCTTCAACGGTGGACCCTCGAGCAATTATCTCTTCGGTGCCACCATAAATTCCGATCCACCCAATGGTCATGAACTCTGGTGCTCTCAGCACCATCTCGAGTTTGAAGGGGAGACTAGGATCATCCTCGTGATCACTTTCACCTGTGTGCTTGATGAGTTTTACGGTCATGACTACAACGCCTCTTCCAGGTAGCCGTCCCCAGCATCAAACATCTTGGTGATGCGTCTTCCAGAGCCATCGGTTAGGTATATGGTCTCTCCTCGTTCCATGGCCTTCTCAGCATCTTCACATCGTTTGGAGAACTCGGATCCATCAAGGACAATTCCCTTGCCCTTTTTGAAGTCGAGAAGGATCCCTTCGGTCCAAGCCATGAAGTATTCTCGGTTGAGCTCAAAAACTTCTGGTTCTTTGGTTTTGGTTTTAGGCATGGTTCTACCAAGTTTTTGCTCGTACAACCCAGCTCTTGGAGTCGAGCCAGGCTCGAAGCGTGTCCCAGGAGCAATTATCAGACTTTGGATTCTCTCTGAAGTAGAGAGCATAGACATCGTCGAAGGTCATGTCCTTATCTCTGACCTTGAGCGGTGGTTGGGGATCGGATAGATCAAGGATGCCCTCGGGGGTACGCTTCTCCAGGATGACTTTCTGGTTACCGGTGAAGGGTTGGGCACCTAGGTTTGGGTTTAATGTCATATAGAATCTAGCTCAAGGGATAGTAGTGTCATCCGACTTCTGGATGACAGCGGTTGGGGGTCAAACATTGGATCGGCAAGGACTATTGAAGCCTCAGAGGTTGTGCTCCACTGGTCCTCAAGTTCACGGGCAACTTGAAGGTAAAGGTGAGCTTCTTGGGGTGCTTGAAGAGCATTATCATAGGCTGCCAAGCATTGTCGGCGAGCCTCGATGACTGGATCCTGATCCTCAAAGGGTGTTGCCTCTACGTTCAAATCCCAAGCTTCGGAGCTAAGGCTACGAGCTCGGATGATTAGTTGACTTAGCGACCTCATAACCAGTACTACAAGTGATAGGGTTGGATCTCACCAAAAACCTTGATTATTTGGTCCTAGTAACTTCTACCACCTTGGAGGGGCTTACGGTGACAGTGAACTTCTTAGGTTTATAGGTTCCGAGGTGAATAGTGTAGCTACCGGGCACGAACTTGTCCGAGAACGTCTCATCGCATATGGACCGATTGGTATTGACGCGCATACCCTTCCCATGGGCCAGAACGAAGTCGACTGCTACACTCTCTTGAGCCCTCTTCTCACGGTCCTCAACCGTATCCCACAAGTGATAGACCTTCTTGTCCTGATGGGCAGTCTTGAACTGAGCAGCCGCCTCACAGCAGGCAAGAATGAACTTAATTCGGTTGGTTACTAGATCTAGGTCATCGGATGCTTGACTCTGGTGACTAACTGTCACCCTTAGGGTGGATTGAAGAAACTCATTCCCAGCCGCATCCTTGATTAGTACCTTCCCAGCACCAAAGGTGACCGTCCACTCAGCGGTGATAGTGCAATCGGTACCAAACTTTTTGAGAGTAATGTAGGTTGGATAGTCTCGAATCTTCTCAGCTCCATCGATCACTAGTGTTTGGAGTGAGGTGGCAAGATCAACGTTCGCTTTGGCGAGGTTGTCGAGTTCGAGGTGGGTCATGTCCTGTATTACGTGCAAGTAAGGTTGATCTCATCAAGTTACCCAATAAATTAGAACTCCAAAGAAAGTATGTTACGTTTTGGTTATAAGCTGTCACTTTTTACGCGTCAACTCAAGCCCTGTCATGGGGTGCTGAGGGGTGTCATGGGGTGCTGTGAGGCCTGCACGAAATAATACTTTCGGCCTGATTTACTTGGCAACCAGATTTCTTAGGGGTCCTAAAAATCAATGTGCCAAGGTGTGCCGACAGGTGCCTGAAATTACTAGGCACTCTCGATAGCGGGCAACACACCCTAAACCTCTGTATTAACCTTCAACCAATGTAACGAAACGGCCGGCCCTGGGTTACAGTCAACGGGAAATCCAAGTACGGATCCTTGGGTACAATAACGAGAACCGCAGATACCCAGGACAGGCCGCTCATCCTTTTGGCAAAGATCGTCCACCGACGTTTGTTTCAATTCACGCCTGTTAGGCGACTATGATCCTATACCCTAAGTAGCCGCAGAGGTCATCATTAAAAGAGAACGACCCCTAAGTTCGTGGATTTTACCCTGACTTAGAGGTCGTTCAACCTTGCGCTGGGAGCCCTCCCTAACAAGGTATGCTCTCTAACTACAAGAAATCCACAAGAATGGCAAGCGAATATTTCTTGTTGAGATCCCTCCACTTGAAACGTAGTATTGGACATGAAAATCAAACGAAAGCCACGACAGGTTCTGAGCCCTAAAGAAGGCGACCTTCGGGTGTGGTGGTGGGTGCCTCAGGTACCTACTAAGTCTTTCACTGTACCTGTTGATTCCATCGAGATGGGTGTATGGATAATGGATATCCTCGCCCAGTATGATCTCTTTCAGTACGAGAATCGAATCAAGCCTGACTACAGCAATGCCGGCGGTATTCAACAGTGGTCATTGGACACTGATGGAGAAGGTACCCCAGGATGGGAAGAGTGGGCAGATCCCGAGACAGGTGAGGATGATCCTCGTAAGTACCTGGAAGATAAGAAAAAGACCAAATAACGAAAGGCCTCCTCGGTGTGCGCTGGCTGCGCGTCAAGGCCACAAAAGGGAACGACCCCCGGAGAAAGGAAAATCCGGAGGTCGCTCGACCTATGCCCAAACAACTAACTAACCGATCTTTTGGAGATCCGAGTCCCAACCTACTTCAAGTTCAACTGTAAGTCAAGTTCTATTGAGGGGATTGTTACGGGTGGTGGCTCGCCCCAACCAGCATCCACGAAGTCCTGAACAAAGCTTGAGTCTGGAATGATAGGCTTACCTTTCGTGTTCATGTAGTACTCGCCAGTAACAATTCGGGCTATCGATAACTTGACTGCCTCTTTCAGGTGTTCGGTAGTCTGTAGTGTAACCCATAAACCCCCGCCCCAAGGCTTCACAAGGCTTCTATGTTGATCAGGAGGATCATAGTCCCCTCGTAAGTCCCACTTGGCAAAGTACAACTCGAGGGTTGGTAGATAGACAACCGTGAACATCAAGTACACAGGCTTGGTCTCCACCTTCCCGAACTTAGAGGGCTCTAGTAAGTCACACAACTTGATCTCACTCGCCAAGCATACCCGGCAGGGTATGTTCTCATCAAGTTTGATCCCTCCTGATCCGATCCCACTCATATGTAAGTCTGCTGTGTTCATTTTCTACCCTTCTGTGCTTCTTGGAATAAATCGAGTAGGAAGCGCCTGAATCTAGCCCCTTCTTCGTCTGAGATCTCCTCTTGCTCTTGATAGGAGTCGATTAGTCTGATGAGGCCGGCAAGCAACGGCTCATTCTTCAGAGCTGCCCGCTTGATACTTACGGCTTCCTGAACCCATTGAATGTTGTGTACGGCAAGAACATTACCGTTTTCATGGGCTTTTAGGCCACGTTCCCAGTCATCAACAGCAACTTCAGCGGCCTTCACAATTTCAGCATCATGGTTGTGTAACATTTAAAGTCTCCACGAAAGGGATCTCTGGGAAGTAGTAGATCGTGTCACGCCCCAAAGAATCCTCTTTGACGCCTCTAACAGCCTCACAGATGTCTTCTGAGTTGAGTTCTGTCGTACAGGCCACAGCGGCCATCAACTCACCTAGCGGGGCTACTACGGCCAAGCAAGCCTTACCATACATGTTGCGGCCAGAGTAGGATCGACACTGAAGACCATCGGCCTCGAGGAGTTGTTGGAGTAGATGTTTTTCACCCATTAGGTTCTCCGCTTGTTGGTTTGTTCAAGTTCCCTAGTATCCCCCTCAAGATCTGGATCTTCCTGCTGGCTTAGTACGGCCTCCCGAGTACCCAAAGACCAAAGAGCTACAATCCCACTCAAGTACCACTCAACTTGATCCCTTGAATCGTCAAGAATGTCCCCGCAACCGCTTAGAAGGGGTCCTACATAGACACTGGAACAATATGAGGGTACTCTTCTACAGATCTCTTGAAGTTTATCTTCAAACCCAGCACTTACTTTCTCAGAGGTTAGTACTGTTATACGGCCCTCTCGTTCTCCAATGAATAGGACATTGTGTAGTAATAGTCTAACATATAACTGCTCGATAATCCAAATGATTTTCTGGTCGTGGTCCTTAGTCCAGATAACAGCGAAGTCATGAAAACTCATCAACGGAACCCAGACAAAAGCTCGAAGAATAGAGTAGTGAGCCCCACTAGCCAGACCCTCAACTGATGAACTCTCATCATACAGGGTGTTGAAAAACTCAGAGTACTTATGCATGTAGGTAGCGACCTTATACAATCAGGTCTCTGCTCGTGGGATTGACCAACTCACCTGTAATTGCCCTTCTTCGGGCTCCCAAACTGTGAGGGTCAGGTTCACACTATCCGCACTCTTCACTTGGTAGGCCCCACCGGGGCTGAGCTCAATCTTCGGTGCAAAACCTTGAACGATGAGTCTCTTGGCCGCGGCCGTTGCCTTTTCTTGAGCTTTTTGAGCCATAACTAGACTGCTGTATGCCATGATTACCCTCTACCTGTAAGCTTCTTGTACTCAGCAACGCAGTGTGTACAGCAGTGGTCTAGGTGTTGGTTTGTGATCTTAACGTTGACATCCCAGCCGCCAGTGGCCTTTCGTTCTGTTCCAAACGGCTTGACGCTTCCACAAAGGCTTGCAGTGTCAATCCCACCTGACCTAAACAACTTGGTAGCGACCTTTCGGATGTGCCACCGAGCGTTAGCCCCAGCAACTGTACTCTCACAGAAGCTGTACTCCGGAGTTTCATCTGGAGCATAAGTTCCTGGTTGAATTCGCGGGTTTTTGGTGAACTTGAACATGATGCTTAGTACTACACTTGAGAGTGCTAGATCTCACTACTTTGATCTAACCAAGAATACACCCCAGAATACACGGCATCCGGAGTCCTCGAGGGCCTTTCCGACCACTTCGGCCGCCCGCTGCCTACGTGATAGCGTGGGGACGTAGGGATCCTCCTTACGAGTACACTTCTCCTTGAGCTCTTCGTACGAGTTGAAGGAGGTACAAGCCTTGGTGCACCGGTCTAACTCAGCGATGGGTGGTAGGTCGACTGCCATGTTAGTTCCTAGGGTAGTAGGGTTCGGGTCTCGTTCTTTAGTCTTACAAGTTGAGCTCTTCGAAGAACTTTCGGGGTGGCCGGATAAAAGCGAACTCGGTCAGCTAGTTTTCCGGGTCGGTGCCCAGTTTCCTTGCTGAGAGTAATTCCATTGTTCAAGGTGAGGGTGCGCTGAGTAGTTGAAACTACAGTGAACTCCCATACCAAGCCGGGCTCGAATCGAAAGAAAATATCCCTAATCTTGACATTTTTGAAGGCGTATACTTGATCTGGTGTCATTCTGCTATCGTCTTGGGGTTTACACTCAGGCAACCATTGTTCGGCAACTTTGACTCAAAGCTGGGACCAATGTGCTCATGGGTCTCATAAATGCGGAGTCTAGCCTCTTCAGGTGATTCCGCCTCAACCTCAACCTCATGATCTGAGCCTACCCCAATAGCACCAATCGGACGCCCATGGAATCTTAGAATGAACTTCATGGTTTCATCTTCGCTGGTATCGAGGGAAGGGTCTTCCTAGTCTGCTGCTGATGTCGTCGGTGCTCCGACAGCCACCCGCGGGCAAATGCCTTATCGGGCTCTCGGAGGACTTCAGTAGTACTAGCCAACTTGACCATGGCGTCTAGGCTACCTGCTCGCTGCTGCTCGGACATATCCCAGAATCGCTCTCGGCCAAGAGCTTCGTGGTCGTAAGGACCCGTTGCTTTAAGAAGGGGTCCACATTGGACTGATGAACGTGCCATGACCTAGACTACACATGAGGTAGGTAGATCTCACCAAAAAAATCAACAACCATCTCCCTCCTCTAGTTCTGGTTGCTCCATGATGTTTGGCGAGTACTCCGAATCATCTGGCTCTAAGACCAAACCCACCGTCGTGGTTAGGATGAGGGATACGGCCAACGGGAAGAATACATCAATCAGCATTTCAGTGGCTTTCTGTCGAGTTCCTGGTTAGAGTCGTTCAACTCGAGAGACCCTAATGACTATCGTCTACAATAACACCGTCTCGGATTACCCAACCCACTTCTTGTCGGCAGTCCCCCTCATTGTAGAAGCTCGAGAGAAGTTTATAGTCCCCTCAGAGAACTATACATACCCCACCGATTACCGCTTGGGTAGCCCAACCGACTTCTACTATGCTGAGGTGTGGGTCGACGGGATGAACTGGCAACAGAGCTTTTGGGTGATTGAGAGTGCTTCATTCAATACCCCGCAAGTCTTCCCCCTCGTAGTCTTCGAGGATGACAGTGTTCGAATCAATTACCAAGATCTAAGACATTTGATGCTAGCCCTCATCACGTACCGCCGGAGCGTTCTGTGGACTCACCAGGATGACCAGAGTCGGTATAGGGACATCATATGGCCCTACCTAAAGACACTTGGGATCGCCCCTACCGGAGAATGGGGCCAACTCTGTGAGTTCGAACACGGATCTCAACCACTGGTTAAGTTCTTAGCAAACAAGGAGTTCCTTCCACCCCATAAGATGCAACCAGTGCTCGAGTATCACGGAAAAGGCTTCATGAAGCTAAGTGGAGCCGCCACTTAGCTTCACGTGACTAGCCGTCAGAGCCTCCTGAGGCGATGATGAGGAAGTAGGGAGTTCCTTCTTTCATCCCACAGAATTGCTCCAGTGCCCCATCGACTAACCTACGCTTGACACTCACGATGGGTCTGAAGTCAGTATCTGGATGATTCTCGACAAGGACTTCAAGGTTCCCATGTCTACCTCGTATCTTGGTGAGATGGGAGATCAGATCATCAATTTTGTCGAGCTTCACTTTCCTGCTCCTGCGGCCTGGAGGAGGACCAAAACTTCCATATGGTTCCATCTGCTCCCTGGGTCGAGTATCGAAACATAATCATGTTCCGTGACACTGATCACCGGGGGTCTCTTGTTGAGCATGTACTTGACGAGTTCGGTACATCCATTCTCACAAGCTTGGATCATGGCTAGAGGGTAGTCAGCATCGGATCGATGTTCTAGGTCCTGGAACATCTGGTACTGACCGTCTCGAGCAGCCATCTCGAGTGGAGAAAGAGGAGTACCTTTCCCTCCACCAAATACTGGAACAAAACCTCCCATGCGAGAGACCAAGAGAATCTCTTCAGGGGTCCTGATAGCAGGGGCATCCTTGAGACGGGTGACGAGGATCGGGAACCCACGGCTGATAGCCCAGGCTAAGAAGATCCCTTCAGCGTTCGGGTGCTTCAAAGCCCCCTGAACAGCTTTCTTCGTACCCTTTTTCTCCTTTTCCACGTAGGAGGCGACGATCTCTTGCCAGGTAAGGTCCCTCCAGTCCTTAGGGCCAGGGGTCATAGAGCGATCTCAGGCCTGAGTTGAAGCTGTCCCTTTTTCACCACTTCGAAGAAGACGTAAGGCTCCTTCTTTGCGTAAGGCCGAGACCTCTCCTCTTCGAGCTCTCCAAGGAAGGCATAGAGCACTTCGCGATCGGTGGTAACCCAATGCTCGAACGAGTCATAGTTCTCAGTATGCTCAGGGTAACCGTGCCCAGGTGCCTCCCTAGAACGTTGGTCTCCTGGCACAAGTATGCTGTTCCTTGAGTAGATGAGCACTGCGTAGTGATGTCCCTCAGGGACATCACCTGGACCTTTCACCCGAATCATCCCTTCAGAAGGTGTAGACCTAAGGTTGTTTGTGATTGCTCTATCAATGGCTGGACTAAAGTGATAGTAGTCCATGTTGATGTCCCAAGGATTCTCGTAAAGAACTGGAGCTGGTCCATCCGGATCATCAATTACCCAGGCACGACTTATGATTCCTGGTCTGCTGACTCTGAAACTGAGTTGGTACCCCTGAGTGTGACTGACGATGATCGGCCCACCAAAGTCCATGCTGGCTACAGGGGTGTCATCCTCCGGATGTATGAATAGACTTAGTCCATCAACTGTTACTGATTCCTTAGGCAGGTAACACCCTCTGAAGACAACAAACTTACGAGTCCAGATGCTGTACTCACCTCGTAGGTTGCGCTCCCTGCAACTGATAGGCTCTGGCACTTTGATGCAGAGCCTATCATGGGATTCTCCAGCAAAAGTCAACCCAGCCCAAACGTAGGACTTGGGTGGATCTGGGTCTCGTCGGGAGCTTCGGTCAGGCCTGACATCACTCCAATACTCTTCGATGGGATCTTCATTGCTCATATGGGGCCACCCAGGTCAGGGATCTCTCGCTCCAAAGCTCTCTCTATCGTGCACTAGAGTTGGTATTGATTCTGAAGTCTTGGTAAGCCAACATGCATTGAGGTATCCAAAACCCGTGATACGAAACCAAAGGTTGAGAGGTTCGTGTTTGGAAACCGTTCTCCTATAGAGGATTAGTCTAGCTATCGGCTCGTTTCCAACTTCTGATAGGTACAGGTGGAGGGCTTCAACCTCGTGCGACTCATTAGGTGCATAGTTGAGCTGGAAGACTTGGATCTCTTGTTCCCTTTCAGTCTCCTCAATGATAACTCTCATCGGGGCAGGGATCGGGATCATGATGCGAGTCCCAACAGTCTTCCTCCTGGATATGAACCCTACCCAAGCGAAACCCCTTCCCTCTTGTTCGACCTTGGCGATCTCCTCTGCTGAGCGCCGGTTGGGTCTTATTAGCCCCCAATCAGATTCAATGCTGTCGTCGACCATGGATGTAGTCTTTCGGATCCCCTACGAAACCAGGTCCATCTATTGCCTGGAACTTCCCGTGCTCATCATTTACCCCAATGAATAGCTGACCGTGTGGGAGGTGGGTTGAAGAGAAAGCCTCGAGAGCCGGATTTGGCTCATCTAGATCCCTATCAATCTCAAAGGACAACTGACACTTGTAACATCTGAGAATAGGCGTCTTACCAGGCTCAACTTGGATAAAAGTAACTGAATCTGCATCTTTTTTCGTCAAATTATAAAACCTCTCAGATATTCAGTGGTTTTTACCATGTAACTTGGACTTTATACCACTTCTCAATTAGTTTGGAAGACATTTTGATGTACCTTGAGTGACAACCTGGGTTTGTTAGCTGTTATTTGGCTGGAATTACTTGAGTATGGCCTCCAAAGAGGAACTCCTGAGAAGGATGAAAGTCAACCGTTGCGGCTCCTGCACCCACTACCTAGGGCACCTTGACTCCGAACAACACTGCTATCTCGAGAAGGACACTTGGCAGTACATCACAACATGGCAATCGGATGCCCCTCGATGCCCCAAGTGGGAACACGTCGGGGGAGTCCTAACTCGCTTAGAGAAAGTTAGCAGACGATAATCTAGGTTTTCCTTGACCGATCATTAGGACTCTGATTAGATACTCATGAATTGCTGGAGTTCTAATGAATACAAAATGAAGGACATTTAATGACGAGTAAAAACGCAACTACTCTCACGGTAAACATGACTAGGGAGCCTGGTGAGAGGGGGTACGTCAAGGAATTGATTGAAAAGACGTGGGATTGGTCTATCAGCGATACAATTGCCTTTGCAAAGTCTCAGGGGAAGACCTTGAAAAGAGGACATGTCTACAATATCCGAACCCTAGTGAAGCATAAAGGTAAACCCACTAAACCAGCCCGCCTGGTTAGCTCAAAACCTCTCCTCACAGAAGATGGTTCCAGGTTGATTCCTGGGTACTCAACCGAACTCTACATCAAACCAACTGCCAACCCTGAGCAGGCAATGATCAATATCGTAGTTGAACTCGGTGCGTTGGGGGCCATGCAACTACTATACAAGACCCTTAGCAAAACCCGAAGACTGGGTTAAGAGATTGAGAACTCTATGAGTAAGATGACAGGAAAACCTCTGGTTAACTTGCATGAAGCTGGATTCAAGAGCCAACTAGCAGCGGACTACTTCCACGAAAGCATCCCCAAAACTGTACGGCTATATAGAAGTCGGGGAATCAAGGATGCTGATAAGAAAATGGTGGTTAGGGGTAAGTATCTTATCCGAAAGTACCTAGAGATCATCCAGAATAAGGCCCGTCGCGGCGTCGGGGTGAGCCCGTGGCAGTTCAGTTACGATACTTTGGATCTGTCTGAAGAAGAAGCTCTGACCAGATCTTCTAGGTTGGGGGTAAGTATTAGCAACCCCTCATTAGTACATCACCGGAAGTTCATCATTAGGATGAGTAACCTCCCAGCAAGTATGCTGAGATCTCTCCGGAATAAACCAGAGAAAATCCGGAATGGTAAGCCCAAGCCTCAGACCTCTGTGAATACCTCTTCTCAGATCCAACCCTGCAATCTCGAAAGTTACCCCATCCTCACATCGGAGGACAAGAAGCGGTTCGCTCGTGAAACCCTTGGTATGAATAAAGAAGAGGCCTTTCAACTAGCCCTGGCTCGAGGGTGGAACACTACCAGAAGGTACTTCTCCAAGCGGCGATTAATAGCCAGTAAAGAAGAAATAGGGTTACGGTTTGTACCTGCAAGGCACACTTCACCAGTGGCTGTTGCGCCAAACTCACAGAATCCGTTGAGTATTCTCAGAGACTTGTACCGGAACTACGGAGTTCCTCAACTCAAGGCTTGGGTTGATGACCTGATCCACGAGGCGGATAACGAACTAAACATCTTGTCATGAACGGATCAATGGTCAACAATCTAGGTTTTCCTTGACTTCTAATGAACCGTCTGATTGAATCCTTGGTGATCCCCGTTGGTTACGGGTACTAACCGATTGAAAAGGAAGTCAAATGGCAAAGAAGATTCAAGTTCAGATGACCAACAAGCCCACGGAATCGGGCTATCGAAAGGAGTTGATCCGGAAGACCACTGCTTACCCTATTGAGGACGTCATCGCCTATGCCAAGGAGCTCGGCATCGAGTTGACGAAGAAGTACGTCTATACGACCCGTTGGTCACTCAAACACCCAAAGAAGTCGAAGAGAGCTTCGACGAAACGAGCTTTGAAGAAGGCTCCCGTTGTAGCCATCATAAAGGCAGAATCTACATCGGAATTCAAGAAGTCAGGTCGACAAGCGATACCCCCTCAAGGTGGGACTAACCACCTGGTCTCTGAAAGGGCTATGGCCAAACTCATCCTCCAGTTGGGCACCCTCAGAGCTCGAGAGTTGATCGATCGAACAGAAGAGACCTTTCATAAAAACCTAGGGATCTGAGTCTCATGCCCAAGAGAAAAGTTCAGATCGACATCCAAATGACTCGAAGACCCGGGGAATCTGGGTACAAGACCGAATTCATTCGGAAAACCTATCACTTGCCTGTGAAGGATATCCTAATCTTCGCCAGAGCGAGACATATAAAAGTCACCCCGGCAGAGATCTATACTACTCGATCCAACGATAGGAAAAAGGCTGCAGAGGGAAGGAGTCCTCAGCTCTTACCACCTTCAGCTCTGAAGTTACTCCCTGCAAAGGGTGCTCCGAAGACGGTTGTGAGGTTTGACGCTTTTGAGAGCCCTCAACCTGAACGTGACTTCTTAAAACTTGTGCTTAGACTTGGAATCGTTCGATCCAAGGAAATAACTGACAACGCTCGAGAGCTCATTCGAAAAGAGTTTGGGATCTGATACCCACTTGAGGCCCAAGCTCTAGGTTTGAGCCTTCTGAGCTTCCCGATTCCCGGCGGCGACCCCTTTATGACAGCGGGTCCCGTCGGGCTTGTTGTGGTCATAAATGGGTTTGGGGCTCGTGTGGACTGATGGCTCCCACTATCCCATCTTCCTACAGTTACAGTAAGGGCACGCCCACCGGCTACGTGAGGGCGGCCTGAGATCGATGTGGTAGGTCGAATCAATAAGTTGGAAGCTCATCATGATTCAGAATTTTCTCACGGTTCTCGGAAGAGACTTTTTGTACTCCTCAACGCGTGACTGTCCCTTTGAGGTCACCGAAAGCAGCCCTTCTTGGCAATCAATGCAACCAGTCAAGGCCAAGCCAAGAAGAGCGCTGTCAAGCTCCTCACCAGTGTAGTTGTCGAAGGCCCTATCAATGTCTGACCGCACGGTGTTCTCACCCATTGCAATGAAGTACAGCACCTCATTGTTGATCTCTGCTTGTCGTTCGCTCATGGGTTGTTCAATATCCTGTCAGCTTTGCCCGAGATGTAGAGGCTCTTTATCGCGATCCTGAGAGCATCAGGGCTGAGTACCTGCTGGGTTCGCTTACTGAACTCTGTCATCTTGGAGAAGTCAACGTCTGGCCACGAAGTGCCTATTTGATTGAGGTGAGGGAAGTCATTCAGGATCGGAACTCCCATGTGGAAGAGAGCCACAGCAACCTGCTCTGACACTCGAGCCTTCTCGGTGTTGTTCACCAGGCACCAGGTTCCTTCACGGTCATAGGGTTGAGTCACGAAGAGCATTAGGCGGCCTTCTTTCGGCGAGTATTCTTCGCTGGCTTCCGTAGGTATTCTATTTCCTTGATCCGAGCAGACACTGACGTTAGCCATGCCCGCTGAGAGATGGACGTCTTCATTCGATTCGACTTGGCGTACCTCAAAGCTCTCCTGACGGCCTCGAGCCAATCAGGTTGGATGTCACCTGGTAGGTTGCAGATGTTGCTGCTGCTACCAAACATAGTGTCCATCCTTCTTCCAATGTGACCGGATCTCATCGGAAAGTAGACACACCCATAACCCGTGTACTTCGAGCACGACTCTCGGTCTTCCCTAAGTTCAAGGCGGGTTTTCCATGGATCTGCTCGCCTCTCCTCGAGCCCAGGACTCGGAGGATAGTTAAGATCAATATCAACCAACTGGCCATTTTTCCATTCATACCCGCAACCAACCGTGAAGAACATCTGGTCTAAGACATCGTCTTCATTCAGGTAAAGGCTTGGCCACTCTATGAGGGATTGGACTAGGGTGTCTCGATAGGTTGCCATGATTAGTACTACGTGTGAAAGGTCCGGATCTCACCTTAGATAGTTAGCTTCGAGCCTTATCTACGATGTACTGATAGAGACTTGATCCATAACAGCCGTAGTTCTTGGCCAACCAGGTTTGGGCTTCTTCGAGGGTGACCGGATTCTCCGCTAGTCTCTGTTCGTACAGGACGTTTAGAGCTTCGTCCGTTCCCCAAATGTAATCCCGTTGGTCATCGTACATCGAGATCATTTCAGGGTAAACAACCAATCCGCTCTCGAGTTCGATCTTGGTGATGTACACCATGTGACCAAAGCCGTTCTTGTAGGATCCAACCTGAGTGCGAGTTCCTTTGGGTGCCGAGAGGCTGTCACTCTTGGTCAGACCTTCCAAAGGGGCGCGTGCTGTATTCATTGCCGCTTCAAGAGCTTGCTTGGCTGCTTGAGCCGCGTTGTCCTTGGCTGCCTTCTTGGTCTCTTCTTCCGTTGCCAGATCTTTAGCTTCTTGCTCGGTGGCATCTCGGTACCACATCTGAGTGTAGTACCCTTCATCCATCGGCAGACCAAATGAAAGTCCGTCTTCTTTGCAGTAATCGGTTTCCCAGCCTACAACTACCACTGGGATTCGCTTGCCTTGACTCTTGAGGTAACAGACCCGACCAACCGTGTCACCCTCATCACCTTCACGAGAGGAGCAGTACTTGCCTTCTTTGACACCCTCATGTTTAGGCTCCCGTCGACTCCGCCGACGGCCGCCGCTACCGGAAGATGATCTGCGAGTGGTGTTGGTTGGAGTTGATTGGCTTGAACTCGAACGAGGAGCACCCGTAGTTACTATGGAAGCATAGCAAAGACCATTGGATCCACGCCACACGATAGCAGCTACAGTCTCACTCTTGGTCTCCCCAGACCTCTTCGTTACGGTAACGGTTTGGCCAACCGTAAGGTTGCGCCCTGAGATACCCCAACTAGCATCACTCAGCTTCTTGTATGAGATTTCGTCGGCCATGCTCAATATTACGCGTGAGGGGTTAGAATCTCAACTTTTTCTTCAAAATATATGACTAGGCCATCAAGTCGGTGTACCCCTAGGTATCATGGATGACCTAGACGATGATGACGATGACGACTTGGATGAAGACGACTTGGATGAAGACGATGACGAGGAAGACGATGAGGTCGAAGACTATGAACAGGACGTCCTTACCTTGCAGAGTAAGTGCCGAGAGTGCGCTCCTAACTACCCAGAGTGGCTCAAGAGGGATGTAGTCAAGTACATTAATTCCTCCAGGTCAGACCTCAATAGACTATCGGAATTCCTTGGGGTTCATATGGGGGACCTTGTTGTTTGGAAGCGGAAGTTCGGGGTTTGACCTCAACCGTTGCTACTCAGGCTTCACTAGCCGGAGAATAGGAGGCCCACTGATCCGCGCTGGTTGCTTGAAACACGCTGAAAAGCAACCAGCATTCCTATCGTTGGCTAGTACCCCACGAGACAGGTCGTTCAATCTCTTCAGGTTGACTCGGTACACCTTGTTGTCAGGATCAAGGCGGGAGGCCTCTTCCCAGGCCTCCTTGGCTCTCAGAGGTTCGTCTCTGTACAGGGTTAGACCTAGCTCGAACAACTCCAAAGCCCTGCCTGTATCCAGCTGAGGGGTCCCTATCAACACCGGTCGTAAGGAGGCTACCTTGAGAGGCCGGATTGATCGCTTTATGGTCGGACTGAACCGTTTCCAGATGCCTGGGACCTCACTAATCCTCTTTCCATGCTGGGCATTAGCAACTTTGGCGATAAGCTCTCGAATGTTTGGTTTACTCTCAACGTCAGCATAACTACGCTCTACTCGGTCAATGACCTGACCTTCGTAGAGAACACAGGTAACAATCAGCTTCTTGGGCTTCACTTCTTCCGTCTGAACGTGGACCCTAACATCAGCTATGCTAACGTTAGTATTCAGAACTACTATGTCCACTCCTTGATCGCTCGGAATCTGTACAAGGTTACCTGGGTTTGACATAGTCCCTTCTTCAATGTAGTATTACGTATGAAGGGTACAATTCTCAACTAAATACTTCAGAATTCTGGTTTTTGGTGAGAGCTCAGAGCCAATTGGTGTACATTGTGAAGTTTCTGGGTAATGCACAAGCTCTAAGGCTTACCTCAAGCAGGCGGAGATCATCGAGGGTCAGATCGAGGTTATGAAGAACACCCTCTACGCTCTTTTCGACCGAACTGTAATTAACTCAATGCTTCAGGAAAATGGTGAGATCCAAACGGCTCAAGCGTAGTACTGATCATGAGTGGTTCATTGGTTACCCCAGATCAGAGGTCAGTGACGGAACAACTCAAGGACTTGATTGTCCTGGCTAATCAACATGGCCTGTATGACGCCGCTGATTGGGTTAAAACCCAATTGGAATCCGTGAGCCAAGTAGTAGAAAGTAGAACCAAGAGCCTAACATGAACTCCAAACAAGTAGCCCTCAAAGCCGCCAAACATCTCATGGATCTGGCAAGTATCCAAGATCAGGTAGCCAGGATATCTATAGGCTCTGATGGAAGGATTGATTCCAAGCGGTACGATCGGAACAAGTTGGAGCTCACCGAGGTCTTCACCGAGGTCATCTTAGGTGTTCTGGACTCCAAAACAAGGTCCGCCGCCCTAGAGGCTTCAAAGAAAAAGTCCAATGGCACTACGCGCAAAAGTAAAGACTGAGATGAAAGGCAAAACATCCCGCTGGGTTACCCGCGAGGAGGCAAAGGTCGGCTCCAAGAAGGCTCGCCGACTTAACAGCAAGATTGAGGTCAAGGAGCGGTTGAAGGAAACTGACAAGAAGTCACAGACCTAGCTGAGGTAACTGGTTTCCATATCACTAATCCTAGATGACAAGTTTCAACGACCCAAGGATCTCTACTTGGATGTCCCACGTAGGTAGTTCGAATCTACCGGCTAGTTACCTCAGCTAAGTCTGTGACTTGAAGGCAACAAGATGTGGGAAACTCCACTCGAGAGCCCTCTGAGCCCTCCTCTGTGGGGTTACCTTGGGCCTATTGACTTGGTACGTGAAACTTGGTGAGATCTAAACACCTCAAACGTAGTACTGTGCATGAAGGCCAACCACACCCCTGTCAAGTACCGCCTCCGGCAACGAATCGGCAAGCTGCAAGGCAGGTTGGACGGGTGCTTCATTCGTAAGAGGGGCCGATTCTACGAGTTCTGCCGTGAATGTGAGAGAACCAACATTGAAGTCAACATGCACGACGGTCGGCACCGGCAGGGATGCTCCTTTGATGGACTCGAAGCTCAGATCGCCTACTACACGAGGCTCCTGAACGAGGTCACCGGCGGTCACCCCTGGAACGATTGAACCGCTTGTGCGAAGGTCAGGTATGCCGAACAAGCAAGTTGACTTCCGTGATGCTCACTACCAATGTGTCTCTTGCAACTTCCGGTGGACCGGAAGTCCAGGGGCCGTTACGTGCATCAAATGCAACCACCTCTATGTAGATTGGTTAAATTACAAGACTTGTGCAGAAGCTTACCCAGCATTATGCCATGGGCCTATTGAGATGAATGCTTTTGGAGGATCAGCAGACCTCGCTTAGGGCAGATAGACACGGCCCCATAGAATGGCAAAAAACTACAGGGTCGTGTCCACCCCCCTATTACGATCAAGTAGGGGTTTTGGTCAAGCTGTCGCACATATGGCCCGGTTTTTGCTGTTAAACTGAACATGCCGTCAAAGTCCCAGTTAGTGCGACGTAGCAATTCCAGCCTGACTACCTCGAAGAGACTCAATCCACTCTATGTGGTCCCAGTCCCGAGGCTCTCTCCAGTCCTCCGTATCTGGGTGAACCCGGAGAACACAAGTGACATCCTAACCTTCTCCATTATCTTCGGAGAGGGTAATGTAATCCTTTTACCGTATCCCAGTAAGGGAGTCATCGCATTGGAGTCAGGATGTGAGTACCGATTAAACCCTCGTATTCCGGTAGGTTATGTGTACGTCTCGAGCTCAGACGCCGGTGATGAAGATCTAGAACCGGGGTTTATACCCCCTGAAGGAGACTTATTTAGTCTGTAGCTTGAATACAGACTTCCTATTTTGGATCAGTTGACTCACGACAAATAACTCGTAGCAACTGATCCAATACCCACTCTGTTTCTCTGATATCTCGCTTTCAATCCGGTGTGGCCGGGGGCGAGGCACTACTATTCTTCTTGGCTAAGTCAGGAAACCCCTTGAACTTTGTTTCAGTTCGGTGTATACATAATGACAAGACTTTCTCAAAATGCCAAAAGTTGGTGAGGTGGACAGGCCTTGTGATAGGTAGATCTCTGGCAGAGTTCTGTTGAAGATTCAACTCTTCAACCTTCCTATCACAGGCCCGTCCCCTCGTTTTGGGTTGGCCAACCCTGGACAGGCCATTTACACCAACCGTGCTTGTGTGTCAAGGATTAAGCAGGTTGCCCTAAAAATGCTACATTGTGGCATTTCCCTACAGTGCTTAGGCCCTAGCTAGGATACCCCGAACGTAAGCTTCACAAGACTTTTTGGCTTCCTCGAGTTCGTTGGTTGGAGTCTTGTAGGTGTTGGTTAGGGGGATCGGCGGGATAGACTTGTCATCTGAGGCAAGGCTCCCGTAGACCGCAGTCCAGTACCACCCATTGTACTCATTCCATCCAGATGAGTTTGCGTACACCCGTCCAACATCAAAGCCATTGACCTTGAGAATAGCACCTCGAGGGGATTGGGTAATGCGTGCCCAACCCTTGCTCATTGGGCTGCTTTCTCCAAGTGAGCCGGTACTTCTTCTTTGCCATGCTAGATAGTACGCGTAAGTGGCTCTGATCTCATAAACTTTTTGTACCCCTGGGGTATTTTGACTACAATACCCACGAATCTTGCTTGACAGGGTGGGTTTTATTCTGGTAACTTCGGCGGCATGAGAGACCCTCAGTCCTGCAACTGCTTACTCAGAAGCGGGATGGTCTGTGTTTCTCAATCCATACCGAAGGATCTTGACTGCAGGTACCCGTGGCAGTTAAGCGGTAGTAAGACTCGGTCTGGAAATCCGTAGAGGTGATCGCTCAATGGCGATTCGGTAGGCTGGAGTTGTCATGAGCTCCAGCCCCCACCTCCTATTTTGTCCGAAAGGATCTACTATGAGAGGTGATTGCCCGCATTGTGGAGGATCTGGAATTGAACCACACCCAGAAGATCCCAACTACGTCCGACCCAACCCATCTCACGAGTGGGACCCTCAACAGCCGGCTTGCCGTATCTGTGAAGGTCATGGGGAGGAACCGGACCCGTGCGAGTGGGACCCTTAGACTTCTGAGGTCTGACTCGTTGATGTAGCAGCGAGGGCAGGTTTCTGAACTGAAGCTGCCCTCGCTTCTTCGAGCTTCTTCTTGACCCAAGCCTTGCACTTAGCCTTGGCAACCTCGAGGTCATCGACCGGGTTTCTACAGGTGTTTGCTCTGGGGATCCTGAAGGGGAGCTTCTCCGATGGTTCGTTGCCAGCACTCCAGACCCAACCCTTATACTGCGGTGGCTCATCGGCGCCAGACGGGGGCAATCGGTAGGAGATGATATTGGCAACCTCCACGCCGTTGGCGAATAGGTTAGCCCCTCGAGGAGGTTCAATGACTCGGGCCAGCCCTTCTTCGTGTCTCTCGGGTCTCCAAACCAGGAGGATCTTGACGAAGGTAGGAGCCCCTACTCCCCGCTTGCAAGTCCCGCATAGGTCAGGGTCATCCAAGTCGACCTCATCCTTACTCACGGGGTGCTCTACATTAACGAGTAATCTCCCACAGAAGGTTCGATTGGCTGTTCGTGGGACGTGCTTCAAGTTCGGGTTGAGGGTCTTCGGCTGGGTCATGGATCACTCGAGAGGTTCAAGCCTTGGGCAATAAGCAGGGGGCTTATCGTCGCATCAAGACCAAAGGCATGTCGGTAGGGGACTCCACTAGGGTCCGATCTCAGATTCGACCCTAGTTGTTCTTGAATCGTTGCCCGAAGTGCCACAAAAGGACGCTGAATACTCCAGCTCTCGCGTCCCTTATTTTTAACCATCTCGACAAAAGCTAGAACGGCTTCGTTTACAGTCGGTCTCCACGGACCATGCATGTTGTACAGCTTACCAGCATCATTGAGTATTCCTGACTTTACGCTATAGATGTTCTTTGACCTTGGTCCGAGGTGACGCTGGGGCATAACTTGACGAGGATCCATACTTAGTACTACCAATGAGACCCTCTAATATCACCATAGTATATGCGGATTGTCAAGTATCTTACAGGCAAAACCAAGGTTGATCTCTCGTTGTCCTACCTGGTAGTACACAGAGGTATCAGCTATCAGATAACTGCTCTTTCTTACTTTGACGATATGCTCTCTTGTACGCCCTAGATCTAGTGTTTGAGTCAACTGAGCATCTCCAATTACCATTATCCCTCGAAGTTATCTTTACCACACCACAGTTAGTACAAGTGGCAGTTCTAGCTTCAGTGTCTATGTTTGATAAACGATGCTTCCACCGCTTGGTTTGAGATCCAGACTTTAGAGTACCTCGGCGAAGATATCTATAGTAGCAAGCTACACAAAACCCTCGAGCTCGGACGATCTTACCACACCCTGGGGTTTGGCACACTTCACTGGTTAGTTCAGTTGGTTCTGATGGCACTCAGTCTTCTTCCTCGAAGTCAAACTTCGATCGGGGTGAGGACTTGAGCTCTTCGTTCTTCGTCCGCCCCTCTTCTTAGCCCTTCGTCTGGGCTCCCCCATCTCTGGTTCAGGTTCAAAGCTAGTGGGGCCCTGGACGGCCTATATAAACATCATAGGCTGATCGCTTGCAGTGGACAACAAAGGTGAGCACTAGAGTAGATACATCAAGGTCATAACGGAAAGTCTAGTGGTTCGTCAAGCATCCCAATTGTTGGGGTCTCTGGTGTCACCTGGGTGTTTTGGATTACCTCAGCGTTACCAGAGACTTGAACCCAATTGATTGTACCATTAAAGTCCAGGTTATTTGATATAGCTTGTAGTCCGACTACCAGGAACATTGGCAGGAATAAACCGGACTCAACTCCAGGGGAGATCGCCCAAGGTTGAGCTACCGAATCTCCGACTTGAAGAGCAGCGGTCAGAGCACCTTGAATAGGGCTCTTCAAATTGTACGAAAGTCTGATCTTGAGTTGAGTTCCTTGTAGGTTAGCTGGTCCGGAGGGGAGACCCTCTCCAAGTACAGTCCCAGCCCCATCAACGGATAGGTAACCGAAAGGTCTGTTGATATCATCAAGTGCAATCCCAACAAACTTTGTAGGGTTTGGCCAACAATCCACTAGGAAAGCTACAGAACGGTTTGATCCTGTAGCCCCTAGAGTGAGTAGGACCTCGAGAGTACCGATGTCAGACAGGGCTAGAGACTGAATAGAGTTAGCTTCAAACACCCCACTGATGAGGAGTCCTGGATTAACCAGTGGTCGTACTAGATCCATACTCGACCTAGCATAGTTTATTATGGATACCAGACCAGTTGGATAGTAAATCTTGAATTCAGTCATGGGTTACTCCTGCACCAAACATTAATCACCAACTGGTTGAGTCGGAAAGTTGGTGACACTCTGAACCTAGATGCTAGAATCACCTAACCCAACTGGGGAAGCTAGGGTTGTTGAAGCTTGATTTGAAAACCGCTCCGTAGTCATACTTGGAACGGTTCAATAAGAGATTCACCAGGAACTAAGTTGAAGGGGACTGATTTTTTTAGTACTCACCTGGGAATCAAAAAATCAGTCCTCTTCTTCGAAGTCTTCGAAGTCAAGCTTTGATCGGATGGATGACTTGAGCTCCCCATCCTCCGTCTCACCCTTTTTCGGCCGCCCTCGCTTCCTTGCCCTTCGTCTGGGCTCTCCAGTCTCGGGTTCAGGTTCAAAGCTAGTAGGGCACTCTGAAGAAAAGGTGATGCTCATAAGAGCCTCCTTCTCCTATCTACACCTCATAAAACAAAAAGGGAACGACCCCGGGTAATGCCAAAACCCAGGGTCGTTCAACCTACTTAGAACAGTCCGCAAGAAATGTGACGAAATGACTAACAATCACCAAACAAGACTGTAGCCTACACCACCCTCCAAATCGTGTCAACAGTCAAATTGGATGGTTGACTACCCATGGGTTCCTCTGTAACTTTATGATCACTCTTTCTTACTTTTTGGATGAGTTCGACTGCAGAGAAGCCCGCCGGTAGTAGTTCCCTGGTGGGCTTCGCCTATTAGGGCTTTGCACTCCAGAAGCGAAGTAGGTTCTTCACCTCTGTCAGATCTGTTGGGGACATGTCGTTGACCAGCAGCTAGTCCAGTAGCTAACCATTGATATCAGACCCGTAGGGTAGTAGATTTTTAGTTCTGTCATGATCACCCTATAGTTTTTGAAAGAAAATTGCGGCCTAGAACAGAGTCTGTGGCTCGGGTGATTGGTTGTGCTCTCACAAACTCACAACACGTGACTTAATGTCAGACGCCACCAACCGAGCCTGTCTATCGAGATCATACTGGCTTAGGTGTATATTACTTGTTACTGTGGTGACGTCTAGAGATCCACCGACAATCGATGCATGGGCATCAGCGGCAACCATAGATGCTTGTGCTGCCCGTGCAGCTGGTAGGTAGGTTACATCCGGTCCAGGTGTATAGCTGTTGCAGAGCTGAATCACAGTCAGATGCAGTGAGGGTATCCCAAGTGCAGATCTGATCGTGGCAACACTGGTAGCAGTATCCGCCTGCCAAGTACTGGGTGTCCCCTCGTAGAGCATCGCCTCCCCTTGTGACCACACTAGGGTTATACTGCGAGGAGAAATCATGGCCGTCATCCGAGCCGAGATATATGCTGCCCAGGTGCTTACGACTTCTGCACGAAGATCAGCTGCGTTTATCCCGGGTCGACTGATGGTGCAAATGGACGGCCGAAGCCCAGTATATCTCATTTGCGCCGCCAATGACGTAGCCAAATAACCACAAGGGAGCCCGGCTCCAGAAAGTCCCGGTGGGTACTCTTGCCCAGTATGCCACGAGTCGTCTATTGAGTAGTTTTGTTGTGACCAGTTCCTATCGTGCTGCTCTCGACTCGGCCACTTCGTTAGCAAATCCCCATAAGGTCCGCAGTTAGACTGACCCACAACAAAAACAACGTCACGGTAGTGGTATAGCTCTGAAGCTAGTGCAGTCATCAAATCACCAAGCTATCCCTGACATTGTTAGCCAGTGCTGCATTTGTGTGTCATCTCCAACTGAGGCCTGAACGCACCATCCGTGCAACACACAGTTGAGATAGTAGCTACCGAACCCAATACCCCACGGATTAGTCAAGATAGCTTGCGCTACTCCAGTCACCAAGGACCCAGCCACACCATCGACATAAAGAATCACAGTTGAATTTGTACGACTGACGCGCAGCTCATAATTATGCTTTCCAACGACGCATAAACCAACGGGACCCCCGCCAGGTGCAGCCTGCGAGTAACCAACGTTACTCCCGGCTGAGTTGAATCCTGTGGCACAATGAATGCCTACATATTGATTGGTCCCTGGGCATAAGAACAATAGCTCCCCGGCACCACTAGCCGAAGAAAGTGTCATTGTCCAACGCAAGGTGAAATCTGAAGTAGCTCCCGCTGCTCCCGCTGCCACACCAGTTACAGCTAAAGCTGTAGTACACGTAACACCTTTCAAAGCGGATGAGTAGGTCCCCTGATGACCAGCAGCAAAAGATAAGTTACGACTAGCACCAGATGCATCAGGCCACGTCGGAACCAGGGCACCATCTGCCAGCCCCAGAGTGTCAGCGTAATACAGCTGTTCAGGGCTATCTGCTAGTATAGCAGCTCTAGCCACAAGCAGCCCGTCCGGTGTCTGGTCATCTGCGGACACGTCTGTCGTGTAAATACGAACATGACCTCGCACATTGAACTTGTATAGTGGGTCACCACTAATCTGTAGCTCAAGTGAGTTACCATTGGCGACCCATATAGGGTTCCACGTAATGTCCGTGACTTCAAGGGGTATGCCAAGAGATTGCGAGGTCACAATGAGAGAAGCAGACCCGATTCGATGAGCTGTACAAACCAGTGTGCCAGTCAAGAATTTTTGACCGGCGGCCGAGCACATAAGGTCCACCTCAGCTCTCACCACTGTGGACGGAGGCACCGGAAACGGAAGACCAGGATTTGACCCAACAACTGTTGTTATAGATACAGGGCCAGATCCGGCGGCGATAAAGGTCGTGGCCAATGACGCCCCTGAGGGGGTCTCCCAATCAGCAGCAGTCCCACTCGTAGCAGTCAGGACCTGTCCAGGGGTTGGAGCTGCTGCTGAAGAGACTGAGACTACTGTAGTGGCCGTTCTAATTCCAGAGGCTGTTCGATCATTGGAGAGACGAGAGTCACTGGTCTGAACCGTGTTCTGAGGGATCTCAGCTTCGATCTCGGTCCTCAACTCATCGATACCACCTGCGGTCAGCACCCCAATTACTACCGATCCTGCCGCATGAGAGGAATCTGTTGTTCCCTCTACCCCTCTAAGCACAGTCCAAGTTGTTCCTGAGATCCCAGTCACCAGCATTAGTTCCTGACCTATTCTGATCCGAAACTCTGGTTGATTAGGGAAATGAGTTGTGACTTGAACCGAGATGCTCAAGTCACCAGATCCAACTGAGGTAGCTAATGTGGTTGAGGCTTGATTGGAGAATCTCTCAGTCGTCATGCTGAAGATTCTTTCATAGGAACATTATTAGTACTCATCCCTGTGTAAACCACTTCAGTAGTGGTCCGGTGTAGTAGCTTGAGTGTCACACTTAGAAGACTACCGCCGAGAGATGCTTGAGCTCCACCTGGCTCGTGTAGAAGCTGGTGGGACCCTCACTCAAGATAAAGAGTCCGAGTTCGTTGAACGATTGGATCATCATTGGATGGCCATGTCCGAAGAGGACCAGAGTACAATCGAAGAGGCATTGGCGGGGTTGAAGGTATCGGGAGAACCTAAACTATTAGATCGGGAAGTTTTCATTGGGAGTCAGACAACTCCACGAACCTCCCTTTGAGGACCCTATGGAACCGAAGAGAGACTTCCCAGACACTGATGAATACGGGAACCGAAAGGCCGTCTGCAAGCGGTGCCATGTCCCAATGCCGGACTGTGAGCCGATGTCAAGACGTGGTGAGTTCTATCATCCACGGGAAGACAAGGAGGGGAAGCCTCACTGGTGTCGAAACTCTGGCAAGACATTCACCATGGATGACATGGAAGTTGAGCCCTTCCAACGAAAGGGTAGACGTAGGGCACAAAAGAGGCTAGGGATCAGAGCGTGATCCGATTAGAACTGAAGGTTGATACCTCAACACACTACTTCCAACCTACTTGGGTTAGACACGGGATATTCCTGAAGCTCAAGGGGGCCGAACAGGAACCCTACCCGAGACTTTGGGTTCAATGCCTCAAGATGTATGGATCGGCTGAGACAACCAAGGTACGGCTCATTCAGGTTCCTCGAGGTCCGGCAATCGTCATGAGCATGGCTGAGCTAGAAGAGAAGTATGAGTCCGCTGGATCTCGTACTATCTATGATCCAATCCCTGAAGTAGAAGATACTTCAGTCTTCAATGCGACTGAGTTCTATCAAGGTAAGTAAGTTCAGGTGATTTGAATCACCTGACTTTTGAGTGCATGAGTTGTGGAGCAAGCCAATCAGATAGCTGGACTCGAGTTTGCAGATTAGTAGGACCAGGGGCCTGTTGTTAGTTTATGAATTATTTAGGTGAGAATCAGAGGTCCCACCCGTAGTATCAGGTGTTCAGAATGCTAAAAACCTGATATAGGATGGATTTATGCAGAGGACCCACTAAATGGAACTACCAAAAGGCTACTCAGAAGAGTCCATTGCGCATCGAGCTCATGATGCTATCGCCCTGATACAGGCCAAGCTCACCGGAATGGGCATTGAATCGAGCGTGAGTATCAACTGGTACTGGTACACGCTGATGATCAGCACCCCAGAGACCTACAGGGCAATTGAGGTTCGTGAGCAGGCAGAACCCGGTCTGACCCCGTCGAAGTTGCTCTACATCTTTGAGACCATTCGCGTCAACCGAGATGGGGAGATACTCTACCGTGGCCCAACCATTGAGGAAGATCTCCCAAACTTGGAAGAAGAGCTCATAGTCGAAGTCGAGAGGCAACACGATTGGGTAAAGAGTTCCATCCAGAGAAGAGAGGCTCTCAAAGAAGAAGAGGACACTCGGCGCCAGACACTCGAAAAACTCAACGAGGACTTCCCAAGATACCGGAAAGGGATCAGCTGCTACAACAAGATTGGTAAGGGAACTCGCTTCGCGGTGACCATTCAAGATCTTACTGAGGAGCAACTTCGAATAGTCCTCCAGATGTTCCCAGGAGAATCTAGTGAAGAAGTCTAAAAAACATAGGGCAGCAATCAACCCCATCAACTACTTCAAGGAAGCTCTCGAGTCCCTCACCGGCAAGAAGCTCCCCATGCGGGTTCCTCGCTTCAAGGCTAGCCGTATGAGTGATGAGAACCAGTACAAGCTTCAGGAGTGGTGCGTCGATAATGCCCAACCCCCTTGGGCTACTGGTCTCTCAATGATTGAAGCGGCCGAACTCATTGTCCAGGGTGCCATCGAGAACGGTAATATCGAAGGACCACCACGTAATGCTAAGTTCAGCGGTGGTGGGGTCCTAAGTGAGAGGGAAGATGGGACCTTCACGAACTACAGCAAGAATCTATAGTACTTAACTAACTTAACTTGTAACTGTAAAACCAACAGGAAGAGAAAATGATATCTAAATTGGTAGCAATTCTGGCACTATTAGCAATTTCATGCGGAGCAACACACTCAGAATCTGAAGGAACTTCAGAAAACCAAAGCCTGGGCGAAGTTAGGGCAAGTATACAACTTTCGCCTGGAATAACCATCACCCAAATTTCCTATGCACTATCGTGCACTCCAATACCGGTGCCAAGTCAAGTAGCCACTGGTGTTTGGCAAGTAACTGCAGATTCCACTGGTCAAGCAAAAGTAGATGGATCTATTGGCGGGCTTGACCCAAGTGATACTTGTACTCTTGTACTTACAGCACAGGATTCATGGGGCGCAGCCAATGGCAACATTCAAAATTGCCGGGTTAAAGCCGACGGGTTGCCAGTCGGTGGGGGTAAGGTTCAAGTTAACCTAGTGTGTACCGATAATGATGTAGTCGGTTCAAACTCAGGGAACATTACGGCGGCTGTCACAGTAACCCAAGGGGCGCCTTACCAATGTAGTAGGGTTGCATGGTATTCGAGTTCAGAGTATATGTCGCCAATTCAGTACGTGGGTGATGCATTTGCTTTGGACATGGCAGTTACTGTTCCAACATCGCCGCAGACTGTCACCTGGACCAGCAACGATGGTGCCGCCTATTGGTACCAAGGGGCTATATACTCGAACGTCTTTACGCTAACCGGGAATCCTGCAACGGACCCAGCCACCTCTGGAAATCCAGGGAGCCCAGCTCAGGTGATGTACTGCTACACAAGTGGCAACTTCACCCTCACCCTAACAGTTCAAGATACAACTCCAGGGCTGCTAATTAATGGTCAGCCTGGTTTTTGTCCGGCTTTCAGCAATACCTTCCAGATTACCTGTAATTAGTCAATCTCCGGAACGAAAACGATGTTGGGTAATGAAGAGTTATCCAACATCGTTTTTGCGTTTCAATAATCTGATTCATACTCAAGTTAACTGTGCTACGAAGCCATAGTTAATCTTCTTTTGACCCTGCTTCTATATGAAGCTTTCGTCAGATCCGGCTCAAAGAGTAGTCCGAAGGGTACTCAATGCCAACAAGAGCCCCATGGTGTCTGTTCTCTACGGAACCATGGGGCTCAAAAATAGTTATCAGGGTCCATTCTCTGAGACTACTAAGTGTGTGAAGTGTGGTAAGACTGCCCGCATTGCGATGGTAGTCATGGAAGAGGGGACTGGTCAGGATGAGGGTCCCTATGTAGCGGACGTTCACCAAAACGAGCTAGGAAAGTTTTGGGTTCATGATGTGATATCCGCCGCCACTTACCTGTGTACTGACGGGGACTGTGCAACGGCCACGACGCTCTGGAACCAGAGTTAGCTAGCATTACCACTTGACATCTTCAAGTGCTGCTTCTGCCCAATACCCTCCTGGGCCTGCCCAAATAACCTTAGGTGGGTCTGGGCGGTGAAAAATAGAACTACCCATAGCTTTCCAAGCTGTAGATCCTTCGTTAACGTGGTGAGCTATCACCTTGTAAGTCTTTCCAGCTGGTTTCTCAGGTTTACCAACCACCTTAACGAGGGTTCCCTTAGGGATAAGGATCTCTTTCCCCTTAAGATTAGGGATAGGCTCTCCAACTCCATACTTAGGTGGTTTTACACCACGACGTCGATCTTCATCCCCTACTAACCAACCTTCATTATAGTCAGAATCAACCCACTCAGATAACTTTGGGTCTGGATCTTTTCCTTGAAGGCCATCCATATACCCCTCGTGAGTCCAATTACTAGTTCTAGATACTACCCTTCGAACTACTCTGGTTATGATTCCTAGATCGTTCATACTCGATACTAGTTCATAAGTAAGTTATACCCCTGATTGTTTCATTGGAAAGGTACTACCATTCAGGGGTACTCCAAACCGAGACGCTCTGAAACCAGAGTTAGATCTTAGTATCCATCCAAACACAAGTCTTCCCAGGTACCATCCCCTGCTTGGTGAAGAACTGGACTGCTCCACTTGTAGGGCATGCCCAAGCATAGAGGTAGGTCACACCCTGCTTCTTGAGTTCGTCAACAACGCCTCGATACAATCTGACTGCTAGACTCGAACCCCGCCACTTCTCAGCTACAGCAATGTACACAAGACAGGCTTGAGTTGGATCATCACAGTGATCAGGATCTCCAGTTTGACCCAAGCAGAAGCCTTGAATCTCACCTTCCTTATCACACGCCAAGAAAACAACAGCACAGGGATTCTCAAGTGTAACCCTGAGTTCATCTTCGCTCATGAATTCCACTTGGGAGCTTACTTTTATCTCAGGGATAGTAATCCCAAAAGAGTGGATACTCTCAGCATCTTTCGCGGTTGCTCGATGAATTGTAAGGTCGAAGTCGTCTTCTGATCTGATCCTAGTATTCTGAGCTAACCTGTCTTTTACTGTGCCCTTAGACCGATTCTTGTTATACTCGAGGATATCCTCGTAGACCTCTCGTGGCATCATTAGGTGCACGACACCATTATCATCCGTGAGTGCTACAGCACCGTCAGGATCGTTCTCATCCATGAGTCGGGCCTGAATGCACTTACCCGAAAAGGCAAACGGGATGCGGTCGAGTTCCTCAAAGGCAGCCTTGACGGCGGCTAGGTCAATATCATCAGCCATGAGCTAAGCTACACCGGAGACGTCAGATCACTTCTTCTCGGTGAAACCTATCTGGGGGCCATTGCTTGGACTTGGTGTGGTCCTCCTCGCACTCCTCAAGAAGTAGATCCCTTATGCGTGAATCAGCAAAGTACAGACTAGTATCCCAGGGTGGTGTTCCTTCCAGGTAATTAGTCCACTGAGATTTCGAGACTGGATCGAACTTTCCCTCAATCCAATACTCCACCTCGTCCCCTTCGAAGCTGGTATGCTCCACCACCTGTCCAGTCCAGATATAGAGCCCGTCAGAGGGGATCTGAACCTCCATATCTTCTTCGAAGTGGTCCTGCATGTACCCATCTTCATAAAGGAAGTCGAGCCCTGGTCCGATATACAACAAAACCTTGGGCATCCCAAATACGATCACAACAAGGGCCTTCTCAGGAGGCAAATCTCTCCTACCCTTGTAAACCAAACCTCTCACCGAGATGAAAGGCTCTGTTTCATCAGAGGGGTAGAAACTCAATGGGTACGCTCAAATCCCTTCCGTGAGTAGTGAGCTCCACGCCCATGAAACCCATCTCGTGGATGGTCGCCAAAGGCAGCAATTTCTTCAAGTTGTCAAGGCTTTTTTGGATTGAGGTCCTAGTACTCTCTGTGAGTCCTTCAACCAAAGGGCTGATAATAGAGAACTCCATTATTGGAAAGGGGTGGTCATTGTCAGCTTCAACCCGAATCTTGTTCAAGACACCAATCTGATCACCCCCAACGAATACCCTAGCCTTGGGGACACATCGAGCAGGCTTACCCGAGGGTGTGTCAGTCAGTAAGCTTCCCTGTTGAACAAATACCAACAGGTCATCTTCGGATACCTCTACTACCTGTTGAAACACTTTTGATAACTGAGCTTCTGTACGTCGTACAACGAACACTTTATCAAACTCTCCGACTTCGATTGTTGGCATGGGTCTCCTTGAGGGTAGCTACACCAAATCAGCTAGGTCGATCCATAATGGTTGCAATGTTTTCTGGCCCGAACTCTACAAGCTCTCCGCACTCAGGAGCCCCTACGAAGAATGAAACGTTATCCAGGGTACCTTTGAATCGAGGTCCTGGTAGAACTTCCATAACCTTAACCCACATCCGGTCACAGCTCCCCGATGGGTAGTGGAAGTGAAGCTTGACGTAATCCCCTACTTGTAGTGCCTCCCGTTCAGTACGCTGAACAATATGGAAGGTTGTAGGATACTTCTGATTCATCTCTTCAACATTGGCTAGCGTGTACATTAGATCACTGGCTCCCTCTCGAATCGAGTTGGGTGGGTGATGTCAAGAGACTTCAAATTGACTGGAGATACGAGCTTGTATCTCGGGTTGAACTCTGGAAGGTTCATCTCCACGTGGTGTCCACGGAAGTAGATGGTAACGTGCCATATCAAATGAGAGTGGAGGTCATCACCCAGGATGATCTGAACATTATCCTCGAAGGGGAATTCCAATACCCAGGAAGTGGCCATCCGATTCCTTTTTGGAATTAGACGGTACAGCCCTGGCTCTAACCGATCTACTCGGCGTCCCTCAATATACTCTTCCTTAATGTGGCACTTGACAACTGCGTAGTTTGGGACATCAATGACCAGAGCCTCTTGGTACTTAAGAGGGTTGAACTCTAGCTTGAACTTCATGCATGTGATGTCCTTGCCAGTCCGGTTGAACTTGATGATCATCCACAAGAACCATAAACCACGGTAATCTAGCTGTCAACGAATAACCAGGTTGTATCGGCCGTATAGCCTATTGTGAACTCCTCAAGATACGTTGGGTAACCATTCAGTCAAGCCATCCTCGCTTTCGGCGGTAGGCCTTCTGAACGCTTCCGTATACCACCGTAAAGGTCCACTCATATGAAGAGAAAATACCCCCTGTGATGAACAGCCACCAGACCCAGCGGTGCAGCTTGTACCACCTGGGTCTGAACACAACACAGGTCTCTCCCTCGTAGTCAGATGCAGAAGCTCCGTCGACTGGTTCCTCGAGCAAGTACAAGGCCTCTTCAGAGATAGAGTAACCTTCGATCTTGGTCGGATTGATGTGGTCACATACACCGCCCTTGGGTGGCTCCTTCCCTGGTTTACGCGGCGGGCGGAGACCTTCCCAGTAGGACTCGATGTCATCAGTCATCAAAGCACATCCGGCCACATACGGGAAATTTCGTCAAGACGATTGAGCACCTCCTTGTTTTCATGAGGTTTATCGAAGTCATAATCAGTCAAGATTCCCTGAAAGTGCTCTCTGATTGTCCCGAAGCTGACTTCAACTCCAAAAGTGTTAAATACCGTAGAGATGTACTCCCGGATCTTCAAGTCAGCCGCAAAGGTGGGTACCAAAACCCTTCGGCTAATCCTAATCAAAGCCTTCAGCAAGACCATGGAATTGATAGACTTTTCGACTATCAACTGAGGACGAACCACCTCCCAATAGGACTCGATGCTATCAGTCCTTGATCCTGTAGCCATCTAACCAACCTAAATCTTTGTAATTAGGGCGAACCACTTCCCAATAGGACTCGATGCTGTCTTCAGGTTTAGTCACTCTAGGCTGGATCCTCTAAAGAGAAGTCATCCTCAGAAGGCTCCTGGTTCCTACCCTCTATTGAATCCCTCGGAGGCTGGTAGGCACGTCTCTCGGTTGGGTAGAGCTCCTCTGGGCGAGGGAACGTGCCTGGGGCACTCATAGGTAGGAACTCCACTCGGAAGTTAAGTAGTACTCTCCTACGCCAGTCATCCTCCCCATAGTGGTTGAAGGTTCTCCTTCCTAACTCATCAAGAGAGGTCTGTAGATTAGTGAGAACCCGCCTGTTGAGGGGTTCTGCCATGTTATCGGATGTCTCAATGATTCCATTGAGCAGTAGGGCAACTCGCCTGAGGTTGATACGGGTGTCATACTCCCGCTCATCATCGGAACGTCTCTCAGGTAACTCTAGGTCTGCTGTATTATGGCCTAGAAACATGGTACCAGCAGCAGCCATTCGTCTCTCATGTTGGGGTACCTCGTTCCTATTGATCTCCGACAATCTTGTTAGAGCATGACCATCATTCTCGCTTGTGAAGTATCTGCGAATCTCATCCTGAGTTGGTAGGTGTCCTACCATCCCCATGTACTGCTCAGTGTACGCTAGGATCCTACGATCTGCAGCAGTACTGTCATGGGCATGAGTCCCCTGTCGATGAACACTCCCTCGACGAATATGGTAGGTCACCTCAAAGGTGTTGAGGGTATCTTGCCACCAATTAGTACGCATGTTGTGGGCAGCACCTTGAGCTTCAACCCAAGTGAACAACTCGGTGATGATCGAATCAATGTGCTCATCGTCCCCAACCCTGTCGACGAGTTCTTGAAGGTTGCTCAGTAGTAGGGCCAATCTTCGCATATCAAGAATGGATTGGCTTTGGGACTCGCCCACTTCCTGAGGGGCTGCTACTTCTTGGGGTAAACTTGGAGACTGGATATCATCATCGAGACCCCCTACACGAACAATCAAGTCTAGGATTCGTTCCTGAACCCTCATGCTCGAGATGAAGTGCCCACGCATAATGGATATCGGTGGGTATGAGCGGTTCTCCTTGCAGTACTCTAGAACGTAGTCACTGATCTGCTTATCTATCTCAGAAATGTTTTGAGTAGGAGTGTTTTGGTGCAGCCTTCTCAAGTACGCCCAGAGCTCACCCCCAGTCAGTGTTCGACTGTACAACTGACCCTGCACCACTCGGTCTAGCAGACTAACACACCCAGGTTTTGACCACTCTTCGAAGGTTATACGAATATCCTCGTAGTCAGGGTACTCATCCGTATTCCGGTGTTGCCGATTCAAATGAGTAATGATCTGGTTAGCATTCTCAGTCTGGGAAATGTACTCAGGGGGCGGATTTGCAAACACTCGAGTCAGAATGTTGAGTATCTGTTGCCCACTAGGGTTCCATTGGTCCCGAGCCTCTTGGGGTACCCCTGGGGAGGATCGCAGTCCCTGTCGATGATCCCAGTAGGATTCAACTTCATTATCGTCTGGCATGATCATCCTCAGAATTAGACAAGAGATCACTCATCTCTTGAAAGTAACTCAAGCGTGGATCTTCAGGCCCAATGTTGAGGTCTTGGACTCTACTATCAATCACGTCTATCAACCTGGTGAAGTTGTAGCGGATCCCAGCTGAGTTCAAGAGATTACGTAATCGAACCGTTGTATATACAAGCTCTCGAAAGAGAGACCCGTTTGATCTCTCTGTCCCGCTTAAGTGGTGCGAGTAGGGTGGGTCTGTAACGACGGAAGTGAAGGTTACGTTTGATTCTTCAACTTCAACAGGGGAGTCATCACCATAATCAATGGTGTAACGAGTCACGTAGGGGGTTGACTCCTCATCGGACTCAACTGGGTCTTCTAAAGCAACCACGTCGACAATAGGCACATTGGTTAGGGTACTCAGATCCCGCTGGGGTCGAAGTCCTTCCCAAAAGGACTCGATGTCATCAGTGTCAGTTGAGGTACCCATGCCTTCTTCTTGGCCGGCTTCGGGCCTACTGCATAGTACACCGGAAGATTGACTTTACAAGCCATTTTGGTGTAACTAAGGCCTATGCCAACCGAGGAAAAGAATCTTGAGCTGACACTCTTAGGAATCAAGGTGGCTCGAAGGCCATTTGATCAGTCACGACCCGGGCTCTATTGGTACACAACCCGTGGCGGCTACAACATGAATATTTTCAAGAATCTGGCTAATATTGACAACCAGAAACCCTATGAGTGGTATTGCAGTACCGTTGGTTGCTCCTTCACAGCTAGTGGTAAAGAGTCATCGTTAGATGAAGCTATTAAAGAAGCTCATGTGCGTCTTGCTAACCACATTCTAGAGAAGTCCAATGTGGAGCAGACTGCCATAAACTTTCTCCCGAATAGTACCTCACGACCAACTCGATTTGAACGAGAACCGGTACTGTAGTAGGCCCTACCTAGAAGTTCAGCTTATTGCAGTTGCAAGATGACCCCTTAACAATCACCCCACTCCGTTGACCTCATCAACCTTTTTCTGAAGTTTCTTCAGTTTATTAACGGTTGAACTAAAGGTACCGGATCATCTTCGTGAGAAGATCGAAGATCATCGGAGACTCAAAGGAAACCAGGATCACGTCATCCAAAGTTTCGTCCGTTTTCAGGAAAGCCTTGCACTCTCTTACTGCTATCTCACAGGCTTTGTCTATTGGGTAACCGTAAGCTCCAGCACTGATGCTTGGGAAAGCAATCGAAGTACCGTACTGAGCTGCAAGCTTCAAACACTCTCGGTAACAAGAGGCTAAAAGATCAGCCTCTTGGTTAAACCCGCCCTTCCAGATGGGACCAACGGTATGAATCACGTGCCTGCAAGGCAGGCTGAAGGCTGGGGTGATGCGTGCTTCTCCGGTTGGGCACCTTACCCCAGGCTTCACTGGTATGACCGCCTTGCAAGCTTCTAGGAGCCTTGGACCTGCTGCAGCATGGATTGCATGGTCTACTCCACCACCTCCAAGCATTGCCTCATTGGCAGCATTGACAATAGTATCGACGTTAAGTTTTGTGATGTCAGCTTCGAGAGCCCTGAGTATACTAGGCATTGAAACCTTCTAGGCATACTACCTAATGAAAGTCAACTAGACCTTCTTCCATCTCGTTCCAGATGGGAAGAAAGACGGGTTTTTTGGATCATTATCTGATTCAGTTAACTTGGTCTCGGATACAGGAGGGGGCTCCTCAACGACCTCATCCGTAGCTCTCCTCAGTACGTCAAAGATGTCCTCCTCTTCAGGTTCAGTGGTTTCAACTTCCACTACAGGAGGGGGCTCCTCAATCATCATCTCACTGATAATGTCGTCAACCTCTAGCTCTGTCGGCTCTGGTTGACGTATAGAGACTACTTTGGAAAGTCGGTCGTAGGTAAACCTGCCAGATTGGGTCAGGAGTGACCTTAGTAGAGGCTTGGGGTCTTTGCCGCCTGGTACTTGATCTCGTACTCTAAGTATGGAGAACAACTCATCAAGACTCTTAGGCCCGGAAGTTAGGACCTTTTCAGCTTCTGTAATGATGCGAACGTGTTTTGACTCGTACTTGGCTCTTTCCTTTTTGGCAGCCTTCAGCCCAGGCTTAGCCGTTGGGTCGATCTTCGTGTAGACCCGAGTCCTTCGAGGTCTTTTAGCTTCATTCTTTGAACCCTTTGGGCAATTTGCCAAGAACTCAAAGACAACAGCTTCGAATCGTAGTGGGTAGGTCAGGTCACGTCTGGTGGCATCGTTGACGCAGCACCCAGGTACTAACTCCTGAAGGTCCTTTAACCTAGCAAGTTGACGTGTTGTGATGTGGAGTCTTACTCTGGTTTCCTCAATAACTTCTACGATACCAACAGCTAGAGCTGGGTGAAGACGTAGCTGCTCAGCTAAGAAGCCTCTAGCTAATCGTTCAGTTAGTTGTGTACGAGTTAGCCGTAAGTCTGCAGCTAAAACACTGAATTGTCTATGTTCTTGATCGCTTAGATTACCGCGGATGGTAGGCATAGGGGTAACTACACCAGCGCAATGACGCTACCCATACAAAACTCTACCACCGTGTTTTCCACGAAGGATTCTGTTGGTTAGCGTACTTGACGGGATGCCAAGTTTCCGCCCCCACCTTGCCGCTGTCATTCGGACCCCTTGGAAAGTAATCAAGCATGACTTGCGACGGTTATTTGCGCTCTCTTCCATTGTTACCCATAAGGTATTTTTCTTAGTATACCCCTTAGTGACATTCTTGCGTCCCAGTCGCTTACCTTCGGGCCTTTTTCCCATGTCTTCGATGAAATTTTCGAATTGGTACCACCTCCTGCAGACAGTGATTCCAACCCCACCGTACCGAGGCCAGTTAGCATCGTTCTGGTTTCTGCACCGTGATAGCATCGAAGACCAGACTTTGTACTCAGGCGCCCTTTTACGTCGGGAGTACCCATGGCGTACTGGTCTACCTCTACCTTCTTTTAAAAGGCATCCGCATGACCGGCTACGGTTAGACTTGATCGAAGATTCCTGAACGTAACGGACAGTACCGCATTGGCACCGGCACCGAACAAACTTACGATTCCGACCGCTCAGTGACTTGACACAAGTTGGCCCAATGACTTTCCAACGAGATATCGTCATTCCTCTTCTTTGTGGCAAGCTTGGTAAGCCAAGATATTGAGCTTGTTAGTGACATTCTTCAGGTTAGTCTCAGCCTTTTTCCTGGCTAAGTGGCGCTTAGTAGCCTCCCCAACGAAGATCATATCCATCTCAGCAAAATAGATCTTACAGGTCCAGGTGTCATCTTTTTGCTGTTCAGTCAGCCGTATGCCAACACCATCGAAGGTAGCCTTGTCGGCAACCGTCTGAACCATTTGGTAACCCAACCAGCTCAGGTAGATGGGTTTGATCACCAAAGGCTTCACCTTGACTGGTTTCTTAGCCTTGACTGGTTTCTTAGCCTTGACTGGCTTAATCTTGGCACTGCTTGGTTGGACCACCGCCGATGCGGGATTCTTCTTGGCTTTCTTCTTCTTTTCCTGCACAGGCTTCCAGGCTTGACCAAAGTACGGACTGTCCTCAGTCAAACTAACACTATCTCGGGTAGGTCTCTCAAACAACGGGCGGTGCTGAGATAGCTGAAACCTGATGTAGTGAACCTCATCATCGGATGCTGGCATCAACCCAGCCTCCTTCAGTCTCGTATGGACCTCCACCAGTGACAGAGTTTCATTTCCGATCACTCGCTGAATATTCCGTATGAAGTTCGACGGACTTGCCGGATTGCCTCCAATGCTCTCCTCAGGTTTAGTAACAGGCAGCTCGGGTTCAATGTCCAGTACCCTAGGGTTATCCTCAACCTCTATGGTTACGGTGTCTTGTGGAGCAGAAACCAAAACAAGAGTTGGAGTCTGAGCTTGAAGCTCTTCTGTTTCGGGGTTTGAGTCCATTGAGTTGATCATCTGTTGAATCTCTTTCCGTCTTTTACGCTTGGCTTCGGCATCCTCGATCCGAAGCCGCTCAGCTTCCAAGCTAGCAGTTTCATGGTCTTCAAATAGGACATCTCTACTAGCAACGAAACAATAGCGCTCTTTGACCAACTCTACAACTACTGGATTACGTGGGACAACTTTCAGCTCTTCCCCATCCGTACCATCCCGGAGGATGTTCACCTGGTCGACTGTCCCTGGTCCCGCGAGGTAACAAGATTGCATGATGCAGTACTACGCATGGGAGCAGCAAAACTCAACTATTTTGTTGAAATAGTTTGTGGCCCCAACCTACCTACAAGGGTTGAATTATACCCAGTTTTCTCAACATTGGGTACCCAAAATCGAACAAGTGGCCTACTAGGGTTATTCCAATCTTGTGGTGAAAATTGAAATAAGGATCTATCAGGAAAGGTGTTGCTACAACGCCCTGAAATAAGACCTACCGACCTGGTGGCCTGAGTCTTTTTGGACCCAAGGTACCAAGAAACCCCTTGAGGTCTTCTCGCTCTGCTTCGGTTACCCTGAGTTGACCCGAACTGACTAGATTCGCCGCTCCAGGATCTAACCCTAGTCGTTTGTGGGTCCACTCAGCCCAATCACGCTGCCTCTTCGTCAGCTTCTGGAACTTTCCTGCAAGGAGATCCCCCAACATCCGGGAGAAAGCTGCCTCTTCTTCCCCCTCAAGCTTTTCGCTCTCAACAAGGTCCTCCAACAGTTTCAAGTCCGGAAGGGTGACTTTGAACTCTAACATCTGAAAGTAATACACCCCAACTCAAGTCTGGAATTCAATACTTAGTAGATTTTGGCAGGTTGTCCAACCATCCCCGGTGTACTGAGAGTCATGCCATCAGATACCAAGAAAAACAAGCACGAGCATACGTTCAAAGATGGAGCAACCTTGAATTTAACTGCTAGTTCCAAGGGTCTGAAGATTGGTTGGCAGGAAGTTGGTAAGAGTAAGCATCCTGCAGTTACCTTGACTTGGAAGACAGTGAATCGTCTGAGTCGTCACCGCATGAAGCCAAAGACCGTTGTGGGGTGATATGTCCGATATCATCTGGATGCCCGTCACCAGAATTCTATCAACAGACCTTATGGTGTTGGGGGTAAAGTATCTCTTCGATTGGGATCGAAGGGTCTGGGTAGAGCATCAAGATGGTTGCTATGATGGTATACAATGGCACACCATGTTCCTCTGTCGCGAAGTCGACGGTAAGAGTCAGTTCTGGCTTGAGGTTGTCCCAGCTACCGCCAAGTTACTGAGTGACTGTGGTCTTCGTGATGAGCATCTACTCAGAGCTATTGAACCAATACCACCTTGGCCGTCCAAGGTGGTGATGTTCTACATGGAGACCCAAGTAGCCGCTGCTCTGGTTGAATACCAACCCGTGAAGAGTGTCTCGCCCTCTTGGTGGTTCAAGGATCTCCCTCCAACTCGGTTCGAGCGCGAAGATGTTATCTAGGCAGCAGTGGGGGGTGAGAACTCAGCCTTCCACCGAGTGAGTAACCTACTGCAGGCCTCACGATCTTCAGGGTCAGGCTTCTTGAAGAACTTGGTACTTGAGGTTACAGGCCACTCTTCAAGCTCGCAGCTGTCACTCAAGCGATATAGGAGGAGCTCACCTTTCCAGAACAGACCCTCATTTGATACATAGTAGCTACCATCACGAAGTGACAGACCCTCGTCAAGTGCAAAGGTCTCGTACCAACTTCGACTCAGCCTTCTGCAGATATCTGAATCTTCTTTCATCTCACGAACTTCTTGGAGTCGTTCGAACCCGAACGGGCCTTTATCCTTATCAACGAAGGCGATCTCTAGATTACCTCTAAAGATGACCCCACCCCTGGTAACGCTGTACCCCGAATCATACAGTCGATTTATAGCACCAGTCCCGAATTTCTCCCTTGGTGGTAGGTCCTCGGGATCTTTGATGGTTTCCTTCTCCTTGGGTGGAGACGAGGGCTTATTGAAGGCCTCACTGAGCTCAATTCCCTTCTTATGACCAAGCCGGTAGACAAGGAGGTAAGATGCTAGTAGGAGTAACCCAACAGTAACTGATAGTGGAAACATAATCACTCCGGTAGTTCAAGCATCCAACTCTCCCAACCTGGGAGCGATAGGAACAAGTGGAGACCCAACAGCTCTTCGGCTGCTGGTACCTCCCAATCATGCACGCAAATGGGTTGGTTACGATCGAGATCGAACAGGGTTCGATTGCTCTTTGGGGACCTCTCCACCTTCGTTCGAGAGGTCAACAAGTAGCGACGGCCAGTGTCCTGGCCCACGGTGACAAATTGGTTTGTCCTTCTAAAGTCTTCCAGCTGCCCCGGGTTCAAGAAGGTCTCTAGAACCTTCGTAGCTCGAATCTCAGCCTTGACGAATTCAGGGACGGGACAACCTCTATCAGGGACGGCTACGGTCGTAGCGGCTACAGCAAGGGCTGGCAACCTGATGGCATCCCAGTACTCTTCGATGCTCGCGGGTGAGGCACTAGGAGCCCTCGCGGGTAGTGGGTTGATCTTGTATTCTTGGAGGGTCCCGTTGGATAGCTTCACTACCGATACTTGATTTCTACCGGGCTTCAGTCTGGAAGTAAGGTGCTTAGCCACCTTGGTGATAGGTGCTTGCAGTTGGACAGTCACCCCCCTCTCTGTCCTACAGATTGACTCTAGAATCTGTGGGAAAGATTCAGGTGTTGCCCATGGTTTGAAGATCATCCCGCCCCTCAGAGCTCTTTTCCGGAAGGATTCCATAACCCTCAGCTCCTCGTTTGACAGGCTGTACATGCGAAGGGAGGTCTCCGTTTGACTTACTGCTTCCAGTTGCAGATCTCCGTGAAAACTCGGAATGTACCACATCACCATCTTGATTTCTTTCCTCTAGGTTGCAAAATAACTTATCCACGCGGGCCTTGAGTATACCCTTTCTTTCAGGGAACTCAGTCAAATCCTGCAAAGCTATCAGGTCTTTCAGCTCCTGGGCTTCTGCTGCAGCTAACTGGGATCGTTGGGCTTCAAGGTGGATCTGGGATAGGGTGCTCATCTGAACATCCATATTCCGTTTTTGTTGTCTTGGATCTTGATACTGGGTGACCCCGTTAAAGGTGATATCTCCAACAAACTCAACACCCCCATCATCACCCTCTTCAAAGCGAGCTCGCTTGATATCGTCCCTCGGAACACGCGGGGAGGCCTCGGCTCTCATAAGGGACTTTGCCACTTCACATAGACTGGCTACTGAAGCGAATCGAGTCCGCTTATCTGAGTTCAGCTTCTCAATCATCAGTTGACGGAGAGCATCGAGTGCGGTCTTCAAGTAACCACTTTCCTCAACTTCCATGAAGTCCAGCTCAGAATCAGCTTTTTTGTACACCGGTTACCCATTACACCGAATGCCCCAAGAACGCAAGATATTGGGCTTCGGTGTAAACAGCCTGCTGTAAACAATGGAGGACGACTTCGAAGAGTACTGGGCGGCTATCAGGCCTGAACGAAAACCGTCTATGAAGGATCTCCGGGACGAGCTCCTCAAGATTGCCAAACTTCGTGAAGAAGAGTGGGACTTGATGACCCATAGGAACTACCCTTCACCTCCCGAGAGCTTGTTCGAGGAGTCGCGTGAGGAACCCTTCTTCAATGGTCCAGGCGAGAGTATTCCGGCAGATTTACCACTGGTTGTCAATATTGGGAACCCTGATCTGGGAGATGTAGCAACCAGAGAGTACATCGAGTCTATTCTCCACACTTACTCTGAGGTGCATCAATTTCATATAGATGGAGGCGGATCTGTTCGAGTTGACTACCCTCCATCAATTATTGGCGACGGTCCGATCTCTGGGGGTGGATCGCTTCTCATCACTACAGGTGAGGGTTTACAAGCTTCTAGCTGGGGTAGTACCAATGAGCTCAGGCTTGAACTACAGAATAACTCAGAATTCAGAGTTTTACAGGATCGAGTTACCAGACTCGAACAAGAAAATCGAGAACTGCGATCTCGTGTGAATACCCTAGCATTAGCCATAAGGAATCGACGATGACCAAACAAGTACTGTGGCCTGCTAAGCAGGATTTTGAATCACCCTACGGGTGCGACCTTCCTGAACGAGATGAACCGGGAGGCCTACGAAGAACCGGAGCTACGGTGTGCAAGCACGGAGTTTACCCGTGTGGTACCTGCGGAACTACCACGCATCTGGATACCGTCCACACGACTGTCAAGGGGGAAGGGATAGTCGGAAGCATTCCCCGATAGACCACCTCGATCTATCTCCAGCAGAAACCATCAGGGTGGTGGGCAACTGGTGGCATCACATTCCCCAGAAGTTGATGTCCATGATTCCGCCACGTTTGCTGAGCTTAATGCCAAATGGCCTCTCACAAATGATGATATTCTTGCTGTTCACCACGTAGAGAGCATAGGCTGACTTCAGGAACTTGACAGCTGCCGCTAGGATCTCCGAGTCGTGCTCGCTGTACTTGACCCCTTCGAGACCCTGGCAGAAGTGGTAGTGGGCAATGAAGGGCAGTGAGGACATCGCTGACAGGATGGACACCTTTGCTGAGTCACATAGCGGTCGGCACATCTCAAATGGCATGTCCGAGATCAGCAGAGGAGACATCCAATTAACCATTCTGCTCATGACCATTTGATGATTGGCAGCCCCAATTGCCTGAATGATTGCAGGTTCGACACTGATGGATAGCTTATTAGCTATGGTATCCGGAGTCCCCTGCACACTCTGATCTTTCATGGCTTCGTAAGCACTAAGTGGATTGGACTTCCAAGTGATCTGATACCCAGAGTCCAGAATGTCCCTCATGAGAACAACAGCCGCTTCCTCTGCTAGCTGGATGTCTTCGGTATCAAGAACCTCAGAGGTGGCGTAACCCATGAACTCGGCTCTGACTACCTCCAAGCGTGCTTCCTCCGAAGCAGGTAGGTTGGGTCGGTAGTCTCCAATGACGTTTGGGTACTGCTGAGAGTAAGGGAGATTGTAGGGTTTCACTTTAATAGTAACGTTTTTCATGAGTTTGCCTTCAGGATATCATTCAAGTCGGCTTCTGCCCAGTAGCCACCAGCACCTGGCCACACAACCTTCGGAGATGTGGGTCGGACGTAATCCTTCCGAAATGCACTCCCTTGAGTATAGAAGGTGCTTCCAGCGTTAACGTGATCTACCGTAATACTGTAAGTCCTACCAGCGGGCTTCGGGTCTTTCCCTACCACCTTGACAATGGTCCCCTTGGGAATGACAATGGTCTGCCCCTTCTTGATTGGAAGGTCCTCTTCCCGGTAGTACCCTAGGAACTGAGGGGGCCGCGTGCCAACTTTGAGCTCGTCTCTGTCATACAAGCCTACGAGGTAACCCTCTTCATACTCAGGGCTGGTCTGCTCTGGGTCTTGATCTTTCCCGTAGAAGGCATCCATGTAACCTTGGTGAATTGGGCTTGTGTACATGCCTAGTATTACGCACCAGAGTCCTGATTCTCACTTAACTCATGAGTTTTCCTATCAATAACTCTCCAAAACTCTCCAAAATGATACCCGAGCCGGTAGGTTGGACTAGCATCCGGAGGGCATGGGAAGCCCATAGTGCTCCGATCTCGGCCCAGGCGGTAGATCGAGATAGCCCAGTTGGATTCAGGACACCCTGGGGAATGACTGTCTTCATGGTGACCAGGCCCGAATGTATTCGCGTTGACTCTGAGCTTCCAGCTCCTCTAGTTTTAACCGATGAGGGCATGTGAGTCTCTCTCCTTCGGTACAGTTCGTCTTTCTGCAGTCGAACTCGCAGTACCGTATATCTTCAGGTACCTCTTGGGTCGTGAACCACCTTTTGAACCATTGGAACATAATGATCTCCAATCTCGGGTGAGGTAACGTTCGAGACCCTCTACCCTACCAGGGTGGTTTTCATAAACACCCTCTTCACCGGCTAACTTATACCGGAAGAACACTTCATAACGAGAGTTCAAGATCCCTACCAACCAATGGGGAACGGGTTTCCAGGTGGGCTCTGGACCTAGCTCGAGAAGATAAAGTTGAGTCTCTTTCCGAACTCGGTTCCGAGACTTATCCGATAATCCAGAGGGGTTGAGAAGCCGATCAACTGCACCCCTGTGAGCTAGGTCATGGGATTCTTTTGTGAGCCGCATTTTCCACGTAAGGGGTGTTGGCTGCACTCCTGGAACCCCACACCATCTCCATACTGATGGGATTATAGGTAGGATTTCGTAGTCCAAACCCAAGTTTCTATCAGTCTGGTGCGGAACCTTGTAGAAGTGCCGATAGTACATCATTCCGGTGGTGAAGTCGACCAACCATCGCTCGAGACCCTCGTTTACGATGAACACAGCTGACCGACGGCTGGTATCAATCCTGTGCTTCCAGACCCTAAGTCCAGCAAGCAGCACCCCACCGAGGATGCAGGCAGTGATCATGCGGCGACCGTTCCCGGATGATCCTTGAGCCACTCATTGGCTTCACCCTCGTCACAGAAGTTGGCGTAGGCAAACCCGCTCTGGTCACCAAAGACACAGAAAGTCTCGTATCCTTCGTCCCACTCCACATACCGGCCCTCGCCGGCAATGGGCTTCAAGTCCTTCAGCTTCGATTCCTCACGAAGTTCTTGGATGCTCTCCCCGGCCTTTTTGTAGGAACGCCCTCTCCAAGCTCTCTTTTCAGGGTTGTGGGTTCTACTTGCCATGATGATTCCTTGACACTTTCTTGTAATTTGCTACTAAACGAAGATGAAGTCTAGTCATCCTATCCCCGTTGCTACAGCCAAACCGCTTGGCCGTATACTGAGCGGCGATACTTGAAGGACACCCGCTAGCAGAGATCAGGTGGCACTCGCACCCTGACGTCCAAGCTATCGGGGTCGGGATTTCACACTTGGGGTCTCCGTCAAAGACAACCCCACTGAAAGCCAGACCAGGCCTTCCGTCGTCCAGTATCCACTGTTTTCCAGTCCAACGCTCAACTCGTTGCGCATTAGCTGGGGGGCGGCCGATCCAGTGACTTTGATTGATTTTCAGTGCGTGCATGGATCCTCTAGAGGTCAAACTTATGAGGTTCTGTTAGGTATTACAAGCCACTCACACGAAACTCACCAAAGTATTTAGGATCACAAACCAGAGTCAATCCTACTGAAGTTACTTGTAAGAATTGTATTACTTAGAAGGTGTTTATCATGCCTCAAGGAAGATCTTCCTATAAAAGGCGGGGGCGGTCAGTCCCCCTTAGAGCTCGAGTTATCGACTTAGATCCAGCCGGCTGTGGTGAGGTTCAGGTGGGTAGTGTGGTGATCCATCAGGATAATCGGGGGGAGCATATCGCGATCCTACTCGACCTGGATGCTCAGTACGCGATGGCACTATTCTTCAGCTCAGTGGCCTATGGGCTTTGCTCCCGTGAGGCCGCTCTTGAAGAATTAGCTTTAGCCGGATTCGTTTATACCAAGCAGACCTTCTTGTGCTTGGTTCACCGCCAGGCCAATGAGTTCTACCCTCACCAGGGGCTTGAGTTCCCAGCTCATAGAGTTCAAGCTCTCCGAAAGGAATTCGGGATTGACCGAGAGGCAATCAGTGGGGTTAGGCCTCTTCAGCCTTGATGCGTGCTAAGTAGGCCGCGGCATTCTCAGGGGGTTCAGCTTCGTGGCTCTCGGAGATTACCTTCTTAGCCATAATGAGGGCCTCATTTTGGGTATCATATGGGATATCATCCCATAATGAGGTTCCGTCAATCTCATCAACGGTCTGAATGTAGATCTTACCTTGGTCATCGTGGACAAGCCGTACTTCAACGTCAATGGCCGCTGGGTGTCCCTGATCTATCTGTTCTTGGTTGCAAGCATAAACGTAAGACCCAACTGTCGACCATTCACTCTCGATGATGACGGGTTCAGAGCCCTCTTCCTCAATAGTCTCCTCTTGGTACTCTAGGCTGGACTCTGGGACGAACAGACCCCGTTGCGGGCCGTTGTCGGTCTCTATGGTTTCCTCCAGTTCAACAACATAGAACCAGAGGGGTACCAGGAACTGGATACCGAGAACGGTTCCAGGAAATAGTTGCCCTCCGTTGATAACATTCACGGGCTCATCAATTTCAAACTTTGGGTCGGCCATTAAATCCATATTACGAATGAGGAGGAAGCATCTCAACCACTTTTTGATCTTTGATCGCGTTTTCGTCTCCAAGGACTAATGTCAATGAAGGGCCAAAGTGGTATGGCCCCCTCTTCAATACCAACCCTCTCCGCGAATATGCAAGCATTCTCAGAGTATACTTCGTTCACAACCCTTGAAAACTTAGTGTTATCACTGCGTTGGAAGTTAATCTTGAAGGTTCTTATCCTCAACATTTGACAATCCTAGAGAATACAAATCCGTCGGTTGATTCTGACAGTAGGAGCTTTTGACCAACAACCAGCTCAGGGTACTTCCGAACATCATCCTCAGTTATGGTGAAACTATATACATTATCCTCTTGGTTATCGGCTAAGCCCTGAAGGGCTCTGTCCCAAAATTCTGGGACATACCCTGGCTCACCTTCGAACTTACCTGACTCGCTACTCATTTCTAGCTCCTACCCAAGTATTACGTGTAGAAGATACTTTTCTCAACATTTTTCTCAACTTACCGGTGTTATGAGACACCATGGCTGACCTAGACGATGACGAAGATGTGGTACTCAAGGTTGGTGATCGGGTAAACCTCAACACAGAGGAGGGTCCCGATATGGTGGTCTCCAAAATAGAGATTGTTAATGGAGTATCAGCAGTATCCTGTATTTGGTTTGAAGATCATAGACCTGGCGGGAATGAGAGCCCAATCTGGGTTCTAAAAAAAGAAGTCTTCCCTCTTGAGGTATTGAGTATCCTAGATTAGTTAGGGTTTCCATCCTTTCGGCGGTTTCCACCCGGCGGCGAGCGCTGTCTTAGCTACAGCCTTGATCCTTGTGAGAGCTGTTCGAGCCCCTGATTGACTCTCCCACCAGAAACCGGTAGAATCATGGCCTTGAGTGTCCTGATCTCCTTCTTTGATGACCTGGAAACCGGCCTTCTCATAGGCCCAGTATTCACGGGAGTCTTGATCCTTCGGGACCTTATTAGAGGGCTCCCTCTTTGATTGACCAAGAAAACCTCCTGTATCAAATATATCATCATCCAATTGCCATTGGATTCGGAACTCTGCCTGTCGGTCCTCAACAACAACTAACTTATCAGCCATAACCAGTATTACACGCTAGAAGCACGATCCCCACCAAAGTTTGCCAATAAAGTGTACTACTCATATAGTCAGTATGTCAAATCGGGAAAAGCTAGGCAAGGTTTGGTACAAGAGAGGGCGGGTTCTCAAGGAGAAGGACCTCAAGGACGGTCTCGTCATTTGGGCCAACCTTCACCTCTACAATCCGTACAACCCAGGCTTCAACTGTCCCATTGCCCTCCTATGGCACCAGAGACCCGGGGGCGGTTTCTGGATTCTTGGCAACTTAGACTACGACTACGAGCCCATAGGGGACTCAGAAGAGGACTGTCACGTCGTGTTCCCCGAGGGGGAGCTGACCCTTTTCGAAGCGGTCAGATAGCCTTTTTAGAACCATCCAGGTTGAGGGGCAGGTTCTTCTGCTCTGGAGTGTAGCTCCCGAGAGAGCTGCAGAACCGTTCAGCCTTTCGAAGGTTGTCGTTCAGGTCAGCCAACTCACGTTCTGTTTGCTTAACCCAAGAGAGCCTTAGATTAGACTCCTCTCTCAAGTTATTGGATACTTTACTAAATAAGTCTGCCACCACACTCGAGTAAACCTTGCCTGTTGTGGCTACTATCATCAGGTCTTCTCTAGTGGGACTCCAGAACTTCAGAGTCAGTTCCCAACAGTTTTGCTCCCTATCCCGCTTGGTGGTGAGCTGTGGGTATCTCCACTTGCGGTCATCTGGATTAGAAAGCATGTCCACCTGCCGGCTGAGAACCTCCAAAATACGATAAATAGCCTCTACCGAGGACTCTGCCCCGGGTAGGGTGTCTCGAAATAAATCCCAATACTCTTCAATGCTTTGCTCTTCTTTCGCTTCGTGCATTTGAGTATAATACACCAAAAGCCTATTGAAATTAGGTTGGATTGGTGTCTACTATTGATTATTACGATGAAAGACCCTGGTAACCCTGACTTACTGCAGATGCATGTACGGTACCAGTCAGCTTTGAGTGCCTATAAGGCGGCAAAAAGTGTGTTCAGATTAGCTAGGAAGGAGTTAAAATATTCTAGAATCTCTGAGTTGCGAGTTAAGAGAAAAGCGGCCAAGCGGAATCTTAGAAAAAGTACTGAGAACAGAGAACCTCATACGTAGTAGTTAATGACATGGAAAACTCAAGCCTAAGACAAACTAACCCCAATGCAGAACGCAACCCCTTGAACCATCAACCTGATGAATCGGGTATTGCCCAAGTTAGTATTGATGCAAGGGAAACAGTTCCTCCAACAACAACCTCGAGGCTTCTAGCTCATGTTGAAGCTCTTCGATTACAGCAGAAGATGGTGGGGAACTTCATTGGAAGAACTCTTATGAAGAGTGTCCGGATTAATCCAGACTCTTGGAGCTTTGACCTTGTCCTCACACACCTTGATAAACCAGAAATCATCGAAGAGGTGGCTCAACTCATCGAAGCAGATCCTGGTAAGGTATCCATTCACATCTCACTGTGCTACGGAAGGTTCTTCCACGGCATCTTCGTTGACGGACATATCCAACGCAGTAAGGCTGCCAAGAAAACTCTCCAGACCATACCCTGGTCCTACTTAGTCCAGACGATGATCGAAGAGCCGGAGGATACTACTTCGATCCTAGAGTAGATCTGAGAGTGTATCTAAAGGGGCCTCTACAAGGTAACCTGTGAAAGACCGATTCGCGGCGGTAGCCGCAGTAACCAGGGCTCTGCTAAAAGGACTAGTAGTTCAAACGGAATACTTCTCCGTTGACCCTAATAAAGTAGTCCACTGGACTGAGATTGGAGGTGAGATCCTTATTCAGGGGTATGACTCATTTGACATGGCCAGCTTTTTCATAGAAATGCTAGGGTCTGATCGTCCAGAGTTGGCCCAGATAGCTGCAAGCGAAGCCCTAGAAGGAACAGCCCCCACGTATAAGCGTCCTGAGATTATCCACAACTCAGACCCCAATGAACTGTTTGAAGAGCCCTCAATCGAAAATATTCGGGTAAGAACTTTCCGATAGTAGCCCTCCAACACTAAGAGTTCACATCAATCACTGAGTATGAGAACCTATCTCTCAATTGACCTAGACTTCTGGAATGACCTGAATGCAGCTGAGATAACCCTCTCCAGGCTCTTACTTCGGCGCGGAGATATCCCCGCTATAGCTGTGATGAATCACCAACAACTACTCCAGAGTATCAACAGGTCTGGTGCAGACTTCCTAGTGAATGTTGACGAACATTCAGATCTGACCAATACCGATGTCAATATCTTCACATGCGGAACTTGGGTCTCTTACGTGAAGTGGAGAACCCAGGGGCAGTACCTTTGGGTTCGGAATCAACAGGGTACCAACCATGGGAACTGCAACCATGGGCAAAAGTCCTGGAACACAGGTTCTGATTGGTACAGTACCAATACAATCTTTGCAACTCAGGAAGTGGATCTCCGTCAATACCTCAAAGACTGTGTTGGGATCGGTCTGTGTTTGAGCCCGTCATTCTGCGTATTCGGTGCAGAAGACTTGTTCAAGATGCTTGTTAAAGCATTCCACATCCCCTATAGGAAAGGGCAGGCTAACGAATACAATAACCTCCAATACAGACGCCCTCCGGATATCACAGCAGCATAGGGCTTGATTTGTAACCCAGGTTCGGTGTAAAGGCTAGCCATGCCTCAACCCCACGAGTATATCGCCTTTGCTCTTGATGTCCCTGATGCCAGTACGGCGGAGCGTTTCATTACGATCCTCGAGCCTTATGTGGGTGCCTTTAAGGTAGGTCTGGAATTATTCATAAATACCGGACGAACCTTCATGGAGTTGACCACCAACCCAATCATCCTGGACCTCAAGCTGAATGATATCCCAGAAACAGTGGAGCGGGCGGTCAAGACCGGCGGAGACCGTGGTGTCAAGTTCATGACGATCCACGCCCAGCAGAGGAAGGCCCTGGAGAAGGCGGTTAAGGCGGCCGAACCCTTTGGGATCACACTCTTGATGGTCACCGTTCTTACTTCGATGTCCGAAGAGGACTACAAGGAGTTGGACTTCAACCCAAAGAACAACATCCAGAGCCGTGTCGGGAGCCTCGGTGCATTTGGGTATGATTGTGGCATACGAGGATTCGTTTGCTCTCCCCATGAAGTTAGGTCTCTGAGTCAGGTGATGCCTGGAGCCTTTTACCTCGTACCTGGGGTTCGCCCAGTAGGATCCTCAGTAGGTGATCAAAAGCGTGTCGGGACGCCCTCTCAAGCTGTCCTTGACGGAGCTAAGCTGATCGTTATCGGTCGACCCATTCGAGATGCCCAAGATCCGAAAGCTGCTGCTCAAGCTATTGCCGAAGAGATTCGAATCGGAACTGCTCACTAGTTGTTGGTATTGTCCATAATCCTAATCAGAATTTGATTAATCCGAACAAGAATGTCATTGCTAAGCTCATTCTTAGGGAGTTTGCACATGACCTGCATTATAAGGCGAGGTAACCCAGTCTTCCCTCTCTTGTGGAGGGATACTGCGAAATGATTAGCTTCATCATTGACTACTGATCTACAGATCTCCTCTAGTTGGAAGTCTGCTATCATGTAATGGCCTCTCGTATCTGCTTGCGCATACATTCCTCCGGGGTAATCCCATCCCTCGGAGTATCCCAGAATTCTGGGAACCCTGTATGATTCCACAATAGATACCCAGCACTAGCATCGTCTAGGTGTTTGCCAAGCTTGGCAGCTTCATCCTTGACCGCTTCGAGCCATGTCATGATCCATTTCTACACCGGGTAGCTCCCACGGTGCATACCCGTCGGTGAACTCGAGGTAGGGATCTGGAACCTTGATGCCTGGGTCATGAATGCCTTCAGACTTAATGTAGTAATCCATGAACTTCCAGAAGTGGATACTGACTTGCTTTTTATCTAGTTGGCAGATCAACTTCCCTGGCTCATGCCCAACAACATCAAGGAGGGTTCCTGGGGGTAGACTAATGTCCTCACGATAATCAAAGCCCTGTCCTCGGCGCTCTTCATCCTGGTTGATGATGAACTCCTCCAACTTTCTGATCATCTGAACCTGTTTACCCACTGCCTTGGAGAAAGCTATGTCGAGCTCGATGTCTCGAGCCCACTTGGGGAGAACCTTCTCAACCTCAGCATAGGCGGCGGCAATAGCTTCAACCCTACTCGGTGCAGTCACCCGAATACAACAATCCGTCTCCTCGTGCTCACCCCCTGGGTAGTCTTCCAAAGGGTGCACGTTGATCTCGATGGTCGCTCGAAACTCATCGTCATTCCAGTTGGCACCAATCCCATAACCCAGAGTCTCCTCGAGGTGGTACGAAGTAAGACCCCTTCTGACGGGATTTAACAGATCTCGAATACGCTTTCTGGCTTCAATAATATCTTGCATCGGTCTTTTGGTGTATCACTGACCTATATGGAACGTCAAGACCGGGTTACTATTGTTGAAAAGGCCAAGTCAGTAGTTCAAATCCGTGAATTGATTCGAACGGGTTCTGACGAGGAGGGTAATCGACCATCCCCTCAAGTTCCTGAGTTTCGATATTCTTTCATTGTGTCTAGGTTAGATACCCGGTATGCTTCCAAAACTGAGTTCCAGCGGTTCGTGGGAAATAACCTCTCATGGTAAAACCCAGGGTAACCTTACCAAGGTCTCTAGCTTGGCTGTCCCGTCTGATCTCGTAGTGACTGTTCCCAAAGCCATCTGGGCTTATTGGGTAGGTGAAGGGGATGCCGCTGAGGAGCCAGAGAGTGGAGAGGAGTGGGCCTTCTTCGTCGGTGGGGCCAAGCCATCGATTGAATCTGGGGGACGTCTCTACATCGTTGCCTGGGGCAAGCTGAGGGGTTACTCACCGGTGACTCGAGTCATCCGTCGAGAGGGAAGGGGTTGGGGAATCTGCCGCAAGGGCGGGGCCGTAGCCTGCACCATCGAAGAGGCTATCCCAGGGTTTCGGGGTTATCGAAAGCGGTGGTGGTCAAAGAGTTCCGAGGTTCCCTTCCCCAAGTGGCGCACCGAAGGTGTGGACAAGAAACAGATTGAGATCTTGTTCAAGGCCGAGCGGGCCACTACTCGAAACTCAAGGTTCTAATCAGCGGGTAGTTGATGTCGATTCTCAAGTACGTTCGCGACTTTTGATCGTACTTGAATCTGATGTAGTACATGTCCTTGTAGGGTAACAAGGTGGCCTTCGACGACTACGAGAGTGTTAAGGGTCGGTACTTGAACGCAAGCGGGCATAGAATCCTCCTCCTTAGGTACACTTAGGAAAGGACTAGTTATTTCTTAGCTCTTAAGAGTCTCAAGTTGAGGACCGGAGAGCCTAATCTCTTGATTTTAGCCGTAATCTACACTATATGCTACCCAGCGAAGTCTCAACACAGAAAGTTCTTTTGGTGTAATAGTGGTATGTCCTACAACCGAGTCTACCTAGCAGGCCCGGACGTATTCTTCCCAGATGCGGCCGAACGAGCAGCCAGGTTGAAAGAAATGTGCAGCAAACGAGGCTTGGTTGGTGTGTTCCCCTTGGATTCTGGGGTTAAGTTGCTCCAACCCGTTGAGCGAGAAGATAATGGTTACATCATTGCTTTTGAAAACATTAAGCTTATCGAAAGCTGCTGGGCTGTTCTCGCTAACATGTCCCCATTTCGTGGTCCCTCAATGGATGTTGGGACAGCCTTTGAAATGGGTTACGGTCGAGCTCTTCGCATGAATGTGGTTGGTTACACTGATTCGAAAACTGAGTATAAAACTCGAGTCAAAGAAGACGGCCTACTCATTGAAAACTTTGGAATGATCGACAACTTGATGGTTCACTCGGCGGTCGCTGGGGACATCTTCGAGAATGTCGAGGACGCTATTGAGTATCTGGGTCATCTATTCAATGATGGTGAACCCACACAACCCATCGACAGACATAGCTATGCTTTCCTGCTAGAGACTGATACCTAACTTATAGCCAGGTAAGAGGGTATGTCTTCAGATCTCGAACTAGTAGAGCGAGTCAAGCGACGCTTCTTGGCTCATCAAGATCGCGCTAGTCGACGTCTAATTCCATTCGATATACTCAAAGTAAGCGAGTTAGCCAGAGAGATTACAGAAGAAGCTCTTGACTACTTGGAGCATCGTATCGACCCTGGTTCAACTCTAGGTTCAAGTGTACGACCTAATGCCATTTGTGCATCTAAAATCATCAACCTGAAGACTGTCAAAGGGGATGACGTTGACTTCCTAGTTCAGGTTAGAGTTGGAAAGACCGCTCATGGCGATAAAGCTACTCACGGGTACTATGATCATAGAGACAACACCATCGTAATTTACCTATCACCTTGGTTGAACTCAGACGATCTAAATGAGACTCGTAAGTACGATATTGTGAATGAGAACAAGAGTGTACTCATTCATGAAGTGACCCATGCCCTCGATGTCATTGACAACTACAAAAAGGAAGAGGGCACTGCTTATTACAACAACCCTCATGAGATACGAGCATTCACCAGACAGATTGTTGATGAAGCTAGTAGGGTGTTGAAGGGTCTTCGCCTCACCTCACGAGCACTGAAGAGGCCTATGCCTCAAGGGTCTAAACTAGTAGAAGCGCTACTTGATGGATCAAAGACGTGGCGTGAGATTAAGAATAACTTGAACGACGCTAGCAACAAGTACATTCGTCAAGTGCTCGTCAATGAACTAGACCTCGTGGTGTAACCATAAGGATGACGAGATACGGTGACTGGTCTCAGACCCTGACGGGTCGTCGATTCTATGTGTTTGACCCTCACCCGGATGACATCTTCATTGAGGACATTGCAGGATCAAGCTCTAAGATATGTCGTTTTAACGGTCACTCAACAGTTTTCTACTCTGTGGCTCAGCATTGCGTTGTTGGTAGTTATATTATCGAAGAACGAACCAAGAACTTGCTGCTAGCCTTTGGGTTCTTGCTCCATGACTCAGGGGAGCCTTACGTTGGAGACATGACCCGACCTCTGAAGCTGATGCCAGAGATGGAAGCTTACCGGAATGCCGAACACAATATCAACCAAGTCCTAGCAAAGAAGTTCAAGGTTGATCTAACAGATCCTATCATCAAAGAAGTAGATGATGAGATGCTTGCCACTGAGCGAAAATACTTCATGGTTCCACTTGAAGGGTGGCACCTAAGGCGAGAACCACTGGACATCAAACTCAAACCGTGGACTTGGCAGAAATCTCAACGAGAGTACCTCAATCGATACTACGAGCTGTGTCTCCGATTGGATGGGTTCCCCAAGGTGGCCACCACCATTCTCAAGCACACTAAGTTGCTTAAGCTGTCAAACATAGCCTTCTCGTCAAGGAGTGGTTGATGTCAAAAGCTTCTCGTAACAAGAAAGTTGCGTCTGTAAAGACGGTAGGCACTAACGATGTGGGGCTGAAGAAGATTAGTCAGATTGAGTTCCCACAGGCGTGGTTGGAAGCTCGAGACCGTGATCCTAGTCTACCAGAGACACCCCCGGATGGGATACCAGAGGAGGCCAAGCGGGTCATAACCATTCTTGTTCGCCAAGTGCTCAAACTGGAATACGAATGGTCATAGGGGGCTCTTGAGAACTCTCATAATCAAGGATTCAAGGTCTTTGATATGGAACGGCTTTTCTAGTATGAATGGAAAACCCTTTTTCCCTGCCCAACCTGTTGTCAGAATAAATAGGTTCGTCAACTCAGGGTGATTCGTCTTGATCCAATCATAGAGGGAATCTGCATTCCCATCTGGCAGGCTGTAATCAGAGATAACTAAGTCGAAAGACTCCGTACTCAGCACTGTCTTAGTTTCAAGCAAGGAGCCAGTACTTCGCACTTCAAAACCATCCGCAGATAGGATGGTTGTGAATAACCTCCGAACAACCGGCTCATCTTCGACTAAAAGTATGCGGGTCACTCTCTCATATTTTAGAAGTTGTTTAAGGTGGTTAATGTTACACTAGGCCACCAATTCATCAGTGTATTCATAACGGTAGGTTAATCGTGGAAGTTCCTGAGAAAGTAGTTTCAATTTGCAGAAGACTCGTACGAGCTGGCCATCAAGGTTGGCTTGTAGGGGGTGCAGTGCGTGACTCCATCATGGGGGGGCCAAATCTACGATAGATGACCCCTCATTGCCAACTTGATGATTTCAATGAGAGCGTCAATATGAAATGGCTTGGCCAAAAAGTAAGGAAATCCCTCGACCTCGGGCCACCCTGAGATTACAATGAACCTTTCCTTCATTGCCGGGTACTTACCCAGAATCCACTTGTACAGGTCATCAGCAGATCCAGATCCAAGCCTCAAGTCTGAGACAACTAAGTCAATCAGCTCGTTATCTAGGAGTAGCTTGGCTTCGTCGAGGGTCGAAGCCGCCTCGACGATGTAGCCCGAAGAAAGGTGCAGAACATCTTTCTCAAAATGGGCTTGTCTTCCACCAATAGAACGTGTTTCATACTCTTTACTTCAGAGAAAATAGTTATGTCTAGGTAGTATCGGTTTGGTAAGACCACTGAAATCCCTTATATACCCTACCACTTTTACATAGTGACCTTAGGGTCATACCTGAGATACCGCATTTAGTGGTGGCTTCTTTGGAGCTTGAATACAACTCCATAGTATCAAGCCCAACTTTCTGAATCCTACGAACTCTGAACTTGGCCATCGGGTAGTGAGCATGAGCATGTCTATTGTTTTCACTCTGAGTCGCCCACTCCAAGTTATCAGCCCTATTGTCTATTTTGTTGAGGTTCTGGTGGTTCACCGTTAGGTCAAGAGAGGTGAATCCTTCAGGAAGTGGTAAGAATGCTAATGCCACAAGACGATGGACTGAAACCTTGGACCCTGCTAGATCTACAGTTAGATATGGGTCACCACTACCGTAGGTTACCCTACCGCCTTTCAATCGGACTCGACCTAGGGATGATACCTCAACAGTTTTGTCATTGAATTGTGTGTTAGCCCACCTCTCACCGGGTAGCTCTTTAGTAGCGTATGCCCACTTAACTCCATACGCTCCTCGAATCCTACCTTGACACGCTAGCCAGATACGGGAGTAATCATGCGGGATTGACCTTATTGAGGGCCACTCTTTGATAACCTGACCATTCTGATCAAGCTGTAGGACAGCCCTGGAACTAGTTTTTGATCCTGTTGAGCGGGCAAGCCTTCTGTGATCTCCAGTAGTTGCCCATTCAAGATTTCCTACTCGATTGTCCTTTGTATTCTGGTTCTTGTGGTGGACGATCATATCCTTTATCGGAGAATTCCCTAGAAAAGTAAGTGCAACGAGCCTATGTACATGAATCGTGGTTTTCTTTCCGCCTACTGATAGTACAACACTATGGTACCTACCTGATTTAGATCCTCTTAGCACATAACTGTCCGGGTTCCGTACTTGACCAGAATCCGATATCTCATACTTTTGAAAGGGTTCTGGTGCGCTTAGCCACTTTTCCATTGAATCCCTGCATTGAGTTGGGTACACTGGCCCTGCCATGAAAGTCCCAGAGAAAGTTCATTTAATCTGCAGCACCCTAAAACAAGCAGGCTTTGAAGCTTGGGTTGTTGGTGGCGCAGTGAGAGACTCGCTCCTAGGTAAGGACGCCCATGACTTCGACTTAACTACTAACGCAAGACCTGAACTGATAAGTGGTTTATTCAGCCATGTCATTGAGACTGGCATTCAACATGGGACGGTTACTGTGATGTTGGAAGGTGAGGCCTACGAAGTCACCACCTTCCGTGGTGAGGGCGTCTATTCTGATGGTCGTCGACCTGATGAGATTCAATTCCTTGATCGAATAGACCAAGACTTAGCTAGGCGGGACTTCACTATGAATTCCATCGCCTATGACCCAATTGGGAATGTATTTTGTGATCCATTCAACGGACGGTCTGACATTAGAACCAGAACCATCCGAGCTGTTGGGGATCCCGTGGAGAGATTCTCAGAGGATGGCCTACGAAGTCTTCGAGCCCTGAGATTTATGGTTACCCTGGGTTTTGAGGTGGATTCTCAGACCTACAAGGCTATCCCCATAACCCTCGGGACCTACTCAAAAGTAAGTGCTGAACGAGTTCGGGATGAGTGGTTCAAGATCATGACCGCCCATCTTCCTTCAGAAGCTTTTCGAGCTATGGCTTACACAGGGATGTTGAATATTACAGTCCCTGAGATGATCCCCATGATCAATTGTACCCAAAACCGGTATCATGGGTTCGATGTCTGGGAGCACAGCCTCGCCACCCTTGATGCCTGTCCAGAAGAGGACCTAGTCCTTCGGTGGGGTGCATTGTTCCATGATATCGGGAAACCAAGATCCAAAGGGGTCCACCCAGAGCACGGGGACGCTACCTTCTACAATCATGAGAATATCGGAGCTGATATGGCTATCGATATTCTATCTAGACTGAAGTTGTCCAATGAAGATCAGGAGAGGATCACTCATCTAATCCGCCACCACTTCATTCGATACAATTCCGAGTGGTCACCGGCTACCATCCGCCGGTGGGTTCGCCGGGTTGGTCTCGATAATGTAACTAGCTTGTGCACCCTTGCACGCGCCGACATCTTCGGAAAAGGTCATGCCAAAGTTCAGTTGGAAGAAGATCTCATCAACGAACTGGAATCCAAGATTGCCAACATGAGAGTCACCGAGGTGCTGCCCACCTCGACCAAAGTCCTTACGGTCAATGGACACGATGTTATGATCCACTTGGGCATTGGCCCAGGGCCAACTATCGGAAAGGTTCTAACAGCCCTTCTCGAGCTCGTGACAGACAATCCAGAGGTCAATACTCGAGAGAACCTGTTGACACTGGCCGAGACAATAGTAGCATCTACTTAGGGCTAAACTGAATGCTAATTCTCGGAATAATGGCGATTATACTGGTACTAACCATCTGTGTATCCACCGTTGTTTATTTTCTTGGTAAATACCACAAGGCAAAGGATGAGGCTGAGAAACAGAGGTTGAGAGCGGTATCCGCTGAGAATTCTGCTCGAGTGGCTGCTGGACAACGACCGATACCTGGGAGTGGGGTTGATGCTAGTGAATTAGCAGCTAGGTATAGAACACCTTCCCCACCTGAACCCCCTCCAAACAGAACTGAGTCAGGAAGAGTTTCAACCCGACCAAGGACACGGCCAAGATCTCGTCAAAGTATGGAGTCCTCTTTCACTGATCTATTCAGTAGCATGAGTGAGCAGATGACCCAAGTCTTTACTGGGGTGTCTCAAGCAGTGAGCGTGGTTAGTGAGCAAGCTACCCTCTCTGTAGCCATAGCTCGGGATGCTCAATCCCTATTGAATCTTGGGTTTGTTCAAGAAAATATTCAACTTGATCAAAGTCGGAGGTCTAACTTACAACACCTGAGTCTCATTCCTGGAGTATCCTCTCGAACGGTCACTGCACTACAGAGGCTTGAAACTTCGAATCGTATAGCTGAGCACCTTAACTGGGGGCGACTAGTAATCCAATTCATGCGTATGATTGACTCTGGTGGGATAACCTTCGAGAACGAGAACAAGGCTCCTGAACCAACTACTGCTAAGGAACCAGAGCCCGAGAAGCTACCTCCAACAAGGTTTGAGCGCGAGGATGTGATATGAGACCATTGTTTGATGGATGGGCCTTGCTCGCCTTCCTGTTCTGGATGGGTTTCTGCTGGCTCCTCTGCGTACGAAGATTGTTCTGGGGTTCCTTGGTAAGGAACTTCATCACAAGTGTCTTCTTTGCAATCTCTGGTATTGCACTCCTCTTCCTAGCAACTAGGCCTTGGATTAACACGGCCCACATCCCTCATGGAGTCAACTTTCCGCCCCCGAAGTACAATAGTGAGATCCTAAATCTTGTAGGATCAATGTGCCTGACTCTATCCCTCGCCATCAGGGTAGTAATTCAACCGATCCCTACGCCATGCCCAAGAGTCTTGGTTTCGGATGAGAACATATCTCACCTTAGAGGTACTTGGCACATCATTGATGAGGTCAGGGTTCGAGTGGGGGACATCGTAATCCTTATAAATCAGAATCGAGCTGTAGATAACGGAGCTTGGGAAGTCAGAAAGCCACCCTGGCGCAGACCTCAATCAAATCAGAAGGGCTACCATTCCTTTGGTTCTTGGTTCATTGCTAATTGTGGTAACAAGTATGCTCATACTCTATGGGTGGGATCATTATGCCGCAATGACATCATCGGTGAGGGTGAACTCGAGTGGAAGCAACTCGATCTAAACAGCAGAATACGAACTTTCGTGAGCCTCGAGATACCCTGCAGTATTGGTGAGACCGCCAAGTTCCTTCTTCGAGTAGGAGTACTTCCATACCAGATTCGATGCAATCTCCAAGAAGAAGCAGTTAGGGACCTTTTGCAAGCAGGACACATATCACCAACCTCAGTAGGTATCCTACTGCACAAGCCTGACCCTAATCGGAACTCTACTGAGTGGGGTCCTCGAGTCAAAGCGGTGATGAGGTTGCTCATTCACTCGGGTGAGTTTGAATACCCCAAGGAAGCCTACGAGAGTGCAGTAACTAATGGGTTCGAGCACCGTATGACTGAGACTGAGGTGAGGGCTGACTTCGAGGTTCGAGTTAGGAACGAAACCCCAGAACCTCGAACCCCGACTAGGTTCGAAAGAGATGAAGTGATATGAGAGCCTCGAAGTCTGTACTTCAGGTTATGTTATTCCTGGTCATACTGCTATTGTTGTACTTGGAATTGCAACATGTTATTTTTAGGATCAACAAAAAGTCTGTAGCTACCACCACGGTACCGACTCCATCATCTGCCAAGGTAGTACCATGCGCTCCAAGTGCTACTGCTGATGTGAGAACCCAACATGAGGATAAAACTAGCCTATCAGAAGATACCTGATACCCACAACTGCCCGCTCAAGAAATGCATAGCCTTTGAGAAGTACGATGGTACCAACATCCATTGGGTTGCACAGCCCGAGTGGGGTTGGGTAGACTACGGTACTCGTCGCGATCGATTCCCCTTCAATAACGGTGGAGATCAGAAGTTTGAGGAGGCTCATCCAGAACTATCTGGGGTTTCTAGGTTGTGGGACCCAGATAGTAAGCTAGAGCATTATTTGAGGGGTAACTACAGCTCTGCCCAAGAGATTGTGGTGTTCACGGAGTACTTTGGCCCTAACTCGTTTGCTGGGATGCACAAGCCTGGTGACAAAATGCAGCTGGTCATCTTTGATGTCCAGATTGATGGCAACCTTCTCCAACCGGAAGAGTTTATCACTGCCTTCAAGGGCTTCAACATCGCTCAGGTTGTCTTCAAGGGCAAGTACTCAGGACAGTTATTTGTTGATGTCCGTAAGGGCAAGTACGGCGTGAAAGAGGGTGTAGTCGTCAAAGGTGTAGCCGACGGTAATATCTATATGGCCAAAATCAAGACGAACGAGTATCTTGAACGTCTGAAGAGTAAGTTTGGAGATTCCTGGCAAGAATATTGGGAGTAGGTTATGCCAAAGAAAAGAGCAATTCTGGTTGGAACAGCAGAGCCGTTACCAAACCCACGCCCCCGGAAGAAGGTTAATCCAACTCCCCCAAGCCCCTTTGCCCCGGTACCTACCCTAGGCCCCTATGGCACCCGGGACAACCGGGAGAAGCTGATGTTATTCCTGCGAGGGTTCAAGGATGGGGCAGCAGCCACCGCCCACCGGCACCCAACAGAGTTGCCCTACCTAAAAGGGTACGAGGAAGGCTCAAGGGCACGGGCAGGGGCCGTACGAATCTTCTGTGACGAGATTGGACACGACCCAATGCAAGACATCCTTCGGTGTAATACCGTGGATGCTACTGAGAATAGATGATAACACCCTAGATCCGTCCGAGTTCAGAGATACTTTGGCCGTTCGGTTCGCACTTCCCCAGGAATGGGAGATGGAATCACGCGAGGGTATGGCTAGGTGTGGGGTTCTGTTGCGTGACGAAGTGAGCTTCCGAAGAAACACTTGGCTTCCGTTTGACATAACGGACATGTTTGAGGCCACTGTGTTCCTTCGTCAGGCTGCCCCAGAGGGGACTGATCGTATCCAGTCCTGGGTTTACGAGGTCTACACTTGGTACCAGTCGCGGATGATGATCCCTTGGACGGTTACCTTGATCTACCACCCTGAAGGATGGCACTTCTGCTTTGGCCCTGCAGGACTCATCCAGGGCTTGAGGGTAATTCTTCCAGACTACATTCCACTATCGGGTCCTCAGACATAACTCTCTGGAACCTGGTTTGGACCCCACGTCGGCAATAAGCTGAGATTATCATGCTAGACATCTCATCTACGTGAGTTGCTCCGTGAACTTGCTCCATATGCTGAGCAAGTGGGGACCCAAGCCGGAGTCCCCACTTGTTGCGCAGGTACCTGCCCAAGGTATGGTGAAGCTCGGTCATTGCTGTCTTCTCGTTAGCCACACTGAGAAACAACCGAGTCTCCTCATTCAGCATACCATCAATTGCTTCAATTGCTTCATCAAGAGTAGTAGGATTAGGGTGCTCAATCCGAGTTGATGCGTGTAATGGGTAATCCTTGAGAGCCTTGTACTGAGGGATCATCTAGCACCTCAAAAGGTGGATGACTAATGGTGGTAGTTTTTAATGGTTCTTCAATAAGAGGTTCAAACGCCACTCCTGGTGGATCACAGATGCAAGCCTGAAGTCTCTCTTTACAGGTCGCACAGTAACCACTGTCGCCGATTACCCTTCGAACAGGAGGTGGCGGGGTTATCTTACTCCGAACCATCTTAGGTAGGGGTTCTCCACAGTACGGACAGAACCTCGCCGGGGGCCGATCGAGGTAGTATCTCTGAGTACCATCCATGAACCACTTGAGTAGCTCACTGGAAGCATGAACCCTCCAATCACCATCCGCCGTATTGGAGTCGTAGTCCTTTGGAACGTAGAACTTCGTGTCGAGCCCTGAGTCGACTTCGAAGGTAATGACCGGGTACTTCTGAGCCGCCTCGCAACAGGTTGGTCTGATAGTCTTGCTGATGGCTTCCCAGACTCGCTGATCCACTAAGTGTTCCAGCTCCTGCTCTTCTTCCGTACTTAGCTCTCTTCGACCACGAAGTTCTTGAATTCTTTCGAAAGACATGGTGTAACAAGGTACACCATGATCCACGAGAAGTCGCCTGTAGTTTGGGAAAAACGATGGTTTGTTGTCGAGGTTGACGGGGATCTAGTCAAGAAGCAGTTCGAGTCTCACTTTATACAGGATCAGAACGGGTACTCAGTCAAACTGGGGTGTGTGAGGGACTTCGTGCCCGCCAGCAAGTGTTACGAAACTGAGCAAGCGGCCGACTCTAAGATTGCTGAATTAAAGAGCCTGATGGGTGTCCGCGAGGAGTTGGCCGAGTATGCTCACAACTGCTGGTCTCGCTGGATGAGGCACCTGTTCGGAAAGGGTGCCAAGAACCAGGATGGGTCACTCACGCTGCCCAGAGAGGTTGTGGAGCGGTGGCTACGCCAGATGAACACTCCTTACCAAGAGCTCACCGCTGAAGACAGAGTCTCTGATCAGAACGAAGCCCACAAGATTCTGGACCTAGTGGCAAAGAATGCCTCAATCTAGGGTCATCTGTGTTGAGACTTCATTAGCTTGACGGTAGCATTGAAGGCTACCAACCAAAACTTGCTTTTACCAGCCCTCTTGGACTTCACAAGTTGAGATTTGTTGAGCTCTACTGGACTCAAGTCAAGAGCTTCTCGTATGCCATCCACTGTAGCATCAAATTCGGCTAAGCTTTCCGGAGTAGCTTCGTCGCTGACGGTATACTGTTGAAGGGTTGCCGTTGTCTCCAGGTCACCAATAGTTATGAATGTCTTTAGCTTACCCCCAATTCGATCTGTGGTGATATTAGCCTGACCTCGATAGTCCCCTGTTGCCTTCTTCTCGTCATCTGTACTATGGAGTTGATACTTCAGAGGCGGTACGTCGAAGTTCAGCTTTGAGAGATCGTACGCAGAGGATAGGTAATCAAAGTCCTCAGACAGCTTAAACTTCATCAACAGCCCATTCTCAATCACAATTCTTTGAAGTGAAGAGGCGGCGGTAAACCTACGAACGACGCGGGCTATGATTTCGAGATCCATGGTTTGACCTAGTGGCTCAGGTAGTCCCGAACCACTAGGATCATCAAAGGATCATCGAGGGCATGGAATGCCGCTAGCGGCTCGACTCCTCTCGAACTCAAGCTTGGCCTCAGCTTCCTCCTCAGGAGAGAGCTTCCCTCCAAAACAACCACCGTCCATGAGGTCTTTTACTGTCATGCCATCAGGAAGCATGTCCTCAAGCAAGAACAAGCCCTTGGTCTTGGTACCGTCATCATCTTCGAGTGTTGACTCAACGTAAAGGTGCGGGTACCCATTCTTGTCGAGGACTAATTGCCATCGACCATCCTCGGGCTTGATGCAGCCCTGAGCTTCAGGATCATTATTGTAACGGCCTATTATGACGTTTTGCATCTGAATGACTCTATTCTCGGAAGGTTTGAACCAACCGGAAGTCATCCACTTCACGGTGCCGGTACCATAATTCATTGGGCAGGCCCCGTCAAGAACTTTTTGGTGTACTTAGGACGTATGAAGCCGGGTGAGGTAATCGCAGAAGGTCTACTCGGCTTCTATGCCTGTGCTGTCCTCAACGATCTCGAGAAGATGGTGGTCTTACCCTCTGTTGTACTCGAGTCCGTCAAGGACAACTCAGGGGTAACCCCCGAATGGCCCCTTGGGGTCTATGTCCTGTTCACTGAGGATGGGGTCCTTCTTGGAATACACGGTAAGAACAAAGAGGGGGAGATACTCGACAGGTATAGTTTCTTTGACCTCGACGAGGACACAATCCCGGATCTTGGTGAAGATATCTGGAACCTGTGGAAGGTCCTTCGTGAGGCCTCTGATGAGTTGGTCGAGGCCAACTATCAGGCTTTACTGAAGCAGACTCTGGAGTCTGAAAATTGATGCTTACAGTAGCTGACGTCATACCGACTGCAGAGGTTGGACAGTATTGGGTACATACCTTTCCCCTGTACATGTTTCGAGTTATAGCCGTTGATGTACAACAGTGGCAGTTCACCCTTGTCACTTGGATTGTCGGAGGGGTCCCTGAAGAGGATAGTTACTATATCGGGTATGATACTTTTAAGGGATGCCGTAGACTTCACAACTCTGTAGTAATTGATCCCCATGCACTTAGCCTCAAGGAGATCCCTCGAACTGGAGACATTTTAGTTTTCCCAAGTGGGGAGTTGGTTTTCGTGGTTACCGATGGATCCCTAGTAACCCTGTACCATGATGGGGTTGTACCCAAAGACCCAGCTGTACTTTCCAAGCTTAAGCTATTTCAACGTGGCCCAGTCGACCCGAACCTAAAACCCACAACCAGATTCGAACGAGTGTTAGGTGATCATGCCCTTGACCCAGACTGATATATTCCCGGTGATGCAACCCGATCAGTGGTGGGCTCAAACCAGAACCCTTGGATTAGTACATATCTTGGCCATAGATCAACAGGTTGGCCCAGAGAGATGCTTTGAAATGGAGGTTTGGGCACCTGATGAACTACCTGGGAATAAGTGGCATTGGAATCGGGGACTTGGGCCTCCAAATGAATCACTCCTCTGGTTCAGGTCCAAGGTGGATGTCAAGCATCCAATTGAAAAGTATAGGATTGGAACGGTCTACATTTCAGCGGTGAACCACCAGCTATTCTTCTTAGCTATCATCCACGGAGAGGTTTGGATACTCGCCGATTGGGAGGTTACGGACACAGATCTTCAGAAGTCCTATGTGTTTCAACCAGCCCAGAAGGATCCAACTGAGTTGCATGACACTAGGTTGGAAAGGGTTCTGAACGAGGAGCACTCACCGACTTGACACCTGTAGTTATAAGTGGTACTGCCACCTACATGGATATACCCCAAAGAGGCGTTCACCACCTTCTCCACACGCTGTGGACAAAAGCCGTAGGTACTGAGAATTACAACAAGAATGAGTGGAAGCAGCTGGCTGCTTACCTGTATGCTCTTATGGCCGACCCTATGGCTTCCCAGAATATCATTGAAGTCGACAGGATACTTCAACCACCGACGCGGTTCGAGCGGGAGCCGGTGATCTAAGTTAGCTCCACCTGATCATATAGCTTGAATCTCGGGTCAGTATAGGACGTAATCGAAGCCATTTCTTCAGGGAAAGGCTTCCTCGATACTGTCAAGAAGTCTGTGTAGCAGATGAGAGTGTTGCGGCGATCTGGAAGATACTCTGCTTTTCTTTTGAGTAGGTATTGGAACATCTCCGGTGTCCCGCACGCGGTACCATCAGTGTTTTTTCCTAAGTAGATAACCACTCGCGACCGCTTCAGGATCGGAACAAGACCTGTGTCATGATTAGGGGGCCAGCTGATGAAGGCAACATCAATAGGGTCGTCCTGGACATCTCGGAAGAGAACCTGACGAAACTCTATCCCCTCTGGGATACTCATGAATCTTACTGGATCCTTGTCAATAGCTATAACCTTCGAGGCTCCAAGACGTAGAAGCTCGCAAGATACATATAGGTTAGCGGCTCCGAAATCGTGAACTACCTGTCCACGTACGAAGTGTTCAACGAGTTGTGCTTGGGCTTGATTCAGGACACCGTACGGCATGGAGCTGTCCAATTAGACAGGAAGATGTCTCCCAAATCAAGATATTTTAGGTTCCAAATCTGCTCTAGGACTACTTTTGTTGATGATCTGCAGTCCCCATAGGCGGAAGATCATCTAAGTCACAGTCATCGCAATCTTTCTGACCGGACTCTATACAGTGGAGGGCAAGAAACTTACGCTCTATTCTGACTATCCTTGAACTCTGTTGACCTATTGCAGTGATTATCTGAACCTGACTATCCAATACATTAGTGACCAATGCTCGCATGTCCCCTAACGCTGAAAGGTCTGCTCGAATCCCCTTAAGTTCGGCTATTATTGTTCGAAGGAGTGTATTCCCAGCAAGTGAGCTGAGCTCTGAATCATTGAAGGTAGCAGAGTCTGGTGCCTCCAACTCAGACGGATCTGTTTTTTTGTCGTTTTCCGGCATAATGTGTCGGCGAACCCAATCCTAGGGGATGGTTAGAAAAGCCGTCTCCTACCCTATAAAAACCCATCGGGAATTTATCAAGTCCTACGGTAGTTTAGAGGTGGTTGGTGTAGCTGTAGGTATGGCTGAATGGATCGATTTAGTGGCTATGATCATCGACATCCAAGTTCATGTTCAAGAGACCGGAGACAAGATCCTAGCTTGGGATCACTTTGAGACCATGGAAAACCCTACCAACCCCCTAATCCCAGGGTATCCAGTCATGGGATTCATCGCCAGTAAGTCCTATCAAAAAGTGGAGACCGACTTCAATGGGGACTGGATGATATCTAACCATAACGTGAAAAGAAGTCTAGACTCACTTGATGACGATGGAAAGGAGTTATTAGATCAGATCCGCTCCCAATGCACTGGACGATTTAACACGCGCAATATATGCAAGTTTCTGAATGGTGAGCCTTTAGCTGAAACTGTGAGTAGAATGAACGCAGAGTACTAAGATATTAGCTGGTGCTTGTAATAACAGTATATCTAACTTAATAACTAATTGAGCTTCTTTAAGGTAGTCTAGTATCGCTCCTTGGGGTATATAGCCATTGAATCAGGTTACTGCCTACCGCTGTAGCCATGGCTTGATTCAAACTTCCGACGCTTCGGAAGTCTGCTGTGAAGTGCTGTGAAGGAGCTAATTACATGACTAAAGATCCCTCTGATAAGGATCCATCGTTTGGCAGTGAGGCCGCCAGGGTTGCTTCAAGCTATCTAGTTCAAAGGGTAGCCCCTGAAATCTGTAAAGGATTTGTAGACCACCTGCTTAAACACGGTGAGTTGGATGTTACGACTCACAATAATAAGGCGGCCAGGAGTAGGGCCAGGAACAACTACATTCGCTGGGCTCATTGGATGGAGCTAGCAATGTTCTCTCAAGTGGTACCCAATGAGACCGCTTCAGATAAAAGCTCTGAGCTTGTGAAGAATTCGGTTCCGACTGACCCTATTGAAGCTGAGATCCACAGGGAGAAACATTCTAGATCCGATACTAAGCTCAAAGTAGTAAGCTCCACTCCCCCACCACCTAAAGAAACCGAGCAAAGTTACGATAATGACCCCTCTTTAGGTTTAGAGATTGATAAGTCGAACCAAGCTCTAATCAATCAGCGTAACTTCTTGACGGAACTCTGCAAAGAAGCTTCCTCTCTTTTGGATTCCCTTATCGAGGATAGTGGTAAGTTGGGGATCTCTGAACTCAGATACCCCCCAATAATCATCACACACAGCGGTCTACGAGCTGTCTTGGTCCGATCCATCACTGTGGTAAAAAATGGAACGGTATACAAGTGTGACTACAAAACAGGGGGTAATGCAATCACCCGTCACAACTCTGATATGATCGTACTGAGAGACAACAAGAAACTCATTAGGTCTAATCAAAAACAGCCAGGGTATATCGAAGGTAGAAACGAACAATTTGTCAAGGGGATGGAGTACAAGAATGGGGCTGTCTACAGTGGCTACTTGATGGCTGATGGAAAGGAACAGTTCAAGTATGCTGTTCACTATCAGCTTCAAGACGGTGAAGTTGTACAGGTAGATGCCAAGCGGTGTCGAGAGGTGGAAGACCTTCTTTCCACTGGACAAGACCCAGCTCTGTCATTTAAGAAGGCCAGTTAGTTAGTAAAAGGTGTAGGATACCCGCATGGGTATCCCTGTAAAGAAAAGCAGAAGTCTCGAGGTCGATAAGGTTCGGTTCCGTTTCATGATCAAAGATGGACCGATCACCCCAAACCCATCCGACCGAGAGATCTTCCTTACCGTGCAGGAGGACGCAGACTCCCCAGGACGCGTCCTCCGTGTTACCCTGCCTCATGGACATGAAGTGACCCCTGAGACCGTCCGTAGGCTCGTACGTCAAGCACTAACCTCCGGTTGGAAACCCTCCGACCGTGGCGGTCCCTTCACCCTTGAGAAGTACGTTCTGTGAGTACTAAAGTATACATAGCCTACAAGGTACATAAAAGTGCCAACATGTGGGATATAGTACATGACATTCGAATACAGGGCACCGAGAATGTAAAAGCAGCCCTCATCAAGTTTGGCAATATCCATCTACCGGAGGTTCAAGAAGACACAGATCTGTTCAAGGCAGCACTTGAGCGTTGCTCTCATTACGGCCGCTCTAAAGAGGTAACCTGGTGGATAGCCAGGACTCAGGTCGCAACTGAGATCATCAAGCGTTGCTACAGAATTAACTCGACCAGCTCTCTTAGGGGTCCCTACAACTTTGATGTCTCAGTAGGTTTTCGTCAGTATAAAGGCCGAATATACGTCATCCCTTATTGCGATTGGACTATGGGGAAGGTACTAGACTTTCTGAAACATGACCCAAGACTTACAGATTTCCACTATCAAAATCAGACGGACAAACCAAAGTCCATATCTGAGAAGTCTTGGGATCGAAGAGCAGAAGTTTGGGATGGAATGGACAAAGAAGGAAGGTTTCAAGACGTTCTTTGCCTGGATATCTGCAGGTTCGATATGTACTGGCAGTTTGACCCCTATCATAGTCTAGTCGAAGAAATATTGAGAAGGGACACAGCCAAAGGTGTAGATCCAGAGCCTACCGGGAGTAACCAATGAGAGTCGGACGTCTGCGTGTACTAACTGGCCCAATGTTCTCAAATAAGACAGAGAACCTGATTGCCATGGCAAGATCCATGAACGAGGATGAGCGAGGAATCTACAAGCCCATCACCGATACTCGACATGGGGACGGAATAATCGAGTCTCATAAAGGCACCACTATCCCAGCTCTCTGGACTGACTTGGATTTATTAGACGTCGAAACTGATGGGGTTTCACAGATATTTGTTGATGAAGCTCAGTTCCTGAATGAGTCAGCTGTAAAGCAGATTCAGACCTTTCTAAGAGCTGGAATCAACATCACCCTCTCAGGTTTAGATCTGGATTACAGGGGGCTCCCATTTGGGATAATGCCGGTGCTTCTAGCCTATGCTGATGTTGTTCTGAAACTAACAGCTACCTGTTCAATCTGTGGTGGCGTTTCTAATAGAACCCATCGTAAAGTTCAATCAGACGAGCTAATACTGATCGGTGGAGATGAGTCCTACGATACTCGTTGCCTGATCTGCTATCCGATTGAATCTTGACTTGGAGGGAACCTAGTCACACACGGGCCAGGTAGGCTACTGTCGTTAGTGATTCGTTCGACCCTCACTTTTAACTTGCTCACCTCGCTTGATTCTGGCATCTCAGCATACACAGATTCAAGATGAGGCAGGCAGAATACTACCTCAATGCGGTGATCTCCTAGGTCATAGATCAATAAGTAATCCGCTGGCTGACCGCAGAGAATACACGTTGGCATTTGTTAACTGACAGGCTAATTAGGAGTTATTGATCCGATCAAACCGAGTAGGTGGCTTATCCGTATACATAGTGGACTGCGTGGTCCTTGCCACGTCTACGGAGGGTGGCTCTTCCTCCTCAACCTCTTCCTCCTCCACCTCAGGTTCCACTTGGTTGATGATCATAGGTTGTTGCGCAAAATTTGCGAGTAAGGCTTTCCACCCAAGAAGAATGTGGTTGGAGATAGTAGCTAGCAGATTGTAGGTAGATCCAATAACAACAATCACTATAAATGTAGCTAATCCTGGGTTGGCATGAACCCATATCCAGACCTGACTCATCACGGGGACAGTATACCCCAATTTGGGTATCGGTGTAACTAGATTGCTGGACCAACTAGCATGGATAAGATTGAACTTAGAAAAGTAGGGGACTTAGTTCCGCACCCATTCAATTTGAAGTACTTCTTGGAACCATCAGCTGATCCAAGCTTCTTGGCAATTCGAGAGTCCATTGCAAGGGAAGGAATTCAAGAGCCGCTTATAATCAAGGCTGATGGGACCATCCTCTCAGGTAACCTACGGTATGCAGGGTTAGTTTGGTCTCTCGCTGAAAAGTTTAAGAATGCTCCTAATATCAAGAAGCTCGTTAATGAGTCTCTGGTTCCAATTAGGATACACGCTGAATTTGCCAGTGAAGCTGATGAGGTTCTCTATCTTATCAGGTCAAACTTGGATCGACGCCAATTCACTCAGGAGCGAAAAGCAGCCATCTGGGACTTGTGGAGAAGCGAGTATGAATCCCTAACTAAGAGGAAGCCTGGGCGACCAAAGGCTGATGCTCCAAAGGTTGAGAGCCCAAAGGATGTAGCTGCAAAGCTAGGGATCACAGTAAAGTCTGCTGATGCTCTAGTCGTTGTCAAGAACAGTCCGCTTGTTCCTCAATCGATCCGAATGAGGGTGTTCAATGAAAAGATTTCAGCAAACATCGTAGCTAAAGCTGTTGCATTCGCCGAAGAGGAAGCCGCTAGAGAACAGAGGGATCCTGTTCAAGTTGATGTGCTTAGGTATCTAGAGAACCCGCCTCCCAAGAAATTCTCAGATACCCTTCAAGAGACCATCTCCAAACCTACTCCTGAAAAGCCTACTGTAGTCAAACCCGTCATTGAGAAACCTACTGAAAAGCCTACTGTAGTCAAGAAAGCTATCCCTGTAGAACCCGCTCCTATCCCTGACCCTGAACCTTCCTTCGAAGACGTTCTGGTTCAAGTAGAGGAACCCCAGGTATCTACTGTAGAGGTTGTTGAAACCTCCCCTGACGAGTCAGAGATTGCTGCCTCTGTACCTCCTGCCGTCGAGACTGACGAGCCCTCAGTTAGCGAGCCTGAATTACCTGAGTACTACCCAGCAACAGATGAGATTGACGAATCCGAGCTATTGTTCGACGCTGGGTTAGACCCCACTGATCCTTCTGGAAGCGGAACCCCAGATCCGCTTCAGTTACCAGAGACCCCCGGGTTTATAGATCTCCACACTGAGTACCCCATCAGTGAGATCAAAATCGATAACAACCCGGAGAAGCTGGAATCTTGGAAAGAAGCCTTCCTCAGAGACCAGCTAGCTCCAGCGAATACCCCGGAGCCCTCCAACTACGACAAGGCTATCGAAGTTCTAACCGAGCAGGCCGTTGAGAATCGTGTGGCCAGCGCTAGGAAGATCATCGAAGCCTTGCTTGGGGAAGTCATTCTCAATGAGAACATTACTGGCAATCTTGTAGGGCTCCACAAGAGCCTGGATACCTTCCTTAAAGATATTGGAGCCATCTCCAACGTAGCACCAGCCGAGCAGAACCCCTACCTCTCTGGCTTGCCAACGGACATCAAAGGGCAACTCCTTCTAAGCCAGTCCTTCGTCAGTGGCATCACCGAGGTGGATGATCCAGAGGAGACTCGAGACTTACTATTGAACATTATTCAAGATGCCAAAGTCTCCGTCAACAACCTGACCAACTCCAAACGCTCCCTTGAGCCCAATGGGTTGTTCTGTGTGGATTGTCTAGCACCTCAATTCAAGACAATTCACGGAGATGTCTGTGAGAACGGTCATGGTGGAGCCCCTGGGATCACAGATGCCCAGATGCAGCAGGAGAAAGCTAAGAGACAAGCTAAGAGTGAGCCTCCTAAAGTGACCCCTGTCGAAGATATTGACTTCGACAATATTGACTTGAGCGATGACCCCGTACCCACCTCCTCAGATCTGAAAGAATCAGATCTGGACGATCTTGCAACAAGCATCCTGTCATCACACCCACCGAAGGGGGACCCTGTGGTAGATATCCTTGAAGAATTCTCGGATGTACTTGGCGGATTGGTGTAGTCATCTAGGCACAGAAGCCTAAAATGACTACAGCTCTTGCACGACCTAAGTTTTCGTGGAGGAAAGTTCTCGCTTTCGCGACTGATATCCTCCAAAAGCTTCCGAATCGAAGTGATGGGGTTCTGGCTATCATTGTCAAGTCTCTTTCCATTGTTGACTCATTCAACGTCCAAATGAACAAGGGTAAGTCAACTGCCCTGTTCGACTTCTTCGGCGATCTAGACTTGATTGAGGTAACCAATGCCCAGTTTGTCAGCTTGTTCTACTCAACAGGACTGAGGGACAGCTTCAAGATCATCAAATTCGAGATGGGGGATTATGTAGAGATCGTGAGAGCCGAACACACTGGGATCGGTACTCTCTACTTCGTTGAGTGGCACTGGGGAAGTAAACCAGAACCTTCTGCTGACTTCTGGCATACCAAGGGGTTCAACTTTGAGAAAGCTCTCGAGGTACTTTGGGACAAGTTCCACGGACGCCTCCATCTAGGGATCACCCAAGACCGAAGTGGGGAGCTCAAGTCAACCTATTCGGAGATTCCCGAGCCAAAAGATCCACTCTTAGGGAAGACCGCGGCCGTCCTTGACGAGTTCAAGGAGCAACACCTACTCTACATGAAGGATAAGATCCCGAGAACCTATCTGTTCTGCGGAAAGCAGGGGATCGGTAAGACATGCTTCTGTCTTCGACTCTCTCAACTCACCGGCGGTCGAACTCTGCGCATTGATGCCTGTGGGATCACCTCGGTTGGAGTCAAGGACCTAGACTTCATCATCAATGGTCTGTGCCCTAACTTCCTAATCGTGGATGACATCGACCGAGCTCCGGAATTGGAGAAGTCCCTCCCAACCCTGTTCTCAATCCTCTCAGACTTCAAGTGCAAGCACCCCAATGTCACCGTGGCCTTGACCATCAATGACATCACTAAACTTGACCCAGCCCTTCTGAGGCCAGGTCGTATTGATGAGATCATCGAGTTTGAACCACCCGATGAAGAAGAGCGTAGTCAAATTCTTGAGGGGTATCTGAAAGAGTTCGAGGTAGCCACTGAGGTAGACCTGAAGAGGATCGCTGAGTCTACTGAGGGGTTAACCGCCGCCTACCTTCGAGAAGTAGCCCTTCAACTCCGGTATCGCCCCCAAGAGAGAGTATTGAAGGTCATCAACCGGATGAACGATCTTGCCAGCGCCAAAGAGGAAAAGAAGAAAGAAACTAAGTGTAGCGAACCCGTTGGAAACTCGGCCCGCGCGACTCCGGTGTAATTAGGGCCATGACTCCCGATAAGATTATGACGGCTTGTCATAAGTACAAGGAACTCCTCTTTGGATACCAGCCCATTAGCTTCCCAACAGCAGAGATGATCCCAGCCCTTGAAAGGGATTGCCGAGACTACAACAGGGAAAGTAGTCTTCAACACGCCATGTGGATGTGCACTGCCATAGAGGAGCAGGTGAAAAATGGTAAGTGCTCCAAAGCCGAACGCTGGCTATGCTTCATTCAAGGGGTTCTCTGGATGAACGGGATCTGCAGCATCGATGAGATGAGAGACGATAATCGGGATTAGGTAGCAGCTGCTATAGCTGATTTCCTGCTTTTACCCCTACGAATTAGGGAGATATTAGAGTGATGAGTCTTGTATATCTTTGCAAGGTGAGTTCCCGGTAAGGAACTGGCTAGTATCTCCTGAACCTCATTATCTGTAAGTTTGGTGGCATAGTGGGTTTCACCACGAGGTCGACTCTCAGGGTGCAAACGAGACCCAGAGCGATCCCCACGTGGGACTCGCTCTGGGTTGGTAATAGAACTATGTCTCCCTTTCCTAGACATATCTATCATATTGTCTAGTTGAGTCCCCTCAAATAAGTGGTCTGGGTTGGCACAGCTCCTATTATCACACTTGTGGAGCGCAAACATTCCTGGGAGCAACTTACGCCCAAGCTTGGCTTCTAGTACTATACTGGTGACCCTACGTGTCTTTCTATTCACCCCTATCAAACCATACCTGTCATTACTTGAACCAGTACAAGTCCAACAACGGCCTAATTCCTCACGTAGTGTAGGCCCATTAATGTTCAGGTGCTGGATCAAAACTTCCGCAATTCGCATTCCGTGGAAGTATGCTGATTGTTCTTTCAAAACTTGAAGCTCCGCTGACACAACTACTTGCGGATTCAGAAGGTGCTTCCAAGTTAAACCCTTACAGATCTTTTGAATACAACTCTTGTTTACTCCAAACTTAGTGGCAAGCCACTGATAGCTCTCATGACTAATACGAATTTCCTGAATCATGTCTGCAGTGAGCTTAGAGTTCGAATTACCAGACCCACCCCTACTTTGAAGCACTTGCCTACAACACCTGCCCTTGGTGACCTTATCCACCATATTGTCTCTTGTTGTGCCTTCGAACAAGTGACTCGGTTCAAAACATGAGGGGTTGTCGCACCTGTGACATGAGAGCATACCAGAAGTAAGAGGGCGTTTTAGCTTGGCTTCCAATACCAAACGACTAGCCTGGTAGTGATTTCTACCGATCATTACCCGGTAACGCTCACCGATCCGACTACTAGACTTTTCTAAGCACGGGCCTAAATCCTGTCGTACAACTACCTCAATCAGATTGTAAGTGATCCGATCCGCCAGAGCACGACCATGATAGATCATGGTCATATTGTAAATGTTTTGGATACTCATTGGCTCTAATAGATAGACATTAAATGAAGTATATGGTTTAGGGGTACCTAAACCATATACCACACTGCCGATTTTACTACAATGCTTCGGTAACAATCACCCAGAAGTCTGAACACAGGTTTGTGTTCTTGATGTAGTCATAACTGGCCCAATAATAGCCATTTAGCCCCCAATCAACTCCCCATGAATTGCGTACCAAGAAGGCACCCTTGGAGTTCGCTCTAAAGGGGTTGATCATGTTATCATTATATCCGACAAGGCATTGCGCGTGTCCGCCTTGGAGTTGCTCAGACGAACTTGGGAGATCCAAGAAGCCCTTAGTAGCCATGTCCTGGGACATGAAGTAGTCATAAACCTGAAACCCATAACCCACGAGCAAACCAGAGGCAATAGAGGCCTTCATTGTCGCTAGATCACCATCCGTAATAGAGTGGTAACTAGTGATCTTCTTGGCTGAGGCTGCTGTCCAGATTGCTTGAGGGGGCTTGACCGTAAACTTGGTAATATCATACGGCCAGGATGCCTCATCTGCGCAACCGTACTGGGCACCAGCTTTGATAGTGTCACGAATTGTCGCCCCTGAGTCCTCATTGACTGTGTTTTCTATAGTCCTAGTAACGTAGTACTCAAACAACCTGCTGACCTGGATCAGCTTCGTGGGAGTCGGCGTTGGGGTTGGTGTAGGAGTCGGCGTTGGAGCTGGTGTAGGAGTCGGCGTTGGAGCTGGTGGGGGTGTAACCGTTGTTAGGTAAGAGATCACCCCAGATGCAGATACTGTAATACCAGATACTGTAACCGTTGCCCCTGCTGCCATAGCGGAGCCAACAATGGACTTTTTAGCACCCTTGCTGATCTCATCCGCTTCAACCATTCCGGCGAACATATTGGCGGTACAAGATCCAAGTTGCCCTTGATCCTCAATCGTGCTGCAGCCTGACCTGAGGTCAACAGAAGTAGGGGCTGCTGTTAGCAACCCTTGAGGTAATTTAACTCGGAATGCTTCATCCCGAGCGTCAAAGGTTTGTTTTCTCCATCCACCAAGGTGAACTTGGCGAACAGAACCGTCATGAGTGTGGTGTGCTCTGAGCATACCCCAGAGGGGTAATAAGTGGATTAGTATCTGACTATTTTTTCACGTTTGAGCTAACCTCAAAGGCTGCCCACGCCTCACTCAGCCCCATGAGTTCCGGATGGAACCCGAGCTCCAACATCTCATCATAAGCATCGTCTTTTGGCATATCCCCAGAGAGAACTCGATGTCGACCAATCAAGTACCCAGTTCGGTCATGGCCATGGGTGCAATGAACTAGAACCCCATCCCTCTTCAGGATGATGAAATCGGCTTGAGCCACCTTCTCTGGATCAGGCTTTAGAAATGTATTCGTGAAGTCATTGATGATATCCTTGTCCCCATCAGGTTGAATACTCAGGACGTAGACCCACAACCCAACAGAAGTAGCGCCAGAGTCACTACCCTCGGATTCGAAGTTCAGTTTGACAACTACGTTGATCCCTAGCCCCTTTAGATACCTCCAATCATCGATACTCTGAGGCTGCCCTGATCTCCAAACCCCTGGCTTCACCTGAATTAGGTTCGGAATGTTGTGCGAGTAAACTGTCTTTTTCCCGATGACAGCTAAGATCCAAATCCAGATAGTGTGAAAGAACTTCTTGATGCTTGCCATTCCATGGCATTTTGATAAGAATATTAGTAATGAACCGGTTTACCCGAATCCTGAGTGAGAGTCACCTGCCCTATGATATGAGGCAAACAAGGATTGTCTACCTCAAGCTATACGATGATTGTAGGGTAGGGGACCCCGGAGTTAGAGATACACTCAACCCATGTGACTACTTCAAATATGGTACCGCCAGCGGTGATTGTGAATCCGATGGCCACTACATGTGCAAGGAATGTAAGTGTCTGACACCACTCAAGGCAGGGCGAGCACTTTCAGAGTAGGCTCAATGTGGGTTGAGGATAAACCCCTTGCATAGTCGGTCTTGATCAGATGATCCTTCAAGTAATCCATATCATCATCATCGTCAAGAATGACAAAATGATCGACTGGATTCCGGTCCATCCACTCTTGGATCTCGTGCCCTCGACAGGTATGGTCCCACCGATCTAGGTTGGTGGCCGTCATATCAACGATATCGCCTTGAAACCCCTTGAACTTCAGTATCCTTTCAAGGGCTTCCAAAGGATGACTGTATCTCCACGAAGATGAGATCACTACTTTAGCCCCAGACTTAGCTAGGATCTCATTAAGAACAACGACTGCCTTTGTGTCGATGCTGAGGATACTATTTAGGATTGTCGACCGAGGACAAGGTGGATCAAAGAGATATCCAAGGTCACACGCTAATTCGAACTCAACTGGATTCGGAGTGGTGTCCGCTTTGATAGTCTTTAGGTGCTTTGATGAGTTGAGTACCCCGTCCAGATCAAGAAATAGTATACTAGTGTACTGTGCCATCTAGTAATCAAGTACACCTCACATCAGAAAGTTTTTATGACAAACACTTGGCATGAAGACTATAATTGTTACAGTGCTACTTTCCTGCTCTTTACTTAGTTGCTCAAAAACCAAAGCACCTGAAAGCCCAGTAACCGCTCAAACACAAAGGTCTGATGCTGATGCTGGTGCTGACGCTGACGTTGAGTAATAAACAATCGGGTCAGGGGAGCCACAACATCCCCCCTGACCCGACCGAGAGCTTCTAGCGTCGACGAGAAGATCTACTACGAGCCTTCGGCTCTGCCTTTGCTCTTGGGGCCACAGGAAGTTTTACGGCTCTCTTCTGATGAGACCGTCTTGGGGAAACTTCAGCCTCTGGTTCAGTTGTTGGAGCAAATGGAATCTTTGGAGTTCGTCGAGCTATAGAAACTGGATCAGTACCAATATTGACTCGAGATCCAGCTTTACTACCTCTACGTTCCTCCCCTATGAGCCTAGCTATCTGAATGGTTAGAGCAACCGGATCCAAGACATTTGGAGAACTTACGGGACTAATCTTTCGCTCCCGATATACGTCCACAGCTTCGGCTAAATCTTGGGAAACTTGTTGCGCTTCTCGACTCAACGGCATGATTCCTCCTACTATACTCTTTAGAATCCGGTGGAAACTACACCAGAAGCACCGAGTTTGCATCAAGTTTTTGCAAGACCACCAAAAAGGTGTAAGCTTAGCTCGTGGCTTCCCCTCTTTTCAACTCTCAGAATCGCCCTCGGGCGGCTTCCCACTTAGCCGAGATTGACTTCGGCCGACTGGAAAAGTCTCGTAAAGAGAGCGGGAACGTCATCATAACCTACGAGACTTGCCCGGGTATTTTCCTACTGGCCTATGAGCAGGTTCATAATAGGAGCATCACATTTGCTCCGTTCCCAGTACCGAAGTACTGGGAACGACATGTGACCAGGGTTCACTTACTGGTACCCGCTCCAGGCTCAATCAATCTCAAGAATGGGTCCCAAGTTACAACTATACCGGAGGATAGTGTAGCCCATGTTCTAGGGGCCATCCAGTATGTGCTAGAACAAGGTGGGTTCCAGGTAGTACTAGGTGCTCCAACTCGATTTGAACGAGCCGACGTGATTTAGACGAATAATCTTACGGACTGCCATGAGAATCTTCCCCAACCGATTGACTCCAGTCTTTGAGCTTCCCCATCCCCAATAGGGATCGTGGACAGTACTCTCGATAATTGGACTTTCTCCGGTGCTCAAAAGAACCAACTGGCAGCTCTCATTCTGATCGAACTTGGATAGAACTACCCCGAACATTGCCCAATCTTTGACAAGGTTAATGACCTTGCTCGGACCACGTCCATCATCTACAAGGTTATCGAAGTCCGGGTGCTCGTTTGTCCTGATAAATGGAGAATCCCAATCTTCCCGTAAGGGAAGGGTCCTATCTCGTCCGATGGTGGCTGCAGCCATAGGATTGGCAGCGTTATGAATCCGATCAACTAAGTCCATCCGATGTGGGAAGAACTTCATTGCCTGAAAAGAAGCTTCTGAGGTCTTCCACTTACGACCCATAAACATAAGGCCATGCCTTGAAAAGTTTGAGAAACATCCGTAGGGTATCTCCTTTGGTGAATAAAATAGTACTAGTTCCATATTTTTGAGTACACCGAGTAGAAAGTTGTTTACTTCAGCCTACCGTTGATGTACACCTAGACCTTAGGCGGCTCTAGAGAGGACCTTCTGCTCCGCCCCCCTCAAGACAGAGGGTCTCCTAGGGCCGTCAATTATTTTGGTATTTAGAGGGATACATTTGTCCAGAAATGAGTGTACCCTGATTTAGGTAAAATGCTCTGCGTCGGATTATTCGGAACTTGTGACAAGCATAAATGGAGAGATCCATTTATGGAGAAGTACGATGAGCTGGGAATCCCCTACTTCAATCCGATGGTCGACAATTGGCACGCGGGGCTTGTACCACTTGAAGCTCAGCACTTGGCCGAAGATGAGATCATCATGTTCCCGATCCTCGGGTGGTCCTATGCTGAGGGCAGCCTTTCAGAGATGGGTTTTGGACCATTGAAGGCTATGCGCCAGAACAGTAATCGAAGCTTTGTGTACTTCATCGAGACAGTTCTCCACGAGAGGTTAACTGATCCAGAGCGATGTGAGGCATCACTCCGAGCTAGGGAGCTCCTCATTGGTCACCTAAAAGAGTTGGGTGCACCCAACATCTACCTTGTGCAGAGTCTCGAGCAAGCTCTCGAGACCACCATTGATCTCTATGGTGTACACAAGAAGATGAGTGAGTTGCACAATGCCTCAGCTGGATAGACTAGGTCAAGACCTAGAAGATCAGCGCCAACTCTGTAAACGCCCGATGACTTAAGAGACAGCGCGGACGAAACGGATAAGGCCTCGGTGTACTTGGGGGAGTGGCAACCCCTAGCATCGACGATCCTTACCGTATACTAGCTTCATACGCTCTCCGTAAGCCACCTGAGGTTCTACCTAGCTCTGTTATTTTCGAGGCTAGGAAGAGGGCAAAGCAAGTATGTGGTTATGACCCACCACTATTGGATAGATTTCTCAGCTTCTATACAGACGTTGAACCTCACATAAGTGTCACAGCTGAGGATGCCGTACGGGCTGAGAAACTACTTCGGTGTATCTGGAGGGGTGATGTCGATGAGGCCTATGATCCAACCCCTGGTACCTACCAGCATTTCAAGGGAAACTTCTACACAGTACAATCGATAGCCAAGCTCCTACAAGGGCCAAAAGAAGAGCTGGCTGTTGTGTACGGAAATGATGATGGAACGTTTGTTAGACCCCTACGAGAGTGGGTTGAGTTAGTACTTTGGCCTGATGGTGAATACCATCCTAGATTCAAGAGACAGTAGTTATGCCAGCTGGAGCCTTTTGGCGCCTTCAGTACAGAGATGGCCTAGATCACAGAATTCAAGCTCGGGCTGATAGGCAAAGGTTTGCCCAAGACAGGAACGTCCTCACAGCCATTACTCGCTACCACGAGGGCGCTTTCGTTCTGGAGGTTCAGCTTGTCGATGATGCGGAGTCTACCTTCGATGGGAGTCTTCACGAGCTCTACAATCGACAGCAGTCCATTCGAAACCCACCGCCAGTGACTAGGACCATCTCCTCCTTAGCTAGATGGGGAAACACACCTGATTCAAATGGGATGGTCATAGATCCCCAAGTCAGGGAGAACATCATCAGTCAGTACATCCAAAGCTCAGGGGGTCGTCAACGATTGGCCCAGGCGATGGTAGCCCCTCTCCGAACACGACTAGACTACTCGGGGATGGCAAGACGGGTATTCATGGTTGAACCTCTCCAAGGAGGGGCCTTGCCCACCTACGACAAGGACATGGTCAGTGACTTCAACCCGCCCGACTGGGTCGACGCTGGCACGTGGGTCAAGAGTGACGATAAATACGCGATTATTGTGGCCACCGAGCCGAAGAATACCGAAAGCCTACCCTTCAACTCGGCTATAGTTGAATACCAGGTCTGGAGGGATTACGGGCCTCCAAAGAGGCTTGACGCGGAAACCTTCTGTAAGTACTGGTTACCATCCGAGACTCCAGCAGAGCCTAGAACCCGATTCGAACGAATTCTGATGGACGATGATTGAAACCCCACTTATCGATCTACCTACCGTGAGTAAGGGAAGACGGTTGGTTCAGGTCATCCTGGCCATACTAAAAACCCATCCCGAGGGGATCACAGAGGTTGGTCTCCACAAGGATGACTTCTGGATCTTGCTGGACATGCTCGGGTATTCATGTTCAACTGCAGTCGTGACCCTGCACAAGGTCAAGGTGTTTACTGATAATACCAAGCAGGATATGCTTAGTATCCGAGCAAGTGGTGGTAGTTCCAAGGTCTTTATCGAGGATATCTGGGTGATCCTACATCCAGAAGAGGAAACCCGACTTCACCGCGTACTGAGGGAGGGAGTAATTTGAATGATGAGGGTTCTGATCATTGATTCATACGCCAAGGAAGAAGCAGACAAGGTAGTCAAGTTTGCGTTCCGCCCAGAGAATCTTTACCGTCCAGGGACTACCGCCAGGATCCCAGGAAATGTGAGGAAGCATATCCTTGTACTCGGGGACTACAAGATAGTCTTCTCGTTGACACGAGATCCTCAAACTGGTGAGGTTTTCAGACACCTCTCAATGTCGGTTCCAACTCTAGGGGCCTTCCCACACCCTGCAGCGATAACCGAGGTCATCGACCTATTTGGATTCAAGGGGGGTTTGTGTAACTGTCAACTCGATGCAAATAGAGTTGATAATTGCATCACAGTAGCTCAGAACCTCGAATCTTAGATCACATCCTCCCTCTCAAATCGAGTTGGAGGGAGTTTTTCTTCTACCACCTTCTCTCTTTTGCGACTTAGGACCTGTGGCTTTGGGGCTGGACGCCACTTATCTAGGACATCTTTTAACCAACGAGAGATGGCTGACTTCGGGTTACCTTCACGTTCGAAGTGGATGTAGTTGTTCCCACCTGAAACTACCCGTATACCTGTTATTACGAACACAGGCATATCATAGGGTGTAGGGTTTTCGGGCAGGTTACGACAAACCCAATCAGGTCCTTCAGGGAATAGTGAGGTAATCTTGGATGGTGGAAGTGGGATTATCTTACTCCCCACTGCAACCCAACTATCATCCTTTGGAGCTTTCCAGGGGTCTTTGATCCGAGGCATTAGTTACCACTACACCGGTGTAAGTGGTAACTAATGCCAACGTGGAGGATTGAGTACCCTAGCCTACTTGCAAACGATAGAACACAGCTATACGCCGAGTGGGCTCTCATCCGAAACGATCCTATGCTGACAAACTGTGAGACTACAGAAAGTCAGGACAACCCAATAACGATACTTACAGCCTCTTTCCTTGGGTTTGGCCCTGAGAACCCCGCGGTCTCAGAGATTATCCGAAGGCGAGGGATCCTACAACTTCCTGTCAACATCCAGATGCCGCTTATAGTATCCCGTCTGGCATCCAACAGTGAAGGTAGGTATGAGGTCGTTAGGGATGACCAACCCAGGTTCGGTGATGGCAGGCATTCGAGACCAGACAGGTTGCGAGGACACACCATTAACGCGATCATGTTTGATGTTGAGGCTTCGTTCAATAGTGGGATCCCACTACATCCTGGGGATCTTGTCGGAGTGGATCCCGCTACTGGATTAGTTATCCGTGAGGGTTTGTCCTTACTCTCGACTCCTCCCGTTGGGATTGTAGCTGGGGTTGATATCGCAGTTGGTAGTGATCGATCTGAGATTACCCTGGCTCGGAGAAGGTTCCCAGAAGATGCTGATAGAGCTTTCAGGCAAGAGTTCATGGGGGAATTCCCAGAAGAAGGCTCCCCGGTTAGAACTGAGCTGACAGTCCTCGCTGCGGATCCCCCAAGAGCCCCCATTGGGTTCACGGTGCATGAGCGGATTGGAATGGCAGTCATCAACCCACGTACAATCGAACGGATTCAGGCAACTAGGGTTAACGTACCCCTATTCGAACTTGAGAATAACCCACAAATCAACCTGAGTGACATACGAGAACGAAGACTTGACCTGATCGAGCGTTCGGTGCACTCGATCCAAGAACAAGAGGATCGGGAGATCTTGGCCGCACTCGAGGGTACCTTCACGAACCAGCCGAGGCCTCCAGTGACCCCGACCCCAGTGGTGGCACCTGAACCTGTGGAGGAGAACTTCATCCGTAGAACCCGCTTCGAGCGTATCCTTGATGATACAGATGAACTGTACCCACTCTAAGTAGGATTTAGGATCGATCCTTCTGCAACAGCTTCAGTAGCCTCCAGAGCTTCCTTGGCTACCCCTCTAGATTTGATGGTAATTAAACCGGTGGCTGTACGGGTACCCGTTCTATGAACTCGATGCATCACCCCCTTGTGCACGTAAGTTCGTTCGGGTAGCATTCGAGTCCAAACCGCGATAAGTCTCTCTCCGAGCCCCCTGACGGTCAGGGTTGACCCTTTGAGGAGTTCTTGGTCAAGAGGTTCAATCCCAGGGCACTCGCCTTCTATGTCCTCCAGAGGTTCACCATTGAGTGCTTCCCCCAATGAGATTAACCCAACCTCAATGGTTGGATACTTACCAGACGGTCCAGTTGGAGTTAGAACTAGAGCGATTCTTTTTCCTTCTGCTCGTACTTCCAGTGTAGATCCTTGTAGAATGGCCCTGTCAACGAGATCAACCTCTCGGTCAAGACGATCGAACCTAGAAGTTACCTGGCCTGTAGCAGGCTCGGTAACCTCAATGTCGTGGTCAAAACGGGTCATTTCAGGCATTTTGGCTCACTAATGGCAACACCCTACTGCCCACAGCCGACGGATCAACCGGTGGACCCTAGCACACTACCGTGGATTCTGAACTTGAATGACATGAGATTCTCGCATGTTGAGGAGTTAGTATTTGTATGCTGGGCTAATACTATAGAAGAATTGAAGGAATTCGTCAATCGGGAAACCGTTGAGTACTACAAGGATGATAAGTGGGGGAAAACATTCAGAAAATACGGACCCATTGAGTGGTTTAATCGACCCTGGGACTATGATGAGAGCAAGCACTTTCTGCAAGTACCACCAACCTTAATTGCATACGGAGTCATGGAGTACCGAAACCCGATAGTTGTGAACCTCCCGAGTATCCAAGACCTGGTTTCTAGAGCTCAGTATGAAAACCCACAACCGGCTACGCGGCTCGAACGAATAGCCTTCAATATGGTGGAATAATATGCCACTTCCAGATTGGGCTATCCTTGGATCCGTTATCTACCCACGGCCGCGTGATTCATATATTAGAATCATAAGGGAATCTGGGGCTATCATAGTATATGCACTTCGAGAAGAGGTGCAGTTGAATCAGAACCATGTGGTATTCAGCGTAGACTCTGAAACTCTAGAGCATAACTGGATGCCACTTTCAGAAGCTGCACCCTTGTTTTCTGACTCAACTTATGGGCCAATGCCCTCCTGGTTTACAATTGGCTCGCGAATTATTCAAAACCACAACAATCTGACTTACATAATCCTCTCTTTTGACCCTATCCGCTGGTCAATGACTGCAACATTAGAAGACGAAGTGAGTCCAACCAACTTCACGGTGACAAACTTCATTAGACATTGGAGACCCGCTAGCTCAATCACAGAGCAGAAACCCACTACGAATGTCACTAATATCGTTCAAGGTAGGGTTCAAGTTGCCCCAGATTGGTTGTATCCGGGGAAGTTCCTTAGAAGGAAAGTGAATCCAAATCACGTGTTTGTGGTCTCAAGCCTAGACCCAAGACGTTTCGTTGCAGTACTGACTAGACTGGATAGCCTAAGGCCGATGGTTCTTGGATCGATCTTTGAAGAAGCTGATTATTGCCGTATCGATGAACAGTTCACTCAAGTCGACAGTACAGGGAGCCCAGCAGCTGAGTATACGTGCAAGAAGTGCGGTGAAACCGGCGAGAGAGACTACGACGCTGAGGAGAGACGAGCCAGCATCGACACTGTTAGGGCTTATACCTGCAAGAGGGGTCACACCTGGTACTTCGTGGCGGGTACCGATCAAGATGGTAAGCCAGCCAATCCAAGTAGATTTGAGCGTGATATCGGCATTTAGTAGTATTCTTTTTATAGTTTTGGTGTAGTGTTCACTGCCATTATGCAAAAGAAGCCGATTGTGAAGTCCACACCGAACAAGAAACCTAGCTGGTGGAACGCCCTTAACCTAGAATCACTAGATAGGTACAGTGATATGGCCCGGATGGTCATAGATCACGCTGTAACATCCGGAAAAACGGTATTCTCTGGGAATTGTAAGGGCAACCTGGAAGATGCTGATCAGGAAGACGCTTTCGAAGCTTTCGTTCAGGCATTGGTAGACGGCATTCAGGGTTACGTCAGCTTCACCCATGCTCCTCCATTCGGCCGTGGGGCACTTGAAACTTGGGTGCTATGGGAAGGTGGATCGATTACCATCAAAATGGGTCTTGACAAAAAGGTCATGGTCAGTGTTGTAGCCCTTGGTTCCGAGGATTATGCAAATATTGCAGGGATTCTTGGTGGGTACCTGATTCCAGATAATGTCCGTCAACCGGTATACTCCCTGGCTAACGGAAATAATGGGATCGAAATCATGGAAGTCGGTCTAGCAGGAGAGTATCTAGAACGAGAGAACTACGTGCAGGAAGTTCTCGACGGTTTCGAGTACATCATTGAGGAGATCAGAAGAGAGAGTCCAATCGGTCGTCTATCCATTATCTATGGGGATCCTGGTAGCGGGAAAACATACTTGATTCGTGGAATTATCAACGAAATTCCAGATGCTATCTTCGTCCTAGTACCCTGCCACCTCGTTGAAGACTTGGCTGGCCCTCAACTGGTACCTATGTTGATTAGGGCGAGAAGCTTAGCAGGTACCAATAACCCCATTGTCCTGATTATCGAAGACGCGGACAGGGCCCTAGTACCTAGAGAAGAAGGTTCCCTGGCGGCTATCTCCTCTTTGTTGAATGTATCGGATGGTATCCTTGGCCGTACCCTAAATCTCAGGGTAATCTGTACAACCAATGCAAAGTTGGAGGATATCGATCCAGCCTTAAAACGGGCAGGTCGTCTATCTGTACAACTCAACATCGGACTTCTACCACTTGAAAAGTGTCAGGAGATCTACAGTAGACTCATGGACGGAGCTGAAGCATTATTCAGCGAACCCTTACCACTAGCTGAGATCTACCGATTTGTGAGTACCGAAAAGTTCGCCGACTCCGACGAGGACACTGACGAGAGTGAGGACGATGATGACGAGGACGATGATGACGAGGACGATGATGATGACGAGGAATAAGTGGCCCCAAGGAAGATCACTGACCTAACCCTTCTGAACTCACTCCTTGATGCCGGAAAGTCTAGGCTAACCCAAGGCGAACTCAAGGCCTTCTCATCCATGTTGGAAGGCCTTGAAGGAGGCCAGTTCGTTAACCTATCCAAGGGCCAGCGCGAGTGGGTTGAGAAAAAGTATTACGAACTCGGAATGGATCGGGCGTACCTCAGCCAGGCCCCACCTATCCGTAAACCAGTCATTAGGTTCAAGACCACCACACCTATTTGGGAACAACCTAAACAATTGAGACCGCCTGGTAGGTAAGCCCGTGGGTTGTTCACTCCTCTTTAGAAGAGCAATACTAGTTGAGGTAGCCCCTTGGTTACACAGTAGTTGCCAGCTTGTGGTTGCTTATGGCGGTGGTCAAATCACTGTCCATAGGTATGACCCCTACAGCATGATTGAAGAGGATTCCAGGATAGTAGGGAGATCTATCAACCTCCCTATTCGTCACTACTACTACGTTGACACTACAGAACAGGGGTACTACTTCTATGTTGACATTCAGGGTAACATACTCGAGTTCGATAACTCAACGTTTTTTGACTTAGCTCGAATGAGCAATGACCCAAGTCTAGGGTATGGTCACGAACCGATAATAGGAGTCCTTAGATCAAACCCTGTTAGGCCAACGAGGTTCGAGCGAATCCTTAGAGAGAATGAAATCTGGGAAGATTACCGCCCCACCCCAAAGCCAATCCAAGAAACCAGGAAAACTGAAGTCACTGAAGCTGATCTAGCAGCTATCTTCAACAAGCCCCAAAAGTTGATTGCAGATGCTCCTAAACCCATGGACATTGATATCCTCAAGTGCATGGAAGAGGTATTAGGTAAGACCTCTTAGGTGTAATGAGGGTGCTATGTTGTTCAGATTAGATAACCCACGCTTCATTATGAATGCGCAGGAATTTCCTGCGAATGTGGTTTTCTATTGCCTGGCTTACCAGGATTGCACAGGAGATCTGATTGTAAACTACACTGAACCGTCTACCTCCAGACGAGTAACTGACTCTATTACTCCAACTAGGAGTCTTCCTATATTCCCTGGGATGACCGTTCACGAGTATGTAGCCCCCTTCACTGACTTACATGACAATCTAGGAAGGCGCGGATCCACTATCGGATTCAACTTCGTGGCTCGGAGTTCATTCAGGGCCGCGGGGGCTAATTACGGTGTCAGAACCCTGGACATCATAATGATCTTCCCTGTCATTGGCGGGGGGATCATCAGAATTCAAGCTGGTGGACAGGATTGGGATGTAGCCAACCCAACGTTTGACCCTCATGCTCCAGTACCGGGTCTTAGCACCCGATATGACGGCTCTGGAAGAATGGACGAATATGTCAGTGGGCCAGCTGGTATCGACAATCGAAGAGTCCCAGACGATGTCATGATTAATGCATACCAGAGGTCCCACCGCGGGTATGTAGGGAACACAGATGAGATTGAACGTCGAAGGACTGCACGGTTGGCCAACTTTGACCTACAAGAGGTCACCGAAGAGCAACGGATACAAGAGGCTCAGACTCCTCCACAAGAAGCTGGACCGCGGATAGCCTTGTCAGCTACCGAGATTCGAAGACAGGAACGGCTAGCTCAGATTCAGGCCGCTGAAGCTCGACAATTAGGTCAGTTAGCAAACCCACTGACACCGGCGGTATCCGGACTGATACTCGGGAATGAACCACGCCCACAACGTGAAGTTAATCTAGTCATGCCGGTAGAACGAGCTCCTAAGGCTCCCCCAAAGACTAGGCTCGAGAGAGCTGCAGCCGATGATGAAGATGAAGATTGATTGAATTCCATATTCGTGTTATCTGATTCAGTCTTTCCGGTGGAGTGAAAAATGAGACTTCCAAGAGGGTTGTACCCACTACTAGCTGAAATCAGGATCACCATCCGACACATCATCGGGGTCAGCTTACGTAAGATCTCAGACCTTCTCTTGTACGACTTAGAAACACCTTCTAAAGTCAATACCCAGCCTGAGGTTACCGTAGACACCGCTCCTGCTGAGGCTGGACCACCCCCGACAAGGGTCAGGGATAGGAGCGGGTATGATCCCATGAATCATGGGGCAGTACCCTCAGCTCTCTACGGTGCACTGACCATCCTACGCCGACATGGTCATGAAACATGCCTAACCGTCAATCAAATCCTTGAGGAAATAGAGGCTACTGATTCAACTCTTCGCAAGGGTTTGAAGGTAATGGAGGAAAAAGGCGTTATGGGGCATCGAGGTGCCCCAGCAGAGTTCTATATTCTAGATGAAGAGAAGGCTACTGCCTACCTCCAAGAGTTCGAAGAGCGTGGTGTACCTCTTTTCTTAAAGGATCCCAGGGAAGAGAACCTGGGCCTGCACTAACTCTCTCAAGTCTGGTGAGGGTTTTCATCTTGGGTAACCCTCTCAAATATTGTAAAATGAATCCTAGGGGCCTGTGGTCCCCTTAGGGTCAAAAGTTGATTAAGGCTTTCAGTTAGGTGGTTAATTCCATCTACTAGCCCTCTGCGCTCCTCATTATTAACTATCAAACCCCTACGGATAACATCTTCAGCTTCTCTGAAAATGTTGACCGCCCTTAGGTTACTCTGCACTTCGATCACATTTCCGAGTAGGGCACTGTAGCTAGACCCAACATAAGCAGGAAGACACTCGATGTCACCTACACATTCTTTACACTCTTCATCACCCCTATTCTCAAAGTAATCAATGATTACTTGAGGGGTTGGAGCTTTCAAAGTCGAGTGGAAGTAGAGCTTCAAAAACTCGAATATTCTATAATCAGCCGGCCGATCCCACTCAATGTTTGAACTCAAAAGTTCCAGGATGTTCGCTATCAGGTCCTCTTGAGAGGGGCTCCCAAAGTCGATAACTGAACGGAGCGCTCTTCTTGGCATAGAAAAGTACTACACCAAAAATGGAAAGCGTACTCTAGCTTGCACTAACTTACGATATAGAGCTTCTTTACCAGGCATTGAGAACGGTAGCGTGGTGAATATCTTGTCGTCACCAGAGTCACCACCCCACAGTACCATCTCGTATGCGGCCCATTCAAATGGTCCAACAGCCACTGACTCTATGGGCTCTTCTGCGTAAGCTAGACACACATGAGGCTTGTAAGTTGGGTACTTCTTAGAGTACCCAACTTTTGCTTTATCCAAAGAACTGCATAGATCCTCTTGAAAACTCATTAACTCTGAGCTAACAACAGATCCAATGATTGGAACACCCTCATCGCCTTTCGGAAAGCAGATAACCTCTTCAATGAGTAGTTGAATAGGTTTGGTGCGAGCTGCCACTTCATAGGCCACTACAATAGCTTTTGAGATGTGATCAATAGGAACTTTACTGCCCAAGTGTACGCAGGTTATGTGTTTTTCGTCCCGAGGTACGGGCTCTCCAGGAACCTGAATCTGGCTCAGGAGACGCGATACTTCGTGAGGAACTTTAATCCCGATGAAGGCCATTCACTACCTCAACTTGATAAGAGGAATTTCTCACTCTAACTTCAGGTGTAATAAACGACATGTCAGAATCACAAGTAACTAAGATCCTTCAAAAACATTCAGTCTTACGAACAACCCCTGACAAGCCCTTCATACTAAAGTCTGGGAAGCAATCTCTTGTCTACGTCGACGTTAGAATCACTGCCCTCAGTCATGAAGGGATCTGGGTACTAGCCCCCTTCATCTATGAGTACGTAGTCCGGTTCCCAAACGTTGGTTTGGTAGCTGGTGTTGCCATTGGCGGATGCCCCTTGGCCACCGGAGTCTCAATGTACTCCTCCACTCGAGGACAGAACTTGAACGCGCTCTACGTGAGGCCTGAGGCCAAGGACCATGGAACCGGCAAGCTTGTCGAGGGATCCTTCAAACCCGGCGACGAGGTTATCCTTGTCGAGGATGTGGTCACCTCTGGAGGGTCCTCCGTGAAAGCTATCAAAGCACTTCAGGAAGCCGGACTTCAGGTCAAAGCGGTGGTGGCCGTTCTTGACAGAGAAGAGGGGGGCAGAGCTCTCATCGAACCACTCTGTGAGTTTCACTCTCTTACAACTCTAATTCAATTAACGTCCTAATGGATAACCTACCCTAGTGCACCAAGTAGCTAAACCTAGGGGGTCGCACACATTTTTTTAGGGCCGATACATGGAAAGTTAGGTACCGGCCCTAAAAATAGCTGAGAATCAGGGTCCTCAAACGTAGTACTTTTTGAGGCACATGAGCTCAGAAAGTATCATAAGTTTCCGCGCAGTTAGACGAATAGCTAAGCTTTGGGGAGTCCCCCCTTACCGCGTGGATGTCAGAGTTGACCTGGCCAACTGTAGATTGATGGCCACTCTCGATGGAAACCCTCCAGATCAAGAAAAGATATCTATATTAGAAAATGACGTCCTTGAATCCACTAGACAAATGAGAAAGTCGATGAACTAATGCCCACGAAACCCTCTAAGGCTTTTCGAGTAGAAACCCGAGTTGACACGTTCGATGCCTCTTACCAGACATTTCGAGTCAAGTTAGGTATCCGTAATGCAGCAATAGAAGCCCTCCGAGAAGCCGTAGGCCCTACTACGATAACACCAGTGCTCGGTGGGTTCGAGATAGTTTGCAGAGGGGTATTAGAGATGTCGGACGATAATGAAAACTCTTTCCTGGAAGCTGCGCGTAGAGTAGCCTCCAAGTTTAGAAGGTGAGCACTATGCCAGAAAAGTCTGCTGAACTGTTGGAATTTGATCCACATATCGCGGTTTACGCTGGCAGTTTTGATCCACCTACCAATGGGCACCAAGATCTCATCCTTAGGGCTAGTCGTCAATTCAGTACAGTTTACGTAGGTATTGGCATAAATTCGGCGAAGAAACCCTTCTTCATACCAGGAGACCGCAAACGGCTCCTCGAGATACTTTGCTCAGGACTAAGCAATGTGAAGGTAGACCTCTTCAATGGACTCCTAGTCAAGTACTGCGAGCAAGTTCGAGCTGGCGTTATTATCCGCGGGTTCAGGTCAGTCTCAGACTTTGAGGCTGAGTTAGCCATTGCACATGTAAATGCCCAACAACAACCTAGAATCGAAACCTTCTTCTTAGCTGCTAAGCCTGAGCATACCTTCATCTCTTCCTCCGTAGTCCGTGAGCTGGATAGACATGACGGGAATCTCGAGTACTATGTTCACCCTGAAGTGGCTCAAGCCATGAGGAAGAAGGCTAGTGGGTAATAAGCCTCTGACTGAACGTGACTATGAGGTCCTTGGTGAACTCGTGCATCAGTCCAAGGACGGTGAGTGGTTGCGCCCAATGGATGTAGGTGGTTTTGACGGATCTCACCACTCAGCTACCCTGAACAATCTTGTCAGCCACGGTATGGCTGAACTAACGTGGTTCGGAAAACCTTGGCAGCCTCGCTTACACAAAAGGTACAGGGTAACCAAAAATGGAGAAGCTCTGTACCAAGAGTACAAGTTGAAGAAGCAAGCGGCTAGATCAGATCCTCTTCATCTAGTAAAGCGTTGATTCTATCAAAGCGAGTGGGTTGAACACTTGGGTTAACCCCATTAAATAGTGGGGTTTGGGTTCCTAGATTAGAGAAAACCCATCGAACTGGAGTACTCGGGTTTACCAGGATAGAGGTGCCAAATACGATGAAAGTAACCTCAAAGTTTACCCTCAGGATCTCTAGAACGAGATTGTCCCAACCTTTACCCTCTTTAATTATGGTAAAGTCAAAGGCAAAGGCGGTCCCTCTTTTTGAGTCTAGATATGAACGAGCCTCATACTCACCTGGTGCATAGATTCTAATCGGTTTTGATTCCTTGATACCACTTACGCGCCACTTGCGGGTGGGGTTGCGATCAACCCTGACGATAGATGGAGTCCAGGTCGGTTCAGGCCCTCTCCCTAATATGATCTGTGGAGTGTTCCACTTGATCTTATCAACCCAGACATCTGGACGGGATAGGTCAATTTGAATCAAGTGTGTCCCTTACCGGAGGGTTTGCTCCAGGCTGCACCCTTCTTGAATCGAACTAGCAATCTTGGATGAACCTCCTTTAGCTGAGCTTTATCCTCATCCGAGCCACGCCAACCAAGGAGTAGATTCAGAGGGCATCCAATAGAAACCCAACGATCCAAAGCTAGGATTATTTCGTTGATCCCTTCTGCCTTATCTAGAGTCAGTTTTCCGATCTCACCGAGGAATAGGATGAATTCTTCTATGAGTTGGTTGTCCTTGGCTAGACTGAGAATGAACAACAGTAGATCCATCCGCTCGTTACTCTGGACGTCCCCCTTCACACCTGTCTTCAACTTAAAGCTAGTCGGGTCACTCAAAGTACCCTCAACCCATCGACCGAGTGCCTCAATATTCTCTTCTATTGAGGGTATTGACTGTCGCTCCTGAGCCTCAAATCTAATCTCCACGAGGGCCGTGTAAAATTCAGTCAGACGCGAGGATTTCCTTCCAACAAGGTCTTTGAGGTATGAGGTCAGTACTAGCTCTCTATGAGCCACTAGGCACCAAAGGAGGTCCCATCCAAATGGGTTCATACTAGGATGCGGAGGTCGGAAAGACAAGGTGTTTCTCACACGAAACTTTGATGGAACTCGCATCTGACGGATACTGTTCAGCAGATGTCCGACCGGATCTCCAGAACCCTGTAATCCAGGATCCCTTAGTAAGGTCTCACTCGGCAAACCTAGTTCTAAAGCCTCTACAGTTAGACTCGCGTTAGCACCAGGGATCACCCTAAAGGTTTCCCTTGAGGTAGACTGAAGGTTGGTACCCCATTCAATCAAGCGATCTATTGTGTAAGATGGGTTTTTCAAGTACTTAGCCCGTTCCGGCTTTATCCGGATATCATCCCAGTACTCTTCGACTGAATGGGTCATATCGTGAATAACTCTCTCAATCGAAAACTAATGGGGCCGTCGTTCCTGTGTCTATCAAGCTGGAATGAGATGATTAACTTTCCATCTGAGTCTCTCTCTAAAACATAATCATGGTCTAGGTCGCTGTCTCGATACAGAGCCTCAAGAGTCAACAACGCTTGCAGACCTGTCCCTCTACTTCCGTTACTTTCGATCAGCCGTGCAAGGATCCTATCAATAATTGACCTAGGTAGAGCTCGAAGGAACTCCTTCACCTCAACAGCTGGCATCGAAGGAACCTCAAGAAATAGCTGAATCAGTACACTCGAGTCCTTCTTCCGTTGTTCCACCATCAAAGTCTTCAGTAACTCGCGGGAGAACTCGGTCAGGATCTGCGTGAGATAGTAGACGAAGTTACCCCTTGAGTTGGGGTCTGGGGCTAGGTGATCAAGTGCCTGGTTGCACTTGGTGTACATAGTACTCGGAAACTTAACCACCATCTCTGCGATGGCATCACTGATCACTGACTCTGGTCCGCTATCCTCCTCTATGGGTTTGACTTGGATTCGTTCAAGTCGAATAGCATCCCAAAACTCTTCTATCTCCTCTATGTTTTGAACCGGCATCTCAAGTTAGCCCCTTACTCAACCATTCAGGGAGTGGGTCTTGAGATGAGTAACCGATCGCCACCCACCTATTCGGTTCTGGTATGGAAAATATATGGTTCACTCGAGTTTCTGGCAAGTGAAGTGACTCAAGTAACTTTCTGGCAATGATACTGGACTTCTTTCGGCTATCCAGATTAGGTAGCTTCTTCACACATCCTGTGAAGTTCTTAGCCATCAGATGAACTCTCTCAATTACTGCTTTACGTAGATCTTTAGGTACGATCACATGTACTCGATTACAAGAACCGTTATCAGCTACACGTGAGATAGCTAGGATGAGGGTTGCATCAATACTCTCTGGATCATTCTCCTTCGAGGATACACCATGGGTTTTTGGATTCTGATACAGAGACGTCTGTAACTCTGTTACAACAGGGCCTACAAACAGCTGGTGCAACTTCAGTGGTGTCATCATGCTCCCAAAGGGGATACACCAGAGACCGTCTAAGGCATCGACTTGTGCTAATTTTTTGGCAAACTTCTAACTGGGAAGACCGTTAGTGCCGGCAAGTCTTTTGATTCAACCCATTCTTCAAAGGCTCGATATAATGCAGTAAACGCGATTGGAGAGGCTCGTTCTAGGGTCAACCGAATCCTGAGAACTTGAAGATCTTCAGTTGGTATCCAATTGCGACGAACTACTTGCTCAGCAAAGTCCCCAATTAGGTCAGTTCGATATCGTTGAACCGATAGCCAAGAGAGGAAGTTCAAGCCTCGCCCCTTTTCGGCTCGGTTAGAGAAAAGATTCGTTCTCTATGAAGTTGGAAGATAGGCTTCACAGGGTCCTTCTTCGCCCCTTCATGATCTATCCAACGTAACCACTTTGCCTCATCTGATCTGAAACTAGTAGCACACCACTTAGCTAGAAGCTCAGCTGACCCGAAAGTTGTGGAAACTGGACGACCCTCAGGGGGTTCGAACTCCCAAAGCTGCCAAGCATCTCCAGACGGAGGTTCAATTGGTTGCCATTCTTCGTATAGGTTGATCCCTCTGTAGAGGCGCTGAACAGCTGGGTTCTGATTGGGGATTGTTTGAGTTCCTGCGCAGAGATCACACAAACCCCATACACCTCTTCGTCGAGCTCGGATCTCAATGAGGTAGGACCTAATCAATGGGGAGTCAGCTGACCAATTTCTATTCTGAAGTTTGGTAACTTCAGTCAAGTCCATTCCACTTTGCTTAGCTGCTACGAGTTCTAGTTTTGTAAGTCGACTAGCCCATTTCTTGAATGTGAAGTACAGTTTAGTACACTCTTCGTTCAGCCCAGTACCGTGACAGAGGGGACATGGAATTGGACCAGGCCACGGGTTGATGTACCCGTTCCAAACCTGACCTATAGGCCAATCGAATTCAAATGGAACTCGTTTTATGAACCATCGCTGACTCACAACTGGCTTCAAATATAAGGGCTTTTTCAATGAATACTGATCTCGGTGTAGTTAGCAGTACGTGAGAACCTTCTCAAATTATACCAACCCTATAATTGTAGCCAAGTGTAACCTTAGGTACTACCTAATCTGTCGCTTAGGGTTCCGGCCTGTGTCTATGAGAATACAGGGTGTAAGTTTTGTTAGCAGCCTAATTGAGCAAGAGGCTGAATCGGTGATCTTTAATAAGTTCTATCAGTAGCAATTACTAACTGAATATGATGACTTCCCACTGGTGGCTTGTTAGATCTATCTATAATTAGGCTTGGTGCTCTAGTGAGTTAGGTTGACCAAAGGTCAGGGGGCCTAATTACTTTTTGATTGACTGCAGCTATTATGTGACTATCGTGCAGGACTATTTCAAGGAGGGCTGAACATATCCAGATAACTGCTCCGAATCCCTTTATTCTATGGAACTAACCAGTGTGGCTCTCACCGAGATGGGGGGCTACCTGAAAAAGGAGTCAATGCCTTGGAACAGGTAATTGCTTGGATCGTATCACTCATCACCTCTGTGGCCCCAGTGGGTCGAAAACAATTCATCCCTGAAGCTACAGAAAGCACCGAAGAAACCGAAGCCCGCTACTATTCGATTGCCTCCGATGCAATGAGTGTGGCTTATGATCCACAAGAAAAACCGCTGTTTTCAGGCAGTCACGGTAGGGCCCGTACAATTACGGTTCTGCTAGCGACAGACCTGTATGAGAGCTCATTCAGGAAAGATGTAGACTTCGGTCTCGGAAAGCTTTCCAAGGGCGACGGTGGTAAGTCATGGTGCTTGAATCAAATTAACCTTGGCAAAGCTGATGCAGAAGGGAACACTCCGTACAGAATCATCGTCACTGTTGGGGGTGGGTACAAGTTCACAACAAAACCTGACGAAGGTTGGAGTGGAACTGACTTAGTACAAGATCGTAAAAAGTGTTTCTACGCAGCTCTAGCTATCATCAGGTCCTCGTTTGCTGCTACCTCCAGTTTACCACTTGAGGATAGATTGAAGGTTTACGCAAGTGGCAGTCTTGACAAGGGTGAGGAAGCTAGCCGTCGTAGAATGGGTTTAGCTATGAGGTGGATGACGGTAAAAGCACCAAACTTCCGTGATGCTGATGTGCTTCAGTGGGTTGAGTCACAGCAAGATCAAGATAACCAGCCAAGTGGTATCGACATGAACTTGCCAGTAGCGGAGATCACAAGGCACCCTATGCTCGTAGCCACTGGCGTGTACATGGCAGTCCCTCGGTTACCATCATTTGGCGGTACGGCTCTGTAGTAGTGATTCCTTTTATCTGCAAGTCCGATAGGAGAACTTCAATGGCTATGCCGAGTCAGGAACTGTCAGAACTAAAGTCTAGAGTACTCGTTGCAGTACGAACTGGAACCAACATTGCTCGAGTATCGGACTACCTCATCAGTCTCATTCGAGAAGCTGGATCCTCCTTACCAGAGCGGCCAAAGAGCGATACTGACACTGAGTACTTGTACTCAGTAATCATTGCAATCGAGTCGAAGAGGAAGAATCAAGAGTTATCACAGGTTCAGGTGACAGAAGATCCTGAGCCAACCATTGTAGAAGATGTAGCTCCTGTCATCCCAGAACCTATCAAGGCGACAGAATCTGAAGATGTTACTGTCACTCCAGAACCTATCGAACTGGAAGAGACTCCTGTTGCCTCAGAGATCACAACAGTAGAAGAACTGGACTCAGCAGAAGTTAATCCAACTGACAACAAAGAAGCGGTGGAGTTAGCTCCAGAACACTCCGAAAGTACCCACAAGACCAAGGGTGGGAAACAACCTAAGAAGAATAAGAAGCAACTCTCTTAGGCTACTGTCTCAGCCCCATTCGAATCATCTTCAATGTTGAATGGGGCTTGGATCACATCATCAAGACTCTGATCCATTGTGAGTGCTACCAAGTTTGAGATCCGAGTCTTCTGATCATCGGTTAGTTCTGGAGGAGTCGTATAGTCCACATTCAATTGCGAAATGGTGTGGAACACCGATGTTAGGGTCTTAGTATAGGCCAACTCATCGGCCGTATAGTATCCTTGGGAACGCAGTAGGTGAGAGAACTGAGCTGGATCACCAGTAAGCACCGCTGGCCATGACCTAGCAAACCGCTTGTTGAGTAACCCTATGTAGTCGACAGCCCCATCAACTAGAGTGTTGAAGGCCCTAAATCGACATCCTGGGTGCTTTGGGTAGAACCAGATGATGGACGTCCCATCACCACGATCCTGAGTCACCCTGGCAGTAGCAGGGGCCGCAGTGGCCATTGCATGAGCTGTGGCTGTCTTCAGAATCTCGTTGCAGGCAAAGTAGCAATAGTCGTGGCCATCCCCCTCGACCGACTTCACATTTCCGAAATTAAAATTCCACATTGCCTTACACCAGCCAGTTTCCAAAGCAACCTGGCTAGCTAACACCCAAACGGACTCTTTTTTTGGGACTTCTCCAAACAAGTGAATCCAAGCCTCGTACAGAGCTCGAATAAACAGTTCTTTGCTGACAGGAGTCTTCTCGGCAATGAGTTCGGAGGGCATACCCAAGAGCGGGTATAGATAGACTACCTATCGGTTTGACATAAGAGAGGCCCTCTTATGTCAAATTCAAGTGACACCTTCGTTACACTAGTCAAAAAGTACGTTGGCTGCTCGCTTCACGTACGGAAGGACGACCTTGCAACTTTAGTATGTCGAGGGGTGGATGACCCGGATTAATCGGTTCTCATCAAGACGAACTGTGGTATGTTCGCCTTAGGAGTCATGCATGAAGCTGGGGTTGTTCATGACTTACTAGGCCAAAAGTACAAGTCAGGAATGGCCATCTCCTGGGTACGAACCATCGGCAAAGACTTGAAGGCTCTCAACAAGTATGTCAGTGGTACAGCCCTCAAGGCTGGGTGTCTGATGCACTACTACACACCCGGGAAAAATGACAACCACGTTGAGTGGCTCCTCTCGGACATGGATGACCAGGGTTGTGCTGAGCATGGAGGTGGTGGTAGGACCGACAACGCTATCACCACCGGAGAAGGTGACGTACTCGTCAACTACGGGAGGGCTCTTCAGGAGTGGTTAGATCCGGACATGCTACTCCCGTAGCCTCAACTCTAGCTCGGGCCTCCCTCATCCTTGGTAGCAGGTAGTCTTCAACATAAGTTGCTACGAAGTTCACAAGCAACAGCCCGGAGACCCAAAGCTCTTGCCCTTTACTGTTGACGATCTGGACCTCTCCAGACAAGTCAGAGTTGTAGTTGATGTGACCATCTGGATGCTCGAAGTGATGCACTTTTAGAACCCCTCAAGTTAGGAAGCGGTCTTGTACCGCTTCCCCTCTCGGATATCGGTTGAGCTGATATCAAAGTCACATTGAAGTCTATGACACCTGAGGTTTGGTGGACAGGGAAAGTCCATCAAGGTCTTCATAACCCCGTCCAATCGACGGTCAGCTATAGTCAGACCTGTACAAGTTTCTGTGAAGATCTTGGCCTGCTCCTCGATAGTGATCCCCCATCGTTTAGCATCAAAAAGAGTTTCTAAGCTATCGGCACCCAAGAGGATCTCTATTCCAGGGAGATGTTTTGCCTTGTCCACATAGTAAGGGGCGCCCCAAGTTATGTAGACATTCCTACCCTGCAGCATCTTGGCTCGCTTGAGGATGTCCCAAGGCTTGAGAGGATTCTTGTGCGGGGGCTCGGCTTCCAGGGTGAAGGCAACAGGGCCTCCTACCTGGTCAATGTACCCGTCAGCCAGACCAAAGTGCCCAAAGTGTGGTGGGTTGAAAGATCCCGGAAGCAAGGCCCCGCGCCTCCGATACTCATCCTTGGGAAACTCCAGGAGTCTCTTGCCTGTACTCGAGAAGTAAGGTCGGCGACGAAGTCGTTCTTCAGACAGGACTTCAGCCCTACCATTGCGGAACTCTTCGATGCACCCCTCAGGTAGGTCTAGGCCAGTGATGAAAGTATTGGTGGCATCCTTGATGGAACTGATCAGGAGAGCGTTACAGATCTGACCGTCCAGGTGCCTTCTTTCGGCTCCAACTCCCTTAACCAGCTTGACATAGGTCAAGGTAGCTTTGTACTCTTGGAAGGTTGCCACGAAGATTCGGTGGTCTCCCTTATGGGCTGTAGTGCTCGCTGTGACCGCACAGACTCCGATCCCAATAGCTGGGGCCCCTTCATATTGGTACGCTCTGTAGAAGGCATCCATAGCGAAGTCCATGGCCGTCCCTTCGTTGGCATAACCGTCTGGAGAGAACCCAAGAAAGTTGTCAATGTCCTCCTTGGCATACGGCATATGACAACCAACTAGTACATCTGAGACCCCCGGTACATCCCAAATGTGACCAAAAGTCCCGGCACCCGCCATACCGGCAATGCAGAGCCGTACTTTCTTGGTTGGAAGGAAGTCTACTGAATCAAGTGATTGTAGTTGGGGTAGTGGCATACTTTCAGCTTCCTGCTGCTACGAGTTTAGGTTCAGCATTCTTCCTCAAAAGACTGCAAAAAGAACCTGGTACCTCAAATGGCCTGAAGGTAGGCTTCCCGACGAGGCTCTTGAGCAGGTTGTCAAAAGCCTCGTGAACATCATCTGCCTTGGAGGGCCTCATTCTTCTCTCTGGGTTCAGACAGATCTTGAGTAGGTTTTGGATCTCTCGGGGTACCGCATCAGGCATCTCGTTGGTTTTAACGTCTCCGCCGAGAATAGCAACCATACACTTGACGGCCATATAGATGTCGGTCGCTTCCGAAGCTTCCTTTTTTTCTGGTACCTCAGGCGGGTAGTAGTCAGCATACCTAGTGATGAGTACGCGAATTCTGGTCATACCAGAGTAGATTGAATCAGCGGGATCAGGCTCGCCAACGGGTCTACTCCCATGAGGAGTGTCCTCTAGTGCCCGCTCTCTAGTAGAGGCCGAGTAGCACCAATCGATGAGCTTGGCGCCGTGGTTCTGACCAAACAACAGGATGTGAGGGGGGAGAACTGCCCCATGCAGGAAACCATTCTTGTGCGCCCACCATAGGCCAACCAGGGTTCTCTTGAACATCCAAGCCATGTCCCGATAGTCAATCCCTTTTGGGTAGGCTCTAAGAACATCATCAATGGTGAAGTAGTCGGGTATCAATGAAAGGATGTTCCCCCTCTGTCCCCGAGAGTCAAACCCTCCGTAGCTAGTTGGATAGTAGAGGTTGAACTTGGACCAATCCGGATCCGTTGATGTTAGTCCATTCAGGACTTGGCTCTCCCTGATCAATAAATCGTTGTTACTTGGATCCGAGCAGATCCTAACGATGACCGGAACCTCAACCACATCATCATCGTCATCCTCTAGAATGTGATCAAAGCGAGTCCGAGGCCCTGCGTGCTTGACAGGAGTTTTTGGAGCTGGGTTCTCATCCTTGTAAGTCCCCTGGTAAAGGTTGCAGAGATCACCCTCCATCAACCGAGCCCCAAACGTCACGCTCTTCTTGTCACCAAGAGCTAGCGTCGGCATGTTAGTTCTTTGTCATCAGCGGTTGACCCATACGAGAAAATAGTGACAGGAGCTCTCATAGTTTTAGTTATTCCAGATATTAGACGATCTGTATTCTTAAGGGTAGTGAAAACTGGCTCAGCATAGATATCTAAGAAGTGAGAGTAGGGGATCCCATCCTTATCGAAGTACTTTTTGAGGTATTGGTAGGCTTCCCAAGTATTTGCGTCGAGGAGTATCTTGTAGAAAGGCTTGGTCGAACAGTCGTACCGTAAGCAGACTTTTTGTGGGCCGTGGATGTGGTCGAGGTGATTGAGGGCTATCTCATCCAACCCACCAAGAACTTCGCGGGCGTATCTGGCCATAACGAAGTCGTAGTAACCTACCCGGAAGGCACCTTGCCACTCTCCTTGAGTGTTATGCTCTACTAATCTGGCATCTGGGTCCTCCGATGGGAAGGGTCCAGTCCCGTGCCGCGTAAGATAGGTTCGAGTAACCCACATCCTGGTCACCTTTCCAGAGAACCCCTTGAGTAGTTCTAGGGCGTTGTGGAAAGTGCAGTTGCTCCAAGTAGAGTGAGGGTGGAACCCGTACTCCTCGTCCAGAAGTACTCCTTGAGCCCCCTCGAATAGGGTGACCCCTGATTCGAGAGCCTTGGTTAGGTAGTCTTGGTTGACTACCCTGACCCCTGCCTTGTCGATTAGGTGGTAGTAGTTCTCCATGAAGTACTCGACCAAAGTTCTGTCCCTGAGCATGTCATATTCGAACATGAGCCTTCGAGTCATATCCACGGATAACTCAACGGGTAGGTCGTCCAAAAGGGGGGTCGTCTCCTCCAACTTTCTCTGACGAATAACTTCAAGTTTGTCCTTGATGACTGATGGCTTTCGGAAGTCCCTCATCCGAATAGCACCCTCCGGATCTTGTATTGAGTCTGAGACAGTTTCCCCAATACCCATGCCACATGACCCGTGGCGCCCAAACCCAACACTCTTACAGGTAAAGAGAGCCTCTCGGTGCAGCTCTCGAAGGCGGTTAGTCGCCATGTGGAAAGGAGTGGTGACTAGGGCCATCTCATCAATGGCCAACCTTTGGTAGGCGTCGGTCACCCCAAGAGTTTCAAGGTGCTCCTCTTCGTATTGGAGAAGAAGCGGGTTCACCACCATGTAACGGCTAAGGTAAGTCTCCGCGCCGGCAAGAGTACCCGAACTAAACTGGGAAAAACAATGAGTTTTACCGTCTCTTAGGACTACATGATGGGCAGCTTGAGCACCACCATTAAAACGAACTACAGTGTGAGACCCCTCCCTACGAGTAAGGTAGTCTACTACACTACCCTTCCCTTCGTCCCCAAACCCCAATCCAACAACGATCCATACCTTAGCCATGGAATTTCACCGAAGTGCTTCAAATAAATGAGCAGTAGTTCGATATAAAGAGAAATACCGAACTACTGTTATGTTATGCAAATTACAGTCTTTGGATCTTCGGGGGTTTTCCTGGGTCCACTCCCTTGGCCTTGGCCAAGTCCACCAATGAGGATGCTATCTTGTTCGAGACCAATTGAGAGGTTCCGGTAGCCTCGAGAGCTGCCTTGGCCCCATCAACGGTTACGACCTTCTCACAGACACCCATCGTGGTTGCAATGAGCTCACAGATGTCCTCCTCATCTTGAAGGAGCAGGACATTCTCTGGCCCAAGTAACTTCTTCCAAGCATCCTGGATCTTGGTATCACGACCATGGTTGGTGTGCTGGGGTATGATGTAGAAGACGTTGTACCGTTGCTGACACTCCTTGATGATGTCAGCAGTTGGTATCTCAGCTACTTCCATTGTCTCTCCGAAGAGAGTTTTGACCGACTCACGTCTTACCGCCGGATGCGCGTACTCATCACCAATGATGAATAAGTAGCCCTTTTTCTGTCGTTTCTCCCAACAGTCGATCTTGGTATGTCGAGCGAAGAAGTAGATGGCATTCTGGTAGGACTCACCGTTGTTACCCCCACCGTTACCCTCGAGCCAGAAGGACTCGAGGTCTTCATCCATCCGGTTGTCACTCTCGAATTGACCAAACTGAGCTGAGCCTCGGTCTGAGAACTCATCCCCGACAGCCCCAAACAAGATCTGAGTATCTGGAATACCAACTTTGCCAATTAGGCCGTGTAGCTTAGGGAGTTTCCCGTGAGCTACACGAGGTACCGACTCCATTGACCCAGTGACATCCAGGATAATCCCAACTGCAATTGAGTTTGGGTGCTCCAATGAGTCACAAGACTCGCGTATTGCCACCCCAAGTGGATTCAGACGTGGGTGAACATTCTGCTGGTCCCGTGGTTTTGACGCCTGTGCAGCGTGGTGTGCAAAGGTTGGCTGACCAGTCTGTTGACGAGTCGTGCTCCTTTGTTGATAGAAATCATGACTCCAACTTCCGCCTCCCATGAGAGACCTCTACTTTCCTTCATGTTTACTGTTAGAACAACTCGTTGTGGTCTGATCTAATCTTCATCGTCTCTAAGAATCCGATCGAACCGAGTACTCCCAAGAAGCGTTGTACTCGGTTTACTAGACACCGATGGCACTTCATCGGTGTCTAGAATTCGATCGAATCGAGTTGGTCGAGAAGTACTTTGGGTATCTGGTACTTGACTCCGAATAGGCTCTACACCCGCTTGACTTTTAGGCTCTTGTTTTCTACGAGACATAAGAGTGTAGAAGTCATCTGTCCAAAAACCGCCGCCCATAAGCCTCTTAGACCCGTGAAAGATTCTTCTCTGAATTCTTTCGAACTTCTGAGAACTTCATGTCACGTATGAGCTTGCCGTTTTCGAAGACAACCTGAAGCACGTCTGACTTGGTTGACCCAGCTGGAACCGACTTGAACTCCCCACCTTCCATAATGAGGCTCAGTCGCCCCGACTTTGAAACCTTGCCTGGATCAGTAACAGGATCTTTGAACACGGGCACGGTTGCCCCTGTATCAGTTGTGATCTCCGAGCACTTCAGAGCCCACTTCTGGGTATCGCGATCCAACTGCTGAAGTAAGCCGCCGCCCATACCGAAGGCAATGTTCGAGGTTGAGTACTTGTGAGCCGTTATTGTGGCAAGGATCTCACGAAGTGAGTCAATGTTGATGCCGTCACCTTGAATGAGCTTGAAGTAGGGGGGAAGAACCTTGAACCCACGCATGTTCCTGGTCATCCCAAGCTTGTTCTCAAGTGTCTGTAGGCACCGAAGAACCATTGCGGGTGGATCCCCTGAATCAGGTCGGATCACCAAGCAACCACCAGAATTCTTTACCTGATCAAGGAGCTCTCCGCACCACATGTTCTCGATAACATTGAAGATATCGTAACTATCCGACACACAGGCAACGACCTTGTCCTTTTTCAGGAACTGAGTGATCATGTTGCGGTAGGCGAGGAGCTCTCGTTCACGGCCCCACGAAGTAATGCTCGAATGCTCAGCCGCTGGGATTGAGAATCCGGCCATGGGCTCACCATAGAAAGCCCTAGCAAACATGATCCCTTCGAGGGTATCGGTACCCCTGAAGTTCACGAGATGGCTCATACCTCCGATGCCAGCCGATTCATGTGAGCTGACCCCTCGGGCTCCGAAGTCGTGCAGCTTGAAGTAGATCTCGGCCCAAGGATCGTTGGCTGTCTCCAATAGGTGCTCGAGAATGACTCGCTTGCAGTAGTAGGACTGGGTGGCCACCGTACTCGGGTACCATGTGCGAACAATCTGAGCTTCTAACCAACTGGCTGCCCAGAAGGTATCAGCGCCGCCGGTGCTCTCCAATGATAGGACAATGTTCCGGGTTGGAACCTCCAGACCCTCAGGCACCGCCTTGATCCTCACAGGCCAGTACCCACCGTTGGCCACTATTTTCCCAAAACCTTCTGCATTGAATGGCTCCCCATGAGCCTCCAGAACCTCCTTGGCTTCGACAACATCCGCGTCCGTGATGGGTGTCGTAAGGTATTCCTTGATCAGGTACTGCAGTCCAAAGAAAATTGTAGATCCGAACTTACCACCCCGTGACTCCATGTAATCGTACATCCCAGTGGTGCTCGGTGGGTAAGTCAGCCAATGGGCTGACTTATAACTGTCTGTATTTAATATTGGATTGAATCTCATCTTGTCCTCTCATAACTCGAAGTTAAAACCGCTTTGAACTGCTTTATCGTACTTCTTCTGGTCAAATCTGTAAAGTTGGGCAGGCCTGCCTAGTTTAGGATGGATTGCACCACCGACCCCAACTAGGATGCCCATGAGGATAATTCGGCGTCTGAAGTTACCCTTATCAAGCTTCTTCTGAAGGATCGCTTCGTATAACTGTTGCAACTGCCCGAGAGTGAACGTCGTCGGTAGCAGGTTGAAACCTATTGGAGCGTATCTGATCTTCCCTTGAAGTCGGTTAAGGGCTAACTCTAGGATCTTCTTGTGATCAAAAGCCAACTTCATTCGACTCAGCTTATTAACTGAAGTCCAGACAGCCAGGTCTGCATCGTCCCCGCCGACGATATCTTCGTAGTCGGTTTTTCTAACCAAGGCGAAGTAAGCAACTGAGATGACTCTCCCGCGTGGATCACGAAATGGATCTCCAAAGGTATAGAGTTGTTCCAGATACTCGAAACGGGCTCCGGTCTCCTCTTCTACCTCGCGTACAACAGCTGCTTCTAAGCTCTCATTACCCCCAATGTTGACGTAACCCCCTGGAAGTGCCCAGTGATGTTTGAAAGGGTCCCTAGCCCGTCGAATTAGAAGAACCTTGAGTGGGTTGTCCTCGTCACTTGGATCAAAGCCGAATACAATTCCATCTACGGTAAGGGCTGACATCGGCCAATCGTAAACGAACCTCTTCTTTTCTTTGGTCACTTGTCAATCCCCAGAAACTTCTTAGTAATTGATGCAGCCTCAACCATTGGAATCTTTCTGTGTGAAACGGTTCTGTTGAGCTTTGGCCTGAAGTACACGATGCAGGCCATCTCTAGCAGGTCTAAGTCAGCCTCTGGGTCAACTCTTCGTATGAAGATCTGATCGAATTCCTTTGACTTATGCCTGACTATAGCTGAATGAACGCTAATTGATTGACCTATATACATCAACTCCCCTAATAGGAATAGAAAATAAATCACAGAGGTTCTATACACCTCGACTTCTTCAAGGAGTTTTGCCTCAACCTCCTCGGTTACTACCTTCCGTATGATCTTGGCCATCCGTGGTCGGATACTTATAGTAGAAGTGACAATAAGTCAAGGTAGAAAAGAATATTTCTGTAACCAGTTGTAATCATTACGGTTAACCAAATGACTCTCACATTTTTGACATACTTGGTGTAAAGGTGCCAAATGCCAGTGCAAAGGCGAGGGCGTGCGGTTGACTTTGTAAAGGAAATCCTGAACCACGAGCACAGAGACTGGGTTCGATCCGATGACCCAAGCACTTCCAGTTGGGGCTTCGAGTGTCGGATTTGCAAATCCCGCTACCTAATAGCCATCGAAGCCTTCCGATACCAAGGGGGCGACCGCTACTCGAATGCTCTCCGAGATTGTGCAATGGATCCGAGAAAGGATCCATTGGAGACAGTTCTTGGGTTCGATTGTATCGCCTGTCATACGACTGAGGGCGTCAAACTGGAACCTTCAAGAACTCAATATGGTACAACGTATCCTCGAACGAGGTTCGAACGAATACTTGACCCTGAGCCAGAAGATCCTAACATCGACATCCCTCTCTGCCGAAGTTGCGCAGAGGATCATCATTCGTACTGGGATGAAATGTGGCAGATGGTTCGATATGATCAGATGTGAGGAAGCAAATGAAAGAAGTTAGGTATTTCACCTGCGAAACTGTCAGTGAGGCTAAGTGGTCCCTAATCGCAGAGGATCACCGACCTCGCCTTGATGTCCGCTTCTTCGGACTGAGACGGGACATCGAGGGTCGCCCCGAGGAAGAGGTCTACCAGGTCAAAGACCCAAACTATGCAAAACTTTACCAGGAGATCAACAACCAAACTCCTGGCAGCTACGTCTTCAGGAAGTTCAAACTTACCCAAGCCGAGTGGTGCTGGATTCGCGGCGTCATCCACAGCCTGATGTGTGACAACGCTACCTCGGTACCAATCGAGGCTATCTTAGTGGGGGACTCAAAGGCTCTTTAGTCCTTCAACCATCTTGTCGACCCGAGCCCAAAGATCGGTGAGGGTCGAGTTGTTGTCCAATACCCAATCGAAGTCATCGTCATGTAGGGAAAGTAAATCATTCTCACTCTTGTGATCTGGGGATACTTTGATCTCTTTGACCTTCCGCTTCACACGGACAAGCTTTCCACCAGCTTTGCGAACGGCCTCAGCTTCATTCTGATATCGTAGGTCGGTGAGTACCACGTCTGTACGAGGTACTCCAATGAGGACCGGGCCTCCCTTGATCCCAGAGCAATGAAAGTTTGGGTTACTTGAGTGACGGGCTTCAGCAAGTTGGTAGAGTCCCAGCTTCTGGTCGTACCCAAACTTGCCGGTAGCCAGCCTGTTGGTCATACGGATAGCGTACTCCGCCCAGATAGGCTCGTAGCACTCATTGCGCCCCCACCCGTCACCCAAGGTTTGGAGAGCGTGCCTGACCGTCAAGCAAACTTGAGTATGGTCCTCAGCGGAATGAACTAAGGGACTTCCTCCGAAGATAGTTCTGGGGTACCTCGGATCTTCCTTGTTCCGATTCTCACTCGGACCCCACAACTGGTCATCAGTGAAATCAAACACATCTTTCAGGATACGCTTAAGGGGATCAGCAAAAGCAATCGGAACATAGTTGTGGGCTTGAACTAGCTGTCTAGCAGCTTCGTCCTTACCCGCACCGGCGCTACCTCTCTTACGGGAGAGCCCATTGAACCAACCAGCCTCAGTGGTGAGACCCGAGATAGCTATCAACATGTACTCGGACTACACCGAGTAAGGGACGAGGCCTTCGTCTGAGTTCAATATAGACCAAAGGATCATTCCTAGTGTAGACCAATCTACACTAGTCTTATCTATAGACGAGGAATCATTGACCAAGTCCCTAAGCTTGATTACCTCAACGTAGGTTTTCTCTGTGTCAACCTCTATACCGAAAGTCTCTCCGGATTGAGCTATTCCCATAAGGTGGTCTCGCTCAGCCTTAGTGATCCTCCCGTAGAACAACGTGCTTGTGTGAGCTGATAGAGTACCTGCCAGCTGCAAGGTACCCAGCTCCTTGAGTCGAGCTGGGTCTATGGTGAAAGAGGTTTCCTCGTGGAGCTCTTCGAGGGCCACTTTCTTGGTCTCCCCTTTATCTTCCTTGGCGCTCCCACCTGGTAGCTCAATAATATACCCTGTATTAGTCCTAGCCGGGCTTCTAAACTCTTTTACCAAGAGAACCTCAGTATCCCACAGATGCTTGAGACCCTCTTCCTCAGGACGGTAGAGAAGCGCTACAGATGAGACGTCTGAACGTCCGAACACGAACTCATTTTTCTTGGCCCTTTGTTCGGCTGCAATCCAAACATTGACATGAAGGCACCAGCAAAAGACTTTGTCCATCTGCTGTCCCACCCGGAATGTCCAAAGGACTCGAGCACTGTCCAGGCGGTTGCCAGCGGCCGTCTGGGACTTATACCACCTCTGGAAGGTGGTGTCCTTCCAGACGAGCAAGGGTACCTGAGCTTCGCCGCCGACTCGTAGGGAACCCTCTCCCAGGCTCTTGACGGCATCCTCGAGGGTGGTGTCCAGTGTCGAGTAGTTGGCCACCTTCAACTTGGTAGCCATGTGCTGAATGTATTGAACCTTCTGAGCATCAGGTGGGGTACCAAGAATCACCTTCCCTGTGTCTGCCCAGACTCCGAATTCGACATTGGTTGTAAGACCTGGGAGAGTATTCAGATCTCGAGGAATCCAGAAAACAATCACATCAGCCATATTCAGTGCGGAGGTTTCCCACTCAACCTGGTCGACGTAATCTCCGAACACTTTTCCATCACGAGGTTCCGGAACAAATACGTGACCATCGAACCCAAGCTTCTCAAGTAGTTCGAGGGCTTCGGGTCTCCAACTCTTGGTTTCCTTATCCCTAGGTGTAGGCCCCGCCAAAAACAGACTCTTCACAACCTCTGTGGGAAGATCCTCTTTAGCATAGACCACCTTCATGCCCGACTTCCATGTCTCTGGATTCATGGTCCAGAATTACACCGGAAGTTGGGTACCTAGTTTACTAAACCCCTTATCGGAGTGTTCAAGCATGGCATCGGACCTCCACCTAATCCAACGGGTAGCATCAAAGTGGTCGAGTAAGGATTTTGAGTCAAGGTATGCCCGCCTTCTGCTTTCGATGTCAAGGGATCAAGCCAAAAAGGTCCTTGGTTTCCCTCCAAATGCTAACCCATCAGAAAGTGAAATTACCAAGAACTATAGGGAGTTGGCTCTTAGGAACCACCCTGATCGTGGTGGTGATCTTGACACAATGGTGGAGATCAATGTTGCCAAGGATGTGCTGACCGGAAAGGCTCAGGAACGTTGGCAACCAGAGCCGAGCCCAGAGCGTACTAAATACAAGCCACCCCCACGTCCAGAGGCAGCCTACACAGTGAAAGGGGTTCCATTTGCCGCCGCTTGGTCTGGAGCAGGGGTCCCAAGTGGCACTGATTGGAAGTTCGTCAGTGAGCAAGTTAGCTTGTACAGTAAGGGTTTCCCAACCCAACCTGGTTGTGTACTGTATGGGCAGACAGCAACACTCCATGTTTTCTGTGCAATCTTCAAGCAAGAGTCAACTGATAAGGTATGGCCCCCTACGGATTCTGATGGGAAGGTCTTTGAGGTTGAAGAAGGGTGGCGAGCTCAAGTTCTGACGGCCCCTATTGCTAAAGATCTAGATAAGATCGCCATTAAGTACATCAAACAGATAGTCTCAAACTTCCCAGGTCCGGGCCCCAAAGATGGGAGTGTCCCAAAGAAGTATCTCCTCTATCCTCAAAGTATGGGAAGTCCAACGGAAGCCTATATCGGGAAGATCCCCTATCGTGGGAAGTTTGCCTTGAAAGAGGTTCTGAGACTTGCTGGTCTTGTTAAAGTTGATGAGGAGAAAGCTAAAGACACACCGGCTATTATTGAATTCTGGGGTGTCCAAAATAAGCAAAAACTACGAGATAACCCGAGAGGTTACTTGGGTAGTAGCGGTGACTTCTTCCTATCCATTGATGGCAAAGAGGTTAAACTAGAAGAGGGGACCTGCGAGAAGATCGTCAAGAGTATGTTCTTGGTCTCAGCTCTTCGAAACTTCGAGTATCGAAAAGTCTACCGGTTGAATCGCCTGAAGGAGGGTTCTCTCTTCAAAGGCGGAGCTTACTACGCCTTCTTGACTCTTTTCGAGAGCCTCACTGGGGAACCTTCTTGGGTAAAGGATGCCTTGGAAAAGAACGTAAGGATCTTCAAGCCTGAAGATCGAACAGCTTCAGTCTTCTTGAACCTCTGCTCTGAGATGTCTTTGAAGCAAGCTTCAGTTGTTACTGGGATCCCTATGCGTGAGCTAGTAGAGATGGTCTACGACTAATCATCCAAGTCAACAGCTACCGGAGCCCCTAAGGCTGACTTCTCTACCTCAATCAAATCAGGGGGAACTTTCCCTGAAGCTGCAACCATATCAAGCAGCTTCTTGATCATCGGTAAGTCCTGTTGGTAGCTCGCTGAGTGATTCGGGCTCGGAAGCCTCAGAACCATGTACAGAGATTCTGACAGAGTCAGCTCGAGAGGGTCCTTCTTCAGGATCAGATACGACGCAGGCCCTATCCCGTAGATGTCCGGGCCGTATTCCACGACGTTGAGATACATCTCGATGATCTTGTCCTTGGTGAACGAGCTCTCTAGGGCGACCGTTAGGATGGCTTCTTGGATCTTCCTTCCAATGGTTCGGTTCCTGTTCAGCCACAAGTTCTTCGCCAACTGCATCGTGATGGTGGAGCCGCCGCGGAAGAACCTTCCGAGCTTCAAGTTGTCCTTCAAGCTGTTCTCGATGGCCTGAGGGATGAAACCCCTGTGGTAGAAGAACGCAGGGTCCTCTGTGGTCGTGAGGGCTGTGGTCATGTTCGGACTGATCATCTGATAGGGAGTCCAGTCCGGTGCCGATGGTCCAGCTTTACGCGTGAATGGCTTTCCATTTGGATGGTACGCGGTATAGGTGAACTCACCTGAGAGATCCTTGATGAACTTCGGGGGCGGACCGGTTAGCTTGCAGCCGTTTGAGATCTTGAGTTTCACATCCGGAAGAAGCCTCAAGTCGAACTTGAAGTCTCCGACTAACCTCACCTGTTTGAGTGGATCGATCAGCATCTCTTCTGGGATAGACTCGAGCCAGTGCTGGCAAGAGTCCACGCCCCAGACATGCTTGCCTTCCCAGTTGAAGTAGATTGTCGACCACTTACTCTTCACCCAAAGGTTAGGCATCCCAACCAGAGGATTCTTGGGGTCGATAGCTGTGACCTCTACATACCTGAAGGTGACTGGCACCGGGTAGAATCTCTTGTGCTCCACCTGGATGGACTTCGCCTTCGGGTAGATCAGGCCATCGGTAAACTCAAGGGCTAGCCCTTCAATGGTAACCGGTGGGTAGTAGATATTCCCGAGCTCGAGATGCTTGGTTTGAGTATTGAAGGAACCCTCGGTGAACTTGACCTTGTCCAGCTTGAGGAAGTCACTGATCTTTTGGAAGGCGTCTGGTAGACCAACCCAACCACTGGCAACAGTGGCTACCTTCGACTTGAAGTCGTAGTGCACCCCCTCTACCATAACCAGACCGTACTTGGTCTCAATCTTCCCCGTGGCGGCCCGTGCCTCATTCGAATCAAAGGAGGCCTTGTAGAGTTTAGCGGAGTCCAGTCCCCTGTAGAGCTTCACGGTCAGGTTCTTACCGGTAACCTTGAAACCGGAACCGTTCTTCTGATCCTTTGAGTCAGAGGTTATGTCGACAAGAGCCAGCCCTCCATCAACCGCAATCGTCTTGGATTTTCTACAGGCAATTGCAGAATCGAAGGTACCCTCGATGTTGTGGATCTTTACGTTAACCCTCTCAAGCCTAACACAATCGAGGTTGAGTAACTTGACTGACCCAACCTCGACGCCTGGTTTCAACCCGTTGATGTAATGCTTCAGAATTGAAGGAAGAAGCCAGCCAAGTAACAGCAGGGTTACTGGTATTGAACCGATAATTAGCCATTTCTTACGTAGCACCTTGGCACCCTACACCAACTGGTGGGCTTCAGCAAGAAACATATGTACAAAGGTACAGCTTAATATCCCGACTTGTATGATCAAGAGCGCAGATGACCTCGAATAGGATTCTCTTGATCTCGTCTAATCGATCTAAATCAACTGAAAATAGGTCATTACCTCGGTACTCACTGCATTCGTACTCCAACAACCGGTAACCAAGAACGTAGTTTGAGTTACGATCCCAGTCATCTCCGTTCAAAGTTGGGTCCACAATATGGAACTGAAGCTTATTAGTAGACCCATCGCTAGTGTTCCACTCGTCAAACAGCTCGTCTGGGGTCTTCTTACCAAACTGTTTTTTGGAGAATTCCATGAAGGCTGGTTTGAAACTGCGAACCATTTGAGGCTCAAGCTTAGCCCCACACTTGGAGCAGAAAGGACCTCCTTGAGGCGGGTGACCCTTTGGGCACACCACAGCTCCTGGAAGGGTAATCACCAAGTCATTGGGGCTTAGGGTGGCCCCAATGACCAATCGTGGATAGTAACTTGCTCCCATGAAAACCTCAGATCTTGATCTCGACTTCTCTCATGTCGACTTTGCAGAGGAGATCAGCGCCTCCGAGCTCGAGAGTCATAAAATTCTCATCCAAAGATTTGAACTCTATTGGCCATATTTGCCCAACTATGATGGCAAATTTGATCTGGGCTATCTCTCGGATCTTCTTGCGGGTGACCGCAACAGCATCCTTGGCCTTCTTGTCGATCCACGCAGTAAAGGCAGCAAGCTTCTCCTCATCGGAGGGTGGCTTCCCATCCTGTGCATTTGAGACCACAGCCATTGTGTATTCCTTGGAGGCCAGCCACTGCTCGACCTCGGTCAACGCAGGTACCAAGAGAGCCCCGCTCGTGGTTTGCTTCTTGGTAGTACCGATCTTCTTCCGAACCTCATTCACGGAAGGGAGCTTGGATAGACCGGCAATACTGACCTCGAGCTTCTTGGCTACATAGAAGTCAATTGCAGCCGCTGAGACTGTGTGAGGGGGTGAAAAGCCAGAATAATCGGTGAACCCTTGCTCCTTCAACCAATTAGCTATCTCGTCTCCATACGTGGCTACGAACCCTGGTGACTTCTTGGGTGGTATCTTTTCGTCCCTGATGTCTTTATAGACCTTCTGGGCTGCCCTGGACTTCTCGAGCTCCCACTGAGCCAGGAACAGGGCCTTAGCACTGGCGGCCTTGATCATCCTTCGATTGATTACAGGGAGAGCTCGGAGGTTGATGACCCCGATCACGAAACCACCAGCCATCGAAAGCTTGGTTGGCTTGGCTTCAGCAGGGAGCAACTCAGAGAGCTTCTTGGCGGTTGCCTCTGTAACCCTCACTGGAAGAGACTCCACGTTGACTAAACCATCCTTAACAATGGCGTAGTTACGGAAGATAAAGGTTTGGAATGACGTCGGAACCTTCCCCTTGAACTCATCCTTGAGACGAGCTGAAATGTCGACGGTGCCGGTTTTCCTAACCCCAATCGAGATATTCGGAAAGTCCTCGTTGTAAACCAAGGAAGAGATTGGATAGCCTTCAGGGGCTGGATCAGCCACGAACTTTAGAGGTGCTGGCTTGGAATTAAGAAGAGTTGTCAGCTCCTCATTCAGCTTCTTGATCTCAGAGGCCTTCTTCTCTGTACCCAACTTGACCTTGATCTCATCAACTCTAGCTTGCTCGGCAGCAGTGAGGATCTCGTCTGCATCAATTCGACTACGGCCGATCTTTGAGTACTTGAACTCAGGGTGCTCCAACAGGATATGAGCTGACTCATCACTGGCGAGTAACCCAAGAAGATCGAGAACCGTATAAGCATCGTCATCAGGTACCTTCTTTGGATCCCAGCCCTTCGTGTAGCGGAGCTTGACATCAAAAGCCGCCGCCTTGGTAGAGTCCATGAAGTCGCTGTATTTTTGCTTTCCAAAACATGACGAAAACCGATCGACGAAGTCAACATCGGCTAGAGCCTTCAGGAACGGGAAGACTACGTCAGACTTCATGCGAACCGAGTAGAGGGACACGGCCGCATATGCAGCTGCTAGGGCAACATTATCTGCTTCACAAGTTGGCAATTGTGAGTTGCTTGTATAAGCTGCGGATACCTGACCAAGATCAAGTTTGTAAGTAGTTCCTTCCTTGTGAGGGCTAACCCTCCAGAACTCGGTTACGTCAGTAGGAAGGTTAGCTTTACCGTCCTCAACGGCGTAGGTTGTCAGTTCCCCATCGATCAGAGTGTAGACGAAGTTCCCGATGGATCCCCCAGACACCTTGACTTCTATCTTGGGTGCTCCAGAGAGCTTCTTACTCAATGAGGCCTCGAGAGCTGGTTCGTACTTGGCAAAGTGCTCAGCGAAGATCAGTTGACCTCCGGCCTTTTCTGCCATGGCCGTCAAGAGAGGCCTATCAGCGTAGTAACCATACTCCACGAAGGTTGCCGCCGATAACCCACCAGCTGCCTCTTCAACGGTACTAAGGATCTCCCCTCTTGGCCAGCAATTATCACACCCATCCGACATGAAGAACAAAGAGAAGATTGACCCTGACCTCTTGGTACTCACACGCTTGATGAGTGCTGAGACCTCCTGGAGGGGCTCCTTGAACCCGGTTAGCCCAATTGGCTGCAACCACCTGTCGATGGCCTTGTTGACGTCCTGCAGGTCAGTGAGGGTCGCTACAGGCTCGGCCTCGAGCAGAGTACCGAACTGCCCTCTACCTGAAAACCAGATGATAGATACCGTGTCATTAATCCCAATGAGTTTCGGGAGCTTCCTCTTTAATTGCTCGCGAATCTTCGGAAGTTCGCCATACATGCTGCCTGAAACGTCAATAACCAATAGGTGATTGGTTGGTACCTCGACAGGCTTCGCCTTCTCTTTTGTCTTCTTCAACTCTTGGTGAACAAGAAACAGCCCGTCAGCAACCTGGTATGACAGCATAGGTGAGGAATCCTTCCGTGGGAATCCCTTAATACACCGATGGTCACCAGAATCAATGACTTTCTTGTGAACAGATTACAGATCAGATATACTGATCCCAGTCATTTTTTGAAGCTTCTCAACGACATCAGTCTTTATCTGGCTGATTCTTGGTTCGGATACGTTCAGTTGAGCGGCCAATTCCTTTTGGGTCATACCTTCGAAGTAGTACTTCAGAATAATCGTCTCTTCGCGCTTGGTAAGCTTCGCCATTTTTGCTATAACTTTTAGGAGAAGCTGTCTAGAAGATACTTGATCCTCACCCAAGGTTAGATCAACCACGTCATTGTCTAGAACATCCCTAAACTCAGGTTGATTATCGGGTCCTGCCCTGCGCACATACCCGCTCTCTTTGCGGATCTCATCAATGATCTGCCCGCGGATCCTCACTCGAGCATAGTAGACGAACTCATCTTCAGAACCCTCGTATCGGTTACAGGCATCCCATAGACCGATCTTACCCCAGTGGATCAGTTCCTCAATTTGAAATGGAAATCCAGAACCTCTTAGACTCCATGCAACTTGCTTAGCTAAATAGCTATACTTGTTGAACCTCTTGTTGAAACCCCTACTGATAGGAGCCTTTTCCTTGTGATTGAACAATTAAGATCCCTATCCTAGAAATCATAACACCTTTTCGAGCAACTCAACTTGGTCCTGTGGAAGTTCATCCATGCAATAGAAGGCTACCATCTCAGCAAAGTTTTCTTCATCATTCTTACCAGCATATGGAGTTATGAATCCAGATCCTGGTGTTGATTCAGGCTTTATACCTTTGAGTGCAGCCCATCCCTTGAGTGAGATACTAGCCTTATACGACGGATCATCCTCTCTATGCATGGTTACCTGGTAACCACTTCGAGACCCTCCGTATCCAACCCGTTCAACAACATAGGTCTTACCTTTCTCAACCACTGTGTCACCAGGTTTAGGAGAGAGGTCAGGGTTTTTCCTGATCTCAAACTCGAGGTCACTCGTTGATTGATCTACCTTGGACTTGATAATCTGGTAGATCCTAGCTATGTCTCGGCGCTTACTCTGTAGGAACTTAAATTGAAGCCGGTGTGCCAACTCATGGAGGATCGTTTGGAGGGCTGCCCCTTCATTACCATTCAGATTGGCTCGTACGAAGAACTCATCACTGGAAACCATGTAGAAGGCTAGTACCTTGGACTTGGTCAGTGTGTTGGAGATGAGGGCATCTCCATAGCATACTTTTCCAAGACCTTTCTTTGCTAGAAGATGAACAGCCTTCTCAATGACCCTGGCACAGTTAGCCATCGTGGCTTCATTAAAACCACCAGTGTTCACAAGTCTAAAGGGACCAGCCTTCAATACGGTAGGAGCATCCACCCCACGCACTGTAGCTTTACTAAAGGCATCCTTAGCTATCGCCAAGTGTTCCGTGTATAACTTGAACAACTTCTGGAAGGCTTTGACCCCATCCTCAAAGTTCTTTGGGCTAGCAAAGCGTGTCTTCTCGTAGAACCTCGAGCAGGCTTCAACCTTCCTTCTAACATCCGCTGGGAGGTCGTATTGCTGAAGAAGACCAAGGAAAATGTTCTGAACCCCTATCCTCTGCATGGTACCAAGTGAGGACTTAGGGAAAAGTATGTACTCGTACTTCTTGTTACCAAAGAACCTGGATACCTCTAGCTTCTTGCCCTCGAAGGGCTCTCCTTCGTGTTGACTCAAGTACTCTTGTGCACTCAAGACATGAGGAAGTTCAATCTCCAAGTCTTCGTATCGATCCAGAGTGGTTTCCCAAGAACGAATGAGGTTCGGAATATCACCAATGGACATCGCATACCGGCGAGCTACCGAAGCAACGATTGGGCCCCCCTCCTTGCACTTGTTACAAGTAGTCAACACGGTTACCCGATCCGGACTGGTGCACCGGCACTGCTGGGTAACCGTACCGCAAACTCTGCACACCACCTTGTAGTGCTGCTTAGGGCCTGGAATGAAGTTACCCTCTGGCGTCCAAGAGCCAGAATCCTCAGAGGCTACTCTAGAGCCACCGGCGCTAGCATACCGCCTGGCGACAGACTGAATGAGAGAGTCCACCCTACTGAGGGTTTATCGAATGACTATCTCATGAAGCTCCACACTCAACCCAGGCCCGCTCAATCAGCTCCTGACAGAGTTGATCAATGGCGTTGACATCTGGTTCAGGAGGAAGTGGTGACACCTGCTCTAATTTGTTGAGTTCTTTGTTCTGTTGCTCGAACCAAGACACTAGGTCCTCAAACTCCCAGGCCCCGTTGCGAATAGCGAGTAGTTCTTCAGCATCTTTTCGTCGTATATCAAGCTCCCCGGTTATGAGGAGGTCTTTGCATGAACGGGATAACCTAACCAAGTGCATGGCGTGCTTCCCATCGTACCCAAACTTGGCCTCCATAGCGGCCCGCTCAGGGTTCCGACTATTCTTCCACTTCTGGAACTTGCTCCAATCGGATTTTTTGGAAGCATACCGCTTCTCTAACTCGAGTACCTGGATGAAGTTGGTGGTGAGACCCAAGCTGTTGGCGGCCGCATGCCAAACCTTGTCCTCTACCTCTAGATCAGCCCATGAGGTGACTTCAACCAGGCGACGCTGAAACTCATCCCGAATAGCCTGCCTCATGCTCGGAGCGATGTACTCGAGCTTGTGCCAGTTCCACGAGTCAACCTTCTTCTTGACCATGGCCATGGCAGCATCAATCTGATTCTTCGATGGATGAACGGGTATTGGAGCCAGCCCAAACTCTGCCCGCGTGGGCTCATGATCCGGCGGGTCAAATATCCACCGCCGGTGAAGTTTCACCTTCCTCATTTGTTCTGTAGCGTACCCTTGGAATGTTTCCCTAGCTCTTCGGCTGAGGAACATCCTCTTGTGATCCAGCAATGCTTGCCCTACAGGACTCACAAACAAGTGCTGCTCAGGGTTGGTGAAGAGGATCTCCAACGTATTAGGGTTGCACTCTGAAGCCAAGTACATGGCCTTCTTGATCTCGAAGATCACTAGGTCAGGATTCTTGAGTACCTCATGCTCGAAACTTCTCAGGATCCCAGTGTAGTAAGGCTTAGGGGCAATAGTGATTGCACGAATATCCAAGTCACTGCTTGGAGTATTGGTTCCATAAGCATGTGACCCATGAAGAGTCACAAAAATGGTACGGTTAGGCATCCAAGGATGCTCACCACCTGCATTGAAGTAATCTTGCCAGTCGAAGTTCATTTGGGTCTCAAGGGGCACAAAATATGAGCTTGGTTGAATACATGATACACCTCATCCCAAGTACTCGGATCGAATCCAGCTTTATCGTCGATCAATATGGAGAAGTAGGGTTTACGCGTGAAGTCACCAGTCTTGGTGTTCTCCACAGGAGTTTCGTTCAAACCCTTGAAGTTGACTCCCTCTTCCGCAAGCCGATCGGTATATTTAGGGCCTTCTATTGGGTAACAGGAGGTCCAGAGAACCAAGTAGATCTCAGGAAAGGAACTTATTTTTCTTAGGGCTTCGATAGCGTTAGGGTAAAAAGGTGCTGACGCATCCCTATAATTAGAGTCACAGATGGTATCATGGGCGTCAACCATGACATAGATAGTGTCCCACCCACGCTGCTGAGCAGTTAGGTACGCCTTGAGAATAGCTCGTCTCAGATCCATGGTGGTTAGAATACACCGGGAATCTGCAGAATCTCAACTAACTATCTAAGTTTTATGTAATTTGGCCCAATGGGCGGTAACCTTCAGACTTCACGCTGCCACTCACGAAGGACATGCTGAGCCTTATTTACCAGCTGTTTGAGTTCAACCACCGGTCGTTCAGACTTCCCAAGTATTTCTCGTAGTTCCATGAGCTTAGGACTTGATTCCATTGATCCTCGGAACATGTCAGGAAGACCATCCAATGAAAGGTTAATGTCTACGATCTTTTGCCAGATTCTAGCAAGTGATCCTCGACCCTCTTCAATGGTCTCCCTCTCGAGAGGTCCCTGAACAACACGTCCAGCCAGGTCACTCAGCGCTGCCGCTAGCTTCTCCCTCGAAGGTTCTGGCTCTTCAGTCATGGCCCAGATGGTCTTGATCTCTGCCTGAACCTCTTCGGCGGTGGCTAGCTTATTCATACCCAGTAGTGGCAATAAGTAGATCAGTGCCAGACCCCCAAGAATGCCGATTCAATCAAATTTTGACGAGATTCTGACCTCTAGTGCGTAATAACTAAAGTGAATAGACAAACCTGATAACTAACTTATACCCACATAACAAGTAAACTGGTGAGGATATCCAATGGCTGAAGTTAAGAAATTCTGGATTGTAAGTGACCCCCCAAAAGTAGACGGTAGCTGGGACTGGATTTGGGAAGATCCAGCCATTGTGAACTCATCGGATGTAGATGGTATGCGTATGGCTCAGTTCTGCGGGGCGTTGAGTGAGGGGGGTTACAGCATCCACGGACTTGTACGAGTTTATGATGGTACTGAGACCGTCAGAGGACGTTGGGACAAGGAACACACCAAGGTGTACGATGATGAGGGTAGTGCCAAAACAGATGCTACCAAGCGTATGAACGCACTGAAGAAGATCTACGATCGAAGGCACTCTGGTACGAAAGAAGCCAACGAAGCTATTCGTTGGAAGGCCTAAGCTCTCCTGTAGGGCATCCTGTAGCTTCGCCGACGTCTCACTTGGGGCTCTGCTGCCTCAAGTGATTTCGTTGCATCCTTCAATACCGCTTCGAAAGTTATATCCTCTTCGTAGCTTAGCCCGTCGTCATCCGGGAAGCTGAAGTCCACCCCTGTCCCGTCATCCCCGATGATCAGGTACCGAGGGTGAAGTCCTTCATGAACCTCACGATGACATCTACTACACAAGAGATGGCACTTGTCTAACTCACTTCTGAGAAGTTCTATAGAAGCTAGCCGGTCGGAAATGTTGTATTCCTTCTCTAGTGGATTTGCATGGTGAAAGTCAAATGCGCTAGGAAACCCCGTGTAGCCACAGATCTCGCATTTCCCACCCAGGTAATCCACAGCCTGTTGACGGAGCTCGCGTCTGCGGACACTGGCCTCGTGTCTCAGAACCCAAGCGGTGTCTTCATCAGTGTACATCTAAGTAGATGCTCTAAAAGAAGATCAGACAACTTGGCCCCGCTCACCAGACTCTTGTACCTACCATCCTTATGCAGACTGAAGAAGTTACTGTTTTCTCTGGGTTATCATTCAAACTATTGGAGTCAGGACCGTGGGATCCGAACTCCTTCGGGCTTGTCGACATCACTATAACCAAGGCCGAAACCAAGCTTGAAGTACTCATAGACTTAAACACAGAGGTACCCATCCAGTTCGAAATCGATTCGTATCTTTGGACGGGTTCCAAGTTGCTTCTGAGAACCAATGACAGAGTTCGTTGGATTCTCCAAGCTACCAATTGATCTCGGTGTAAGTAGTGAGAATCATATGACAACAGCTAAGCCTGTGGTTAAGTGGGCCGGTGGGAAAAGACAGATTCTGGCACAAATCCGACGACGACTACCCAGATCCATGGATACTTACTATGAACCCTTCATCGGCGGCGGGTCTGTTTTCTTCGCACTGGCAAACCGAAAAGCCTTCAAGAGGGCAGTCATCAACGACAAGAACAAGGAGTTGACGGACACCTACTTGGCCATATCCACAGGAAAGGTCAATGATATCATCAGTATTTTGACTGACTACCCAAACACGCGCGAGTTCTACAACGAGATCCGAGCTCGAGTACCCAGTGAGATCCCAGAGCTCGAGGTCAGGGTGGCCAGGTTCATCTACTTAAACAAGACCGGGTTCAATGGTCTCTACAGAGTCAACCAGAGCGGCGGCTTCAACACCCCCTTTGGAAAGTACCCCAACCCTAACTACTGCGATAAGGCTGGCCTCCTAGAAGCCGCACGAGCCCTTGAAGGTGTTACCATCGAGTGCGGAGACTTTGAAACCTCAGTCGCCGGGGCGAAACCTGGTGATGCCGTCTATTTCGACCCCCCTTACCTCCCCAAGAGTGAGACAGCTAACTTCACCTCGTATACGGAGGGCGGCTTCAGCCTTGCGGATCATGAGAGGCTGGCTAGGACGTTTAGAGAGCTGGCTGATCGTGGGGTGGCTGTTCTTCTATCTAATGCGGATGTAAGGAGAGCCAGAGCCCTGTATGCTGACTATCGAATCGCAAGGATTCAAGCCCGTAGAAACATCAACAGCGACGGGGACAAGCGGGGAGAGGTCAGTGAGATCTTGGTCGGAGCAAATCTCCCCCCGATAGCCAGCCTAAGTGTTGAGATCACTCCCTAACATATAGTCACAGATCAGTTCGATGATTCGACGGTAGGGATTCTCATGCTGAGTCCCCACTGTCTCTACAAAACTGGCAGCCTTGACGTGACCACCACCTCCGTAGTGGAGAGCCAACTCACGAACGTTGAAGTCTTTTCGTGACCGGAGGGACACCTTGAACTTGGCATTCTTTGCAAAACCTTCACACCAGTCTTCGCGATTCGAGTTGTCTTCAAGGTAGTAGCGGAACCCAGCAACAATATCCACACCAGCTTCGGCTGCCTCAGCGATCTCATTAATGGCCGTGGTGTCCTGAACCATGAGAACCTTGAGTGGCCCAATCGTAGCTCGGTAAGCCTCCTCGAGAGCCTTCTTGACAGTCCAGTCTTTTTTCTCTACTAAAACCCGGCCTATATCCATTCTACTATCCCAAGTACTCTGGAAGTTTGGAAAGATTGGTTCTTTAAGCCAATCCTTCTTTGAGAAAAAGAATAGTGCCTCAGTGTACTCTCTCGACCTGTCCCATAATGGATGCTTAGTCTGCCAGGTATCGTAGATACCACAGATATTGGCGAAGTTCTTCACCAACTTGTTCTCACCAAGTAGGGGGACATAGACATAACGATATGCCAGCATAGCCCCCGAGACTCCAGGCTCCACTTTGACATCAGCAAAGATCCCTGACTCTCCAAAGGGCTCGACTACTTCCTTGGAGTGATGATCAAGGACAATGACACTTACAGGGATAAAGTCCTGGGTTCGGGTCTTATGAGGAGAGAAGTCACAAAAGAGCATTCCTTCCTCAGCTTCTAGCTTCTCGTGCTCCTCACTGTTGTACTTGATGAAACGGATTTTCGCTTCTGGAAGGGCCGCTTTGAGGATCATGGCCGAAGCCAAACCATCAGCACAGGTTTCATGCGAGATGATGGTCTTGATTGCTTTCAACCGCTCGAGGGAAAATGTCATAGCTGACCCCCGGACAGTTCGCCCTTCTTCTGACGAATCGAATCCATCAGTATGTTTCGAAGGGACTGGGTGAGTACCTTGTCTCGATCCCCCTTGGTGGTTAGGTACCAGTCGTTCAATTCAGCAGTAGTAGTAATGGCTGTTAGTTCACCCAACAACCTCTTCTGAATGTCGTACTCTCCGAAAGTGTACGGGGCAGTTGTGAATTCAGTGGAGGCCTTACCTCTGTTCTCTTCAGGTACCTCCTCATACTTTTTAGTGATATCTGTAGCCGTTCTGGCAGCCTCTAGGGCTTTCTCCAGAGTACTTATTGCCTCAATCTCACCCGGGACATTACCAGAGAAGATTGACTCTATCACGAGTCTGAATGAATCGAAGGCTATTGCGAAGGCATTGAACTGGGCCTGACTCTTCATGCTGGGGATTGACTGACGCAACACCTCAGCCATGGCATCGGGTGGAACATCTACCGGCATTAAACTGATCCAATCTTGGAGTTATGAGTTAGGTGCTTCTGGAGTAGCTGCTACGAGCTTGTTGCAGAAGGTCTCTGCAAGTTTCTCGGCTACTGCGATGGATACACCGGCGGCTCGGAACTGAGAGATGATCGTTCCTCGAATAAGTTGGACAGCTGTCCCCTTGTTCTCAAGAATCCTAGAACAAGCTTGGCAGATAGCGTAGAGATCCTTTGGCTGCTCTACACCCATCTTCTTGAGAGTTTCTTGCTCAGAGGAGGGGACACGAAACACCTTCATGGTGCTCTCTTCTCGTTCCCGGTCACAGATTGAGCACTTGCGCTTCACGTCTTATCCCCGTATTCCTTGATGAGGATCCTGTCCACAGACTCTAGGTCAATATCCTCGTTGCAGATCTTTTCAGCCATCAATAGGGCAGCCCCTATTGGCATGGTTATTAGCTGAAGCTTGTGCCTTCGAAGAATCTCGGCTTGTTTCACGTGAAAAGCGTCTGTTATGTTGTCCCTTGGTAGTAACTTAGTGTATTCATTAGATATTCTGTGAGGGTGGCAGTAGTGAGGGTCACTGACCGCATAGTAAACCCTGCAAATAAGTGGTCGAGTTTGGTAAACAGAGCATCGATTCTGGTCATTTAGGAGAGGGCAAGGGATCATAGCCTTCATCCACACGTGATACTCAGTACCAAACTGCTGGTCAGCGGAGAACTTCATTCTTTCTTTGATACCAGAAGTCCACTTACCCTGCTCCAACATCCAACGGTAAATCAAGATCCCTTCGAGAATTGAGATCACAACAGGATGGTAGCAACACCAGGCACAGCCAGCAGTACAGGTAATTCTCTGACCATGCTTGGGTACCTCCGATCGTAGCTGCATCTCGAAGTCGGAAGATAGATCACTTCGGAGAACTTCAGTCTTCCCAACTGATTCCTCAATGGCTAAAGGGAGGCGGTGTTTAGTCATCATCATCCAGTAGGATCCTGCTGAACCGATTGAACTCTGCTTTTGGTTGAGCAGCAGAGTTCACTGCTGCTTGGCGACGAGCAACAGTACCAATGGTTTGAGGGACAGTGATCCTAACAGAGTGCCCCTTCTGGTGAGTGGCCAAGATCAGAACTCCAGGACGAAGTTTGAGACTTGGGTTCACGAAGAATGAACCCCCCTCGCGGAAGATGTCACTCTGAATCCAATCGACCCAGGGCTCTAATATGATCTCAGGTCGGCGAAGAATAGCTGGAACTACCATCTTCACGAACGGCCCTGCCCCAGACTTGACGGGAGCAGTAAGGAGTTGCCAGACCTTCGGTGGGTTGCAGACTACTTCCGGATTGGTAGGATCTAGTTTATTGGCCTCTTCAGGAAGCTCAATCTTGAAACCATCTTGCCCAATAAGTGCGACAAGACGAGAGTGTCGATCATAACCGGTGACAACCCATCTCTGACGAGTTCCCCCTTGGGCTTCATACGATACTAGGTCACCAACATCCATCACTCCACTCTAACACCAGGACGGAAACCTTGTACTATCAAATCAACGTCAGGGATCGCAGCTTGAAGTTTTCTGATAACAGACTCCTTGGCCGCCTCACACGCGGTGCCCAAGAATTGATTGACTATTTCAGTCCTATAAGCCGGATCCCCTAGTATTACAAGTACTTCGCTCCACTCTCGTTCGGCGCCAACAAGGAAGTCCTGCTCGACTCGGGTCAAAGACCCCCAGGTTCCATCAGGTTCTTCTTCATCTTTCTTCGTGTAGATATACAAACGAAGCTGTACCTTTAGGAGCCTGGTAAGAGCCGAGAAGGTTCTTCCTTGCACATCTTGGGTGGCCGGTGGCATCGTCACAAAGGCGATGCCATAAGTAACTCAACCATTACTCCGGCATTGGAGGGGCTTGTCTGCCAAAGGCTTTCATCCCACTATCCATGAGAAGATCTCGCACTACGTCAGCTGGGTCCTCTTGGTTGCCTTCTAGAGCTACAATAGGGGTAGGAGCTGAAACAGGAGGTTGCGTGGTAATGGTAGCTTCAACGGGCCCCCCTTCAACTGAAGCATCATCCTTGGCCTTCTTTTTGCTCTTTGGGTTTACATGACCTTCAATCGGTCCCTTGTGTTTCCCAGTAGCATAAGGGTTGACTGGGTCTAAGTGATATTTTCCTCGTACCCCATCCCTGCGTAAGAAGATAGCTGGGTTAGCTGATAAGGCATAACGAATGTACCCTAAGGGATCCTTTGAGTCTGGTATCCAATGTCGACTCTTGAGTTCGACGTGGATCTCGGGTGCTGATAACTCTTTGCCACCCATCACAATCTGAATTGAATCCTCAAGGCGGGGTCGCGGTACCTCAACACCTTTTTTTGCCTTCGGGGGGACACCAGAGGCCTTTGTGAAAACCTTAGGTGGTTTCTTGGAGCTCTTCTTAGTTGTTACAGGCTTCTTGGAAGATTGGATCGACTTTTTCTTTGCCTTCTTCGATGATACCGAAGCCTCTACAGGCTCAGCTTCTGATTCCTCCTCGTCAGTTGGTACCTCCGATTCGGAAGATTCACCTAAGGTAATAAGCTTCTTGATCCCGTCGATCAGATCACGAATTGTAGCCACCCTAGCATCGATCTTCGCATTCACATCAACCCGAAACTGTTCCTCAGCTTCAATGGCTTTCAGGTAAGTGGCAAGCTGTTCCTTGACCTTCATGTGATCTAATCCTTTCCGATAGGCCTCCAGACACCTACTACACCGATTAGTAGACTGAGGTCATAAATTCGGTAGCAGCCATAATACTGAGTAACTTGCCTATTGCAAGATTCTGCAGTCATGAATGCTAAGGAAAAGTCACTCCGATGTCATCTTCCGAAGAATGCGAATGTGACGTGGACTAGAACTTTCTTCCAGAACATTTTGAAATTCACATTTTCTAATCTGAAAGCACGTTGCCGCAACTCCAGGGCCTGCCCTAAGTCCTTCGCAGTTTTCGCAATTTTTGGTTCCAAAGTTCAATTTGAATCTAAGCTTTCCGGATTCTAATAACGATTCTCGATAGGCCAGCTGCAGTTCTTGCGCTGCAACCAAAGCAACTTCAAAGTTACCGTCCAGGAATGCCTTTAATAGAATTTCGGAAGGGTCTACTTCGCGATGCCCTGGAATTCCCGTTGGAGGTCGTCTTCTGAGATAATCCCGAAGCTCCTCAATACTTGTTCGGACTTCCCCTCCTGAATCGCCCTCTGCAACCCTGCTAGCCTCCGATCCCCAGTCTTTTCCGCTACTCTGATGGCTTGGGACATCAGAGTATCCCAGGCTACGGTCCCCTTCGGGGTCAACTGCTTGACTTGTTCGTGTGCTCTGGTCTTCATTGTACGTCATGCGCCTCTTCATTAGTAGATGGAGTCACAGTGAGGTCTGAGTCCTCAGCTAGCTTATCGTTAAGCTTAAGCAATAGGTTAGCTAAGGTAGGATCTGAAGACTTCTCCAGTAGCCACTGTACTAAGTCCCTCAATACCTCTGATTGACGTTGTTGACCCTCAATAATAGCAGGAAGCTGATCTTGAACGGTATCAGCAAGCCTCTTCATAGCAGAAACCGCCTCCTCAAGATCCTCTACGCTATCGAGTTGGGCTGCTATAGCCTCCATCCTCGCAGAGGCAGCAACAAACTCATCTATCTTAGCTGGTAAGGTTGCGACCCCATCCAGGTTGGAAAGAGAGTTAATCAGCTTAATAGGGGATACCCCTTGATGTCGAGACTTCTTCTCGGCTGCCCTACGGAGACTTCGGTTGACACTCATCGGTTGTTACAATTCCCACGGTATAGTTCGTAGAATGGGTAGGGGTTTTCACCCTTATTTAGTTGATCTGGTAACTCATTGTCCTCAGTCATTAGTGAGAGCAATGGAACCAACTCAAGAAGCTGCAATAACTCAGGACAGGACGTAATTTTTGGAAGATCCATCCTTGCCTGCGGAGTACGTTCGATGATGTAGACTAACTGATCCTTCCGTAGAGGGTACAGATCATCCAACATGCACTTTCCTTCTTCGAACCAATAGTTGTTACTGGTATTTCCGTCGCACAGGGTTCGGAAAGGTGGCTCACAACAAGGGTCTGAATCTCGGTCTCGGTCACTCATGACTTCCTCATCCAACCCATTCTGAAGAGTTGTTTCTTACTGTCTATTGATACCCTACAGTAATAGATTCCTGTTCTTACACGCCTCTCGTAGAGTGGCTTGCCAGAGCTACCGCTTTCCTTCTCTTTACGAAGGTAGTCGATGAGTTTCTGTTCAAAGTCAGATGTGCTGTCAGTATCAACAGCCGTCAGGATCTCTTCTTTGAGCAGGTCATCCGAGTCCTCATCCAACTCGATGCCAAGGTCACTGAGAGTGAGGTGCTGCTGAGGGGATGCCATTGGCATCCATTACACCTCAGGCCACCACTACTAAGACGGGAGCCAGCTCCTCAGCCCAGAACTCTACTTGTCGACCATCAGGGAAAGAAACCCCAATCATCGGGTCATCGGGGAAGTGCTGCCCACATCCACATGAGTACTCCAAGTAATCGACTATTCCGAATAGACCTATAAACTCTGATACATCTGTAAACGGAGGATTGATGTCAATTGCATCTACTACCTTAACCCGTTGCCCTGGCTGATAAGGAGAGCCATCAACAGGCACTGTAATGTACTCCAGAACTTCTAGCATAGGAGCCCCTACTTGGCGATCGGAAGAGTCCTTTGCCGCGTGGTGTCTCTCCGCTTAGAGCTGAAGTCTTTGACACCAGCATAGCAATTATGAGTAGCAAGACCAGCAGCTAGGAACGTCTTACTGCTAGTTCGAATATCAGTAACATCTCTAACCCCTACTTGCTCTATAGACACAATTCGATCTTTAGAGAAGTCAACTGATCTACCAAAGAAGTTTGAGGACTTTCTGATTATCGCTGGCTGTACTAGTGAGAAAAACTTAGCGTATTGACGGAGCCCACCACTAACTCTTGCTGAAACTCTAGAACCTTCCACTGGCATCTCGATGCCCAATGAAGAGGCATACTTAGACACTCGAGTAAGCAAACCGTTATCCTTGGTTTGGTGAACCCTCAGGGACTTATTATAGCTACCCTCAGCATCGAATATACCTGCTAGGAAACCTTTTCTATACTCGTCTGACTCGAAGTAATGATCTAGGTTCAGTAACGTTCGAATTGAATCTATTGATCTTGTCTCAACTTTTTGCATGGGTAACTTAGAGAGCTTAGACCCAGAATCAAAAGGCCTAATTTCTACACCAACTCCAAAACACTCTAAGTATTCTCTGAGACGAACTAGTGGCTCTTGATCTGTTAGAGCTACTCTCCAATAAGGTTGTTTAGGGCGATGACTTTCAGTCAATCGTGAAGTACCGTCTCCGATAGTCATAGCTGCAACATAGCCAGCCTTATACTCACTAGAGAACAACGGCCCCTTAGTTATACCGAACTGTTGTAAGTCACAATCTAGAGCTAGGTGGTCGGTTCTTTTCCAAGACTTTCGTGTTTTACCTTCAAACCAGAGATGTTCAGCTGTCGTGAGCACCTCACTTGACTCAGTGATCACTCTAGTAACCGGCCTACGAAAATTCCACACACCCTCAACTATAGAGCGTCTGAATCTCCTATCCATCCTAAAACCAGGCGGATCTTCATCAAAACCAATTAGAGTATCCCCAACTTGGATATCCCCAAGTGGCCTCCATGAAAAGTTATCATGGAGTACTAGTGTTTCTGGTGCTAGGCAGTACTTACACCCAACTGAGCAGGACTCGTTCACCGTGAAGGGGTCTACCATCAACACGCAACCACAGCCCTCTGAAGCTGGTTTTGAGTACCCGGTAAGAGAGAAGTCTTCCGGAGGAGCACACACCCCTGAATCCAAGTTTGGGTGTGCCCCTGGGTGCCCAAGGAGAAGCCTATCCTCGTTACAAAGGTAGACCTTGATCCCGTGCCTCTGCGATACCTCAGCCAACTCGAGTAAGATGTTCACTCGGTCAACTTCAGATCGAGTCTCCGGCATCAAGTCGTTCTCCTGAAGGAAGGACAGGTATACCCTGTCAATTCCCTCACTAGAGGCCATGGCCGCAATTTGCTCAAACCGAGCTATGATCACTGGGTGTGGTAGGATAGGAACTGGAGAGAATCTCCAATAGACATTCTTCGGCCCAAGTATGTGAGCTGCCGTGGCAAGAGTATTGATGGCCTCGCCAAGCTTAGGAGCTTTCCCCTCAACCTCCATCCACCCGGTCACCGTGATGTGAGCCTTGATGTTGTACCCGAAATCCGTTAAGTTCGACCGAATGAGGTTATTTGGATTCTTAGTCCAGAAAATCAGGCCAAGAACATCGTCAGGCCGCAATGACCATCGATAGGGGATAGCTTCCGTCGGGTGAAACCCAATGAAGTGCCCTACCTTGAGGGCCGCCAAAAAGTAATCCCATTTGTCTATGCAGACATCAGTCCACCGCGAGAACGAGTAAGGAAAGCCGATCTCCTTACCACTTAGAACCTCTTTTGCCTTGCTCATACGGTTTGGCCTATTTTTCCAGGCTTTTCAAGTAGTAATCTAGGCTAGCCAGCCTGTCAACCACTTTCAGAACCTCACCCGGTGTAACACCAGGGATGCAGAGCCTAAATGAGTTAGCCAAAACGTCTCATGAAGTTTCCAGAAGCAAGGGGTGGTGGGAACCAGGATCCAATAAGTCGGATGCAGCCCTCATCTCACTTATTCACTCGGAAGTCTCCGAAGCCTTGGAGGACTACCGCATGGGTCACGCTCCTAACGAGTACTGGTTCGAAAGTACAGCAGAGCAGGGTGGGGTAAAATACTCAATCCGAGACGACGTCAATGGAACGAAACCGTGTGGGGTACCCTCTGAACTTTCGGACGTAGCCATTAGAATTGGTGACTACTTCGGGGGTAGGAACCTGGATCTAGAAGAAGCCCACAAGCGAACTTTGGAACTGGAACCGGTCAAAGACTTTGAAGGCGGGCTCGCGAGGATTCATCACGCTCTTTCTATGGCCTTCGGGGAGAGTCACGAGTTCAGTCCCGCCATTAGTCAGGGCACCACAGCTGGAAAAACCTTTTGGTTGGCCACTGCCTTACGATATACCTTTGATCTGGCTAAGATCTGTGATATCGACCTGTGGTACCACATAAACCTGAAAACAGAGTTCAACAAAACGAGATCTCATAGGCATGGCGGGAAGAAACTCTGAGGTCGAGGGGCCAGATCCTCCTCTAAGGGATGACCGAGCCGAATACGAAAAGCTGAAGAGTTCTGCTCAGTTCATACTTGGGTCTGATGAGTGTGGGCTTGGATCTTGGGCCGGTCCTTGTGTTACCTGTGCCGTCGCGGTACCAAAAGATTGGAAACCACCTTTTGGCCTGAATGATTCCAAGAAGGTTGGGTCTAAGAAGCGAGAGCAGCTCTTCGAGATACTCAGGAACCGGATCCCATACGCCTGTGAGATGGCTCAATCTGATGAGATTGACCGTGTAGGGATTACTTTGGCTCTTCGAAGGTGTTTTAGGGCTTGCATCGAGAACGTCCTAGCGAGGGCACCAGGGGCTCTCATCGTCATCGATGGTGAGGTTAGGATCCCAGGTATAGATCATCTCCGTTTTCCAAAGGCTGATGGTATAGTGCCCGCGGTCATGGCAGCCTCAGTCATCGGAAAGGTTATTCACGACCGATACATGTGGCTGATGGCCGAGAAATTCCCAGGTTATTCTTTTCATAAGTCATCTGGGTATGGAACACCAAAACACCGTGAAGCTCTCGAACGTCTCGGGCCATGTCCAATCCACAGAAGAAGTTACCTTCCGGTTGCTAAAATTGGAATTAGGTCAGAAGAAGGAATCAGTGTTGACTCTGACGAAGACTGATGCCTCTTACCTAGCAGGCTTATTTGATGGTGAAGGATGCCTTACTGTTGTACTGCAAAAAGGTCATCGAGGAAAACGTACCAAAGGAGTCCTAACTCCACATCTTATGTTTACAATTGCTAACACCGATAGGGGAGTCCTTCAATGGTGCTTAGATACCATAGGTACTGGGATAGTAGTAATTGGTAGGGGTTACTCAGCAAAGCACCCCCGTAGATTACCACTGTATCGCTATAATCTAGAAGCTAATGCAAATCTAGTGACCTTACTACCACGAATGATACCTTACTTGAAGGTAAAGAAGGAGAGAGCTATACTATCCATGAGGTTTTTGGAACTAAGAAGTAATCGGGACAGGAGGGCGTATACGGAGGAAGATGTAACAATTCTGTTCAATATCAGACAAGCAAACCTCAGAGATTATGACTTGCATGGAACTCCTACCTTACGCTACATGGGTAAATCTTATACCAAGGATGAGTTTATTGAGTTGTTTTTCAGGGATAGAGACGGATCAATCTATCGGCACGTAGACTGGACACCAGAAATGGATTCAGTAATTGGAACAGATACTGATCTTAACGTAGCTAAACTACTTGGATTAAAGATAAGTATGGTTCAAAAGAGGCGGGTTCACTTAGGTATACCTTCTTCGATGGATCTCAGACCAAAGAAAGAAAGGGTACTACAACTCAGATCCGAAGGACTCACCTTAAAAGAGATCTCCTCGAAGATTGGTATCAGTAAGTCTTCGGTGGCTAGAGTCCTAGACGAAGTGGTGTACTAACTAGGCACCAGCTGGGCCTATAGCCCACCCAAGCGCTGGCCTCACCTGATCAGTCTCGGGGTCATGACTGGTACCAACGAAACCCCCAATAAACTGCATGGGGATCTTCTCACCATAGTAGAGCCAAGTAAACGGAACTCCTGAGATTCCTGTGGGGAACTGGTCTGTTGTTGGCCCACCGCACATGCAACCAAGCCCTTGATCCCAATTTTCAACGAACTGGTTTGGAGCGTTGAACTTGCCACCGTAACCCCTGAGGTACGGGAACAAGGCATTGACCGCCCCAGTCACGTAGGGGCCTCCTGAGCCGTTGCCTTTCTTGTAGAGGCTATTCCAGAACTTCAAGTCGGAGTTACCCTTGAATGCCGAAACGAAGTGAGCGAGCACATTCTTCAAGGCATCGATCCACCACTTACAATCAAACTCAGCTAGGCACGAGACCCGATCGATGATGTTAGACCAGTCATCCTCGGTACCTAAGAGTGTGATCTGTGGAATACCACAGCAGGTTTTGCAGCCAAATGAGAAGTAGGACTGCATGGCATCCAAGAGAACCACTTCCGATGCGGCCCGCTCGATAGCCGTCGTAGTCGAGAAGTTGGACACAATCAAGTCCCGCTTGGGACCGATGTACTCAGCAATTCGGTCTGAGAACTCAGAAAAAGCCCCTTGCCAGTCATTCTTCGGAGAACCCTTGGAGAACCCGTCTCTACTGATCTCGATGTAGATCTTGTCGTCAAGAGCCTCTTTCCCTACTGGGTTCACGAACAAGTGCCGAAATCGATCTGAGTTGGCATTGATGTGATTGGCAAACCCCTGAGCGATGGCAACCCAGATGTCATCCGGGGACAGCACCAACGGGCAGTGGATCTCGAATGAGTGGTGAATAGCTCGGACCAACCCATGCAGCTTCTGAGTACCATTCCACCTGTCTTCGTAAAATCCTATTAGATTATCTTGGTTTGACCCGCAAGCTTCAACCGAGACTTCGGAGAGGCACTTCACGGAATCAGCAAGTTCAATACGCCCCGGAGCCCCTTTACCAGGCTCAACCCTTGAAACATCTGCAACCTTGAATGTGACAGGCATACGGCCTATTACACCGATGGACACACAAACATCAAGCTTAATTCAGCGAATTCAGTGATTCTAGTGGGAGGCTGCCCTTCGGACCTTCAATGATACCACCGTCGATTGGCCAGCTCTTAGGGACTGCAAGCCGTGGAACATCACGGCCACGGACGAAGGCATCCGCAATAGCTTCAGACATACCGATAGTTAGCCCGGTAGTTTCTTTGATGTACTGGGTGACACGCTCAACCTTGTGAGCCTTGGTTTCCTTGGGTACGTACTTGAAAGCAGTCAAACCCTCCCTAGGAACATACACCCGATAGGCCTTTTCATTCACGTCTTGAATAGCCCAATCGACCCACTGCCCAGCCTCTTCAACGTCAACACCTTTTGAACGCAGGTACTTCTCGACAGCTCCCTGGGTCATCTCCCTCTTCATCGTCTGGTAGAAAGCGAACGAAAGCATTTGGTGCTCTCGAGGGACTGGAACCCTCTCGTTGAAGTCGAACCCAAGTGGGGTGGCCCCACGCTCAACAGAAGAGAGGGCCTTGTCCAACTTAGGAGCTACGTGAGACTCAAAGAACTCTTCGACAAGCTTGTCGACTTGCTTGGTGAGCTCGTCCTTACTCTCCGCAACACTCTTCTCAAGAGCCTCCATAGTTTCGTTATAGCGTCGCTTCATGTCCGCTTCGATCCTATGAAACTCGGACTTCGAGACCCGGTTGAGCTGCCCTTTCTTCTCAAGTTTGGCGATAATATCAGCGCTACTGTTTGCAGAGCCCCAGAACTTTTCGTCCCCGTCACTCACTCTCCACATAACAACGGTGGAGCTATCTAGGTCATACACCCAGAGGTACCTCCATTTGTTAGCATGGGGTTTCTCAATCAACCGAGAGGGTCCTTGCCTAGCACCCTCCTCAAAGTCACTGCCTGTTGGTCCTATATAATCGGATAGGTTGTACCGCTTACCGGAAATAGTGACAGTAGGAACCCTTGGCTTCTGGGGCAGTCTTACCAGGGGTCCCGCTTGACGGAACCTGGCTACAACATTGCGAATGATCTTGAGGTCGTCCATTCAATACTTACCAATATCGATCCGCTTCTTTTCACCAGTCTCGAGATTAACTACTTGGATCCCAATGATGTCTACTACCCTACGGAGGATGGGATCACTTAACATCCTAGACTATTACCCCTAGGTCCCCCAAGTTCTCAACCACCTGCATCAAGCTATCCACAGCATGTACGTCGTCCGTAATGAGTTTCCTTAGTTCACGATCGTGAACCTTAGTTTCTATACTCTTGAAGTCGTGTATTATATCGTTTACATCAGCTAGGTCATTGGATACAGCGTCAAGGACATCATCCTTCTTACGTCTCCAGGACACCAACTTCTCTTCAACTTCCTCTGGAAGGGCCAAGGCACTCTTGTATCTAGAGGCAACCCTTCGAATGAGTAGGGCATCTTGAAATTCTTTGAGGGGTTCCATTGTAGCTTCTTTCCCTTTTAGGTATTCACTCTGGGGTTTGTGACAGTGAGGAGAACCTGGATTCTTGTGCTTACAAAATACGGACCACGCAGTTGCCCAGGCCTGCTCATCAGAGTAGTCTGGGTTATCCTTTTTAATTTTCTCGTGGTATTTGTCAACTGGAGAGGGCATGTTATCACCTGATGCTTGGTTGTGCCTTCACTCGAGCGGCTACTCTTGAAGCAAGCACTGCATCCTCAAATTCACGAAGTGATTCGGTTGCTGACTTCTCAGACCCTTCGTTCTTCTTGACGAACCAGATCTCGGACACGTCACTCAAGTTTACCTTAACCGTACCCTCTTCATCATTGGAGGTTGCCTCTTCCGTTGGCTCTTCCTCAGGGGGCTCCTCTTCCGTTGGTTCTTCCTCGTCAAGATCCTCTTCGGGCTCTTCAGCACCCTCATCAAAAGAGGTAAGAACACTGTCAACATCCTCGTCACCAAAGTCCTCAAACTCCTTGGCGACGTTAGCCGTCATGAAGTTACCGAGAACGTCATCAACATCTACCTCAGCACCCTCAGCCGCATAGCGGTATAGGACCAGAGCCGGGTTTCCAGTAGAAGCCAAATGGCTCATGAACTCCTCAACTCCGTGTCCGATGTGACCGATCTCATCCAGAACATGGAGGTGACCCATTGCACGCGACACAGCCTTCATGGCTGTGTGTCTTGCCATCCCTTTGGCAAAGGCCCCAGCGGCTGCAATCGGGCTGCTAGCAGTCAGAGCTGCAGCTGCAACACCAATGGCTATATGCATGGCAACGGTCTTGACAGCCTTTTTCTGATCCTTGCTCATCTTCTTTCCACTAAGTACAGTCTTGATCCCTTGACCGGCTTCTTTGTACTCGTGGACTTCGTGCTTGACGGCCTTTACCACTCCTTTAGTGATCTTCTCTGGAGCTTCAACTAGAGACTTGTGGATCTCATGAAGGACCTTGCGGCGATGGCTGTCATCCTGAATGAACTGTTGGACTTCCTTAGGGGCATTCTTGACGAAGTCGAGCGCCTTGGCGCCGAGCCCCTTCATCCGTTCCTTCCAGTTCTTCTTCGGAGACTCCTTATGCTCGTCGGTCTTGGCTTTTGGCTTTTCCTCAGTCGTAGTCTCCTCTGGTTTCTCACCAGTGGGCTTCTCCTTGGTCTTATCGTCAGTGGGCTTTCCTTTTGACTTATCCTTTTCTTCAGCCTTCTCCACCCAGGCCTGGTAGGCCTTCATGGCCTCCTGATAGAAGTGCTTGTTCTTCAGAGCTGTGCTGAACGAGACTTGGCGGTGCCGGTCACGAGACAGTGGATTGGGACTCGGGTTCGGAACCATCCTCTTGCCACCCTGTTGGGTGGTCTCGAGCCACTCACGCCACCGGGGGGGTACACGACCCTTGTTGCTCGAGGAACCCTCTTCCGGATCTTCGCCCTCACTCAGAGCAACTTTCTGATAGAGAGCGGCTACTCGAAGAGCCAGCACATGATCAGCTAGGTTAATCATACCTTTTGCAGGTAGTCAGGGTTGCACATGTACATCCTCTGAGTAACCTTCCCACGAGTTGTAATCTCAGTCACCTGAGCAACTTCAACCCCACGATCACTATAGAGCTTCGTCATGGTACGCTTGGAGTGCATGTACCGCGGTTCTGGCCAATGAGCTTTCGCTATTGCATCGAGATACTCTTTCTCGGTGCACTCCATCATCCCAGAAGCTGTTTTGGCAGTAGTTTGCTCAGCAAGAACTCTAGCGGCTACCCTGGCAATGATCTGAAGGCTCATGAACGTCTCCTGCTACAGAAGACGTTATCAAAAGAATCAGGTAGCGTTGCCCGTATCTCGAAGCTTATCTAACCACTCCTGGATATTATCCAAATCTGTATACAGGAATAGGACACCGTAAAGAGTGCTAGCCCCGTACAGAACATCTGTGAAGAATGAGTTGTTCTGGGCAGCTTTTTCGATTTTTTGGTATACAATGGCCTCACTACCCAGGTATACCTCGAGATTCCAATCGATACTGAACTCCTCCTCCTCTTTCAGAAGCTTGTCTTGAAGCACCCCTGCTTCCTTAGCAAGCTGATACATCTTGATCATGCTAGGAAGGTCTTGAACAGCCTCAATAATACCGTGCGATAGCTTAAGTCCCTCAACGATCTGTTTCATGAGGGTCTCCCACTCTTTGTCAAGCTTCTTTGCTACGGTAACCCCCTCTTGCAACAGGCTAACTAGTTGCTCAGTATCTTTGATCCTCTGTTCGATCTTGTCCGCTTCAACCCCAATTGCAGGAGTCTGGAGTGGGCCGACTAAGGATCTGAAGATAGAAGCCAAGTACTTGCACTTCTTTATGTAACCCCCAGCAGCCTTAACGTCTCGTTTGACCGAATCTCTGGCGTCTTCCCATTCAATAGCCTCCGCATCCCCGAACCAATCAATGGCAGAGGTTACTTGTTGTTGATAGCGTTTAACAACAGAGGCTATGAGGGTTCTATCGTCAGTCACATAGAACTAACTCAATCAAAAGATCAGGCTTCAGCAGCGGCCGGAGAAATCTCCCCCCGAGGGGGTATGTCAGCAGGCTCCCGCTCTCGCAAGGTAATCATACAATCCCCACCATTGACGGCTTGTTTCGTTACAACAATCTTTTCAATGTCAGGGTTGTTTGGAGCTTCATAGGAGATCTTCCTGGTTGCTTTCTCTACAATCGAACGCAGAGCCCTGGCACCCGTTGGCTTCTTCTTAGCCAGAGTGGCGATCTCGGTGAGAGCTTCTGGATCAAATTCAAGGTTGATCCCATCCATTCTGAAGAGGGCCTGAACCTGTTGCACTATACTATTCCGTGGTTTCACCAAAATCTCGACTAACTGTTCTTCTGTTAGCTCGATAGTACTAGTAATTATAGGAAGGCGTCCCATCATCTCAGGTATGATCCCAAAGTCCAGAACATCTTGCTCTATAACCTCAGTATAACCACGGGTTTTATCAACTTTTTCCTTTGCTACAGCCCCAAAACCCATGCTGGAACTCTTGTTCAACCTTCGAGCAACAATCTCATCAATGCTAGCAAAGGCACCCGCGCAGATGAAGAGAATGTTCGTAGTATCCACCAAGTCAAAGGTCTGCATCCCGGCGCCAGCCTTACCCATTCCACGAGGGACTGCCACTGTCGACCCCTCGAGGAGCTTGAGGAGGGCTTGCTGAACACCCTCACCAGATACATCCCGGTACCCAGCTCGGTCACGACCGCTACCCCTGGCGATCTTGTCTACCTCGTCTAAAAACACGATTCCCCATTGAGCACGCTCCACATCTCCACCCGCATCTAATATGAGACCCTGGATGAGAGTCTCCACATCAGCCCCAACATAACCGGCTTGTGTGAGGGTGGTTGCGTCTCCAACATGGAATGGAACGTTCAGCATCCGAGCTAACGTCTCAAAAATATGAGTTTTTCCAGTGTTATGGGTAACAGTGAAGTCGTCCAGTAGGTAGCGGTGGTCCCCATCTAAAACAAATCCAAAGTATTCCTCAGCCGGCATAGTTCGAGTCTTGAATCCAATCCTGAGAACATTTTTACTAGACTGCCTCTCAGCTGCCTTCTTACGAGGTATTCTAGTAGGGACTTCAGAGGTACTTCCGGATATGCACATCCGATAGTAAGCCCCTACAAATCCTGTTTGACAACTCTTTGTACAAGGTTGCGGGTAACAAGCAAAACCAAGACTCCTAGTAATGAAGGTTAGGTCCCCCACTAAGGTTTTCGACTTGTTTACGAAGTCAAAGCAACTGCATTCATCGAGAGAACCATCTGTATCGATTAACCCTGCTAGGATCTCTAACCGATCTTTCCTAGATGCTGTTTTGTAACAATGAGGTATGAACTTGTTCTCTCCAGTAACCCTAAGTAAACCTAGGCCCTCTAATGCTTTTGCTATTGGATTCTGAGGCTTACCGCATCCTGGCTTGTCTGGGTTGGGGGAGTAACTATCACTCTGGGTCAAGTAATAAGTTGGGCACCGTTCCCCATTAGAATCATTCGGGGATAGGGTTAATCCAAATTTAGCAGCTTGCCTCTCTAGCTCTGCAAGTATCTCTGGGTCATCTGTAGTCACACCTGGGGTGCCTCCTAATGAACCGTCACCTAGTAGGATACCTAAGAAGTAAGGGTCAATAGGGAGTTCAGTTGTAGTAGCGGTAAACTCAACTGGTACCCGGAATAACTTGTGAACCGACTTCCTAGTTCTAGACCAAGATAGCCAATCCATTAGGGCAACGTCAGAAACATCATTAGCAGGGCGGTACCCTGATCCACCATTGTATCCAGTACGAACAAGAGTAAGGATATGACCCTCATTAACTACCCAGGGCTCGCCCTTAGTTGGAACAATCTCAACCATCCCACTAGTACCCCGATGTAATTCAAGTACATTGCGAGGGGTACTATCTGGACCCATAAGCTGATCACCCACCTGAACATCCTCTACAGCTTTTAGGGTCCCATCGAACATCAGCACAAGCTGACCTTTTTGGTGGCACCCGCTCGGCCCTAGAAACAAAATATTGCTTTTCCTAATTTCCACGGGTTTTGACCCGTCAGTCGGTTGCTCAGTAGCCCACTTACGACGTTTGAAGTGGTTGTAGACCACCGTGGAGATGTCAATCTTGGCTTGCTCTTGTCCAATCACAAATTCATCCAAGTGAGCTTTGATCTCAAAGGGCTTCTTAAGAGGTTCTTCTTTCTTAGCCTCAAAGCCACCCTTTTCAGCACCAGCTTCAAGAGAGGCAGCAGCCTGTACAATACATCGATTGCAGATCGATGGCCCCTTCTCTGGATTTGCTACAACGAGGTTCTTAACCTCGTTTCGGGGGCGTCCGCAAAAGTCACAGGTAGTTACTGCCATAGAGGAGGTATACTACACCGACAGCCTACTAATGCCAAGTAAATCGTGGATTCTAGCCCATCAGCTTCTCAAACCGCTCGACTTTTAAGTGGTCCCATGGGCCGGTTATATTGAAGTGTCCAAGAGCGAATAACTCAGCAAATGACTCACTAGAACCTGACATGGACTCGGTCATACTGTACTTGCTAGTCCACCACTCCGGCTTGTCGAAGTCAACGGGTAACTTGTGTAGTTTCTCGTACCGGTGCCCAAGTTCGTGAATCAAAATGTAGTCTACGCTGCCGTATGTGCCACCAGAACGCTGGAGAATCTTTGGGACAGCCCGAACATAGAGCGTGTCTTCAGATGCGCTATACCTGCCTGAGGATGTACCCCTGAAGTTTTTCGGTGGGGCTAGAGCTACAGTCAGGCCTCCCGAGAGAGCCTTCTTCCTCCATCCTGAAAGGCCACTGAACAGGGAGTCTAATCGAGTTGCATACTTGATGAGATTGTCCTCGGACATACCTACCTTGTTGAGGTAGGTGTCAGATCCAATCTTGTACTCTGCTACAAGCTTGCTACCACCTTCATCAGTGAAATACTGAATGAGCTCATCCATCTTTGGCTTCAAGTCTCGTTCCCATAGAGTCTTGACAACCACTTGAGTCATTTTATCGGAATCTGGAGAGAGGTTCCACCCATGCTCGTTTCTGGATTGATTCAAGATCCCCATAAAGCGATCCAAAGAGTCAACCATACCCCGGTGCCCACGGACACTGACTCCAACCTTGAAGTTCTGCTTCATCCAATCAGCCAAGTCATAGGCCTTGGATCTATCATAGGGGCCATGCAGAAGAGATTCAACTCTCTTTTCAAGATCATCAGCTAAGCCCGCTAAGAAAAGGCGAGCTATTCGAAGTGGGTATATTGCGGCTGACTTGTTGTGTTTGAAGAACTCAACCTGCTTGAGCCGATCCTCTGCTTCTTCCTTGGACTTATAGCAACCACCACTCCAATCAGGGTTATTTGGGCTACGAACGCAGTACTGCCCTTTTTCCTTATGGATGACTGCCAGCACCGATCCTGCAAGCTTCACCTCACCTGGGATAACAATCCTCAACCAGTCCTTTACTTGGTCTAGGACTGTAGCGGAACCGTAGCCAACTAACCTACCGATAGCATCACAGAAAGCCTCTTCTGGCTTCTTACCAGCGTACCCTGTGACGGGGTTCTTGGGTACCTTGAGTGTGGTGACCCCAGCATCAAACCCACTCTGAAAGTCTTCTCGAGTCTCGTAAGCGTGGCTAGATTGATGTCCGTGAGATAGGACGTCCACTTGGAGGGCAAGGACAGGATCCTTGGTCTTCATGTAGTCGGTGAAGTCCGAACTCCAGGTGAGACGTTCTGGCCACTTGTCAAGAAGCTCCTTTAGATCAAGGGGACCATAGTCCTGACGAATAGCCGTGTCCCAGTACTCCTGAGCGGAACCAGAGAGGCCCTTGTACATGTGGTGGGCCATCTCGTGAGCCATCATATGAGCCCCCCACAGCGAGCTTTCCCCTGTCATGGACAACATAGAGACCATGATGTGATCCGTTAGGTATTCCCCACCCTGGTCTAATTTACCCTCGAAGTTGATCTCAATCGGAAGTTGGTGATGGATCAACCAAGGGACAGTCTTAGAGGCATTGCGCCTGTAGATTCGGAGGGACTCCCTAAACTTGGCGAGAGTCTCCTGTTGCCAATCCTCTTTAGGATCGAACCCGTAGACCTCTGCTTGGAAACCCTCGATCACCAATCGATCTCGGTTTGGGACTTTGACCTTGATCTCAGAATCCGGAACATTCTCAAGTGCACCCTTGATAGCTTTCCAGAACTTCTGTGCTCGGACTTTGACTTTCTTTTCCCAAGGATCCTTATCCATCAGGAATCTTTGGAATCTAGCATCCTTGCCTGCAACTGTAGCAGGAAGGCTTGGGGCCATCAAGGGAAACGCTAGCTCCAAGTAAAAGTCCCAAGCTGGAGTCCTAAGTTTATCGAAACGGTGATCCCCATTATCCTTGTACTCATTCAGGAACTGTTCGAACATGAGGAGCTTGAATCTCCCCTTGTACACATCGAAGGCCTCTTTTAGCTCAACGGCCTCATCATAGTCCTTGACCAGAGGTAGGTTCTTCATCAAGGTGAGGAAGTCCTTGCGCATCTTCTCCACCCAGTTCACATTGATCTGTGAGATACCCGCTACTTTACGGCGGTACCTGTGGGCTACGGTGAGTACGAGAGGATCCAATGATCACACCCCGAGTAGGTTAGCCAGCGCGGCCGCGGCTTCAGCAGGCTTGTTGTACTCGATGTTGTTCACCGCTTCCCAAGTCATGCCCTGACGGTCAAGCCTCCACCTCGAACCATCCTGGATGATTCTGTATGTGCCCTTTGGGGTCTCGGCAAGATACACCAAGTAGTTCTCGTCTCGTCGACTTATCTCCAAGATTTGGAATTGGATCTTCGTACCAAGCTTAGTCTTGCCCTTCGGAACCGACTTGACCTTCATCCAATCGTTGTACTCTTCAACAGAGGTCTCAATAGCTTTAATCTTGACCTTCTGGCTCTCGTTCTCCCCGATCTCACCCTTGATCCAATCGACCCAAGTGTTGAGAGCTAAGAGGTGTGCCTTCAGGGTTCGGATAGCTTCATCCAGGTCACCTGACAGCTGACTGACCTTTTCAGGAGGGATGACAGTGCTATGACTGAGTATCCCAAGGAACTGGAATAGATGATTGTCAAGCCGAGCTCTAGCTTGCTCTGCATTCACGAACGTTTCAAGAGAGGGTTTGGAGTATCCAGGAAGGTAACCCTTCATGTCCAGTGTACGGAGCTCTTTCAACAACTCACGAACGAGATCCCCAGTCTTTTCTGACTTGTCCGAAGAAACCTTCCAACGATCATTACCCATCGACATGTTCAAACTTCTCCGTAGACAATACAGTCTTGCCCCCAAATCAAACCATCACAATGAACCTTACCGGTTTTCTCAATGATGCAGATCCCACCATCACCAAAGTCGTTCGGCCCCTCGACTCCATATCGATTGGAGACTACGAGTGTAACCTTGTTCTCCTCTGCAAACTCAATCCAACTGTTCGAAGGAAACCCGCCCTTTCCCCAATTTGCGCTTAATACAACTACATCTGCATCACCAGGGGAGTAGAAATTAGACCAATCATCATTCTTCTTGTCTCGAACGTCTCGACAGATGAGGAGGCCGATCCTCTTATCCTCGAATTGAGACTTGATCACCGGTGGGTTAGAGATTCCCTTGGAAGCCCACAGGTGGTCATTGGCAAAATGGTTGATTTTACGGTAGCTCTCGTAGTAACCCCCAGGCTCCATGTATATCTGTGAGTTGTAGATCTTGGAGGTACCAGAATCTACCTCGATGAACCCAAAGACGATGATGACATTGAGCTCCCTGGATAGCTTTCGAAACACAAATAAAGCCATGTTAGGGTCTATTGAATCAACCTCATCCAACCCACTTACAGACTCTGCAAGGGGTCGAGCTTCAGCATCCGACATGAAGGAGTAGCCAGTTGAGCAAAGTTCTGGCAAAACTACTAACTTAGCCCCATGAGTAGCTGCCTCTACAACGAGATTGGCCATCCGCATTATATTTGCGGACTTTTTCTTGAAGGTTGGGCAAAACTGTACTGTACCTACGCGCATAGGGTACTCACTTGAGAAGTGTGTAACGAGCCGTCAACTTGCTCTTCAGGTAACTCCAAACAGAGTTCCTAACTTCACGATTCACCGCAGCAAGTCTTTTTTGAATAATTCTTGTCTGATCTGGAGTCAGGGACTTTAGGACCCCCGATTGCCAACGATCGAAGATATCCATACAGAAGGAGGTGTCCGCTGGAGTATTGGTAGTGAAAGCCTGGAACACCTTTTGTATATCGATGTCTAGATCATAACCCATCTTTTGAGCGATGGTGATCCCACGGGTCTCCCTCACGAGCTCGGCAACCTCATCTACTTCCTTTGCCACAATCTCAAGAGCCCTACTATCCTTCTCTTGAAGGAGGTCTTCAAAAGCATTGATGGCCTTGGCTCCCATAACATCAGCATCGATGAGGGATTCGTCAGCCGCCCTGAAGAGAGATATCTGGACTCCGGCAATATCTCTGACCGTACCCCTCCCTAACTTGTACAGATCCTCAATGGATTCTCGAACTTTAGCATAACCACCTTTGCCAACGAACTCAGCAAATTGCCCGACGTTGTAGGCAGCCTTTTGGGCAGCCCCGTCCGAGTTTGACAGGTCAGGGTAAAACTCGATGCGTAATGCCTGGCTGACAACAGAGGCTTCCCTCTTGAGTTGTTCAATGAAGTCATCGCTCATCAGGGCCAAGCGAACAGTTTCGAACTGCTGATCAAATAAATCTCTCTGAGCCTTCAGACCAGCTTCCAAGATGGCACTTAGGTGCTTGTACTGTCGGACTAGAGTCGACTCGAAGCGGTAGTCCTCGGTGAGTTGACTCTTACCCTTATCACACTTCCGTTGAACCGAATCAAGGAGTGAGTCCTTCTTCTCAGCCACTGCACCCCATGAGATAGAGATCACCTGGGAGGCTGTACCAAGATTGGCCAAGTCGGTAACCAGGTCGAAGTAGTCAGTAAGAATCTCGAACTTCTCGTCGAGCTTCCTTTTTGACATGATCGCTGAGGTGAGTGCTCCAAGCCCGTTTCCAGTGAACTTTTGCTTGGCCCGCACGGCCTTCATCTTCTTCTCAATCTTCTTGGCTAGGACATACGCGTCTGAGCCAACTTTGCTTGAAGAGTTCTTAATACCAAGGGTATTGCAGATGAAAACCACCTCAAACAGGGCTTCACTGTATTCGACGATGTCTAAGTCACCTGAGCCACCAGAGAGAGCCGCAATGATCCTACGAAGGTAGGTTTCGATAGCATCAACTTTGCTCAGGGTAGCTAAGTCAGTTTCATCCACTTGCCCCTTGTCCATCTTCTTGAGGATGGCCTTTTGGGCGTTGAGCTTCTTCATGATGGCTGCTGGAGCTTCGTAGCCACCTATCTCTAAATAGTGGTAGATACACTCGCAACCGACGATGAGCTTGTTCCCAGAGGTGCGGTTTCTGATTGGGAAGTGGTACTTGATGGGGGTCTTATCGCAGAGCTCACATGTCCCTGACGAGATGAATGGGAGACCGTTGCTCTCCCATTCACGAATAGCCTCATCAATGTTGTCAGATGATGAAGCTGCAAGAAGCCTCTCCCTGATCTTTGGCCAGTATTCACTACTGCGCCCCTTCCTACCGATAGCTTCCCCCTGCTCAAGATCTATGAGGGCGTCATCAATCTCAGAAATATCCCCGATGCCGGTCAGGTCATCGACGGGCTTCTTCTTGCTGGCGGCAAAGTTCAGAAACATCTTACCTACAAAAGTTTCATAGGTAGTTTTTGATTAACCTGTTATGACAAGCTCATGTTTCTCTGACAACCATTTTTGACCTGAATACCTACCGAGAGGGCTGCCCTAGCTGACAACCGCTGCTGGCCTGAGCACCAACCGTAAGTACGTGGCCAAGCTATAGAAAATGACGAACTGGAGCCGTAAGGCTCGATGCTGAAGACATCGAGCTCTTGCTGACAACCGCTGCTGGCCTGAGCACCAACCGTAAGAGCTTGCTGCGTTCTTCACCGGTCTCAGGCCGTCGACTGACAACCGCTGCTGGCCTGAGCACCAACCGTAAGGGCCTGAGCACCAACCGTAAGCACACTCGGCACCCATCTGACAACCGCTGCTGGCCTGAGCACCAACCGTAAGTCCAGTCGTCATAAACCAATAAACTCCTGTACTTGAGGCGTGCTTTGCGAGAGATTCCTTTCCTCCTCCTTTTAAAAGAACCTAAGTTGTTGATTTCCTTTAGGTTGTCTTTTAGAAGCGCCTGGGCGCTCGCGATGGGTACTCAGATCAGTAACGGGCTGGTAAGGCTCACACCCTTTTCCTGGCTCTCGTTCCCCACAAGCAGGTTCTACAACATCCAGGATCTCAGGCGCAACCGTTTCTTGGCCAGCTGATACAGGCGATCCAATCTGACTCCGGTTTCTAAGGCCGAAGCTGGTAGGTAACTCTCGTCCCTTGCCTATCTCGGATTCTTTTCCACTCAATGTCGCCTGTAAAAGCTTGTCCACTTCCGGCCAGGTTTTTAACGCCTGACCCACATTGAGCTGATCCCCTTCCACGCAAGTAGCGAGGAAAGCAGAGTATAAGTCTCGTTGAGACTTCAAACCACAGTCACACGAATGCCACCTCTGACTGAGAGACTTCTTCTCTATAGTCCCGCACCCATGGCAGGTTTGACTCAAACGAGTTGTTCTTGTTGAGAATTCAGTAACCTTTGAGGCTTTACGGCGAAGCTCAGCCATGAACATCCCAGGTGCCCGATACCCAACTGATCTACCAAAGTTTTTCTGAAAAGATCTGTAAGATACTTTTTCTGTCCTAATATCGTCACCCAAAGTAAGGATTCGGTTAACCAAGTTACCTTGGAGGCTCTTTCGATGAGCTGCTTGCTTACGCTGAATAGATGATCTCTGTAAGGATACTTTGGTCTGTCTCTTGGAGATAACCCACTTCTTCGATCCCTTACGGATAGTTCCATCTGGGTTATAGTTGTTCGGATTATTGGATCGACGCTGACGATCCTCCTGTCTCTGAAGTTGGCGAATAGTCTCTTGTTTATCATCGAGTTCCGAACAAAACTCCTCTAAAAGAGCTACTCCAGCTTGAGGAGCCACTACTGCAATAGTTGAAGGTCCTAAGTCTAACCCAACTACCCCGTGTCCAGGGAGGTTACTTTCCTTTATGTATGGAAGACCCTCACAAACTAGTTGAGCATAGTACCGAAGTTTACTGCCAACTTGTCGACGGACTAGTTGAACATGTTTAATCCGGTGGGACAAACCATGGGCAGTAACCTTGTCGTTTGGGTCAATGACTGCTTTGATCCCCTTGAGCCCAAACCAATCAATATGATCCTTCTTCCATTTGACGCCGGAGTTGCTACGACCATCAATACAATTAAAAGTTCCTTTCCGTAAGAAATGTGGTCTACCACGTTTACTAAAGCTGTACCCCTGAACGATTTTGAACTCCCGAGAGGCAATAGCCATCATCGTGGAGGCGTCTAAATGACCGTCACTATTGAGCCAAGAATGAGTTAGATTAGCAGTAACCCAGTTATGAAGGTCAAACTCTCGAAAGTTAAATTCCTCATTCAACTGATTAAAGGTCTCGAACCTGGTCTTCGATTCTAATGAGCCCCTACCACCCTTTGGGAGTTTTATAGCAGTTCGGTATGCCTTGGATTCCTTCATCAAGTCCAACCGTTTGAGAGTCTCTGTCAAGCAAGCATTACCAACCATCCGAGCGACCTCAAATCGAATAGCAAGGATTCGCTCATCCCTAGGCGACGTAGCCAGAGGAAGCTCACAAACGAAGGTTGGACTTGAGTTACGAGCCACGTATTTAGTTACACCAGAGATAAGTTAGTTACTCGAATTGTCGTTTCCAATACTGATCCCCCGGGCCTCGGTATTGAACACTAGTCCTGGGTGCTGATTGCATCAAGGAGATAGGAATCTTCGCCGTTTTACTCTTGACCCTGACCTCAAACCCATCGCTACAGGGTCGGATCACAGCACGCCCCCTCTTGAAAATCTCATCCATGAGCTTGTTCAAGTCAACACTGTCGGGCAGCTTGAACCTCTGATACTCAACCGATCCGATCGAAAGCTTGTCCAATACCATAAGGTGTTTGAACACATAACCAAGCTCGGAAGCCACCTCAACAACTAATTGTGCAACAAGTTTTGGTGATTGGTGTTGGGTCTCAACAGCAAAATTCATGAGGTCAGTCTCGCTCTGGAAGTGGTTATCGAAGGAATCTCAGTCATCATCCTCTAGGATTCGTTCGAACCTCGTTCGAGGATTTACTTTCTCTGGCTTCACAATTTTGTGAGATGTTCGAATGTAGGTGGTACGTAACTCCCATCGGTCTTGTCCGTATTCAACCTGGGATAAAACATAGACAGGACCCTCGTGACCTCTGAGGTGATTGTGTGCCCTTTCACCCTCTAGAGTCAAAAACTTAAGAAACCCACCCGATGGTAATCTAATGGTGAAAGCATCCATCCGTTGAATGTGTTCACTAGACAGTGAGGACCTAGCAGCAGCTATTAGGAATCTGGAATGGTTATTATTGAATGCGAACACGATTACCCTTTGACCCCCAAGGGCAGCCGGTACGGCTTCCGCTAACATCTGTGCTTGATTCAACTCCACTGGGTCCTCAGGTTGTTCGCTCTTTTGGTACCGCTGCTTCAGCTTCTCTCACGAAGTCTTCGATTGGTCGGGCGCATGGCAACTCAAAGTCTGCCGGCTGGTAGTCATTAACGTCGAATGCAGTAAGGAACTCATCGATCTCCCGCTGAGCCATACCATGTTCCTTGCATAACATCTCTATAGATTGGGTTCCAGTTAGTGGAATCCCAAGTTTGAGCATGTTACACAGGACCAACATCTCTTGGCGGCTGAAGTTGTGCGACTTATAGTTGTAGTCGGACCACGCGGAGAATAGGTTTGGCCATCCCTGTTGAAGAATTCCAGCAATGCTGTTAGCAAAGGCCCTGATCTCCCACTGGGCGTGATTATCACACCGAAGAGTCAGAAAGTGCATCAGGTTGTGAGCATCAATCTTCCACCGCCATTGAGTATAGGTCGAGAGTGGGAGATCAATCCTGGACAACTCTCTAGCTACATCTTCGGCCAAGAGCCACTCATAGTTGTCCTTGGTAGTGACCCGTCCATCAACCCACCGTTGAACCGCCTTAGTGTAGGTGTTGGCATCCGTCTCAGAGTTCTCACGCCCCTGTTTATTGTTCGTAGATTGCTTGGCAAAGTTACCAAGTTCCGGAGTGTGGAAGAGCATCGGAAGAAGACTATATCGACCACTGACCTCATTTACCGCTGCTGTTCGATGCCTGATCCACTGACGAGCTACGAAGATCGGCATCGAACAATGGAAGTGCAGCTCGACAAACTCGAATGGACTTGTGTGCATCTTTCGACGAAGGTATCTAACCAAACCACGGTCATTGTTACCAGCTTTTGTGCCATGCCCATAGCTTGTTCTGGCACAAGTCGGCACAGTATTGTCCGTCCCCATGTAGTCCACTAGTGCCACAAAGCCATGATCCAGAACTGGAAAGTATTCGCCCAGAAGGGCTTCCGCAGTCTCTGAGGTGGCACGCTTGGTCTCGGTCATATGACGTCCTCTCGTTCAAAACGGGTGGGTATCTTACTTCGATCGAACTCGGGCTCAGGAAGAGGAAATCGTGCTTCCTTCAGGAACCCAGATTCGAACACCCTGTTTACACCAGAGTCACCAAACCTATTCTTACTGATTGTAAACGATCTACCTCTATCATCCAAACGTATGGTGAGACTCGCATAATAACCAACCCCAGCTGGAAAGTCCTCTGGTAAGGTTCTCCGATTCCATGTAATAACCATGGCTAAGTCTGGTCTTCTTCTACGAACTCTACTAATGACCCTAACCATCTCCTGAGCTCGAGCCGCCATACCCTCAGATACAGAGACCATGTTTTGAATACCCTCAACAAGGACTAGATCATAGCTTTGATCCAGTAGCAACTCACCTAATTCATAAAGCGATGTCACATCTTGATTGATATCGTAGTGGTGGTAACTAGGATCTGGTCCGTTCTCGATATCAACTACAAGAACTCGAGCACTAGTGTGTCTTGCAACATTATCAGCAATGGATCGAATAAGAGAGGTCTTACCAGACATCGGGGTCCCTATAACAGTAGTAAGAGATCCGCGGGGGATTCCAGGACAATCCTCCCCTATGAGAGAATCTATAGCTGGAAATCCAGTGCTGTAGTGTGGGACAGACATCAGCAGATCCCCTTACTCACCATGGATACAATCGCATCCCAGTGATAGACCCGAAACCCATCCCAAGACATGTGGTTGTTATTGGTTGTATTCCAAAGAATAGGAACCCCTCTAGGATTAAACTTATACCAGCTTCGAAGTTGATCTAAGTTATCCTCAACGAACCAATCTCCTGAAATGAGATATTTAGCCGACAAGAAGGCAACGTGGTCTTTGTCAAAACCGAAGTGCTTATCTAGCCATTCATACCGCTCTGATACCCATGGAACACTATCGTGGGGGTTGGTAACAGCGAACACCTCAACCAACCCCTGAAGTTTTCTGATAGCCTCTTGAGAACCCTCGATTGGCTTTAGTCCAAGGCAAAACCCAGGTTCTGCCATCTCTCTGAACACACCCATCCGTTGAACATCAGTCAGGATACTAAATAGATCCCATACTTTGAAGTCCTCAAGCTTCCAGTTCTGGTCAGTAACCCGTCGAATAATCTCAACTACTGGTGCTTGTAGTGAAGCCAATACTTCGTCAACATCAACTAAAAGTCTACGAGGTGCTGCCACTGGCATCTAGCCCTATACACCGGGAAGTCACTGTCTAGCTGGTAAAAATGGAACTTCTGTCTGATCCTGAAGCTGTGGGTCTAAAGGCTCCACTGGAATTGGACTAAACTTGTCCAGTTGATTTATCTCAAGAATCTCTACATTGTGCTCTTTCAGGGCCGCCTCAAACTTAGGTAGATCCTGAACTACCAGGCAAAATGCATCGATCCCTTCGCCGATGGCAACTGTCCACTCGGGAAGTAAGATTTCACTCTGAGACTTAACCTTGAACGAATAATAGGCCATCAGGTCAGTATCTCCACAGAAAGTCCAGAGGTAGTGATATCTTCGATCCTGAAGGCACTTATCGCCCAAACGTTTAACCACAAGGTGGCTTCGGTTACCGCCTCAATCGTCCATCTCCCGTGCATCTCCCGAGAGTGTAGCCCAAAATCAAGCAAGGGCAGCTCCAGGATGCCTGCAGACGAGTGGGTGTAGATGGCTAGGTAGTCTGGTCCAGGAACGGCTATGGTTCTGCAGCCGCGCTTCTGAAGGGCAGCAGCTAGGTTGGGCTCAGCAATCCAAAGACCCTCAGTATGACCTTGGACAGCTTCCTCGAACGGAGTCAACCGTGGATTCAGGTTCCTATACTCGAGCATGGCCGAAGCTATACTCCGAATCCAAGAGGTGGCGATAACCGCGGTTGAAGCCGTTAGCTGGTCATACTTTAGATTGATGGCTAATGGATCTTGGATCGGCCTACGTTGAAGGCTACTCGGGTGGACCTGAATTCTAGTATAGTCATGCTCAGAGTCAGGCTGAGCACCGATCGGAAAGTATTGAAGAAAATCTTCGACAACCCCCTTTGGGTTTTCGAAGATAGTCGGGATAACCTGCTCAATCTTACCAACTATATCCCGTCGGCCTCCACGAGAGAGGGTCAGTAATCTTGAGTCCCCCTCCTCACGAAGTCTCTCGGTTTGATTGACCCTTGAGAGAGCTCGCTCTCTCACCCTGCTCTCTAGCTGGTCCTCAAACCTCCACATGGTTATGAAGGCCTCAATCTCAGGTTTTACGGCCTGGGACCTCTCAACCAGACGCCCATCTTCTCTGAGTACTGGCGCTGGTTGGTAAAAATCTTCATTGCTCAGCTTGGCAATGGCCCTTCCGGTTTCACTAGAGATCATAAGGATCCCATCACCAAGCTGAGCATACTCATCAGCAAGATACTGGGCTACGTCATCCAAACCCTCATCAAAATGGAGTTTCTCACGCAACCGCTGGGTCAACGTCTCCACGTCAATGACACCCGTGGTGAATAGGCCCCCCAGATTAGGATCCTCCTGAATCTTTTCCCTACTGCGCCTAAGTAACCCAGAGCTCGGGTTAGCTTTCGAAAGAACCCTGACATTAACCTTCCTGGATAGGGCCTGCTGTTGAGGTGTCAGGGTGGTTAGGTCAGGCATGATTCGTACTCCTACCGGCCCTACTGTGGTCACGTTGGGTCGGATGTCAACTACTTGGTGGCCTTCTCTGCTGCAGTAGCCGAGATTGTCTTGAATTGAGTTGAACGACCCTTAGAAGCAAATCTGGCTCGGATACCGTCCCCAGATTCCTTGTCGAACCCTACCCAATCAATGATATTATGGATCTCATCAGACATAGTCTTGATGATACGGGGCCGCCGCGTTAGGTCCTCCAGAAGGATCTCATAGTCCAGACCCTTGCACTTTGCATTGAAGCTTTTGACCATCGAAGCTTCAACAGCCTGTTCGATCTCACGACCTACTAGACCATCAGCTTTCTCGGCCAAAGTAGCTAGGTTGAAGTTGGATACATCTTGCGAGAAGTTCTTTGCATGGATCTTTATGATATCGATGAGGGTTTCCTCATCAGGGATATCGAAGAAGAACCTTTCTGGCATCCTGTTGACCATCTCCGCGGGCATGGTCTTCAGGGAGTTGGCAGTCATCACCAAACAGGCTGGAGCATTAGATTCTTGGGTCCAGGTTGAGAGGATACCCAGCAAGCGAGAGGTGGTACCCGCATCTGATTGAGCCGATGAATCCCCACCGGATAGGCTCTTCTCAGCTTCATCTATCCACATAATGCAATTATGTGTGATCAATCCATTTGCAATAAATGAATGAGTGTCCTCACCCTCACAAACCAAGTCATAAACATCTTGAGTCCCAATGGGTTCAATGCTCTTCACCTGTACCCACCTACAATCAGCCTCAAGAATACGCTTGAGCTCAGATCCGCTAGACCCGAACTTCTCAATGTAGTTAATGAGATGACGTTCACTAACTGGAACTCTACCACTCTCATAAGACCAGGTAACCCCAGACGAAGCACCTAAATCTGAGAACTTGGTACCAGACGCCTTTCTGGCCTCATGTAATAGTTGACCACAAGCAAACCCTGAACCTCGATCAAAACCAATAGATGAAGAACTAATTTGTGTGGCCTTGACACTCTTTTCAACAAGGTACTCCCTAATAATTCCGGCTAAGTGAACAGCTCTACTACCGGTAATCTCCATTGAAGGGAAGTCAAACTTAGAAGGTATTACCCCCAGTGATTGGATTAGTTGACGACCCAATAACTGACGCTGAGCCCACATCTTCGGATGTTTGACAGTAAGAGCGATCTTATTACGGCCAATACATCCATCAGCATCAATCCACCCCGCAAGGAAAGCAGCTCGTACCTCCGGTGGTGCTGTCAAGATATGCTTACGTGCTTCTCTGAGAAATTCAGCTGCTAACTGATTTGTAACTAAAGATGTCCAACAGGTTTTGAAAACTGAATCTTCAGTTAGTCCAGTTAGTATAGGATCCTTAGAGTTATTCTCATGACGTGTTGCTTGAAGTCCAAATTGATTGATTAACCCGTGCTCAAAATAGGAGAGTAACCCCTCAGACGTGTTAACCAAACCAATTCCGTCATTAGCGCCGATGAAGCCATCACCCTCAAGTATACCTAGAACCCAACCTAGTTCTGTAGACCAAACCCTTGGGAGCTTTGGTACAATGGCATCCCGAAAACCGCCACCCCCCCTACGAAACTCCATTCTTCCCTGGGCAGCTTCATAATTACGCATTCCAACTGGATGGAACCTAGTGCAATCTGAATCCCCGGGATACTTGGCTATAGAAACCGCCATCATATCCCCAGGTAAAAGCTCGTCAGTGCTGACCCAATCTGGTAACCCACCTCGCATAATATAGTGGAGGTGGTTTTCTGTAGCGTTCAAGTAGTAACCATTAGCAGCATCAATACGGAAGGCTTCTGCTTGACGACATGTGATAGCACTCACCCGGGTTGAACCCAATCGAAGTGTCTTTTCATTCCAACATTGAACGGAAAGATCAGTGGTTCCAGACAAGGACTCTTGCCATAAAACACCAATTGGTTTTGAAGTCCCATCTGCAAGAGTGACCTCGGTCTCTTCCGTCACGCATGGGGATACCGACTCCACGATCCTCAGAGCCCGATACAAGTTAGCTTCGGACTCACCCACTGCAGAGTTTCTAAGTTTTCCCATCTCGAACTGAATGAGAGGGAGCTTCCATTCTGTGGCAAGAGCCTTGGCTGAAAGTGACTTACCACAACCATAAACCCCCATGAGAAGGACCCCGCGGGGTGGTACCAAACCGAATGCCTGCCCCTCTTCAGTCCAACAAGATTGAGTACTACGTGCCCATTCTTTGAAGCACTCGGCCCCACCAACCGAGTCAAAGCTAACTTTGCTCGAGTCGACGATCTGTACCAGATCGGTTTTCTTAATCTGGTTCCGCTTGTACTTACTAATCAAGACCGGGTCTACACGCTTTGGATCTACGGAGTCCTTCTTGGTTCTCACCACTGATTGAGTGATGGCAGCCTCTACCTCAAAGCTAGTAAACCCACGGAATAACTTGCCGATATTGGAGGGCACAGGTGTCTGAAGTTGCCTACAGAAATCTGTAACAAGAGTAGTCAACTCTTCTTCCTGGAGCCCCTTAGTGTCAACGATCTCAAAGTACCGAGCAAGCTTCTCTGGAATGACTCGCCGAGTGCTCACAAATATAAGGCACTTCACAACTCTGAGATCCACATGGAGTTGATGGATGATGTTCAGAACACGCCGGACAGCTTGTTCATCTCGAAAGATCCTTTCAGGATCAGTGAAGATGTAGAAGTGCTCCTTGTCTTTCGGGTCATCCTTGTAGACCTGAGTAAGAGCCTCATGGAGCTCGCGTGGAGTAGCCTCCGTATGACTCCTTTGAGTCCAATCTCTAGTCAGATCACCAATCTTCTTCAACCCGAGGCACCAATTGTAGACCCATGTTCGGTCTTCATGCTTATTCATCTGGAGTTGGAAGTCTTTGATGAAGTTATCCTCTTCATCGGTGACTACATAAACCAGACGGGTAAGTGCCCGTAGGTGATGAACCATCTCAGCATTCAGGGTCATATTCTCCTGGACTCCATCAAGTGTTCGTCAGGGTATACACCACAAAACAGGAAAGGCCCACTAAATTCTTTCTAATTTAGTGGGCCTTCTGCCGAACAATCAGGCTTGCTCACGCTTCTCGTGAGCAACACAAAACGTAGACTTGCTGACCTTTTACGGTCTCAGTCTCCGTGCTCACCGTGGTACCCTTTTGGAAGTGGAACTCCTTGCGTTCGGTAACCGTGTAGTGCTGACGAAGGGCGGAAATCTTTGCATCCGTTGCATCACGGTTATTATCTATATCGGCACCAATAACTTGACCCGTGCGGGTGTCAATGGTGGTTCCGTCGAAGGCACCAGTCTGAAGGTTGAAACGAGTCCCCTCCTGGCGGTATTTGATACCCTGTGAATCTAGAGTCTTGGCCAGGATCTTTGTGTCCTTCATCTGAGTGGTGATACTCGCTCTGTGCGACATAGTACTATACTCTCCTTGATTGGTTGAATCTTTACCCTAATAGGTGTTCAAAGTTTAGTGGATTAGCTACTGGCGATCTCGTGGACTTCATCAGCCAGATCACTGGGCAACTTTTCGTCCTTCTCTAAAGTTCCAGTCCCAGCGATGTAGTTTCGAAGGATGTGGTCACAACCCTCTGAGGTTGCACCATTAATCTTCTCAACTTCCATGTGACCGTCTACAAAAACTCGTTCCTTCCACGTAACCGTCATAAATCCTCTTTTCAGTTGCTAGTACCTTTACACCGATTCACTTTGAACCACCAAGGCGAATCGTAGCCCCCGCCTCAACAACAACTTCTGAAGAATGTCTTTGCTTCGGGGCTGCCCAAGGGTCATTGCTAGGATCCCCTTTTACACTAGGTTTACTTCCACGTCCACTACCATTTGGGAATTCTGTCGATGAAGAAGGATTGCCCGGTAAATAAAGACCGCTACGATTCGATGTATTCATCAAAGCCAAAGATTCTAGGTTACCTCTAGCTGGAATTACTAGCGGGGTCCCGACCTCCTTAGACAGAGGTTGAGTCTCACTCTCAGGTTGATTTTCGGTACCTTCCGACTCACTGGCCTCTTTTATGAGAACCTCTTCTGTCGGTACTGCTAGGAATGAAACTGGCTGGTCAGGTTGCTCTTTTGCTGTGGGAATTTCAGAAGAAATTTCCCAAGAGTCCAAAACGGGATGGAACTCTTTGCTGGAAATGTCCCTGAATCTAGGGTCTCCTGTCTCCATCTTCGGTACCTTAAGAAAAAGACGGTCAAGCCAAGTGGTGACCCGTCTCTCAAACTTGGTGGTTCCGTAGAGACTTCGCGTGCAATCTGGTTGAAGGCACCGATTGCACCAAAACATTTTGAAGTCCTCTGTCGGGACTTTCAACTGATTGCATTCACCTAAGTTATCTCTACGATCTGGCACGTTAACCCTCAGAGGTTATGGTCATCCATCAGTACTTTGAAAAGATTCACGTTCACTTTAATTTGCAAAGCCGGATCAATCAAGGTCTCGTTGTTACCACTCTCGAGAAGATGAAGAACCCTCCCTTCTGGATCCCGACACCTCATGCAGGCTGCACTCACTTGTTTTACCGTATTCTGTGTTAGATTGTAGGGGCTGATATGGTATATTAGAACCCCATTACCATTATCAGACTTAGACTTCCCATTGCCGTTAGGTGGAACTGAAGTTCGTGCCGGAGGGAGGTTTGATGCCAGATTGGGTTCCGGAGTCTCAACTTGAATTGAAGTGGCTGTCTGTGGAACCGAAGTCTCAGTAGTAGAAGTGGTTGAACTGACTGGACTTGAGTTGGAGGGAGGAGGATCCTGCGCGGGAGGCGACTGGGGAGTCTCCCCCTTCCGCATGTAGTCTGGTACCAAATGCCCCTCTAGCCAAGGGGGTATTTGCTGATAGTACCTTCCGTTTACTTCCACGTCAGTTTTCTTAGGTGACTTGCCCTTCTCCGGAATATACCCGTGCATGATCTTGTAGTAGTCATACTTGGGATCCCAGTGCAGGTCGAGTAAGGGCTCAACCTCAAGATGGACTGGCCACCCACGAGCCATCTTCGCCGGTGAGCACATGATATCAGTGAGGACTGGCATTACCTCCATGAGCTTCTCATGTTGTACCTCAAAAACAAGCTCATCATGTACTGTCAACAAGAACCTGACGGTATTATCCTGTAACCACCCCATCTTGTAGAACTTCTTGTAGAGCATGACCATCGACATCTTCATGATGTCGGCACCCGAGTTCTTAGTAATAACCCCGTCAGCTTCAAATCGATGAAGGGGATCTTTGACCGAAAGTGTGTAGGTCTCCTCCACTTGGTCAAGAATCTTGATCTTCTTGATCTTCTTGTGGCCGTAAATAGGATTCCGAAGGGTTACCCCAACTTGCTTGCATAAGTCATCAAGCGTATAAACAGTGACCTTACCCCCATTGACGAGTCGACGGTACAGAACATAGCTTGAATTGTCTCTGAAATCGGACTGTACCCACTTACCACGACTCAAAAAGTCTTGTACCAAAAAGTCAGGGGCAAACATATCATGGAACTTAGGTCCCCGGTTCTGCACCCCTTGTACATTACGCTCAAACATTCTGCGATTGATGTCAAGACGGTAACTAGTAGTATCGTCTCCGTTCTTATCAGACCCACTCCGATAGGGTCCACGAATGACTGATTCCACCCCAAGGGTACGAAGGAGCAACTTCAAGTCCTCAAGTAAGGGGCGCTGGCACAAATGGATATTGTAGGGATTCCCTTTTGCACTCACCAGTGGAGGCTTATGACCATCAGAATCCATGACACCACGGATAAAAGATTTCCGGTGCTCCAACCTCTCTTGAAGAATACGTGCTGGTAATCTCTTGGTGTGCGCTGTTGCCCCAGGGGTCAACCCTAATCGTTCAAGAAAACAAGTAAGTTCCACATTTTGGACTATCACTTGATGTCTTGTTGATTCTTTATTCTTTGGAGTATGGGTGTTAGTCCTGAATTGCGTATTAAGCCCACAGGCCCCCCAGAAGTCTCGACACCTTTTGATAGCTATAGCCTCATGTGAACCAAAACAGGTCCTAAATATCCCATCATTGAAGCAACCGTCTCCAATATAGCGTCCAACCCAATACCAGAACTCGGAGTGACTACCTCCAAGTTGAAAGTGTCTCTGTGCTTTTTCTACCCGAGTTACTGAATGTAGCTTAGGTGGGTTGAACTCTATAGGGTAGCAAAGTGCAGTTGCAGACCTGTCACCTGGACTCAGGTTTTTGAAGTTTATCCAAGAGTACCCAGAATCCGACACAACCAATTGTTTATGTCGAATATCACAACGAACGGTTGTTCCATCACTCAAAGTGATCTCAGCCAACCGGCACTCACCCATAGAATGCGCTGTTGCCTTAGCCCATTTTGATCCAGTCCAAACCTGAACTAACTTATTGGCTGCAGATAAATCCCCGATCTTTTTCAACCCACTTTTGGTTGTGATAAGACTGGCATAAAAATTGCACCCCTGGATCGGATAATTCAGAGAATATCTCTCACAGGCAGCTACCACTGCCTTATCCTGGCTGTCAACATCCGGAACAGCCATCCATCTACCGAATGCTGTATAGACCCCCTTGTCCTTCTTGACAAGAGCTTTCTGTTTTTTGACCCACTCATTGAAAATGGGCATTGCCTTATCGAATGCGGCTTTCCTCCGAGCTGCCTCCTGCTGGGTACACTTGGTAGCCCGCATGATGGCCATCGTCCCACCACCGTAAACCAAACTGAAATTCGCCATTTTTCCTTGTTGGCGTTGCTGTTTGGTGATCTCACTACCGAAAAAAGCCTTGGCCGTGATGGTATGCAAGTCCCCCGTACCCTCATTGAACTCCTTAATCCAAGCAGGCTCTCTCGATAGATTGGTGACGATTCTAAGCTCTTCACCAGCGAAGTCAATCTTGACCATCGTGTAACCCTCACGGGCTACGAAGGCTTTTCTCAATGCTGTAGCTACCTTAGGCTTCTTCTCATCATACGTGGAGGGGATGCCGTGGATCGGGATTGCACCATACCCTTGAGAAGCTTCCCCAGCCGGAGCTGTGAACCTACCTGTTGGTGCACCAGTCTGCTTGAATTGGTACCGAAGTTCTTGATTTTCATCACAATTGTTCAGCATACCTTCAAGATAAGTGCCAATGACCTTCTCTATCTGGCGATACTTGACAATTACCAATAAAATCGGGTTTATATCAGGGTGTTCTTCAACCAACTTTTCAAGAGTATCGGCATCTGTCTTGTACTGTTGAGAACCAACGGCCGAAGTCTTATCTGGCTTTGGTTCGATGTTGAGCCCCGTCGAACTAGCAAAGAGGAAGTTGCTTAGTTGTTGAGTGGACTGAGGGTCAAAGTTTTTGAAACCCTTGAGTTCAGCTAACCCAACAATTTGCTTGCGATAGAGGTCAGCTTCTTCCTTGGCTTCGGTGAGGAGATTTCTAACATACTCGTGATCAATCTTGATTCTCAGCCTCTCCATCCACCGTAGGACTTGGCTGACTTGTTTCTCGAGTCGATAGATGTTGGCATATCGAGGGTCCTTAGCAACCGAGAGGATGCTAGGCTTGTCACACAGTAGAAAGGTGCAGATAGCATCCGAGCAAGCGTAGTAGCGGGCCTCGCTCGGTTTCAAAGTAGCAAACTTGATCTCCCTACCCTTGACGAACAAGTCTTTCAACTTAATCATTTCATATTGGATAGGGGACCCTTTGGGATCTTCGTCGACGAGCTCGTGCAACGGATTCTTAGGATCAGCCTTGATGTACCCTCTGATCGTAGTACCCTTCTTGTCGGTGACCCACAGATTGGCCTTAGCTTTCTCCTTGAGACCCAGTGACTTGTCACCGGTGAAGATGCAGTAGTAGATGAGAAGACCATCCTCAAAGGACTCTGGGTGCCAAAAGTCGATCCCAGTAACCGGATACAAGAATTCCTGGTCGAACTTAGCGTGCCAGAAGTAGATTTTCACTTTTCCTGGACGTTCCAAGAGAGGACTACCAAGTGGATCGGTCTTCTTCCCATCGGCGCTAATCACTGGCTGTGCTGCTAGACACAACCTTTTAATCTCTCTCCCGGCTTCAATCGGATTTACGTTGATAATCTCTTCTCCGGGAGCCGCATGGCGAACTGGAACATAGTACCCAGTGTACCCATCGTAACTAAGACAGTAACCCACAATCTTGTGAACGGTTGTTGGAATGACATCGGGTCTGGTATCATTCCAATGCTCAACTGGAACCTTGATCTCAGATTGTTTTTTCCAATAAATCCTATTATCTAGACCCTCAGTTTCTAAGTCGAGGGAGCACTTACCGGCTTTGATGGCTTGATCGACAATCTCAGTTAGCTCAGCCAGGGTCTCAACTACCACGAACTTGTGGTAGTTCATCCAGGCCTTCATAATGTCGGTGGCATCGGGTTCCAGATTAGCACCCATGCTTTCCATAATGGAATCGAAGTCATCCCCAGAGGTATCTGAATCTGGTGGGTTGAATTCTGGAGAACTAATCGTCTGAGGAATGGGCAAGGGTTCATCATCCCCTGTCGCTTCCGCAAGAGTTGGTGGTTGACTTGACTGAATTTCTACCTGTCCAAGAATCGCGGCCAACTCATCATCGTCAATTGACGGCATAACAGAGTACCTATCCTTCTACTAATTGATGAACCACTACCACTACATACACCCCTTCTCGCCACAGCTTTATGAGCTCTCCGCCTAACCTTCGAGCCTCAAGATCTTCTATCCCTGACGGCTCAAAGCACCAGGGCATGTGCTTTGACTTCGGAGTACACTTAGTTTTGTCGTGATATTGGCAGATCTTCTTTTTGTCACAATCGAAGTGTGGTAGCTTTCTAAGGGCAAATTCAGGTGCAAGCATTAGGGCTTTGAACAATGGCTTGGTCCAACCCTTGAGAGCGTGGGTCATATCCTCTTGTGAGACTACAGTAAGCAATAAAGTGATTGCAGACCCCTGAAGCGGCTTCCACTCTTGTTCCCAATTAACCCCATACTGGTAGATGAGGTACAAGGATAGGTCCTTGAGTTCGTTAGTCTTTATGGTAAGTTTTCTAGACACTTCTTAGCTTCTCAGCTATCTTCTCCAGTATCTGTCGAGCTACTTTCTCAGCCGTTTCAAGGTCAATCGTTTGATGAGCCATCCTGTAGTGTAGGTTATCAAGAATACGACCTACCGTTAGGAACCCATTCATAGTGAATGCCTCTTTGGAGCTTCGGAGTCGACACTCGCATACACCAAGCAACCGAAGAACCGCTAACTCTTCTTCGGTTGGGCCTCGTTGTACTGGCTCTCTGCTCATGTCAGGAGCCTCAGGGGTAATGATCCCAAAAGCTTTTTCTAGACCCCGAAGAATCATGGTGAACTTCATCTCAGGATCACCACTGAACTCACGCCAGAGGCCGAATATATCCCACCTTTTTCGACAAGTGAAACAGTACAGACCTGATCTGCTATCACCTTGTTGGGGGTGAAGTCGTGCCGATGGTATAGAATCACTGTGAAACGGACATAAGATCTGTTCTTCACGGCTATCATCATGATACTTTAACTCAACCCAGAAGTGCCTTAGTACATCATGAGCTGAGACTTTATCCAGAAGAACCTCTACTCGTTGGTCAACCCACATCTTGTAGACAGTGTTCCGATGGGAGTTCTGAAAAGCCTCTTGCATTCTCGATTGAGCCATAGGTTAGATTCCCTGGAACATGTTGTTTCCAAGCCCTTGACCAGCCCTAAGGTCATCAATAGACATCCCTTGGTCATTCTGACCTCTGAAGGGGTCACAATCTCCAATTCTTCGTGAGCCCCAATGGATCCTCGCCATGAAGGGTTGAAATGGGATACCGTCTCTCCTTTTTAGGCAATCGAACATGGTGGTCCCATTCTTACGATGTTCATCGTTGAGGTAAGTTGTCGTAATTACATCAGAAGATCGTTCGGCCTCGTTCGCATAGGATAGAGCTCGAAGCTTGTATCGGCCCTCATTCTTATCCGCGAAGTCCTTGCCATCACGGTTGATTTGGAACAGCAAAAGGATCGGCACCTTCTCACCGTGATTGAAGTGAAGAGCCATCTTCTTGGTGTCCCGTAGAACCGAGTTCAATTCAACAGTGTAGTCCTTATTTCTACGCTTCTTGCGCGGCTCTAAGAGCCCACCGTGGTCAATGATCAGGAGGTGAACCTCAGCTTCCTGGTGTCTTAACTCAGCGAACATCTGGATGTCATCAGTATTGACATCATCATCCGGCCCCCAGAGATCAAATCTTCCATACTCGGCATTGGTTCCAAAGTCATTGATTACGATCTCGTAGAAAGCCTTCTCATCTGCGGTTAGGGTTCCTGATTTGACTTTGTCATAGTCCAATGGTGCACACATGCTGTAGTCTTTTGACCTAGGATCTGTATACTTCCCGTTAGAGGAATGCATGACATGGATCATTAACAGAACCTGTTCATAGGGCATCTCCAACGTCACGTAGACGATGTTAGATCTATAACGAGTCACCAGGTTGTAGGCCCAATTCAGAGCAAAGCTTGTCTTAAGCTCACCGGTGAAGGCGGCATGGAGCCACATCTCACCTTTCTTGATCCCTCGAATTACCTTATCGATGCCATTGAGACCGCAGAACTTACCCCAAGCGAGAGCTTTATTGGCTTCCGCCTCCTCATACATCTTCTTTACGAGTTCCCCATCCTCTCGGATGTTACCCTCAATTTTGGCGTTAGACTCGTAGAATAGGAGTTCGTGAGCCTTTTTTACAATGTGGTTGATTCCGTCTCGAAGACCTTGCTTCTTCTCGTTATCTAGAATCAAGCCCTTGTTGATTATCTCTTGAGCTTCCTTTAGGTACTGGACCGCCCTCAGCTTGCTCTGTTCTTCAACAGTGGTCTTGAGAAGATAGGTATAGTTTGTTCCCTTGTGAGCTGGATGCTTCTCAAAGTCCCCTACACGTTCTTTACACTCCTCATCCCGCTTAGCCTCAAAGTAGTCCTTGATAGTCTGAGGAGTGGGCATCTCCAAGCTCGAGTGGAAGTACCACTTCAAGAACTCAAAGATCCTAGCATCAGGCGGCTGATCCCATTCAATGTGGGATCGCTCCAACTTTTGGAAGTTGGAGATCATGTCGACTTGTTGAAGTCCGCCAAAGTCGATGACCGAGTGGAGAATCCCTCTCATCGATTTTTCCCCCAACTACTGTTTTTCTTGTACCCCTTACTGTCACCAAAGAGGAGCGGGTCACTTGTATCCATTCTAGGGGTTGGCTCCTTATCTGGAATCACAATTCTTTCCTTCGGCATAACCGCCTTCACTGGGTTAGTTCTCTCATCATCAATAGCTAGACCTTCTTCACTCTGTAACTCAGAACCCTCAAAACCCCTCGGGGTAATGACATGCCCCTTATTGGTCAGGGTTAGGTCAACGACTTCGAAGTTGTTCGCTACGAAGTCACCAACGTCTTCGCTGTAAGCAAAGTGCCCAGGCCCAAATAGGCTGTTGGGTTCCTCAATGATCCAAGTTGGTTTGCAGATCATTGCCCGTGTTATTAGGGCTTCCTTGAAGTACCCAGGCAGAGCCTTGTTCTTGTGCCCAGCACCTCCAAGCCTAATCACAACTAGTTCGAAGTCACCTCCGATGAAATCCGCTAGCGTATTGAATACTGGGATATCTTCCCGCTTCGACTTTGGTCTCGCAGTGTAAGAGTTGAGACCCATACGGACATTGAAGATATCAATCTCGTTCACTATCCTAAATCTGTAGTGCAGACTTTCGTTCATCATTTTGACTGACAGAACTATGAACAAGTGCGAGACAATGTCAGTCCACCATCCCTTGATGAATAGGTTCTCGTGGGTGCGGTCTACGGGTACTTCGCCACCAACCCTCCCTGGCATCATAAGAGGGGAGTACTCTATCGGTGGGGCTTGACCAATCTCCGGCCCCATCCGTCTCTTAGCCTCCCTCCAGAAGAAACAAGAGCAGGGTTTCCAACGAGTATCACCAACCAGAACGAACCCATCATGACATTTTGGATTTTTGCATTCCTCGTCCATGTAGATGGTCACTACACCGAAGGATCATTTATTTGAGGTATCTCTTAGAGATTGCAGCAAATCCTTGATGTCATTCTCGCTTCGATCAAACTTTAGAGCTCCGGCAGCAGCTTCCCCGATGACCTGATCGATCAGCCCTTTCTTCCGACGAAGCTTCTGAACTACCTTGCTGTCAATCGTTTCAGCCTTTTTACCTGAGAGGCCGGGTCGTCTCGTAATCAAGTGAACAGCAAGAACTCGAGGGTGCGGTGACCCAATTCGAATCATCCGACCAAGAAGCTGAACATACCTGCCCCAAGACCACGGGGAATCAAACAGAATCATCGCAGAAGCGGCCTGGAGGTTAATTGCCTCACTACCGGCATCGGTGATGATGACTACCCTGACTTTACTGCTAAGATCCTGAAATTGGTCTTGAGCACTCTTTCTATTTTTACCGCTCTGTGAGCCGGATATGGAAACACTCTTGATACCCTCTTTGGTCAAAATAGCTTGAAGTCTAGGGATATGACTGGCAAACCGAGTGTAGACAATGACCTTCTCACCGTCGAACTCTTCAGACAGTAATTCAACAAGAGCCGCTTCTTTGGAGCTTCGCCCCTCGAAGTCAGACCCCCCACCCTCTTCAAACTTCAGTAAAGAAAGAGAATTACAGATCTCTTGAATGTAAATGAGGCTTGTAAGTTGTTTGGTGTCCTTGTAGTCACGAAGTTCACCGTCTCCAAGTTCAAGAAGCCCTCCCAGTGCTTCTGCGTACTTTCTCTCTTCCACTTTGGAGAGTTCACACACAACTTCGCGAGTTGTGAGGGCTGGGAGTTCTGTAGAAACATCCTGTTTCGCCCGCCCGTAGAAGAATGGGTCGATAGTTTGTCTGAAGTGTTGTAGGTTCTTATACCCAACAACAATAGGTACCTTTCCCCCACCCTTAATCCGCTGCATCTCAGTGACGCAGTAAACATTAAGGAATGCATTCTTGGTACCGAAGGTCTCCGGCCTAATGACCTTGTAGATACCAAAACCCTCCATCAAGTGATTCTGAAGGAGAGTGGCGGTTAAACCCCAGACACGTTTAGCTTTACCAGACAAGAACTTGCAAGTTTGATGAGTCTTAGTTGTCGGATTTTTGCAGGCTGTGATCTCATCGAAGATCACAGTAAGCCGTGGAATACCTGATGTCAGCTTGTCGAGGAAACCCAGGCCAGCAACAGCTTGAGTACCCTTTTTGGCCCCCACCGGCGGTGGCTCCTTGGTAATCCCTTGATCCCAATCACGAACCACCCCGTGATAGTTGACGACAAGGACTCCAGGCCCTGTATGCCTAAACCAAGCAGAGTAGGCTTCTTTACGCTGATCTAGGGTACCAGAAGCAATGAAGTATTTGATCCCAATCGAGAACTTGTCAATCTCAGAAGCCCACTGTCCAATAGCCGACTTCGGACACACTACCATGACCTTCATGGTAGGATCCCTCTCCCAGATATAACAGAGAGCACCAATAGCTTGGAGGGTGTTGTGGTTGATGAATCCGTTTCCTGCGAAGCAATGCTCAGGATCGTCAATCTCCAAGTCCATCACAGGAGCTGACTTATACTCAACGGATACAATTGGGTCGTAGTAAAAATGGCGCTGAGTGACTTGAAGCACTCTCCGGTACTCATTTGTACTTGATAAACCCATCTTATAGGAGACCTCCAAAAGCTTCTGTAGCCACTGGTAGCTCGGATCACGATATCCGCACAGAATATTCTTCAAAGTTGACCTGAAGCATTCTCCAAACTGCTTCAAACCTGAACCAACTCGATTGGAATTTGCTCCCTGCTTAGAAGTAGCTTGCAGGATTAGTTTTTTGAGAGCACCAACCTCGGAGGTGAAGTTTGGTATTAGGTCTTTGTTCGGATTGGAGGATCGTGTAAGACTAGACTTCAACAAGGCTACCTTGCGCTTGGATCGAAGCCCAATCTCCCTCTGAAAAACCCTAGCATCGTCACCAAAGAACGTTACCCTCCAGTAGGTATGAGAGTACCCTTTAACTTTCTTTGGCTGACGGTTAGAAACCACACCAAAGCGCAAGAGTAACAATTGAACCTGCTTGGCTAATTCCTCTGAGGCAGTACTAAACTCTATGCCACCCCCATTAGATACAGAACACTCAGCCTCAATGAGAGCAGACAAGAAGCATCGAATTGCCTCCCTTGTACCCCGCAGTATCAAGTCGGGTATACTCTTCTCTGCAGAAAGAACTTCCCTGACCCCGCAAGATATCAGATAACGACGTATGTCCTTTGATGAAACGGCTACGAGCTTGTCTTTCGCCTTACTGTTGGCATTCCCCTTCCAACCAAATATAGCATACAACAGATCCCGTATCTCACGGTGGTTGTCGGGGTTCGACTCCAGGTGTTGAGTAATCTGGACGCTTGTTGGATGCCTATTACCCTCGCTGATTAACCATCCCAATAAGGTGGCTAACTTGGGAGTTAGACGGTTTGGGTAGGTATACCCACGTGAACATTGAGCTAGATCAAAGTCAATGATGGGCTCTTTAGTTGGAAATGGTACCTCACAGCGATCTATACAAATGTGGTCTCCAATCTTGAGGTCAGGGAGCTTGACAAAACCCTCTCTAGAAGTCTGCCTAGCGTATACAGGATGGATCAAACTCCCTTCAAGTTGATAACCATTTCTAGTTGTCAACTTGATAGTTGGCTTGGTACCTCCCCAGTAGAAACTCTTAACTGGAGCCACCCTTGATCCTGTCCACACAGATACTGGATAATCTAAGTTGTAAAAACCCTCAGACTTAACCCCCTTCGGCTTCAAAGAATCAATCGTTAGTAGTCCGAGATCAGTATTCAGTAGAGTGCTGCCGGTGACACACTTCCCCAAACCAGTTCCATCCCCCAGAATCATTCGATTTACCCTAAGTAAGTGGTAAATCCCCTGAACCTGATAGTATCTGAGCCTTAGAGGTTGGGTAGTCCCATCAATTCCGACAATCTCCTCACGGAGCATCTTGGTCGGTCTCAATTGACAAGTCTTACTAGCCCGAACTTGCTTTAGCTGTTCGTAGATCTGTTCAAATTCGGTAGCCCGAGTGGCTACCGGTATTGCTGCTGTCGGCATTAAAACTCACCAAAAAGAGAAGTAGAGTCCCGCTTGCGGGTTTACTTTCAGAGTCCACCAAGAGTAGGCAGCCCCTATAAACCAACCAAAGTTACGAGTGATGTCCATTCCAACCCCAGCCCCCGCGGATCTGAATCCAGTGGCTACATTGAAGTTGACGGCCTTGTAATAGAGGATATCCCAGAGAATCCCGACATCAACCGCTTGCTTTGCTGAACTCTGGCTGAAGGCATCCACGAAAAGAAAACTGCCTGAAAACTTAGGCCGGAACCTGAACCCCCAGACAGGAGGTTCCTTCTTAGCCACTATAAGTGTCAGCTTCTCGTTAGCCGACACATCATACCCGCACCAGGACATATTGATGGTGTACGGGTGTGGATCTGATCCTGAGTAGTAAACCCTTCCATCCACATCAGTGGTGATTGTCACCGAATCAAGCTTGAACGTTGGTTTGGTTTTCTGAAAACAACTCTTCTCTTTAAGAATTGAGACGAAAGAACTCATGTCAGCTTTGGGGACACAGGTGTCGTCAGCATTCGGGCATGAAACATCAGCCCTACTAGGAGAAGCATAGAATACGACTGCCAAAACTAGAGGGAGGTTTTTCATGGTGTTAGTTACACCGAAGGGCTGTGCCTAAGGATTGCTTTTTCTGTCCGTTACTTACTGTACTTTTTGAGTAACTCGTCAACTTCTGAAGCCGGAACTCCAGTGTTGTCTTTTACTGTGACAGCAACTGTTGTAGGATTAATCACCACAACTTGATCTACCTGACTATTCTTTACACCCTCTGGCAACACCACTGTTGTAGGCTGGCTATCCCCAGGAGCAGTGAAGACCACTGTACCCGGATCTGAGAACAACCCAGGGGGCTGAATGGGAACCACCACTGCCTGGGTATCACCCTTCTGATCTGGGTCCCCTTCCGGAATCAGCTTCCCGTCTGGACCTACTCGCTTTGGATCAATCGAGTTAGCCGTCTCTACAGTGGGTCCACGATCCGGAGTTGCCCCACCCTTCTTTCCTAAGAGCTTTCCAAGAACCCCACCGATCTGAAGCTCTTTGAAACCCATAGAAACCAAGACAACTGCGATTACGAGGACAGCAAGGGCAGCAAACGGTCCTAGAACCTTCGGACTGATCTTTCGAATGATGGACCAGAGCTTAGAAAAGAAGTTTTTGAATGATGTCCATACGCTTGCCCCAAAAGAGGTTTGGGCTGATGGTTTGATTTCTTCAGGCATAGTGTCCTTAGGCTGCAGTAGGTTTTGGAGGTTCCTTGTTCTTCTCTTTGAGGTCCCCTAAAACGACAGGAGCTGTTAGGCCAACTGGCTCAGCTGTAAAACTGTCATCATCATCTCTCCCACGTCCACTTTTTAGCCAACCACGGATTCGGTTGTAGATGAAGGCTGAGAACAAACCACAGATACACCCATAGAGAACTCTGGCTAACTTGGTCTTCACCGCAAAGTCAGGCCAAACAAAGGTTTTTGCAGCAAAACTCAGGGCTCCACCAATGATAATCGGCAGAATCGGCACAATTACCTCACCCCAGATCCTACTGGATAGGGATGCATTCTTGGCCTCACCCTGCTGAATCAGGATACCCCAAGTTCCCTCAATTATCCGGCGAATCAAATAGGTTACTACGTAAATTGCCAGACATATATAGATCGTCTGTACATTGAAAATGGTTGAAGCTAGTGAGTTGAGGTCCATTTCATCCGTTCCTTGAATGAGGGGTCAACAATTCGAACGGATAAGAGGAAAAGGCGGTTAGGGTGGTAGTTGTCTGTAGCCAAAACTCCCAGCAGCATGAAAGTCAACTATTTTGTTGAGATCTTGTGATAGCTCGACTCAAACCTCTTCACGACTTTTAGGTACCTGCTGCACCTACGATATGCTTGGCAAACAGCCACTTATCACCATTACTTGGAGTGGTCACATTTAGAGATCCACCACTAACCGCAGCCTCTGCTTTGATCGATACTGTCCCAGAGTTAGTATTAGAAACAGTGTAAGAGAAGGGTACCGTTAGGTAGACATCAACACCATTGTCCATAGGGAATTGATAAGTTGTGATATCTACTGGGGTAACCCCATCGACCAATATCAAGTAAAAGCTAGCTATGTTACCAGCAGATGCAGCTGCCACTAAGTGAACAATGACAGTACCCTCTAGGAGGTCACCCCCCTCTACGGTGAACGCTTGAGGAAATGCACTAAGCAGGACCGGAGAGGCTGAAATGACAGGGTTAGCCGAAGTTATTGGGTTGATGATACTGGTGCTATTAACAACAACCCTCTCTGTAACTCCCTCAATGTATCGGGTAACAGAGGAACCATCTGAATATCTTAGTTGGTTCGCCGCTGACAGCGGGCTACCAAATGAAAAGATAGCGCTGGTACAATTGTTCGGCATTGCTGGAGGATTTGCTGAAGATTCAACAAGGCCAAACCCGTTGTTACCGCTACTAGACCCCCGGAAGGCCAAACCCGTTCTATCTGCTGCTAGTATGGGATAGACCTCAGAACCGAGGTACAAGTTGACGGCCCCATCAGCACCACCACTTGGACCATGCTTGCCTGAGATGAGAAATAGACCGCCACCATCCTGAGAGGATCCAGCGAGCTGCTTACCATTCTGAGCCTGAATTTTGAAGTTCTCGCCAAATGAACCAGTTAGAACGTCAGCTTGGCTGATAACAATTGGGTTCCCAATGTTCTCGTCAAATGTGACAGCTGGGTTGTATAGGTGGACCCCGTCTACCCCCACAACCATCACTGTCACTGGTGAGGGAGACATGGTTGTACCATTCTCAACCTGTAAGAACACCTTACCCATGCTGGAGAAAGAACCCTTACCAGCCTTCAGGTAGATATCACCACCTGGATGCGGATGAGAGACGTCACCCAGAGCATTACCAGCGAAGATACCTAGATCTCCACCCTTACCTTGGAAAGCTGTTGCTACATCAGCAGACTTGATAGTGAGAGTTTCACCATCACCATTAGTGGATTTCTGCCCGATTTTAGGTGCTAGAACTCTTGAACTAAAAGTCAGGCTATAGACGTCAACAGCATTTGGATCACCCAATTCGGTGATATTGTGGTCAAAAAATGCACTTTCAGTGTCGGTAGCACTAATCAGTAAGTTACTGCGTAAGCCATTAGCTACTTGAATAGTTCCAGTTCGACCTGAGCCGGTACTTTGCCCTGCTACGATACGGATACCACCACCATCATTATTCCCAGGTGCCGCAACCTGGGATTTAATGGTGAGTTCGGATCCATTACCTGTTAGGGCATCATCTTGATCAATTGTGGTGTTGGTAGTCTCAGCAGTGAAGTGGATTCCGTAGTTTCCGGAATTACTTGGACCAAGAATGAGATCCGTATTGGTGAAGCTTGCTACGGTAACGAGAGGTCCTATCCTAACAGAAACGGTGCCATTAGTGATAGTTCCGAGACCTGCTGATACAGTAACATCACCACCATTACCAACACCCGCAGTTCCACCTCGTATAGCGACGTTACCTCCGTTCCCGTCGAAAGTGGTACCTCCTGCTAGAGTAACCCCCCCACCATTACCTGAAGAACCAGTGGAAGAACCCCCCACTAGAACGAGTCCACCAGCGGTCCCAGAACCACTTGAAGTCCCAGAAGCAACTGTGAGGTTACCTGTGCTTGCAGTCCCAGTACCGTCTCCGGTACTGATAATTAGGGTACTTGTAGTACCAGAAGACCGATTAGAAGTACTAATGTGTGAGGCATTGGTGAATGTGAGTGCATTGGATGATATTAGTACATCCCCAGCAATGCTAGCTGTACCGCCAACAGACAAGTCATTGGTCAAGAATAGTGCTGTCAGGGTAGGAGCATTTGACCAGAAGTTGTAGGTCCCATTGCTGGCATAGACTGTGTTGGGAGCCCCCTTCGGGAACGATTCAATAGCTGGAGGATCAACAATCTGACTTATCGTCTTCCCAATTGGCAAGTCAATAGTGGTTGGATCCACATTGTAGAAAGTATGGTTGGCGAGAAGCGGATGCCCTTCGATACGATACAGGTCAGCCCCTGATACCGATTCTCCGCTGCCATTTGTACCTAGTAAGATCATGGCTTCAGATGGAGTGGTATTGAGTTCCATCACATTGGTAACAATGGCCATCATCAACTCATCTCCAGCGGATACCTGAGCTGATCCAACACTAGTAAGGGAGTTCCTAACTAAGAAGGCCCTACCGACAAGAGCCCTAGTCCCACTAACCGAACCCAGGATTCTCTCATAGGTGGCGAAGATCTCTCCACCAGGACGATCCCCAGAGCCGATGAAAGCAGACCCACCCCTATTGGTTCTGAAGTTTGTGAGAGAACTATAGCTTTGACTACCATCCACAAGGATTATCACATCCCCTGGAAGACCAGCAGAGGTCTCCGATGGCATACTTGAGGTTTCAGTCTGGTCCAATGTTGTAGAGCTGCCTAAGCCAGCTACGCCAGATCCCACACCCGTGTTGGAAGTGTAAATCAAAGGGGAGGCAAAGTCATCCGAGAACCGCCCTCCATGAAAATCCATGTCTCGGTATAGAGCTCCTAGAGGGAGTCGGGTAGTAAGACCCAGATAGTCCGGGTTTGCCTCAAGGTCACTGAAGATGGATGAGCTTCCAATAGCCCCAAGCTTGGTAATTGGTCGAGGTGTTGATGCTCCACCAGATGCTACTGTTGGAGGGTAGGGTCGAACACCACTTGGGTCTACTGGATCTTCATAACCAACATTTCTAGGTTCATAGGTATTTGGCTGAACAAAGTCTCCGCTGAGCCTCCCAGTGCCCAAACTAGTAATGAATCCGATCGAAGCAAGCACCTCAAGGGGTTTCTGATTTGGTCTAGTTAGGGTGCTGACTGTAAGAGAGGTCGAGGCTAACTCAAATGCTGTAGCTGAATCAAGGGGTCCTCTTTGATACCCAATATCGAGTCCTGAAGAACTAGATGTTTGCCAGGGGTCCCCTTGGTAGACTGACCTGGAATAATTGACCAAAGCTGTGGCCGTAGCCGGTAACGGCCCAGGCAGAATTGTGTTAGGACCTGGTATTGGTTGAGCTGGGGTAACAGCGGATGAGAGTGCCAATCGGAAAGGCTGGTTAAGATCAAATGACCCAATACCAAACCCGAAGACACTAGCCTCAATTACATAATCTCCAACTGCAAATGAACTAGGTGGGTGGGGGGCTTTGGAAATATCAATGGCGTCTGAATTTAGGATGAAGGTGCTAACCCCATTGTTCAAATCATCTCGTTCAATCCAGAATACAGGCCCATCGAAGGACTGACGAAGCAGATTCTTAGCCCCACCAGAGGTAAGTGGTGTCCGATCTGTAGCAATATTAAAAGCTGACCCATTTGCGGTATAGTCACCCGCTTCATAGATTGCGAAAAGCCTAGAAATCCCATAGTAGATAGGCAACTCTAAGCCTTGACGACCTAACCCTCTTGCCGTCGACAGGGCACCACCAATAGTAGGATCATCATTGAAATGCCTCATCCCTGCACGAAGCGGTGCCCCTGAAGCCGTGTTGTAAGGTACTAGAGTAGAGAATATCGCACAGGTAGTAGTGAGCGTTGTGTAGTTTATGTAGTCAGGGTTGTCAAAGGTTAACCCCTCTTTGGACATCAACATGAAGTTGATACCCTGACTGAAATCAGCACTATTACCCGGAAGGATTGGAGCATAAACTGCACCAAATCCTGGTACTAAGTGACGAGGAAGGGTTACATAATTACTAGTTGAAAACAAACCTAACGGGTCTGACGCCATAGGGCCATACCCGCTAAGTAGTGGTGGCATTATATTGCCAGCTGTTAGGTAGAGAACACTACTCGGGAAAGAGATGCTCTGAAAAGGTTGGAGAACCACGCTCTTTGACCCAGGATCTATATATGATCCTGTGGTGACTGGAAGCAGACTCTTGTAAGGATAATTCCTGAATTTGCTCCAAAGCAGTACCCAACTAGTACTCAGTTCATACTCATCCGAAACCTCATATGAGGGTTGAATGAGAACCTCAGGGTTAGCACTGGGATTAACTAGAACCACATTGTGGATCGAATCTGGCCTCCTAGCAATACCTCTACCCCCACCATACTGAATGTTAGTGGTGATATAGAGCTGAGAAGCAGCTGATGAGGACGTGGTAGGGAATGGACTGCCAGCACCGATGAACCTAACCACCAAGTCATCAGTAGGTCCAGGGTTGTGGGGAGTAACCTCAAACCTATGTTGGGGTAGACTAGCAATTGATCCCTCAATACGAATCTGAACAGAACCAACTCCGCGGCGAATGATATAAGTGATTGAACTAGCTGTTGGAATTGATATTGAACTGGTTAGAACCGAATTGGTAACATCAGTGATCGGGTAGGAACCCTTCGCGGCTCCGGTAAATATAACTATAGTATCCCCAGGGTACACTAGGTTCAGGAAGTTTATACTCCCGTCAATGAACTGAAAGGAACCCATCGAAGTACCGCTGCTACTTGATACAGGTACTTCGTTTAGGAACCTGACCTGATCGGCATCTGATCCAGGAAGAGATGTTTTGAACTGAGTTACATCAACTTGTAGAGTATCCCCAGTCCCATCACCATCTACTGTCTCAGAACTCCAAATGGAAGCCGCCTTTTGGCTTACTGCCATGACGGGGTTAGCTAGTTGGAGGTCCCAAGTTACCGCTTGGGTAGCAAAGGGTGGAGTAGGTGGGGCTAAGGGGAAAGTTGGACCTGCAGTAATGGGTTTGACTATGAACTCTACTGGCTGCTGTATAGCAGCATCACTGAATGCAAACCGAATATGATCAGGAGCATCTAAGGCTGTGATGCTAGGGATAGCCGGTGGTGTTTGACTGATCTTATCTTCAAAATGTACATAAGTACCTCTAGGATCAGTCCCTGACCTCTTGTGGGTTGAGCGAAGTTTACCTCTGAGTAACTTATCGAGACTGGATTGTAGTAGAGCTTGGTAGTCAAATCCTGTAGAACTAACTACATGCCTCAAATCCAGTAGATCTGTCTCAGTGATTTGGTCTGCAAAAAGCCCATCTGGACGACTAGATATGACCCTGACAACAGTACCAGCTGGATGAGCCTCAGCAACTGTACCGTTGACTCCACGTACTACAGCAATAGTGGTAGAGGTTATGCTTGCATAGGTGAGAAGCTCATCACCAATCTGAATAACAACTGCTGAAGCTGGACTTGCTGGTAAAGGAATGTTGGCAATTGAGACAAGAGTGATGTTTGTTGCGGTTGCTGTGAGTAGCGATGCAAGAGTCGGAATGGTTGAGAATGTAGTAGCTCCGAATCGATCAGTGGCTGAAGGATTTCGATTGAAGGATCCATTTAAGTTTGGGAAGGGGTCACCACTCCACAAGGTGGCTGATCTTCTGAAGATAATTGCAATCGGTATTGCGTAGGCAAAACCATCTACTGTACCGAGACTGTTACCTGGGTTTCCATCACCAGCGCGGTATAACCCATTATCACCCAACAGCTCACGCATATTGGAGAAGGTATAAGTTGGAATCGGTGAGCTTGAAGCACCTTGCGCGAATACGACGGAGGGGTCAAAACCGTCAGGACTTATGGAGAGGTTGTTTAGACCACTGACCACTCTAATTCTGTATAAAATCTGTGTTCTGTCAGTAGTCGGCTCACCGATCTCTGGATCAATGAGATCGTCTGGGAGGTAGCTTTGGCCTCCTTCCAAATTTCCAAACCTATAGATAGCCGATGCATTAGGTTTGTTGAGTGTTGAGGGGTTTGGGCTAATGAGAGCTTTGTAACATTCTAAAAACACGAAGTCTGCTCTTGCAGACCCCGCCGACACCGGTGGTGGGGGGAGTAGTATCCGATTTAGGGTGCTAGAGTTGTTGGGCTGACCAGGGGGGCTTCCTGTTTGAGTTCCGCACACAGGTATCAACCACCCGTTCACCACAGCCCACATAATGGACTGTTGATCCCCTGCCCTCTGTGGTCCAAACTGAAACCAGTTGGAATATGAGGGATCTGTGATGTACACCTTTGATTGGTTTACAGAATTCCCAAGCCACCCGCTAGGGGTGCCACGAAGGACAAGCTTCCTCTGCCAATCCTCAGCAAGTTGTCCAACTAAGTTGAGGTCCGCGTCACATAGGGCGGCCCCTTCAATAAAAACCACACCTTCAAATTGGGTAGCTGTTGGGTCTAGGGTTCGACTGACGCCGGTCCCGAAGTTATCAGACATGATTTTGGGATCTCCCGTGCATGTGCATCTGCACAAGGAAAAGCCAAAAGAGGATTACCGATCCCATTCCAAAATTGAATTGACTTCCGGTAGGGCCAGGTAGCCAAAACTTCCAGCAACATGAAAATCAAGTATTTTATTGAGATCCAAACCCATCAGACGTAATACTAAATGAGGCGAATCATGTTCAAGACCCTAAGTTCAATAACCCTGGCTCTAGTGCTTACCGCTTGCGGAAGCAACTCAGTCGAAACTCCTGACACCCTGAATACCATCCAAGCGACCGGTGGCTCAAGCTCTAGTACCTCTAGTTCGACGTCAGTGGCCGGAACAGCTGGACTTGACACTTCGAAGGCGACCGGTGGCTCAAGCTCGGTTGAGAGCTCTACCGTCCCTGAGGCGACCGGTGGCTCAAGCTCCACGATTGGGACTACAAGTGCTCCGACGGGCACCGGCGGGCAAGGCCTAGGTACCGGAGGAAGTTCGGCCAAGTCTACTGGTGGGAGTTCAGCCAAGTCTACTGGTGGGAAACCCAGCACGGGTGGAGCTTCCACGTCGGGTGGCTCCAAGGCCACTGGCGGTTCAAGCTCGACGGGTGGCTCCAAGACTACAGGTGGGAGCTCAACTCAAGCTACAGGTGGATCACCAAGCACAGGTGGGAGCTCAACTCAAGCTACAGGTGGATCACCAAGCACAGGCGGGAGCTCTGCTCAGGCCACAGGCGGATCACCAAGCACAGGGGGAAGCTCTGCTCAGGCCACAGGCGGATCACCAAGCACAGGGGGAAGCTCTGCTCAAGCTACAGGTGGACAGGAGAGTACTGGGGGCTCATCAAGTACCGGCGGCAACTCAGCTACCGGGGGTACCACGAATACTAAACTTACAGCGAAGTCTGTTTCAGTTGGTTCTTTTGCTAACACTTGTGCTGTAATAAGTGATGGGTCAGTTGAATGCTGGGGTGCTGAAACTTACCTTAACCTAGGGAGCAACGCGACAACTAATGCATCAGTTCCTACCAATGTCAACGGGATCTCGAATGCTGTTTCTGTCTCTGTGGGTCCTGACCATACTTGCGCTGTTCTAAGTAACGGAACAATTCAGTGCTGGGGGGTAAATACTGCTGGCCAACTAGGCAATGGAACCACAACAAACAACTCAGCCGTGGTAGCAGGGATCACCAATGCCACTGCAGTGGCTTGCGCCCAATTTTATACTTGTGCCCTACTAAGCAATGGTACGGTTCAGTGTTGGGGTAGTGGAAGTTGGTCTGGTACTGGGTCAACAGCTACTAACTTAGTTCCCGTACCGGTCCCAGGATTAGCTACCCAAGCTACTGGTATCAGCACTCTTTTCATTAGTGCTGGGGACTACCAAGCCTGTGCGGTATCAAACGGTGGGTGGATTAGTTGTTGGGGTCCAAGTCAGCTAACACCTGTCATGATGACTACCGTTACTGGAACCACTATTGCTACTACGGGAACCACTATTTCTTCAGGTCATGATAGTTCCTGCGGAGTACTTGATGACAGTTCTGTATACTGTTGGGGGAACAACAGATATGGTCAGCTCGGTAATGGGTCAACAACTAGCAGTACTAAACCAGTCCGAGCAATCTGGTATGGTGTCCTAGCTGTTAGTGTAGGATCTCAACATGCATGTGCGATAATGACTGATGGAACAACTCAATGCTGGGGGAGCATTGGACCCAATAACAACCATCTGACCCCTGGAGTCACCCCTGGAGTCACCGGAGCTACTTCTATCAGTGATGGAACTCTATACACCTGTGTTATATTGAATAACGGAACAGTTCAGTGTTGGGACAACTCAGAAAACCTGACCACATATTCGAACTTTTGAACCCCTGAAATAAGAATAAGTGCAAGAGAGGGAGCCCTTCGGATCCCTCTCTTGCACTTAACCAGAGCTACCTAATAACCAGAAACTTTGGCCCATAAACCCAATAATCTACTGGTGTACTTAGTTATACCATGAACAAGGATGTCGCCATTGGGTTCAAAGCCTCGCCTGAGTTCGAGCAACGTCTCCGGAAGCTACAGGAGCGGCTACAGGAGCGGCTACCAGGGGTTGACCTATCTAGGTCCCAGTTCATTAGGAATCTCATTGAACGAGGCGCAGAGTCACTGGAAAAAGAACTTAACAGCAGGGAGCCTCTGTGATGTCTTCTTGGCAGGTTAGGAGTCAACTTTGCTCAACATGTGGGAAAACAGGTAAGTTTAAGGACGGGCGCCGTCAATGTTTAGCCTGCTATTATAGAGTAAGAAGAATTTGGAATAGAAACCACAAGGATAAGATAAGAAAATGGGGTACCGCCAGGTGGGGAAAGTACTTCTGTGTCTCCTTCGTTAATACCGATAAAAAACTAGTTGAGTGGCTTCACACTACTTGGAAGACTGCTACAAGAATAAACGAGTCCCTCAGAGGGTCCAATAAAACAGTTTACCGAACTAGTGTACATAGTAAACATATGTGTGAGAAACTCATTCAATTAGGTATATTCCCTAGGAAGTCTAAAGTTCCTTGCCGTCTACCAAAGGTTCCTACTGAATTTCAAGTCCCCTTTATACGTGGGTTGATTGATGGGGATGGAAGCGTAAATTTAACTAGGAACAAGGGTGTCGGTGGGGTCGTATTAAGGGTTTCATTTGTGGACGCCTGGAACGAAGTAATCCAAGACCTAGCTGAGATTCTTAGGAGTAGGGGGATCAACCCCTTGGTCTATGAGAAGGAAAGGATAAGTCACAGTGTGGCCCAACTACTAGCTCAAGGGAAACAAGCTGAAAAGCTTTGTCTCCTTCTCTATTCTGATTCGAGTTTTTGTATAGATCACAAGAGAAAAGTTTGGGAGTCCTACTTAGGGATACGGCAAGAATATGGTGGTTTAGTCATGGATCATATTCACTATAGTCAGAAGAAGCAACGGCCTTGGCTTGACTCGCTAGGTACCTGTCCTGACAATGAAGTAGCTAGAAAGTTTAACTTATCCTATGCGTGGGTGGCTAAAGTTCGTAGGTCTCTAGGAATCCCAGCGCACATCTCAACCTAAGGGTCAGAGGGTAGGGGATCTTCTTAAATGGGCGCACGAGATCATTCAGATCTACGGACAACCCAAGACTAAACCGGAAGAACCAAAGGAAGAACCCTTTCTGGCACCGACTCGGTTCGAGCGCGAAGAAGTGATCTGAAATCCTAGCCCAACCGTTTGAAAACATGGCGACCATTCTGCTTGAGCATAAGGACGAACCCTGACCGTTCCGAGATGAGATCGAAGTCTACGACCGCCTTCGAGATGAGTTTAGCTGTTTGATTGGTCTTGTAGTCTCGCGCCGGATCAACGAACGGAAGAGCTTCTAAACCGATCGGATGATAGGTGTGTAGGCCCACTGACCTAGTAAACCCACGTAAGTTGTCTCTGTTATTCTAATGGTGTAGGCTCCTCCCATGTCCAACGAAGATTGTCCGAACTGCACTGGCCACACCAAACTGAACTGCATCCAAGATCAATTTGGTTCCAAACTAGCAAAACTACTGCAAGATACCTTGAAAGAAGTTCAGGCCCAAGTCTCTGAGGACTCCCCAGAGGTCAACGGCCGCAAAGAAGCATTCCCTCTCGAGCTTGCTGATCATCTTCTATGGCTCGCCGCCTCAGTCTACGTTGGGGAGGGATCCCCGGGTTCAGAAGCCATCTACGAGCTGGCAAAGGCTCTTGAAGAGGTTGGATCTGAACCTGATGAGGACGAAGATCCAACGGGAGTTGAACCCCCAGGGCCACACTTGGTGTCAGGACATGACGTTAACTAGAGACGAATGATTCAAGTAGTAAATCTCCACACCACCGTCATCGTACTAGTGGAGGGCTTATTTTGTACAGGAAAATTGAATACATTGCATAAAGTCTCAAACTGAGTCAAGTCCACCGTCGGGTCATAAGGGCCATTTGAAGGTGACACTGGGTTCTTGATCGACATGTCAGAGTTGATAGCCCCTCCAAGGATTCCCATCTCCACGAGAGGCCCGACAGCTTCTGATTCTGTGAAGGTGGTCGTGAAGTCCACTACATTGGTAGGAATCGAACTAGGATTCCCCAGAGAATCAACAAAGTTGGTAGAAGCGAACCTCTTGCGGGTGAGTTCAGCATAGAGTGCTCGTTGGGTTCTAGTTGGAGCTGGGGGGTGCATAGGATCCCACCCACTATCACCAGTCCCAACAGCCAAGGCAAAGGCTCCATTGAGCCCTGTTTCACTGTTGTTTTTTAAGAGTCGGGCCACCAAAGTCGAGGCGTCAGCTGTAACCAGGTTCTTAAAGTTCCTAACACATTGAACTTTCCCGGTCCCCCCATCCCGAAGGGTCATGATCACATCACCACGTTTGATAGGTGAGATGTGCTCCTCATATTTTGCAGAGGTTAGCATACGAACTGCTGACTTGATCCGAGAGAACATATCGATATTAGTCACCATTTGAGCACCAAAACTGCTTTCACAGACGTTAGGGAAGAACTGGTTAACCAAGAGTCACCGGTGAGATGAGCCGATATAGAAACTGGGTTCGGAGTCATAACGATGTAAACCTCATCAGAGAAAGCTGATAGGAGGTCCGACTCACCAGAGGTTTTTTCTATTACCTCAAGGTTATTGTAGAGAGCCCCGGTTGAAGCTGGAATAGTGATTGTTTTTAATGGTAGATTACCTGACCCAAACGAATCAGATCCAAAAGCTGAATCTCCAAATCCACTAGGTGGAACTGAGATTGTAACGGTTCTTGACTTCTTGAAAGTCTGAGTCAACGGAACTAGAGGCGTTCCTTCATTCAACTTAGTAAAGGCCCGCACACTTGGATCATTAACGTAGGCCTCCCATTGATAGGGTACCCCAGTTGAAGCTGATGAGTATTGAGTATGAGCGTGCGGTAGAGTCCCAAACAAGTGCTCCGGAGAAGCCATCACGTTTCTCTGATTGGAGACTTGGTGAGGCGGGACAATCTTGACTTCTATCGGAGAGGTTGTGATGGCGTAATGCACGAAGTCCCAAGCTGTCTGAGAGAGGTTAGTCGAGTCAAAAGCTCCCCAACTCACCGATGGCAGGCCTCTGTTGATCACACTTGGCAACCCAACCGAACTCGGAGGGAGGGTCACGTGGCCATACTCCACTCGAATGAGTGGTACTGAACTAGCATCTTGGAACAACCCAACGAACCCAGTGGGATCTCGAAGGATTTGATAGGTGTGGTCAGTAGTCCAATCAGTCTCTTGAGGGATTCTGTACCTGACAACCGTAGACCCGGTTTGAGGTAATGGAGTTACCGAGTCATCAATGGTGATCGAGGTACTTCCAACACTAGCTATCTTGTAGACCCCCCTATTGATGTCGTCATCAATGATCAAATCATTCCCCGATTGAACCAAGTCAGCTATGAAGTCGGCTGTCAGATCCTCTAGTACGTTGCCGTTAGTATTTGCTCGACCAGAGGACTTCGTCGGCAAGTAGTACCCTAAGAGGCTATTAGGGTCAGAACCTTTCCAGATTCCCACATAGTGTCTTGGGAGGTAATCTGGGGGAGTTGCAGTAAGCGGCTGCCCTCTCCACCCATTCACGTAGTACCAATCGACAACCGACTTGGATTGAAATACACTAGCTTGTGTAGTAGACCCAAAGGATAAAGTTGGAGTACCAGTGGCAACCGAGAAACTCGTGTAGGCTGTTGATCCTATAAGTGTGTTATCAGCAAATAGAACCACTAAGTTACCGGCTGTATTCTTAGTAACACGATAGGTGTGCGGCTTCCCATCCATCCAATTGAACGAAAATGATGCAAAAGAGATTAGGACACCATCTGAGTGAAACGAAACTAGAGGGTTACCGGATCCATCCTCATTGAGCATAACTCCGATGGTTCGATTACCGTCAAAGACATCCGTGGTAACCCCACAGAAGTGTTCTGGGGTACCGTCTTGAACAAATGAGATGACACCACAGTGGAACTCAAACAAGTAGTCAAGGGGTGCGTCAAAGATTCTGCTTGTTGATCCTGTTGGTGCAAGGTCATTGATTGAAAACAACCTCCCGTCACTAACACTGGTGTCCTCAATGCGAAGAGTTCTTCCGATCAGGTATGCATGGGCTCCGCCTAAAGATGTCCAAGGCTCTGGAGTGGCATCCTGGGGCATTGATCGTCCAGGATAGCTGACCTTCGGCTGTGCTTGTGTGGGGAAGAAACAAACCTGAACCAGGAACTTCCCATCGTCAATGGCAGCCATTACTGCATTGGGAGTGATACCGTGGGTATACGTTCTCAGACTCACACCAAAGTCTAGGACCACGCTCGAGGAAACACCAAGGAGAGGCTCTATCCTAGTAAATCCTCTGAAATCCCCACCAATGAGACTTGATTGACTTGATGTATAAGAGGTTGAGTCTAGAAGCAGGTCAACATTTGGACCGATAGTAATCAAGTTCTCATTGCCATGGTACCCTATCGGAGTCCAAGGCTTCGAGAAGTCCTCGGGGAGAACGGTGAGTGGCGGTGGTTGCCCATAAGAGACATCAACGAAGGGAGCACTCTGAGTAGCATCTGTGGGCAAGATCAAGTAACGAACGAATTGCCAAGTGCTCTGGTTAGTAGCTTCTCGGCTCAACGAGCCGAAGAATATATTCTGGACTTGGTTGAAGGTAGCGTCCAACTCCTCCAATAGGGGGAGCTGATCCTCAGTTATCTGAAGAGACTCAACTGCCTCCCCATCGACGAATAGATTGATGGTCCCACTGATGTCCTTCAGAAATCTGTATGAATGGTAAATAGACCAATCGAATGCAACAGGAAGATCAGTTGGGTTTCCACTTGAACCCATACCCCCAGTCCAAGAGTCGATCAAAGATAGGGTGTTACCAGAACCTCTCTTGAGAAAACCAATCTTACGAACCCCACCCTCAAGCAGGTACCCTAGAATAACAGCTCTGTAGTTGTCGGACCAACCCGTGGAGACCCCGGTGAAAACACCATCTGGTACCGTTGCGTCAATCTTCATTCGCCAAGTAGCGGCGTAGACATTCTTAAATGATAGGTCGACTCCACGAGCCCAATACAAGGTCTGTCCAGTCGGGTAAGGCCCACTGGTATTGTCTATCACTACCAGATTACCATTGACTATCGAAGCTGTCCCAACTCCGTTGCGAACCCAAGGAGCTACAGGGTCTGATTCAGGAAGAATGTTCCCATCATAGGTGACGGAGACCTCTGATAGTTTACGAGTTAGAGATGAGTAGGCAATCCTATTCTTTGGAGTATTGAGTCGAAGGAGATCTGGGTTATTCAAGGATGCGGTGTACTTCCGTTCATAGGCTCGGTAGAACACATCCCGAAGCAATGGCTGAGGTAAGGGAGCTCGAATATCATCAGTCAAGATCCTGTTATTTGCACCGGTGGATCTCTGAAGGACATTACTGTAAAGGTAGGGCCTCCCAGTCAAAAGTGCCCTATTGTTACCGTTGTTAGATCTAAACTCTCTCGAGTTGAGCCTTCTGACTTCAACGGTTGGATCATACATCCATTCATAATCGACTGCTATTGCACTCAAGTGAGCAGGTGGGACTGTCAACACAATCTGTCCCAAAAGCCCTATAACGAGGTCAACTGTAACCGGCACCCCATTGACCCGAACCACCACATCGTTGGGGTCGTCCGCTAGGAACCCAGTTCTAGGATCATAGAGAGTCCAAGTATTCAAAGGTGAGTTATTATTAGGATCAGAACTGGGGGTCCTAAAACTCGCCTGAACTTGTAGTCTTGTAGCGCTAACCACCTTGAGAATCTTGTATGAGCCCCCGTTGATGGTTGACCCCTTCAACTTCAAGTAGAGTCCCACGTGGCTCGAATCAAAGGCCCCACCAGGCAGGACAACCTCACCCATAGTCACTGCACCTAACAACTCTACGGGTGCCAAGTCAGCATGGTCAACAGCGGAGCTGGACTTCCTTCCCCTGACTACGGTGAACTCAGTGTCAGAAGTGGCTGTGACCGCCAAGTACTCTGAGTCGATCTTGAGACTGTAGTTTATTGGATTTCCGTAGAACCCCAAGAGGCTCGACACTATTAGGTGGCTGTCTGTACTTGTGATAGATCCATTGAGGGTTGTTCGATATACAATTCCGGAGAAATTGGAGGGGGCTGTCTGCACCGACCACTGACTACCCTTCTGTATTGTAAGTGGCGGCTTGACTATTGGCCCATTATCTGTGTAGATAGACCTAGCCGAGTATGGGATTTGAGCTTGGAACCCTGCTACGGTGTCAAGTAGAGTATTCCCGTCAGTAGATTGGATAAGTGAGGATACTGTCAGGGTGTAAACCCCTGTGATAAGTCCTGAAGTTGTGAGCGCTATGGTACTCTTGTCAACCATATACACATGGTTTACTGAGACAGATGACGGACCCGCTATATTGTAGGACGCTGGATCGATCAAAACACTGTCTATTGACAGATCCTTATTGAAGTGTGCTATCAGGGTACCGTCAACAACTGTGAAGATTACCACAGTTACAGCAAAGTCCGAGGTGCTGCTAAGGTTTGCAAGGATTGATGAATCACCAGTGAGGTTTGCAGCTAGGTCCCCGCCTGAAAGCGTCCCTAATAGGATACTTCCAAGTGTGCTATCTAGTGTTCCTAAGCTAGAGGTGAAAGGCATCAGAAGTCACCCGAATGATTTTCAGCAACCACAACTCGGTTGATCTTTACACCGAGCCTATCGATATCAAACAAACCTCGTGAGTACACTCGCAGATCTTCATAGCAGTAACTGGACATGTCTCCTCTACTGGCATCAAGGATCACACCCCCTTGAGTTGGGTTTGGGTTATAGGTATCAGTAAAGATGTACCTAATTGTGTACAGTGTATGTGCAGGTCTAATAATGTCCAGGAGTAGCCTAGTGTTTGAGTCAAGAGCAAACACATTAACTGGGAAACCTGTAGTAGTGTCCGTTACATCGACCTGAAAACCAAATTCATCTGAGATATCAAGACCGGAGTTTGGATCCCTGGCAATCAGGAAGTTTTCGAACAGTAGAGGACCGCCAGAGAAGAACAGATCTACAGCTTCTAGCATCGCCGGTGGAATGGCCCCCTCGAAGTAGATTGCAATCACATTGAGTAGGAATGTTCGGAACTCCAAGTCATCATAGTTTGTATCTGGCAACTTGTTGTTCAAGAAAACCATGTACCCAATGATACTGTACAGAAAGTCTGTACGGGTCTTGGTAAAGTCCTGATCCGAGTTGACATCCTCCAAAGAGAGCTCGATGCGAGCCAGCTCAGTAGCTACTGCCGAAAGCTCTACTGAGTAATTTGGGCCTTTAATGGTGCTGATGTACGAACTGGGCAGGAAATCCATCAAGTTAGTGAAGATCGTCTGAGCTCGTTGAATGAGCCTCAGGTTGTACTCCTTCCCAGATTGACTAGTTGTGAGGTTTAGCCTATCTGGATCTGTAACGAATCTGGGCATTAGGTGCTCGATGCGTAGGTGATGGTAAAGTTACCGAGTTCTACGAACTCAACGTCAGCTGCCTCAATGTCATGGGATCCTGAATCCCCACGAACCACATAAGAAACTGTGTAAGTGTGATCAACAGGGAGGTCTACCGGACTCCCAGATCCCGACAGGGAGATCACCACATGGTTCGCAGTCCTCCTCAGTAGCTCAGCTTGTTGAGTAGCTGCTGTTGTGAAACCGGCGGCTACCAGAGTAGCTGTATCGGTATACCCTAGGATAACAGCACCCCCAGATCCGATGATGTAAGCTTGGTTAGCAGCCGAAGCCAAAGTGGAGAGCACTCCAACCAAGGTCATAGCCTCATCGTCTTCAAATACACCCTTGTGCTCTGTAATTAGACCCCCACCATCCGTGGTAGGTGAGGTCAAAGCATTGGTTAGGATGTAAACTACATTTGCTCCAATATCTAAGGATGGGAGATGCAAGTAGGCTGAGGTTATAGCCTCACGGAGCTTGCGTGACCCGTCCGCATAGGCCATCAAAGCCATGGGCAACACTAAGAAGCCGACACCCGGGGTCCCCTGGATAGCCCCAACGATACTGGACTGAGCCAGACCCTGTCCAATTAGTCTCGTGTTGGAGTCGTTGCTGACGTCAGAGCGAACAGCAGGATCAGTAGTATCTTTGGTTGACCCAGATTTTAGCTCCACCGTAACTTCTAGATCGACTAGATTCTCAATGGCCTCTTTGATGATTACATCAGCCGTAATGTGACGAGTAGAGTTGACTGTCCTCTGGAGTTGTTGCAGAAGATCATTGATTACGTAGTTAACTGTGAAGTTCTCATCGTGGACATAGTCAACAGAGACTGTGGCCCCATTGACGATATCCGATGTGGCTGTCCTTTGGATAGCCGCTGGGGTAGTCGGAGTTCCTGCAATGACTTCATAGTCCGGGATAGTAGCTGTTGGGCCTTCGTATTCTATTGATCGATCAACACTAAAGACTCGAATAGTATCAGTATTTATCCCGATGCTTCCGAGAGGTATTGCTTGAGACCCTACCAATACATGGGATTCAGCATTCACTTGAATTGTATTGCCTGAGGGGACCCCATTAACTTGATTGATGGATAGGTAGTCGTTGGAGATCGTGCTTTCACCATCAATGAGTGGGTCATCAACCTTGTAGAGAGCGTATCCAAGAGAGTTATCCAAAGCACCGGATACCTCTCCTATAACCGACACTACTCGCCGAACAGGTTGAAAGCTGAATATGAATCGATTATCAACACGGAAGCGGTAGTCAGCTGTCACCACATCATCGAAGTTCGTTACAACTTGACCTGATAGTGTGGGGTTCAACTTAAAGGTCCTGTAGTCGATGAGTTGGACTCCAACAAGGAGGTAGTCCAACCCTTGGGTCACATTCCTGACTCCGAGACCTTGTGTCAAGTTATCCAGGATCTCTGTGATCGGATTGTTCAGGGTGACTCGACTATCCTGAACCTGAAAGATCAAGTTAGTAGCATCAATGATGGTACATCGAATGTTGGTAGCTACTTCGAAAGTGAAGGCAAACTTCTCAGTAATTTGTCGTTCCTTGAGACCTTGCGTCCAGATATCAACCTTGCCCCCAATGTGCTTGTGACGGACAGAATCATAATCCCTCATCATGAGGGGGTCCCCGCTCTTGACTATCTTTGCCTTGACTATTCCAATTTGCTCTGCAGAAGTTGAGGCATACCCACCAGAGGTTCCACTATCTACTGAATATCCAAGGAGGCATCTGGTAGTAAGATCCGCATTACTTTCGAGGTCAGACCCGAAGACGGTGGCATCGTTGTTGATAACTTGGAAACCTGGAGCTCCAGATACGTTGGTGATCTGCCCAGCTGGTCGGTTACCATCTGAACCGGTTGTCTGAGCAACTATGTCAACGGTTATCTCGTAACGCTTGGTATCGAAGTTGAAGTAGGAGTCGGCTTGAGCAGCCAACATGATATAAGAGCCACCAACAACGAAGTTGACGGAAGGGATCCCAAGAGAGGAGTCCGCATTAGTCGATACAATGGTCCCAGTGGGTACCGGGAGGTCAAATGAGGGGCGCGTATATGTGTAGAAGGTTTCTTGTCCAACTGACGGCCTTCCAGGAAGCCTCTTCTTACTGATATTTCCAGCTAGCTTGTCGAACCCTGAGTCGATGATACTCTGAACTGCATCATCAGTTGTATACCCCAAGGCAAACTTAAGAGCTGTCTTGTAGGCACTCCCGGAGACAGGATCCGAAACTCCATCCCCATTGGCGTCATCGATCTGAAGAAGAGTAAGGAAACTTTGAGTACGGTGAACGAAGTCCACCAAGAAGTAAAGACGCTCGGCTTCTGAGGTAAAAGGGTCAATCGAAACATCCCTTGTTGTCGACCCTGGGATCAAACTCACAAGAGCATCAACCCTCTGAATCGAGTTGACGAAATCAGTCAGAACCTGAAACTGAGTCCTACCAGGAAGAGTTCTAATCGACGTGTCCAGGATGAGTGGTGTCCCCAAAACTTCTTGAGAGAAGGCACTCTCTATCTCGTTTCCAGTTAATGGATCATAATACACGCCAGTTACGACATAGTACAATGGATCTGTATCGGAAACAGCCGAGAACTGGTCATCATTAATACTATCTGAAGTTCCCGATCGATTGTGCTGGAAGACGATGTACTCAATAAGTTGGTAGTCTTCGAGGGTAGACTTGAATCGGATGCTCTCTGTATAAGCCGATGTATTGTATGTAGTATCGAGTTGGGTTGCTAGTTCAGTACCAAACTCATCCTTTTGAGTCAGCTTGACCTCTAGAAATTGGCTACCATTAGGGAATATCGTTTGATTAGCAGCAAATTGTGTAACCTTCTCATCAAAGGTTGTTGACTTATTTGTAACGGTTGCTGAATTGATTCGGTAGTATCCGGTAGTCCCACCTGCTGCTGTAGAGGCGTAGTAATTGTAACCTATGAAGTTGCTTGGAAGTGGGACACCGCTGGTACTAAATCTCTGTGCTGGCAAGGCGACAAATATGTTGACAACATCCTTAACCCTACTCACCTTGATTCCAGATGGGGTCTCCACCTGAAGGACATTCTCTTGCAGAACAAGGGTGACAGAGATAGTTGAGGCAACACTAACCCCACCAGCAATGTCTATTGTTCTAACTAGGATAGTGTTGGATCCAGGAGTCAATACCAAACCATCAGGGTAGCTAGATTGATTTGGAATAGTGAAGTTTGGGAGATCGAAGTTTACGAGGGTTGGATCTGAAACGAATGGAGCCCCGTTGATAGAAACCTGAATGTCTGAGGTTAGGTTGTCTACTGTCCCAGTGATGACAATAGCCTCTTGATTCGTTGAAAACACTAGGTTGGTAGTGAATCCAGAACCATCTCTATATGCAATCTGTGGAGCTTTGGCCATAACTTATTGAACCAATTGGTAGTTCGTGAGGCCTTGTAGGATGGCCTGCTGTTGAGTAGACCCAAGCAGATTATCTGGTTGAGGTATCCTGAGGCCTCGCACAATCTCAATAGACTTGAAAGAGCGGTTCACCACAACTACAGTAACGAATATTACCGTAGGGTCCTGCTGACTTTGCTCAAGAGTCACACTACGAAGCTGGAAGGGGTATTCCTCATCAGAGACATACTGACCCACTTTCTCTTCCTGTTGCTTCTTAATGGACTGCCACCTATTGAATGCTGTGTAGATATCCGATGTGATCTTGTTCTGAAGTACCCCACCGATGACAATCTTGCTTCCTATAGCCTCGATGATCGAAGTACCATACCAAGTGTTGAACGGATTAGTCCCAAGTACTGTGTAGATTATCTTCTGGACTTCCTGAAGAAGTAGTATCTCGTCTTGAACTACCGTTACATCCCCAGTAACCCCGTAGCGCCAATCATTCTCGATCCCGAGACCACCGCACCTTCTACACTCACTACGAATAGTGGTGTAGCTAACCTCAAGGTAATTCAGGTCAGCTCGAAGTGGAGTGTCAAAAACAATCTGTCTGCTAGGTGTAAGGGTGAGGTTGTTGTTGACGAGACTCCAACCAGGGAACACCATCTTCCCGCGGTACTGGCGATTGGTCTTGATCCCGAGAGCGGTCGCCAGAGGACTGGCACTGTCAATGTATATTGTAGCCGCCGGGCCTTGAAGATTAGTTTGGAACCCAACCTGGTTCCCAGTGGCAGTAAACTGAACCCCACTGACCCTAGTGGACAGCTGTAGAGCTACTTGGTTAGCCGAGATACGAACCCCTCCTGGAATGGTCACAACCTGCCAAGGCCCGGTATCCACTTTGAGCTTGATTGTGTTGTTAACCCCGGGGTTTATTGTAAAGGGAGCTCGAAGAGAGCCGACCGATTGGGCTGGAATGTAGACCCCAGTCGAAGGGACTTCGGCCACCCCATTAACTCTGATTACTACAGAATTGATTGAGGAGATGGGTCTCAAGGGAACCGCTACCTGCAAGTCCCCTCTCATAAGCAGGTATTCCTCAACCACTAAATGAGGGCATACCTGATCAAGTTGACGATCATAGCTCATGCCGTACCCCCACCAGAAGTTGTGTACCCGTCGCTGCCTCTTTCAATGACCAGACCCTCTGATGGAGCTCGAGTACCGCCTTGGTCATACGATGACATGGGCGCATATACAACCTTCCCGAATGGATCTTTTCCTTTATCATCAGCTATTGCCCGATAGCTAGGATCAGTGAATAACTGATTAACTAGAGCGATGAGGTTCTCAAGCGAACCATCAACCTCAACCGCGTTTGTTATGGAGGTCAGATTATCGATCTCAATTTGTAGTTGATCCGAGTAGTCAATAGCTCGCCTAACTTTCCTTTCTATTCTTTCTAGACGATCTAAATTTTCTGAAGCCCAATCCCTCATAGATCTCACTGCATTACCGGATACAGCATCAGCAAGGCCTAGAGAGGGTACAGGCTCCCCGTTCGAAAGTACCTTCGAGCTGTAGGTCTCGGTACCTTTCGTATAGTAAACTGGATCACCCATACTCCTAACTTGCAGGTCGTAGAATGGGTCTCCACCCAAAACCTCATAAGCCGACATGAGCTTCCCGATATAGGTGGTGAACCCTGGCTGACCAGTAGCGTAACCGGTTGGTTGCCCTGCAGAGTCATAGGTGAACTGAAGAAATCCTATTCTCTGCTTTTCGACGGTAAGGTGATTTACCCTGGATTTTACATAGGTTAATTGAGCTCTAGTATATGTAACTAGTCTTTGAAACTGTGACCTATTGAATGTTCCCAACCAGTCCATCATAGTTAGCCTACCGATCAAAAGATGAGGCTGAAGGCAGTCACAAACGCATCAATATTGGTTCCCGCATATGCCAGAGAGACTCCAGCAGAGTACCCACCTGGACCTGAAGGGGGTTTTGTACCACCCGCATTATCGATAGCCGAGATCCACCCGGGGATACCAGCGGATGTGCTAGGAACACTTAGGAAGTAGAAGCCAGCTGAAAAACTATCCAAATAGTTGAGAATCTCGATCAAGTACTTGATGAAACGCTCTAGGATATCTATCTTACGTGCAACGGTATCGATGAATGCCTTGATCTCATCAATGGCTGACTTGAAAGCATCGAGTAAAGCGTCGATACGGTTCAACAGATCATAGATGAACTGCCCACTCCACGGAACGATATCTCTGAGAAGGCTGACTGAAACCCAGTCAGGAGGGGTTCCACCAAGGGTGAATGACTTAATGAAAGTAACTACCTTTAGTAAGTTGAGACGTGTATTGACGTCCTTGAAGGCTGCATTCGACGTCACATAGATCTCTGGGTGATTAGATGATGGGAAGTCTTCTGGGATGAGGTTGAAGGCAGTGACCATCTGCTCAAGGGTACTGTTGCTACCCTTAAGGTTTCCAGTAGAGGGGATGGGTAATGGAATGGCACCTTGGTACAGATCTCTCATTGGATTGAGCATCGCACTGTTCTCTAACAGGGAAGCCCCAACCAACTGAGCCAATCGGGCAGCCTGAAACTTCACCGAGAGGTAGTTTTGGACAACGTTAGGGTACTCCTCAGTTACAGAATTCTTCTCAATCGAGCTCAGAGCTGTGGGTATGATGTCTGAAAGAGCTCCACCAAGATTCATGAGAGATCCCTGTCCGACTTTGGTTGCAGGAGTACTTCCCGTGGGTCTTCCATTCGCGTCAAAGGTAGCTGTTGGGTCCAATGGATTATGAAACCCAAGAGCAAAAGCCATCCTAAAGGTATTATCGAGAACGGTAATTACATCGAAGTTGGCTGGAATGTTCGGAAGTCTGCAAGTGAGTATCCCACTTGGACGCCCCATGATGACCGGATTGTTTGGATCACTACTAGGCCATCGCTGAATGTACTCACCAGTGTTTGCCTTTTGCTCTGGTGCTGGAAAGTCGATAGTATTGTTGACGGATACAACCAAGGGGCCACTGAATGCTCTAATTCGATAGTAGTAGGTCTTATCCTTATCTACAATACTATCCAAGTAACGGAACTTTCCTAGCTGCCCAAGGATAAACGTTGAGGTTGCTTGGGTTGGATCAATGACAAGGTACTTCTCGAATACTCGGAAGTAGTCTCCATTCTCATCCCTGACAGGGATGGTCCTCTTGATGGCCTTCCCATGCTTATCTTCGAAGTTGGTCTCAGCATTCAGCGTTAGGGTAACTGGACCACCAGAGTTACTTGTCTTCTCGATGAGCCAGCTCTGAGGGATCAATTCACTTGAGACCGTAGCAAGCAAGTCCCCGTAACCTGGATCTGGGGGGTATTGATTGGTAGCTAAAGTCCACTCAATGGAAAAACCCCTGAGTACTGCCCCGAATACTGATGCAACCTGCAGGATAGGATCGAAGTTGTTCTGTGAAGTTGTACCCCCTGCAACAGAACCTGCCCCTGAAACAGAGGAGGGTAAGGTTCCAGCAGGAAAGATCCTTACATTAGCCGGAGCAGCATACTTAGCGGATGCAACCTCTTTCCCAAAGAACCTTAGTAGGATCTTGATAAGCCGGAGCATCCCAAAAACTGTAGTAGCATCAGCGACAATAAGCACGAACCCGCTAAGCGTCTGCCCAGCTGCAGGTTGAGGCCGGAAAGGATCCTTTGAGTCAAATAAGGAGGCCTTGAACCTCTCCACAAAGGCCTGATATCCTCCCTTGAACCTATCGAAGTTAGGATCCTGAGTTGTAATCGGAACATCATAGAGTGCAAACAGACCTGTCTGTTTCAAACTGTTGAATAATTCTTGGATCAACGTGAGAAGTGCTTGGACAATGGCGCGAATAGGATTCCCAAAGTCAATAAGAAATAGGCTGATTGTCTCAAGGAGAGCTTTAATGATCTCCATGAACGTAACAAGAGCTTCAAGAGAACTACGGACGTCCTCCATCAAGTCCTTGCCAGGAATTTTGATCTGTAGTGCCTCCCAGTCAGCCATATGATTTACCCACAATAGAGCGCAACCATGAGGCTATGCACTCTAACTCTGTATAAGTTGTGTCACTCTTTAGTCGATTCGCCCGATGACTAATAACTGCGATTACAGTCTGAAGTTTAGGATCCATAATGTAAACGTTCCAACTTGCGCCTAAGAAGAGCTAGCTCACTCTCCGTTGCAACCTTGGTTAGTTTGATGGCCTCGCGCATCTTGGTAACAATCCCGAACTCCTCCCGATACTCCCAGTTGGCTTGTGAAGGGACTTCAGGTTCTTTCTTTTCTTCAGTCATCACTGCACCGCCAAAAGTTTGAGCATTGCGTTTAGAGTATCCTGTTGGGCCTTGATTCTGTTTTCTACGGCCCGTTTTTGCTTCACAAGGATCCCAGTCTCCAAGTTAATCCGTGAGTTTATCCACGTATATCTATAATCATAGAGTCTATCGCTCGTAGCCAATACTGCTGTGATCTTACTGATGGCATCCAATACTTGGGACTTTCGGGCCGTAACTGTAGTGTACCGATCTTGAACTTGACTCCTATCAGTTAAACCCTGCACCCAAGCTAGAGTGTCAGGGGTAACACTCAATGGTTCGAGTAGGGTTATCCAAGACGAGGTAGTTATAGCAAAGGCTATGACCTCATTAAGTAGTCCCGTTAGATCAGCAATCGATTGTGGTGTGATACCAAGTGCATTGGCGAAAAAGGTATTGAATCCAGCAACTTCATCCTGTGCAGTATTCCAAAGGGTGTAGGCAAGACCCTGAAGATCAGAACCTCCAAAAGTGTTGAGTGATCTACAAATTCGATACGTATTGGACCCCGATAGATCTGACCCAAAAGCAAAGTCCAGGGTGAGTTGAGTCTCAGAGTCCACAGAGGTCACCTGACGTCGCTGGTAGGTTGGACCTTGGGAAGCAACTACTGTGTAACCAGGAGTGACCCCAGAACTTATGAAGTTCGCACTCGAGTCAACCAGAACTACTCCAGACGTTGTAGCCGTGAAAGTAGGCCCGACCACATTGTCCGATGCAGTAACCCTAAAGTTGAACGGACCACTACTTAACCCTGGGAAAGGTTGACTAACTACAAGATAATCAGGACCTACACTGTCTATGACGTGAAAGCTGGTGCTCAAGGCACTAATCTGAATCAAATCCCCAGGGTGTAGAAGTGCCAACGGGAACGGGTTAGAGGTTAACGTAGTCCTACCAAAGTTCAACGTCCCAGAATCTGTATAAGGAGCGTGAAGAGAAGCCCCCGATTGAACATAACCCAACTCAGTATCCAAGTACCCAGAGAACCCAGTTCCGCTTTCACATAGGAACGAAGGATTGTGTAATGGATACCCCTGATCTCCATCGTCATCAAGAGTCTGTCCATATAGAGCTGGGAACTTCTTAGGAGAAGTGGTAAGGTTTGCAAAAACCACTGAACCCTGAAGGAGCTCCCCCCCAATCGGAGCTTTACCTATCACCGGGATAGGGTTCAGGTAGATAAGATACCCGTTAGTGGTATCGAGAGTAACATCGATTCCAACTCGATAACTCTTCGGTGGATACGTCAGATCTGTAGTGCTTAAGTAAACGGTAGCCCCGGCTGGGATATGAACAGGGATGGTAGAGACACCAAGTGAAGTTGGTGAAACTGAGGTGACTTCTAAGGACGTTGAATCAGAGATGTAGACATTTGTTGGGTCAGCTACACTTACTAGGAGCCCAACTTCGAAGGCTGGACGAAGTGGTGGATCTGTAACCCCAGCCGTAGTGTCAACATAGAGAACGGTGTCCCCAACTTCAGCATCTCTGATAATTAGGGCTCGATGAAATCTCTTGAAGAAGACCTGACTTGATCCGGTGAGGGGCTTGACCCCAAAGTTCATGATCGGATCCCCGGTCTTGGTTCCTTGCAGGATCACCTGAGAAACTTCAGCCACGGTTGGGTAGAACCTACTGTGAGTTCCAGATTGGTAGGCTCGAATGGTATCCCCAAAGGCCATACTAACGATATCGTCAATCTGGTTATTTGCAGTTAGGATGCTCGAAGCTAGGTTTCCAGTAGACCCATCGAACTTGAACAACCCATCGACATCCCCAACAACCCTACCGTCCATGTCACGAAGGACTTGCTCAAGGGCGTTGACAGAGTTGTTGTAGAGTAGAAGTGTGGCCCGAGCCACTATATCTTCATTGGCTAACTCACCTTCCTCGAAGTAAACAGAAGCGTTGCCTTGATCGAATAACTGAGGCTGAGAGGCATTATCTACTCGAGGGCCACTTGAGGGAGCTGAAGAGCTCGCATCCGACTTATACTGCTCTGCGAGCTGCCCCCTGAAGTTGGTCATTGTCTCAACTCGAACATAGAACGAGTCGGGAATGTAGGTTGTGAGTGAATCAACCAGTATCTGATTGAGCAAGCCATTATCTTGCGTTGGTACAATGGTATAGGTATAGGATGCCTGCAGGTAACCAGGGCCTACAACTCTATGTTTTGTATAGAGTATGTTGAGGGACTCCCCAGATGCCAGTGGGTTGGTAAAGTCGATCTTTCCAGAATCATCGATCTTGAAGTCCGCGGGTGCTGTCAAGACAGTTCCGGGTTGCCCGTCAACCTTTCGATACACAATCACAGTATCAAGCAAGGTAAGAGGTGGGGTCTGAACTGGAATCGCTGGAGCACCACTCGTTTGGAGACTCTTCACGTTGGCTTCGTAGATCGGACGAATAGACCTGCGTAAAACGTAAGAACCACTGTACTCTCGAGCTGTAGTCTGAGTTATAGAAACCGTTGTGGTAGTACCATCAAAAGAGGAACCGGAAACTAGATAGAAGTCATTGAAGTGCCCGTCAGAAAAGTATAGGATTATTCCAGATATATAGACACCAGACTGATCCCCAGATACCTGAAAGCTGTTCATTCCACGAGAGATTTGACTCGAAGGGACTCCTGGAGTGAAGTATTGTTGAATCGAGCCCGTCGATATGAATAGGTTTGGGTTAGTTGAGGAGTCGCCGAATACTTGAGGGGCTAGAAGATTGACTGTGGTACGATCGGTTACAGGGTCATAACTAGGAGCTGAAAGATAGTATACCTCACTCTGCTCAATACGAATCAGATACCCATCTGGAAATACCAATCTTTGATCCCCGCTGACTGTAAAAGAAGTGGATCCATCGACTATCTGAACCGGAATCATGATTAGGTTAGGCTTGAGGACGGAAACAGTATTCTCCCCACCAAGAGCCTGCGTTATGTAATAGTCAATGTAGACATTCTCATCTGGATTTACTATTGATCCATGGGGTAACGCATCAGTCACCCTTGTAAATCCAGAAGGAGTGGGTAGTATGTCAGGAAGAAAAGTGATAGTCGAGTTGATGAAGTCGATCTTGTACTGACTTGAGTCCTGAGGGCGACCCCCGCGAAAAACCGTTGGTGCTGGGTTCTGGGCAACAACCCTACTAGTTTGGTTGAAGTTGAGTACTGATTGGTTAGTAGTGTGACTAGCTAGCTCTTTACGCACCAAGAATGTTGCAGTCTCCGTGGTCAAGACCAAAGGGACCACCGTCGGGTCCAGGTTATCCTGACTCGAGGGGTAGGTAATGAGGAGCTGATCCAAAGCTAGGAGACGAAACGTGGTCTGAAAAGTTCCTAGATCAGCACTGACTCGATAATCACTCCCAGGGGTTAGTAGTTTTGTGATATTGTTCCGAACCAGAGACAGGGTAACGTTCGGGTCCCTTAGTTGTACAGAATTGAAGAATCGATCGGCTAGAACTTCTTGTGAAGTCCTAACCTCATAGGTTAGTCCTGTGGATCCTAAGGTAATTGGAGCATCAATACTCAGACTTGTTGTAGATGGTATCGAGAGGATATTGTAGACCCCAGGATTAGGTCCGTTTGAGACGATGAGAGGGTAGCCCGCTTGAACCGAGCTGAAGTCGGCTGATGTATCAACGAACACGGTCGAGGAGTCCGGCGTGGCTCCTCCGATACCACTGGTGACTAGAGTACCTGTCTGACTCACAAAGGTTAGGATACCGGCTGTAGCATCCAGAAGGGCTTCTGATCCCAGAGCTAACGGTGGGCCACCGTTCAAAGAGAAGACAGCATTCGAGGCAACTACCCCAGGGTTAATCTGTACTGCTGCCGTTGGAGCAGCTAATGGAATGGAATACAGGTCCACTCTCTGAGCAAAGTTCAGTTGCTTATTGTCAAAATCAATTGTGTAACCTATCCCAGAAGGTGGAGAAGGGATGTCAAGGCGCGGGAGGGTCCCGATAAAGGTTCCAGTACCCTGCTGTACTGCAACGCTGAATGGGTAGTTAACGGGTTCGTCAATCGGAAGCACAGGAAGAAACACAAAAGGGGACCCAATAATTGGACTCGCTAGCTTGGCATTGGTAACCGGATAGAATGCTGTGAGATCCCTTACCTCAGTCCCAGACCCACCAGGGTTTACTGGAGAACGGAAAAATCGAAATGAAACTCCATGTGCAGCATCAATCAGCACATCCCCATTGACCACCCAAGCCTGGTAGGCCCCGTAGTTTATTGCGTCACTCAAGTAAAACTTAATGGCAGATCCATTACTGAGAACTTGAACCTGGTCTGACTTCCCAGTTGTAAAGCTGTCGACAACGACAAAAGCTGAAAACTGATGAACAACCTGGTCTCCGTTCATAGCCACGAACACTAGGTCATTCCCAGAAAGCGGTAGGTTGGGTGAGACCACAATCGGGGAAGTCGAGAAGCTCCCAATGAGTTGTCTTGGGAACTTCAAGTTATTGTTGAGTAGGACCCCATCAAAGTATACTGGTGACCCAGCATTATCGATAACGTCTGTTGGATAGAAACGAATCAAACCAGTGTCTGTTGCCCAATTGAAGTGACCTGAAGCGGTTGGTAGCGGGAGGGTTGCCTCAGGGGCAGAGACATCTTGCTGCAGTGAAAGTCCAAACCCGATCTTAACAATGGGAAACTCAGTCGCTCCTGGTATAGGGTTCAGGTGAATTCTAGGGTCTGTCCCGAGAACCCCCATTCTTCCGTATTGAATGGGCTTGAAGGTTCCAACCGTCCCGTCGTAATCAAACCGTTGAACTCCACCCTGGTTCTGTGTGAAACCTAGAGTGACCTTAGGATCAGCTAGGTTACCATCAACAAGAACGAGGGTTAGATAGTCAATTGGCCCAGGGTTGCTTTCGTCAGAACCGAAGGAGGATAGGTCTGAGGGGACAGCATAGTCATCAGGGCTCGCGGTGAAGGAACTGTTTGCCGATCCAACACGAGGCTTCTGTAGTAAGTAATGCTGTGTACTGACTGGCATCTAATCCTCATTTGCATTTTCAGACGATCTTACCCGAACCTGATCCAGAAGACGGTGAAAGACCGCCGGCACCCACGATTGGAACCGGGAGTACAAGACCCTGAAGAGTGATCATGAGAGCTGTTGAGATCGCATTCGCTTTTTTGGCGGCTCCAGAACCGGTGATACCGACACTACTAAAGCCCTGCATCAAAGAAGAATAAGCGGACGAACCACTGACACGAGCTACCGCCGCACCAGCTCCAACTGAAGGATGATTCGTAATCACCGAACCCTGAAGCAAACCCAAAGAGATCCCAGTAGCCAACCCTGTTGCTTCGAGTGGAGCCATTGGCCCTAGTTGACCGTTAACAGCATAGGCCCCTAATAAACTTGCTAAGAAGATGGGTTGAGGGAATAGAAAGGGGAGTAATCCAGTTCCAACCCCTACTAGACCTGCATCAACAGTTTTGACCGATAGCTTCTGAACCCAAAGTGAAATCCCCATTGCAACCCCAGAGGCAAACTTAGGGGTTGCAATACCAAGCATCCCACATCCGAGAAGAGCGGTAGTAATAGTAACGGTAAGTGCTGGAGCAACAATAGGCATCTACCCAGCCTTTTTGAGGACTGGTTCCTGAGCCCTCTCAAGATAATCAGCGATACGACGGAATAATCGTTGACTTCGCATGGCACTCTAAATAGATCCAATCAAAAGACTACCTTGTAGTGGTAGGCCGGTCAACCAATCCAAAGACGGGCTGCCCGGCGGCATCATAGGAACCCCTCTTGCTACACCAAGGACTGCTGCTGGGCCTCCAAGCATTACCTTTGGAGCGGTGAGGGCAATGATAGTTGCAGCAGTGAGGTTCATTGCAAGACCAGCCGTAATTGCAATAGCACCCAGGCCTGCACTCATTGAAATAGCTCCAGCTGCTGTAGAGATAGCTACTGCCCCAGCCGCCGTCGTAATAGAGATGGCTCCCGTACCAACCGTTACTGAGTAGGCACCAGCGGGACAATTGACAGCTACTGCCCCAGCCGCCACGGTGGTGGTCTTCGCTCCTACCAGAATGTTCTCTACGTGACCCCCAGCGAGGATTGTGCATACCTTCCCACCAAGAGCTACTGTCTCCTGATACAGCAAAGCGTAGTAATTCTGAGTCTTACCAGAGACAGTTGCATTCCAACCCCCCACATTCGCATTAAGACCATTGAGGCCGTGTAGGTTAATCGTACTAGCCTTGATAGTATGACTACCATCAACTGTTTTCTGGTAGGACCCCTTGACTACTTGGAGATCAGTACCAGAGATATGAGTCTCATTGTTCCCTTGGACATCCACACTATGTGCCACATCATCCACAGAGTTACTGCCACCTCGGAAGATGTTCTTGATTGCCCCTCGGAAGTTGGTGGTAATGCACTCACCGTTGGCATTTGACCCAACATCCAGGAATATCCCACCATCACAGGTTAGATGAATTGAATAACGATCAGGAGTACAAGCTCCAATACGAGCCTTAATGGCTCCTTCTAAGTTAGCCTCAACAGATACATTCTTTGTCGAATAGTTCTCGCTCGAAGATCCTGGGACATTTATGAATAGTTTCCCCTGCTTAGAGACGGATACAGCAAACTGGTTCTTGGATGCTGCACGAGGAGGCGAAATCCGGAACAAGTAGGCTGCGGCCATCGAGAGAGCCTCGTCGACCGTGGTGCTCGGCGGACGAAGGCACTCGTCCAAAGAAAACCCGGTAGGGGCCGCAGTCTGGTCGAAGTCCTCGAATATCTTAGGTTTTAGTACCTTTCCGTACTGTCTCTGACCCAAGGTGGAGAACGGGTCATTCCCAACCACCGTCCCAAACACCTGTTCGATGTAGGCTCGAGGGCGATCAACTCCGAACCCATCGAGCTCCTCAAGTACCTCGGACTCAAGATCGGTATCGTGCCGAATCTCCATCCTACGTTCGGTAAAAGCCCTAAGAGTCCCACCATTTGTAGAATCTTCAAAGTTGGTTGCCGCATTCCCTGAAGCGTAGAAGACCTGCCTGCTGTTCGAGTATACGATGGGTGGGAATTCAGTGTTATCGTTGATTCTGTCGAGGGCCGCAAAGGTGGTCGGGTTGACGAAGGTGGATCCAGATACCCCAGCCGCAATCAAATCATCTCGTCCGAAGTACCTCGTGCTCTGATCTCGAACAATATTGGTATGGTTACCCTTGGAGTCAGTCTGAAATATCTCTAGGGGGAGGTTCATTGCCCCCCGGCGCACCGCTCCCGAGAATAGATAGGCCGCTGAGTCAGACTCAACCCTGTGAATAGATTGGGTGACTAGAGTTCGGTCTACATCACGGAGCTCAAAACTGTCCCCTGCACGATTGAAGAGCCGAACATCCCTGGACATCAGGAACTCGGCGCCCGCCGCGGACATCCCGATGATGTCCCCAGGCTTCCCTTTAGCTCTCTTGTATCGAATGGTGGGTCCGTACATCTTCTCGACGTCATCCACATCCTCAGCGTCCACCTCTCCTGGGGGTATCGCTGCGAACGGGTCGAACTTCAAACCCATAAGGGTTCCGACCGGGATGTACCCTAGGATGACTGCTCGGTAGAACTGCTTGCTAATCTTACGGTAACCAATGACAACAACGGAACCCACTTCTGGGATCCCACCGAAGAAACTCCTCGGGCCTGCCATTGGCTGAATGAGATCCAATTCGAAGCGTACTTCAGACCCACTGATGACCTTCACGTCTGCTTTGAGGTGGATCTCATCTACTCGAGTGATGATCCCAGCCTTCAGCCCTGTGAAGTCGTTGTTGGCGAAGTCCGATTCAGGAATACTACCAGCAGGATGAGTCTTGCCCTTCATAAGTGTCACCCGAGCAGAGCAAGTTGTGTCTGCTTGTTATGTAGATCCTGGGTTACTGAGTTGATCTGCTGTTGAAGTTTCATTGCTGAGTCCTCCCCCAACACCTGTACTACACCAGGGATCTGAGATGAGGATAATCTGGAGTTCAAGTTCGCTAGTTGTGAGCTGAGATTAGAGATCTCCTGTGACAGCTTGGCCTTCTGGGTATTCTTCTTCAAGTCTGAGCTAAAGTTGGAGAAGGTCTGAGCTAGGTCTTTCTTTGAGGACTCGGCCTGTTGAGCCGTAGCAAGTGGGTCTCCTAACGCAGCCCTGTTTGGGGAAGAGAATGGAGGGGTGAAGTTCCCGAATGTCTGATCCTGTGGGCTATCCATGAATAATGAGGGTTGTTTTCTGATATCTGGTTCGAGTCCCGATGGATCCCCACGAAGTTGATTCTCGAGTCTTTGATGGGGCTCATCCAAAGTTTTGTACAGATTGAAGAGGTACGTCTCAACCCTATCTATGAGATTCTGCTGTTTCAACCAACTTGGCAGAGGATTGGTTTGGTTATTCAAGCTAAGGTTGTTTGAGCTGTCCTGGAACCCACCAATGGGGTTACCATCCTCGCCAGTAACTGTGTTGCTTACGGTGTTGGTTCCGTAGAGGGTTTCACCGGAGGTACTAGTTGCTGGTGTGACTGGGGATACCTGGTAGCCAACGCTGATGAAGGTCAAAGAGGCTCGGCCTGTTTGACATTGACACTGCTTGTTGCCGGCGTAGTCGTTTGACTTAACCGTCATCTCGGCGAGGGTTAGTGCCCTAGAGAGTTGGGATGCTTCTACACTGGTAGGAAAGCCCCGGGCCTCAGGGGATGATAGTGGGGCCGTGTCCACGAAATTGTTGCCTACGTCAGAGAAGGCTGGGGTCTTGGCTCCATTTACCCCAGGAACGAGCGAGGCTGCCGTCTGGAGGTCTTCTGGGATGAGACGTGCAACAGTGTCAGCTGGATTCGAATAGGAGGTTGTGATTGATGTGAGGCCCTGGGATTGGGCAGTTAATGTCGAGAACAAGTCCCCACCGAGGGCCAGCTGAGTTCCGACATTGACGCCGGTATTGTGAGCACCCTCGTTGAGAATCAAGGATCCATCCCTGAGGGATACCCCGCGCCCGTACCTAAAGTGACCGATGACCTCAAAACCCCTCTCATCCGAAACAGGGCGTACCATGGTGTTCGGGTTCTTAAGTTTAATACTGGTATCGAGAAACTTACCAGGAGCCCCACCCTGAGTAACCGAGATGTTGTTGTAGGGCAACAAAGCAAACTGAGTGATCACCTTGTCTACATCTTGAGCATAAACGTAGACACCCGCCGAGTTTAGTCCGTACGAGAATCGATTATGGTCATACTTGTTTGATAGATTCAGGGCCGTGTCAGGGTCGTGCTCTGCTTCTGCAATCGTCTTGTTTACAGCCTGTCGTTGAGCAACCATGTTCTGGTTGTTCTTTGGAACCATGGGGTTCTTGTCTTTTTCACCAGCGATATTCGAGAAGGCTGCCTTAGGGTCATAGGGTCTGGTGTAGACCATCACAACATTTGGATAACCAACGATGTTACCTGTCTTTGGATGCCGAAGAACCAGTGGTTGATAGGGATCGAGGGTTCTAGGGTCATTGGGATCAAACTTGATCGGGGGAATTGTTGCCGCCTCACCCAGGTCAAGATTGAATGAGGTCTGAGCTAACTTTCGTACTGTTAGTGGTTCAGTGGCCTTCCCAGTAGAGGTCGCGGGTACTGCCTTCTTTGAGGAATTCTTGGTGCCAGCCTTGACAGAACTGATGTCGTGGGTTCCACCTCTCTTGAGAGATGAGATCCCCTTTGGAGCGATGAACTTTCCACGTTTTGCTGTCAGATTCAATGAGGTCGTTGCACGACCACCAAAGGAGATGTTGTGATTGATCCCTTTCACATACCAGATCTGATCCAAATGGGATAGGTAGACAGGAAACCCAAGCCTGAGCTCAGGACGGTGAGGTATGGTAACCGACATCTGAACTCTGTCCGAGTTGATTCGATCAAGAATATCCAGACCGTGGTAGAACATCCTGGTGGTGTCACCCATGAACTCTGAGTTGTAGGGCCTCGAGCGCCAGCCATACTTCCTCAAGAGATGGTAGTCGGTAACGCTGGTGAAGGGTGTTGTTTCTGGCCCTAGTCCATAATCGGTATTGCCCCCAAAGTTACCCTGGACAATGAGTTGAGTGATGACCCCTGACTCAGAATCGGTAATATCGTAGTCGATGATATCGATCGGTTGAATCCAAGAGATGGGCTTGTTGGCTAAGATATCAAGGTTGAAAAACGGTGGCTTGAATACTATGTCCCCAGTCACATCCATATAGAACTCGAAACCAACCGCCGTCTTACATGCGTTGGCAATCTCGAGCTTGCTCTGAAAGTCTGACTGCCAGAACTCAACCTCACCCGCTGAGCTGAACTGGGTTCGGAAAGCCGTTACCCCAGGGTCGGTTGGATCGAAAACAAGCTGTGCAGCTTTATCCCCTCCATTGGCAGAGCGTACGCAACTAGCAATGGTCTGCACACCCTTCTTGAACTTCCCAGAGTCATATCCGTGAGCAATCGAGTCCCCACGGACAGCAATCCCGTTCACCCCATAGAGGAGTAGACTTGATCGAATCTTGCTGAACCGGCTTGACCAATACAGCATAATGTCACCAAGAGCTGCATTGAAGGTGGACTTCTGAGTATTCTCTTTGTTCAAAGAATTGAGAGACCCTGTAGCGACGATGATGTCACCAAACGCCATATTGGACAGCGTGTAGATGAGGTCGTAGACATTGGTACCGTAGAGGGTGTTACCGTAAATGGATCTCCCCAATTGAGGGCTAGCCGCGGTGAAGGCCGGGCTAATGTTCATCATGCAGATCTCCCACCACTTCAGGATATCTGCGCATTGAATAGTGACCGTATGCTCACCAGAAGAGTACCCGGCTCCAACTTCGGTGACGAGTCCCCAGAATATTGGGTAGTATTGAGGGATCCCCTCGAGAAGGTAGTAACCCTTCGAATAGATCTCGACCTCCATCATGGGGGTGATAACCGGGTTTCCATCGAAATAGAAGTCATCCACCACGTGAGTGGGGATCGTCATGGTGATACTGGCGTTACCGGGTACCGTATCAACACCAAGGCTCACCGAAATTTGGGTAATGTACTTACCAAGGTCAAACTTACGCTTGCAACTTTGGCACCCGATAATATCTGTCTCCCCGTTGATAAATACCATGGCATCCGGAGCCGTGATGATGGTCGGCTTAGAGTTGGGGGCAAAGGTTCCTTGAAAAGGGCCGCGAGCCATAGTTATTTACCAGGGGGTAGGTTGTTGAAGTAAGTTTTGAAGGACTCCCTTTGCTTACTGCTAGCATTCAACAAGGTTAGATCATACTCATCGTCACTCAGTGCAGATGCTACATTAGGATCAATGGAGTTAATCCCAGTACCACCCTTTTGACTCTGAGCGATAGCAGCAAAGAATGAGTCTTGTCTGCTTTGCTCTACAGCTTGTTCCGGGGTGAATCCTTGGGGTGGAGCTACATCCCCACCCCCAGTATCCTCAGGTGAGACATTCTTAACCTGACTGGCATTTGAAGCCAACGCGGGATCAGATTGGGACAGCTTCTGAACCTGGTAGTTGTTCTCAGTTGGACTATCCAACATGAAAGCAGACCTGACCGTGAACTGGAAGCTGTACTCGAGGGAGTAGGGGTTTGTATCGATTTCGGTAATGCTGAAGTTGTCAAACGAACCGATGTACAGAACACTGTCGTAGTAGATGTAGATCGACCCGACCAAAGAGAGTCTAGTCATCAAGTTACCCTCGAGACCAGAGACGTACAACCCACCATTGTTTCTGTATAGCAGATAGAGGCTCAGTAAGTTCTGGTAGCTGGCTGAATAGTTTCTAGCTACTCGGGTGAGACCCGGGCCGCCACCGGTTGGGCCACTCGCAGCAGGTGGGTTGGCGTCAACCGCCATAAAGGCTGCAATCTTCCCAGAGGCTTCGAGCTTGTCTTGTTGATCTCCCCAGTGTTCAACAATTGGGCCTTCCCTGGTGAAACCACCATCGGAGATGACCTTTTCGGAACTAAGCTTGAAAGTTTGTGGGTTGACAAGTAGCTGCAGTGGAGGTGTCTTCTTGATCCTATCCAAGGCTAGTAGAGTTGCACGAATCTCACTATGCTGAGCCGCTTGGAACTTCTGACCGAGATTACTCTTGTTTAGAGCTTCAAGGTTGACAGTCTTACTCGAACCCTTCCGTGAAGCACTTGCATTAGCAGCGCCCTTACTCTTCCAGTTACCATTGGTTTCAGTCTGGACTGAGGGGTCATTTACTATAGAAGCTGACCTATCAAGGGTTGTACCGTCATCCACGATGACTACAGACGGTGGAAGGATACCAACAACGAATAGCTTGGGGTTGGTCTTGGTCTGCGAAACTGGTATGAAGTCTAGGTTTTTGTCGTCGCTGAGTTCCAAGGATGAGTAGAACCCGAGCTGCTGGTAGATCATCGGTCCATAGTAGTCAGCAGCCTGTAGTATCTGATTCTGGACACTATTGGCATCACCTATAATGATGGGGCTCGGTTTGGCAATTGAGTTCCCGTTATCAACTACCGAAGAAAGTCCAGTACCCTGTGAGTTCGTATTAGCCATAACTCAACACCCTATGCTGTACCTGAGCCTGTGGAGTGATTGTACGGGGGCACTGGGAAGTACGTTGCTGGGTCTTGTATCTGGCCGTTACTCCAAACTTGAAGGTGTATGTGAGGCCCGGTAGATTGAGCGTGAGCATCACCCGAGTTGCCTACTGTTCCTATCTGCGTACCACTATCTACAGAATCTCCAGCCTTAACGTTAGTCGTGTCACAATGTGCATAGTAAGTAGAGATACCGTCAGGACTCTTTATGACAATGGAGTTGCCACCTTTCGGATCAAAGTAAACCTTGTCAACCGTACCTGGGGTCATCGGATAGAAAGGCGTGCCCTTCGGTGCGGATAGGTCAAGACCTTGATGACCATTCTTGGCAAAGCCTCCTAGGTTCTTCCACTCCTGATCCTTGAGTGGGCACTGGGTTTGCCCTTCAACCAGCAGCGTTGGGGGTGGGGCATCTTCTGTCTTACTACCAACCAAAACATTGGCAGTTGAAGCATTCTGCGATTGAAATGCCACTGACCGCTGATTGATCCTATTGGAATTCTGGGGAATCTGTTGAAGGATCTTCTCCACTTTGAAAGACCAGGAGAGCTTGAACGCAAATGGACTATCGTCGGTTTCTTCCATTGAAAAGGATCGGAAGGTACCTACGAAGGTACCCCGATCGTAGATCAACAAGATCCAACCCTGAAGTACAATGTTCCCGTATGGATCGTAAACACTCCCATTGTTCCTGAACAAATCGTAAAGATCTTGATAACGATCCCAGGCAATGGTCCTCTGACGAAGCACCGAAGAGAGTCCAGTATACAGATTGATGAAGGCACCCGTTGACTGGTCCCCTGAGATCTCAGATAGATCATCACCCCAGTGCTGCTCAACAAAACCACCTAGGGTTTGGATCCTCTCAATCTTTTTGTTGAAGGACTCAGCAAAGCTTGATGGGTTGACATGCATGATCAAGGCATGCGGGAGTAATGCCTTATGATAGTCGTAAGGGCTTGTAACCTGAAAGGCGAGCGGTATGAAGTGATTGCGAGTATCCGCCCCGTGCACATAGTTAGGAGGCCCCGGGTTGGTGATCGGTGCAAAGTTAGACTGATTGGCAGATGGTATGTAAGCCATCAGGTGAACTTTTCCCTACGCTTGTATTCGTGGATACCCTGAGTAATCTTTTCCTTGAGGAAGTTGGCCAGATCCTGCCCCCCAAGTCCATTTACAGTGAGAGAGATTGAAGCACCACCGCCTCCACCGGCACCAGCTGGAAGTATCCTCTCACCACGGCCGATAGAGGTGAGCCCTTCACCAGCTGCTGGACTGATCTGGGCCATTCCACCGCTGATTCCGGTAACAAGACCACCTGCTGCATGAGGGGCTTCTCTAGCCTTTTTGGCATCATCCATCTGACCTTCAAGAGTAGTAGCCAACTTTCCAACCCCCTGGAAGCCAGAGTCCTTCATCTTCTTAAGGACCCCACTCGGGTCACTTGCTGTATACAAGGCATACTCAGCTAGGGCATCCTGAGCTCCGAGATAGGTTCCCTTGTGGATGACGTCTTGATACAGCCCCTCGAGCTGGGTCCTATCAAACTTGATACCCTTCATACGAAGAGCGTTCCAGAGATCTTGAAGGCTATTGACGACAGATGCTCCGGTGAAGTCCATCTGGTCGAGTACAGCGTCATTCATATGCTGTTCGTCTGGAAGAGTTGGTATCTTGTTTGGTCCCTGACCAACCCCTCCAGGGGTTGCCGCTGGTCCAGCTCCGGGAGCTGTGGGTGCTGGCGGGGATGGGGGTGCTACTGATGCTACTGAACCACCCCCTTGCCCAGGGTTAGCCGCCGCTGCAGTGGCTTGCTGTTGAGCAGGAACTTCAGGAGCGGGAGGAGGGCCCCCAGATCTCAAACCAGAAGCTTGATCAATTAGCGTAGTTCTACCAGTGGCCCCGGTGAACCAAAGAGCCATCTTTGAGTAGAGGTCAGCTTCAGCCTTGTCACTTAAACCACCAGCAGAGATAGATGCACCAACGCTCTTACCACTTCTTTGGGCACTCAAAATCTTTTCAGCATCACTCCCACCTATCCCAGCTTCTTTAAGTGCGCTTGCAAGGTCGTCCGCAACCTTACCTGTTAAGGAATCTACACTAAAAGCACCAGCTATACTTGACTTCTGAGCCTCCTTCTTTGCTGAGTCATCTGGATTAGTAGAGTGAAGAAGAGTATCAATGCCCTTGGCTGTCTTTGAACCTGACAGAGCACCCATGTACTTACCAACATCACCGCTAGATCTACCCCAAGCACCAACTATCTCAGAGTTTTTTGACCCTAAAGCTTGTTCTCTGATGGCTGACTTAGCACCCCATTTTGTATTGAAGAGGTTGGAGATATCCATCAACACCCCATAGATCTGGTTGTACAAAGCATCAAATATATTCCCTAAAGCATCGAGTATCCCCTGAGTCCTAGTACCTTGTTCCTTACCCATCTGAAGCATAACCTCAGCATCTTTTTCAGCCTGAGACTTACCAGCTTCAGCGTTCTTCTTGTCCAAGGATTTCCAGACATCACTCTCCTTCATCTCCTTGACCTTCTTCTTCAGCATGATGGCATTATTCTTGACGTCGTCATCACTCGCTTTCTGGTCAATCACACCCATATTCTTGAGTTCAGAAATGAGCTCCTTGTTACCCTCAGGGTTGTCAACAGCATTAACCAAGTCCTCCCGCTGTTGCTCTAACCCACGCTCCATTCCTCGAAGTGCCTCTAGAGCATCCTCACCACCGGCAACCTGGGCACCCCAAGCTTCACCCTTCAACCCAACAGCACCCTCAATATTCTTAGATCCAGATTGCCTAAGGATAGCTTGCCTCTGCATATCAAAAGACCCGAACCCGGACATGTTCTTGGCAGCAGCCGCAGCACCATAGGTCCCCAACTTAGCTGACTTCTCATTCCTCACAGCATTCTTGTAGGCCTCTCGCATAGTGCCTACGTCCTTGACTTTTCCAGCAGCTCCCATCTCCGTGAGAGTCCCCTTACCGGTTCTACCACCCTCGAGAAGCTTCTTGGCATCCTCTGGGCTCACACCAGCCTCACCCGCAAGTTTGGAGATGATGTCTTTCTTCTGGTCTTGGATATCCTGTTGGATAGCCTTTACGGCACCCCCACCCCCCAAGAGGACGAGCTTCAACCGATCTTGAATTGACTTACCAGATAGACCTTGTGAAAAGGTCTTGAGGAACTTATCAGCTGTCCTAGGACTCATCACCTTACCGAGTTGCCCGAGCATCTTGGTAGCTTCTCCGATGCGAACCCCATATAGGCCTAAGTCTGAAGAAACACTTCGAAGGATGGCAAAGAACTTGTTAGCGGCTATTCCAGAGGCATCCGCTGCATTACCAATCTTGTCGAACTCCTTCCCAACATCATTGAGCGAGACACCAAGGTCTCTCATCATCTCACCTTGAAATTGAGCTATCTCATCTAAAGAGACACCAAACAAACGTGAGTAGCTGATAGCCATTGACGAGATGTCTGTGTACTTCGTCAAACTCTTGCTTACATCGTCAACTCGAGTCTTGTTATTCTCGAGAGTGCTATCAATGCGTTGTAGAGATATGCCTTCTCTGCTTAGGGTGTTGATGAATTGCTGATGATCCTTAGATGTTGTCCCCATCTTTGCATTCATCATAACATCTGTTGTTTGATCTCTGACCTTCCTAAGTACAGTATCTAGATGTCCCATCCCCTTTTCAACATCCTTGCCTTGAGAGGCGTACAGATCCCAAGTAGAAGCACCGTCTAGAACGGTTTTGTTCATCTCCTTGACCGCCGCATCAGCGTCTAGGAACAACTTAACCAGACCCATTACAGCGCCACCAACCAAACCAAGCATGGGAACGATCTTTGACAGAGTACCAAGGAGTGGACCTATGCCCTCCATAGCCTTGCCAACGCCCTTCATGGCGCCGCCCATCAACCCACCTCGAGCCTCACCCTTGGCAGCAACACCAGCCCCATGAGCCATCGATAACTTGGCTGCACCCTTCAGCATCCCAGCTGAAACCTTGTAGCCAGCTTTCCCTATACCGAAAATGTCTTTACCCCTGAGAGCACTAACAGCATCCTTGAAGCCGTCAGCCATCTCTGCTCCGACTTTGGTCGACTTGATGTTGTCAATAAACTCTCGAGTCTGCTTTGCACTCGAGGATCTCTTCTCGATATCTTTGGAGGCGCCTGTGGCAACTATACCCTCCCCAAGGGCCTTTCTCTTGTTGGCAAATCCAAGCTTAGCTTGACGAATGAGGGCCTGGGTGGTCTTCTTGGCAAGAGTTAGTTCAGCCTTTGCAGCCTCTCTATCCTCTTTTGACGAAGCCTTACTGAGCTTACTCTCAATCAGAGCTATCTTGGTTCTCTCAGTGCGGGTAACAGTCGCCAGTTTCTTATAGGCCTTCTCAACAGCCCTGAACTCACCATCCAGTCTCTTTCTGCTCCTTGGAGACATGGACATAGCAATGTCGTTCAGATCCTTAGCGGTCTTTCCAGCTTCCTTCCTGAAGTCTCTTAAGGACTTCGAATCAAAGTCCTTGATCTTCAGGCTGTTGTTGACCATGTTCCTGAGGGACTTATCAATCTTAGACACCTCCCCAAGAGCCTTTCGAGTCTCCATCTCGATATTGAACGCTAGCTCAATCTCTTCTCTGTTGGTGGGCATGGATCACTTCCGAAAAGGGGTTGATCTGGGTCTAGGTGGTGGAAGGGGTCTGATCTCAGAGACGTCGCGATTAGTAACCCCAATCGTCGACCTCACTCCAGACGCCTGATAAGTAGAGTCATCAGGATCCACATACTTTTCAAGGAAGCTTCCCATTCGCTCATCCATCATTTCAGGGAAAACCATACGGGATGCTGCCTGTTGAGCTTGTAATTGCTTACTTCTTGCTATACGTTGTTGTACTTCCTCAAGGGAAAGTCCTTCCAAAGTAGTTGACGCCATGTAAGGCAAAATTCCCTCTTTATCCTTTTCGTGAAAGAGAGTCTGTAGTTTCTTCTGTCTATCTTGGATCTGAGCCTTGATCCTCGCTTCTTCTCGAGCAACAACCTCATCATGCCAGTCTTTCTCACCACGAAGATCCTTCTCAAGTTGATTTGCCAACTCTGCAGTTGACCTTGCAATGGTCATTGAGTAACGACCATTAACTTCAGCCTCATCGGGCTTCTCACGAAGGATCACTTGCCGAAGGATCTTGTCTCGCTTTCTAATTCGCTCCTCACGCTCTTTTTGCCGGCGATCCTTATCCTGATTGTAGATCTTCTTGATCTCTTTACCAGCAAAGCATGAACCAATGAACTTGGCGTTGTCCCACTCGCGCTCAGCCGTTTCCTTTAGATCTTCATAGTAATTCAGAGCTCTCCACACAAGTTGAGCATAGTTAAGGCCAAGCTTATCAGTACCCTCAACACCTGTGCAAGATGAACCCATAAGGTCAATACCCTTGAGTTGTGCCCACTTGAACCTTGAGATCTTCTCAATATGGTAAGCTTCCGTCATTGTGATGGCATTCGCAGCTTTTCTATTAACCTCAGATAGATAGCGAATGATCTTGGTCCTCACTTGAGGTGAGAAGGAGTTAAAGGACTCCTCAATTTGGGGCACCCATTGTTCCCTATTAGGTAGGATATTCTGACCACCAATCATGAATATCCCATAGGATATGAACGAACTGTAATACCGTTCGATGGACTTACCAGTAGTATCCCCTGCACCTGCTATCCAACTGAGGTACTCAAACTCGTGGTGGTTCATTGACTTAAATATGAACTGAACCCCATTAATCACAGCAGGGATAACTAGGAACCCGTGAAACAGTAGGCTCTCTACATCACGATAGACTTCTGGATTAACCTCCGGCTCTGTAGGAGCCGTGATTCGAATATCATCCGGGTCAACTTCCTCTGCGGCTAGATCTTCTTCTACGCCCTCTACCAGTTGGTTGATCCGATCATTGAGTGAGGGGCGGCCCATGTCCCTCAGAACCTATTCGGTGGGCGATACCTAGGATTAAGAGCACCCTGAGCAGGTTTATTCAAGATTGAGAGTACGCCCTGTTCAGTAGTTTTCTGAGCTTGCTCACCCAAGACTGGGATACCTTCAACGTTGGTGCCCACAATCTGGGATCCTCCTTGAATACCTAGAGGGATATCGTTTGGATCAAATCCCTCTAGAGATGCAATATCTCTAGACTTACTAAGCACAGCAGAGGATGGGGGGATTGCTTGACCAGGGATCATTCTAGGCTGAATAGGTGCTTGAGGCTCCGACACCGGTGGGGCTTCAATAGGAGCTGACTGAGCTACTGGGACAGGTACTGTCACTGACCTCTGATTCAACGGGGTCCTAGACTGCAGCACCGACTTCAGATCCGTCTTTGGAGCCACAGGTTCTACCCTAGGTGCCTGTGTAACAGAGGCATTCTGTGATGCCTGTGAGGGTTCCTCTTGAGGTTCAACCTTAGCCTTTGATAGAACCTCATCTACCTTTTCGCGCTCTTCCTTAGAGGTTACTGCCATGTAACCAATCTCTTCAAGGATACGCTTAGATAACTCAAACGGAAGCTGTCCTTCTAGATCCTTTACCTCAACAAGCATCCGACGGAACTTCTCGTCAGGGGTCTCATCTGGAAGAATGAACTCTACGCCTTCAGCAGCTTCAACCTCAGACTTCTTAGTAACATCCAGAAACTTCCTGTAGGCAACATCAATCACCTCTCTTGACCACGTAGCTATAACGTAGTCATATACAAACTTGTATCTCTCAAGGATGATTGTTTTCTGTACAAGTTGCTTAGTAATGGGGTCTGGTTCTTCAGCCTCAACCTCAACTAAGTCATACTCTCGAAGTGACTCACCGTTGATCTCAATCAGAGATCTACAGATATGCCCCTTCTTGAAGGAGTTGACGTAATCTAGACCCTCCTCTAGTTCATCGGTATCAGCTACAACAGCTGCGAACTCTTCAGGGCGTAGGTTTCGGAGAACCACCTCACACCCGGCAACTGTGAACCGCTCTTCAACCTCACCAACCCGCTGAGCCTTTTGGAGAGCTTCTGTGATCTTCTTTGCTTGTAATTTCTTTGCCATTCCCGCACCTTTCAGAAAAATGGTGTGAGAAGGACTTCGCGGGTACGGCAGAATATGGTGTGTACATTTACATTCCGTCTCGGGGATCTAATTTACGCTCCAATAAAAGGAGTCCGAGGGAGGTTTGATCTGGATTTAATCTAAATAATCTGCATTTACATCCGTGGCCGCTTGTCCAATCTCATCTGAGGCCCTCCGACAAGGGAGGGCCTAACTCAAAAATTAGGCTCCTATGAGGTTAGTAGCCGGCTGTGCCCCACCCGAGAAACGGAGCGAGAACCCAGCACCAGCAGTACCACCACCAGCAGGAGACAATCCGGAATCAATGAACTCACCGTAGTTCGAGATACCGTCGATGATATCAGTTACTGTGACAGAGCTATTCTCCGCCACAATAGCTGCATCTGAAGTGAAAGAAGCTGAGTAACTAGTTAGCCAGCACCCTTCAAAGAAGGTGAATAAGGCCTTAATGTCGGAAGAGTAGATGTTAGCAACACCTTGGGGCTGAGTCGTAGCAGACTTCGGCGCCAGAGGGATACCAGCTATATCTTCCTTGGAGCTGATCTCACTGAAGACCAGTTCCTGCTTGATATCGAACGGCCACCGGTGATGCCGCAGGGATCGAACCAAACCCTCAATGCCACCCTTGTAACCGAGAACCTGGAAGATGTTCACAGTGTACAAGAGGGTTCGGTTCAGGGTGAGGGTCATTGGCTCCGTGACTCCAGGAACCAACTCGGCTACCATGTCACCAAAGCCAACTCCACGCACGGGGTCGATAGTCCTGGACTCGTCAAACCCAAACTCCGAGATCACACCGATCTGCTGGAACTTGTTCTTGCCCACCATATAGCTATAAACTTTATTCTTTTGACTTACAGCTACACGAGTATTGGGGGCCGTTCCCATTCTGTATATGAAGGTATCAAGTTCGCGAGGAGATCCCATTGTTATGCTCCAGTTTCAGTATCTTTATGGGCCTGAGCCCGTTGAACTACAAATTTGAAAAGGGAGGGGTCTTTTGCACCCTTATGGTCAGCTAAAGTGTGAGTTGATTTTATCTGTCATTACCGACAGCTCTTTGAGAGCCGCACAGAGTGAAGGATCCGATAGGTCTGACCCCGTGATAAGACGAGAAAGCATACTAGAGATCCTATCCAAATCACCCTTGGCAACATGAGTGTTGTTCTTGGTACTGGCTTCGACCACACCAAGAGTACTCTCAATCTTTGTCATAACAGAGTTAGCTAAGGCCTCGTTGATGATCGGGACGTCTTTGGATGCTAGCTTGTAATAGGTGGAGTCCCCACCATCAATCTCAGAAGAAGCGTCCTTATCCTTACCTTTTTGTAACCAAGGCGGGAGATCCTTCTTCTTATCCTTGTCTTCTCCACCCTTGTCAGCATCGTCCTTTTTGGACTCACCCTTACCGTGCTCTTCGTTGTACTTCTTCAGGGCAGGAGGAAGCTCACCAGCTTCCTTATCCTTCAGCCAAGGCGGGAGATCCTTCTTCTTGTCCTTGTCTTCTCCACCCTTATCAGAATTGTCCTTTTTGGACTCGCCTTTGCCGTGCTCTTCGTTGTACTTCTTCAAAGCTGGGGGAAGCTCACCAGCTTCTTTACCTTCACCCTTGTCAGCATTATCCTTTTTGGACTCACCCTTACCGTGCTCCTCATTGTACTTTTTCAGGGCAGGAGGAAGCTCACCAGCAGTCTTTAGGTGATCATAATCACCAAAGTCAATCCTACCCTTCTCGTGCTCTTCGAGGTCTGAAGCTAACTCCTTACGAAGTGCCGGTGGGAAGTACTTGGCATCATCTTCCTTGATCCGGAACTCCCTCATGTAACGAGGAACTACCTTTGCATCAATGAAATGAGCCCACAATCTCGCCGCGGCGGACTTGTCGTAATTATCTTGATCCAGCCTATGAATGAGATTTCGGACAATGACCATCCTATCTTGATAGAGAGCCCCCTCATTTTGGAGGTAGAGGTTCAGCTCTTCTTTAAGATCTGGGTCAACTGCAGCAGCGGTTTTCCCCAATACTGCTTCCAACATGTTCGCAGTAACCGCCTGAATCACAGTAATATCAGCCTCAGAGGCTGTAGTCCCTTCTTGATCCAGAGCGGTCAAAACCTTGGCTAGATCATCCATAGAGGCGTAGAAGTAGCCATTTGTACTCTGACCACTAGGCTTCTTCCCCAATTCGGAGACCATCCTAGAGAGGGAGTCAATGGCTCCATTGACTTGCTCATCACTGAGTGATCCAGAAGCGTGTTCTTTTGCAGTTTGCTCTAAAAGCTTGATATGCTCTTCGATCTCTGCAATTTGCTGGGTGATCGCTTCAGCTTGTGTTGTCTCTTGGGTCATACCGGCGCCTCGAAAAGGTTGTCGAAAAACAATTGGGATAAACAGATCATCATGGCAGGCCCATCGAGACCGCTTGGGTTTCAGAAGCTCCTCTAAATCCTCTAGCTCTACTGAGATAATGGTCTTCCCATTTTTCAGGTAAGCATCCAAGGCCTTGCGGCACCTGTTGACACCGCGGACTAAGGTAGCCACAAGCTTCAAAACTGAAACGGATCCAAGATTGAGTTCTCGCCCATCAGGGAGGGTAGCGTAATCTCGAAACCCATCGGTAGAGACCGTGACCAGTTTAGCCATCTGCTACGTAGAGGGCCTACAACAAGATTCACGAAACCTATTCGCCTTCATCTTCATCCCAAGCAGTGGGTGGTGGACAGGGGATGGTATCCCTATCCATTCTGAAGTTTGGTACTAGAGGTGCACTCGGGATGATGGGATCCTTTAAGTCAGGTGCCCGTTCACCTGATCCCTCACTGGTAGCTATAGGGTTCACACCTATTCAGATTCTCAAAAACACTTCTAACAGGTGAGATACTAGAATCTTAGTACCTACAGCGGGTGAGTGCACAAAGTCCCCCTCGAACTGCCACTCTGGAACACCACCAGAAATTGCATCCAAGTCATTCAAGAATGGAATGCAGTAAGAAAGATTGGGCCATGCTCTTTCATTCTTTCTGGAAACCAAAATGGGAGTTGAGTCTCCAACAGGTGCCCCTATAAGAATTCCTCGTAGGTGCCCCAATCGATACAGGACTTCCCAAGATTCTATGGTTGGCCTACTCGTTTCTGCAATAACAAACCCATTGGTTCCAATGTCTAAGACCCTAACTTCAGGCAAAGGTGCCCCAATTGATGGAATCCTCCCATCAATTAGATACTCCCTTATCCACTGCACCGCAGTCCCTATCCTCTCACCACGATCTATCTTCGATAGTGTATCAGGGAAGAACTTGTTGAATGAGCGTATGAAGCCAGCAATTGTCGGGTCAAGGTGGGCCAACATGGAAGACCCCAACCTATGAACTAGATCAATCCCATACACGAGACCTAAGGTAGCCGGGTTGAGGGCTAAGTCCCGATTCAAGAATAGAGTGATGGCCAGGATGGTATCTGGCCCCCTTACTTCATGAGTAGTGAAGCTCAGCGGGAGTGGGGTTCCACAAATCAAATCCTCGAAGAACTGGGTGAGCGCCCCTGGGGACCTTGGGTTGAAGTCCTCACCGTGGTGCTCATAAACCATTGGCCCAAGTTGAGATCTACGCGCCCCCGTCTCAAAGCAAATGGTGTCGTCAACTAAAGCAGGTTGTCCAGGATCAACAGTGACCTGGAACTGAAGTTGTTCCATCCTCGGTGACTACACCGAGTTATGAGAAGTCGTAATTGTACTCTGAGGGGTTGCTCTTGGCTCCACAGGTACAAGCACCCTCGCACTTGCACTCAGTACCGCAGGTTCCATCACAGGCCCCATCACAACCAGACTTCTGGACAGCTGCTCGAACGATGTCTCGAACATTAGAGATGGGTACCCCAGCAATGCGATCCGGAACTGGGATGTCCGCCACCTCACCAGAGCTATATCCTGAATAGATCTGCTCACTCGCAAACCGAGCTCCAAGTCCGTGACTTAAAAGAATGGTGATGACATTGCTGGCTTCCTTTGAGGTAAGATCTTTGATTGCATCCTGATCCACCGGCCACGAGAGCCCAGTATCATCCCATTGGACCTCCTCAGCTCGAGAAGCCATGCTCAGGATGAACTTGATCTGCTTATCTGAAGCTGGCGGCCCCTTTGAACCAGGTGCAGCATTACCACGCTGATCCCAGTATTCAGCCTTCTCCTCGTACAACTCCAGGTATTCTTCAATCTTGTCCTGTAAGGAGTTACGCCAGTTATTGGTTCTCTTTACAAGAAATGAACCTCCAACAAGTGGCTTGTCAATTTTAACTCCGAGGAATACGACTCTAATAGAGTCATCCCCTGCTCCCGCTGAGTAACCACTCTTCATGATTGAAGTGTAGATTCGAATAACTACTGAAGGGCTCAATGACAAGTCATATATAACCTGCCCTCGAAATGATCCCTCCTCAGGCCTCAATGCTCGGAAACCCCTTTTGAGGAAAGTTTCCATCTCCTTCAGAGTTACTTCAACGTAAGCCATCTCAAAGCTCCTCAGAGTAAATGGAGTCTACTGGATCAGCAGAGGATTCCTTAGCCACCTCTTGCGGCTCAACACCTGGTTTGGATACGTTCTCACCAGGTGCCAGACCTGCATCAAAAACAAAGGGGCTCATCCCTTTCGGACAGGTAATCTCAAGATTGACTGCTGCTCGAGTCAAGGCCACATAGGCTAGGTTGCGTTCAGCCTTCATCCGAGACGCTTCCTGAACTGGATCCGGAGGTGGATCATCGGGCTTAGGTTTTCTCTCCATTGGAAAGAGCCCTTTGGGCATGACCACTGCCACATTCTGCCACTGAGCCCCCTTTACCGAATTATGTACGATTGCCCCACCACTCACGTAATACTCGTGAGGTAGTACCCGAAGACTGAACACCTCTCCGTGATAGGGCTCTCTTTCAACCTGAAGAACACTCCAGCAAGGTTTGGTCCAAGCCTTCTTAGTCCCAACACCTGTAACGAACTCCGATGATACCACCGGAAGTTCCATGTAACCACTCAAGAGGTTACATGCTCTAATCAAGAATGCAACACTATAATTGTTCTTCTTCTCTGGACCAAGACCCCTAACATAGAGTGGGTACTTGATATCAAGACCATACTCTCTGAGCAAGTTCAAAGCCCTTGGAGCAACGTAGGATTTGGTGCTCTCATGTATAGCATGAAGCTGACCCGAAGAAAGAATTCGTCCATTTCCTTTTGTATCCTGGTAGGCTTCGAAGGTCACCCCTGGGATCCCATAAATGCCTTGGATAAGGCATTCCATCTTCATGGCTTCCGCCTTTGTAGAAAACACACCTAAAATCCAACCTGCATCAGCTTTCTCTGTACCTAAACGACCACCAACCCCACCAGCCTTATAGGGGCGTGTAGCAGAAACACAGTGTCCAACTCTCCACCAATCCCCACGACGCATTAGATACACAACGTATTTATTCATGAAGCTGTTCGATAGCTTCACCAACAAACGATGATTAGGGGTTACTCTTGTCGTACTACTATCAGTCACAACCTTGATAAGATCCCCACTATAAGGACGACTACCCCTAACAAAAGCATAACCTTCATGGTGGGTAGTTGTCTTACTCCTCGGCCCTCGTTTACCCGAACGACCCCAAAAAAGTTGGTTACACCCCTTCATATATGAAGCTAAGCGATGCTTAGACTGGTTTAACTCCCCTATCGGAACCCAGCCATCGGTGGTTAGAATCAACTCATCAGGGGGTGAGCAATGAACCGTAGAGAGCGTGATAGCCGGAGGCTTTTCCTTCCTTAGTCCTGGAGGTAACTCCTGTTGCTTCTTCTCCCACTTGGCAGGATCTACTCTAAGGGTAGCCGCGAGCTTCGAGTACCTAGCCAGCTTTTTGATGTAGCCATGGGCTAAGGCTGGATCAGTTGCTTCTTTCTGGTCGTTCTCATTGGGATGAGCCAATGAGAACAGGAACTGGACAGCCCCAAGCCCCTTACCTTGATTAGACTTCTCTTTAACCTTAAGAAGCCCCTCCTCGCCTAACTCATTATGGACGTCAGTTTCCTTGTCATCCTCATCTTCTACGTCCTGTTCATCATCGGAATAGATAGCGGCATCCTCAGAGATTTGCTCTCGCAAAGTTGCGGTTGCAAAGGATTCTGTTCTGGTTGCGGAATCCCAACTCTTGACCGTTGAGCTGGTATTATCCAAGATGTAATTGAGGAGCTCCTCCGTCGTGTGGTTACCCTCAATGTACTCCTGAAGGTCTCTGATACCAGGAGCTATCCCACGTAGGGCATCTGCTAGGTCATCAACTATACGACCATAGGCATATTCTGCAGTACTTATACTCTTCCCCTTACGTACCATAGAATCTACGATGGCTGCCCTATAGGGCATCTTAAGACGGTCAGCCAATACTCGTACATAACGAGAGTCCAGCAAGATGTCAGGTCTGACATTCCTCACGTCTACCCTCTGCTTGCGAGCTACCTCATCAAGGGCTTCGTCTACTGCTTTCTCTAGGTCACTGTGACTTAGGCGCACCCCACGATCAGGCTTGGTAAGAATAGAGATGAGAGAGTCCCTCATCTTCTCATAGTCATTCCCGGTTGCTAGATCAATGTACCCAAGTACCGCTTTGGATTCGGGTGCCTCAAGAAAACCCCTTCCACCTCTACGAATGTAGGGGATCTCATTGATGATGCAAGCTGTTTCGAAGTCGTTGAGTTCAGCATTAGTCCTAGCTAATACTGCGAAGTCCTCTGTAGCAGCTCCCTCGTCGATATCCTTTCGGTACCGCCCAATGGTGTCAATAGCAGCTTCAACATTGGAATCCGGAACATTCACTTGAATAGAAGCTTGGCCCGGACTCTTTCTCGGATCAGACTTAGAAGCTATCACCGTTCCGTCACTGTCACGCTCGATGAGTCTGTTGGCAGCTTCCACAATCTCAGGTTGGCACCGGTAGTTGGTTCGAATGGTGCGAAGAGTCCAACCCTCATCTAAGTTCTGGAATAGCTCTGGTTTGGCCCCACGGAACTGGTAGATTGCCTGTTTCTCATCACCAACCATCCAAATTGACTTGTCCTTGGAGTCTTGTGGAATATGCTCAGAGAGCATACCAAAGATCTGGTGCTGAACCGTATTGAGGTCTTGAGCTTCATCCACGAGGATATGATCGAACATACCCTGCATGACTTCCTTAGCCTTCGGATCACGTCTCAAGATGTCCCTCAGGATCTTGAGCATGTCATCCATATCCCCTAGGCGCTCCTTGCCCCTACGGTTCTTCGACATGAAACTCTCGTACGGCTTGGATGGGTTACACGGGGGAAGCCAACCAGGGATATCCCCCTTAAGCCCTAAGTACATCTCGTACCAGATCACAGCCTGAGCTTCAGCTTGTGAGTTGACGGATGCCTTAGCCTGCTCGAGAGTCACATCATTCCCACGCCAAGCGTTGAGGAGTAACCCTGCCTTCTTTGCCTGAGGTGGATTCTCTACCCACTTCCTGGGGTACCCGTAGCGAGATACCAAAGCATCTGGACCACACTCCATCCACATATTTCGGATGGTTAATGAAAGGCTAGAAGGGTTGATGGTTTTCTGCTTACCCCAAGGAGGGGCTACTAATCTCGGAGGAGTAAGCATCGCTTTCTCCTCTGGGGTCCCAAACCCAGGCTTCCCAGTAGTACCGATTAGGTTCTTGAACAAGGCGTGCATAGTCCCAACCTGCACCCCAGTGGTACCAACCACACCACTGAGCTTGCCCTTGATCTTGTCCTCCAACTCAACTGCTGCCTTTTTGTTGAAAGAACAAGCCATGATTCGAGCAGGGTTGACCCTTCCGTCCTTCACTAGATACTCGATACGAGATACCAGGGTCGTCGACTTCCCACTACCGGCGCCAGCCGCTACTCGAACCCTTCCACCGGTGAGAGCTGCTGCCCTCTGCTCATCATCCAGATGCTGCAATGGTACTGGTATGTTTTGGAGAATATTTGGGTCACTGATGGCAGCCACTGCAACCGCAGTGGCAATACCAACAACCTCGGACTGCTTTGGAGGCTCATCAGGTTTTTGATTAATATCAAGAGATTTCTTGGCCGCAGCGGTAGCATTTACCTGAACAGTAGCCAACATTGCCGATCGGGAGTCTTGGGTGATCTGAGTCTCTTGTGCTCCAACCGCAGCCGATTCCTTGATACTCGTAGTTGTGAGAGCTATGGAGTCTTGGATCTCATTAGAAGCACTGTCCACCGGCTCTGGAGCAAACTGACCTGACCCTGCCTGCTTAGCCGCATCATCAATCCAGTCCCTCATCCGAATGTTCAACATCGGAATTGCAGCAAATATGTCGAGAGCCTTGTCTGCATCGTCCAACATGGAGGCGGCAATGGATTGCTTGACCTGTCGAACGTACTTGGGGTTCTCCAAGATCCCCTTCACAGTTGCAGTACCCCCTCGAGTAAGGAGGGTCCTGAACTGCAAGGCCCTTCGAGCGGCTCCCGCTGGGTTGAAGGCTTTCAGGTTCAGAGCTCTCCGAAGCATTGCCTTCTGTGATGGTTTTTCTAAGTGACTCTCGAGGAAGTCCCCGTAAGCATCAAGTTGGGTATCCGCCATCCGAAGGATGTGAAGACCCTTCTTGATGAGAGCATCTTCGGTATTATCAACCCCAGAGGTCTCTTCTGCGTACCTCTCGTACGTATCCAGAGCCAACAGGAAGATGATGTACTCGGCGACCTGAAACTCACCAACGGGCTCATCTTCACCATCAGCAGGCGGCGCAGCAGCTCTCACCGTTGAGGCTATCGGAACCAACAGAGGGTTATTCCGAGCCCTAGCAAACAAGTTGGCTTGGGCTGGGCTCTCATCAATAGTCTGGGTCATCAGATTCTCCGGATCTACGTAGATGGCTTTCAATAGAAAGGCAAACGGTTTTACTTACCGGGCTCCAAAAACCCCTCGTCAATCAACCTTCCTCGAATATATTCGGGGTCTGCATAGGGTTCGTCCTCCCGAACCAAGAAGTACCTGAGCACTGGGTCGGATTGAATCAGGTTCTCCTTGATCCTATCGCGCTCTTGGAGTGCGAAGAAGAGCTCCTCTCGTTTGATATACACCGATGGGAATACCCAATGTTGCCACCCATGAAATTCCACTATCAAGTTATGAGATGGGAAGTAACCGTCAAAACGAAAACGATGACCTGATGGTGGGTTTACGAATCTCCAAGACTTCCACTCTTGTTCGAATGGTACGCCACCTAAAGCTTTTGACACCGCATCAAGACAGATAGTTTGACGAATACTATGACTAAATGTCTCCAAACCATGTCGTGTGCACTCGCGCTTTACAACCTTGTAGTCCTTCTTGAGTCCAACCATAGCGGAGGCTACAACTACTTTCCCATTCTTCAACCTAAAAGGTATTAAGTCTTCTTTTTCCAACCTAATGATCTGCCGCTCCACTCTAGCGTCTACATACTTAGTAGAGCTACGAAGTCCAATAACATCCATGTATTTTCTCAAAGTTGGGTCACAAATATCGAGATCTTCTGCCATGGTCTTAAGATCCACAGCACCAACTTCATCAAGATACGGAGTAAAGTCAATCAAGGCTAGGTCCAACCTTGTTGCATCATTCGGAACCCCAGTTTTGATAAGTGAGAGCTTATTTGAGGTGCTTTGGAGACTAGGGTGATCCTCTTTAGTGAGACCCTTGCTCCATGAAGCCCGACCCTTCATGGCTTCTGCTGCATTAGCCACACGTACATCAGTCTCTTTGGTCAAACCACGATTCCATCCGGCACTAGCAGACATCTTAGCCTTCACCTCATCGGATAGTTTTCGCCCTCTAAGAGCTGAAGGACCGTGAACTTTAGAACTTAGAGCTATGAGTTTGAAGTTTGGGTGAATAGCCTCATACCGCCCGACTAGCTCTCGATGCTCACTGTTAACGTGAGAGGTTAGGTTCTCTGCTTGGTAACCGCAGACTTGACAAGTCACATAATCTTCCGGTTCTGACTTACCATCCCATTTGGATAAGTCTGCTGCTTCAAGATCAGCTTGTTTACATTCTGGGCATCGAGAATCATGAGTAGAGTAGGCAAAAAATGCTGAAACTTCAATCTCTTGGTCACAACCTGAACATAATATGGTTTTCGTCTTCCCTTTTGTAGGGAATTTTTCATGAGATTCTCTCGCTGACACCCCACGGAGTACTGTCAAAGCTTCAGAACGAATAAGGGCCTCTGGGAACTGCATCCTGTATTGACCAGCATTAATCTTATGTGCTGCCAACAAGTGGCGAGCTAGGGTTACTGACTTGTGTCCGCAAAGAAGGCAGGTCACGTAATCCTTACTTTCAATCTTCCCCTCCCAAGTCAGGTCCTCTTGAACTTGTAGGTACTCCTGGTGATTCACATCAGCAACTTGAGCTAGATGCATTGAAAGTCCTTTTGAACCAGAACACCCAAGACCACACACCGGGCACTGACGGTCAACCCCTCGTTCTCTATCGGAACAGGTAGGGCAAGTAACTCTGCTTAGTCTAGACCTTGAAAGTATGGTTACTGAAGTAGGGGTACCACATTCCGCACAAGGTTCCACTACCTCTTTCATCTTATGGGTTGACCCAGCCCTACTACGCCCACAAGCGACTGCTGCTGCTGATTGTAACTTATTCCCACGAGAATCAAAAGCTTCCTGCCCAAACTTTTCAACCCACCACTTTCGTAGAGTGTTGGGAGAGACCTCGAGACGTTTTGCTATTGCCTTGAAACCCTCAGTAGACTCAAACAGTGAGTAGGTATCTAAGGGGGTGGTAGAAGAGTGTTTACCAACGGGCATGACTAAACCTCACTTCGGTATGGATACCACCAAAGTGAGGTCTGTCAATATTATGTCTTGAACTACCTTGTAAGTGCTTGAATCAATAAAGGTTTCTTGGGACCTAGATCCTAGCTCTAAGGTTGAATGTTAAGACGATATAGAGCAAGGGAAAAATTGGAGCATAATATGCTACAGCATTCAATATCGTTGGATCATTAGGATCTACCGTAGCGGCGATACCGGTGAAGGCCGAGACGATCTCCTGCTGGATCAACTGCTTGAAGAGGGAGGTCATCGAGACCTCGACTTCATTGGTTCGACTCGACAGGAACTTGGTACCTACGTACGCGTCAAGGACTGACCTGGAACTGATCGAGACGTAGTCAGCGATCTGGGTTACCGTGGGCAACCGGGTCAGGATGTTCGTCATGTTGGTCGTGAGACCCTGACGGATCCGGATGATCGGCTGCAGATCTTCCAGGATTGTGATACCAGCCGTGGCCGTTTGATTGGCTTCGACCGGATCCATGATCCTGGGAATCTGGGTGAACCCTTGGAGCTGACGCCTCGTGTACGGGGTAGCAACATCCACAGCCGGGGAGCACACAGCACCGGCGACGGCCGCCGCGAAGAAGGTCCCATCCACCAGAGACTGGTAGGTGTTCCCGAGCTCGTCGGTGAAGGTGACTACTACCGAATCCGGGTAGAGAGCCACGATTCTCGAACTGAACAAGGACTTCGCAATGGTCTGAGCCACGGTGGGGGTTGTTCCACTGGCAAATCCGATCATACCCATCCGCTCACTCTGGTTGCGAATGTTTGACATGACTTCACAGTGCTGAGTCAGGTACGAGTACACTGCTGTATCCGTGCTGAGGGGCACAATGACGTCAGGCTTGACGTTACCGGGAAGAGGAGCAGCCAACCCTTGAATAGCCGTTATGAAGGACTGTGCAGAGGCCTGGTTCGTATTTGGAACCTTGAGAACCTGCTTGATCCCGACAAGAACAGCACCATTGAGGATGGCCAAGTAGGCACCCAGAGTAACCCTGTTCTCAGCATTGAGTGGGCCGTAAACACCCTCAATAGTCTTGAACTGAGAGTACAGCTTCGTCGAGAAGTCCTGCTTCATGTAGTAGTAACTAATGAAGTAGAAATCCCCGTTGGCGGGCTCAACCCCAGAAGGATTGAACGTCTCGATGTTAGCTGTGTCATTCACTCCAATCCCAACCGTATTGGCCACGATGGTCTCGAGGCCCGGAATTGAATAGAATGGCGCTCCTGGATTCACAGAGAATGTCTGTGAAGCAATCAGGGTGAAGTGGCCTGCACTGTCGTAGTGCCCAGTGGTAGACGGTAGAATCGTGAACCTAAGGCCTGTACGAGCATCCGTATAGGTCTGACCTGGGTACCCTATACCAGATGATCCATTGACCGTATCCGAAGAGGTAACCGCAAATTTGTCGGTGGCATCCTCACCATCGTCCCCAGAGATCCCAGGAACAATTCCAGTCCCAGTGAGGGTATTGAAGGCCGTAGAGGCTACGAACCCAATGCTGCTGGTGATGCCCGTCGTCAGGGACTCAATGGTGACATAAGTCTGGCCATTGAGGGTTGACGGATAGGCAACTGCACCAGTATCGAACCCAGATGTGCCCATGAGGGAGTCAACTACCTCTTGAGCCGATACCAAAGTCTGGCTCGCGAAAGATCCTTGGCTGAACCCAAGGAGGGTATTCGCTGTACCATCACCAATCAGAACTGCAGACTGAGTCTGATTGGTGTTACTTGTGATCCGGATCTTACCAGCATTTGCTAGAGTACCGTCAGTAGCCGAACCTTGTGAGGTTACTACGGCATTGATCTGTTTAGCAATTACACTCGCTGACATTGACTCGATGTCAATCGAAATCGTACCATCGAAGGTAGCTGTTGGGATAATGCTCAACGAACCAGTGCTGGTAGCTGTAACCGAAATCACAGTTGTGTCCGCTACCCCTGCAGTTGTGACACCACCAAAGACTACGTCAACTGTACCAGCTGTTGACGTGATGGTAATGGTAATGGTGTAGACTGCACTAATTATAGCAGCTAGTGGGTTAACCAAAGCTGCTACATTACCAACACCAGCCGTATGGGTGAAGGTATTGTAGGTTGTCGTCCAATTAGTCCCAGTGTACCCCGTGGTTGGTGTAATCCCATTAGAGAGGGTTGTTGTGAAGTCAACCCCATTGAGCCTCACCTGGAAGGTGTCATTCACACCGGCAACAACTGTAAAGGGTTCTGCAACTGCTCCCAAGATGGTTGCAGGCTTGTTGACGGATCCTGTAGTTCCAAGAGCCTGTTCAAAGGTCTTGAACCCAAGTAGGGTCTCTGCCGTGCCTTGAGCAACATAAACTGAGCTGACAGAATCAAACCCACCGGGAAGTGCCCCAGGGGTCGTGTTGCTCTTGATCAGGAAGAAGGTTGAGGTTCCGCCGAATGCCGGTATAGCTGTTGCAGTGGCGGGAGTGATAACACCACTAATAGCCGATGCAACTGTTGATGGGGTTCCTGATGTCAGGGTTACTGTATGAGCAACCCCATCAATCACTAGGTTCAGGACATCATCTACCCCAGTGGTGAATACAACATCACCGCCGGTGAGGACAACTGCCTGACTAACCAGAGTAGCAGGTCTTGTTGTAAGTAGATTGGTGCTTACCGGAGTACTATTGACATTGGTGATCCAAGTCGCTGAAGCTGAGTAGAACGAGTAAGGCTGGGCCCCTTCGTTCGTGTAGACAGCATTGCGTGCCGGAGCCTGACCAAAGGTCACTGTAACGGTCTCTGAAACTGGTGCCCCAGCTCCCGTGTAGAGTGCATCCGGGATATATTCAACACCACGGGGCCACTGCACGATCTCTGAGAGTCCACCCTTGGTTCCGAATCGAACCTGGTATAGGTTCGTATTCAAGAGTGAGGAGAACACGGTGTACTGCCCAACCCCTACCGGGCCGGCAACCGTATTGGTCAGGATATAGGTATCATCTTCGATTCGGTTGTAATAGAACGTCGCGTAGACATTCCAATCAGCCGGAATAGAATCCCTCAGAGTGATCTTTCGGTTTGAACCGTCAACTGCAACTACGGTAGCTGCTGGATGACCTAAGGCATCCGAGAGGGTTCGACCTACTCGAGCAATGACCAAGTCGGGACGGTTCGTGACCACATCTTGTCGGCTATTGGTAACTGACGAGAAGAGGGCAGAGCCCAAAGTCGTGTCTCTACCGTTACCTGTGGTGGGGATCTCAGGCAATAGAAACACTGTGTTACTGATCACAGCTGGGATGACCGAAGTATCTGCAAACCTAGTGCAAGGTGCCAGATACATCTTGTTATCAACAAGAGTCGGAATGATCTGAGTGTTGTCGAAAGGGGTTGCACCAGGAGTCTGCAACGTAGAGGATACCGAATAACTGGTACCCCAGTGGACAATCGAGACATCCGGAGTCGGGTTCTTAATGACGAAGTCCGCACCCTGAATGTAGTCGGAACGTCCAGGACTGATGCCTGCCCTGATGACACTAGTCACCAACGGGTTTGGCAAATAGTCGAAAGTATCCTGCCAGGTATTCGCCCAATAGTTGATCGTAACAACGGCTCCTGGAGGAGGCGCGAGAGTCAAAGTTACAATACCGTTGGTACCATCCACAGCTGAGGGGATTACCTGGACGTTGTTCACCTTTACGACAACCTTTGAGGTGTCAGTTGTGGTGATACCACCAGAGGTTCCGTCGACGATCGGGCGTTGGAACACCCTGAACTGAGTGTTACCACTCACAAGCTGATTACTCGAGAGACCAAGAATGCCATTTGCATTTCCTGAACCGATCTGAATCGAGGAGACCGCTGTGAGCTGTAGGTGAGTTGCATTTTGATTGTCAGTGAATACTGATGCAACTCCAACACCCAAGGCTGCTGTGATCTGAGTCACTAAGCTTGCAGTAGAAGCAGTGGGAGAAGCCTGGAATACAACTGTCCGTAGGGATCCACCATTGAGGGCTACCTGAAGGGTGTCATTCACACCAGTGATAATGTTGAACGGTCCAAAACCAGGGGTGATGATCGTCTGAGGGGCCTCACTAACCTGATAGGACACATTATCCGTAAAGGCCGTGTCAGAACGGTGGAAGAAGTATGTTACCCGAACGGTGTCCGATGGCTGAGGTGGTACTTGAAGGGTTAGGATACCAGCAGAGCCATTGACGGACCCCACCGCGACAGGAGAGCCATTGACGGTAACGGTCACATTTCGAACATCGTTTGTGACTCGACCGAAGCCCTCACCATCAACTATCGGAGTGTTCCGAACTCTGAACTGAGTTCGGGTACCATCCTGAGCACCCAAAATCGGGTTACTTGGATTTGTAGTGTCCACAATCCATTCAGCGGAAACGTCTTCATTGACGATCTGCTCGTCAAGAGTAGAGGAAGATCCTCTAACCATCTCGAGGTCGCTTACCTGGAGTTGTTCTTGACCTACACCGATTATGAAGGGAATACGAATGCCAGCTACGAGGGCTGCAACGTTTGCATCGGTTAGTGTGCGGGAGTAAACACCTGGTTGAACATATGTCGAAAATGGTCCCAAACTCATGGTAAATCTCCTAACTAGAACGATTGATCTACATTTGGTACGATTTAATCTAGTTGGATCTGATAAAGGGTCTTTACTTGATGCTCATTTGATTTGATCTAGTCTGGGACTACACTAACACTACAGGGAGATAAGTGATTTAGGTGGTACCACTTCTTAGAATTCACTCTAGCCTTCTGGCGTGACTCTTCCAAGTGTTCAGAACTCCATAACCAACGAGTTATCGTTTGACGTGGGATTCCAAACTTCCTCTCAGCAGCATGAAAACCAATGATTTTAGCCTCTGAAGTAACAGTAGCTACTATACTATCTGTATACTTGCGCTTAGATTCACTAAGTTTTGCTCTAGACTCAGCAGACAATGTGCGATGAGTGCTGGCCAAGGAGATCTTGGTTCTGGTTTCATCAGACATAGCCATGCTCTTTCTTACAGAACTGACTTTAGCCCTGAGCCGAGCAGCAGAGGGATCATCCGATTGGTGCCAAGACTTGAGCTTATCGGATATCTTCTTTTTAGCAATATCAGAAGGGGTTAGGCCCCATGAACCCTCTCCACCAGAAGTCAGGTTATACCCAACTTCTCTATCTGTGGTGTCAAAAAACTGAATCAGGAACTTCTCAATCTCACAAGCTTTCTCCCAAGTTGAAACTGAGGTGATCTCGTGCCAAGTAAAACTCCCCGGGCCATACTTGCGGATAGCTCTATGAAGTCTGCAGTTAGAGGCACCTCGACTGGCACTACTGATATGTCGACTCACCCGGCGTTTAAGATAATTTGAGGTGATCCCGAAGTAAAACTTCGCACTGGGATTGCACACTGCTATGTAGACCAAGATCTCAGGCATTGTCGAGTCTTTGGCCTTAAAGAGGTTACAAGTGAAATATTTAGCAGTTAGCCAATATTAGAAACAGAAAAGAGGCAGCAGCGAAGTTGAGCCTTTATATGCTAGTTTTAGCTTCAGGTTGCTTCTCCATTGTTACTGCATAGTCCACAAGTCTACCCCTGGCCTCCCTTTCAGCTGGGCCCATTGCAAGGTACTCGGTATAACCTTCACCATCAACTCTAGATAGTGCAGGACTCTCACCTACCGTGCGGACTTCTCGCTTGACACGATCCCGATTTCTATAGGTTGACCAACGTTCCTCAGCACTACGCCCAACAATCTTGTCAGCAGTAGGGTAATCTTGGTCATGAACTCCAGAGTTAGCCGGAGCTGAACCCCCTGGTGCGAAGCCAAACCCGAAACTACTTCCATCGAATAGCCTTGGGGCATCGTCAGCACAAGATGGGCACTCGTGAGTCGGATGTGCACCCATCTTCAGGGTCCGATCAAATCTTGTTCCGCATATCTGACATTCAAATGTGTACTTTGGCATCGTGGTCTCATTTCATGTAATTCGTTCATAGTTTGCATTTCTACCAACGATGATGGGTACCGTTGAAAAGAAAAGATCAGTATCAGAAATAACCTTAATCCCAGAGGTCCCATCCGGTTGAGTTGCAGCCGAAGCCCCACTGATCGTGAAAGGTAGCGGAATGTGAACTTCCCAGTCTGACTGGACCTGGATACTCATCGAGGCTGTATAGTAAAAGGTGTCGGACACCTCATCATAAGCCTCTTCGGCTTCACCACCGATCGATATTTCAGTGATCTCCAACCCCTCAAAGGATAGGTTGGGTCTCTTCTCACTCCAAAGAGACATGTGAGCATAGTCGGCCATCTCTTCCATCTGCATGGGGTCCTGAGCTATGATATCGATGTCAAACGATACCTCGAACTTCCCACCATAGGCTGTCGCGGTGTCTACACGGTCATCATAGACAACAACCGCAACTTTGTCCCCCTTCTTACCTCGTTTTCCAAAGGCTAGGATAACTCCTGGAAGAGTCCTCCAGTCCGCGGTGTTCCACTTCCACTCAATAGGCCCAATTGACTCCACTGGATAACGATAATCAGCGGTCAAGATCTGACCTGGCAACAAATCCGCCGTAATGGTTATCTCACCTGTTGAGTAATCTACCGTGTAGTCTTTACCCTCATAGAACGGCAACTTTCTATTGATCCAGATCCGAAGTGTACCTTGGATCGGAGGAGGCTGAATAAGAGCATGGCTTTCAACCCCGGACACAACCTGAAGCAACGGAAAATCAGTCACGGTCAAAAGGGGGTCTATTACGAAGTGCCCTATCTCATTTGGGTTGGTCGGAGCGTCCAGGCACTCTATATAATAGACCCCCGCTGGAATCGGCATCGAACCCCCGTTGGCCTTTACTGTATTCACATCCTCCTTTACCCACTCCAAGATATAGGAGGGGGTATCGAAGTAGGACAGCATGACGTGACTCTCAACAGTCCCTAACAGGTTTTGAGCAGACAACTTCAGGTTGTTTGCAGAGGACCCCTTAACAACGATACCGAATGCTGGTCGTTCGTCGAATGCATACTTATTTTGTATAAATGGAACTACCTTCTCATATACTGGATGACGAGAAAAGCTATCCTGAAGCTCAAGAATGAGCCTCCTCTTCAACGATGATAATAAGTAATAGTAAATTGGACCCTGGCCTCTCTAGTGTGCGCACCTATCAACCTTATTAGATTGATAGGTTTTTTGGTTGTGGGCCCTCTTACCCTCTTCACTTAGATTGTGGTAGCGTTTATTAGAACGACGCTTAGAGCACACCATACAGTGACCCCACTTATCGCGTTCAGGGCTACCACATTTACTACAAGGTTTCATAGTACATCAGTCGTACTCTTGATTCGCGAGAACCAAGAGACCTTGTGCAACTGCATTCATTTGGTCGTTTGCTAGCCTAACTTCAGAAATCTTGAGTGGAAAACCCTTAACCTTTTCCTTCTCGAACTCTTCATTGAAGACATCCAAGAAACCCTTAGCTAGGGTTGTCCCACCTGCTAGTACGATTGGGATCGGGTCATCCAGTTCTACCCCACTCTGATCTTTTCTAACCTTCTTTGCTATATCCACTAGGCAGTTGTGGATCAGAGTTCTCACATACAGAGCAATAGCCTCAGCATCTTGGTTATCCTTGGGTGGATCCGATAGATTAAACTCACCACGCTCCTTAATTGAGCACATACGGGAAGCCGTTGATCCAACCGCCTTAGCCGAATGTTCATCAATCCAATCACCACCCCCACGGGAAATTGAGAAGCTAGTGCCCATCACAGCTCTAAACGCAAGAGCCACGTTACACAAGCCTGCACCAAAAGAGATCGCTAACCCGGAGTAATTAGAGTTAGAGCACTGAGAGTAGATGATCGCCATGGCCTCATTCGTCGGATGAGCCTTGTACCCACTGACCTCCAAGATATTTTTGAATACTTCGGTGTGGTAGGCAACATCCTGGCCAGGAAGATCCATGGGCTCCGCTGGCACGCTGTAGTAGCAGTGCTCTCCTGTAACTGAAGGCTCTTTGAGAATTGAGAAAATCAACTTGTTAAGGACCACATGAAGTTTGAGCTCACCGGGGGAAATCAACCCTTTAGAGAGAGGCCTGCGTACCTCCCTCTTGAATAGATTTGCCATCTGAAGAGCTGGTTCACCCAATACGATCAATTGATCTGGGAGCTCTATATGACTAACCCCACTCATCTTCAGGGTCTTCTTGGAATCGAGATCCAAATCGATGAAGGCATCCCTCATCACCTGAATGTCAATTCCACCACTTGCAGTATTTCTGGCACAAATGAAGTTCATTGTGCCGACATCTAACCCTACTCCGTACTTTGATCCATTTGACATAGGTCTACCTTTTCATCTGTTATCTGTCTGATTTAGCTCAGACCTTCCAAGGGTCTGAGATGAGTCTCTGCTTGAGAAGGTACACGTGTGACTCGTGCTTGTCCTCAACTCCTGCAAGAAGGTTGTCTGCCCCTCGAGTAAGCTCACCATGGTTCTTCATCTCGGCAGCGATAGCAGCCAAGCTTGAGATGAAGTGTTCCTCAGCCTTGAGGCTTGATTCCATGAAAACGTGTGGGTTAATCTCTTGTTGGGCAAGACCATCACCACAGAACATGTGCACGGTCTTGGCAATCAACGAAGCTTGAAGTCCCGGGTGCAGCTTGTCCTTAGGGCAACCCAATCCAACAGCCTTCTCGGCAATCTGATCTGCTTCCTCAGCAGTCTCGTTGTAGAGCCTTTCGAAGAGGAGGTGATCGGCGTAGTAAGTATCCCCATAAGTCAGCCAGTGGTGTCCTTGATGGATCTGAGCCAAAGCTCTCACGAACACGAGGGCTGTAGGCAACCCAAGACCTTCACCGTGGGCTAACTTGGAAGCAATGGTGTGTGCTGTCTTCATCGAGGCTGATTTGTCCATTCGAACTTTCATTCCGGGCAAGTAAGGTGGCCCATGAAAGAAGGGGTTGTATGACGATGGATCTTGCCAGATCACGAAAGTGGCATCATCCGGTGGGGTGTTGGTTGGACTAACACCTGGATGCTCTGGATTCGGACGAAAGAAGTCTGAATCAGTCATGTCAGCCTATCTTCCAATTGCTTGGAGATGACAGCTGCAACAATGGCTAACCTCTTAACCTTTGGCTGTAGCCCAGCCAACAGGAGAGCCGGGTACTGAGTAGAACCCTCACCAGCCTCTTTGAGACTGAAAGCACTCTTCTGAGCCTCACCTAGCGCAGCTAAAACCTCATTGAATGCGTTACCTATGGCCACGATAGCGGGGTGTTCATCACCAGCAGTGATGAAGTCCTCTGCAATGACTGAAGACTTTCTGAACCATAGGTGAGGGGCTAGGGTGTTGGCGGGAATTGACTTCTTCATATAACGAAGGATCTCTTCGTCATTCTTCACCTCAGGTCGACTATCATCGACCACGATCTTGTCCCCTTCCCACTTAGCGAAGTTCTTGCCTCCCAGTCCATTCTTTTCGAGTTCCTTGCCATCAGTGGTGAGCATCCCACCATGAGCCGGTTTCCTCTCATAGAAGGCATCAACAACCTTCTTCTCGGCTGCAGTCAGGGCTGCGGTAACTTCTGTGGCGGCAAGTTTCACAAGAGCATGAGACCTCTCGAGACCATCGGGCTCCTTGAGTCTTTCAACCAACTCAAATGGCCCCACCCCCTCCGCTTGAAGAATGATAGCGTCCTTCGGGTCATATCCCTTAGAGGCCAGCAAAGCTTGTAACTCTTGAAGCTCGGCCTCTCTGGGGTCATAAACTGGCTCTGTTGGCTCCCCAACCTCGCCCAACGCTAGCCTCTCGGGATCCGCAATGAACGACTTTCCGGTATAAGGAGACTTCATAGAACCCTTCCTACGAAGAGCCATGTAGAATTTCTGCCCATCCGAGTCCGTGTACTGCCATATAACGTTGGTCTTGTTACCTTGAGCTCTAAGCTCTTTGGCAACCGCAGTGAGGTTAACTCGAACTGGATGGCCAGGGAAGGTACTCCCGCTAAAGGGATCTCGCATCATACCAGCCCTCTTCTCAGGAAGATAGAAAGTTACCCCATCGTCCCCCACATACTTCCACAAGACCGTGGAAGCTGCAGCTGTCTTCTCAGCTTTGTTGATCTCCCCAAAGTTCATCTTCTCACCCTTTGGGGTAAAGCTTCTTCCTGTGTAGGGAGACTTCAACGTTCCGGTGACCCGCTCCGGAAGGTAGAAGGTGGATCCGTCACCATCGGTATACTTCCAGAGAGCCCCCTTGACCTTGGCCTCATCCTCCTTGAGTTCCTTGCCAACATCCGAGAGGGAAGATCTTTCAGGATTAGCTGTAAAGGACTTACCAGTGTGCGGGGACTTTAACGTTCCAACTTTCTTCTCTGAGAGGTAGAAGTCCTTGCCCTCCTCGTCTGTGTACTTCCAGAGCACTGTAGCCGCGATCTTACTTTGAATGGAAGCCGCTCGTGCTAAAAGTGCCTGCTTGGGATCAGTCGTCATGGATATCTAGCCTCTCCGTAACTGGGAAGATTGAAAGAACTTTAACCACCCTGCTTCCGAAATTTCCTTAGGGCCTGACTAGCCTTCTCAACATCAACACCATCGGTATGTATGACTTTAGGGGTGATACTACCTGGGATGCTCCGCGCATCTGGCAACGTAGGTATGTAGTAAGGGGTTTTCTCTTCAGTATTAGGCTCAGAATAACCACTTAGGTTTGGTTGAGCTTGAGAAACAATCTGAACCGTGGAAGAGGAAAGATTATCCAACTTTTCCAAAATGGTTTTCAACTTGTCGTCTTCAGTAGACTTTCTATCACCCTCAGCTCTCAATCTAGCATTTTCAGCCTCCAACCTTCCAACCCTCTCCAAGAGTTCCAGCTGAGCTCTCTCTGATTCTTCCTGTACTTTTGAGAGTTCTGATTGTAGGTTGGTATTAGAGATAGGGGGCGCCACCAGTGGCTGGGGCTCAATGACAGAAGGCTGAGTTGACTTAGGTGCTACCTGTTGTTGAGGAGTACTTGGTCTATTATGCCAGAAGATCTTGCCACAACTTATGTGATCCCATAGCTCTCTAGACTTTAGAGCTAGTTCACCAGGTATCGACGTAACTTTACCGTGAGGTACGTTGAAGCTTATGTCGGTAACCACCACCATACTGGTGATACCGCTGACTATTACTACATCTCCTGGATTCATCTTCATAATCTCTCTGGTTATCTCTTGGCGGATGCTGCAACACCAGCAGCCATCTTTCTTACTTCAAGTACAATAGCCTTCCGAATCTGTACTATTGCTTCCTTCTTGGCCTTCTCAACAAAGTCGTAAGACTCTCGACCCGGGTGGATCCACTTGCCATCCTTCATTGACTTGATAGTGGCACTCCGGAAAATCAGTTCACCTGTCTCGGTGATAATTGGGATCGGAACTCGAGACTTAGTCAGCCACCTCATTTGACCCTTCCGTTGACCCCTCATTAGATGAATGAAGGCAGGGTGGGTCGAGTAAAACGTAAGAGACGATGGGCCTTGCTTTACCTGAAGTGACTTTGATAAAGCCTTCTTTGCCCTATCAGAAAAGGTAGACTGAACGAGCTTCAGCCTCAATCTGGTGAGAACACTGAACTTTACACGGTTGAGCGCCTTGTCTGGACTGGTCTCTACCTCCTTGAGGAAAGGCTTACCGTAGATAGTTGCAAGACGGTCCATAGATCGACTCAGTAATTAGAGTTCTCCCAAGCCTTTGTTCTACCCCTCAACTGTCTCTCTTCTGGGATGTTGGGTTTGTCCATAATCTCAGTTGGAGATCCGAACTCAGGTCCTTGAGGTCTGAATTGAACAGCCACAAACTTGATTGGGTTTGCAACAGGTACCTTGTATCGAATATCCTTCTCGTCGAAGCACCCAATGGTAAAATGTTGCTGGAGCAGCATCCCTCGATTGGTGGGCATCCGCACCGGGCCGATACTGTAGCGATCCCCATTGATCTTGAGTAAAAAGTCCCTGTGACTCAGGATTGGTTGTGGACCAGTCCACACTTCATAGGAGTGTTCGACTGTCCTGCCAATATCCCTCTGGGCAATCTTCACATCGGCATCATCCGGAGCAATGATGATCTCGTAGGGACCCTCATAACCCCCAAGGACCCCAGTTCCAAAACAGAAGGTGCAGTCCGAAATGGGTTGTTTATGGGTTTGGTCATAACACAGACACGGGAGACCGACTACTTTTCGTAAATAAGCTCGAACCCGTTCACCACCCTGTTCAAGAATCCACCTGTTTCTCCTGATCGCCTCCCTCCAATAATTGTCTAACTTCTCGATCTCAAAGTTATTGGTGGCTGATGCACTCTCAAGAGGAGTCTCAATGAGGTTATCAGGATTAGTCTCATCCCAAGTGTGGCTTGCTGGGATCCCAACAGTTGTAACCCTATAGAAGATTCGTTGTTTTAGGTCAGTCTTGAGTAGATCCCTCTTAAATCGATAGGCACAAGTAACACGACTAGTACTTGTAGGAACTACAGGAAGAATCCTCTGCTGGTGAGCGGTGTCCGTATAGATGTTGGCATCAATCTCAACCTCCCCCGTCTGCCCATTTACAGCCAAGACCCTCACCTGAACCCCATCGACGAATACCATTACATCTTGAGTATTCTTTGTCGGAACCCCTCGAGAGGCTTCACCAACAATCGGATAGTTCAAAGTCTTGAAGACGTACCGAGGACCATCCATGCCCGTACTGGCCTCACCGAAGAGGATAAACTGACGAGTTACATCCTCTTCCGGTACGAGCTCGTTGTCAGTCTGATCCCTCCAAAACTTAGCCCCTACTGGAAGATCAGTAATTCGATGATAGGGCCCGAATTCAGAGTCAAAGCTACGATAAACGTTGACCCCGAGAATCTTAAACCGACTATTCAGAGTCAGATAGGCAGGGTCATCCCAAAGAAGATCAATAACTCCAACCTCCCCACCTCTCATGAACAGATTCAGAGGTGGGGCCGGCCACGGAAGCTTGTTCAACTCAACAAGCTGTGGATTCCTATCTCGGTTGCTTACGTCCGCCATGGCTGGTCCTCACAAGAGGAGCCTAATAAAGGGAAAAACCCTTTATACGGACACACTCAGAATGGGATCAGTTGCCAGGGGCCCCCTTGGCTGCTTGAGCCTGATTAGACGCAAGCTGAGCTTGAAGAGCTGCTTGAGCTTGAGATGCTGCTTGTTGATTGAAGGCCTCCATGGCCTCTTCAACTGGCTTCACAGCCCCAGTCTTCGCATCAATCTCTACAGGGTAGTTAGTTGGAAGACCCCGAGATATAAGGACACCCTCGAACAACCTCTGGCGCTCAGCCTCAATATTGGAAGCTGCTCGCATGAGACGAATCTTGTCCTGTTCCAAACTCAGGAGGCTGTCAGCAACTTGAAGTCTTGAGGACTGAAGTTGTTGAAACTTCCTGAGTGTCTCCGCGTCAACTGGATCTGCTATGGTTAATTTTGGCTGATTTGATTCGGTCTGATCACTCATTTGAGCTGTCTCCGTGAAATGGGGAGTACGCGTACTAAGCTATCGGTGATAAAAGGATCAATCAGGGCAGCCAGCACAGCCCCTTCGAATAACGTAGGAGAGTGATGGGCCACTATCAGGTATCAAGTTGAGTGTCCCATGAGAGAAGTTCGCCTTGATGATCTTAGCCCCTCTTCTATCAAGTATGGCCGTACCCTCATTGATAGCCGTAAAGCACCGACCCATGTCCTCAGGAGACATGACATCATTACACTCGAAAGGAACCCCGAACACCTAGGTGGATACACCGAGGAAGGCTTTGATTCTCGCTTGAGTCTCAACAGGGGCCTTCTTCACCTCTGATTCCCATACCACTAAGCACTCAATTCCAATCTCTGCAAAGGCAACTACCAACTCAGACTCATGCTCGAAGTTAGCCAGAAAACCGCCGCTAACTCACCCCCAGGAATTTTGCCGGGGCGAGCACCCCTCTACCGACGTACGGGCCGAAACTAGACCGGATGCCCGACCCGTAGCGAGGTTGCTGCAAGCCTCGGATGATCTTCACAGTAGCCTTGGCTCTTTCAAGCTGGGCGGTGAATTGATCGATCAAGCTCTGTTTCATATCACTGTACTTAGCAGACTTCTCAAGATCCAAAGAAACACCTCCAATCGAGTAGCTATTGTGGGCCAAGATCCCATTCGCCAGTACGAAGTTCTCAGGACCGGGAACAGATAAATCATACATAAAAGGTCTAGAGAGCGCCTCTCTAACCCCAAGAATTAGCTCTTTACCTAGGAGGTCTCCTTGAACCACAGCTATGGGTTCACGATCTTCAAACTTATTTGAGGGCTTTGCTACAGGGAGGAGACCCCTCATTGAAAACAAACTATGGTCTGTTGTAACAATAACCTGTCTTCCATCCAGTAAGGTAACTTGAACGCAATCTTTCTCACTAGAGGGATGCTTAAGGATTGCAGTAACCTTTGACTTAGTAACACGCCCAGTAGGGGTAACTGATCTAACCCGCAGTAGACCAGCCTGAAAAGCACTCTTGATTGCGGACCTAACTTCCGGTTTCATAGACACCTCGCAAGGTCACAAGAAGGTCTCTGACCCTATCAACCCAAACAGAAAAGTCACCTGAATCATGCTCAGGAACCCTAAGAAGAGTCCAACCATGGTTCAGTAGATAGGTGGTCTTTCGTTTGTCCAACTTTGCAATATCAGGATTAGCTGTAAGACCGCAGATAGAACACCCATGCCAGTAACAACCATCAACCTCTATAGCCAGCTTTAGTTCAGAGAATGCTTCGTCAATATGGTAATAACCCACTCTGAACTCTCGTTGAAACCCATGAACACCAGCTTCAACTAAAGCCGCTTCAAACCTCTGATGGAGTTTAGAGAAAGTTCTCCTGATAAACCCACGAGCCTTAGCAGCAGATTCCCGTATCTCACCCCGGTGCTCTTTTTGATATAAGGCCTGCTTAGCTACAAAATCAGGATCTTTCCAGAGCTTAGCACTTCGCTCTCCTACTCTCATACGTGCCTCAGGGGTTTTATTATACTGAGTCAAATGAAGGGTAGCCCTTTCACGATAACCTGAGTCTTGCATCCGACGAGAAGCTTCAGCTATCTGATTCCGCGTCTTTTTCCCCTCAGGCGTTTGAAACCTAAGTTTAAGAGTTTCAGCTTGCGCTATCTTCTGAGCTTCAGTCTTCTTTTTTTTAGCACGAGTAACTGATGAAGTTAGAGCAGCATTTGGCCACTTTTCCTGGTATTGGCTGAGTGTCAAACCGGAACAGGACTTTAGATGCTTAGTAGAGATACTTGCTTGTTTTCCTCTACACTCAAGGCAAGTAACGAAGTGCTCACCTTCTATAAGATTACTTAGACTACTCTCTACAATTGCTGACCCGACAGAACCAGAGCTAACTAATACCCCAGCCGATACTAGGTTGATCAATGCACGTTGATTCATTCCAAACTGAGTAGTTACACTCAATCTTGACCTACAACCGATTGGAACCCTAAAACCAGCCATTTAAGAACCATAACATATATCGTACAGGTCCGCTATAGTTACATCGACTTCTTGACCCTCAGGTAAGATTACACGAACCTCAGTCTCAGGAGCAATCGAGAACTCATCCGCGATCCAATTACTTTGAAGCATTTGAACAGCAAAAGACATGGCGGCAGTGAGAAGTAAGGTCTTCCACTCACTCTTCATCTGGACCATGTGGTCGACATCTTGGAAGAACGTCCTCGGTGGGGCGGCAATGATCATGTCTAGACCTTCGTCTAGACATTCGATGAGCTCCTCATCTTCCCAGATGTACCCGAATACACGACTGAACTGGTCAACAGTTTGCTCGTGGGCTGGGGGCCTAAATTTGTAGTTCTTGTCGGGATTGTTGTCTCGGGTGAGGATCCTCATTCTCCTTACCAACTCCATCTGTATCGCAGTATGACAGCTAGGGGTACTCGACTCTCTATCAGCAACATTGAACTCCTGTAGAGCCGTCTGAATAGGTCCACCCACCATTTCTCGGATAGTCCACCTAACTCGATAGTCTCCAAGGTTGGCATCCAGAGGTACCACAATGTTGGCAAAGTACTCGCCAACTGAAGCATTCACTGGAATCCGTCGTAGAGGGCCTACTAGAACCTCGAGGCCGGTTGTATTGTCATAGACGGCATAGTTGATCTCAGCTGCATTGATCGGATGCCCTGAGGCGTTGGTAAGAAATACATTCAGGTCATTCCTACCTAGTTGTTGCCCGCGATAGAATAGAGTTCCCATGGTCTAAAACCTTCTCCCGCCACAACAGTGATACCCAGGCCCCCACTCCCGCTCGAGCCACTCCCGTTCCCCATGGTGATGCCCATCTGGTCTACAAGGGTTGTGGTGGAACTCAGCTGGACTGAATACCTCGAACCCAAATCGATCTTCTTGCAGTGGGCCCTCGAAGTACTCCTGAAACACCCATTCTACATACCACTGACCAGACTGCCCACCCTCACCAGCATACCCAGTAGCGTAGTACTCACCTATATCAGCTTGAACAGGCATCCTATGGCATGGAAATACCTTGATTAAGTGACTGCAATGAGGGCCATGATGTTCCCGAGGCTTAGGGTGATACAGCAAAGTATACTTGATGCTGTAAGGGCTAAAAGGAGACCCAGCCCCATCAACAATGTAGATCGGTAGATCACCACGTTGAAATAGATGGCCACACTTGAACACACCAGGGCTTGATTTAACAATCACTTGTCTTACCCTCCAGCACCCACAAATGAAACCTTCAAACCGCCGCCTGGTGGGACTACTCCAGTACCAGATTCAACATCGTAGTCTTGAGCAAGAATCTGAGATCCATCCGGGTATATGAGAAGAATCCTCCAATAGCCAATTGCATTGGGTCTCCACCTCACCCCATAGGATCCACCAGAGAGATTATCCAAGTAGACGTTACCAGAGGCTACTTGACCCTCGGTCACATCTGTTCCAGATACCAGCAACCAAGTCTGAGGTATATTGTCGTAATATACCTGCAGAACAAGTTGGGAAGTGGTCAAATCCGATACACGTGAGTAACCATCCAAACCAAAGAAATCGGCTTGGTCGTAAACGACCAAGTTGTTGAATACAAGCCGGCCTCTCGTGGTAGGCATCTCACCCTACTCTTTCAAAAAAAAGTTTCGCGAAGAGGGTCAGAGATCAGCTACCTTTTGAAGAATGAGGTCTTTACTCCGGTAGATGGATTAACCGAAACCTTTGAAACCACATCGTAAGTAAAGGACACTGCCTGATCGTAAGCCCGGTAGGTAATAATAAGTCTCCATAAACCAAGAACACTAGGGAAGAATCGGATGTTGTAGAAGCCATCCGCTATCTCAGTCCAGTAGATCTTACCAGCAACGATCCTAATATCGTTAATCCCTACTCCGGACACCAAAGGCCAAGTAACCTCATCACTGTTGCAAAACACCTTGAGTTGAAGGTCTAATACAGGTACTTCAACTACTCTTGTTCTCCCGTCAGCCAAAAACAGGTCGACGTTATCGAGAACCATCTTGCCAGCGGTAACTATTCGAGTTGGCGCTTGATATCGAATCGGAGCCTCGTAACCACCTAACTCAACCGTAGCTGCAGCAGATAGTGTTGAGGACCCTGTTAGGTGTGCCGAAAAGTTGTAGACAAGCCTTGCCCCTAATGATGAACCACCATTCAAGTGGGCACGAGCCGAACGACTGACCCCCATAACCTGAGTCATCGAGGAACCACCCGACAGATTAGCTGCAATATCAACAGGATTGGACACTTTACCTGACCCCCATTTCGGGTTACGAGTTCGAACAAGTAACTCAGGATCAGACTTCGGCCATCACCAGCGCACCCATTGCAAACGAAACCTGGTCACCAGCGTTAATAACTTTGGGGGTAACAAGGGGTCCTTGATAAAGCATGTTACCAGCCGCCACGAGGTCACAGATCCCAACCCAACCAATGGCTGTTGACCCATAACCTGCTGTAGAGACTTCCCAGGTGATCGCTATTGAGTTAGCTACTGAGTTCCCAACTCCGATAGTTGCCCAAGTGATTGGTTGACGAACATAATCCGTAACCCCAGCTCCTGTAGGGACCTCACCAAGAAATGACCCTGATACAGTCGGGTCTGAAGTTAACAGAGCGGCAAAGACTGTAGTTGGCCAAGAATAAGCAAGCTCAGAGTTGTGCTTGAGAGCTTGGTCTAAAACCCTGCCAGCAAGGAATGTAGTTTTTGCGGCCATCGTGGTGTCTCCTGTCCCTTCTTCGAGGTGGTCTTCAGTACTGACCCATCAAACCCCACCCCATCAATGGATTGTTAGAGTAGTGGTTAGGCTGCCTGAGACACCCCAGGGATCACTGGTTTGATGAACTTAGCCATCACAAACACCGGACGATCCTTCTTCCGAGAGTTGCAATACTTGCAACAGGAGATCACATTGTCCTGCGTATTAGAACCACCTAGCTTAATGGAAACCAGATGATCAAATGTCTCTTTCTGATTAGAGGCATACTGAGCTGTAGTCAGAGGCTTTCGACAAGCATTACACACAGGATAGAGACCATCAGGGCGACTGCTATCCTTGTGAAGGTCAGTTGTTTGGTTTTTGGCCACATTTGATGCAAGTCCTCAGGGCTGTCATACGAAAGCCCCTAATTATCCTTGCATATGGCACACGCTCTTGAGACTTTTTATATTATTTGCGTAGGGCTGAGCTGGAACCTTTGAGGTGTTATTGAACCACCCGGCCTTCAGCTCATCTACGTTGGCAATGGAGGTATCGAAGACAAAGAAGACTCGGTTGTTGTCCCTGTCAGTCCGGAGCATCTCCACGCCCGCCGTCTGAAGATATGCCGCGAAGTACAGGTCAGGAGTTCGAAACTCCTTCGTGCCGTTTACCTTGGTTGTCATTCAGTCCTCATCTAATCTGGGTATAATTTCAGTTGTAAAGTGTGTGATCTGGGTTTGGTTCTACATCTAAGCGGCCCCCCTAGAGTAAGGGGGCCGAGAGGTAATAAATTGAATCAGAGAGCAAAAGATGGGGACAATAAGTCATTGACCCTAACTCTGGCTGCCGTCTTCCCGGTAGCAATGGCCCCATGCGTATTTGAAGTTGTTGGACCCAGAACTACGGGAGCTGGGATTACAATCTGAGTGTCGGTAATGGTTCCACCACCGGCAAGAATCTGCTCCTGAGTAATTCTTTTTGCCCCTTGTCCACTGAGGATTACGGTTGTCTCATACAACCCGTAACCTAAGAGACCCCCACTAGCCCCATTCAGAGTAAGAGCACCGCCGATTATGGAACTGCTTGTGATGATAGGAGTCTTCACCGTGAACTGAGTTGACCCGTCATCATCCAAGCACACGATGGCTTGACCACTTGTGATGGCTGGGAACCTACGGGGATCCGGATTGAACCCACCATTGACCGGGTTGGTCGCTGTATAAGGTGATAGGTAACCATGGATGTTACCATTGAGGAAGCTCTTCTTGACGACATCAGTCTCCACGAAGTGGTAGGCCAAGAGAGCTTGGAGTGCTGTCACCTGGGCACTTGAGGTACCGCCACCGGTTACCGTCTTAATCTGGGTAGCCGAGATGTTGTAGTTGCTCAGAGTGATAGCACCACCTGTATAGACAGGAACCGTAGCTGCAATCAAAGCAGCAGCGGATCCGCTGAGGCCTTGAGCAGTAATATATGTCTGAATCGCAGCCGAATTAGGAGGAGAGAGATACCTATCCTGTCCTTTCGGGGACTCAGTTGATGCATTGGCAATGGACTTAGGCTCCACGTCCGCAATGAAGATGGCTTTTTCGAGATCCCGACGAATGACTGCGATGAACATAAAAGTGTCCTCCTGAGAACTATGCGGACTGTAACTTGCCTCTTGCTTGATCAATTCTCAAAAACCGAAGAATCTGACCATAATGTGTGTAAAAATCGGATACAGCCTGTCCGAAAACCAGTTGATTGGACAGGCGAACAAACTTTGCACGCCTAAGGATCAGCTCTAACCGGCGCAATTGCTTTTGATAGATACTAGCTCGTTCGAGCTTTTTGAGCTCTCCCTCGTTAGCCTTCATAGTCTCAAAGCGCCGGTTCATGTCTCTTAGTAGCTCTTGAGTTTGAATCTGAAAGAAGAGGTTCTTAGGTCTCCAAACATTATCCAACTTCTGGAAAGCATCAACTTCCCTATCTAGAACTTGGATTAAGTTTGGTTGACCCTCCACCTTAGGCTCACGATACGTCAACTACTGGGGTAGACGTCAGAGTGTTAGCTGTGACTGCCACATGGGAGTTGGTTGTTACCACACCAGGGATCAAGGAAGCCTTGACCACAATCAAAGTGTCTGTTATGGACCCACCAGCTACACCAAGGATCTGAGCTTGGGTAAGGGTGACTGCACCAGTTCCAGTGATGATTACCGAAGTGGTATCTGGAGCTAGCGAGCGGAGACCAGTGCCAGCAATGTGCAGGTCAGTAGAGAGAGTGGCTGCCGAGACGGTGGGGGTAGTATTTGCAGCGGTGATCGCATGAGAGACCGTCTGGTTGTCAGCCGTCAATGAAACAGTGCTTGTGCCAGCTACGATACCAGCAGGAAGAAGAGCTTCCGGAATCACAACCGAAGTTGTTGGATGAGCTCCCACCGAACCACCGTGAGCCGCGATATAGGCAAACGTGTAAGTCACTGTGGTTGACCCAACAATATTAACCGTGCTGATGTCAGGAGACAAGGAGTCTAGGTTGGTCCCAGTGATCGTCAGATGATAAGTACTCCCAGAATCAACCACCGCTGAGGTGATCGCAGGGGCAGTGACATCAGCCGGAGTGAACGAGGTCACCGTAATGAGGGGGGACGGGGCCTTATGGGACAACCCGTAGATGGTGCCTCGGTCTTGACTGATAAGAACCCTGTCCGATTCTGCAACGTCAATGTACCCTGGGATGCTATTGCCACTCCCGATTTTCCAGAATGGGATGTAACACTTCTGCTTCAGGTTATTCACGTCTGAGGCCACGCTTTTATCGGAACCCCCGAGTGAATTACCATCTCTTTGGTACTTGTTTTTGTCACCAACTCCACGTTTCGCTGTCTTGTTCGGGAGTCCGTCATCAATATCATTGATAAGGATGCCACCTGTAGAAACTTGTGTATGAGCTAACCTTAGCATCTTGAGACTCCTAATAGTGTCTTGGGTATTCGACCAGACTCCGGTGAACAGGGTTCACTGGAACAAGGGGTATAAGAAGATCAACCGGGGATACTCATCCTAGACCCCGTGGACCCCCCACAGGGCCACGCATCTAATATCAATTAAACCAAAAGTGGTGGTTTGAGAGGCTGTTGTGTTAGTGACCCTGAGAGGTGTTGTTGCTCTTCACCCAAGGATTGCTAGTTAGTTGATATGACTATTACCAATGTTAGACGGGGACACTGAATTTATAAGTACTTCTACGAATAGAGGTGTAATTAGAAACGGGCACAAGTACTAGGCTAAGAATATGACTATCGCTGGTATCAAAGTTCTCATAGTTGGAAAACAATTCGAACTCCCATATGACGTTGTTAATCTAGAGGGTACAGCACACCTACTCGAAACAATTGCCACTTTTAGGCCGGACGTTATAGTCACCTCAGACTACATACCTGGATCTCTTACTATGGCTTGTTACGATCTCAGGAAGAGGTGGATCCATATACCCCCTGATGTATCAAATAAAGAACTTTGCGCAAATATTGAGAGTTGCTACTCTTTCAACATTTGGACAGAGCAGGAGTTTTCAAAAGACCACCCTATGGTCTCGGTCTACACCCCAACCCATGACACTGGAGATTACCTGCAAGATACCTTTCAGTCACTAAGAAGTCAGACCTATGTGAACTGGGAATGGATCGTTGTAGACGACCAATCCTCTGACAAGACCTGGGCTAGACTTCAAGAATTTGCAGCTCAGGATTACCGGATTAGACCTTTTCAAAGTGGAATACACCTAGGAAAGATCGGAGCTCTCAAAGATCTGACAACCAGACTGTGCAGGGGGAAGTACTTAGTTGAGTTAGATCATGACGACATGCTTACGGAAACCGCTCTTGAAGAGGTGAAAAACACCTTCGAGGCCAACCCAGATGTTGGCATGGTCTACACAAATAGCGCATCATTCTATGAGAACGGGTCCCCTCAACGCTTTAATGGATCCCCTTGGGATGCTCCTGATAGGTATCGTGAAGTCGAGTACCACGGACGAAAGTATTTAGAGTGCAGCAATCCAAATATTTATGACCGCTTTGGACCTCACTTCACTCAAGTGTTCGGCTGGTTCCTCACGGTAGGCCCTCATCACATCAGAGCCTTTCGTGCAGAGACCTTTCGTCAACTAGGAGGCTACAACCCAGAGCTCCCCATCGCCGATGATTGGGACCTGTATGCTAGGTTCTTCCTGGAATCCAAGTGCTTTCACTTGGATAAGCTCCTGTACTTGTACCGATATCGAGACGGATTTGGAAATGTAACGTTCCAACGTCTCCAGTCTATCCAGGATCATTTAGCCCTAGGCCGAAACCACTATATGGATAAGTTCAAGAATAAGAACGATGAGTTACTAGCTAATCACCCACCCATGGTTCCTAATCCTATCTCAACAAGTGTTGGAGAGAAGAGCACGTCTGCTGATCTATCCTTCGTTGTCCTTGATGCCACGGGAAGCCAGAATGCCATTGATTGCTTGAAAAGCTTGAGATATTATGCCCCTGATGCGGAGATCATACTTGTTGAGAACGGTTGTAGGTCAAAAGCTAGCAATGAGGCCAACATAGTTCTTGAGAGTTCTCACAATCTGGGTTTTGGCGGGGGGTGCAACCTAGGAGCCTGTGCGGCCAATCGTCCGTATCTGTGCTTCATTAATGATGACGCGGTACTCGTGGACACAGTGACCGTCCCGAAGCTTCTAGACGCTGCCAAGAAAAACTCCATAGCTGGGAGCTACTCGGACAGAGCAAAGCCCCCCCAAGGTGACTGGTCCCATGACTCAGTCCCAAAGGATGACAAGGCCCTGCCCATGGTAGCCGGGCTCTGCATGGTATTGTCCAAGAGCCTGTTTGACTCCCTAGGTGGTTTTGACCCAAGGTTCATGACGTGGGAAGACGACGACTTTTGTGTTAGGGCTGGACGCCTTGGGGTGACCAGCGTGGCTGTAGGAGGGGCCTTCGTACACCACAAGGGCCACCGGACCTTCGAAACTATGAAGTTGGACCATGTAGCAGTCGAAGCTGAGAACCAGAGACTCTTCAGAGTGAAACACCAGAAGATCAAGGTCATCGCCATTGCCAAGAATGAGGAAAATTGCATTGTCGAGTTCTTCAAGCAGTTCGAGTCAATCACGAGTAGTTGGTACATGCTTGACACGGGGTCGACGGATAGGACTGTTGAATTAGCCAAGTCTATTGGAGTAGAGGTAGTCAAAGGTCCATTCACAGACTTTGCAACTACTCGTAACCAAGCTTTGAAGCTATTTGACTCAGAAAATAGCTGGGTCATCATGCTCGACCCCGACGAACGTTTGGACAAGCGCACCATTGAAGCTATCCCCGAGCTGATCTTCAACAGGCGTATCGTCTCACAGAGCGTATTTGATACCTATCTTGCTCCTTTGACTGCTGTCTATCCGGATGGGAATAGGAAAGAGTTCGTGGCCAAGCCCTTCCTGTTCAAGAACAACCCTACTTCTAGATGGGTCTTCAAAGTTCATGAGAAGTGGATCACTAAGGATCATTGCTCGAACTATGGTCAGTGCGCGATAGTCACCAATGCACTCATCGAGCATAGGATTGAGTTTCACACGGGCAAGCATCGTGATGGAGCTGAAGGATTGTACTCCAGGTTGATGTCAGAAGAGCCCTACTTTCAAGACTTGGACTACAAGACCCGGATGCGCGAGGAGTTCCCAATACTTGACTATGACCGCACTGAGGATCCACGAATAACCAAGATACAAGCAGGGCCCTTAGTCAGCGTAGTGATCCCTACTTACAAGCGAACAGACCTCTTGAGGAAAGCAGTACTATCCGCTCTGACTCAATCCTACAAGACTCTGGAAGTCATCATTGTTGGAGATCACTGTCCAGAACTGGATTCAGCTGCATTCGGAGAATGGCCCTACTCAGAAGAACCTCGAGTTAGAGTTGTCAACTTGGCAAAGAATTACGGAGCTGGTGGTGCAGAGCCTAGAAACGTAGCAATCAATCTAGCCGCTGGGCCCTACATCGCCTATTTGGACGATGACAACACCTGGGCAAAGGACCACGTGAGCAACTTACTGACTACCATCTTGGCTGAGAACAGTATCTGGGGTTGGTCGTCGATGATGGTGAACGGGATTGATATGGTGTTTGACCGATTAGAGAAAGGCAAGATCGATACCTCGTGTGTCATTCACCACAAGAGTCTCATACTAAAACACGGTGGGTGGAAGCCCCGAACCGAAGCGAACTACTGGCATGACTACGAGCTGTTCTCACGTTGGAGAGAGGAGCCTCAAACGGTAACCAGGTACCCGTCAGTTAACTATAATGCTAGTGCTTCGGGCCAAGGAGCTTTTCTGGCTAGTCTGACCTCTTCAGATCGAGTCACCGACATCCCATTTGAACCCCTAACTTCCATACCATCAGAACCAAACCTCTTGACCATTGGTATTCTCAGTTTGGAGTTCCGAGCTGAAATGCTAAATAAGTTGCTACAAGAGCTAGAGAGTCAAAGAAGTGCCCTCCCCTTTCCTGACTCAGTAAGAATCGTAAAAGTGGATACTAGAGAGGCCACTGTTGGTGAAAAACGACAGAAGATCATAAATGAATGCAGTACTGAGTATCTATGCTTCGTAGATGACAATGACATGATTGAGCACAATTACCTAAGCTCAATCCTACGAGCTCTCAAAGACAATCCAGACTGTGTAACCTTCAAAGGCATAATCACCACGGACAGTAAGAACCCAGAGCTATTCCGCTTATCCTTGCATTACTCAATAGGGGCTTGGTCCAAAGATGTTCAGGGAACTCACATGCGAACCCCCAATCATCTATGTCCAATGAAGGTTAAGTTAATGAGGAGAGTGGCTTATCAGGACATCACTTCATATGAGGATGCTCTCTGGGGTATGTGGATCTACCCACTATTACACAGCCAGTGTCACATTGACGAAGTTCTTTACCACTACCAGTACAGCCCAACTGGGTCTGAAGCAGCTAAGAAAGCACCAAAGCTCATGTGAGAACCAACGGAGGCACCTTCAGGTAATGAACACGTAATGTTTTTGGCTCAACATGACCCGAAAACAGCAATCGAGTGTATCTATATGAGTACACTCGATTGCTGTAAAACCATTTCACTTTTATCGCCAACGACCACCAGCACATGCAAAGGCGAACGCATAAGCGGAAGCCCATGCACATGCATCAGCCTCAGCCCAAACGCAAATGGGATTAGCATTACCAATCACACATTGATTGCCATTTATAATAGCAATGATTCCTGGAACACACGCTTGTACTTTTACCGACGCACATGCCTGGAAAGAAGCCCAAGCCGCAGCTTCCACGCAAAATGCACCCCAACCACCAGGAAAGATTACACCACCAGCTCCGCACACTACACCACCGGCTCCAGCTGCACAAGCAGCAAGACCTGCTTGGAAGCCCGCCTGAGCACCTTGTACAGCGGCTTGTGGTGGAACATCAGGACAGTTGGGCCAACACCCCAACGGACACCCAAGGCCAGCATTAGCCCAGGGTACGTTTGGATCTTGTTGTCCGCATGCTTCGGTGCAAACCCCGCTAGTACCTCCTATATCTGAAGTTCCTCCTGTATTTGAAGTTCCTCCTGTATTTGAAGTACCTCCTGCAGTACTTAGGTTACTTCTGGTACCACCAGAAGCTATACTGTTGCCACCAGAACCCTGCATTGATGCCTGAGCTGTAGCTACAAGTTCTAAAGGGCTGGTGTTTGAGCATGCACACGACAACAAGAGTAGACTAAAGTATTTCATAATTAACCCACCTTTTCTTTACGTTCGACCACACTTGTAGATATAACTAACACACTAAGTAACCCTAATACTAGGCACAAGTAGGCCAAGTAAGATGTACCTTCGACAACATTACCTACTCGTCTTCTGACAATCGAGGGTGTACCCCCGAGCGAAGGTGTGGTACCCCCGACCCCGAATGTACCCCCGACCCCGGCTGCACCTGCATCCATAACTGTGGTTAACGAGAGGAAACCGAAAACCAAGAGCAGTACAAGTATGGCTAGTTTAAATCGTTTCATTATCAATTTGGAAGTAGCAAACCATAGATATAAATGTCGACATCACCATCAGTGACAGTGCCAACAACCGTAATGTTGCAGTAGATAACCTGATTATAGTTATACACCGCCTCATAAGCATTCAAAGAAGTCATGCCTGAGCCGAGCGATGCAATAGCTTCTCCAGCAATGACTGTTAGTACGCTTGCCGAAGTAACTGTAACTGGATTGATGATTTGGGTACCACCCGAGGTCGAACCGATAGAAACAGTCACGTTACCTGCTCCAACAACCGCTACAGACAAGCGCAAAATACAACGAGTCAGAATAAATCTACCCGACCCAGTTGGAGAGGGGACCGTATAGATCCCAACTGTTCGAGTTCCAGCAGAAAACCCGACTCGGGAAGTTACTTGCAAGCCGGTGTCGCCCTGGAATCCTTGCCAACCCTGATTTCCTTGGTTTCCTTGAAATCCGAGGTTACCCTGATTTCCTTGAAATCCGATGTTGCCTTGAAATCCGATGTTACCCTGATTTCCTTGATTTCCGATGTTGCCTTGGGATCCGATGTCACCCTGATTTCCTTGGTTTCCTTGGAATCCGATGTCACCCTGATTTCCTTGGAATCCGAGGTTGCCTTGGATTCCGAGGTTACCCTGATTTCCTTGGTTGCCTTGAAATCCGAGGTTACCCTGATTTCCTTGGTTGCCTTGGGATCCGAGGTTACCCTGATTTCCTTGGTTGCCTTGGGATCCGAGGTTACCCTGATTTCCTTGGAATCCGAGGTTACCTTGATTTCCTTGGAATCCGAGGTTACCCTGATTTCCTTGCCTACCCTGATTTCCTTGGTTTCCCTGAAATCCTGTTAGACCAGTTGCCCCAAAACCCCTCATCACTTGAGTCCCGGAACCACTATAAGCAACCGCTACGAATAACCCTCCCCCGTAAGTTACGGAAGTCCACCCTGATACCTGTGATGGGGTACTGTCAACCCAATTAATGCCATCACTGGACCTCATCACTTGAGTCCCGGAACCACCATTAGCAACCGCTACGAATAATCCTCCCCCGTAAGTTACGGAAGCCCAAGTTGCAACCTGTGATGGGGTACTGTCAACCCAATTAATACCATCACTGGACCTCATCACTTGCGTTCCGGAACTACTATAAGCAACCGCTACGAACAATCCTCCCCCGTAAGCTACGGAAGTCCACCCTGATACCTGTGATGGGGTACTATTGAACCAATTAATGCCATCACTGGACCTCATCACTTGAGTCCCAGAACCACTATAAGCAACCGCTACGAATAATCCTCCCCCGTAAGCTACGGAAGTCCACCATGACACCTGTGATGGGGTACTATTGAACCAATTAATGCCATCACTGGACCTCATCACTTGAGTCCCAGAACCACTATAAGCAACCGCTACGAATAATCCTCCCCCGTAAGCTACGGAAGTCCACCATGACACCTGTGATGGGGTACTATTGAACCAATTAATGCCATCACTGGACCTCATCACTTGAGTCCCGGAACTACTATAAGCAACTGCTACGAACAATCCTCCCCCGTAAGCTACAGAAGTCCAAGCTGCAACCTGTGATGGGGTACTGTCAACCCAATTAGTACCATCACTGGACCTCATCACTTGCGTCCCAGAACCACTATTAGCAACTGCTACGAATAACCCTCCCCCGTAAGCTACAGATTCCCAAGTTGCAACCTGTGATGGGGTACTGTCAACCCAAGTAATAACTATAGGGATACCTGCTAACCCTTGTCTACCCTGATTCCCTTGTCTACCCTGCCATCCTTGGTTACCTTGAGGACCCTGATTCCCTTGTCTACCCTGCCATCCTTGGTTACCTTGAGGACCCTGATTCCCTTGAACCCCTGATCCAATGATTCCCTGCCACCCTTGGTTCCCTTGGTTCCCTTGGTTCCCTTGGTTCCCAGACAATCCGGAATCCCCTTGCGAGCCTTGAACTCCTGTACCCTGGAAGCCCTGATTACCCTGGACTCCAATCAATCCGACGTCTCCTTGGTTTCCTTGGTTCCCCTGATTGCCCTGCCATCCTTGCGGGCCTTGTGATCCTTGGTTCCCTTGGAATCCGATGTTACCTTGCCAACCCTGATTTCCCTGATCTCCCGTCCCTTGGAAGCCCTGGACTCCTTGAGATCCGGTTGACCCAACATCTCCCTGATGCCCTTGGTTTCCTTGAGAGCCAGTTAACCCGGTGAGACCTTGGTTTCCCTGCCAACCTTGGTTGCCTTGGTCTAATTTCAGTTTGTTGACAAGATACATTAACGCCTCCCGTCGAGTTATGCCGAATATGATTTATCTGGGATTTGCGTATGTGAACTGACAGGAGAACGCCGCGGTCGCTCCAGAACCTCGAACCCAGAAAGAAGAAACAATGCCGTCAAATCCAATACTCTCTTGGCTTGAGGCTTGACCTGGAACAATGATCTCAGGACCCCCCTCTTGGAAGGCTATGTACAGATCAGCTGAAGCACTCAAATTTCTAACTCTGAAGTTAGACATCTGTCGTGGTAGGTCAATCTGTAGTGAATCAGAGATAGAAGACCCAGACGGAGCTGTAGAGTTGAACCCAGATTGCTCGTTACCTACAAACGGTGGTAAGACTAGCGTAGGAGCACTCGGGGCCGGGTCCGTCATGTCTGCACCCGTCGAATCCACATAAACCAGCTTCAACCAAAAGTGACCAGAATCCGGTAGTGGATAAGTATACGGACTTAGGTCTACTGGAGGGCTTACAGGTGGTGGGTTGTTCGGAAGCGCCGACGGCTTCAAAAGGATCTGTACGTTATTACCAGCTATGATGGGATTCTGAAGCCTGGCTACTGCTGGATCAACAAACCCAGTATTAGGGACAGTAATCACTGGAGCTGGAGCTGTGAAGTTGGGATCATCATTGACATCAGTGTAAAGGCGATACTTCACAACTCCAGTGGACACGGAGTCCAACAATGGAGTTATTAGATGAATGAAGCCTGGCTTGCGTCGTATGATTGAAAAAGTGCGTCCGCTCATGATGTCACCACCTGTGGGCTTTTGATAAGAGAGTCATAGGTCGACGCAGAAGCATCCCCCTTCTCTTTACGAGCTAGTTCTTGAGCCTCTTTCCAAGTTCCAGTCTCTACTCCATCAAAGTTTGGTTGTAGGCTTGCCTTGAAAACATGATCCCTCTCTCTTCTGCCAACCTCTTCGCGCCGCTTCTTACGGTAAGCATTTTCCTTAATGGACTTGGTAGCCCATCCGCCAGACTCCCCTTCTTTCAAGATAAAACCTAAGTTTCCAGGGGAAAACCCAATATTAGCTGGTAGTCCGCAGTTGTTACAGTGGATCTCTTTCTTCTCAGCTTTGATGGAATCATACTCAGAATAGGAGAGGCGTTGGTCTCTTGTAGTTCCACACTCATGACATTCTACAACATAGGTTGGCATCTGATCCTCATTTTCATTTACCCCTCTTGCGAGTGGGGATTGACCACTTTCTTGAGTGGCCAATAACAGCGGCAACGTGCTTACATACACGATTGATCCTAGTAGGATCTTTTATGTCAGGGGTCGAAGCGGTACCTACTGGCTTACCATCGAGGTACTGATCTTGCTTCGCGTGATACTCAGACCCAAGCCACCTCCAAGCTTTGCAAGAACAGGAAAATAAAACATCCATCCTCGCCAGAGCTGTGATATTACCCTTTCTAGCGGCTTTGAGCCGAACCATCTTGGGGCCATTCCCACAATCAACAGTAAAGATCCACCGAAGATTGGTAACGTCGACCCGCTTGACTCCAACAGAACAGGTACGAGCCTTGATTCGAACCTTTGGATTAAGTCCCTCTTCAATATCAGAAATCTTGGTAGCTACTCGAATTGGACTCTCGAGGGGAACCCTGACCTCGTGAGCAGTCCGAAGAAGATACAACTGCACCACGTCCTCGATGAGAGCCGCGTTATGGCGGTTAGGGATCCCATCTCTATAGGGGTAGTGGGTTTCGTTGTAGTCCTTGTCAATGCGAGGGCCTGGCCTGTTGTAAGTAGGCTTGGCTTCTGAGTGATCTATTTCGTCACCTTTACTCTGATCCTTCAGGAGATCGTCAGCATCATCAACCTTGTACATTGAAGAATCCTCAACGTTAGGTTGCCTGGCATCCTCCTCAGACGGTTTTGCAAAGGTGGACTCCCCAGGGATATCCGAGTCTAGGGACACACCTTTATCCGAAGGCCCTGTTCCAGGGAGACCCGACTCCGCTACGGGAGTACCCCCAGCTGCATACGGGGGACGGAGCACCAGAGGTTGGTTCATTCTTTTTCAGCTAGTTCCTGAGCTCTATCCTCAAGAGCACTCTTGAGCTTCTGATGGGCTGCACGAGTTTTGCTCTTCACAATCTTGGACAACTCATTGAGAGTCTTCTCATCCTTGAAACAAGGGTCCCAATCCCCATCCCAGGTACCAACCCCAGCACCCTCAGCCTCCATGAAGTATAAGTACCCAGCACCACCTCTGAGTTCGGATAACACCCCAACCACATCATCAGCATCAGTACAGCCCTTGAGGGGGCCTTTTTCAAGATCTAACTTGGACAGGTTTCCCTTCGCCCAGTCTTTCAGAACTCTCTCAACAGCATCATCGTAAGCACGAGCCGCACTCTTGATCTCTGAGTTCAACGTTGCCGATGATCGGTCAGATTCAATGTTCTCGAGCTCCATCTCCAAGAGACCCTCTAGCGTCTCTGCATCATTGATGGTGGAAGACTTGAGCATAGCCAGCCGAACATAGTGACGAGCTGTCTTCTCAGGCTTCAGCAGGTTACCTATCTCAGAGGTGAGCCAGTTGACTACTTGCTCTGAGTAGTTCGATCTTGGGACTGGAATTGTCCCGTAAGGAGCATCCAGGGTTGCGATCCCAGAGGTTTCATTAGAAGCAATGTTCAAGGTGAGTGCTGCCTTAACAGACTCTGTCGTGCCAGGAGGAGTAATCTCGAGGACAGTGTAATTCCCGTAGTCCCAACCCCGGGGCATAATGGTATCACTCTTGATAATCTTGACTTGAGTCCCCCTGCCAATACGAGTCTTCAACAACTTAATGTACTTAGCAGTGAGGGGTCTCGGGAGGTACTCCCGATCCTTCACCAGGTAGTCATACCCGGCAGCTTCTTTGGCTATCGCCAATTGAACATAGTGGCGAGCAGTGAACCCAAACCCTAATTGAAGAGGGTTCTCCTCCTCCAACGCCTTAGGAATCTTAGGAGCCTTGAGGTTGTTCTTCGAGAGAACGTTGATTGCATCGGCCATCAACTTGCAACAATCTCGGAACTTCCCCAGCTTACTTGGACTTGTCAGACTATCCGGGAGATCTGACTCAACCCTATGGAACAGTCCTAGAGCTTCACTGATAGCTTCGGGGTCATCCTTCGGACTCTTCTCTGAGTCGAACAGCTTGGCGAAGTCCTTGACAGCTTTTGTCAGTTCTGTCTCCCGAGTTACCTGTTCATTGATATCCAAGGTGTCTGCTAGGTAATCCAAACTCTTGTGAAGACTATTGTAGATGTCGTACACTACCGACATACTAACTGACTTCTTTTGCTCGAGTTCTTTCTCGAAGTCAGTATCGGACACAAGAAGCTTCATACCTTTGACTTCAGCTTCAGCCTTGTCCCCTGCACGCTCCTTCTCGAGAGTCTTAACAACTTCCTCAATGTACTCCTTCTCATTCCTGAGAGACACCGTAACCGAGAAGATGGTGTCTCTCAGGTACTGAAGAGCAGTCTTTTCCCTTTTTACCACATCAAGGATCACTGGCTTTGATGGGATCTTAGCCGGAGCTTTCTTGGGAGCTCGCTTCCTTGCCGCCGCTGCTACGCGCTCGGCAAGGAGAATATCTTGAAAGTCACTGAGAAGGTTTGCCATAGTACCTGTTTCCAACTTTGGAGTCTATAACCAAGGAAAAGTCCTTAACGAACTCCCCAGTCACATTCATAGATACTCCCGATTACGAAGCGAGCCTGATGAGTCGCTTACTGATGTTTGTCTTTTACGACATCTTTGTTGGTTTCCCAATGATCGGCAATCTCATCGAGTTGATCCTTGGTCAGTGCTGGATTGGACTTCTTGAACCCATCAATTACATCCTGCCTGGTTGTTGCTTGGATCTGACCCATGGCCTCAACAGCTTCCTGAGCCGTCTGAGAGAGGGCCATTCGAACCATGCTCAGTCGATAGCTGGCATCCTTGGGTGAGATTCGAGCTCCCTCGATCTCGTCAGCAATTCGACGAAGGGCTCCGGCAACGTGTGACTTAGAAGCTGCTTTGAACATTCGATGATTTCCTTGGTTTGAAGTAACAGATGACTTACGTCTGAGTTTTTTGAGAGCTGCCTCAGCATCCTCAAGAATAGAGTCAGCTACGCCTCGTTGACTAGGTGGAATGCTCTTCTTCAACTCAATGGCTTTAGCTAGGATATCCTCGAGACTATCTTCCACCTTGTTGAAATCTTGAATGGTCAGAGCCGCAGCAGTCTTGGGTTGCTCTGGCCTTGGTTGAATAAAGGGGGATCTACGATCAATCTGCTTGATCCTGGTATCTCTTAGGACACCCTCCAACTCCTCCACCTTCTCAGGCTTGAGTTGCTCCTTCAGCTCTTCGTAATCAAGCCTGGATGCTGCAAGGGCCGTGGCCGCAAGAGCCTTATCTAGCTTGAATAGACTCTCTGGGATCCCATAAATGGTGTCTCCAGCCACCTCGTAGAAGTTATCCCGGTGCGGTGACATAGAGATCAACCGTACAGCTTGGCTGACGAAGTTCTTCAATTGCTCGCAACGAAGGCGAGCATCCGTTAATTCCTCCATAATGTAGATTAACGCACCAGCTTCCTTGTTAGTGCTTGTAGGTTTGTCCGAGTCCATTGAACAGTGGATGCTACAAGAAGATTAGGGGATCAAGAATCCTCTGGCCTAACCACTTTCTTGGATCTGGATCTTCGGTTAGCCTCACGGCGCCTAATCCTACGTAGAGCTTCCTCTGGAGAACACTGAGTGTCTCTTTCCAGCGCTTTTGTTGCTTGTACAGCCCTGCCTTTGGCAAGGGCTTCAGCATTCCCAGCTAGCCATACTGGATTATCAGAACGACGTGCTATACCCTCTGAGTGCTTCAATCTAAATTCTGGATCCTTATGCAGTTTCTGGAGTGTTGCAGAGTTTTTCTCTTTCCACTCCTGGCTCTCATGCATACGTCGTAATTGCTCCAGGTTATTCCGCACCCACTCAGGATCACTCAACCTCTTTTTAGCACCCTCAAACTGTGCAGCCTTCCATGTAGAGGTGGAGGAAGACTTACGAACCGCGGCATCATGCCTCTCGCGTACAACTGGTTGAGAAGAATCATAACCTTCCCCACCAGCGCTCAGATTATACCCTTTTGGACTAAGAGAAGAATATGATCTTATGAGCCTAATCTCTGCATCAACTAGATCAGAACGAGACCCAATCACAGTTTCTAAGCACTCGATACTAAACTTGTCCGAACCATACTTCTTGATGGCCCTATACAAGGGATGGGTACTATCCTTCTTGGATGCCCAACGGTGTTGTCGCCACCGTTGGGCAATTGAGACAGAAGTTTGGCCAATGTACACCTTGCCGTTAACAGTGTTGGTAATACGGTAGATGTACCCGGCTATCAAGTCACCACCTCAGGACTGGAAAGCCTCAGGGAACTCTTCTAGCAGTAATCGTTTGAAATCATCACTCTCAGAGGCGAAGATTGCACGAATCACCCCATAGTTTTTCTCGAACTTGAAGCGAATCAAGGCTAACCTACGCTTCCAGTGATCATTGAAGTCATACTCGTCTGGGAACTCACTGCAAATCATCTTGGCAGTCATCCGACGAGCATCAGCCGTACCATCTCGCTCAATGTGTGAGGGCTGCTCTTCCGGATACTCCTCTTCTCGGCTTGGAGCTTGAGCTTTCTCAGGCTGTGCCACAGGGGTGACACCCGGGAAGGCCTTCTTTGGCCCGTTGGTGTTCCTGAAGGTCATGCCCTCAGCTTGAACGACCGATTGCTGTGGGACGCTATCCGACCCCGAGGCATCGAATATCTCCGTTCCACCACCGGTGGTGACCCCAACACTGACACCTTCCACAGTCTTAGGTTGAACTGCTGAAGCTATCCTAGCCACCTGACGCGGCTCAGAAGCTACCGTAGTTCTGGCCTTGGGCTCTTGACGCTTGGGTTGAGTCTGGTTGTTCACAGCCAGGTTAGTAGTCTGAGCCGGGGGTGGGACATAACCAACAAGTCTGGTTAGGACATCCGCTTTCCTAGCTTCCTTAGACGCCTGGTGAGCCTCTCTCTCATCCTCAGTCATCGCAGCTAGAAGTTGTTCTTCGGTGATCCCTTGACCAGGCTGAATCTTAACTTGGTTTGCCTGACTAATAGCAGCCCCAACAGTGTTAGGAGTTACCTGCAGAGCTGACTTGGCTGGCGTCTGAAGGATTCGATTGACCTCAACTCCAAATTCAGAACCACCCACATCTGGGGCATTACCGCGAGCCACAAAAGCCCCAGCCCTACCTTGTTGAGCCCTTGCCTGGATTGTCTGTTGTTGAGCTGCAGCAGTCCGCTCTCCGCGGTTCATAACTACACGCTCATCAGACTCAACAACGGCAGCTGCAACTCTCTTTGGAGGAGACAGAGGATTCTGACCTAGATCGTTGGCGGGCCGGAACCCTATGTTGGCTGAGATGTTTGGTGAGATCCCTGCTTCAGGATCATACTGATCCTCTAACACCATCCAACCAAGACGGACAGCTCCACGAAGAGTCGGTAAAACCATGCGGGAGCCGTTGAGTTCGGCGTTAGTACCATCAAACAGGATTTCCATCCCGTCTAGTACCTTTTGCCCCGAATTACCAAGCTCAAAGCTCTTGGTGGTTATGTATTTCTCCATCTGACCTGGTCTATATCTAATCTGATCGGTTGGCATCTGATCTCCTATAAGGGGTGTTTACTTACCCGATAACTATAGGAGTCCTATAAACAAGTTATCCCTCACGGGGCTCCAGAGGATTGCAAAATTCACACGATGCCTTTGGCTTCTTGTGCCACCTCAAGTGAGTATAGTACCGACCATTTTTAGACAATTCTTCGGGGTCAACCTCTCTTGGACCCTTCAAAGTACTACCCCTAAGAATGTTCATTTCATCAAAAGTCAGAAATTCTTTGATGTCTAGATCAGAGTTTAGCAACCACTCAATGACCCGCCCCTTCAACTCACGACGTCTTTCAGACCGAAATCTCTCAGTTTTTAGAATTCGAATCAAGGAGTCGTAAATAACAGTAGGGAGTTCCTTCAACTTCTCATCCCATGCAGAAGATAAGGAATGACTGATCTCAACGCGGTTGCCTCTAGGTAGGGATCCTCCAAACTCCCAAAGCTGCACCTCTTCTAATGAGGAATATCCAAGTTCCACCCTACACTCATTAATGAATGACAACAACCTAGAGGACAGTTTGAAAAACTCTCTGAGGTAGGTTATACGCTCACTTTCAAACCGAGAGTGAACCTGCTTTTCTGAAAATTTGGTCCAAGCAAGAAAGGCCACCCTCCTGTAGCTAGCTGACCGTATACTCGATACTCTCGAACTGATACAGTTACTTGTACCAATCTTGAGTACTTCTGGCTCAACCAAAACAAAGTAAGTCCCACCAAAGTTTGGGGCTGGAAGGTCTACTAAGTCATTCATTAGGTTTAACGAACACAGCTCTGGTATGACAGGTATACCAGAGCTGTGTCACGAACAGGATTATTAGTCCTTTGCGGCCTTCTTGGTCGCCTTCTTGGTGGCTGGCTTCTCTACAGGAACAATCACGCCTGTATCGACCTTGATCGCCTTCAGGAAACGAGCCTTGAGCTTCTTCGAAGCAGGCTTCGCCGGCACAGTCATGGTAGCACCGGTTGCTGGGTTACGAGCGGTACGGGCTGCTTTGGGGCCAACCTTAACCAACACGAACTTGACCACACCCGGAATCACGAACTTCTGTTCTTTCTTCAGGGTCTTGCCGGCAACTGTGACTAGAGCACCCAAAAAGGCCCGCACGTGGGTCTTGGTGGTGTTTTCCATTTCGGCTGAGATGGCATTGATGAGCTGAGTTTTCGTCATAACTAGGACTTCCTTCTGATTTGTTAGGATCTGAAGGCACACTCTACGTGGTGCCTTGAATTACCCAGATAGCTACTCGAGTTGACCAGGGTTTCTGATTCAAGAGGTGTAGGTTAAACCTCTTGCTCAGGTTCCCCTTGCTCTCGGGTATCTGAACTGGGCCACATAGAGGCGAGGTCTGGATTTTGCTCATCGCAAACCGTCTTCATCGCCTGCTCCGCATATGTACTCTCTTCTACTCTAAGCATCAAGAAGTTTTGGATAGCTAACTGCACTTGTTTGAAGACCTCTCCGAAGGCCTCCACTTCTGTACTACCAGTTCCCCTATACTCTTGCTTGAACTCTAAGTTTGCCCCTTCTTCACTCACGCTCTTTGTACCTACTAAGAAAACGTGAAGGCTCCAGTCACCATCTAGCATCCCGGGCAGATCCGATGGAGTGTGCTCGAAGGACATTGACACTTTGGTTATCGATTGAGGATCAATCGACTTCCCAAGTAGATGGAGAGCTGATGCTAGGGAACTGAAAGCACTCATGTCCACGAAGTACACCGGAGACTGGACTAACTTTCGGTGGATTCGACGTGGGAGCTAAAAAAGTTCCCTGAGGGTTCGGGGGCTTGCGACAAATCAGAGAAAAGACTGGTCAGATGGTCGGTGTTGGTGGATCAGGTCTTCTTATAACAGCCGTTCAACGTCAGCCGTGTGGTCTTTGAAATAGTCTCAATCCCAAACTTATGACGAAGTTTCCTAATGGCTACTTTAGATACGCTATAAAGTTTAGCGATCTGGTCATCACTATTGCGAAGGTATAGGTCTGAAAGAACATCCTTGGTCAACGAATCAAAAGAAAGGCTCCCAGAGGCCTTGGCACTTCTCTGGGTAAAGCTAATTGTTTGGATCCCCCACCGCTTTCGCTGCTGAGAGATCAAAACATCCGAAGTCCCGAATCTCTTACCGATCTCAGCATCAGTCATTAATTGGGCCTCGTACAACTCTCTCAAAGCGGCCTCAGTCAACCCAGATACCTTGGTATCACAGGTCTCTTTCTTATTGGGCTCTTTTGGTAGTTGGTAACAAGGAACCAAACACGTCCCCCCACCCTTCAGAAAGACTAAAATAGGTTCCATTCTATGATGACTACCGAAAGAGCCAAGCTTCATCTCAAGAGTACCCTCATACTCAAACCCGCACAGCTCGGCCATTCTAATTGACTCACTAACCAAAGGCAGTTGGGATCCATCAACTTGGATATCAGCCACATTAAGTAGCAGTCTTCCACCTGGGGCCAGACTGTTGAAGGACTTAGCTAGTAGTACAGAGAGAAATCTACTCAACCATAGATCCCAAGTTGGGTAACGAACCCAACTCTGAGATGGATCATTGGAGTACCGCTCAACAGAAAAGTACGGAGGGCTAGTGAGAACCAAGTCAGCCTGAATATCACCTAGGTCTACCTCCTCAATTGGTTGATTGAAGAAAGTTAGGTTGACTCCTAGTAAATCCTGCAACTTTTGAAAAGACTCCCCAGCCTTCGGGTGAGGATCAACCCCAATATATCGACGACCTGCTGCCAAAGCTCCGACAGCCCTACCCCCATATCCAGCACAGGGATCCAACACTAAACCACCAACTGAGGAGAAGTCCTCTACCAACCTCTTAGCAATAGCTGGTCTAAAGTTGGAAGGGGTTCGTACTATAGCTCGAAGTGCTCGAAATACATTCATTGGATACAGAGGGTCCCCAACTTTCAATTGGAAGTCTACAGCTCTTCGAATCAAGGCGGGGTCAAACCAAGCCCTAGTAAGAGATGGATTCTGTCCGTTGGTCGCTTCAAATCTATGTGGGAAGGCGGCCTGACATACTGCTAACCCTACTCGACCACCCCCCTCAATCACCCCGTCACTTACTTTCGCCAAGGTTCTATGGCGTAGATTAGTGAAGTCCCTAACAACCTCATCGTCAGAAGGCGGCTCTGGTAGCTTGAGTGAGGTTAGCAACTCAATCAAGGGTTCACCTTGCAACCCAGAATCTACGATACCTTTTGCTTCTTCCCAGGTAGGAATATACTTCGAGGTGTCTATTACAAAACCTGAACTTTTAACCGATCTTCGTACGGTATCGACCGAAGACCCTGTTGCCTGAGAAATCCACTCTAAGGATCGACCTTGCTCAACATAGTCACCAAGTTGATCCCTTAGTAAGTCAGCCGAAGATAGACCCCTAGCCCTGGGCACTAGTTCCAACTTATAGCCCATTGAAGGGGGGATATGAGGGGCTACCAAGTCCAAGAACCTGGTAAGGCTCTCACGATCGTGCAGCCATATATCAGCATCGTTAGTCTTGTAGAGTACAGGTACGAGCCCAAACCGTTTCAGGAGTTCGAGTTGAACTTGTTGATCCTCGGGCCTTGGTGAAACAGAAAACCTAACATACCCGTTGGAGGTTTTTGAGCCATCATCCAAGAACCAAATGGCCAAAGAGAAGGCATCAAACTCCGCAAGATCTATGTTGGAGAAGGACTTGTTCCCAGAACCATCAGGGTAGGCTTGCTTCCAATAGGGGTATAAGTCCCTGGAACTATGCAGAGTCAGGCGAGATCCTGTATAGGTAACCCCATTCTTCACCGTCTTAGCTGGTTTGACTGAGCAAAGATGATCGCCCCAAAGGGCGGCTTTCCAAGAGATGTAGTCATGCTGTTGGTCCGAGTGGTATTCACAGAGGCTTGCTGTGCAATCACTGCGAGAGGTGAGCCCAGCATCTCCGAGTAGAGAGCCCAAGAGGAGAGTCTTCTGTAGTTGGGTCAGGGGCGGCAACTTCAAACGATCCGACTTTTGAATAGTCTGGATCTGGTACTTCATTCTTCGTAGACTCACCTGCCTCTGACTCAACCCATACAACAAACCAATCTTGATCTCGGATAACCCATCATCCAGGTAAAGCCTGCGAAGTTCGGCTTCAGTGACGTCTGCCATACCGAAGAGTATAGCATGGTGTGTTTAGGTTGCACTAGAAAAGATAACTTTGGTGGGTTCCCAGTATGACCGACGTGTCCAAACTGGAAACTACCGGGTTTCAAGATGAGGGACGCCCCACAACTCGAGGGTGCTCGATGCCATGCTTCTTTAGGTGCCGATCAACTGTGGTTGCGGCTACCCCAGTTAACTTGGCCATCCTTCGAATCGGTACACCTTGAGCTGCCAACTCACGAAGGGATACCTCGGGGGCCTTCTCTCGAACTTGATAATGAGGACCCTGAAAGCCGAAGTTCAACTTGTAGTGCATGAATTCAGGCATGTGCGGCTTCACCAGAGCAATAAGTAGGTGAGCTTGGTCTTCACCTTCGAAGATGAATTGACCGGTGTTTCCCTGGACAGGAACCCATCGAGGATTAAGACTGAACTTCCGAAAAATAGCTTGTGCAACCTCACGACTCTCTGACCCCATCCCGAAAGTGATAACAGGCCACCAAGCGGCGGAGCCATCATCCATAAACCAAATTGCAAGTGCAAGAGCATCAACTAAGTCAACTACCTGCATTTGAAGTTGCTTGGGTCCAGGTTCCGGATAAAACAGATCATGCCATGGAAGCATAGTTGCATGAGATACAGTCTCACACCTGAAACCAGGAAACTCACTCCCTAGTGTCTTCCAAAGTACTGGACGTAGCCCCAACTTAACCCAAGACCCCCACTCCTTGCTCTTCCACTCCAAGTACTCTTTTTGATCTTCACAATGGTTCTCTGAATACCTAGCAACATGGGTACTCTTTGAGATCCTACCGTCACCAAGCATCGAACCAACAAGAACAGATCGAAGACGTCCTTCAATAGGTACTAACTCATGGCGCTCAGTGCGACAAATCGTCTCAATCCCCCAACGATGTCGCCAACTACGTATATGCTTAATAGGACACCCTACCTGAGCAGCAATTTCAGAGTCAGTAAGCTTAGACTCCAGATATTGGATTCTTAATTCGGCTTCGGATATTGGACAAGGTACGAGCTTCATACTAAACCGTATCACTAAGCTTTTAGGTGTCAAGGGTTAGGTTCAATAAAAGCATTAAAGAGAAAGGCCGAGAGTCCTTTCGGAAACCCGGCCTACACTCAATTTAGCCTATTTAGGCTTATACGCGAGTTACCAGCAACCTGGTGAGACCGCGGGGGTTGAAGGCCCCAATGCCGACGTTTTCGAAGCAAGAAAATCCTATTGTCCTTGCTTTTGGATCGTCAGCCGACAGAACCGTGAGCTCTGTACGTACGGGGAATCTTCCAAAGTTCTCAGGTTCCGCTGCGATGTACACAAAACCAGCAGGAACCAAACGGCTCGTGATGATCTGTGCACCCCACAGGTTCGCCTGAAGACCGGTCTTCAGAAGAACGGCTTGGCTCTCGATGTCGAGGATGTCCCTACCGAACTTACGGATATCCGCATAGTCGGTAGCATTCATGTAGATACGAGCTACACGAAGGTCATGACGCTCTACCTCAGCAAAGGCATCTGCTAGGACGCTTGGAGAGATCGGGGCCACAACGTTGATGTCGGGGTTGGTCTGAGGCAGGGTGTCGAAGCCCGAGACAGCAATGCTGTCGAGAACTGCGAACACACGCTCATCTTCAGCAGCCTGGATCTGGGCTTTCGCCAAGTCCTGGGCACGTTCGATGAGGTCGAACCTACGCTCTTTGATCTGGGTGAGGGGGATCTCAGGGTTCGAGGCAATCTCGAAGAGCGGGAAGATGACCCTACGGGGCTTCTGGATCGCGAGGATGTTTTCACCCTCTTCGCCGACCACATAAGCCGTAACGTCTGGATCTTTATCATAAATTGGCAGGGCCCCGTCTGGGAGTTGCTCTACCAAAAATGTTTTCCGCCCGACGGCCGTGTAGTCACGACGCAGCCTGAGGGGCTGAATCATGGAGGCAGCGAGCTTCGCACGGCCAGCAGCCGTTTTGATATACTCACTGATGATCTGTTGCTTTACTTCGTTTGATACCATGGTCGTGTCCTTGTCCTTTTCTTCTTCGTTCTCAGATCCGGAGATCGATCACGAGCATGGGTGTGTCTGAAGTTTGAACAGCCTTGACCACGCCGACCACGGTCAGAACTGACGATGAGCTAGCCACATACTCATAGGATTCGTGTGGCAGGTTTGTTGCGAGACCGTTGACACTTGCGTATACGAGGTCACCAACAGCCCAAGAGATAGGAGTGGTCCCATCAGCCTGAGATACCGTTTCGTAGATCGTCAACCCAAGAGTTGACCCTGATCCACAGACGTACGGACCCTTACCCGATGCTGGTCCAGGAGTGTTCTCATAGGCATTACCAACGGCATCGTTGATAAAGAAGCCAAGTGGACGTGCTCCCGTAACAATATTGGTTAGGTTCGTGATGAGAGCTCCGGGAGTTCCGGGAGTTCCACCGACGAGGTTGTTGCCAGTGGGGCGGGTGAATGCGATTGAACCACCGAGAACACCAACCTTGGTGATGCCGGCGAGTGTTGAGCTCTTCGCTCCTGCAGTTGTGATGAGAGCAGGGTTTAACTGAGTGAAAGCGTCAGCGGCAAGTGCACCCACAGAATTGCGGGTAACAACATGAAACAGCTGGACTCTTGCACTAGTTTCCTTGAAGTCACCAGAACTTTGTCCGTATAGAGGCATAGTTGCTCCTTGGGGGATAAAGTGAGGTTAACCTTCACATTCACATCTACATCTAGGCAGTCACGAAGACTGGGTAACTTTTGTGTTGGTAGAGTGGGCCACAAGGTGACCCACTCACCACATGACTCACTGATTTGTGGGGATACCGAATGCATCCCTTACGTCAGGAGCCGAGCTCCAGAGCGAGGAGAGTTGATCACCACCACTGCTGGCCACCTTGGCCGTGGAGGTTCCACCGATCCTGCTCACTCCCTGGCTGGGAACCGTGCCTACGGTCCTCATCGAGGCAGTTCGAACTGCATGAGCTTGCTTCTGCTGCTGTTGGCCACCGTCCTGAGCCTGCTGAGCTTGCTCGGTCTCGGCATTGGCAAAGAGCTGCATGAGCATGTCATCTTCCGGGCCTAGTTGAACTTCGCCGACATCCATGGTGGGGGTGTCGAGTTCGATGTCCATGTTGGCCATGGGCTGAACCTGTTGCTGCTGGGCAAGCATCTGGTCGATGAGTTCACCATCGCTACCCTGTTGCTGAGCCTGACCCTGCTGGGCCTGACCCATGCAAGCTGCAGCCGCTGCAACTGGATCCTGGCCATTCTGAATCGCCTGTTGCACTGCTTGTGCAACCTGCTGGGCCTGACTCTGTTGCTGCATCTGAGCTTGTTGCTGTTGCTGACCAGCTTGTTGACCACCCTGTTGCTGTGCAGGTGGGGCTTGTACTTGCTGAGCCTGAAGCTTATCAAGCTGTTGCTGAGCTTGCTGAATCATCTGAGCGAGCTGTTGCTGCATCTGAGCCTGTTGCTCCTGTCCAGCTTGTTTCTGCTCCTGTTGCTGAGCTTGCTGACCCTGTTGGTCTTGAGCCAAGAGAGCCCTCACCGAAGTGTGACGAGGATCAGAAAAGTTCTGAGAAGCCTGAACCTGTTGCTCCTGTTGCTCCTGTTGCTGGTCCTGCTGAGCCGCTTGCTTCTGCTCCTGTTGCTGCTGACCCTGCTCTTGCTGAGTCTGCTGAGCTTGCTTCTGCTGCTCCTGTTGCTGCTGACCCTGCTCTTGCTGAGCTTGCTTCTGCTGCTCCTGCTGACCCTGGTCCTGCTGAGCTTGCTGGGCAGCCTGAACCTGTTGCTCCTGTTGCTGGTCCTGCTTGGCAGCAAGACGAGTAAATGTCGACATTAGCTCTTCATCAGGTAGGTGCATGAAGGAGATCGACTGCTCTTCGATATCCATTGAGGAGGCAGTCTTCGGGAGTACCGACCGAGCCAGGGCGACACACACGGCAGCCTTCTTGACAAGAACCTCTTCCGAGGCGGTCTTCTCAGGGTGGTTGAAGGTGTCGTTCCTCATCTCAGGCATCCCGATCTCATTCCTCTTGACCTGACCACCTGAGTACTCGGCTTCCCAAGTTCCGGCGGCTGGGTGAATGTCTTCGGCAAATGTCGAGGGGTCACCAATCACGTAGGCATCAGCCGCTGGCTGCTGTCGAACGTGGTCTTGGTTCATGGTGTACGGGTCAGCAACCTTAAGACCCGCCTCTTTGGCGATGTTGTTGATATTCCAGGTTGAACGCTCGCGGGTCATGGATGTGATCCCTTTCTTGCTATCGAGTGTAGGCGTATAAAGAGTTCATTGGATACCGAGGGAGAACAGTTCACCTTTTTCGATTAGTTGAGCTCTCTCGGAAACTATTGGGGTTCGGCCCATTACCTCACTACAAGCAGTGAGGTAATCATCTACATTTGGATATGATCTCGTTCCGCCTACTGCGATAACGGTCTTGTAAATTCGAGTGTCGCCTGCTAGGGAAGACTTTTTAGTCGCCCTCTCCAGAAGTCGGCACATAACAAGAATCTCACGACCACTAAATCTTTTTGCTTGAGCCACGGCTTGCCACCCACCTACATCGTGGAGGATCAGCCCAGCCAACACACTTTTTGCAGCTCTTTCGTCTTTAACGTTAGCTGCCACCATCTTAGCTCTGTCGATCCACTTAGAATACTTCAGAGCTGATTTGATGAGAGATTCATTTGAATGGTTTGGATCTAAGGTGGACTCATCCTTATCTTTATTGGAGTCCGCCAAGTTCTTCTTGACCTTCTTGGTAACCTCATCAACGATAGCCCCGTATAGGTCGTCGATGGTCTTCTTAAAGGGGTTCTCCTTCTCAGAAGGTGTGCTCGGAGCTGTGTCCTTAAACTCAGACTCACCAGGGAAGTCTTGTTGTGCAGCCACAGGACCCCCACCGTTAATCTCAGTGAGCCTCTGCTCTAAAGCCTGAGCAGCTCGGTCACTACCAGAGAAGGCGGCAGGAGTTTTTAAGTATCCCAGAGAGGGACCATCATAGAGGTATGCCAGGTGATCCCCTGGGGTGGCCTTGACGTTGATTGACCGACGAGGGGTATTGAGTCGTGCAGCCTTCTGCATCGCATTGACGTCGAAGACCTCAACAGGACGGGAGAAGGCTACCTGGATCTTCTGCCTGGCGTTCTCAACCATCAAGGCTGTCTTCGGGTCTAAGATCTTATTAAGGACAGCGCCGACGAAGGCTGGGTTGGCAACCCAGGAGCCCTCGATGAACTTCACCGACCCAGGCTCTACCTTAACGTGTCCGCAGAGCTCGGCAATCTTCCGACGCTTACCACTCGCGTCAATGAACCATTGACCCTTCTCGTACTTGATGTGCCTGCAGAGCTGAGTCTCATCCTCGGCTACGTTACCGCACTTGGTGCAGACCGTGAACGAGACATGACACCCCATAGAGAGTGTGCTGAGGGTCCCGTCTAAGATAGCTGCTATGAGTTCTCGGTGCTTCCTGTCAGTGGCAATCAGGATGTCTACGTAAACTGAATCCCCAATATCTCGAGCTGCGGCATCAATGATCTTGCCCTTGGAGAGTTCTGGGATCTGAATGTGTTCAACGTAGTTCTCACCACCTATAAACGTCCTGAAAGACGAAAGAAGTAACTTTCTCTCCCAAGCATCATTGTTGTTATTAATGTACTTGGTGGTGCCGGCAGTAATATAGAAGTCTGGGAACTTACGGTCGATCTGGACACCATCGAACATCTGCTTGCCAGTGGGTAGCCCCACTGGAGTCTCTGTGTCGACTGAGGCAATGATGGTGCAGTGCGAAAGTAGGTACTGAGTCGGGTCATACTGTTGGAGTACAACCTGAGAGGCTTTCCTAATCTCAAATGTAGGTGATGGTAGACACGCCTTAGCACGGATGTCTTCCCAGACGGCTTGGTTGATAGTCGCGTTGGTGACTCGAGCTTTTGCGTACTTTGGGAAACCCATGATTAGGGACCTACTCCAAGCCAGTTGTGTGGTTCACCTGTGGGGCCTAGAACTGAGACAGGATCGATGAGATAGAGGCACTTGGGGCAAGCGAATATCTTGTGCTTGGCTCCCTCATGCATCTTATAGGTAGCCCACCTCATCCGATTCGAACACTTGGGGCAAGCTGGCTTCCCAGTCTTGATGTCTTGACCGGTGGCTCTGTACTGACGGTTCTGGGCTACCCAGTAAGCGGCAGACTTCCTCATGTGATTTTGGAGTCTAATCTCTCCCGCATTCTTTGCGAAACGATAGAACTTTGAGACCTCATCACGAAGTGCCTCGTCATCCACATTAGGAGCAAGCGTTCTGTATAGGTCATCATAGGCGATGACCTCACTTGCCCCTTTGTGCCAGTGCTTAGCCAAGTCCCGGTAGACCGAGGGCTGGAAGTAGCTCTTCCTCCAGAGGGGTGAGGCAGAAGCCTCTTTTCGAGCCCTCTCGATTTCAACTGTCACGTAGCTCTGATCAAACTGAGGGGGTAGATACCGGATGAACTGGGGGGCTACTCGCACCACGTCATCAGGGAATACCCTCTCATTACCAAATGGCCACTGGACATCGAGAACACCCAAACCCTTATGGACAGCCGTAACTGTACCAACATAGGGAGAGAGGTCCCCATCAATGACATCGATCTTCTGAACGACATCACCACGGGTGAACTCTTTTACTAATGACCAGTAATCAATCAAGTTGGGCTCTCTTTCCAACGGTTTAGGTACTTAACAGCCAAGTCTAACTTCGATTGATTTTTCTCTAACAACCCAAGCAACAGATTGCACTGACGATGAAGCAAGCCACGAACACATTTACCACATGAAGATCCGGCTCGACCAGGACGCGGAGGGCAACATTGGTGGTCGTGATCAACCACTACAGAATTAGCTTCCTTACCTCTAGGGAGCATGGGCTCACCACACAGGGCACACATACCCTTCTGTTGTTCCCACAAGGCATTGAAGTCAATATTATATTGATTACGTCTAAAGTTAATAGTTTGGTCTGGGTGGTTTGCCGCCCATTCCTTTGACCTCTCACTTTGACAATTCTTGCAAGTCCCGAATAACCCATCCTTATTCCTAGAGTCCTTGAGGAAGGATTCCTTGGGTAGAACTCGCTTACATCTCCTACAACGTTTAAGATTAGGATCTTCAACGATCAGAGACCCTGACCGAGCAGCACTGATCTTAGACCCTATTTCAGATCTACGGTCATCAGTGGTATTATCCCATCTTAGTTGAATAACTTTAGCCTGATTTGTGCGTGACTCATCATTCCAAGGCTTCCTTGGACCCTTGGAATGGCCTCTAAGAGCTTTCGAGATCTTGTCTCGACGCTCAAGTTCAGCTTCGGTTACTTTACAAGCAGGCATGTTAGTCAACTAATTATGGAGCTAGGGGACGGCCGGTGGTGGACTTGCCAGTTTCAACTGCTTGACTCTGGTCATCCTTGAACAAGGACATGTAGGTGTTCTCGTCTGCATCCGTCTGAATGGGGGCCATGGGCGCATTGAACGTGTCCATGTAACTCTCATCAGAGTCCTTCTGCACAACCTTGCCCTCTTTCGCGAGGGTATGGACCTGACGCTTGAGTAAAGACTCTGGGCCCATCGAAGCCGCTTCGATCTCATCAGCAACCTTATCGATGCTGTTGACGAGGGCCTTGGCTACAACAAATGGGATTCCCCACTTCTCGTGGTTATCTTGAATTGAGGAGGCCATGTGATCCAGACGACCTAGAACCTGGCTTGCTTCTTCCTTGGCGAATTTCATGCTCATAACGGTACCCTCTGACTGGTTTGTTGAAGACTCTCGGATTGTGAGAAGGGGATCTGTTTCCTTTTCCCCGGCTAACTTGGCTAACAGCATATTATAGAGGTCTGAGTTGATGGCTCCTCCGTACCTGCCGTCACCTACAGATCTGATAGCAAGATCAAGGGCCGCTCTAAACCTTGTGTCAGGGAGCATCCCTTCAATCTGCTTTGACAGAACCGATGACTGCATCCACTCACGAGCAGATGCTAGCAACAGTGAGAAGTCCTCACTTGTTAGATCACGAACCCTACCCTGCTGCCACTTGACATAGGGATCAAGGCCACCCTTATCCTGTGGGTAAGGTGTGATACCGTGATATATCGAGGTTCTGATTGATGCCAGGAGGGGGTCGTTCGAAGGCATAGACTTGTCCGTCTGCCAAACCTGCAAGGGATAAGAAGAATAGGGGGTAGATCCATAAGCCCTTAGAGCAGCTTGAATGAACTCTCGATAGAGGTTAGAAGAACCCCCAATCTCGCGAAAGTTCATGGATTTGTCCTTGTCTTTCTTGATATCCTTATCCTCATCGGTATCCGGATCTTTTTCAGCGTGGACTCGTTCCCGACGCCGATCCTTCCGAGGGGGCTTAATCTTAGGCAGTGGATGGACAAGGCGTTCTGTCTCCTCGTCTTCTCGCTGACTTAGATCTTTGGTGCCAAGCAAGTCCATCAATGATGTCCAAAGTTGAAAAGGACTATTGTTAACCGAACCGACCCTCTTCTTCTTGAGCGGGTTCCGGTTTGACCGCTAGCTTTAGGTACTCAGCAATCTTGGGCATTACATCAGTCTTCTCAGCGAGCATTCTACCGACTTCACTGTAGATCCCGCGAATCACTTCATTGAATATCGCGTCGTTAACAGTAAAGGCGTCTCTTTCAAGCTTCTCCTTGATATCAGCCGAATCAAGGTTGAAGAGTTCAAGGATGGTCTCAATGGGTACAGACCCTTTCTGATACAGGTTGAAGAGGGCGTCAAAGGTGTCTTGTGAGTCACGAAGGGCGAGTCTGGTAAAGCTTAGTTTCGGGTATAGAACCACCTCGTTGCCCCAGTCATCGGTCTCTACGAAGCCCTTCCTACGGGCAACTGGTTTGAACAAGTAATTCTCAACATACTCCTGAATAACCTCACGAAATAACAGGTACCGAGTGTTGAGAACCTCGAGCTTGACTCGGTCACCGGCAAAGGTTGACTCACCATTAAGGAGAGACTCGGTTACTCCAAGACCGGCGAAGAGCTGCTTGTCCGTAATCTCATATTCACCGGACAAATCTAGCAAACGATCTCTAGATCCGATCTCTTCCCAATGAACTTCGTAGTTAGTGACAATCGAGAAGTCTGGGTCCACTAAAGAAAGATCAACTTGCTCACGAAGATCGTCGACATCAGGATCTGAAAGGCCCTCACCCCATACCAGACGCTTGGGGGTCATGGCTCGAGTAGCAATCAAGGTTTGCGCCTGACGTAGCTTCTCACGGTAGTAAAGAGTCCTTAGGCAACGGTCAAGGAGACTAGCTCCAAGATCCTCGCCGGCTCCGCGTCTCCCGGCCAAATGATAGCAAAAGGAACCCTCATCTGCGTCAGTCCCAAGAGGGATGAGCTTTCCCGCTTCCAAGTACTCACGGACCTCAGGTGGGATCTCCTCCACCATCTCTTGGGCACGTTCGTCACCAGACTTGGCCTGACTGAATAGGGCGCGGTCCCGCTCACTTGGGATCAGCTCGATTCTAACCTTGTCTGTAAATGAAAATGTAGTGAGTTTTACCTGATCAATTGGCAGAATGATGAGTTTAGACCACCCCTGGTAATTTTTCTGATAGTAGGCTAGCTCACGTTCGTCACGATCTTCATGCTCTTCTACATTTTCGTCTTCGAACTCTGATCCAGAACCGTCTTCATTAAGGACAGCTCTTGGTATCTTTTCGATCTTGTAACCAATCTCAGGAGGGACCTCTACAACGGAATCCTCAGCAAAAAAGAAGACGTTCCCATCCAACCAGTAGTGGTGGGTACCCATAATCAGACGGTTAAACAGTGAAACCTTGTTACACATCCTTTCGAAGAAGTCTAGGATGTACCTACCGTAGTCATCGGCGTCCTTGAAACCCTTGGGAAAGGTTCTTGGCTTCGGTCTGGATAGGCGAACCTTGGAGAGCGGGATCTCCGTATGGATGTCAATAGCCTGCCCAACAAGTGGGTCGGTATTGTAGAAGTGACGGTAGATCTCCCTCTTCTCACGAAGTGACTGAGGGAGTTCCAGGAAGTCTGTGGAGAGCTGTGGAGAAAAGAAGGCACTCGTACCAGAGAGAGCTGTGTTCGAACCAGCACCAAGAGGTGACGGGCCTCCGTAGGAACCTCCACCCATAACATTAGAAGTCCTGATCCTACGAGCAAGACGCTCCTTCTCAGTGAGGTTAGAATAGCTACTGCCCTTAGAGATGTAGGGGTTAGATCTAGGGTACTTGTTCTGTTCAGACCCAAAGTTGGATCCGAGACTAGTGAAGTTAGTAAAACGATCTGATGGCATTAGACCGGCTCCTCACCATACAGGTCATTGAGGTCAGAAGAGAGATCACCTTTAGGGATCAATTCACTGTCTATCAGGGCAGGGTCAGCCTCGGTCTTTGGCTTAACGACTCCGAACAATGCCTCTAAGGGATCAGCTCTTTCTTCTCGAGCTCGTTGCCTACGTTCTGAAGACTCTTTTTTCCTAGCACTCTCGCGAGCTCGTTGAGTTTTTTCCTCATTATCACGTTGGATGGCTAGTGTAAGCCTGCCTTCCATTGTAGTACTCCTACGAGAGGCTTGCATAACCATACCTGAAAAGCGTTTACCAACATTAGCTACTGAGAGGTAAGCGTAAACAGAGTCCCCATCTACGCTCTTCCTTACAATACTGTGTAAATGAGAGTAAACCGTGTGAAGTTTCTCAGCAGTGTCACTAATGGAGGTACGTAGAAAGTTAGCCTCTTCACAGAGCTCCGCCGGAGTCATTTGAGCAAGCGGCTTAGGATTCTGGTTAGGGGGCATAGATTACATTGAAGTTTGGACACCCAAATAGAAGTTGTTGAGGTCCTTCGGTATTTGAGCAACAAAACCAGTGAAGAATGCTGGAGCCATCGAGTCACCCGCGAGGGTCATTTCATCTTCTATAGTCCAATAACCTCGTCTCGATAAGTAGAGTATCGCATTAGGAGTGTAGACTAGAGGAACAAGAGGTCCGCCGAAGGTTCTTGAGTTGTATGTATAGCGTTCGTAACTTATCGTGGACATAAGAGCCCCACCTGAGACCATAACCGCGTACTGGTATTCAGGTTGCTGCTTAGTCATCGCAGTTAGTTTGTCGGACGCTTCATCGGAACCCCAGATCAGGAACCCGCCGTATAGACCTGAGGAATAGGTTACAATTCTCTCATTAATGTTTGAGTCAACCCACTGAACCCCTTGCCCACCAGTCCAACCTGAGTTGACCATAGCCTGGGACACGACAACCGGTTGGGTGTCGCCCATAAAGAAGACTACACAGTCACGACTTCGAACAATCTCAGGCATATTAGTCAGATTGAGGTTTGAATCACTAGGTATTCGTTGTTATCCGGGATAGGTGGTTGCACAACACTTCCGATGTAGTAACCGTTTGGAGCTCTAGGGTCACCAGAGGGTGTCCACTCATCTTCTATCGTCCACAGACCTCGAAGGGAGAATAAGACTCTCACCCCAGCCGTATAGTTGATGGGAACCAATGGCCCAACTTGACGGGAGGCATAAGTGTACTTCTCGTAGGTTCGAGTGGCGATCAGCCACCCACCAGCGCAGAAAGTTCCGAACCCGTACAGGGGTTGGTTCCCAGTCAATGAGTTATACTGATCTGAGGACTCATTAGAACCCCAGAGCATGAACCCACCGTAGATCCCATCAGAGTAGTCAACGATAAACTCGTCAATATCCGAGTCTACCCAGCGAACCCCCTGGCCTCCTTGCCACCCATTCAGCATCATATTCTTAGAAACAGAGACCGTGTATGCATCGCCCTTAAATATGACGTAGCAATCTCGATCTCTAGGGAATTGCTGGATGAATGACATTAGATGGAAACCTGAATGCTCATGTAGTTGTTCGTATAGGAACTTGGGGCTTGGGAAACGAATCCGATGTAGTAGGTGTTCAACCCTCTCGCGACAAGGTCAGGTATCCCCGAGTCAACCCACTCCGTGATCTCTTTCGTCCAGAAGCCTCGTATTGAGAAAACGAGGCGGTCACTCGCGTGGTATACAAGAGGGACTAGGGGACCACCTGACATCCTGGATTGGAACGTGTACTTCTCGTAAGAGGTAGTCGAGATTTGCCAGCCACCGGCGCCGACGGTCCCAAACCGATAGTAGGGTTGGTTCCGAGTCATGGCCGTGAACTGGTCTGAAGACTCATCCGATCCCCAGAGCATGAACCCAGCGTAGTACCCATCAGAGAGGGTAACGAGAAACTCATCCGAGGTTGGGTTCACCCACTTAACGCCCTGACCCCCTGCCCACCCTTGGGTGGCCAGCACATCATCTACAGTGATAGGATAAGCGTCACCCTTCATTAGAATTATGCAATCTCTGGATCTGGGCTGCTCAGGCATTAGAGGGTTTCCTGCTTCTGCTTCCGCCCTGGCATCTGCGCCCATGCTGTGACGATCTTTTGAAGAAGCTCATTATTCAAAATGTCCCCGTTCATGAACTTCTCCCAAGACCCACCACAGGCTCGGAACACAACCCTCATTGACTTAAAGTCAATGTCTTCCGTAATAGTGTTCTCTCCGATCATGTGATCGATCAGTTGTCGAATGATTCGATTTGAGAATACTAGAGGGGGCTGTTGATCTGGGTCTAATCCAGCTGCCTTCTCATTGAACTTTTCTATGACAGACCCGTCCTTCATGTAGGACTCTTCCAAAGCCGGGACCAAGTATTGGCTACGGAGAGTAGATGCTTCATGCCCTACTGCTTCGGCTGCTCCCTCAAGAGCCTCCTTGAACTCACCCTTGAGGATCTTGTCTCGCTCCTTACGGTCATGCGGTAGCTTTACCCCTTTAGAGCGAAGAGCCCTCAACCTCTCCTGCATCTCTCGATTAGCGTGGAGCCCTCGTAAGTCTTTAGCTGTGATGTTGAAGGAGGCTAAATACTCATTTACCTCCTTCGAACTAACGTCGTCAAAGAGCCCCCCACTAGACTTCTCAACTGAATCGTAGGCTGCCTTCAATGCTGGAAGGATCTTAGGGTCATCAACAACCTTCTCGTGTTTGACTCCTGACTTTCCTGTGTATTTGATAGTAGCTTTTCCCTTACCAATAGAGACATGTTGCTTCTGCCACCCAGTAACTCCGAAGTGACCCCTCTCCTCAGCGGACTCGTCATTTCCTACCCTCTCGTAGGTATGGTCAATCAATGCCACCACAAGAGCCGTCAACTTAGTCTTCTGGTTACTCGAACTTAGATCAGAGTTGACCTTCTTACGAAGACTGTCCAGAGACTTACGAAGCTTCTCGATTCGGTCAGCCTTCTGATTATTCCTACGGGATACCTGTTGGTCTGAGTACTCATACACAACGGTTCCAGTGTCCAAGACCTTCTTGTTCTTGTACCGAGCCGCTACACGTAGAGAGATCTCATCCAAGGGGAAAATCATTAGTATCTCCTGCCTAGTGCACGAGGTGCCATACGATCCCTGACTATCCCGTGACTCCGCATTCGAGACACATGATAGTGCTGTAGAGAGGAGGCAGTCTTTGGTTGTGACCCTGAATACCCACGAGCAACAACCTTAGTGTTAGCCAACTTCTCGAGTGACAACCAAATAGCTCGAACTAAAGCGTCTGAAACGTCATCATGAGCCCCAGAAATCTTTGGACACTCAACGGTAACCTGACTCTTTGCAAACTGAGTAGCCTCGAGGGTCAGTAACTCAGTAATGAATGCCGAGTGCTTACCACTTGATCCGTCACTCTCTGGTAGAGGGAAGTCATACAGCTGCAGTCGATGATCTAGCATGGTAAGCTTTGCAGCCTGAAACATCCGACTCTTCTGGTCTCTGGTGAAAAACTCACTCTTGAATTGCTTCAACCCCTTTTTGTGCAGAGATTGCTCAAGAGGGAGTCCTTGCCAACGATCGAAAAGACCATCTGTGATGTAGAACTTCTTGCAGAGTTCAGCGATCCAGTTAGATATCTCGTCGAAGTCTAGTCGCTCAACCCCCTCAATGGTGCGAGCATACTGAAGAAGTGGGGTTTGTAGATGGGGGTTTGACTCCCTCCACGGAAGCCCGGCATACCAAACCTCATGATAATCCTGGATAACTGTACGCCCCTCTAAGTGAGTGATTACGATAGCGGTACCGTCTTTCCCGGCAGTAACCCCCACGTCTATCCCCATCTGATGAGGGTACCTGGCTGGACCTGCTGTCCTTGGGCGACGAGCTAGGTCAACACACTCAAGGAGATCAGCTTCTCTTTCGATCCAACCACGAACACGGTCAGAGAACTCAGCTCCGTACTCTGTCATGAAGACCGTTGGATCCTCATGGTACTTTTGACGAAGAAAGTCAGGCTCAACCGTTGGATTCACTTCCCAGGTGGGTGCCTGAATAGCCAACATATTCTCGGATCCCTCAGCCCGAGACATAGCAAAATGGAATAACTCGTAGAACTTCCCACCTCTATTAAGGGGGGATGAGATTGAGATGATTCGACTCTCAACAGGACCAATTGGACGACTCTTGTTCTTTGGATCCTTCGGGGAGAAAGCTAAAGCTGAAGGAGTTACAGCGTCATAGATGTCCTTGGCTGATGAGATCCCTTTGTCCTGGAAGTGAGCCATCTCATCAAGGATGATCACAATATTACCAGAACCACGGAGACCCTTGGACACTGAAGCTTTGAAGGTAACTCTTATGCTAGCTTTACCATTGAACGACGTAAACTTACCGTTTTCATGCCGAACTGTTGGACCATACTTCTCAATGTCATACGGGGTTCGGAATTGGACGTAACTCAAGGTGTTGTTAGCAATGTACGGCTTGAAAAACTCACACTTTGTTAGGTGAGCTGTCACGTCATTAAATAGGAGGCCGGCCTGATCCTTGTCGGTAGCTACCGAGATGACTTGAATTCTGTTTCCGTTAGGGAGCCCGTAATACTTCTGAGGGTTACCTAGTTGAATCAGACGATACAACTCATAGCTAGCGAAGACTGCTGAGAGGGTTGTCTTACCAGACCTCCTACCGATGGGTAGAATTAGCTGACGGCGCATGTGATCCTGCTCACCAATATTACAGCGACCCTCACTATACAGAAACTTCAGATATTCTACTTCAGTGAACTCGTATAGAACCCTGGACTTGAACATATCAGTGACGAAGATGTCCCTGATCTTGTCATCCAAAGGCATATTGTAGTAGAGTTTTACAATGAATCTCTGGACAGGGTAAAGACCCATATCCAGACCCCAGCTGGCTTCAGCATATTGGAGTACGTTGAAGATCCTGACCTTGCGCCCGTCGAGAGCTTCCTCTACGATGTCACCACAGCCGATGCTGTTCTCTGCAACTGATTGAGCTCTGAACCCTGAGCTCCTAATGAGGTCGGCTACTCCTCTCGACTTATTATCCTTAGAGGGCATACCCTTACCTCAAAACATTCTGGGCTTTGTCTTCCCAATCTTCCATTGCAGTGGAAAACTTGCTGAAGAATAAGTCCATGAACTCCGCTGGTAGCACCTCTTGAGCAACCTCCCGCATGACCTCAACCCAGAGAGCGAATATCTTCTGCATCTTCTCACTACCGAGGTTTATTGAGTCACGGTCAGCCTCCCTAATTTTTAACTCAATTTTAGCGAGTCTTTCTAGGGCATCAATTCGACGAGAGGAGAGTTGTCCAGTATCCACCCCACGCTTCTCACTCTCGATTCGTTGAAAGTGAATAGCAGACTGCTCTCGAGCAATATCAAGCTTAACCCTATGGAGCAGAGTCATAGTGTCACAGTTACCCTCGATGGCTCTCACCAAGGGATCAGTTTCTGTGAACCTCATCTTCTCTTCTGTCATCAACGCGTGATACTCAAGATCACTCGTTGTGGGCATCCGCTCAACCTTACGAGGTCGACCCGGACCACGCTTGACAACTAAGGCATTCTTTCCTGTATTAGGGGCAGCATGAACCGGAAGGATCGACATGGTCCCTTCAGCTCGAACCTTTTCTGGGATCTCTGTTACATCTGGTGCTTCATCACTCATGGGGTTACCTATTGACAGACTTTGTTCCACCACCGCCGCCTGTCTCTATTAGGTATTGAGACAGGTTGCGAACTGTCGCGTAACCCTTGTCCTTTGGGATCTGGTTCTCGATTGCGTTACTAAGATCCTTGCCAGTCTCAGCTAAGTTGAGAACCCCGGTCTGGTCTGGCTTTGGGAAGAAAACATCTTTAGGACGTAGGTCGCGACGATCTGGGTCGATAGTGTCTTCATGGTCAGAATTCATTTCCTGACCGTATTCCTTGAGGACTCCTCTACTAATCCCTTTCGGGTTGTTGAGAGGTTTGACAAGATCCTTCACGTCTTTCCGCATACCAGGAGGTTGATCCGCTTGAAGGAACCTGGCGGCCACACGAAGGGTTAGGATGTCGTCTCTCACAGGTCTACCTTTGCCCTGCCCATCTGAACCGATACCTTCTCTGGCTTCACCGGTTCTGGGTTGAGATCAATGTTCATCGAGGTCATAGCGTACTCCGCCACGATCGAGTGAGATGGAATCATAAGGCTCTGGAGGTCATGCTCAGTTGAGTCACCAGATGCCAGGATCTCCCTCTGCATTGCCGTCTTGTCTGCATAAGGGGGATCCACTACCAACGGCTTTGCATACTTCGAGCAAGTCCCCGGAACGGCCTGATGAATACAACTCGAGCACTTCGGGCCAATCTTAACATAAGGGACCTGTCGAGCTCTATGAAGCCTACCACCCTCCTCACACCCACGAGAATAGTCCTCATAGACTGTTGGATCGATGAAGAAGATCCCTTGAAGACCCTGTTCAGCGAGTGTAGTCTTGAGCAAGTCAGTAGCTGCCCTAATGTCTGTATTGGCAAACTTGGACTTGAGGAGACCTAGAAGCTGTCTTCCGTAGAGACCCTCATTCATGTATCGAGAAGCAGTCTTCAGGATCTCGTGGTTCAAGATATCCCGCTTGGTCAGGTCTTTGGCTTCCTTATCGTACTTGTACCCGTTGAATTCTTGCTCAATATAAGCTCGAAGCGGGGTGTTGGCCTTCTTAGGAGTAGTAGCTGTCCTGTAAATAGCCTTGATAGCTTCAGCAGGCGTTGCACCCCAAGCCACCTTGTCAGATCCTGTCTCTAGGTTGCCAGCCTGACGATGCTCCCATAGGAGGGCGTTGACCGTCTCTTGTGTATACAGGTCCTCAGCCTTGGCAACCAACCGCTTGCCATACATCATGCACCGAGCCACCTTATTGTAGAGGCACCCAGGGCACCTCCCACCAGCCACAATCCCTTTAATGGATGGGTTGTGCTTAGCAAGGAAATCGGCTCCCGTATGACAATCATCAAAGGTCTCTTGCGTTGAGTAGGTGGTCCCGAAGTAACCGGCCTCTTTGAAGACGGGCTCCCAAGTTGGCCTGGTTGCTTTCAGATCATCCAAGGAAAAGGATAGTTTAAGGGACTGCAACAGTTCCTGTTCTCCATGGCCCTTGAGCATCTCCCTACGCAGGAAGGCGGATATATCGAATGCCTTCAAGTTCATAGCACTCTTGTTCACTGAGGCGGTCCGACCTGTGGCTACTTCTGGACTCCACGCTAAGTGTTCGTTGACAAGTCCCTGAGCTTGAGCAGAGATGATCGGTAGATGAACCTTCGGTGGTTCTACAGTAGCCTTAAGGAACTGTAGTGGGTTGACAACTGGCTTCTGCATCTCAGCAGAATCAGCAACCTTCACATCATCCGCCAAGAGGGCTCGCTTGATCCTACTTCGAGGATCTTCACTCGAGGCTTGAACAATCTGCTTACCCCTAGCGGATTGATTCCGCTCAACAGCATCTGCGAGAGCTTGGGTGTAGGGTACCTCGAGAACTATCTCTTTCTGAAAAACAGCACAATTCTGGCTAGATCCATGAATGCAACCCAGACATCGATCTTTGGCTACAACGAACCTAGAGTCTTGAGCATACCTCTTAACGAAGTCAACCGTTTGACGGCTTGCTTGATGACAAGTGGGGAAGTCCTCCGAGTCAACGTATAACTTACCTAGAAGCCCGCGCTCAGCTACCACCTGAGTCAGGATCTGACGTGAGGCTACCAGAGTGTCCCGATCAAACCTTGACGTCAATTCACCCTTGAACTTCTCAAGGTCAGTCGATTGCATAAGAGCCAACCGAGCCACTTTGATCACCCTCTGAAGGATATCCTCAGATGATAACTTCCCATGAGCCTGACTAAGATCACCCATGGTCCGAGGGGATTCCTTATTAGGAACCAAATAGGTGGATGGGCTCTTGTCCTCATGACTCCACAACGCCTGCATATCAGGAGCTATATCTAGGTTTTGCTTCGGAAGAGTATCCAACTCACGATACTGCTTCTCATCCACATCGAGCCAATCGAGGTTGGCGACGGAGCCTTCTTTGATGAAACTGGAGATGTCGCCTAGCTCAGCCATTATAGTCTTCCCTGTAGAGATCTTGCTGATCGTTACGGTAATTATGAGTAGTGTAGTCGTACTTTATGTACGGAACCTCACCCTGCTCCATCCGATAGTCTGTGTTTGGTGAGATATCACGGTCATAGTTGTAGTTCGAGTCATCTCCAGGCATCTGGGAATCCGCAAACATGAACTCATCGTTGTGAGAGGGTCGCGGGGTAAGTGGGGCATCCTTACCGGGTGGGCTTCCTTGGGGCATCGTTGACTGCCCGAAGAGGCTCACGTTGAATTGGTTTCCCTTGTCCCCCTCGTAGTAGTCCGACCGGGATACTCCGTCGGGGCCATCAAAAGGGAGGTCTGAACTCGCGTAGTTCGTCCAAAAGTCACTCGGAGACAGGGTGTCTTGGTAAGGTCCAGCACCCGGGTTTGGATCCTTGGTATTCGCTCCAGGATCATCAGGTAACTCACTCTGCGGACCCCAAACACCCCTACCATCTGGGTTTTTAGTTCCGTACCCTTCAGATCCCTGACCTTTGGCCCCATATCCGAGCCCAAAGTCATTGGCTTCAGTTGGGGTATCGTCATCACTGGGCATTGAGGACTCGCCCCAAACCTCACCAGTGGAATTTCTACTGAGTTGATTATCAAACCAAGAGGGGTAGTTGTACTCACTACCAACCCCATCGGTCTTGCCCCAGTCATCATCAACTGGCGGGTCATCCTCGTTGTAAGATCCACCGGGACCAGTTTGCTCCCCACGGTCTAAGTGATCTACCCGTGGCCCAGGAAGTGAACAAGGTGCAACAGACGAGTTAGCGTATTTTAATCTAGCACAAGGGGCTTTCCAATCCGAAGCCTCCTTTGTCTTGTAGGTCTCACCAGGGGGTTTAGCCTCATTAGTTTCGGGATCACTTCCTTGAGGGACTTGAGAAGCTCCAGTATCCTTCTTCTCATCCTTGATTTGATCCTTCATTTGCTTAGTCTTGGGTGGACTCTTCTTCTCGACCTCTTCCACCTCATCGTCCCCATAGCGCTCAGGATCCTCTAGGACTTCGTCAGCCTCATCAATGAGTTCTTCTACGTCCGAAGCATCGGCATCATCTAGAATCGAGATCTGAGGTCTCCAGTGAGGCGCGTGAATCTCATCGTGAAGGGTGTCCGTGAGTGAGGAGAGGGTCTCACAAGCCTCTTGGAGTCGTGACCTAACCTCCTTGACTTTGAGAACGTACCCCTTCCCGCCTAGCATACCATCAGGGGAGATGTCTGAGGACTTGAGCCTAGCGAATTCCTTGTAGGCTGTTAGGGTGTGACCTAAGGCTACCGAAGTCGAGAACAACGTTCTGGCTAATGGTTTGAGAGCCTTTAGGTCGAAGTCATGGTTCTTAGGGATCTCACGCTTTCCACCCTCACCCATAGGGGGAGGAACCGGAGGAGTTTTGGGAGGAGAGAGAGGAAGACCTTCTTCCCTCGCAATAACGATTCTAACCTTTTCACTAGAGTTCAAGAGGCCTCCGATCAAACTTTGAGTGGTGACCCGTTGTCGTCGAACATCCGCTCCACGTACATACCGCCACTGGGCTCACGTCTGATTGACCACAGGTCTCTTTCCGCCTTATGGATCAGCTCGTCATTTGATAACCGAATGAACGGACTCAGATCTCGGATGGAGGCTACTCTTACTCGATGAGGGGTAGGGGTAACCATCTCGGGCTCTCTCTTGAAGAAGGCGTCAAGCCCTGTTGAGCCTTGAACCTCAAAACCACTCAAATCAAAGTTACGGTTAGACATCCTTAGCCTCATGAAACAACAAGACGAATTTCAACGTCTAGATACTGGTTTGAACTGTACCCACTGATGCGAAGCTTCTCAGAATATGTACCTTGGAAAAGGTTATCTGGAGGTTGTACCGTCACAGTAACCGTTTGTGAGCCCCCAGAATTTATTTCGCCCTCAGATGGCAACCAACTTCTAAGCCAGTTGTTGCAGAGCCCGGTCAGAGCCCTGATGTCAAATTCCAATACAGATCCAACTGGGCCTGTATTTAGGACATTGAACGACTGTTGAGTCCCAGGGGGGTCAACCATTGTGATATGCCCAGATACATCACGAATTGCGTTGAATGTTAGAATGGGTATGCTGGACCCGATGGTAGCTTTCGGTCGAACAATTACTGTAATCCCCATTGTCTGTGGGTTATTAGAGGCTGTCGGATCTTGAATGGTAACTCCACCGCTATAGGGGCTATTGGCTGCTAGCAGCGAAGTGGAGTCAACCTCAACGGTGAACTCACCGCTCTCATTAATGGACAAGTTACCCACTGTAGATGGGTTGACCACAATGAATGGGGCAGATGTAGTGAGGCTCGCTCCAAGGAGAGAACCGTATACGCCTGCGTTGGTCAAACCAACGGTCTGAGAAGGTGAGAACCCTCTCCCCTCGTCTACCGCAAAGGTGAGCGAGCTTGGTGGACCAATGAGGATGCTTGGAGCGAAGTTAGCCTGAAGCTCAATAATGCTGTCAGCCATCGCTCTAACAACGGGACCTGGGATCGGAATGGAATCCCGTAGGAGCCCGTACGGAGATATCACGTCCCTCACTTGGTAAGTGGGGTTCGATTGGGACACATCGAGTCGAGTAGTCCACTTCCAAGATCCTGGTGGGACTTGATACTCAAACTGGTAGTCGTGGTAGCGGAGGTTCTGTACGAGTGGCAAGGCAGTCCTCTAAACTGCCAGGCTACAAATAGAAGCTCAGGTTATCCCAAGGTTAGGTGATTGCATCCCCACCACGGTTACTCCACTGTGGAAGCGATACCGCTCTTAAGATGTTGAAATTTTTAGAGGCTATAGAGGTGAACACCTTAGCGTACGGTATAAAGCGCTCGTCTTCTTGAGATTTCTTTTCTAAAGCCCTCACTGCTCCAAAGAAGCGATGCCTAACACGACCTTGAGTTAGGTTGAGCCTGGAAGCGACCTCACTCTGGCACGTTGTCTCCCACATACCCAACATAATGTCTACGTCTATTGGCTTGAGTGGCACTTCCAACAGACTCTTCCTCATCTCTGTTTCTTCGAGCTGAGGCATAGACGTTAGAAACTTGATCCTTTGAATCCCCCTATCCAATCTGTAGCTGATAGCCGCTTGGGTAACTCCAAAGTAATGAGCAATACTGGCCTGCCTCATCTTATCCTTGAAGTACATCTGAATCAAGTCAGCTTCTCTATCAGGGATCTTAGGGAATAATGGTTCTATCTCGTTCTCGTAACTCATCGAAGCAAGGTCAGAGTCTGCAGGATCGTCTGGATTCTCCATCTCATAGAAGGGGGATGGATCTGGAAATCGATTGGCTATTTCATAGGGGTCTACCGAAATCAGATAACCTGTGCTCATAGATCAAACTCCGTCAGCCAGTTTTGGAGAATCCTGGACCGTGTTGTGGGAAGAAAGAACCCATAATTGACTCAGGTTGGATTGAGCACTCTCTTAGTGAGTTAATAGCCGCGTCGTAATCAGCAGACGCCTCAGTGATTGGACATTCAACATCCTCACATAGAGCCATCAACTTTAGATTCAAACGAGCTTGCGTCTCAAAAGCACGGATCTTATCATACTGGGCGGTAGTGATACCTGCCAGATTTGAAGAGTATACGCCGTCTAGTGATTCGTAGTTATTCAAGAGTGATGCAATCACTTTCCGGGGTATCCTAGCTACTCCGGGCAGGTTGTCTGAGTCATCGCCGATGAATGCTCGCAAGTGGATCATCTTACGAGGAGCGACCCCATACTCTAGCACAACCTTGTCAGGGTCGTACAGGGTCTCTGGTCTAGATCCTACCTTGGGAACCAAAACTAAGTCTGTGTATGTGACCAACTGTAAGAAATCTCTGTCTGTGGAAACTACGAAGTTGTGAGCTCCTTTCATTTTTACTTTTACTAGGTGAGCTATTAGATCGTCTGTTTCCTCATCGGGGTTATACGCTTGATTAACCCCAAACGAAGGCAACATACTTCGAAGTCGAAGCATCTCTTCGTGAACCCCTTCAGTGTGAGGCTCCCTAGTTGCCTTGTAATCAGGATAGTCCTTAACCCTACGTTGCCGAGACCCATCCCACACAACATAGATGTTTGCCTGACTGAAACGTTTTTTGAGAGCAGCAACACTTCGAAGGAATCCAAAAATGATTGAGGTTGGACGCCCCTCACTGTCTATAAGTGATCCACCCTGAACGAACCTCAAAGCCTTTTCGGACCTGTAGGCTAGGTTATGCCCGTCGAAAATTAGATTCTGTACCATACTAGGTTCCCAATCCGGAATAGAACGCTCAATAACCTCAACAGATTCCTGAATCTTATGCAGTCGATCGAAAACAGTCTGAAGGTATGCTAGCTGTAGCTCTTTATTATCGAGAGGAGTCATATCCTCTCGCTCGGTAGTGATCCTATACTTGTGAAATATACCCTTGCCCCTATCAAGGAAAGAGCAGATCTGCTGGTACTTCTGGTATTTTTCTGACAGTGACACCCCGTTCTCATCTATAATTCTATCAGAGGGGGAGGCCGAATCAGTTACAAGTCTAAGAAGTCGCCTGCCGCTAGAACACCACTTGTCTAACTGCACTATATTACTGAACTTAGTGGAAACTGTATTGATATTTGGGGTCCTACACTCTACGATGGGTGTAACTTTTCGTGTCCAATCTCTGATTCTGGTAACCTTCGTAATGAAGGGGGAGTGAAAGTACTGCTCATCATCTCCACTTCTTGGAATGTACCTCAATGAGGTACGCGGTAGAGTCAGCAAGGACTTCTTAGATCTGAGGTTTATGAATACCTGAACGCTACCTGTCTCAGGTATATCCTCAATGACGCGCCCCCTGAGGTTCTTGTATGGCTCGCTCATGATTACCACATCATCCCCAACCTCGATACCCTGCTCGGTCTCGATGTGGATCTGACGTCTCATCCGATCGATATCCTTGTCATAGACACAAGCTAATCTACGAGATATACTGCTAGTAACCGTTAAAACAGAGGATATATATCGAGTACCCTCCATCTTGAGAAACTCAGCATCAGTTAGGTCACGCCTAACGAACACATAATTGTCAATCAGCTTGTGAACAACACGGGATCCACCAGGAACCTTTACTACCGAAGCGGGGATGAAGAACTCCTTACCCTTAACCATTCGATTAAGGGACTTATGAAGAACATCAGGGTCTTCATCCTCACCTTGAGGGTTTAGCTCTAGTACTACCCATTCAGTTGTTGCCACCAGCACCTCTTCCAATCCAGATTCCTTCAAACTCCCTACGCCAATCGGATGGTGGGATGGGAGCTCTTCCATCCCTTGACTTAGTGTCAAAACTGATCGGTTTCTGCTTCCTACTCTGAGTAGGAAGTTCTTCAGGGATCACAGCCGTGTCATTCTCTGTAAGGGCCTGCATATCTCTTGAACCTAAGTTACCTTTCCCATCCTTCCGTAGCCCCTCCATGTCTTGTTCAATCGGAGGCGGGACTAAAGTTGTAGTTCTGATGGGTTTGGTTACTTCTACAGTAGGTTCTATAGGAGTGACATTTGGTTGTGTTTGTGGGGTAGCTGTTTGGACGAAAGTACTGACTGCGATAGTTTGGGTTACTTCTTGTTGGACTTGACGAGTAATAGGCCCTGACCTAAGTCTTTGATTCAGGGTGGTTATATCACAGATTAGTCCGATCTGTGTTGTATAGCGAGATTTGAGGAAGTGCTCTGCAATAGAAGTTAATCCAGTGCTGTACAGCTCACTGACTTTTGCGCTAAGTTCTTTGTCTGCGAATGTAAAATCAGCATTCATACCGTTAGCAAGACGAAATGAATTCATTGCAGCCTCAGCAAGACCTGAAGCTGCTTCCTCAGGGGTGATTCGCTCGCAGACAGAATCAACTAGAGATAGTGCTTGCTTGAGATTAGAGGGTATGTTGAGTAGGATCTCGTAATAAGTGCTAACTACGGAAAGGTTAAGGTGTTCCCTGACATTAGCCACCTTAACAGGACCCACCTGGGCTATCATCTCCAAGCGGTTCACCACATCTCGTACGTGACCCCCAGAGAAGTCTATTACTATGAGTATGGCATCATCCTCATACTCGACCTTCTCCGCTTCAAGGATCCGTTTCATGCGGACAAGGATGTCTTCTCGAGTCACCCGACGTATCGAATACTCCTCGCACCTAGAGCGAATAGCACCACGAACCTTCTCAGGTTCAGTAGTGCAGAACATACCAAGCATCTTCCTCTCTTCAAGAGGTTTCAGAAGAACGTCTTGGGCATCCTTCGACATACGATGGCATTCATCGAATAGATAGATCCTCTTCGCTGCCCCCATCACCGTAAATGGTAGCTCATCGACGATCCTTCTAATTTGTTCTATGTTACCCTGACTAGCTGCATCCTGCTCCACGAAAACCATGGAAGTGTCATTCAAGATCGATAGACAACTCTCACACGTGTTACACGGTTCTGGGTTATTCTTATCCAGGTTGTGGCAGAGCATTGCCCGTGCAAAGATTCTTGCGAGAGTTGTCTTACCTTGCCCAGATCCACCACTGAATATGTAACTAGTGTCGAGAGCGGTCCCGTTCCTCAACCTCGCTTTAAGGAGTTGAACAGTCCCGGTCTGACCTAGTACATCAGAGAAAATCAAAGGACGATGAGAGGTGTCCCACATGGTTAGAAAACCTCTGAAGTAACAAGCCCTAAATCTTGAAGCCTATCCACAAGGTAAGCTCTCAAGTCTCTGCAGTCCCAACGAACCTCAATTACACGAACGTTGTGTATGGATGGGGTTACCCCAGAGATGATGTCCATGCTCCACACTACAGTACCCCTTAGTTGACTGTAGCTTGTTGGACTACTTCACTATCTTCACTATCCCCCGTCATGAAACTTAGGTCGAGCTCTTTAGCTACAGAAGCAAAGTTTGATAGATCTTCTGTCCAAGCTCCGTGCCGACGTAGGATCGAACTGAATTCGTGAACGTCTGGCTCCCTTGTAGCCCACTTCATTTCAGAGGTCTGCTCTTCTTCTTCTCCAGTGCATCGCTCAAGGAAGTGATCAACAAGAGCTGTTCTCTTGGCACCATCCATCTCATTCCAAACATCCAATGGGATTTCCAGCAAGAAGTCTGGGTGACCTTCCATGAGAAATTTCTGCTGATCACTTAGTTTCTTCACAGAGCCTAGTACTATCTTACCCCCTTTGGAGCTAGCTTTTTCCTTGAAAATATACCTGATAATGGCAGTTGCCAGTTCAGGATGGTGGGTGCCAATTAGGCTGTTAGCAAGATTCTCAACTGGTTCTGCTTCAGTATATACTTGAGCCATGACTACTCCGAGATCTGTTCCAAAAGGTACGGGCCTAATCTGTCATCACCCCACGCTTCCCAGAGGTCGGCGGGGTCCTTAACCGGTTTGCCATTTAGGGTTACACCTCTGGGGTACTCCAAAACCCGAACTAGTTCCACTTTGGAGCCATGGTCACGCAGAAAGTCGCTACTTGCCCTAAGACCACTCGAATCAGCATCAAAGAAGATGTACAGCTTGCGGACAAGCCTGATGATCCACCGCAACAGGTCCTCCCTAACTTTAGAGGTTATTGTTGAGAAAGCAAACGGGAGAACCCTCTGAACTGGGAATAAATCAAAGACCCCTTCGACAATACATGCAGATCCTGTATCCCAAATATACTGCATACTCTGGCCGAGTCCGAAAAGAACTGGCTCTAACTCAGTCAAAAAGTAATCCGAGTACTTCTTGACGGATCTATCAACAGGTCTAAATTGAAGACCGCAGATCTCACCAGACGTATTAGTCAAAGGCAACACATAGGAGTCTTCTAGACTTTCCCCGTTCTTAAACTGCTTCAGGAATTCCTGGGGGATTTGAATGTCTGGAAGTTTCTTATCTACGTAGCCAATTTGAAACAACTCTATCTGCGGAGAAGATACTCCTCGAGTCCATAGGGCATCCAGGACTCTTTCATCCAAGTTACCCCTAGAAAAAGAAACGAAGTCATCAACCCATTCCATCGACTTTGATCACCGTTATGTTTTGACGGACATTATAGAACTGAAGACCGAGGTAGTCTCCAATCCTTACATAAACACCTAGGTTTGGTGGAGTTGTAAATAGAAGGGCGCCACCAAGCGGTAACTTGGCTGATAACACCTGAATCCCATCAACGATTCCGACAAGACCCTCAGATGAACTCGTGGTAAACTGAGACACCAAGTTATCAGATATGACCAGATTCTTCGGCTTACTTGAGGATGCTCTCATGAACTCGATAGCAGAGTTTGTAGTGGTGAACCGGTTATTCCAACCAGACTCTACGGACAGAACCCCCAGAGCGCTGTAAAGTCGGCCTAGAAGGATAGACTCACTCTCCAGGGGGCAACCAGAGAACCCAAATCTAGCTATACCTTCTCGGCTACGTCTTGTCGGAACAAACGAGCCTCTGGCATTTGTTACCAACAGTGGCTCAGTCTCCTGTGGTACCTCCCGCTCTGACATGAAGGGCACCGAGAACCCACCTGATGGGGCAGCCCGCTGTCGGTAACGTTCAGTAACCAGGAGGTGAGCTAAAATTGATAGGTTCATCTCGAAAAACCCTCTCAACCTTCTCAGGTGCTGGTAGTAACTTTTGAGCATCAATCTTCGGTAGCACCGACTCAATCTTGATCCTCAAAAACTTGAAGAGAAGTTTCTTCCACCACGGAACCCCAAGTTTGAAGTCCCCGATCACCCAGAGCAGGGCAAACACTTCTGGTAGGTTGTCACGTACCCAATTTATACTCTGCAAATCCATCTCTAGTTCTGGGAGGATAGATTCCTTGCCCTTAGCTGGGGTGAAATAAGGGCACTTCTTGGCATCAATAGGCTCCTCACAGATGGTCCCTCCCCATTCAGATGGGTCCTCACTCTGGAGCAGACATAACCCTATCGTCTGTAAAACTGGGAGCCCTACCTTATCAGTGATACGGTTGTAGCTCTCGTTCTCCTCCCCTTCGATCTGCTTCCGTTGGTCAAGTGGGTGTCGATAGTTATTGATACAGAGGTGAGGGAGCCTCTCAGAGGCCACTGCCACACGCCGGTCGAGCTCTTTACAAACAAGGTCTCTAACAAAGTCCTCAACCTCTGATTCAGTTTTCATTTGGGGCCTCGTATGCGCTTGGCAACGAAATGGTTCCTACCAGACTCTTGTCTAGTTTCACACTGGTAGGCACTCACAGAGTGATCAAGGTAGGCAAGTTTGTGAGTCACCATCATAATTTGAATGCCAGTTGTTTCAGCAAGGCTCTTAAGGAATTGACCTGTATTCTCAATGTAGTCATCCGAAACAGCATTTAGGGTCTCATCCAGTAATAGGATCTTGCCTTTATTAAGGCGTATTAGAGTCAGCAACCGTAAGATCAGGCTAGCTATACTCGAGGGTCCCCCACCAAATGAATCCAAAGGGGAGCCTTTGACCCCACCGTTATCTGGGTCACCAGAACAGATGAAGAACTCTGCACTGACCTTGTTGTACTTCGAGGATAGTTCAGCTTTGAAGCTCAAGTCCTGATCATAAAAGATGGTGCGAAGACCTTCGGTTATCACCTGTTCAATGAGCTGTACTTGCCCCATGATCATATGATCCATGAGAACTCTGAACAGCTCGGACACCTTTGTTAGAACTTCTTGACGCAAGGAGAGGGCAATTAGGTCCCTCTCCTTTGCTTCAAGATCCGTAACCAACTGGTCTCGAAGAGTACCCAGTTTTGTGGCCTTGTTACGGAGACTTTGGATTCTATGACTACGGGTCACTCCCTCGACGGCATGAACCTGGTCACTCTGCATGGAATGGATCCTTCTGGTTCCGGGGTAACCTTACCGGTTTTCGCATCGAGTCTGAATTCATCGATTGTCCTGAAAAGACCAACCTCATTTTTACGAGTGGCAGTAGGGGGGGATATAACCCATCGTATCTCTGCATCGTGTCCCTTGATGGTCTGAACTAACTCGATGAAGAAGTCTACGTTGACTCCGATCGTATAAGCCTGTGGTTCAACAGCTTCCTCTTCAGATTCGTTGAACTTGTACTTGACATTGACAGCAATCGTCCGAGTCTTTGACTCTGGAAAGGAAAATCTCATCTCCTTCGAGTTAGGATTGAAGTTGATTTTGACTCGATTCTTGTCCTTAGCCATGCACGCACGGGCATGTTGAAGTGCATTAAGAAGGGCAGCTCTATTAGCAGTAACCGCTATTGGGTCCTTCTTAGTCGTATAGTAATTGAACTTGTCGTGAAACTTCTCGTGCTCAGGCCACCCGAATACACTATCCTTATCGTTGACAGCAAATGTGTAGTGTTTACCCTTACAGATAGTGACTTCACCATCGCACTTTGACAAGAAACTTAGGAAGGATGAAGCATGCTGCCCGTGGATCTCTAGACTCTTACCCTTAAACTCATCGGTATAGAAGTAGAATGCTCGATTACCGTCGGCCGCGTACAGATAACCATCACCGTTCGGGAGTCGATTCTTATCAATAACCTCAATACCTTTCAAGTTTTCAGTTTTACTGTCCTTCAAGTCAGCAGTAAATGGTCTTGCTAGGCTGATTGCCTCGCGAAGGATACTCGAAGAAAATATATACTTGGTTTGAGCCGATTCAAAGTCAGTATCACAAGTTGCCAACAACCCGGGATCAAAAGATCCAAACTCAGACTCAGCACCGCCTGGTGTATGATACTCAACTGTGTAGCGACCCTCATCAGACGTAGCTTCGATGTCACAAGTACCCTCTGCGAGGAGGTACTTCAATGCTCCTATATACTCAGATGGGAATGCAAATGACCCATCCCCTTCTGTCTCTAGAAGAGAGAACTTAGCTCTGGAAACACATTGAGTGTTACGGGAGTACAAGAAACACTCCAAGCCCCGAACTACGAAGAGGTAGCCTGCACCCCCGCTTTGGGTTACTCCGCTTGGGTTTACAATAGAAACTACCTCAAGAGCCTCACTCAGGTCTTGCAGGTTGAATTTGATCTTGGTCTTCATCTAATCCTCATCGGTTGTCGTAATCTGCCAAAATAGTCTCTGCTGAGATGAGCTCTTCCTCAAACCGCACTATGAGCCCCTCAAGTTCCTGTTGAGCCTTATCTCTGTCTTCCACTAGTGTTCTTGGGTTGTAGCCAGCTTCCTGAATCTCCTTCACAAGGGAAGTCAACTCATCTCGCTTTGATTTTAGTTCCCCGCCTAACTCGGCTTTCCGCCGAAGTACTTTACTGTGTCGACTAGACAGGCTAGCCATCTTTTCTTGGAGTTTATCTGGTGTCAACATAGTTCAACCTAATCATCAGACCCAAGGGTTAACTCTGTTACACCTTCCGGAAGGTTTAAGCGGGCCCTTCGACGATACTTTTGAATCTCCTTCTGTCCATCTTCACAAAGTGGTACAAAAGGGCACAGAGTGCAGTTATGACTTGGTTGAGCAGGAAACAATTCCTGCCGGAGCTCATCATGAGATTGCGGGGTATCCTCAATAGATTCCAACTTACGAACTGACTGGTCAATCCTGGCCAACACTGAAAGAACCTCAGTTTGTAAGTTATCGAGGTCTTTCTCTGAAAATGGAATCCATTCTATGGCCTCTTCACCGCTAAACCTCCAGAATATGTAGCCTAGCTTATCGGGAATGATCTTACGTTTGGCACGGTATAATACCGCGTACCACTTCAGTTGGACCCCCTCAGCCTTCTCACCCTTCTTCAGCGGCTGACCATCAACGTATTTGTCCCGATGCTTTGACCCCTTACCGTCAAGAATCACCAAGTCGTTGTATGGAGGAACCCTCTGAATGACAAAGTCTGATCTACCACCCATAATATAAGAACCAAACTTAGAGTCAAGTTTGAGTTCTGGCTCCATTCGCGGCCCAACAAGCCTATTATGGCGAATTGTTTGGAGACCTACAGGGATTGTAGCATACAAGTCATTTAGAATCTCATCTTTGCTGTGGTAGTTGGCCTTCTCATCTGGCCAGTCAATGATACGACCCTTCTTAGTGGTATCCGCTATAGCAGCATCGAGATGAGGTTGAGCAAGATTTTGCAGTTTACCAGCACAATCGGAGTCTCTCCACAATCTATCTCGGTAGAATGACTCAAAGAGTGTGCCTATTGCTGAACCATATAGAGCATTGATCCCATTCTCCGGCTCTGGTGGAGTAGCTTTCACCACATATTTATTCCAGTATGAGTATGGGCATTTCCTCTCCGTACTGAAACCAGAGTAGGATATATAATTGATGCTCATCCGACCTCAGCTTGCTCTAGATACTTCATGGCCTCACTACGAACATCATCAGCAAAGTCCAATGATGCTATGCTAGACTCGATGGATGCATTGGGATCCATTGCCAAGTCAGTCACGAGTCTAGTCACAAATTGATCTATATCGTGGTGCTCACGTTCTTGAAGGGCTTTCTTATCCAGGTCAAAAACATCGGCAGCAGGGGCCACAATCAACTTGGAAATGCTTACCTTGATAGTCTGACCATCAAACTCGAGAAGGGATACTTGCGGGGTTCTCTCAAGATTCTCTCGTACCAAGGCCCCCCTAGAGACAGCCCCTTGATTGACAAAATACTTCCCACCAATCTCCTCTATACCTTGATCTTTATGCCAATGTCCAAAGCAATTATGAACAAGAATACCTCCTGCAAGATACTCACCAGTGGAGGTTCTGAAGTTATGAACTAGCCCTTTGTAGGGGGTTCTAGATACACTGCGAACTCGAACATAATACAACCCGTCAGAAAAGAAACCAGCTACTTTAGTCTTTGATCGATCTGGGGGTATGATACCCATTCTATTTGACAGGGACTCTCCATCATCTCCATAGAACGAGATAACTTGACAAGGATGGTATCCATCTTTTTGTGGAGGTCTAACTGTGAAGTAAGGTCGGAGTCCAATAGACAGAGCTAGAAAGAAAATCTGAAATCCAAGAGTAATTGATACAGTAGCCCCCATTACTTCAGTTCTAGTTTTTCGTGCGTGACCATCCCCAAGCAGCCAGCCAACTAAGAACTCTAAGCGATCTATAGCTGATCTATTCCAGATCCAAGACGATAGACTCTTCTGATCAGAAAAACGCCCACTGTGTTCGAGGAAGAAATCAGAAACTTCTTTTCCATAAGCGCATACTTGAACACAAGACCCACTAGTCTTATGGGTATGAGTTTCAAGACCAAAGTGTTCACTCACTAATAGACGAACATCCTCATGTAGGTCTACTTCATCCTCATGAAAACTCCAAGCCACTCCAGCTACAGGAACCTTTTCTCTATTCTCTATGATGTGCCCCTCTGCTGCGTAGTAACCCAAAAGCCTAGCTAACCCTGAGTATGAAGCTGAATCATTCGGAATCTGTGGAACAGGAATTGCCAGATAATCACCAATACTAACACTTCCCGCTCTAACCCAAGAAGCTCTAACCTCAGGAGCATTAGGACATACCGAACATGGGTATGAAGAGACTGGCTTATCAGGATGACACCTACGTGTAGATCGAGAGGGTACTAAACACCGCATACCCGTAGCAACCCAGTAAGGGTGTTCAGAGGTTACCCCTAAGACTACAGGTGGGACTCCTTCCACATCAAAAGATATAAGATCTTCGTCTACCAATCTAGAAGGGTGGACACACTCAACACTATTACTTGGGTCTCTTCCAACAACAATAGTACCCCCCACAACCTTCTCAATCAATATAGGCCGATACAGAGAATCTAATACGGGGGTACCTGATGGAAAGCACCACACATCGGGACCATTACGGCTCACGAGGGACTCGTAAGAGAAAACAGGCTCGTTCCAGAAGTCCTCAACAGCAGAGGGTGGAGTCTTGCAGGCTAGGGCGTGCACAATAGCAACAAGATGAGTGTCACCCTTCTGCTTCTGGATGCTCAGGAGATCAGCCAAAGAGCGGGTTGAACTGTATGGAACCCCAACCACTCGAACCCGAAGGTCCCCATCCTCAAAGACTTGCTCCCGGAGAAGCTTAAAGGCGTCACTCGCATAGATCACCCCCAGAGGCTGCTTGGCTAAGCTCTCCAAGTTGTTGTATGCTAAGTCATGATTACCCTCAACTCCGAAGGTTGGGCACCGGTAACCTCTATGGATTCGTATTGTTCTTTCAACAAGGTGATGCGGATTCTTAGAGGAAGCCTTGACGTGAAAGTAGTCTCCTCCATCAAGAACTGCATTCACCTCATACTTGGCTGCCAGACCACCGATCTGCTCTAGGTTAGAGAATATCTCTGCTGTATAATCCCCCTTCCACGAAATTGGGCTGTGAGCTGCCAAGTGAGTGTCTGTTCTGAACAAGAATGAGATCCTAGGCATACTTTCTCTCTGATGTGTGCTGATGCCCCAAGCTCAATGGCTGGACGCAAGTAGGACAAACACCAAGAGAAGTAGCCTCCTTCTCTAATTCCCTCTCCTGTAGCTCGTAGGTAGTAATTTCAGCAGTAAGGTCATCGACAAGACTCTTCAGAGCCGTCAATCGTTGACTGAACTTAGACAAGTTCAGGATCTGGATGTGCAATCGATTCAAGTCATCGATAGGTGGGGGTCTGGACTTGCTAGCCGCGTCCAGTAATTTGAACTTCTCCTTTAGAACTCGAGCTCTTACAATTAACCCATCGAGTAATCGAATCACGTTAAGATTCTCCTTGATTGGATCAATCTCGGGTACAGCCGATGAAAAGGTCTCAACCCAACTGAGATCCTCACAGTCTTCCTCACGTCGTCCAAGGTCATCAGATAACCTTGTGAGTACCCTTACCTTCTCGTACGGGGTCTTCACCGCAGTTACTTCTGGCACAGCTACAGAACTAACTGCGGTAAGTGAGCGTACCTGTATAGCTATTGAACGAGTAGACCCTATGAATCCATTCAATGCCGAGACAGATGACTCAACAGCGTCAACACTCTCACTTCTATGTGCTAAAGACTCAACCTTCTGTATTGCTTCATCGATCCCATCATACTTTTGGAGTCGAAGTTTAATAGAAAGAGAGTCCTCCTCACGAAGTTTCCTAGTGGATACAGCTTCCTTTCGATCTTTCTCTACAGCTTTTGAAGCTCGGTTGATTCGATCCAACCTGGATACATCAGAGATGGCTTCCGCGATAGCGGGCCCTGACTGGTTCAGCATGAAAATAGGGAAGAACTGGTCTGCAATCTGAATAGATCCAGATGTATCCCCTATCCTGACTTGGGAGAACCCACTTGTGACTAAGAATTCAGGGATACCAGTTCCTGGTTTGTCATACTCTTTCTTGTTGAATGTGTATTTGTTGACAGAGTCACCTTTTTCCCAGAGGAGGTCAAACCCATCCATTACGATGTGAACTGACGCTTGACACTTGCAGGTCTTGTGACCCCTGAGGTTACGCGCACAATACTCACCGTGACGAACGAATGAGGTTCCAGAGCTATTAGTGAGAGCGCATTTGATCGCTCTCACTACAGAACTCTTCCCGATATTACTGCCTCCAACAATGGCAGTGAACCTATCGATGTCCAGTTCAACGTTCTCGATAGCCTGGAACCCTTTGACCTCAATCTTGATCATGGATCCTCTATAATCTCTTCCAGAGCCGACTCTTCACCGGATGACTCAATTATGTCGTCATCTCCAATATCATGACGCATATCAGACAGGATATCCTCGTCTTCTACATCACCCTCTATAGCTTTTGGAGCTTCTGATAGAATAGCTGCAGTGACTCTCTCTCGCATTGATTCAAAAGCAGCTGGGTTACCCACAAGGTAACTTCGAAGACGATCTCGACCTTTGAAGTTCTCACCTCCAAACTCGTAACTAGCCCCCTTCTGAACAACAATCTTCCTAGGTATAGCCCCTTGGATAACGGAGAGGTACTCATCAACTCCATAACCATACCGAATGAAAATCTCACCACTATGCCCTTGCTTGCCGTCCATTTTATTCTTGACGGCCTTGACCTGAACCACGTTACCGAAGGGCATCTTCTTCTTCCTCATCGTAACTGGATCGGGACGTTCAACGAACTCAGACTTGATTCTAGTGAGCTTGAGGCGAACACTCGCGTAGAACTTGACTGCCTTGCCACCAGCCGTGTTGTCATCCCCTGGCCCGTGTCCGCCTGTAGAGATAGTAGCTCTAACCTGGTTGATCAAGATGAGGGCTGATTTGTTAGGCTTGAGCCATTGAGTCATCTTGGGTAGGTTTGTACTCATCGCCCTGGCTAAAGCTCCAATAGCCGCAGCATCCCCGAGCTTCTTTTCTAGCTCAGCAGCCGGAACCATAGCCGCAACCGAGTCAACGACAATTAGACCAACATTCTGCTTGATGGCAACGTAGAGCATCCTGAGACCCTCCTCAAAGGTGCTCGGAGCAAAGTACATCAAACGTCGAGGGTCAAAGTCAACACCTACAGCTTTCGCGTAACCATGGTGGAGGGAGTTTTCAAAGTCGAGGAACAGAACAGCCTCACTTGCCTTCTGAGCTTGTACAATGGCAGCAAGGGCCAGCGTTGTCTTACCACTTGACTCAGGGCCATAGATCTCAACTATCCTGCCCTTGGGGAACCCAGGGCACACTAAGCCAGTCCCATCCGCTAACGGTGTGCCACCAATTAGGTCGTCGACTGCCAAAGCTCCTGATCGAATGTGTGGCCAAGTTTTGATATCTGATCCTAAGGGCTTCTGCCCAGTAGCTTTCTCAATGAAAGCCCGGGTGGCTTCCATTATCTTGTCTCGCTCGAGATCCTTCTCATTAGAAGGTGTGGCAGATTGCTTCTTACTGGTGGCTGCTTTGCTCATGGGTGGGTTATCCTAACTTTGAAAATCTGAAGAACCTGTCATTCTCGCGGAACAACGTTCCATCCTGATGGGTCTCGCCTTCGTGCTTTCCTTTTACGAAAGTGTGTGTTCTCAAAAAAGTGTGTGCCTCAGAGGGTAATAGAACGTCCTCAGTAATCTCCCCCTCAAGAAGTAATAAGAACCGTGCGGCAAATCTAGCTACATGGTAAGCATCAGCCTCATCGTTATTCCACTTGGAGATCCCGGTATCAGCATGGGCCATGGCTATCATGTCAGCCTTGAACATCTTGCCTTTTCGTATGTTGGGGTCTTCCTTGGCAAGGGACTTAACGGTAGAGGGATCAAAGTACACCACATCCTTGCGGTGAGTGTAAATTGCCTCATTTACGTATAAAAATAGGCCGTAGAGACCCTCAGACCAACCCTCACCAAAAGGTGGAGACTCGACCCCCACAATTGAAACCTCTGGGTAGTCGGTGAGTAAGTCATTAAGACATGCTCGGAGACCCATATACCTAGCAATGAAGATTTCATTGCTAGGGCTAGAAAACCGACCCTTATCAATGACACGTTTTTTACCAACAGCCCAAGGGTCGTGTATGCACCACCCCATGTCAGACATAGAGGGGTCTATTCCTAAAGACAGCATGATCCACCTGGAGAACGCGGTGTCCCACAGTTAGAAGTGGGGAGGGTGTGTATAACCACCCTCCCTAACCCTAGACCTAGCCGCTCAAACGCCGTTTAGTACGTTAGAGAAGTCTTCACCAGAGAAGTCAGCACCAGAGTTGGATCCTCCCCCAACAGGAGGCATCCCAAGCTTCTCACGAAGCTCATCAATGGTAATCTCCTTGAAGGGATTCAACTTCGAGTACAAGGCAACTGCCTTATCCAAAACAGCCCTCTTCAATTGAGGGTTCTTCAGGTATATAGCCGGCCCTGCAGGGGTGATTGTGATCTTCTGATACTGAGTGTCAATACACGAGAAGTTTAGGTCAATATGAGAGATCGAAGAACCACTCTCCAGTAGTCCCTTGTTGATCTTCCGGAAGTTGTCGTACTTCTCGGGAGCGAACCTCCAAGGCATAACCCTGAAGTGCTTCAAGCGCTCTTTCTCAACCTCACCATCACGGTCTGTGGGGTACCACAGAAGAACGGAGATGACATAGTCCTTACGCTCACCGGCCTTGGCCCAGATTTTCTCCTCAGCAGGAGGGATGTTCTTCGGCCAAGCAACATAACCAATCTCCTTTTTGAAGGAGGCCGTCACGGTCTTGAACCTAGCCTCTGAGGTGTCTAGCAGGTCAACTTGATCAAGAGCATCTACCGTCTTGCTGAGCTTTTCTGCAAGCTGGGTTCGAACCTTTGCGATCACAGACTTTTGTTGGTCTATGCTGATATCTGGCTTCTGCTGCAGGATCTTGCGCCGAGCCGTAGCATCAAGGGTATTGAAGTAAACGAGAGCTACACGATCAGTGCGGCCCTTCTCACCCTTATACCACTCGAGCTGGTTGGTTTGGACTTTGCCCTTGTCCTCATCCCCTAGCCCAATATCAGTATCGACTTCAGGTAACTCATCGAGATCAATTTCAGTACTCATTGTTGTTGTCTCCGTGCAATTGACGTGGCCCCAGATACGTGGAAGGTAGAGCTGGGTGACCTGGTCGGTGCTTTGGTTTACTGCGGCGCACTACATAGACAGGACAGGGATGGCACTAAGGCCGAGGTCTGGTCTGGTAATGCACCGCTATGATCAGTACACCAATAAGTTATTGAGTTTTGGATCAGAGATTGCTGAGAATATCCGAAAAGTCAAAATCAGAGCTATCCGCAGGTTGAGTCTTTGGTGAGGTCTTATTAGCTTTGGTTTTCTTTGGCTCAACCGGAGACTGCTCTGGCTCTGTCTCGATAAATCTAACAAGATCTGGATCACTTGGGTCCACAAGATCCCCCTCAACACCGGCGGCAGCTGCTACCTTAGCAGGTTCTGATTTAGAGGCTGCTTGGGCTGTTTCCTCTATAATAGAAGAAAGTTCGACATCCGAGTCAACTTCGGGGTTAGGTACCTCTAAGTCAAAAGATGCGATTGCCGCTTGTAGATCAGGGTCTATATCCTCATCAACTACTTTTGGTATTGCTACCGAAGCGGGCTTCTGGGTAGAGATTGCAACAAGAGGAACCTCATTCTTCATGAGGTTATTTAGTTCATCCTCATCAATAGTTGACGAACTCGGAGGCGGGTTACTACTCCCGTTTGACTCATCTCCATACCCAGCCCCGGTCACACGATCAGCAAACAGCATCTGCCGTTGAGTCTTTATCTCACCAGAAGTGCGTATTAACTCATCATGAACCATTTTCACAGACTTCTCGACAGTCTCCAAATCAAGAATCTCGCTCTTAAAAGCTGATATTGAGTTAACCCGATCTCGAAGAAGGGTGTTTACCAAAGCTTCGCGGTCTCGGATATTGGGCTGCCGCTTTACATCCTCATTCTCTGATAGCAACCGATCCTTCTCTACACTGAAGAGGGTCTCCTCCCCTCCAAGCTTGCTCATCAGGTCTCGACGCATTCTGCTGAGGTTCAACCGAATACTCGATATCCTGTTCAAGTAGTTACGGCATTGAGCCATAATACTGTTGATGTAATTGGGGCCGAGTACCGTCGGATCCCGTTCCAACTCTAGGTGAAGGCCACCTACTTCGTTGAAGATCTTATCTACGAAGGCCTGATCCATATGGAAGGTTAGTACACCAGTGCCTACTCAGTTTTCGGCATCAGCTCTTGGATTGCTTTACCGAAGCCTGTATTCCTATGAATCACGTGATCGTTATTAATGGCCTTCTGAATTGAACCCCGGTCACCCAACAACCAAACCTTCTTCTTCGCCCTAGTAACAGCAGTGTAAAACAGGTTTCGTTGTAGCATTCTCCCGTGATTACGGACCATAGGAAGAATTACTGTGTCAAATTCACTACCCTGGCTCTTATGAACCGTTATGGCGTAAGCCAGCCGTAGCTTCTGGACAACATCATTGCGCGGGATCTCAACCTGAACATCAAGGCCCCCCTCGCCTATTCCGTGAATCCTAACCGTGAAGGAATCTGAACGAATAGTTATGAGTTTACCCATGTCCCCGTTGTAGATTCCTAAGGTGTAGTCATTCTTGATCACCATCAACCGATCACCCTCACGAAATCGCAAGGTACCCATGGTAACCTCTTTTTTACCAGTGGTTGGTGGGTTCAAGACCTCACGAAGTTTGTCGTTCAGGTTGATTACCCCAACTGTCCCCTCATGTTTAGGTGAAAGAACCTGAAAGTTCTCATCACGACCCTTGAGCTTTTGAGCCATCATTACTACCAACTCAAGTATTTTAGTATCCTCGAGTATGGGTACAAATCTGAAGTCTGAGGTGTCGCTCCCTATTACAATAGAATCACCCCTATTTATACGGTGAGAATTTAGAATGATCTCACTCTGCTGAGCCTGCCTGAAAATCTGAGTCAACCTGACCGTAGGGATTGAAGGGCAACGTACCAGCTCACGTAGGACATTCCCAGGCCCTACTGAGGGTAGTTGGGCATCATCCCCAACCAGAACCAAGATAGTACCTTCCTCGAGTGCGTCCAGAGTCCTGAAGAATAACTCTTGATCAACCATCGAACACTCGTCAATGATCACAACCCCAATCGGATACTTGTTGAAAGCGTGGTACCCCCAGGTATCCCCGTTATACCTGAACGTCCTGTGTATAGTAGCCGCTGGACGACCCGTTACCGAAGCCATACGCTTCGCAGCAATCCCCGTTGGAGCCATCAAGGAGTAGGTCACCCCAGCTCGCTCAAACAGCTCCACAAAGGCTCTAGTAACCGTTGTCTTGCCTGTCCCTGGGCCACCCGTCAAAACCAAGACTCGGTTGTTGACTAATTTCTCCACAGCATCTTGTTGAGCATCGGACAGTTTGATCTGTCGTAGTGTCTCATAGGTCTCAAGAAATGCCTTGTAGTCAACATCAATCTTCAAAGGAGTTATGAATCTGACTAGGTATCTAGCTGAACCGCGCTCGTACTCATACAGACTAGGGAGGTAAACTCCAACCTCTGGATCAATACGAACCCCCTCACGTTCTTCCAACCGAGCAGTAGCCTTCATGAGGTCTTCGGACAGAGTGTCTCCATCAAACGGACAAATCTCAGTTGACTTGAGCATCTCGTTGAGTTGAGTTGCCATATCCCCACGTCGAACATACAAGTTTCCTGACTTAGAAGATTCGCGCAGTACCCAAAGAACTGCACCCTCAAACCGCCGTGGATCATCCATCTCAAGTCCATTGGCTTGAGCTACTGAATCAGCCTTATCAAATGTAAAACCATCGACTTCGAGGAGTCGATAGGGGTTCTCAGAGATAATTCGCTTAGAATCAACCCCAAAGGTGCTGAAGAGGGCTGACATCTGCTCAGACGTAACATCGTGATCCGAAAGGAATGCCGATAAGTCTGAACTGGTCAATAACCCAGCCCAAGCAGTCACAACCCTCTGAATCAATTCTGGATCAAATCCAGGTAACTCAGCGAGTCTGTTTGGATCCTCACTTATAACCTTGAAGGTATCAATGCCAAAGGTATCAACCAGAGAGGCAGCTTGGAACTCATCAAGGACTTTGAAGCACCCATGTAGGAAGTTGTCTACTCCAACAACCGACGCCGCCCACGGTGCCCAACCATTGAAGTCAAACTGCCACCCATACTTGGCATTACGAACCCACTTTCCAAACAGCTCTATCGGAATACCAGGGGCTATGCCTTCGAGTCCAAACAACCTGCCTTTACAGGTGATCTTACTACTACCATAGGTATCGGCTTCGCTCCGCTCAGCTGATATAATGTAGAAATCATCCGTGTTATGGATGATACTATACACCAAGACACGGACAGATCCCATAGTTAGCCCCGTGCAAGTTCAAGGAACTCTTCTTCTGACAAGCACTTGGTGCCATACTTCCTAGCAGTGGCAGCCTTATTCGTAGAAGTGTCAGACATAACAAGATAACTCAACTTTTTGGTGACTCCGGACTTTACCTCTCCGCCTTGGGACGTCACCATGTCTTCTAAGTCACCACGACTGTTAACCATCTCACCAGTGAAACAGAAGCTCTTCCCGGACAGCTTACCACGAATAGGTCCCTGTACTTTGACACCTACCGAAAGCAGTTCCTCTACCACACCACTCTGAGTCTTGATCCATTGGAAGATTGTCTCCGCCTTCACAACTCCTATACCGTTGATTTTACCTAGATCACTAGCGGTAGCAGACCGAAGCCTATCTAGATCATCATAACCATCAACCATCACAGTCTTTATGGTTGATACAGCAATTCCAGGAATACAAAGTGATCCGAGCATGGTATCGAGGGTGAGTACCTTCTTTTCATGCAGGAGATCTAAAGCCTTGGTGGCCGACGTATCACCCATTCGATCCAAACCAGAGAGCTGCTCAACAGTAAGACGATACAAATCTGGAACCGATCTCACCAAACCAGTGGTTACTAGTTTCTCAATTAAAACGTCACCCCACTCGAGGACCCCGAGGTTTGCGAGCCATTGGGATACCCGACCAATGATCTGGGCTGGACACCCTTCCTTGTTTGGGCAGATGTGGAACTCCCCATCTTGGATGACAGTAGATCCACAAGATAGACAGTTAACTGGGGGATAAAAGAACAAGTCAGTGCTCATAATGGGTTATCTCCTTAGTTGACATTACGGGAGGGGTTTTATATGGATCGCTTAGATCCACCCAAGGTTCACCCGGTCCAACCCAAGGATGAATACCAACCTGCATCTCCATCCCATAGAGAACCCAAGAGGTTACTAAACAGGAGTTGAATCCTTTAACCGATACAAGATCATTGAGTGCCTTTTGTTTGGCTAGAGTCTTTGAATCCCACAACAAATAGTCAGCCTTAACTTCCCAAACTTCCTTGACCCCACCTACCAGAGTAACCAAAAAGTCTGGGATATAGATACGAGTAAACCCTTCGAACGAGTAGGGAATCTGGAAAGGCTCTACCTCTACTTTAGTAACCTGCGGGTGCAAGTCGAGTACTCTAACCAACCTAAGCTCCCAAGATGAACGTACCCAGGCTTTACCCCCAGGAAGCTTATCGCTTTTGGCGATAGCCCCATGACCAATAGATTTGACTCTTCCTTCCAAGTAGGCTCTGGAAACACCTATCGAGATCTTCTCTCGAATCTCAATAGTCCGGTCATACTTACCAGCAACTCCAATACCCTTACCAGTTCTAGCAAGTTTCATCTTGACTATAGACATTGAGGAATGCCCAACCCCTCGAGTTGGGTTAGATCTAGTCATAAATCTGGACTGTCTCAACCTCATCTCATCTGACTTCAAGAAAGTCAATTTGAAAGTAGATTTGAAGTCATCTACGGTATACCCGTGAAGTCTAATATGGTTAGTACTCAAGAAGTCTGTTACTTTGCCGCAGATAGGACAGGTTAGTTTAGCCATTGGGGTCCTCACTGAGATTGGCTATAACCTTTGGAATAACATCTCCAGCTCGTACAACAAGGATCTTGCAACCTTTGAATAACCCAAGTTTTTGAATGTACCTCCAATTGTAAAGACTTGCATTCACTACTTTCACCCCAAGGAGATTAACTTCATCAAAGTTGGCAACAGGAGTAATCCTTCCAGTGCTACCAGTCTGCCAAGTGATCCCTCTAAGAGTACTCTCCCTGGATACAGGAGCGAATTTAAAGGCTATGGCTCCAATAGGGCGCATGTCCTTCTCGCCTAGAGCAAATTGCTTGTTCAGATCGTTGACCCCTATTACCAACCCGTCAATATCGTAGTCAATCTGATCTCTCTTGGTCTTCTGGTACTCAACCCAAACATCCTGAGGGGTACGCGAAGACGTCCACCAGGGAGTCGACAACCCAAGACTCTCGATGAACTGGTATTGCTGCTCTTCGGTAAGAGGGGTCGCTAATGAGTAGGTAGGGGGGACCTTCCCATGAATAGTAAGCTTGTAGAACAAAACTGTGAGGTGTTCACACCCGCGGCCGTCATACCGCTTGGCAAGCCCAGAAGCAGCATTCCTTGTATTGGCATAGACATCCTTGAAGTGGGCCGCAAGGTCACTTCTTCGAAGTATGACCTCCCCACGGACTGAACAAGAGATCTTCCCAGGAATCTGGTCTGGGACCCCCTTCATCCTCTTTGCATTGACCGTAATGTCCTCACCAATTTTACCATCCCCACGGGTCACAGCTTGAGTCAACTTGCCATTGACGTACTTGACCTTGAGAGAGATCCCATCCAGCTTCTCGGAGATGACAACCTTCCCGTCGGGAGCGTAGGTCTGAAGCCAATCAGCTATCTCCTCTGGGGTGTTCACCTTGTTGAGGGACCCCATGGGGGTGTCGTGCTTGACCTTCAGCCACTCGGAGACAGGGGGAGACCCGACTTCAGCTAGAATGGAGCTGAAGGCGTCTAGATCGTTTAGCTCATCCACCCAAGCATCGAAGACCTCATCGGAAACTGTAGGGGTCTTATTGTAGTAGTCATCACGGGCTTTCTTGATGAGCCCCTGGAGCTCAATAATCCGATCTTCATCAGCCATGGCTTAGTTGGCCTCAGACTTACGTGGGTCAAGTACAACAACCGGACTCGGCGAGGTCTCAAGCTTATTTGCATACTCCTCTAGGGTTGTCACAGAAGCCAGCGGAGTAATGATCAACCTAACCTCTTGACCCTTGAGGTGGGCAATAGCTGGAATTGGGTCGAACGAGAGTGGGTTTCCTTGTTGGTCAACAGTTCTAATCGTGACCCTGTCGTCCATGGGATCGATCTCGACAATTCCTTCTACGAGATGAATGTTGAGCGCCTTGAAGTCCAGCTTGTTTTCATCAGCCACGGATGTCTCCAAAATGAGGAAAGCCCCCTCCTAGTAACACCGGGAGGGGACTTTACCTGAGATAAATTCGTCATCTTATCGGGCATACACCCGAACTGCACTCCTCAGCTTCCATATCTCCGCCACGTACCAGCGGATGGTCATGTTGGATCTGAGCGTAGAGTTCTTCATATATATCTTTGCTTACGCTTTCATAGGGTGGCTGTGCATAACCATGAACTTTTGGCAAAGTCGAAGTACTCTTGAGATAAGGCACATACTCTTTAAGACAAGTGGCAAGTTCACCCCTCTCACTCTCCCCGAATGACAGAGTAGCCGAGACAGCATTGTCTGCCCAGGACTCTTGAACAGCCTTCTGTCGGTCGAACTGATCCCGAATGGTCTCAGTCTGAACAGTTACCTTTGCATCTGACTTCATTGGAAATGCAAAGGCCCAAGTATGCCCGCTATTGTCGTAGATGTCATCTTCGAAGGGAACACCTGCTTCCATCATGGCAAGCGCCATTGGGTCATTCTTGGCAATCCTAGTTCTACGAATGTAATAAGGGGCGTAGGCAGCATGGATGCCTGGACTCGAGCCATTGAGAAGAGATATAGTTCCGGAAGGCTTAACAGTGGTGACCGCAATCGGGTCACTAACCCCAAGCTCCTTCGAGTATGAAGTTGCCTCATCCCTGCAGAGTTGGTACCAACGGCTGAGTTGGTTGTTGGTCCAATCGAAGTCACAGAGACCCCCGAGACCAACCCCAACACGCATGTTCTGCTTTTGAACTGTGTCAGCCTTTAGGTCAGACAACGGAGTTAGCCTCTGCCGTAGGCAGTATCTGGTGATCAGTCGGAACACCAAGTCTGAATCAGTCGAATCTTCGAACTTAGCTGGGAAAACTTCAGCAAGGTTACAAGCTTCACGATCATGAAGTGGAACCTCACCACAGGGGTTAACGCCTTTCGCACCAGGATCAGTTTTCCATACCAATGGTAGATTCAGTATACCTGGCTCACCACTGCCATTCTCGGCCATATCAGCAACAAGTGAATCCCAATCGAAGTTCTGTAGCTGTTCCCAAGATCTGAAAGCAATCGAGTTGTTCGAAGTATGGCGGTGAGAGATCACCATATCCATATCCTTCTTAGCATCACGGAAAGCTTGGTCATAAGCATCTCCGATTGTAATCAAAGCAGATCTACGAACGTTACCAGCCTTAATGCAAAGACCGATATAGTTGGTGATGTCGAGAGCTTCAACACTATTAACCCGTCGACCAGCTGCTCCACGTACAATCGACCATGCATTGCGTAGAAGCTTAGTAAGTGGTCCAGGGCCGCAAGCAATTCCACCGAAGGTTCTAATTGGTAGCCCTCGAGCTCTAACTTCAGATACATCAATTATTAAGTCTTTTGCGTTGAAAGCAGAGGACAGGACTGTTCGAAGAGCCTCTACCCAACCCTCACGTGAGTCAGGAACCTTGAATATGGGTGTTTGCCCGTTGAGAAACTCTTTTGGTTCAGGGCTTACTTCAGAGATATTTTCGTGAGTCTCTGAACAATGAACTGCAAAACGAACTGCTGGTGTTCGCTGAACTACTGGTAGAGCGTCGACCTCATTCAGCCCAACCCCTACCCCGCCTCCGAGCATTAGTTGATTGGCAGTCCAGCACCAATCATCGATCCCGTAGAGGGTTGTGTACCAGCAGTTGTACCGAGCATCCGCCGGAATACCCTCGACCCCACCAGTCCATAAACCACGCCCAGGAGGAAGAGCCTGACCCGTCCAGAATAGATGAAAGAGACTCTTGGCTTCACTCTCATTTGTGGAAGCTGCCAACGAGAGATTGGACTCAACAACTCTCCGAATGGTATCCGTCCAGGTCTCGTTATCCCTGCAGTACTTCGTCAGGTATGTTGACCTAGCGAGCAGACTCTGAAATGGATCCCCTTTTCTATAGTAAGGGCTCAGAAAGTCTACAGAAAAGTGATACCTGGTTGGTTTCAGAGTGGCATTTACGATCAACATCTTTGGCCGAGCTCCTTCAAGAGGCGAGATCCAGTACAGCTAGCTCAATCAAAGTTCTTCGATGGCTAGTCCGCTTCAGGTCTACATCTAATTTACATAGGTTCTGCATTGCTTTGAGTAATCGAGCCACAGTCTGCCTCTCAACTTGAGGAAGGAGTGACTTCTTGAATCGATATGGGTGCATACCAATACCGGCTGCAGCTTCATCGGGTGTGGCACCTTTATCTATCATTGACCGAGCCACAAATATTCTCTCTACACCCTTGATGAGAGCCCCAAGAATCATTAGAGATGGATCGTCCACTGCATACCGATACAGATCAGACAGCATGGATAGTGCCTTCTTAGGGGATCTCATGAAAGCAGCTTCAGCAACATCCCAGGATTCAACAGTGCTAGTTGGTGTCATCACCAACCTAAGGTGATCAACTGTAACAGTACCCTTACCAACTAGTAACTTCAGCTTACCTAGCTCACTCGAAAGTCTGTATAGATCACCACCATCAACTTGAAACATTGCTTTGGCAAGTTGAATATTCAGGTCAAGTCTGATCCGACTAGCCTCTTCCGAGATCCACTTCACTACTTCGTTCTTATCGTCCCAGGTTTTGAACTTCTTGTGCTCAAGGAGTGTAACCCTAGATCCAAGTTTAGTCCAAAAGGCTGGTACAGACGCGGCTCTCACCACAACTGCCAACACAGATGAAACGTCAGTAGCATCCCGGCCTTCTAAGTAAGACTTGAGATACTTGTCTGGCTTGATCTTGTGACCGTTATCCAACACAACAACACGAGGTTGAATGTTAGTAGGATCATCATAGTCAATGTGGTAAGTCTCACACGCTCCGACAACTGTTGCTTCATTTACTAAGGCACCATCCAACCTAGTAATTGCATAACCCTTCTGGTCACGGAACGCATTCAAATCTCGGTCTAATAGAAAGGGCTCCTCTCCAAAAGACACGACTACTGGGGTTGTGAACCTATATCCCATGATTCACTTCCCGCAAAACGTAGTTGCAAGAGCCGTTTTGAGCTGAAACCCTAAGTTTATGTAGGCAGACTCATTACGTTCAATCACACTACGGACAGCCACCCATAATTTGATCCAAGTACTCTGGGGGGCTCTAGCTCTCATAGTTGTTAGGTCTTCTTCTATATCCTGATTGACTACTCGAGACTTATCGACCTCTCCTATGAGCACATCGTGTATGAGGAAGGTCAGAAAAAGAAGAGCAAGAGATAGCTCTTTAGCTAACTCATCGATTGCAGAAAATGCAGAAGGAACGTCTCCTTGGACGCTGCTGTCCAACATATTGAACACACGATCTCTAACTGTGAGGCGGCTCGAACCCCAGTACCTAGTGGCCCGGCCTACCGAACCTTCTCCTAGTCTTGAGTAGACAAGGGCTTTACCGGGATCACTCTCGAACTTGGAGAGTCTCTCGAAAATGAAGGATTCTGGCAATCTACTATAATTGACTCTGCCACACCGTGACCGAATAGTAGGGATCACTCGATCAAAGGATTCTGCCAGCATGAAAAACCTGGATTGCGCTGGTGGCTCCTCTAACTTCTTGAGAATTGCGTTAGAAGCCGCTGGTGTCATCCTATCTACACCATCAACAATGAAAAATCTGTATGGAGCTGAAACTGGGTAGCTTGTAGTCTTGAGCAATAATTCTCGAATCGGCTCAACTCCTATTTCTTTGTCTTCAACAGCAGATACTACTAGTACATCAGGGTGACACCCATTATCCAGTTGTAATAGGTCAGGACTCGAAGCCCCGCGTTGAGCTATTAGGAGTTCTCTGATGGTCTCCACCACAGAAAACTTACGACCTACGCCCTCATCACCCACAAGAAGTAAGGGTTTCTGTGCGGAGCCCTCAATGAACTTCCTGAGATAGATAACGGCCGATTCCTGTCCAACTACGTCACTTAACACAGTCTTCCGGTGCTGGGAGGAGTGATTCGGGCTTGTCTGGTTCAACTGGATGCAAGACAACACGGACTTGATAGTTCTGACCGCACTTCACACAAACTAACCGTGTTACTTCCTGACCACTTGACCCGAGACTGCCTCCACAACCATCACGAGTACACCGCATCACGCCAGCTGCAGGATTCATCACGTCTTCAGTAACCCGCGATTGACCAAAAACTGAAGTACATCCCCATAAATAGGATTATCAATGAGGGTACCAGACCTGACGGATTGCTCAGTAGTGGCCAACCAAGTATCGATATCAGCTGAGTTCCAGGACATCTTGTAATAAGACCACCCGACAAAGTAGCTCTTGATATTCTGCTTAAACTCAGTAGGTATCTCATTCGTCAACCAATACCGGACAGCTATAGTCATCGCATACCCACGCTTTTCAAGCTTAGTACGCCAGAAGCTTGGCCAAGGTAGCGCGGAGAGAATAGTCAGACCCAGTAAGATCAGCGATGACTTACAGGAGATGAAAGATGTAATGAGGGTTAGAATCAAGAAGGGGACAACCAACACTTGAGGTAATAGGTAGGAAATCCTGAACCATAGGGGTTGTCGTTTAGTGTCTAAGAGATGGACCCTTTCATGAGCCAATACCGAAAAGGATCCAGTAGGATCCTTTTCATACCCGATCTTTGTCGGAAAATAGACTATAGGGTAATAGGTACTAAAATACTTGGTCATGTAGGTTGGGTTGAAGAATAGCAACTTACCTAATAGTCTTTGACTCCAAGAATCAGACTTCCAGGCAATTTGAAAGTCGGGGATGAATCGTTTAGTATCTTCCTCAAAAGCTTGGAGATTAGATTGGTCCATTTGTACCTACTCAGAATCCTGCGTATCCGCCCGTGTTTACTGTCCAGGTATGCAGACACTTAATGCACTGGTAAGTCCTGTGATGGGGCTTTCCCATCACAGGGTTGTTAGCCCCACCAATCACAACTTCAATAGCTTGAACTGAATCACATTGCATCTCCGAGCGACACTTCATGTGAATGATGTTCTGCTTATTGACTTCAGCTTTGTTTGCTAGCCCGGGAGATGTACCTGCTGGGTCGAATCGATCTGCCATTTGATCTAATCCTAGTATGATGTTGGAAACTCTACAGTGAAGATCCCATTCAATGTATCCAAGATACGCTTATAGAGGGGATCCGTGATGTCAACGATTGATGCATCAAACACCTGATTAGAGGGGGTGAAGCACCAACTTGACTCAGGAACAATAGTGGTATCAAAACTACCATCACTCAAGTAAGGAATGATCTTTACCCAATCATCCCACCTGACTATTACACTGAACAGACCAGGGTTGAATACCCGGACATAGGGAACATCATTGAGTACACCTTTGGTAACCGAAGCCTGACGGCGGAAGTATGCCGTCATGGCTTTTGCTAACTCAGGAGTCTCTCGACGAGTCAGCCTCTCTGGGCGTTGTCCTGCAATGTAGAACAGCCTTTGATCCACATCGTGGTGGATAGATAACTAATTTCGTACCTACATAGAAGCTGCGCCAAGATCTGGCTTAGCATTCTTGTAGATACCAGTTTCTGTAGTGATCATTGTACCGACTAATGAAACCGAGTTGGAAATCGTTGAACGAACTACCTTTGTAGGGTCCAACACACCGGCATCCTTCAGGTTTACAATACTGAGGTCTTGTACATTCACTCCAAGAAACTCATCATCTGTAACTTCTTGAATCTTATCCAGGTACTTGTCCGGATTCTTTACACCAGCATTGAGTAGGATAGCCGAGAAGGGCTCAAAACAAGCATTCAAAACTATCTTGAACCCAGCGAGCTCTTCTTCTCCTTCTGGTAATGGGAAGGGAGGGGTTTTCTCTTCGCTGTAAGTGTCTTCTAGACGAGCTCTGGATACCCACGAAGCTCTGGCAAGGCACATACCCCCCCCAGGGACCAAACCCTCGTCTATGGCCGCCCTGGTAGCGTAGAGAGCGTCTTCCATCCTGCCCTTGATCTCTTTCAGCTCGAGCTCGGAGTTGGCCCCCACCTTAATGGAACACACCCCACCCAAAAGCTTGCCTAGCCTAGATTGAAGCTTTTCTCGATCAAATTCGGAACCAGCCCTCTCAATTTGAGACTTGATCTGTTCAATGCGAGCATCAATAGCCTCAACAGTACCACCACCATCGACAAGGGTGGTGGTTTTCGTAGTAAGGGTGGCCGTTCGACATGACCCAAAGTCTCTCAGCTGAACCTCATGAAAGGTCATCCCCTTTTCCTTCGTGTAGAGAGTGGCCCCAGTCAGGGTAGCAATGTCGATAAGGAGCTCGGTTTGCTGCATTCCGAAAGCAGGAGCCTTTACCAACTGAGAGACAAGAACCTTTGCCCCGAAATTCTGACAAAGAGTAGCAAGAGCCTCCCCCTCGAAGTCTGGGGAAATCCAAATGATTGGCCTCTGTTCTTTAACAATGGCCTCCAGTATATTCACAAATGGACGAATCATCGCCAACGTTATATCGGTAACGAAAATGTAAGGGTTATCCAAAGATGAGCAATCTTCTTGTGGGTTAGTTCTCAACTCAGGACTGATGAGGCCACTCTCAATCCTCATTCCGTCTGTAGCCTCAATTACGATCCCCATCCCTCTGCTTTCCTCGATGTTGACCACTCCATCCTTGCCAACTTTTGCCACGGCTTCGGCCACAATCTTACCGATGTTAGAGTCACCATTGGCACTAACCGTTGCCACACCCTCTATGTCAACCTGAGCCTGAACCGGAAAAGACTGATCATACACACCCTGCTCAACGTAAGCCAGAGCCTTGTCCATACCCTTCTTAATAGAATTAGGGGACATACCAGCAACAATGAGTTTGTTAGCCTCAATGAGCATTACCCTCGCGAGTACTGTAGCCGTAGTAGTCCCATCACCGGCGTCATCTGAGGTCTTTGAAGCTACTTCTCGGATCAGACGGGCTCCAATGTTCTCCCACGGATCAGGGAGTTCTATCTCTTTAGCCACACTCACTCCATCCTTGGTAATGAGCGGAGCTCCAAAAGACTTTTCCAGAGCAACATTTCGCCCCTTTGGACCAAGAGTGACAACCACGGCATCCGCCAGCTTGTTGACCCCTGCAATAAGGCTATCTCTAATATCTGATCCGTGTTTAATTGGCATTTAATCCTCAGAGCTACGTTTTATGAGACTTGTACACCGCTTCAATTTCCGCGGGGTCGAGATCAGGAATCTCTTCTGTCACGTAAGTTTTCGAGTAAACTAAATCGTGAACCCGTTGAGGGTTCAGGTCCCCTCGTCTTCGAATCCAAGGGCTAGAATCAGAAAGATTGCTGGTACGAACCTCCAACCAACCAAGAAGATTCAGTAAAGCTAATTGGGTGGTTAGTGCAACACTTGACCATAATTCGACTTGTTGATCATCAATTATTGACACAACCCATTGTTTTTGGTCTTCGGTTGAGTTTACCTTGAAACCCCAGCCGGCTGGCAATCTGATAGTAATCTCTTGCTGAAGACGATCAGCATCCCAACTTGAAGCATCAAAGCCTAGCGACATCAGCTAGGCTTTAATACACCAGAAGTCTAGCCCCAGAATGTACTTCGGGGGCACTGTTTCAACAAGCCAGACTTGGTTAGTGGATACGCGAAACAAGTATCCTTCCAGAACCATCTCTCGAGCTTGAACAGTGAGAACCGCTGGCTTGGGTCGCCGCTTGGTGGCTATTTCTAGGGCTTTGTCCTTGTTAGCAAAGAGATGAACATCGTGACGGTCCATCTTCAGAAGGCCCTTCTCCCTTATAGAATCGAAGTGATTCTTGGAGGTCCCATGATACAGAAACTCTGGGGGCTCTGAAGCTTCGTACTCGAGGTCTACCTCGATCGAGTGACCCTGACTTGCACGAATCCTCTTCTGATCTTCGCTGAACTCGAACCTTTTCTTGTCGTTCTTCGAGACTACCTCAGTCAAATCGAAGAACGACCAGCCCACTGCCTTCAGGAGCTCATTCACTGAGGCCCAGCCGGCCGAGTCCAGAGCAAGCCCAACTTTACCAGGGTTGTGCCGGAGGATTAGGCTCAAGTACTTGCTCTTCTTGACTAATGACTTAGCATCCATAGGATCTCAGACATTCTTATTCCTTGGGCCTAACTTAACTCCAAGCTTTCAACCTATGAAAGACAAACGACTCTTCTCCATACTTGTTCCAAGCGGATTGAAGATGAGGTGAGTGATGCCTCCCACTCCTGAGTAGATGAACATGTAAAACCCATCTTTTCCTGAAGTTACTAGTGCTACTTACATAAAAGTTGTGATTCACCTTATTGTGAATCACGTACACACCACCAAGAGGTAGAGGATCTTCTTGGTACGTCTTGTAGCACTCACAGGTCATCGATTACGGGACTCCTGAAGCATTCTAATGAATAAAGCCCCTTGTTCTACGGCATCATCCAATGCAACATGAGTGTGCGGAGGAAGCCCCTCAAACCACCTTCGAGGCATGGTCTTCTTCGTGGTTCCTCTAAAGTTGGTCTTTAGTAGTGCCATAGCGAAGGTTTTCATATCCAAAGCTGAGAAGCTGAAGATACTAGTACCTAGGAATCGCACCAAATACCAGTGGACGAACTCAAAGTCAAACCCAGCCGGATATCCGACAAAAACAGGACTCAACTTAATACGTTTTACCCAATCAGCATACATGCTCATAGCCTCCCTTGGGGGAACAATAGCCTTCCGGCATTCAGCCCATTGCTTCGGACGCTCGCTCCACCATTTCATAGTGTCAGGGTGTCCAGAAGCTTCAGGGAGGGTTTCAAGGTTTACAGTGAAAGTACTCACTAAGTCCCCGTTAGCCCTGTAAGCTGCTGCCCCAAGACTAAGCATTGAATGTGGACCTGGGATAGGCCCGTCGGTTTCCACATCGGTGGAAACATAGATTTCGTCATTATACATTTTCCCCTCAAATACACCAAGGGCTCCGATTCACACCGGAGCCCTTGACTATCACCTTACTACCACTGATTAATTCGACGCTTTGATAGGCTACCCTTACTCTCCACCTTGATAGGTTCAGGAGGGGTGATCACCGGAGTATTCACTACTGGATCCGGAGCCACGAAGTTGGATACCATGGCTTCCTGAACGTAGTTCATCCCGCCACCATAACCAGCATCCTTCAGTACAGCTGAATCCTCCACAGCCAGACCAGAGGTACCAACCCGACGGCGCATGGCATTATGTAAACCCAATCGATTACCACCACTGGAAGAATACTGATGGGAATCCACGTACATGCCTTGAACGTGAGCTGCAACCGCTGCAACCCCAACGTGACCTCGGTCAGTCAAACCAAGCCCGTCGAACATACCTCTGGCCGCAGAGAAGTCACCTCGAGTAGCAGCTTCTTCCGCTCGAGTCTGAACCTTGACCAACTGGGCTCGTGCCACCAACTCGTCAACAGCTTTGGTTGGAGTCGTCTGCTCCTCCCCAGGCTTCACGAACTGAATCTTGGCGTTAACCTCTTCGTTCTTCTGCTCAAACTGACCATCATAACCTAGAACCTTATAGGCCAGCTTCAGACCAATAGCATTAACCTGACGCGGACCCGGTTGCTTCTGAGTAGCCAGCTTCACCGCGATTACGACGTCCATAGTCTCCTCAGAAAGGATCTGAGGGATCTTAATCAGGGCTTCGCCAGTGGTCTCTTCCTCCACCTCGAGGTCAGAGACGACCTCGATAACCTGGTTGCCATTATGAGGGGCTACCTCGATGGTCAGGTTCTGAGCATAGCTGCTCAGCAGCCCACCAAGCTCCTTACCGAAGGCCGCGAGGGCATCATCTGGGTTCTGAACCCAGGCAAAGTTACCCTTACCCTTCTCAGCGAGGTTGGACAGCAGGGAGTGCACAACATCCTGACCGTAACCAAAAGCGGAGACAGTTGCTCGACCCGCTTGCTTCTCAACCAACGTACAGATTCCATCTGCGTTGGTCACCCCGTGCGTGGGTTGCCCGTCGGTGAACATGATCACTCGAACGAGGGTGGTAGTCGACACATCGAGCTCATTGGCAGTCTTAAACCCAAGGAGCATCCCATCTGAGAAATTGGTGCACCCTTGTACCTGGTACTGATTGATGATGCTCTTAGCCTTAGCTTTGAACTCAGCTGTCACCTTTTCAGGTGGAAGATCGACCTTGGCCGTATCAGAAAAGCTCACCAAGCCAAAAGTATCTTCACTAGTCAGATTCTCAACCATCTTGTGGAGAGAACGCTTTGCATACTCGAGCTTGCTACCCCTCATCGAGGTTGAAGTATCGAGGACTGGGATTATGCAGAGTGGGGGCCGTTTAGCCTGCCAATCACTTCGCGGGGCCGTAAGGCTCAAAACGAGGTGAAGGTTATTGTCTTGGTCAAAACGGACTTTTTCAAATGTAAATTGGGGATTTAGTTTCATGGGGCACTTTCGCTAATGCAATGGGTTTTGCTTCAGATGTGGAACCTGGACAGTGGTTCCCAAATCCAAAACGATCCGATTACGTCCGCGACTTTGCCCAAACCCCTCAGGGTGCGACTAGGTCGATTCAAGAGACCCAAGCGTGAGCGCGGTCTCGGTACTGACTATTACACCAATCATGTCTTTGGCAAGACCAGAATTAGCTCTTCAGCTTCAAGAATAGCTTTGGCCACACAGCCAATGCAATAAGGTTCCATGGCTGATGACTCATTGGTAACTTGAAGGAGAAGAAATTTCTCACCCTTTCGAATGTGAATACCACACTCGTGACAACTTGTGTCCCAAGCTATGACTTCAGTAAGACCTCTTCTAGTAAGCATGAGGTACCTACTAGGAAGAGTCTTAGAAAAGAAAAGGTGGGCTCCCCACCCATGGGAAACCCCACCTACTTGCATTATGCCGCGTTAGAAGTCACTAGGTAGTAACCATTGCCATGAGGTTGAGCTTTTGCCCAATCAAGGTAAGGCTCCCACACGGGCGGGATTTTACCTGCTTCGATAAAGACCGCATGAAGGGGGAGAGCGTGTGGTCGAGCCGGCTTCCTAAGAAGCTTCATACCGGCTTGCTCAGGTGTCCTGCCTGCTTTTCTCTCATTGCAAGGATAGCAGCACGTGGCAATATTATCCCAAGTAGTGACCCCACCTTGCTTCCGAGGGATTACGTGGTCGTAGTTCAGTTCACGCATGGTGAACCTCTCACCACAGTACTGACACTTGAAGCCATCACGGGTGAAGATATTGATACGTGAAAACTTGACACCCTTCTTCATCGTGGCAACCGCGTGTTTAAGCTGAGCTACCGCTGGAATGAAGTATGATATCGATGGGGAGCTGATGATCTCATCATACTCCTCCATGACTGTTACTTTACCTTGGTAGGCCAGGCAGATCGCGTCCTGCCAACAGAGGATTGCATGAGGCAAACCCCAAGAATTCAAGAGAAGTGTTCGAGTTTCCATTGTGCACCTTTACCTTCGCCGTCTCTTTTTCATGGCTTTCTCCACTAACAGTTTACAAACCATCGATAGCACTGGGTTCAATAACCGAAGCAGGCCTAACTGCACGGCGAACCACTACAAATCCGTGTCTTTGTGCAACTAGATCCTTAGCTTGATCCACTATACACTGTTGGCTCCCAGAATGGTAGGGGCCGTCGAACTCCACGAGGATGTTAGCATCAAGTAGAGCCAGATCAAAAACATAAGACTCAAGTTCATATTCGAACTGATGAGGCCTACCCACAAGATACCCCTGAAGAGCCAGATACTTCCAGCCTTCCCTCCTACGAAGGACTTCTTCTTGGCTCAGCAAATTACCAACTTGTTGGAGTCCGCCTTGACGTTGAGCCTCACGTCGCTCTTCGCTCATGCTGTACCTACTGGAACAAGAGGGCGAACAATGCCGAGCAGCTTTCTCTTTGAGTGTAGTAGTGAACCTATTACCACAGGGGCAAGTCAGAACTACCTCAGCCTTTCTGGTCCTCAAAGCCGCATACAACCCAGAACAAGTAAGGTTGCAGAAGTGTCCTGACCCCTTCTTGTTGGACCGGTTGATCTCTCGATTCTCTTTAGGGAATGGTTTTCCGCAGTAGGTACAACTAACAATACTCGTCGCCATCGTCCCCACTACACCAAGGTGGAGACGATGGGACTTGCTAATTGTGGAGGTGGTTGGAAGTGCGGGGAATCGAACCCCGGTCCTTCAGTCGTCTGAGATCTCTTTCATTCACGTGCGTAGTTGCCACATCCCTGGCAACTGAGTTCGTGGATTCGGCCTACGACCTATTCTCCTGTTGATTTCATCAGAGGCTCCGGTGACCCGAGCCCCAAACTATCCCTAGTGGTTGGCAATCTTACCCGCTACCAAGACTATCTCGCGGAAGATCGGCCACAGTTACTCACGCAACCGCAGCATATGCGTTATCGTTCGCAATCACGTTTGCTTGATTGATCAAAGCGGGTCAAGCACCGCTTACACGCAAAAGATCCTTCCTTCCAAAGTCGAAACCTATCACTCCCATACAATGACACGTATACACCTGCTTTCTCCTAGGGTCAACAAAAAGGTCAAGCACCCAAGCTTTTGACCAGGGTGCCTGATAACGGTGAGGGAGATCAGATTCGAGATATGGCTTCAGTCTAAACTGGTAGTCGACTTAGCGGCCCTTCAACTCGAGCAAAAGTTGCCCTGATCCAGGTTTGAGTGCAATTAGTGGACTCCACGCAGAACTGATTCCGTACCAATGCCTCTCAGCATAAATTTTGTGGGGCCTCTCTCACCAACAAGGTCTCGCGACCTTGCTCTAATCCGACACCTCAGTGATGAGGGTCGAATCAAAGTCCAATTCGATCTCCGTAGCATTAGCCGTAGCTATCGCCGCCCGGAGACGTCCAGCCTTCCTCGCCAGTTTTGACGAGAGAGTGGCTGCATCCTTCTGGCTGATCTGAGCCTCAGCCCGTTCCTTAGTCGGGTCTCGCTCCCGATCTGAGTCATCGTAGCCGTACCGATCCTTCTTCGGGGAAGCGACCGACCGCCACATCTTCTCGGCTCGAGCCAGACCCCCAATCATCTTGACCGCTTGGGTCAAAGAGATCTGGGAGCCGTCAACAGTCAGGAATACCTTAAGGTTATACTCGGCTTGGACGGTTTGAAGCCTGGCAACAGCCAACTCAGAGGCCAGGAAACGGTCAACCACTTCCTGGGGCTTGTCCTTCAACCCCTTCTCGATCTCACTCGGGAAAGCTCGGAGGGTTCGATCAAAGCCGGTTGCCGCCGCACTTGACCGAAGTTCGTACTCTTTGATCGCTTCTCGAAGAGTGTATCCTGAAACTTTCATCTTCATACCATCCGATTGTCGGTGCTTTACACCGGAAATAATCAAAGGTCAATACATTTTGTGAGAGACATGGGACTCGAACCCATCATCAACGCCGTGTCACAGCGTGCTCAACACCCGTAGAGAGGTCTCCCATAATGAGCATGGTAGGTTCACTCGGGTTCGAACCGAGAACAACCCGGTTATGAGCCGGGGGCTCTGACCAATTGAGCTATGAACCTGCTAGTCCGAGTGCCCGGGATTGAACCGGGAGCAGAGATTTATAAGAACTCCTGTGGCTACCAGCCCCACACCCGGAGAGGTGTTTGATGGTAGCCATCGTATCTTGAACATAACACTAACTCCTTGTTGAGTTGGTGCACCAGAAAGGAATCGAACCTTCACGAGTGTAACCTCTCCAGATCCTAAATCTGGCGCGTCTGCCTAGTTCCGCCACTGGTGCATTGGTAGCCCCGATACGACTTGAACGTACAAAACCTCCCGCTTGTAGGGCGGGCGCTCTACCCTTGAGCTACGGGGCCGTAAGTGATTGAGCTTGATTTGGTAAATGGTGTCTACCCCCTGACCAGTACCCGCGAGGTGGGGTCTTTATATTAAACCGCGTACACATGCGCTTCACAGCAACACCTGAAACACCAATAAGTTTTGAAACTTTAGCTACTGGATTTGACCAGACCAAGTTCCGGAGAACTTCAGGACTCGGCCAACTTCCCTTTCTTGGACGTCTAGGTGATCCATTAGAGTTCCTACAAGAAGACGAGCAGTACTCAGTAGTAACTTGACCGTTCTGCCTCTGCTTGGCCTGAAACTCAGAATGGCATACAACACAACCTATCGTAATATACTTAGAATTACTAGAAGTTGGCATCTGAGAGTGGCAGTTAGGGCATAGGAACCTGAGGTTAGAAGGAACATTATTAGCCCAAATCCCATCAATATGATCAACCTCCAGAGTCAACTTCTTCCCTTTCCAAACAGGAGAGCAGTTACACTCACTACAAATGTAGGGAACCCCAGATTCAATCAGAGCGTTCCGTAACCTACGCCCACTCTGGCGATACTTGGCGTTGTAGACCAAGATGGCTTTCCAGTCTTTCCGGGCATGGAGTCCTCTTTCACAATAACGATTACCAACGAAATGTGAATGGTCTATCTCAAACAAATCAAGTCTACCACGTAAGTAGGTGCTCATCCCCCCTGAGTAAGATCCAATACCCAGATAACGAAGAACATCTGCCATATTATGAGACCTCAGAGCCGCTTCAGTTAGTAACTCTTTGGTGTACTGGGATCGTTTCATAGTAGAGATCCTAGCACAAGAGAAGATATGTTTCTACTCTCAGAAGTTAGCAGTATTAGTGTAGTGCTGAAAGAGGGACTCGAACCCTCAACCTACGGCTTATGAAACCGTCGCTCTAGCCTGTTGAGCTACATCAGCATGAAGAGAGGTTACGCCAAACCTCTACTCTTTAGCTTGAATATCACCTGCATGACAGCAGGGTCATCCTTGCTTGGTAACTTGATCTTGTGCAGGATCTTGTACTTACCACTAGAATCAGTGGTATCTTGACGTTCGTCACTAGGACTCGACTGGCCTCGCAGCCAAGAGTCATTCTTTGGGTCAAACTTAATGTTCATATAACCCGCCCCTCATGAGCCCCACCCACAACCAATATTTCAGCCTCAGTCTCGAGCTCTGGGTGTGTGATATTTGACATCAAGACTTTTTCTACTGGGATCTTAAATTCAAGTGCGGTGCCAAAGGCGGATGCACGAGAAGAATCGTAACTGAAAGACGAGATGGACCTTGTGTCCAAACTGGCTTCCTGCCCTTTTTTAGACTTCTCGAGCCCTTGACCTTGAACCCCTCTGAACAGAGTTAGCTCTTTGATCCCCAAGTGCTTGTAGTAGGCCTGAGAGAAGTCATAGGCATCTTGTAGGTACTTCTTGAGTTCTTTGCTTTTAGCCCCATCCTCACGGAATCCCTTAGCTTCATCCTCATCCTCTTTTGGAGTACGAGATCCACTAACCCCCCAGGATTCAACCGCTCCAACCATATTCTGAACAGACTCTGAATCAGCAAAGTCTCCCGCGATCCTCCACCCAGCAACAGCACCCCTACCGACTTTTTGAGCCTCAGCATCCTTTTTCGACAGGTATTGCTGGAAGTACTCGCCGAGTTTATCGCCACCAGCCCATAGAGCTTGTTCCTGAGGGCTGAGACGATCAAAGGCCTTCTTAAACTTGTTAGGATACTGATCCCCAGGAGATCTCTTCTTCATATGGGCACTCTTGAAGGACTTGACTGCCTTAGTCATCTCAGCAGTGATCCTATCAAAGTGCTCCTTGTTTTCTGCTATGATCGCATCAAGTTTTTTGGCATCAGGCTTAAATGGATTGGTTGATACCTCTTCGTCGGAGTCACCCTTTGGTTTTGCCTCTGAAACTGGTTCCTTAGTTTCAGGCTTTTTATCATCCTGATCTTCAGGATCCTTTGACCTGCCACCAGAGGTGTCCTCTTCCTTCTGCTTGCCAAGCCACTCATAGTACTCTTTTATGGCCTTAGAGTAGAAGCTAGGGTTCTTCAAAGCAGTACTAAAGGAGACTTCCTTGTTCTTCTTACGAGAATCAGAATCGGAGCTCGGGTTGGGTACTCTTCGCTTACCACCCTCTTGAGTGGAATCTAACCACTCTTTCCACCTAGGAGGGATCTTACCCTTCTTTGAAGACTCTTCACCTTCCTCCTCACCAGTGCTAAACGCAAGCTTGGTTTGGGCTCGAGCGTATCGAGCGGCAACACGAAGGATCAGGGCAGCTTCTGACACACAAGTTCAACCCTATAAGTCAATTAGATTGGCACCCCCAGAAGAACTCGAATCTTCAACCTCTGGCTTCGAAGGCCAACGCTCTATCCAATTGAGCTATAGGGGCATGACTAACGGGAACGATTACTACAGTGGATGCTACCACCGGCATTGGCATTCCCATGAATATCTTGACAGTTGACGCTACCACCCGCGCTAGCTGATCCCTGGATGTTCTCAGCATGAACACTCCCTCCAGCACTCACGTTACCCGCGACATCTCCACAAGTGACAGACCCGTCAGCACGAAGGTTGACGAGAGGGGCTTCCCAGTTGATGTTGACAACACCTTGAAGACCACCCTCTACCACCACCCCATCGATAGAGACTACCCCGTCGATTACCGAAAGGTTGGAGCCAGAGGGGCTTTCTATACGCTTACCGTTGATTACAATTACAGGCATAGCCAGTAATACACCGTAGTTGGCGATCCTGGGGAGACTCGAACTCCCGACGTTTTGATTCGGAATCAAAGACTCTATCCAACTGAGCTACAGGATCATTGGTGTCCACAGGTGGGATCGAACCACCGGCCTCTCGGTTCGCAGCCGAACGCTCTATCCTCTGAGCTATGCGGACATGTTAGTAACGGGGTACCGCTACTAACTTGACCTAGCTAGTAGCGGTAGAGTTGAGCCTCTAGGGGAACAGTATCCTTACTGAAGGTTCCCTCTTGACCCTCAGGAATCAGTACAATACTGAGATCTGGAATACTCCTCGAGAGGAACACCTCGGTACTCCAAAGGAGACCTTGCAGACCAGACCTCAGGAACTCTATCTTCGTCTCTGGGGTGAAGATATCCCTACAATGCTTACGAACATTGCAGAAAGTACTTGCAGTCATCCAAACCCGGCTCACTCTCTTATCTAACCGCTCAACTGAAAGGAAAGCGTCAGCAATTAAGTCAGGAGTGAGTAGGGTAGGAGTTGTAAGAGATCTCTCGAAACAATGAAGGGCTTCCTTCAAGTGTTCGAGACCCTTATCTTGCATCGGGTTCTTGTTGGTCTTCTTACCAACATTAGTAGCCAGCAAGAGGAAGTCCCCTCTCATCTGATTGATGATCTCGAGCTGGCTGTCAGTGAATAACTTCTTCGGGCCAAAAACAGACTGAATATCTAAAGGCATGATAACCTCCAGAACTCAAATACACCATGGTACCTCCGGCAGGATTCGAACCTGCAATAAACAGTTTAGAAAACTGCGAGTCTATCCGTTGACCTACGGAGGCATGAACTCAAACAACGAATCCGCCCAGGTTCCCAGCCATGAGCTCTTCATAGTCATACGTCTTTCCAAGACAATCCTTGATGGTAACATCCTTGGTTCCGAACCCCATGAGATGCCCATCGTAGATTAGGATCTTGTCCGGTACCTTGGACTCACACCGAACGAACTTCTGACCTCTCTCGGTGATTCGGTACCGACCCGTCATGTCGACAACGGGCTTGTTACTCAAGACCGACTTCTTCACCGGCTGGTGCTCTTCAATGAGCTTCCAGCACTTGAGCTTGGACCACTCTCCGCCACGGACCTCAGACCCGACTGCAGCCATGTTCTCGAGGTACTTGGACACGTGAAGCCAATCCTCCGGAGTGTCCAGGAAGTGTCGGTACATCAAGATGAGTACGTAGGCCATCGTTGGGGATAAGTCCTTCTCGAGCACCCTCACCAACTGCTTGCAACAAGGGCAGATGACTCCAGAGCCCCGGACCCTTTGCTGCATCTGCTCCTGAGCTTTTGCAACCGTAGTGGTCTTAGGGTCAAGGTTGATCTCGAAGGGCTTCTTCGGCATGCGATGTGATTACACCTAAAAGATCAGGAGAGACAAGAAGAGCGAAAAGAGTGCTCACCTAATGAGCTACCCACCCGAAGGCGGCTACGGAGTTGAACCATTGTACTTCTCGCGGGCATTCTCCCCTTTAGAGCGGGTAACCAGACTCGAACTGGTGACATTCAACTTGGAAGGATGACGTTCTACCACTGAACTATACCCGCATTAGAGTCGAGGATGAGATTCGAACTCACATACAACGGTTTTGCAAACCGCCCCCTGACCATTCGGGCACCTCGACGTAATGTATAGAGCGGGCGATCGGGATCGAACCGACCAGATCCTGATTGGCAACCAGGTACCTCACCGTTGAGGAGTCACCCGCACAAAAAGAAGGAAGCCCGGTTCTCACTAGGCTTCCTACAGGGGCGAACCGGTTTCCCAGTTTTGCCCTCCACCACGGATTACCCACGTTTTACGGGGTTATCTCCGGAGCCCACACCCGGACTTGAACCGGGCACCCCGTCCTTACCAAGGACGTGCTCTACCAAATGAGCTATGCGGGCATTATGACTTACGGTTAGGGAACTTTGACTTGGGGTTGACTGAGAACCCCAAAAGAAGGTTGTGGTCATTATCATCGTAGTTCCCGCAAAGGTACCCAACCTCGGTACCCGGGATGGTCCCTATGACCCCATTGAGGAGGCCTAGGATGCTAAGAGTGGTTCGGTTAGCCACCCGAACTTGAACCGTAGGGTGATCTGCTAGGACCTCATTCGCCGGAACTCGATGGGCGAACAAGGCCTTGATGGCCTCAGGATCAATCTGAAAGTATTCATTGAGGCACTTCACAATGTGCTCTGCTAGCTCTATCTGATCCATGATAACCAGATACACCAGAGCGGGAAAAGGGACTCGAACCCTCGACATTTTGGTTGGGAACCAAGTACTCTACCAACTGAGTTACTCCCGCAAAATCAGATCTTCTTCTCGATCTCTTCCCACACCTCGAGTGCGGCCTGAGTCCTCTTCATATCAGCTTCTGACTCAGGCCTAGGTATGCCATTGATCTCAAAGACAGCGGTAGCGGAGATCAATGCTTTGAGCAACTTGATTTTCTGCTTGGTGAAAGCCTTGAGAACCTTGAAGTCAGCTTTGGGGAAAGCTTCTACGAAGTCCAGGACATCCGTCTCGTCCGTGTACTCAGTGATGGCTGCCCAAGTCACATGCTCCTGATTGTCCAAGTACATGCACGCGGCTATCATCACGTAGGTACTTGCCTTGGGCTTGTTCCACGTACCAGGACGAGCCTTCGGATTCATTGTCTGACTACAGAATCGCCACCCTTTCTTTGGAGCATACTCGAGCCAGTAACGAATGGTTGTTCGAAGCTTGAACCCATAGGGGTAGTCATTGACGAAGTACCCATTCTCCTTGCTGTCGTAGCCATACAGGGGCTTGCCAAACTTGTTGGCAAGCTTGACTGTTTGCAGATACCCCTTTATGACCCGAGCAACTAGAAGATCCATACCTGATTGATTGAGATAAGAGGATTAGAGCTGACGAGGAGAATCGAACTCCTAACCCCTGGTTTACAAAACCAGAGCTCTACCGGATTGAGCTACATCAGCATTGGGTTACTATTGCCAGTGGATTATCCCCGTTCTGGCCCGGAGTAACCACCGGTATTGGCAGCGATTGTACATTACTCTCTAGGTTCACGCGTAGTACCCAGATCATCTGGCCTAAGGCATTGCCAGATCCAGTGGATCGGAGGAGAGTTGAACTCCTGCTCTCTCCCGTGCGAGGGGAGCGTTTTCCCAATTAAACTACCGACCCCATGAAGTTTAGTGCCGAGTGCATTGCCGAGTCGAACGGCTTCTCAATCCAGAGCGAGGGAGGAAATGAACCTCCACAGGGCGTCCCCTGCACGACCAATCATACACTCGACATGGTGGAAGTGAAGGGACTCGAACCCTCAACCTTTGGCTTGCAAAGCCACTGCTCTCCCAAATTGAGCTACACCCCCATATTACTGGTCAACAATCTCTACTTCACTCTCTTTCCACCAGTAGAGTGGAAAGTCCAACATCACATACCCTATGTAAGGTGGGTGATTTGGCATACTTGTAACAACTCGTGTACTGGGTAATGGCTTTTCGATATCAAGCCCATTACGTAACAGGTAGTTATTCCAGGCCTCGGGTTTAATCTTTACGAGTGTACCTACTGAAAGATCCATACGGATCTATACACCATATCAGTGATAATTATCAGGACGCTGACAACTACTATCATGATGAAGATACTCACCTTGATAGCACCAAGAATCACAGTAACCACAGACTTGAACGGTGGGTTCCTTTTTGGGTTCCGACTTATGTTCCTTCAAAATCTCTGCTTCCATGGTAACCTCAACTGAGTCACAAAAAAAGAAGATTGGTGGACAGGATCGGAATCGAACCGACAATCAACACATTGACCTCTTAGGACAACACGCTTCCCTAGCGACCTGGGGTCTCCATGCCATTCGGTGCTTCTGAAACCTTGGTCAAACCTTCCAGAGTTGTCAAGGCCCGAGCCGCGCCCTGCCTCGCTCCCCTCTTTCCAGCTATGCGTTGGGGAGTCAACCCAATCACAACCTTGTTTTTAGTGGTGCCTTCCCAATTTAGGCTATCCAGCCCATAGTGGAACATGCCGGACTCGAACCGGCCACCTCTTGCCTGCCAGGCAAGCGCTCTCCCAGATGAGCTAATGCCCCATTCTTTCTACCGTGACCTACGTTAAGAGACCCAAATGTTGGGGTAAGCGAGTGACAGTTTGGACATAAGAAGGTCAGGTTGGTTTCGATTGAGTTGTGAGGATTTCCGTCTAGGTGCTCAACATTCACAGGGACCTTACCTGTTACCGGGTTCTTCTCAGCCCAATCACACCTAGTACAGTTTTCTCCGTACTTACTTATGAGGTACCTGCGAACATGACTTGAGACCCTAAGGTCTCGGCCATGACTGATGTTACCTGTTTCAAGACCCGACTTCCATCGATCAATGTACTCAAGGTACTGTTGCTCAAGCTGGCAGTAGTTCGAACAGTACTTGCTCCTGAGGTTGGTGACAGATTTGCCGCATATTGGGCATGGTTTTCTATCCCTACGGGGTCTAGCCATGCTTTATGGAGAGCATAGGTGAATTACCAGACCGCTCTCACATTACTTACGAATCTTGGACATGAGCTTTCGACCCATGTTCATCATGTGCATACCTACAACCTCTGGATCAGCTACAATCTCTTTCAATTCAACTAGCTTTGAAAAGTCTGGCTTACCACTGATTGTGAATGGTATGTATGACATGCTGATAGTTGTCATCTCTCCACGAATCCCTAGGTGCATCGCTATTGAGTCAACGGGTTGGGGTGGGGCAAAAAAGTAATAGATCTCATGTAAACGCGCTGAAGCGTTCACTGAGTATTTATCCCCAAGAGTCTTCCGAAACAAGTTCAGCAAATTAGGTAGGAGTAAGTTTACGGACTCCTTAGCCAGAGCAAAAATAGGTTTATCACCAGAGGGGGCAAAAGCTAGCTTGTCCTGAAACCTAGAGAAAACCCAATCAGGGATTGGTGGGTTCCACCCTGACATGGCTACCCGGAAGTTCCAGCTGGCGACAACTCTTCTAACTAGAGGATCCATTCTAGCCAAGGAAGGCTATAGATAGTTCCTACTTGCTGTACTTCCGGATGTGATGCACAACCCCTTGAGGGTCATATTGATCAAAGTAATCAGCAACTTGCTCACGCTCCGTGTGAAGTTCAGCAAGCTCTTTGATTGTCAACTTGCGGTGATTGCGAATGCCATCCGTTGTTTGGAGCATACACATTCCACAGCAGCCCTTGATTCCAGCTCTACGCCGGTGATTCCGTTTGAAGTTTGCCATGAGATCTCCGTGCCGCCGTCAGCGGCTTGAACGTGATCTCAGACAATGGTTGGGATGCAGGGATTCGAACCCCGATACACGGCACCAGAAACCGCGGCCCTAGCCAGTTAGACGACATCCCAATGCGTTATGAACCTTGAAGGAAGCCAGCGAGTAAGTCAAGTTGATTTGTTCTAGGTAGTGGCTTGAGTAACTCGAGCTCCGCCTCGAACTCCCTCAAGGGGGCTAGAGCTGCTTCTAGATCCACATCCACTACATCTTCGGACACTGCCCTTAGTGAAGAGGCCCAGCAGGCATAGCTGCAGTATTCGGCTCTAGGATAGACAACCGGTCTGACACCACACCACGGACAAGGTCTCTTCATAGGACATTAGCAGGGGCACAGAGACTCGAACTCATGATTGGCGGTTTTGGAGACCGCTTTCCTACCAATTGAAAGATACCCCTAGAGTTACACCAAGTAATTGAAACAAGTAAAAAGGTTGGCGGAGCTGATGGGATTCGAACCCACGATCTATACCTTGACAGGGTACTGGGGACGGCCGGACTCCCCTACAGCTCCGTAGTATCACCACAATCGCCAGAATCGCTATCCATAAAGCATCTCCTTTCGTTTTCAGTAATCGTAATAGGAACTCTCCCTAGGGAGTTCCAGGTGGTAAAGCTTCAACTTCGCAACATTAGAGGGTGCGTGAGTGTACTTCGAGAACAGGTCCCAGGCATGAGTAAGCCCGCAACCAGGACGTTTCTCTGGCCAGGGTTGGATATTATCCCAGATCCTCTCGAGACGAGTAGGTGGAGGGATATGTTCCTCGTGGAACAATAGAAGGAACTCTGGCTTGAGCAAAGGATCACTTGGCTCATTGTAGATCTTCATCCCGTAGCCGCCGAACATCCCAGTGCAGGTCATCTCGATGGGAGGGTCATACTCTTCAATGAGTCGGATCACCCTCTCGAACTCTGCGGTCTCGTAGGCCTGAACAACAGGCTTGGAGAACCCACCCTTCTCGTAAGGGTAGTACTTGTTGTGAAGCTCTTTGAGCCACACCACAGCTTCATCAGGGAAGGTGCTCAATACAGAGTGTCCATTGAGAAAAGGTCTCCGTACTTTGAGTCCCTCACCATACAGTAAGGAGGCGTAGGGTGCCCGCAATTGCAGATTGGAGCAACCAAGCCCCTCATTGTACCCTGTACGAAAGGGATCGTAGTCTCAGTCATCTTTCCACATTTGTAACAGGGGTAGCTAAATGGTTCTAGGTCATAACGCTTTGCCCAGAGCTTAGGGTCTACCCCGTAGCAGATCAACCGATGAGGTATTGGAGGGTAGCGTCTACGTGCCATAAGAGTTACGCGGAGACAAGAAGTGCAGGGACTGTTTTGGGACCATTGCTCTGCCAGTTGAGCTACGCCTGCCAAAGCTGACGACGGGAATCGAACCCGCAACCCACGGTTTAGATTGTAGTCTCTACGATATTCTCCGCATAGTACCCCCGACAGGAGTCGAACCTGTGACCTTGAACTTAGGAAGTTCCTGCTCTTCCTCTGAGCTACGAGGGCGTTATTTAAGTGAGTAGAAAGAATTAAGCCACCTCGAAGATGGTGGTTCTTGAACTTTACCAAAAGGTTTGGCGGTCACCCAGATAGAGGCTGACTTTTTACCATCAACCTCAGAATAAGGTACTACATATACACCGTCGTTTCGAGGCAAGGGTTTTTGTAAAGAACCGCAGGGATAGCCTCTAACCACCCGTGCATGATAGCAGGCCTCAATCTCTTTAGGTCTAATCGACGGGCAAAGTGCTTTTCATCAACGTAGATAAACTCATCATCACCACCCGTTCTATAAAGGATGGCTCCCTGCTCCAAGGTTGTGTCCTCATGCCCAACATGGAAGGTTTTCGTAACACGAAAGGCTGCAGTCTTGGACAACCTAATGCCCCATGTTGGGTCGAGTCCTGGGACTCGATTCACATCAGGTGGGATGAAACTAGGCATCGTAGGCAGTTTGAATCTTATCAAACCGATCCCAATCAGTCCAGGGGAGATACCCTTTTGCGAGAGCCCAGCCTATTTTGGCTCGGCCTAAGACCTCCCTCGTCACGAGGGATAGTCGATCAAGGTCTTCCTTCGGAAGGGTTCCCTTGGAGATTGACTCCCTGAGATCTTTGAGCTTGATCACCCACCACGGGTACGGGTCCTCCTCGTTGTCAGTGACGTACCCAATCTCTAGGAGCTTGGGGTCATCATTGAGGAGGATGTTACCACCGTGCTGCTTGACATACTCCAAGATGGAGTTGCACATCTCGAAGAAGTCAGTGCATCTAGTCTGAGTCATTGGCATACCTAGAACCAGTACACCAAAAGAAGTATGTGGATTGAACCCCACGACGCATCTCAAGCCACCCCTCACCACTCTTCACCCAGACCCTGATGATGTCTCCTTTGGCTAGAGGACTTTTAGGTTACCTATTAGGCTTACTCTTGAACTTTGCAGCAAGTCTTCGAGCTGCATCCAAGAAAGAATTATCGTTATTGTCTGAAGTCTCTGTTTTACCTTTACACTCTAATAGATAACCATCAGTAACTGAGGTGACTTTGGTTGGTCCAATAACGATTTGAAGTGCTTGCTTGGCCGCCTCCCGGATCCCCTTGCTCCGTCGAATAACCTCATACTCCTGATCGAACGTTGTCTCTAGGTTATGCTTAGCTGCAAACCTAGAGACAACGTTGGAGATACTAACCACGTCTTCCATAACAAGGAAATCCTATAAGTGAGAAATTGACTGAACCATAAGTTGGGGTGATGTACGGGTATCGAACCCGCCAATATAAGGGCCACGACCTTACCCCGTCACCATGCTGGGTCACACCACCATAAAGTTGTTAGGGATTAATCTCAGGGGTTGAGCCCAAGACGTTCTGGATGAGGTTCCCAAGAAGTTAGTTTACTGCTAACCAAAGCACGGACACTGGATACCTCTCGAATCTGAGCTTTTTCATGGCTTATAACCATCTCCCGGTAGCGTTCCCAATCTACAGGAGAGGTATCTTTTCTAGTGTAGGCCTTCAGGAATCCGATGACTAAAGTGTCTTCCTCATCTCGTTCAAGTCTGCCGAGTCGAACATTGAGATCCTTCAGAAAAGAGTCCAATTGGATGAGGTACTCTTTGGTTCCTTCAGCACTAAGCTCGAAAGGTGGCCACCCGTTACCGAAACACTCCCCTTGAAGGTACCCTGTCCCAGGACGTTTGTATCCGTGAAGAACGACCCCGGGCATTGACCGATCACCCTTCTTGGCTCTTGGAAGCAGCATGAAGGGTCTGAAACAACACGGACAGGTTGCCCTGCCAACTCGAGCCCTCTCCTCACGCTCTTGCTTCTTCCTCTCGGTCTCAGCTTCGTAGGACTCCATCTGCAGAGCTTCGAGTACTTGATCCTGGAAGTGATTCTTCGTCAACCACTTCTCTAGGGTCTCACCCTCAGCGTTTCGAATGATGAATAGGTACTCCCTCCCGATGTAATCGAAGAAGACTCCAGTCTCGAATACAGCTCCGTTTGGGGCAGTGAACTTGGTTCCTCCCCTGAGGGGCTCGATTGTCCAACCAAGATAGTCGAAGACTGGCCATAGCTCCTTGAGTGTTTTCCCTAGCTTTGGATTCTTTCGAACCCAGAGTAAGAGCTTTGTCATCTTCTCTGGATCCAGAGGTCTCTTACGAGCAGCCGCTTGAAAACGACGGGCCACTCTCTGGACAATAGGATCTTCCACACCAAGAAGTACCCTATAAGTGAAACTTGATCAAGTAGCGGAAGAGAGCAGAGTCGAACTGCGGTCCTTACGGGCATCCAGGTTTCCAAGCTGGCGGGCGACCACTCACCCCATCCCTTCCATTTGTCCGATTACCCACACCACAAGTCCAAGAACCAAATAAACCAGACTCTCGAACTAATCGAAGAAATGGACTCAATAGAATCCAAGCCTCATAAGGCATATCTCTTCTTATGTAGTTACATCGTATACAACACGGTATTACATTGGACTCAAGATGCCCAAGTGAGTTACCTCTACGATCCAAAGTCATTTTAAGTGAGGTCTCACCACAATACTGACACTCTTGTGAGATTAACTTCTCGATAATCTCTTTGGTCAAGTCATTTGACCGCCCTGCCCTCCTATCTGACTGTTTAGAGTCCTTGAGTATGAACCCGGATCTGAATCTAGGATTAGCTCTTCGATCCCGATCAAGTCTATTATACATATCCCTAATTCGTTGGTTATCTCGATAGATCTTAGCAGTACCCTCCTTCTTCAAGTAGTAGCACTTCCTACAGACAGCACTCTTATCGTAAAAAGGCTCATCTGGGGTTTCTTCTTTACCACAAGAGCAGACTCGCATACTAAAGTTACACCAGCGGAAGGCAGACGATTCGAACGCCATAGTGTTACCTACGCACCGCTCAGCAGGCGGGCTCCAGACCAGATCCAGATTTACCTTCCATAAAGTTTGGCAGGATCTCATTATTGGGTGCGCACCCTCAGAAATCTTGCTGGATCGGACCCTCAAGACCGACTGCCATTCAGCTTCCGCTTCCCTCATCTTACAAGAGTTCAGCAGCTTCAGCCCAAGTCAGGTAACAGAGGTAAGATGATCCCTGATGATTCGGGCTTAGCGGAAAGTGTAGGAATCGAACCCTTACCCCTTACGAGGTACCCACCAGTTTTCGAAGCTGGTTGCCATCCGGTTAGCTGGCACCTTCCGTAAAATTGTGATCTAAATCTCGAGATCATCTAAAAGAGACTCTAGGTCACCTTGGATGTACTCGAAGATCGACTGGTTGCCATCAAAGTACTTAGTCACACCCTGACCAACCTTGGTCTCTACTACATCAGTGCTAATCTCTTCAAAGTTAGATGGAAGTGCATCCTCCCACTCATCATAGTTAGTAGGAAGGTTGTGTATCCACTCCTTGAAGAAAGCGAAACTACCGTAATCATGGTCAGAAGGTGAGAAGTCTGGGATGTAGCTATGAACCTGATCCAGAGCCCTCTGTTGTTTAGAGAAGTCTAATGACTTCAACCAACTTAGATCCTCCTCTGTAGGAGCATCCTCAGGGAATGACCCAATACGATCTATCAGATCGTTCCGATCAAAATCAACAAGTACTTTGGCTATAGGAGAATCATCAATATCACTGTAGATATCGTCAGCATTGAAGTCATATCGTTGAAGAAGAAGCCCGATTAGCTTAAGTTCTCGCTTGAGTTCTTTTTGTAGGTTGGGTAAGTCAGAGGGATCATCTATTAAAGACTTGAATCGATGAGTGTATTCCTTGTCTAACTTCTTCAACCTAGAATCAATGTCCAGGAGTTTTCTGGTCTTATCACTCAAGGGTTTCGAGTCGAACGCTTTACTCATGGTATCTAATAAAGAGAGAGGCCCCGATAGATTCCACTCCTTGAATGTATACCAAGCTAGATTGAGTCTTCGGACATCAACCGCAGCTTTATACCTAGCAACCACCCGAGAAACTAGAGAACTCATATTGTAGATCTGAATACGAAAAGAATAGTCGGGGTGGTCAGACTTGAACTGACGGCCTCATGCTCCCAAAGCACGCGATCTACCACTGATCTACACCCCGGTAACGATTACTCTTCTAGCACTTGGAGGGCAGGGTACCACATTACCCATCAAGTGGTATTAGTGCATCAGAGAGGACTTGAACCTCCACGGGTATTACCCCACTTGCACCTCAAGCAAGCGTGTTTGCCAGTTACACCACTGATGCATATGTTAGTAAGATATGTCTAGGAAACCAAAGGTTTAACCCAAACAAAAAAAATTCAAGGAAAAAGCCGCTAAGTCACCCCTGACAAGGGGTGCATAAGACTCGTTTTCAACCATAGAATGTAGTCCCACACAGTATTCAGGGGCTACTTAGCGGCTATTTCCTTAAAAGTTTGACCTCGACAAGTGGTGACAGAGAGGGTTTTTGTGGCCTACACATTGATGGCCCATCTTTCGATGGGTGACATCCGTTCGTCCCGAGCCTTCGGCTCCCGACTAGTCTAAGTAGACGAGAGTCTCTGAGCCCTTGTTAAAGGGGCTACTGGCTCCATCGCTAGTCCCTCACGGGGCATCGCTACCTTAGGACCGTTATCGATTGTACTCCTTGTCGGTATTCGAGGTCGAACGAGATATACACCGATCTGATACCCAAGTGCAATAGGGAAAGTTGTCGGGGTGAAAGGATCTTCAACCTAGGTCAGCTAATTGGTCAGGGCAGCCAGAGTTGAACTGGCGATCTTGTGTTCCCGAAACACACGCTTTACCAGGCTAAGCTATACCCTGAAGAGATAATTTCCCCTCGTGCACCCCAGCGTGACAGTTTCTACATAAGAGCACACAATTTTGAAGTTCTTGCTCTATCCGTTGCCAAGACCAACCCCTCCAACCTGAAAAGTTTGGGTCTTTCTTGCTAGGATCAAGGTGGTGCATATCTAGAGCTGACTTAAAAACATCAAACCCACAAATACGACAGTTACCACCGAGGTAAGCTATAACCTTACCCTTCTTTTCTTGACCCTTAGTTATGCAGTAATTATTGTGACACCTACCGCACACTTTTAGCTTATGCCCATAAAACTTGGTGAGGTCGTCTTCACCACAGTATATACACTTGCGGGGTTTCCCATTAGGGTTTGGATCATTCGGAAGTTTTCCATATGGGCCTCGTTTGGTATGAAGCTCATACTTATTAAGCCAATATCTAACATTTGTGAAAGAGGTGTTTAGATCTATGGCAATCTGCCTTACACTCTTCCATTGCTGAAGATGTAGGATAAGAACTTCTTTTTCCATTATTCAGAGTGTAGCTCAGATTAGTAAAGGTACCAGATTGAGCTATACCCTGATGAAAGTTGGCCGCTACTGGCGGGTTTCCCCGGCCAGTTACCAGAGCTTGCCTCTATCCGCTGCTTGCAACGGGGTCTACGGCAAGATGCCCAAGCCCGCGGTCTTTGCCAGGCTTGGAGATTCAGCTAGCCCGGTCCTTGTAGAGGCCCGGATGATCATTGCTAGCCTTATGAAAGTTCTTTGGAATCGTGTAGTCGACGCATCTGAATCTCGGCAGTATTCAGGGCGGCTTGGTAAACTGTGGATTCCCAGGGACTCAAGGACGCTTTATTTGGCTTGAACAAAGCCTTCTTCAAGAAGATCCCATCCATGCGGCCACATCTCTTGAGCTCGATTGGATTATCGATGATGAGGCCCAGAATGCCCATCGAGGCGTCCGAGGCCCCGCACCAAGAGTCATCCCCACTGTTATTGAAGATGGCCCCAGAGAGGGCTATCTTACCGCACTGGAGGATGGTCAGGTGCCTCACCACAGGGGCGGGCATCCTAGCCAGGGTATCACCGATGAGGGTTCCTCGTTTGAGTGACATGCTGAATAATACACCAGTCAGGGTAAATGGACTCGAACCATCGACCTCTTGCTCCCCGAGCAAGCGCTCTACCAAACTGAGCTACACCCTGATAGTCACGAAGACAAGAATTCGAAAGAGAAACGTACGGCGTCTTGACCGCTAGACGACCCCCGCATAGGCTTGAGCGGAGGGAGGGATTCGAACCCCCGATATCCGGCTTGGATGGCAATGTACTCCTTCAGGCATTCTTCGTGGTGGTTGGAGGCGGAGTTGAACCGCCGACACCTTGATTTTCAGTCAAGTGCTCTACCGACTGAGCTATCCAACCGTTAGGCAAATCAAAGTCAAGAAGATCTCCTTCATACCTCTCTGCCTCAGCAATAAGCAATGAGTCCTCTCTGGTTGAATGCTCTATTCTGTGGCAACAAGAGCAGAGCAACTCACACTTCTCAAGTTCTTTCTTCAGTACACTCCAACTCTTGTTAGCTAAACCACCAAAGTTGAAGTCCTTATCACGTAGGTGGTGGAACTCAAAGGCTGACTGATGCCCAGACCACCCACACCTAATACATTTCCCACCCAGCATCTTGATCCCAGTAGCTTTAGCTCGATATCTACGGATCTTGGTGTTGCAAGAGTTGCATCTACGTCTACGACTACTCCCATTAAGTCTACCGCAAATCACACATGAGTCATACGTTGGTGATTGAATCAACTCGACCCTAAGACCTGACTTGAATGGGACACAAGTAAGGCAAGCTCTTCTCCTGTTGAGAACCCTAATGGTACCATCAACAATGACCCGATTAGGGAAGTTTACCTTGCATACTCGACAGGTAGGCATACCAAAAATATAGCACAATTGGTATCGGAGGAGGGACTCGAACCCTCAAGGGATTTCTCCCAGCAGTATTTGAAGCTGCCGCGTTTGCCTTTTCGCCACTCCGGCATGTAGTACCCAAGGAGAGACTTGAACTCTCACGTCACAAGGACCACCGGTTCTGAGCCGGCGCTGTACGCCATTCCAGCACTTGGGCATGGACCAGAGACAAGAAGTGCAGAGAGGGTGTTTTCTCCAATTGAATTGTACTCCCCACGAGCATTCTCTGGTTTGGTCGGCCGAGGTGGACTTGAACCACCGTTACACGCGTATCAGGCGTAGATCCTAACCATTAGAAGACCGGCCGTCGTCGCATCCCATTGGTTCGATACCTGTGACAGAGAGCGCAAACAAGCTCACACTTGGCGATCTCCTCAAGTAATCTTTCAACGGAGGTGCATTTTGAATTTGCACGAGCTATCTCAAAAGACTTTGTTGTTGGGTCAAGATGATCAAAGTCCATAGCCCAGTAAGGGTGTGGCTCTCCACAATCTGTACAAGGCTTGCCACTCTTGGCCTCCTGGATGACCCTCTTGATTTCAGCTCTGATCTTTACCTTATCCTTTCTAACTCTGGCACATTGACACAACTTGCAGTACCCCATGAGGTACTTACCCCTCCCGTGAAACTCACGTTCGGACTTAGTTTGAGTGCAAGCCGGGCAATACTTGGTGCGCTTAGCTTTCGGTATACTGGTGATAACTACACCAATGAGTTATCACCGAAAGTGAGCGAAGACAAGAGAGTGAAAGACAAGGGAACCCTTCTAAATACCACTCGTGAAGCTTTCACTTCACGGCAGGATCTGCCCCTGCAAAGCTCCCGGGCGTAAGCCCCCGGATAATGAAGTCCTTCTTGCATTCTTCGCTTGGTAGCCCCTCCCGGACTCGAACCGGGACGTCACGAAGGACAGGAGGGTTTAAGCCTCCCCCGTCTGCCAGTTCCAGCAAGGAGCCATGTTAGTCTTTGGTCTTCCAGATCTCGTCTGTAATTGGAGGGAGCAGCTCGCCAGCCTCAAGGGCTCTTCGACGGTCTTCCTCCATACGAATCTTCATCTCTTCATAACGGAGGCGATCCTCCTCCGTCTCCTCGGGCTCTGGGATGATCCCACCCTCTTCAGCTATCACCCTAGTCTGAACTATAACCATCGGAGGCCCAACCCTTCCCTTGAAGTTGAAAACCTGTGCCGCCGCTTATGAGCCTCTTGGCTTCTGGCTTGTCGCACTTGGGGCAATCCGTCAACGGAGGCTCCGTAATCTTCTGGTCAGCCTCCCAGGTGTGTTGGCAGGCCTTGCATTGGTACTCGTAAGTCGGCACTTGATTACCCTTAGGATGGCATTGGGCCTGGGCCAATGTTGACTTCGTGTTTGACCCGGGTGAACCTATCGAACAGCGGCTTACCACCAAGGAGTTTGATGAGTCGGCACCGGGTCTTGAAGATGATCCTATGAAGACGGTTTGGATCTGGAGGTGGTGGTGGCTCATACTTGTGCCAATGATTTCTTGCAGAACTCAAAGATGCTATTAGACATTGAACACCACCAGGGTCAGGTATCGCATCCGGGTACCCAGCTTCGACCTTGGTAGTACTAATCACCGAGGTTCCCCAAAGGTGCCCTACTAAATTACCACCCCACTCTGGTCTGGGTTCTGACTTACCAAGTAACTCATAGTCACCATGAGCAGCAAGAACTGGTACATCTTCTGGGTGAACAAGAAGTACTGCTACTCGCAGATCTTCACATTCAACCCTAGACAAGGTATCAGAAACATCATGAAGCGTGATCATAAAGATCACTACACCGAAGCTATCGAATACTAGAACCAAGGAACCTGAACGCCACCCGTGTTTCAACAGAAGCCTCTTTGGCCTTCTGCACGAATTGACGCATCTTTCCCTTGAGGATATCTATGTCGTCTTGAGTAGCTGGACGTCCAAGTTGAGTACTCAGAGCCTTACTCCACTGTTGAACGAATGGATCCTTGGGGTCAGGCTTCGGAGCATCCTTGGGCTTCTTATCGAAGACTGGGGCATCTTTGGCCTTCTCCTTTTGGACAAACTGCTTCATCTGTCCTTTGAGAATGTCGATATCGGCCTCCGTTGCAGGCCTACCAAGATTATCACTAAGCGCCTTCTGCCACTGATTCTTAAAGTGGTCATCCTTGCCACCTTCAGACTTAGGAGCTGGAGGCTTACCCTTGTTCTCAACCACCCGGTGCTTGTGCTTGTCAGCTTTCGGGTGAGCTTTCAGATAGGTATCCAAAGCCTCTTGAGTTGGGAACTCCTTAGCAAGTTTGGTATCTTCCATAATGACCACACTCAGGACAAGAATAAGAACTATACCGTGATCTCAAAGAAGAGTTTTGGTGACCCCACCGGAATTTGAATCCGGACCACGGCCTTGAAAGGGCCGTCACCTACCGTTAGTGTATGGGGCCGTTAGCGTCCCTGAGGGGCGATGATCCCCTTTCAGCAGCTTGAGAGGCTACTATCCTAACCAAACGTAGACGACAGGGACATGATAGGTGAGACAAGGGACAAACTAGAGAGGTTCAATTATCGAGATTGTACTCCAGTTCAGCATTCTCACCGGCGGAAGGAGCGGGATTCGAACTCGCAGAGCTGTTACGCTCGATTGTTTTCAGGACAATTCCCCTCACCAATAGGGAGCCCTTCCGTAAAGTAGAGTGGATGCAGGAATTGGATTTGAACCAATGACCTCCAGCTTATGAGGCTGGCAAGCTACCGGGCTGCTCTATCCTGCGGAGCTGATGAGGGGACTTGAACCCGCAACCGCTGGTTTACGAAACCAGTGCTCTACCATTGAGCTACATCAGCATGGGGCACTCCCGGCTGTGCCAGGCGCCCAGGGGATCTCTACTTCCCCCACTCGTCTCCCGTAGAGATGAGGAAAACGAGTTGGTTGCGGAGCCTTGGATTTGAACCAAGAACCTTCGGGTTATGAGCCCGACGCGCTACCGGGTTGCGCCAGCCCGCAATGCTGACCCTACCAGAGTGACTTGGAAGGGTCAAGAGACTTTGCTCCAGAGAAGGGACTCGAACCCCTAACACCGCGGTTAACAGCCGCGTGCTCTACCAATTGAGCTACACTGGAATATGGAGGCTGTTTCAAGCCTCCCCCGACACGAGTTGGTGCTCGCGCCGTCGGCACTGTGCTTGCCCCTACGGGGCTTGCCAATGCCTTACTTCATTACGGTCAGGAATGAACAACTACCCCACAGGCACGGTCGCTGCAGCCCTCGGTTTACTTGAGGTCGATCACGGCACGTCTGCTACCCTGGCCCACAACAGACCAGTAGAATCAGAATTCATTCACTGTTTAGATTGTCAAGGATCTAGAAAGCAAGGTGCCTTCTTGATTGGTTCCGACACCTGGACTCGAACCAGGATAACGGGATTCAAAGTCCCGTGCCCTAACCATTGGACGATATCGGATCAATTACTTAGTGGGACATCACAGATTCGAACTGAAATCTACGGTTTAAGAGACCGCTGCTCTACCATTGAGCTAATATCCCATTGAGTGGTAGAGGCAGAGAGATTCGAACTCACATTAACGGGTTAAAAGCCCGCTGGTCTACCGTTGACCTATACCTCCATATCGTTTTGGCCCGTCTTCCACGGGCTTGTTCTTGCGTTTCATTCTGGCCTTCTTCTTTCTCATCTCATCTAGTGTCTTTGTGGGGCATGGTGGAGTTGAACCACTTAACCTGAGGCGACAGTTTTACAGACTGCTACTACTTCCGCGTAGTTAATCACACCCCATAGAGATTGGGTCTAGCTGCGGTTACGAGTCGATAGCGATCTGTGATTCCCATTGTCCTTTGCTTTCCTAACGAACTGACAAACCTATCCTGATGCCACTGTGTGTGGCAGACGAAACTCTAGTTTGCACACAGTCTCTGTGTGGTGTGTTTTATTGGAAAAAGAGCCCTAAAACGACTGAAGCCACCGTGGGTTCTCCCAGGGCGGCTTCTGTTTACGGACATTCCGTATGTTCAGTCTAGCCGCCCTATTTTCCCACCTCTTCTGGACGCATTGTATGATAAGAGGTGGGTGCCCAAGGCTTTGCAATAAAAAGTCCACTATTACCCTGGGCGCACGTATCCAATAGCGATAATCTCGCTGATTTGGATTGTGATATGAGCCTGGATAGAGAGGACACGTTTACCTACCTGTGGGGCACACCTAAACGATGCGCCAACTCAAGAACCATACACCGAAGGAACAAGGGGGTCAAGGGGGTCAAGCACTTTTTTGAAAATTCTTTTTTTTGACCACATGCCCGCCCCTCGGGGACAGAAAGTTCTTATCCAACTTCCTAGAAAGGATGCTCACTCCGATCACACCCAAGACGGCTTCTGTAAAGGCTAGCTCAGAAAACACCAAGAAATTCAAAAGCTTGGTGTTCAATTCTGATTGGGACAAGTTCGTCGAAGAGTGGACACCCAAGATCTACTACTACCTTATAGGGGCTCTAGGCCCCTTTGGACGCGAACCTCTTCCCACAATCCTCCCCATGAGTGATGGTCCACACATGAGTGGGGCGACCGCCTCCTTCAACATGGATACGGGTCAGGTGAGGCTTTGTCCTTCTGTTGAGGGTAACCCAGGGCAAACTCTCGAGAAGCTTACTCATGAGTTTACACACGGAAGTTATGCTCTCTTTCCTTCCAATGACGAGTTCTATGACGAGGGTTATGTCGACTTCTCGACCTGGGTTTTAGTGCACGCACCTACCTATGGTGAATACCGACAACAAGCTATTGATGCTGCTGCTTACAATATCAAGATGCGCCGAGAGAGGGCAATGAAGAACCTCTCCAACTATGATCGGAAAAGGTGGGCAGGAGGGTGTTATGCCTCTATGTTCCTAGGGCCTATGATCCTACATCGAATGAGAATGAAAAAGTCTGAGGGTGACTACACTTGGTAGTTCTATGTCAAGTCTAACCATAATATCCAATGTTGTTAGAAGATATTCGAATAAGTCAAAGGATCAGGACGAGGATTACATACCATTCGGCCCTGTTGCACGTGGAAAACTGAACAATCAAGCTCAATATGCCAGGCACTGGTTAAAAGACCCTGAAGTGAATGATGGTATTCGATGGAGGGGTGACTTCTCTAATTACCATACCCTTGAGATTCACAGGGATGATGTAGAGGATCTAGTAAAACGAGTCAAAGATAAAGAGAAGGAACGAGGGATTAGGTAGTACCTAGGGTAGTTCACATCTCGAGCATCATTCTAAATGCATCCGTGTACTCAGGTCTAGACCCCAAGAATATCTTCTTCTGATCCGGATTCCCATCGAGTCCAGCGAGTACCCCTCTCCACAGACCGTCTTCGGAATCGAAGGCTAGTGATTTGATCCCATGCATCACACTAGTTGACTCCCAAATGGATAACTTCTCAGATGGGTAGTTGTCCATTAAGTAAGCTAGTTTTCTCAGGTCAAAACCAACCTTGAACATCTTACCCTGCAGCTTACTAACAGGGTCATCATCAAACCCAATCAATCCAGGGTTAGATACTCCAGCCCACTCAAGAAGCTCTTTTCGAGAAGCTTGAATGCCGTTAGAGTCTCTAGTAACCCATAAGAATGGGAGTTTTGGGGAGCCTAACATTGGCTCAGCCACTCTCCCCTTATAGGCCATCAGTGTATGACCACAGGTGCCAACTGACCAAAAGACATCAGCATCTTGTAATGGAAACTCAGGTTCGGCCAAGAAAGGTCTGTCCCTCCAAGGATCTGAGAATCCCTTGAAGATTCCAACAAACTTGCTGAGTACTTCAATTGGTTCCATATGGAATGTCTACATTATTCAGAGCGAGATCTCTGGTAAGCTTTACACCGGAATCACCAACAACCCACAAAAAAGGCTTAAAGCCCATAACCAAGGGACTGGAGCCAAGGCTACCCGATCTGGAAGGCCCTGGCACTTCGTTTACCTCGAGGTTGTTCCAGATAAGGGGTCTGCCCTTCGAAGGGAACTAGCAATCAAGAAGCTTACTCGTCTGAAGAAGCTTACTCTGATTCAAGCTCAAGCATCAAGTCAAAAGCTTCCCGTTGAAGCTCTTCTTCGTTGCGTTCCTTAAGGGCATGATCAACCCTCACTTGGGCGGTATAAGCTGAAGCAGATTCCTTTTCGATCCCAATGAAGTCGAAGCCCTTATGGACAGCAGCCACGCACGTAGTACCTGATCCACAATAAGGGTCGAGTATCAAACCCTTCACAGGAGTAGCCATGGTGACCAAGTACTCCATTAACCTAACGGGCTTTACCGTCGCATGCTCGTTCTCATCATCCTGTTCAAGACCCTCATTCTTTTCAGCCTGACTCGGCTTTGGAACATAGAAGAAAGTTGACTCAGGGTCGATGTTGACGAAGTACTTTGAGGCACCATTAGGAGACTTAGTAGGAGCTATAGATTTGGACCCCTTCCTAGCTCTAGTAGGCTTCCCAATAGCTCCACTATGAAAGTGAAGCCAACGGATCGGACAGGAGTGGTGACAATCCCAGATCTCTATCTCTTCATCGTCTCTCGTAATGGTCGTATACTTGTGTCCAGCTCCACCACCAAATGGTTTAGCACCATCATCAAATCGATTGATGGGTGGCATAGCAACCATCTCGGACCCGACTTTACGACACAAATCGGAGTGAACCATGATGAGGTTTGGGGGAAACCTACCAGACGTCTTTACGTCATTGGCTCCAGAGAGATCTGAACTATTCTTCCAACTATTGCCCATCTTCCCCCCGCGGGCCTTGATAGCATCTACGCCTGCTTTATGCTTCTCAAAGTCCTCTGGGGATGAGTGCTTAACTCGAGAAGACTCGATGTTGATCCCGCCGGTACCCGTCTTCTTGATCTGCTCAATCACTGAGCTCTCTTTGACTGGCTTGCGGAACATCAAGATGGGTTCCCAGTAAGGCTTCAAAGCTGTACCAAAACCATCCCATTGCTCAAGAAGATCATCGAGATTGAGTTCTCGCATCTTCTTTCCAATGTCTGAACTCTTCGGCATCCCTTGAGCTCGAATCCACCTCAAGATAGGCGGACCCATCTCAGCTGGAATCACATCCCTGTTCTCAAACCCTGCAGCTCGAATCCCAATCGACAAGATGTCTTGGGTACGAGTACCGGCGAAGCAGAAGAGAAAAGCTCCTGGTTTGAGTACTCGGAAGCATTCCTTCCAAACCGCAACAGAAGGTAAATCCCAATCCTTGTGCATGAACTCGCCCATATCGAGTTCTGAACCCAATAGGTAAGCAACAATCTCCTCAATTGTTGGGTCTCGGTCACCTAGGCCATAAGGAGGGTCTGTGACAATAGAGTCAACCGACTCATTAGGGATCAGCTTGAGAGTGGGTAGACAAAGGCCATGGACGATGGTGTTGTTTGGTACTGTCACAAGGTTGACTTACACCAGAGTCACAAGTCAAAGTGCTGTTCTAAGACGTTTTTGATAGTTCGCTTGTATTTGTCCAATCGGCTATCAGCCCTGTTATCAGGAAACTCTTTACCCTCTAGGTAGGGAAGCATTCTACCACGTGTAATCTCGACATCACTATACCCATCTAGAATCAACTTGAAGTAAAGGCCAATGTCTTCCGCGTAATCAGAACTAACCGAACTCTCGAGCTCAGTTATGATCTGCTGCTGTTCTGATTGAGGTATCAAATCCCCAAGGTTATCCCAAGCTGACGGTTGCTCAACAACGTCGTCGAGGGTGTCGTGTTCCCTAAGCTTCTCACGCCTAAGTGTGTTGATGGTCTCATTCTTTACAGCGCTCAATGTGTAGTTCTCGGCATAGCTCAAGGACTGCCCTTGAATCTTGTTCTTGAAGTTCTTGTCCGAATAGAGCTTGAGAGACACTCTCGAGAGTACATCCTCGATAGCATCGTCCCTGGTAAAGGAGTTCTGGGATCTGGTTCGGAAGTCATTCTTCAAGTACCTGAACGCGGCTCCTCTGGCTCTCTTACCAAAGTCTAGACCGTAACCCTTTAGCCGAGTGATCTCCCTTGTATTCTTCGGCATGAATGGAGCCGGTGGCATATCCGTCACGCCATACAACAAGAAAAGTCCATACATGAGCTGACCGAACTCAGCTGGCTCAGTAGCAAACTTGACTCGATGAAGTAGTCTGGCTACTCGCAGCCCCCAAGGTAGAGAGGCAGCAACCTTTGCCCGAAGATCTCTGGTAGCTCGCACTAAACGAGGAAGGGTGTCCATCACACCAGATTTCGAATAAAGAGATCCTCAATTCAAGTGAGCGAGTACTTTGAGTACTCGCTTCGGAAGCCTCATCCTGCTAACAATCTCTTCTGCAGTAAGCCCTCGAGCGACAAGTGACAGGATCTCCTCATGCTTTGCAGCAATTAGGTCTTCTTTCCCGTTGAAAAAGAACCCTAGTGCTTCATGTAGGGCATACATATTCTCTTGGCGAGGCCCATAGTTGTCAACCAGAGTGTCTTCCCAGGACTTGCCAGTATCCAAGTCCATACCTGGGAAGTGCTCCTTGTACTTCCGATCTCTAGTGCGGCACCAATTAGCGTAAATGTTGTGAACTGACCTAGCTAAGTACAACTTGAAGTAAGGTTTTGGTTGAAGCTTGAGAGGTTGGACACTTGGATTACTCTTGCAACGAGGGTTGGTGTCCCGCTCACTCTTGAGCCGTTCAACGTCAGCCGTGTGGTAAGTGGCCACTCTGGAGCCATAAGTACCGCTAGCTGGAGTCAAGCACGGGCGCTCAGGAGGGCTATTTACAATTAGCAGTTCCTCTGGAACACCTCCGAACACCTTCACCACACAAGATGGGCAGAACACCTTGTATCTGACCTTGAAGGTATCGCCTTTCTTAAAGGAGATGGTCTCATCTAGGCCGACGTAACAGAATACTCGGTGGTTGCTTGGAACCCACATCCTGGCCATGACCTTTGCGTACTTGGCTCTATCGGAATACAACCAATGGTCATCGAGGACGTGTTGAAGTTTCTTAGTGCTGTTCCCGCAGCAGTGACAATCAGGACCATCTCTCAGGAGTACTTCGTCTTTTAGGGTAGGGGAGGCTTGTCTAAAATACCCATTACTCTTACTTCGCGGATCGCCGTTCATACCTCTAATCTGCATGTACTTGAAACCCTCCCAGGTCATACCCAGAAAGGAGCAAGTTTGATCCGTGGTCAGAACTTTAGGGATTGAACCTGTAGACGAATTATACTTTGTTATTAAATCTACCCTGAGTATCTCGAGCCAGACATGTTGGAGTAGGTCATCGAAGTTGGCCGACACACGATTGTAACGAGTTACCAAACGAGTCACAAACGGTGCATATGACTTGTAAAGATCATCCCCGTTCTTAGGCACATAGTCGTCAGGTAAGCCAAAAGTAGCCTGATTAGCAGAATTAACCACAAGACCTCTGTTGGTTTCTACACTAGAAGTTGTTTCTTGAATTAGGTACCAAGCCTAACCCCACATTGGTACACATAGGTGGTGAGGGGCTTAGTGTAATAACCCACTGGGTCGACCGGTGTCAATACTAAATGAGAGAGCCAATGCACGAAAATATTCTCCCTGGAGGTAGGAGGAAAACCCCTACCAAAATATTTGGATCTCACTCAAAGAGTAGTAGCTCTAACCCGATTAGTTCTACATATAAAATCACTGAGAGCGGAGAGTATGACCTTGATTTACCGGATGATTCTGAAAATGTAGAGTCAATTCTTGCTGAAATGGAGGCTCAAAGATCTTTGTTCGATGTTGCCTTCCAAAGAGGATCACTTGAAAGAGCCATCTCTCTAGTGAGGGATGCTTTGAACCTTCAATCAGAGAACCCAGAGAAGTTCGAAACCAAACTTCTGGTTTTCTGTTTGAATCATTGCCTAGGTAACATCAGAAGTGAGTTAATCCCACATTCCCCAAGAGGAGCCAGTTGGTCCCAACTGGCTTTTGAGTCTTTAGCAATTGGTTGGATGCGCTGGATGTCTAATGGAGACAAAGGGGTCCTTAACTACATCAACCACATGAGCGAAGATGAACCCGAAGAGGGTGACAAGGCTGTCGAGACCCTCAGCTTGAACTTCTGGGCTAAAGCGATCGAGATGCTTGTGATTGGACGATCTGAAGATTCTCGAAGATTCTTCGAACGAGCTAATGAAGTTGGAGCCAACTACGGTACTCGAACCAATCCTTCTATCTGTTGGACTTATGCTACAAGCTTCTTTATGACTATCTGACTCGGGATTACTGATACTACTAAGAGGGGTGATTACTACTGATACAGTTGCGACTGGGGTTGCGATTAGGATTGTGATTGAGATTAGGATTCAGATATTAGTGATTGTTTGAGTTCTCAACTTCACTACTACATACATACTCTATATAGAGTATGTTAAGAAGGATCTTAATCGATCGATCAATAATTCTGATCGATCGATCAATAGTTCTGATCGATCTTGAGCTACTTGGGTCATAGGATTGGACAAGGTAGAACGAATACCAAACCAATCTTCCCTAGGGATACCATTCGAGGTCACTAACTCCCTCTCAAATGGAAGAGCAACTTCTGAAGCCAACAAACTTCTGAAGCCTAGGGTACAATCCCGAGAGACCATTCTTGAGGAATGGGTGTCCAGTTCTCGAGTTGAGACACGGAAGTTTTTCAAGAGCTGGCCTGAGGAGTAATTCAGGGTCTCTTGTACCTTCTTCAGCTCAATGTTATGTGCGCTGATTACGGTCATGGAGCAGGGAACCAACCTCAACGGACACGTGAGGGTCTGTTGATATACACCGCTCAGATCACTCTGTCCAGTGTATTGTGAATGAAGTAATTTGACCAGCCACCTCGTAGGTAACTGTTACATGAACCACCCCACACTTCTCAAATTAGAAGACTTCGATGACCTAGCACCAATTAGAATTAGTCTTCCAGCGCCTCTTCACATCGGAACCAAATTGAAACTTAGATTTCCAGTTCAACGAAAGAATGGAGGCAGAACAGAAGTGTTGAATGTCGACGGTGAGTTCAAGGTGACCGCGGTTGTAATCGATGCTCGTGGGAATGCAAAGCAATTGATCTCGGTTGCTGCTGTCGGAGCTGCACCCACCTGGAAGTCGATCAAGAATCCTGCTACACGGAAGTTGAATCCAACTTCCCGAGCTAAGATCAAAAAGACAGAAGTCACATGAACGACGTCAACCACTTCATTGATGGGAAGCAAGTGCTACCGATATCTGTCTGGTCACAATTTAGTGACTTCAACATCTATCGGGGCACCCCTTCCGAGATGGTTCTGGAGATGATTGGCAGGGGACACCAGGGATCTGTGCGGGAAGCTCTTGAGCAGCTGGTGAATCATGTCTCTCAAACACGGAACATTCAGATTCAACTTCCTTGGCAGGTCCCCGATGACGAGATCTTAGCCAACTTGTTCATCTACACACTTCTGCAGGCCGGAATAGTTCACCCGACCCCACTCGCCTAGGACCATCGCCGGCACAATTCTTTGGCCCAGGAATTCATCCAACCGCCCTTATCCAGATAGGTTCGGAATCGGCGCTCGAGTTTTGTCATCTGGTTCCGGTTGCTTAGACAGATGTTCGGCCAAATGTCGAAGTATATGGTCTGAAACTTAGCACCCTTGGCAGGCTTCCAAGAGTAGATGTCTCCGCAGATGATCTGAAGACGGTCGTCTTTGAAGTTGGGTGCAATTAGGTCGACCACATCTTGATGAAGCTCAACCACGGTGACGCTTCTCACATTGGTTTTGGCCAAGATAGGCACAAGGATGAGTCCGATGCCGAGCCCAGCTATCAGAATGTCACCAGAGGCCTTCCAAACCACCGTCTGATTGGTGTCATGCTCGAGCCTGGTGTCACTCATCATTAGTTCTCCGGCAACAATGAGCTGGCAGTAATCCCCAGGTGAGGTTGCTTTCTCACGTCCGTGGGTAATCAGCTCTCGGAGAAGCATACTCTTGGCTGCCTGTTCGGTGATGGTAATGTGCCTGACTTTGGCAACACCTTTGACGCCAGGGGAAACTAGCTTGACCATTGGTTCGAACATATTTGGCTCCAAGTTACTGGTTTGTGGTTGACAGATACTACACTTGGCGAGGCTGGATCTCCCCAAAACCTACAAGTTATCTGAGCAGTCTCCTACACGTAAGTGTTCATGAGAGGATCTGAATCTCAGATCTATTTTCGAACTGGCTTAAAATAAGCACCGGCCTTCTACTACTGAACATGGGAATTACGTCTTAAATTCAATTATTTTCTGGTATAGTTGTAGTAATCAACCTTGTCAGTAAAACCAACTCATAAGTCAGGGCGGTGTACTAATGCCTCATGTCGATTGGTCTGCTCTCAAAAAGCGTCACAAATTTGATCAGGTCAGCCAAGGCTGCCTGGGGTCAGAGGTCAACCGGGATACTCTCCGGTAGGGCGATAGCCGCGGCCATCGACGATGGGTCGATCATCATCGACCCATACGACCGGAAGCATTTGAACCCAGCCTCCTACGACTTGACTTTAGGTGATGAGGTTAAGATTTACGACATAAACTCCATAGGAAACTGCACATTGGATTCGAAGAAGGCCAATCCGACCAGAGAGCTGAAGATCCCTCCAGAGGGGATTCGTCTCCTACCCGGTACTGGCTACTTGATGCACACGCGCGAGAGGGTAGGGACCAAGAAGTTTGTCCCAATCATCGACGGAAAGTCAAGTATCGGTAGGCTTTTTGCTCTAATCCACTATACGGCCGGGTACGGTGACCCTGGGTTCTTCGGCCAATACACACTAGAGGTTTCGGTAGTACACTCTATCATCCTCTATGCGGGTATGCAGATTTGTCAGATTAGATTCCAAACTATTAGTGGTGAAGTTGATCTTTACAACGGGCACTACAAGGGTGAAACAGCACAAGGAGCTGTAGCCTCTCACGCATATGAGCAGTTTTAGTACTCGTTGAAACAACATGGTACATGAAAGGCACAAATAAATGAACTTTCGTAACCCTATCGTCGCTGACTACATGTTCCACCAACCCAAAGACCACGCTACAGAAGCGGGACCCGACGAACACACCCACGATGTCGACTGCGCTTGTGAAGAGAAGCTCAAGATCCTAACCCTCCGATACTTTCCAGACGAGATCCTGAAGAAGAAGTGCAACCCCATCCCCGAGGTTACTGAGGACATCGTAAGGTTGGCCAAGAACATGGTCTACACGATGATGATCGAAGGTGGTGTGGGTTTGTCTGGTCCCCAGGTGGGCAAGCTGCTCAAGATCTTCGTAGTTGACGTCTCGTGGCACGGGAAGGCCGAGGATGCTGACCCTCAAATCTTCATCAACCCCGAGGTTGAACCCTTTACGGAAGAAGCTGACGCTCTTGGGACCGACGTGGATTACTCCAAGGCAACCCCACGGATCACTTCTACCGAAGGATGCCTATCCTTCCCCGGCGGGCGCGGGAAGGTCGAACGGTATGAATCCATTCGGGTGAAGTACCTCGATATTGATGGGAAGCCCTGTACCATGAATGCCCAAGGGTATCTTGCCAGAGCTATCCAACACGAGAATGATCACCTAGATGGGATCACTATTCAGTCGAGTATCCCCGCTTTCGATATGCGGAATGTCCATGAGAACGTCAAGATACTCCTCCGCAAGCGGGTCCGCGATCTGAAGCCGGCACCCAAGAAAACGAAGGCTAAGACCCACCGTTAGTGTTGGTGATTCTTGTACTGATCTAAAAAGTAAAAGGCCCAAGCCAACTTATCCAGTACACGTTGACCAGTAGGTTGACTTTTTGACCATAACTCTAAGTTATCCGGATGATTATCCAACCGGTCTCCATTTTTATGGTGGACACTCTCATGTTTTAATAGGGGTCTCCCAATAATGGCTTCCATTACAACACGGTGCTCTAGTACTTGTTTACCGCCAACAGTAACGAGCCAATAACCATCCACATGTAAGGTACCAGTTCCTTTTGCACGACGATCTTGTCTGGGTTTGATCCCACCACTCCTGGATTGATTGTAGTGGTAGCAACACATACCCTTTGCTTGGTAGGTCCCATTACAACCAGGCATCTCACAAACACGCTTAACCCTAACCGTTAGAATACCTGCTAGTACCAGCTTACTATAGTGCTTGCGGCAAAAACCTTGTGCATGAGTAGGCCGCGAGCAAATACTCATAGCACAAAATCCATCTGGGTTTACCTTGAGGGTATAGCCTGATTCGTCCTTCACTGATGTTGGTTTATACTTTGGAAGGTTAGCGAGCCCTGTTTGAGGAAGGTTACTTCCAAATAAGTGGTTGTAAGTAACCACAAGCTCCTCAGCATACCTGATCTTGTCCTGCACTCGCTGTCCGCTTGGTTGGTAATTAGACCACAACTCTAGATTCCCTGGTCGATTATCTGATCTGTCACCATTTATGTGATGTACGGACTCACCTCTGATGAGTTTCCTGTCTAAAATAGACTCCATCACGCAACGGTGTTCACTCTTTCCGTTGATGAGTCTATACCCGCTTGGGGTGGTATAACCGGAACCTTTTCTTGCTCGAAGCCTAACTAACGGATCTCCGTATCGCTTCCATTGGTCATAGTGTTCTAAGCAGAACCCCTTTGAGGCATAAAGGTTGGGACAGCCCTCAACACTACATTGTTTCTTTTCTTGTACTCGTATTTTACCTAATCTCCAAAGTTCTTGGTTAAAGCAACCACAACTATAGAAGGCCCCTTTCTTAAAGTGTTCCGTGGGTAGAACCCTCTCTTGCCCACAATCACATCGACAAGCCCAAGCAGTAACAACCCTACCACCATACAAGACGTTCTCCGCTGGTTTAATAGCGGTCCAATGGTGACTCCTCAAACCTGTGATATTGATGCGAGCAGGCATACCTAAAGCAAGGCATAAGTACAATACCAAACTTTGGTTTGTCTACTTAAGATCTGGAAAGATTGGTTCAACCTCTTGCATTGCTTCGTTCACTGCTCGTTCTTTCACATCCGCCCTCCACAACTTGAATAAGCCGAACGTCTTTGGTTGCTTTCTTCCTAGAGGGATTGGTTCAACCGTTACAGTGGGGTTTCCCCACTTATCCTGTCCAAAACCAAGAATCCGACCACGGTGATTCTTATACTTCCCGTAGAGAACAATATCCCCCGGTGAAAAGTAGCTAGCCCTAATGAATCGCTCAGCAACTCTTGAGATCAGAGTGCTTGTCTTCGATTCCTCAGCAAAACTACTTGCTACTTTATGGACAAGGAGATCTTGGTCAGACACGGGGTTCCACTTCACTAGGGATTGGAATATTAGAAGCTTATTGATGCTCACCTATCAATAAACTTTTGACGGTCACCACCTATTAGGATGACTGTATCACCGCTTGTTAGAGTTCAGTTCTCTTCCGATCTCTCCCACGCTTGGAACCCTACGTCAGGAGGGGTGGATGTTACTCCTGGGGATACTGTTAGTATCCAGCTGGATGACACCCTCGGAGTTGGATCTTGGTATCTAACGGTGGTGGGTGTTGATGAAGTCACGGCTAACCCTCCAGTCCTTGTCAATGTATTGACGAGCCCAGACACTCCTGGGCTCGTTGTCAGTCCAACCTCTATTGTATCCTTTACAGTTCCAGTTGGACGTGGTCAAGCATACATACTAAGATCTTCAGTCAATGGCCCAAGTATCACCACTACTTTCGGGATATTCGTCAGAACTGCTGCTGGTTTTAGGGTAGGAGCTGTCGGAGAAAGGTTCGAGGGGGATCCAGTCTTTGGTTGGACCACAACCCTAAACCAATTCATTCGTAATGGAGGTGGTGGGGGTGGGGGGCCTGCAGCAGCCCTCCAAACAACAACGGGGAACGTAGATGTCTCCGGGGCAGCAGCCCCCTCTACTGGAGAGGTTCTCACAGCGGTTGATTCAACTCATGCTACCTGGCAACCAGGAGGCAGTGCACCCGCTCTGCCTTGGTCGGCAACCGGTAATAACCCAGGCGACGATATACTACCCAGTGAGATTTTTCCTGAACCTATCTACAGTCTCTTCTTTGACACCGCTGGTGATGGTAACCCGCTCGGGATAATGACGGATAGGCTAAGTGTTAGGGCTGTGGCTCTTAAATCATCCCCCGACCCAACCATCCCATCAAACTTCGATGGAGTAACTTTGGTTGACTTCGATCGGGTTCTACTAACTAGAGAGTCCTCTGGTAACAATGGTATCCGCTTCTTTTTCAGAGGTTCTTTAGTTGCTTGGACCCCACCGTGGATGACATGTGGGTTCCAAGTTTATGTAACCGATGGTGAGATCTATAAAGGAAAGACCTTCAGACAGATAACACCAGGAAATCCAGCCCCACCTTCGTCATTTGGTGCCCAGGTTTGGGAATGCGATATTGGACCTCACATTGCACCCCCACTTTCCACGTACAATGGTTCAGGAGACGCTGTTACCTGGCACCTACTTGACACTATTCCTGGACCTCCAGCAAATGGTTATGACCTGATTGTTGTAACAGACAGTGTTGCAACCAACACAGGTACTGGGGACAATCTCCAGAGAGAACGCGGAGCGGTCACCTACCACTTCGCAGGAGGGACTCTAACATTATCCGATGATAGTCGATCCCTCACATCAACTGACTACTTCAAACAGGTGATCAACGTTAACACTGTTCAACTCCAGGTTGGCCAACAGACAACTGGAAACAATTACAGCTTCAGAGTCCGAGCTTGGTTTGAGTATGTGAGGTCGATCTAATGCGCACAATTGCAAGGGCCCCTGAGTGGGTTCTAGGAAGCAAACCTCCACTAAGTGGAGGTCATATGTGGGTTCCACTTGGATCGACAGATCTAGTACCGCGCATCAATACCACTACTGGAATTATTGACAGCACAATTACAGTAGTAGGTGACCCTCAAGCAATAGTATGGGATGGGGGATCCTACATGTATGTGGCTGAAAAGGATAGTCAACTAGTCCAAAGAGTTAGTATCTTCAGATTAGCTATGGACACTACTACTAACATTGGGTCCCATCCGGTTGAACTGGCTTGTGACGCCAACTTTGTGTATGCGGTTGGCGATGAGAACACACTCACCAGAATAAATATACTATCGGGGACCATCTTAGAGTCGGCTATCAATTTTAGTGGTAGTGATGGTGTCCCCAACAAAGTGGCCTGGGGCGGCAGCGATAGCATGTATGTCACTGCCAATAATATTAACCCAAACACGAATAACCTCCTGAAAGTCTCGACGTCAAGCTGGCTTGACTTTTCTTCAATACGTTTACTGAACGCCCCCAACCCGTGGGGTGTTGCACGGGATGGATCAGATCACATATACACAGCGAATTTTGGTCAAGGAACTGTCTCGAGGATCATTGCCTCCACTGGGGTCCTTGACCTGGTCATTCCTGTTGGTCAATCTCCAATTGACCTTACATGGGATGGGGGTTCCTACATCTATGTAGTGGACCAGAGTGGGTCAGTTTACAGAATTCTGATCTCAACGGGAGTTGTTGACTCAATCATTCCTGTTGGAGAAAACTCATATAGGATCGCGTGGGATGGTGCAGATCATATGTATGTCACTAACAGTGGCACCAACACGGTATCACGTATCCTGATCTCTTCAGGAGCTGTTGATGCAACCATTAGTTTGGGTACCTCTAGCCCCTCAGGTATTGCATGGGATGGTGGTTCCTACATGTATGTTGCCTTTGAAAGCCCTGCAAACATAGTCAAAAGGATTTTGATCTCTTCCGGTGCCGTAGTAGGTGGGTCTATCCCTGTGGGTAACGAACCAGTTGTTATTGCATGGGATGGTGGTTCCTACATGTATGTTGTTAACCAAAATGACAACACAGTTACCAGGATAGCTATATCAGACTTGAGTACCACTACGATCATTAGTGCTGAAACCAACCCCTTCGGTGTTGCATGGGATGGTGGTTCCTACATGTATGTCGTTGGTCGTGGTGGGAATACTGCTCACCGGATTCAAGTATCGACGGGTTCTCTACTTGGCACTGCAATAACACTTGGGAACTCTCCACGTGCTATCATGTGGGATGGTGGAACCCAGATGTTCGCTGTCAATAGTGTTGACGCTACAGTGTCCAGAATAGATATTACCGGAACACCCTCAGTTGACATGACCATCCCGCTTCTCAACGACTTTGAGGGTGTTGCATGGGATGGCTCAGATCACATTTATGTGGTTAGTTCATTAACCAACCAAGTGATCAGAATCACATTGTTAGATAGTATTGATGCTAGGATCTCTGTAGGGAGTACTCCAAGGAAAGCCGCGTGGGATGGTGCAGATCATATGTATATTACCAACTCAGGTGACGGAACCGTTTCACGTATACTAATCTCTTCAGGAGAGGTTGACGCCACTATCACTGTTGGGACAAGCCCAGATGAGATCGCATGGGACGGAGCGGATCATATGTATGTGAACAACAGAGGTAGTAACAATGTTTCACGTATACTAATCTCCTCTGGAACGGTTGATGCCACTATTAGTGTGGCTGGTGTCCCGAGTGGCCTCGCATGGGATGGCCCTCTAAGGTAAACCAACCAAACTTGTGACTTACTTTTGGAATGGTAGCACTCTAACTAAAACCTCTTGAAACTGTGGGTTACTTAATGCCCCAAATCTCTTCAATCTAATGAGTCTCATACAAGTACAACCTGAGTTCCCAGTAAGAAAGTGAAGGGCGAGGGCATTTACGAGACCTGACCGGTTAAGTCCAGCCATGCACGTTGTCAAAACATTTTTCCCACTATGAACCGCGGCAGCAATCTCTTTACTTGTACTGATAGCCCTTAGAAGCTCATTACGGGTTGGCTCTCTGAAGGGGTCATCAGCATTAGGGGAGTAGATCACCGAAACGGAATCAGGAAATAGTGATCTTGGGGGCTGCCATTCCTCAGCACACAAAACTAATACATTGAAGTTATACCTAACCAAGTATTTTGAGATGGAATGCCTGGAACCTTGCCATAGGTTTGGTACAATCTCGCTTAGGTCTTCAATCTTACCCATGCCAACTACCATACTAACACTCTAGATACTAGGTATCAACTGAGCCCTTGTTAAGAGAACAATTTTTCAATAAACCTTTGACATAAGGTTGTTGTGACAGAACCAAAAGCACCCCCACCGCGGCCAATGAACCAGTTTAGAGCTACAGGTACCCACTATGATTTACCTAAAAGGGAACCAGATCTTGAGATTGTTGATGTAGGGGCTCGTCAGGAATTACAAGAGCTCAACAGACAACTTGAGTTAGTCAGAGAGAATAACGAAGAGCTAGAGAGAGAGAACAAGGATCTTGAGCACAAGGTTGACATACTCACAATCCGCCTCAATAACTTTGAATTCTCTACACTTGAGCGCCTGGCTAAGCCAAGTCAAAGCTCGCTGCCGGCCTCAACCAGAATCAAGAAGTGGACAGTAATAGGAAGTATCATTGCAGCTCTGATAGCAGCAGGCGGAGCAGTCACCTCTTCGGTCATCAATAGTAGGTCGAACACTCTAAGCAAAGCTCAATTGGCTACTCAAGCTGATGAGACCAGAAGACTCATTTCAGCCGCACAAAAAAGTACAGAAGAGTCATTCAATGCGGGTGCTCGAGAAGGTGCTCGTTTGACTGCGATTGATTATGAAAAGAACAAACCCATCCCACCCATCAAGAAACCACCAACACCTGTAAAAAAGAGAGTGGCACCAAAGCCTCCGGTAGTAATCCAGGTACCTTGATGCCACTCGTCACTTAGTCAACTCGTTAGAGTTGAACTTGATTGATAGTCTCGATCCAGTGCCCATTGCCTGTACCAGTGATGAACGCGTTCATCACTTTGAACACCTCATCGCTAAAACCCCCGATGTTGAGAACATCAACATTATCCTTCACTTGGGTGGTCGTGTGCGGGGTGATGTCAATGCAAACGAGCTTTGCATTCGGGTTACGGGTCTTGAGCTTCTCCCATTCGTCAGCCATTGAAGTCGGCTTCGGGCCTCGACTCCCCCAGTAGGATTCATAGACCCTACCCATCCCGCCACCATGACTCCATGACTCATAATCGGAAACGAAGATCACAACATCTACCTTCCTATTATCTTTGTTCATCACCTGTAGAGGAGAGGCACAGTTCGTGGACCCACCGCCGACTGCCGCAAGAATCCCGGCGTTCTTCATGATGGTGTTGTTTGAGTTCAACTTCACATCAGTCCGAACATCACCTTCGAACGGGTACACTTGAGCACGAGGATTCTTCCTCAGCAAGCAGGAAGAGATCAAAGCTGCCACATCGACACACATTACGGTGGTTGTTGAGCCCTTTCGCTCACCCGTAACCGGGCTCCGCATTGACCCAGAGACGTCCGTGCAGATAGCTACCTCGAGACCCTCGAAGGCAGGAACGTTAACCGTTGCCACCTCCATAGCTACCTCGAGAGCATGCTCAATCTCCTTGGGCATGTTGACCGGCTTCTCATCCTTGTGCCAGGTGCTACCCTCATTGATGGCTTTGTAAGCCGTCATGATCTGGTATGGAAAGACATTCGCCTTCCTGATGAGATCCGTATGGTTTAGCTTCTCTACCACTAGCTTCACCATCTTGGGATCAGTGAAGACACCGTGACGAGCAAAGGTGTTGAGACTCCTGAAAGTCTGGAACCAAGAAGCCTTAGTAGCCACAGCTTTCCAGTCCTCCGGGCTTAACTGGAGACCGAGCAGCATCTCGAAAGGTGCGTTCGGTATCTCACCTACCGGGGAAGCCTTGAAGGCCTCATACGAGGCAATCAGAGCTGGCACGGCCTCACTCACAGTGAAGGGCAGACCTTCGAACTTACCCTCCTTCTTACCGATCAGGTAAGCATAGAGGGCAGACCTCTGAGCGGACGTCGGGGCTACCCGAGCCATCTTTACGATATCACCCAGGGTCGGTTTATCACCAACTGACTGGAAGAAGATCTGCTCATCAGTCCTGGAATTAAACCAGGCCGTGACCATTCTCTTGAGCCGCTGAGCTGACAGATTATGCCGCCCAAAAGACCCAGACCGGATCATCTGCGCGAAGTTACGCAGCATCTTGCCATTATTGATGACCCTCGGGAACACCTGAGCACAGAGGTCAGGATCCCTAGCTGCTAGGTAGGAGACCAGGGCTGCCGGCATGTCCTTCATGAACCCACTCTCGCGGGCATAGACTGCCACCTTGGCCAGGAACAATGGATGTGCCTGACGTGCAAGGGTCAGAACCTGAGCCAACTGATCTTCGGCCTTCGTGTAATAAGTGTTGTTAAAACAACCAGTTACACTTAACTGTGCAAGAGCCGCTTCAGCTTCCATGCTGTAGGCCGCCGCCCCAGCATAGTTCACTACCGTCGCATCTTGGACAGACTTACGCCCTGCTTTCTTCGACGACTTCATGATTATCTCTCCATTTCCACCGAAGTGGAACAAGTTGCCCCAATAATTGAGGACCGTCACTTATACACTACCTTTTGAGACGTGCAAGGTAAAATCGACAGGAACCTCAAAAAGGGTTATCCCACAATGTGGCCAAGTTATGAAAATTACTTGACTTTTTGAGACGCCCTTCGGTGTAGAGAGTGGACATGGCTGAAGATCCGTCCACCCTGATAGGCCAGGGAGTTGCTGACGCTTTAGGAATGCCCTTCGAAACCCGGAAACCGGATGATCCTTTCCTGGTCAACTGGGATGGTACTTATCAGGCTAGTGAGTATCATCAACTAAGACCTGGACAGTGGACTGACGATACAATGATGGCCAAGATCGTCATGGAGAGCCTATACATCTGTGGTGGGTTTTACCCAAGGGACATCGCCCAAAGGTACCAACACTGGTACCTCGCTGGTCCTCTACGAGGCATGGGGACTACCACAAAGAAGGCAATGCAGAACCTTCGAGCTGGAATGTCTTGGAGCGAAAGTGGGATAGTTGGGGCTGAAGGAAACGGAACAGCCATGAGGGCAGCTCCGTTCGGAGCATTTTACCAAGAGGATCCTTTTACGGCTGCCCAGTTCGCTCGGATGGAAGCCAATATTACTCACAAGTCTCTTGAAGCTGAGGAGGGTTCCGCCGCGGTAGCTGTAGCCGTCTCCCTACTCTGGACAGGAGCGGAACCTAAGGAAGTTGTTGCAAAAACGATGGAGTACCTTCGGGAGTCTAAGGTGAAGCTTGCTTTGAATAGGCTTGTGTTCTATCAAAAAAGCAATGACGTCTCCGCCAGTGAAGCCCTCAAACTCTTTGGTACAAAGGCACACGTTGTTCAAACTGTACCATCAGCATTCGCAGCCTTTGTCCTCACGGCTTCTTATGAAGAAGCCGTTCTCACATCCATTAGATCGGGAGGGGACACGGATACAACAGCCGCCATTGCTGGGGCCCTTGCCGGAACCTACTACGGATTCAAGGCCATCCCTAAAAAGTACCGAGAAGGACTCGAGGACTGGGAACATCTGAGAAAGATTGAGTCCAAGATTAACGTTGGGCCAAATACCAGTGTTCTCTGGAGACTATGAGTTAGAGACCCCAGGGGGGTTCGAACCCCCGCATATGGAGTTAGAGTCCGGTGTTCTGCCAATTGAACTATGGGGTCGTGAATCATTTTTTCACTGGTGGATCTGATGGAAGACTCTTAATCTTCGCACGCGCTAACTTCCATGCCTTAGTTACCACCCACGAAAGTGATCTCTCAAGCCGTGCAGCCTCAGACTTAATTTCGTCATGCATATCTGTAGGAAAGTAAAGACTTTGCTTCTGATTATTGTTGGCGTCAACCATGTGGTTGACTATACCCCAAAGGCTAGGGGTAGGTTACTCAAAAGTGATCTGGCTTTCGGTTCGAGAGCTAGAGCGGTCAGTTCATTATCACGATCGGGCTCTCGAAATAATGAACATCGAACACCCATTCGACTAGCCTTGGAGGCTAGTCGAATTAGATCTTGTTCGTCCGGCACAACAAGGAGTGCCAAGGTGTTCGAGCTCGAGTGCCACTGAGAGGCCCGCTCCTTGTGCTCAACAAGAAACTCAGTCATCGCATGACAGGCTTGAACTGCTTGTTGTCCAAGAGGTAAATCTAAACGGGTCACAAGATACAGCTTCTCTGCCATGGGCCAACCTCAGATAAAGGGCTTAAAATCCTCAATAGGACCTAGATTAAACCGAGTCACCTTCGAATTCACGCTGGGGGAGAAGATCTCAAAAAGCTTCGCCAACCAATCGATCTTCGACTGCTTCTTCTGGGACTCTCCCTGAAGCTTGGCAATCTCTTCGGATACGGTGGTCATGCTGCCTCTTTAGCTGCCTGGAAGGCTTGCTGCATTCCCTCTACGGAATGCTCGAACCACTTGTCTTCCACGTGGCTTCCGTCCTTGTAGATAACCAGCTTGATGGGACCTGTTTGCATCCCCCACTCCAGGTTAATTAGGATCCCTTCCTTACTCTTGTGCGTCACAATATTACGACAATAGCGCTGCTCTTGCACCTTGAAGTGGGGACACCAATTCTCGTGAGTGACACCAATTCCACAATGAGCTTCAGGGGAAAGAGCGGGATCCTTCACGAGCTCTATGTAGGCCAGGTACAGCGGGTCTTCAGCCTTGAACTTAGCCATCCTCTCATCGTACAGGCGTTGGGATTCAGCTTGCTGCTCTCGATGAACCCTCTCTTCTTCCGAAACCTCCTCGCGGACTAGGATCAGGTTAGGACCCTCTCGACGGAAGATTTTGGTTGCCCTCCACTCTCCTGGCTGGGCTACCTCCTCTTCGTCATCGTCATCGGTTTCAGTGGAGTAGGTCTGGATGGTTCCGTCCACTTCGAAGGTAGGCCACCTGCCATCCTCGTAGCAACACTCGTCACATTCAAGGACGGGCCACCCATTCATTGGGTCCGAGAAGTCATAGAACCGGAACTCGTAGGGGCACGCCCAACAGCAACCAAGGACTGTGAGGAGCTTGGTTCTCGGGTCCAATCGGTGCTTAACCCAACAGAAGCCCCAGCCATGCTCAGCCTCTTCAGGCAAGGAGTCCTTCCGCTTCCCGGTGTCCAACTCGAGCACGGTGCTCCCTTGGTAGTCAGCACCACAGACCAGATACGGGTGTCCGTTCGGATGACCTATCCAAGAAAATGGGAACTGAGAGTAGTTCCGCTGAACCTCAAACAGAGGCTTGTCTTCGCCGACGCGGTAGACAAGTCCTTGAGTGAAGTCCCAACACCCTTCCTTCGTTGAGTAACTTCGGATGACAAGCTTGAACTTCCCATCCGGTGAGAGGTGCTCAGTGAACTTGTCACTTGCATTCTCGGGCTTGAAGTACTTGGCGAGTTCAGCCAGTCTTTCTTCATACTTGGTAGTCATGCTGCCGCAACCTCGGTTCTCCAAACAGGGGCCGCGCCGCCGTCAATCCAAGATTTGATCTGCTCCTCAGTAATCGATGACTTGGGTAGGTACCGATCCAAGCACATTTTGAACAGGTATGTTCCCGGGAGGCAATCGTTCCCTGCATGATTTGGCTCAATCTTCGAGAACTTACGTCCTCGAAGCATCCCGTAGACCAAGAGGAGGTACCTGGCATCGTAACCAATGTCCCGCTTCTTGCTCCAAAGCTTGCTGCGTTCTTCACCGGTCTCAGGCCGTCGAAAAGGTGCAAGAGCCCGTTTTCCCTTGATTCTACGTCCCAGCTCATCCCGTTCAGAACGAATCTTTTGGATCTCCGGAAGAGATCCTTCTCGCCACTTGAGCGAGGATATACTGGTACGAACCTGATTGCTCTTTGCAATCAATTCACAAACGTCACTCTTTAGCTGCTGTATCACGGTATTCATCACACTAACTCCTTTTATTCTTGCAATTTCTGGTTGGAAGAGCAAGAAGGAGTGGTGGGCCGCGAGCACTAGCTAGCTGACAAAGGGCCGGATGTACCTACGTGAATTTTGACATGGTCTGGTTTTCGAAGGTTGACAGGATACTAACTACTCTACCCCGAGTTGTCAACAGGGCTGTTCCTGAAAACCCCTTATCATGGGATTCCTTCGGAATTTGAAGCTATGCCAAGTTTCCTATTTGGAGATACCTTGGTAGTAAGCTTCCGGCTCGGAGCTACGAGCTCGTCTGACAGCCTTCCAGAGGAACTGTCCCGGCGAAGCCGGTATCGCTCTCTCAAGAGGGCCTTCACTTCGGAGGGGTAATCATCGAGACCAATCTGTTTGTCCTCGGAACGTCCGAGCAAATTGATCCCTCCAACCACATCCGCGTGTGAAATCCTGCCGCATCCACGGCATCGAAACCTTGTCCCAGATCGGTTTGACCTGGAGATGTACCCACATGAGGGGCACATCTGTGATGAATAAGCTGGGTTTACTACAATTGTAGGAGCCTTCGTGCTTAATGAGTGATGCAAGGCCCGATAAGCAAATCTCTTTTGACCACTACAACCAGAAAGATTCAGATCCTCAATGACGAAAGCATGACCTGGATACTTAGTAACTAGTTTGTTAGCAACAGTACCCGTTGCTGTCTTGATCAAACCCGATAGTTGATCTTCGAGACGGTTCAACCTAGGAGAGTTCTCTTTGAAACCTTGTCGTTGTCGATTGGCTCGAAGAGCTCTTACTCTCGTATAGAGTTCATTAAACCTAGGCTTAATGGAAGCCCCATAAAGATCCCCTTTAGATGTAGCCGCTATTACATTGAGACCAATATCAACCCCAATCCTTGGCATCCCAGGATAAAATTTAGGCTCTTCGATGATCTTCTTCTCTAGGACCTCAACTCGCCAACGACCCCTTTTGTCCTTACGGATGAGGCACCCGTTGACGATCTCTTCTGGGGACTTGATGTGAGGGTTAGCTACAATTGGAACCCAAACCCGATGATTTTTCTTGAGGTTTGAGAATCCAAGCCACCAGGGAGAGAGCCTTGTTTCATTGACCTTGATGTCGCTCGTATGGATCGACATCCGTATCCCGATTCGGTTCGAAGACGTAGGACTCTTCCCACTTACCTTTGGATCAAGTAAAAGAGACCAATAGAGGTCAATGGCTTCTTGAGTGATTATATCTGTTGGCCGGTCTACGTTGTACTTCCCGATAGTGAAGAGTTGAAAGCGGATGGCCTCAATGATCTGATCTTCTTTGAAGAATTTCTTTATGTGCTTCTTGATTCTTCTGGTATACAGAGAAGTCGTCCAAGTTAGAACTATTTCTACGGCGTGCTGTTGACAGGCCATCACGAGATTGGTTGAAAGAACCTTCTCGACTGGGAAGAAACGAAGGATCTCTCCGCGAGGGACACGCATCCTCCTGGATTGAATCATCAAGTCAATACAGGATTGAAGATACCGACGATATTCGATATGAAGGGCTTCGAGAGCCTGGATTTTTTCTGAGTTGGTCTCAGGGTGAAAGTAGAGGACGCGGGAGCGCTTCACACTAAGTGTAATCGATAGAGAGGTTATTGGTGTACTTCACAAAGTGGCTGACTTCTACAAGCTAAACGGAAAAGTAGCAGTTCCGATTGATACAGACGAATACATCCGGTGGCTTATTGATGATCCAGACCACGGGAGGAGGGTAGTAGCCTTCAACGAGTTCAATAACAGAGAGGTCAGGGTATCGACGGTCTTCATACTTGGAATCAACCATGCGTTCGGTGAAGGGGACCCGCTCTTATTCGAGACCATGATCTTTGAGGGTACGATGGATGGCTATCAGGTTAGGTACTCAACTTGGGAGCAAGCCGAAGCTGGTCACGCAGCAGCTCTAGAAGAACTGTTCAAGCAAATGCCTGAGATCAGACCACCTATAGAAGGGTACGCCACCAGATTTGAAAGGATCCTTAGAGATGATTGAAACGATCTCTACCACGGAGTTGGCGCTACTCTTTGCTAAGTATCGCCAGAATGTCAAAATTAGTTGCGACGATGAGCATGCTCACTCGGCTGTTGATGGGTGTTTGTCCCCCAAGGAAAATGTAGGGGCCGATGAAAGGGACGTGACTATTTGTAAGCTCTGTGAGATCATACTCCGAGAGCGACGAATAGCCAAAGACCTTCTTTCTAAGATAACTGGTGATTGACACGGTAACAACCGACCAACCTTGGAAGGTGGCCAGCATTAGCGGTCATCGAGCTATCGGCCCGAACAGTAAGAAACGGGTCTGGGACGCGATCCAGATGTTGGTCAATAACAGTGCCATCAGAGCAATATACTTTGGCGGTGCTCGAGGAACTGACACTGAAGCCCTCAAAGCTGCCCTCTACTACCGAAAGGGAGTATACCCCCGATTGATTGTTGTCCTCCCTGACACTCTTGATCAGCAGCCGGTATCTACTCACCAGTGGACTCGTAGGGCCGATGAGTTGATTGAGTTAAGGCGAAAAATCAACCCAGAAGATGGTTACTTGAGCTATCGGAAACGAAACGAGTACATGGTAGATAACGGAACGTTCCTAGTAGCATTCTTCAATGGGAACTTCCAGTCAGGGACAGGACAGGCAATCGACTACTCAAATAAATTGGGTAAGCCAGTCTACAAGATCAACATCTCTTCGGCTTAGTCTGAATCCTTTTATAGGTTCCACGAAGTTATGGATCCCATCCTACGCTCATTCCAAGATGCCGTGATTGTTCGTAATGTGGTGGCCAAGAGCCTCAAGGCCTTTGCTAAGTACCACCCCATCCTCACCACGGTGGAAAGAGCGGCTAAGATCATCGAGAAGAACTACCAGTCTGCACTAAGGTTCTCTGAAATTGCGTCAAAACATGATAGTGCATACCACGGAGACCGAAGCAAGATCCAGCCCAACATGGATAAGGCTATCAAGTCCATCGAACTTATCCTTAGTACAGCTGGGTCTATCGAGGAACCCGTGGTTGCATTTAGGGATGAGCTTCAACATACATCAGGATCTAACCTCAATGATCAACTCACCAAGTGGGTTACTTGGTTTGTTAGTTCACTCAAGGAAGCAAGGGGCGAAGACTTTAGGGCTATGCGCCCATCTAGTTTGAATGACTTTGCAGAACGTGAGTTAGGAACTCTCATAGGCTCTGTTAAGAATTTGAGTGTCATCGTTCGCATGACCTCCAAGGTTCAAGAAGCAGGACCAGAGTATGAAGACACAGCCTCTGATGCCGACAAGTTCAAGGCCTATCAAACAAGTCAAGTCACCTCAATGGCTAAATCTTGTGCGAAGAAGTTGGGCAACGAAGCTGCTCCATGTATCACCCTAGGTCTAGGGGTTTTAGAGGACGTCAACGCGGATTCAGCTCTCAGACTCCTCAATAATACCATCGGACATTACGAGAAGACGGTTTCCGATGAGGATTTGAAACTACTCAGGCCCTTAGTTGGCAAGGTTTCAACAGCCATTGACTTTGGAGTTGTTGAAGCCGGAGCTTTTCTCTGCGCTATCATGCAGATTGTTAGAGCCCCTGAGACAAGTAGGGTATTTGCAGAGCTAACGAAGTACTATAGTGAGTACATGTAACTTACCCTGAATCCTTTTATGGGTCTAACTAAGTTATGGATCCCCTCCTACGTTCATTTCAAGATGCCGTGATCGTCTGCAATGTGGTGGCTAGAACCAAAGCGGCTACAGAGTTTCCGACTGAAGAAGCTCGGAAGAAGTACCTGCAGAAACACCCAAAGGCGGATCCTCGGAAGCATACTGTCAAGAAACAAGAGGGTGGAGGCGCGAAGAGTGAGCCTGAGAGCAAGGAGCCTGCTAAAAAAGAGGAGTCACAGGATCACGATCAGGGCCACGAAAAAGAACAGTTCAAGCCAACATCCTACCATAAGGACTTAGGGGGTAATATGTCTCAATGGCATGGACCCGGAAGCCCTGCAATCTCTGAGGTAGCTTCTCACCTTATAGCTGGGAAGCCGTTTAAGAAGGAGAAGTTATTGGAGGCTGCTAAAGAACTTGAGGGCTTCCTTCCTGCTGCCAAAGCTGGAAAACATGGGTGGGGTAAAAGCGAGGTTAAAGAGTTGAACAAGATGATCTCTCACTTGAAAAACCTCCATACACCTCAGAAGCTCTAATTAGAATCAGGGAAGAACGAACTTGTAGTCCAGAGACCGAGAACAAGGCCAAGTCCTGTGACAATCTGGGCATTCCCAGAACTCAACCCTATCGGTGCCGCGGTCGACATGCCCTATCTGTCGTAACCCTGGCGGTCCATGCTCCAAGTCTCGGAGATCTGCCCTACAATGGGGGCACTCAAGGGTCGCCCCATCTCTCCACTTGTACCAGTAGGCCCCGTAGCTGTTCACCATCTCAAGAACGGTACGGTGGTTCCCTGGTACGGTTTCCTTTGGGTAAACTCCAAGTTCAGTTAGGGCATCAATGTAGATCTGGATCCTAGCCGGGTTGGCCGCTGAGTACTTCAAATGCTCTTCTTGGAGCATCTCTAGAAGTCTTTCGTTATCACCCATCTCTCTCAAAACCTCAATAATGTCTCGAACTTCATTCTCTTTCATGCTTCAATATACACCGAGTTATGAGAAAAGCTTACATCCGCTATAACGAAGAGCTTCCAGCATCTACTATGTTGGCATCTGCTCAACAGGGCCTTCATGAGCGTGGTGTTCACACCACACCATTCTACGGGTTTGGTGATATCGAAGCCATATCAGATTTAGGCCCGGATGTTGGGTTAGTAGGCTTCGTCAACGATGTTCATCAAGCACTAGCTAGGATCAATCGTCCAGCCCCTCCCACTATAGACTACCCACCGGTCCTACAGGACTGGCTCCACAGATCGGTAACCAAGACAACCCTTGGCGAGGTACTTGCACGAAATGACAGGTTTTTTGTAAAACCTGTCTCGGAGAAACTGTTCACCGGATTCATCTGGCCAACCTACATTCAACGAGTCTGCGGACTATCTGAGGATACCGAGCTCCTGATATCAGAAGTAGTTGACTTCAAGGCTGAATACAGGACCTTTGTCCTCGATGGAAGGGTACTAGATTGCCGGCGCTACAAGGGTGATTGGAGCTTGGCTTTGGACAAGGACCTTACCCTGGCTGCTGTAGAGGCGATGTCCTCTTGGGAAGGCTGCCCGCGGGCTTATTGTCTTGATCTTGGGGTAGTAGACCAAAGCAATTGCTGCTTAGTAGAGGTAAATGATGCCTACTCTTTTGGAAACTATGGCTTGAATGACTGCCTGTATGCCCAGATGTTAGAAGCCAGGTGGGATGAGCTATCAATCAGTAGGAGACAGTTAGGCCCCTGAGGTATCGGCCACGTTGAAGACCATCCCATCCTTCACGTTGATGCTCTCACCGGGAGTCAAAGAACCAGAAGACTTCCTAAACGGACCTCGATAGAAGGTAACAGTGAGTAGGTGACCTGGAGGATTCTCGTAGGCTAGCTTCACCACGTCCTCGTACGAAACTGTTTTGGTGGTGGTAATCCTGGACCTCCCATTTACGATGATCGATGTATCAATCATGACTTCTTCTTTGCCTTTTCTGGTACTTGGGTTTTGGCTAACTCCAACATTGCATCCAAAACATGCTTGTCCAGGGTCGACAAGGAGTTAGCCCACGCATAGGAGATGAACACCTCTGGATGCCTCATCACCTCTTGGTAGAAGGGTACCAAAACTTCCTCTCGCTCAACCTCGGTAGCAGTCTCTTTGAGGGCAACCGTCTTGAGCCAGAGATCTCGAACAGAAGCCACTTTTCCAAGCAGTTTAGTGGCATCTCTACGGGACTCCCTGCTTTTGATAGCAAGGTAAGCTCGGAGGGCAGATAGCTCTGCTTGAGTCAAAGAGGACAGATCCGGCAGTGGGACTTGAGTTGTCAATCGATTATCGGCCACGAGGGGAATTAACACCTGTCGGCCTCATCTGAACAACCTTGTCGGCATTTGTTGAATATCTGTTCTGAGTTTCTGTTCCAGGGTACCCCACTGGGTAGTAGCGAGGCACCCCTGGCCTCTTGGGTGGAGGTGGTGGGATCGGACCTCCAAAAGTTGTTTTATATCGAACTGTTGGCGGTGGTTTGATCTTCAAACTAGCAAACTCTTTAGCCACCGCCATGAGCAAGTGGAACTGAGCAGTCTTCTCTGGATCCCCGCCGTTTGTATCTGGGTGCAGAAGAAGAACCAGTTTATTGAAACCTGTCTTGAACTTACCTCTCAGGGCAGTAAATATTTGTATAGCCTCTTCTCGGTTTCGGGCATCACCCACAGCGCTAAAGTCCTCTTGTTGAAGCCCCATTTGTAGCAACAGGTTTTGAACTTGCTGGGGATCGAACTGCATGAATAGCCTCAACCAAGGCCTTCCCATCAATAGGTTTTTTGAAGAGGCGGCACCCAGACTTGTTAATATACACCTCGAGATCCGACGGCATCCCACCAGAGCAGAAGAAGAACTTGTTTAGCAAGTACGGGCGATTCTTAGCTACCCACTCGTGAAGTTCAACCCCAGTGCCATTAGGCATTCTAACATCCGAGACCACTGCCAAGAATCTGTACTGACGCAAAGCTTCCTTTGCGTCTTCAATGCAACAAACTGCAGTGACCTTGACCCCACTTCTCTCAATAACCCTTTTTAGCGCCTCTCGGACAAGAGCATCATCATCTACTAGTAGTATAAAAGACATTTGGTGTACTTACACCAATCTTTACCAGATTTAGTGCACATTTGTGGACCAAAATGAGTGCATTGTTGAAATAAGTACAGATAACTACAGCATGCTACCTGAGTATTCGATAATCTATGATTGACTAAACCGGTGTAATGACTAAAGTTAGGTCAACTTAGACCTAACTTAGACCGAAGATCTCGAGCTATGGAAGACACTCAGACTCAAACTACCGACACTACGATCAACTGCATCGACTGCCACCAAAACTTTACTTTCACAGTCAGAGAACAAGAGTTCTTTGCCAAGATGGGGTACAAACCAACGCGGCGATGCGTTCCTTGCCGAGCTAAGAGGCGAGCTGAATTTAACGGAACCGAGCAATCTGGAAATTCAGTCCAGAGCACTCCAGTTCGTGAAGAGCTTCCTCCAACTGGGGGTAAGAAGAAGAGTGGTGGTCGAGGTGGTCGACGTAATCAAAATGATTACGATGAAGACTGAAAGCCTCTGATCGGGAACCGAATGAACGGTTCCTCGAAGTTCAGACTGTAGTTAACACTCGGGGTATCCCCTGCTGTGAGGTTCACCCCGAGTTCAAGATCCATCCGCTGAGTGGGTACCGCTGTTGTTTCAGATGACCATATAGCGAGCCTAGCCAGGTGAATAGGCCCTGGAAGAGGTGGGAAGTTGAGGGTACCCATTATGGATCCAACTCTAATCCTAGGGGTTTGCTCGCGGCCCTGACTATCAAGAAGTGATACCCAGAACTCGATATCAGATAATGCTGGCTCTAGTGTAGGGGGTTCGGGAGGATCCCTTTGGGAGAGTCTAACTGGTCTGACTATAACCCAGTACTCTTCGAGGTCGTCCGTATCACTCACGGGTTTCTCAGTTTGACTAGAACACAAAGAGCTTTTTGCAAAAGTTCATCTTTGGTTCCGTTATTCCAGATTACGTGGTTAGCTAACTTAACCTTCTCCTCCATCGGGATCTGCGCTGAAAGCCTAGCTCTGGCCTCCTCTTCTGTAAAGCCATCTCGCTCTTGAACCCTCTTCAGTTGAACCTCTGGGGAGACTGCAACGACTACAAGAGGGCGGTATTCGTCCTGGTGTCCCTTCTCAATGATGAGGGCGGCGTCAAGCCCGACAAGCGGATGCGACTCAATGAGTTTCCTCAATTGAGATCCGATCTCATCAGACAGGATCCCTTGGACGATATTGTCAAGGGTCCCCCTTTTCTGGGGATCCAGAAAGACCATAGAACCTAACTTAGGACGGTTCAGAGAACCGTCGGGGAGGAGAATATGATCCCCAAAGGCACTGACCAACATTCTCAAAGCTGGCATCCCAGGAGCCACAATCGAGCGAGCTACCTCGTCAGCATCAACCATTGGAACGCCATCCACACGAAATAACCTAGTAACTGTACTTTTTCCTGAAGCAATGCCACCAGTTAGGCCGAATACCCTACCTCGCATAATTGGAGCATACACCAATGTCACCGAATTGTGGATTTACTTTGAACTTTTCTTGGTGTAGTAGTCGATTATCAAGGAAATGGCACAACAATCACTATTCTCCGTGCTCGGTTTGTTGATTAGAGATGGGAAGATTCTTGCGGTTTCCAGAAAGGACAATCACACAGATCTTGGGTTACCTGGGGGAAAGATTGATCCTGGTGAGACCCCTGAACAAGCTCTAATTCGAGAGTTGGGGCAAGAGATTGGGGTTAGACCCAAGGAATTCAGAAAGATTTTCGAGGATCTAGACCGTATTGTGGGTGGGGAGCTTCGCCCATGTCGTACTTACCTGATTGAGTCCTGGGAAGGGGAGCCGGTTTCATTGGAGGCCGCCGTTATTGAGTGGGTACATCCTCCAAGGCTACTGGAACCAACCCACTCATTCCACCAATACAACCAAAAGCTCTTTGATCACATCGGGCCGATCTGGCTCTGACACCTAGAATTCCATCGTGGATCTGATAATCTATTGTTGATGAGTATAGTAGAGGTCCCGGTGGTAAAAACTAGAGAGTACCTTACAGCCCGTTGGGCTGAAACACTTAATCTTGTCGGTTCGACTGGGGCGCCTTCAAGTGTGTTTGAAGAGATCCTAACTAAGTACCAGGAACCTTGGCGCTTCTATCACACCTTGAAGCACCTTCGATCTGGGTTTGAAGTCTTGGACCATTTCTTCAAGTCAAAGGTAACGGGGCAAGTGGAGCTCGCCCTCTGGTACCATGACTTCGAGTATGACACCCACGCTTCGGACAACGAAAACAAGAGTGCCGAGGTAGCATCGGATAGGATCACCAAGATTCTTCAAATCCCACTGAACTTCGCTATTGAAGTTGGGCAGCTCATTCTAGCTACCAAGTACACGGCTGGCCCCAGTACGGATCAGGCTAAGATCTTGTTAGACGTAGATCTGTCCGTTCTTGGTGAGGCCCCTGCAGTATTTGATCAGTACGAGGAGGATGTTCGTAAGGAGTACTCTTGGGTTCCCGAGGTTGACTTCAGGAATGGCCGCAGAGAGATCTTGGAACGCTTCCTCAACCCGACTATCTACAACACCACTGAGATGCGCAGCAGCCTCTATGAAGTGAGAGCTCGAGAAAACCTGAAGAGGTCCATCGAGAAGCTCACTTAGGGGAATCCTTGCCATAGTAAGTAAGCGGTTACCGTTCCAGTTGTTGGGTCCCCTGACTGAGTTACATTTGCATAAATGACTTGGCTAGCTGGGTAAATAGCTTCAAAACCAGTGGTTTGGTTCATGTCAGCCCCCAGAGTTCCAAGGGCGAAACCTCCAATGCTAGAACCAACGGTTGTCGAGGAGGTTACTTCTTGATCTATTACTACTTGTTGCCCACCTGAGGTTGACCCGATACTAAGGGTCGAACTTGGGCTACCACTTCCAGTTATTGCAACCTTCAATCGAAGATCGATTGACTTAAGTTTCCATCTACCTAGGCCTGTTGGGGTGGCAGGACGCGTATCAACAACTGGATTACCAGTTGTTGTAAGGTCTATATCAACTGCGGTGGTTATTAGAGTAGTCTCAGCCTCAGTTAGAATATCGGACTTGAGCTGATTCAACCCTCCAGCAGTCAAGATATGGTTTATCGGTATCCCACTAGAATGAGGTACCGCTAACGTCCCTTCAACCCCTCTTTGTACGGTATAGTTGGCCCCACTGACCCCTGTTACTAGCATAAGTTCGCTCTCAGCCAGTAACCTAAATTGAGGTGAGGTGGGAAACTTAGAGGGATCTGCAACCACCAGGGAGTTTACAACCCCATCAATACCTCCATTGAGGGTCGTGGTGGACTTGTTGGCAAACCTTTCGGTAGTCATACTAACCTGATCTTTGATATAAGAACTTCATCCGGGGTTCTGGAGTAGACAGTGGTTCAATGGAACTTGGCAGCCTAATTACCCATTCGTCGGGGTTTGGTCTAGTTGGTAAATATCCCAAATACCCAAAGAATTTGGGATATACTGAGTACCGACCCCCCAACGTGTTGGTATTATAGCTCCCCCACCCCAGTTGAATATGTTTGCACCCCCGACAGTACTAACACTCCAGGTAGCTCCATCAATGCTGTACTCTGAGATATAGTTTGTCCCATCAAAACGTAGACGTACCCACGTAATACCATTGGAAGTGTGTAAGTTGTTTGAAGTTAACCCGCCATAGTAGTTACGATAATGACCTGAGAACCCACAGGCTGATGCTGATAGTAACAATGGCCCATAGGGGCTATCCTGTGGCCCAAACATGAACCTATGGTCACTCTCATCGAAAAGAACTATATTTATGCTGGAGTAGGGGTTACCATCACCACCACGTGCATCTGTTGGATGGTACCTGGTGCACATCTTAATAGTCCAGATTCCACCAGCGCCTACTTGCAAGGTAGGCACCGGAGGTAACCAGTCGACGTAATCTGGAGCCGAATTCGGCAGCAGGTTAGTCATCCTAGTGTATCCGTTATGTGCTTGTAAAATTGCTGCGTCAGCAATTCCACTTTCATAGGTCCAACCAGAGATATCACCAACGGACATTGGTATTGGTACCGCCCCAGGTATAAGCAGGTTCCAGTTGTGATCTATATTGACCAACTGCGTTGTATCATCAGTAGGGATGTATAGAGTCCCGTCTGGTAACCCTGCAGGATCCGGTAGACCTGAAACTGACCCAACATAAATTGTACCACCTCCTCCACCACCTCCTCCACTAGGTCCTTGGAAGCCTTGAACTCCTTGATTACCACTACCCTGCCAACCTTGAGGACCTTGATAACCTCCTCCTCCCCCACCTGAGCCCTGGAAGCCTTGAGAGCCTGTATCCCCTTGAGGGCCTTGATAACCGTCACCCTGAGCCCCTTGAGTTCCGGATCCTACGTCCCCCTGAGCTCCTTGATTACCTTGAGTTCCGGATCCTACGTTTCCTTGAGCTCCTTGATTACCCTGAGTTCCGGATCCTACACTTCCTTGAGATCCTTGAGTACCTTGAGTTCCGGATCCTACACTTCCTTGAGATCCTTGAGTACCTTGAGTTCCAGATCCTACGTTTCCTTGAGCTCCTTGATTACCCTGAGTTCCAGATCCTACGTTCCCTTGAGCTCCTTGATTACCCTGAGTTCCAGATCCTACGTTTCCTTGAGCTCCTTGATTACCCTGAGTTCCAGATCCTACGTTCCCTTGGTTACCCTGAGTTCCGGATCCTACACTTCCTTGAGATCCTTGAGTACCCTGAGTTCCGGATCCTACACTTCCTTGAGATCCTTGAGTACCTTGAGTTCCAGATCCTACGTTTCCTTGAGCTCCTTGATTACCCTGAGTTCCAGATCCTACGTTCCCTTGAGCTCCTTGATTACCCTGAGTTCCAGATCCTACGTT